>ERZ827520.34-NODE-34-length-215204-cov-27.387773_pt1 | contig 215204 bp, 202 predicted proteins | sample MGYA00519581_ERZ827520 | MGnify/ENA primary metagenome ERZ827520 (study PRJEB31778, sample SAMEA3449339) | human gut metagenome | biome: human gut; feature: human-associated habitat; material: faeces | place: United Kingdom | collected 2010/2012 ... | reverse complement strand
CAGGTGGTTTATATTTCGCTCGCTTCGCGCGCTCAACAGGGTCACGTCCCATAATAAAAAAGAACCCCGAATCGCTTCGGAGTTCTTCATTTTTGCCTTTTCTAATTCACCGATATACCGCTGCGCGGAACAAAGGGGATTAGCCCCAAAGGTGGGGGGACGTTCTGCGTCCGCCAAAAAACGGAGGCTTGTGGGTTTTAAGCTGTCAGCTTACCTTCCCTTGCGCGCCTGGAAGCAGGCGGAGCAATAGATGGGCCTGTCGTTCTTGGGAACGAAAGGAATCTTGGTGGGCGCGCCGCACGCCGCGCAAACGGCGTCGTACATCTCACGCTCGCCGGAGCGCTGGGACTTACGAGCGTTCCTGCACGCCTTGCAACGGATGGGCTCGTTCTGGAAGCCTTTTTCGGCATAGAATTCCTGCTCACCGGCCGTGAATACGAATTCAGCGCCGCAATCCTTGCATACCAATGTCTTGTCCTGGAACATGTGTGTGTTTCCCCTTGTAAATATTATTTATTTGGCTGTACCAAACTTCGGCTGACCTGGTCTTTGCCCCCACACTCGCCGCCCGGGGCTTCCGCTACTGAGCGTAATTGCCTCCCACTACCGGCCCTCTCGCGCGTTATGCGCGGACGGACTTACATCTAAGCCGCACCATGCTCACGGGCGCTTTGGCCCGCTTATGTGGATCGTTTCGCCTGCGACTGGCATCGACTTTCAACCACAGACCCGAAGCGTTGGTATAACTTTGTCTATTATATTGCACCCATCCAAAAAGTGCAAGCAGTTTAAGCCGCAGAAAAATAATATATTCTGCTTATCTGTGGGGCATTTCGTCATACGCCGCGCGCGGGCCGCCAACGTATTTGGGCCGTGTGCGCGCCATGGTAACGTTTGCTTCGCCTATATGGCGCGTTTTTGCGTGAACGGGCACCACCACCGGATGCATATGCATGCCTATGAATGTGCCGCCTATGTCCATGCCGGCGCTTGCCCTGCCGCGCAGATCCTCCACCATAACATGGTCGTCAAAGCGCGCCACCGCCTCCATTGAAAATGCGCCGCCCGCATGCAGCTGCGGCTTTACCCAAACCTGCTGAAGGTGATATTTTTCCATGCATTCACGCTCCACCACCAGGCAGCGGTTAAGATGCTCGCAGCACTGCACCGCAAGATACAGCCCGTGTTCCTTTATTTTGGGCAGCACCGCATCCATTATGGCCTTCGCGGCTTCCACGCTGGAGCCCGTGCCTATAAGCTTGCCCATCACTTCGCTTGTCGAGCAGCCTATAACCAATATATCGCCCGTTTTAAGCGTATCCGCAGCCCCAAGCAGTTCGTCTATCGCGGCGTTAGCCTGGGCATTTATGCTTTCATATGCACTCATAAGTTTTTCCTCCTGTTTTTCCTTTATAAGCGGGATTATTATAGCACAAATGCGCAGCCGTAGCAAAATAATATATACTGCCGTTGAAAAAAGGTATCAAAGCGTGCTATAATCCAATTAATCCACTTTGTTAAAGGAGATTCTCATGAAAATCACAGAAGTCCGTCTCGGCATGATATCCGTGCCGCTGCGCGTTCCCTTCAAGACCGCTCTGCGCTCCGTAAACAGCGTAGAGGATGTGGTGGTAGAAATACACACCGATACCGGAGCCGTCGGCTACGGCGAAGCACCACCCACCGGCGTTATAACCGGCGATACCACCGGCGCAATAATCGGCGCCATGAAGGACCACATTATAAAGACCCTTGTCGGCCGCGATGTGGACGATTTTGAAAGCGTTACCAAGGCGCTCAACGGCTGCATAGTGCATAACACCTCCGCCCGCGCGGCAGCAGACATGGCGCTGTGGGATCTTTACGGCCAGCTGCACAACATCCCCGTGTACAAGCTGCTTGGCGGCGGACGCAGCAGCATTGTGACCGATATTACAATAAGCGTGAACAAGCCCGAGGAAATGCAGCGCGACGCTATAAACGCCGTGGAGCGCGGCTATGACTGCCTTAAGGTAAAGGTCGGCAGCGATCCTTCGCTGGACGTTGCACGCCTGAGCGCCATACGCGAAGTTGTGCCCAAGGATATCTGCATCCGCATAGACGCCAACCAGGGCTGGACGCCCAAGCAGGCCGTGCGCATACTGAACAACATGCAGGACCGCGGCCTTGACATAGAATTTGTTGAGCAGCCGGTAAAGGCGCTGGACTTCGACGGCATGAAGTACGTTACCGAGCGCAGCTATGTGCCGGTATTGGCGGACGAGAGCGTATTCAGCCCCGCTGACGCGCTGAAGATAATGCAGATGGGCGCGGCGGACATGGTGAACATAAAGCTCATGAAGTGCGCCGGCATAACAAACGCCCTCAAGATAGCTTCCGCTGCCGAGGTTTACGGCGTGGAGTGCATGATAGGCTGCATGCTGGAAGCAAAGATAAGCGTTACTGCGGCGGTGCATCTTGCCTGCGCAAAGAGCATAATAACCAAGATAGACCTGGACGGTCCCGTGCTTTGCAAGGAAGACCCCATCATCGGCGGCGCAGTATTCAACGAAAAGCTTATCTCGCTGCCCAATGAACCCGGCCTTGGCATAAAGGGCATAGAGGAAGGCAAAATACATTACATAGACTGATACCCCCTAACACTAAAAACACGAAGGAGGCTGTAACAATATGGATTATCGTGAACTGGCGGGCAATTCCGTATCGCTGCTCGGCTACGGATGCATGCGTTTCCCCACCAACGAGGCGGGCGAAATAGACGAACCGCGCGCGGAAAAGCTGCTGCTTAGGGCATATGAGCAGGGCGTGAATTATTTTGACGCTGCCTGGCCTTATCACAGCGGCAAAAGCGAACCGTTCGTTGGCAAGGTGCTTTCCAAGCTTGACCGCGACAGTTTTTACATTGCAACCAAGCTGCCCATGTTCACAATAGAAAGCCTTGAACAGGCAAAGGAGATATTCAACACCCAGCTTGAGCATCTTCAAACTGACCACGTTGATTATTACCTTCTTCATTCGCTGGATGAAGCCAAATGGCAAAAGGTGCTTGACCTTGGCATTCTGCCGTTCCTTGAGGAGCAGCAAAGGCTTGGCCGCATAAAGAAGCTCGGCTTTTCTTTCCATGCGCCGTATGGTGTTTTCAAGCGCATAATAGACTACCGCAATTGGGACTTCTGCCAGATACAGTTCAACTATATGGATACCGAGCATCAGGCGGGGCTCAAGGGTCTTGAATACGCCGAAAGCAAGGGCGTTGGCATTGTTGTAATGGAACCCGTAAAGGGCGGCACGCTTGCCGCTCTCCCCTCATATGCTTCCGATCCGCTCACTGCGGCAGATCCCGGCAAATCCATGGCTTCCTGGGCGCTGCGCTACGTTGCCGGTTTTGACAACGTTAAGGTCATACTCAGCGGCATGAGCAACGAGGAACAGTTGGAAGATAATCTTTCCACATTCTCGCCCTATGTGCCGTTTACCGACCATGAAAAGGTTGCGCTGGACGCTGCCATAACCGCGCTCAAGGCCCGCCCGAACAACGGCTGCACGGGCTGCAAATACTGCCTGCCCTGTGCAAGCGGGGTCGAAATTCCGCGCGTGTTCCGCGTGTGGAATGATTTCCAGCGGTATCAGAACGAGGATGCCGCAGCTGCGGATTATGGCTACATTCCCGCGCTTGGCCGCGCGCAGAACTGTATCCGCTGCGGCATGTGCGAGGAGCGCTGCCCGCAGGGCATAAAGATACGCAATGATTTGAAAACCATCGCCGCTCAGCCCTGGGCAAACAAGGCATAATAAAACAAAGAAGTAAAAAGGCTGCCCCAAGGGCAGCCTTTTTTATGGCTTAAATCCCGCTCATCTGCTGCATTTCGCGCTTCAGTGTTTTCAAAATATGCTTTTCAAGGCGGGAAATGTAGCTTTGTGATATTCCCATCATGTCCGCCACCTGCTTCTGCGTCAGCTCGCTGCGCCCGCCAAGGCCGAAACGCAGTTCCATTATGCGCTTCTCCCGTGGGTTCAGCCTGTTCATGGCAATATTCAGCAATTCCTTATCCACCTCGTCCTCTATATCTCGGCAAACAAGGTCGTTATCCGTGCCGAGTATGTCCGAAAGCAGCAGTTCGTTGCCGTCCCAGTCTATATTCAGCGGCTCGTCAAGCGAAACTTCCATTTTCAGCTTGCTGCTGCGCCGCAGGTGCATCAATATCTCGTTTTCTATGCAGCGCGAGGCATACGTTGCAAGCTTTATCTTCTTTCCTGCGTCGAATGTGTTCACGGCCTTTATAAGCCCTATCGCGCCTATCGATATAAGATCCTCTATATTCACGCCCGTGTTTTCAAATTTGCGTGCAATGTATACCACCAGCCTTAGATTGCGCTCTATCAGCACGCGGCGCATGCTTTCATCCCCCGCCGCGAGCGCGCCTATGCATTCCGCCTCCTCCTGCTTGCTCAGCGGCGGCGGAAGCGCCTCGCCGGAGTTCACGTAATGCACCGGCATGCCAAGGCCAAGCGAGCAGTATATCCTCTCTATTATTCCGCGTATCAGTTCCCTTATTTTGTTTAATATGTTCATAGGCTCTCCTTTGCTATATGATATGGCACAATGGCCTCCGCTCCGCGTATAGGTTCGGCGCTTATTGCAAGCAATGCGTCCGTATCCGCGCCGTCTATGCGCATTCTGTCCGGCTTCAGCGCGTATATTATTCCCCGCCCACTTACGGTAGATAGCGGCACTGGTATGCGCGCCTCGTTAAGCAGCGCCGGAATGTGCGCTATCACCACCGCCGCACCCGTTACGGGCTCCGTCAAAAAGCAGCCTGAATCCCTAAGCGCACATAGTTCGTATTCCGCGCCGTCTATACTTACATAAAGCCGCGCCATGCCTGCCGCAAGCGCCCTGCGCAGCCGGTAATGCCGCACAAGCCTTGGCAGGAATGCGGCTGCCGCGCCGCTTATCAGCAGCATACGCATGTATTTGGGCAGCAGTACCGCGCCGCCGTAGTCAGCGCCGCCCAGCGCATATGCTGCCCCGCCCGCAAGCCACGCGCTTATCAGCACCGCCGCGGCGTTTTCCGCATATTGGCGAATGCTTTGCGGCCTTATAAACAGCGCAAGCACAAGCCCAAGAGTCACCTTTGCACCTAAGCTCCACAGCGCCGGCAGGCTCAGCGCAGCTATCGCATACGCGCAGCCTATCGCCCCGAATGCCGCAGTGCGCCGCAGGCTGCACGGCCTGCCCACAAGCGCCGCCGCCATGCGCAGCACGAGCATATCCATCAAAAGATTGTCCAGCGCATACAGCTCTATATACATGCACATCACCCGCGTATACATTACCATATGCATGCTTTTCATCGTGTAGAACAACCGCCGAAACAATGCGGCAATGTTGTCGATTAAATTTAAGCATAGCAAAACGGCGGCCTTTATGGCCGCCGCGCAATGCTTTTTCAGTGTGTAGTTATATATTCTATTATATCCCGCGCGGCATATTTGTTTATCTCCTGCCGCTGGCATGAATGCATATGCTCGCGCTCCGCTTCGCTTGAAAGCAGCTTTACCGCTGCCGCGGCATTTTCCGCCGCGTTGCGCCCGCTCAGCGAAAGCCCGTGCTTAACGAAGAAGCGCACGTTTTCTTCCTCCCAGCCCGGCAGCGGGGACATATGCACAAGCGCTATCTCCTTGACCGCCGCCTCTGTCGAGCTTAGTCCGCCGGGCTTGCTTATCAGCACGTCCGCCGCATCCATATATTCTGATACGCGCGTAGTGTACCCGGTGGCAAACAGCCGGCACTTGCCGCCGTATTTCTTTTCAAGCTCCGTGCGCAGTTCGTCATTGGTACCGCACAGGGCAACTATCGCCGTATCCTTGGGCATTATAGGCAGCAGCCGCTCCGTCAGCTCCTTCACGTTGCCAAAGCCCATGCTGCCCGTCATCATCATAAGTATCGGCACGTCCTGCGGCAGGCCAAGCCTTTCGCGCGCGGTGCGCTTATCCGTTTTTATTATCTTGTTTTCCGATACGGGTATTCCGCTTGGGATATACAGCCTGTTCGGCGCCTTCTTTTCATAATCCGCCACTATGTCCTTATGCGGCACAAAATATGCGTCAAGGCAGGTGTCGCTCACAAACGTTGTGTAGCAATAGTCCGTTGCCACAAAGTAGCCCTTAAACGGCATTCCCCAGCTTCTCAGATAGCTCATTGCCTCCGCCGCAAATACATGCGTAGCCACTACTGTATCCACGCCGTTTATGCTGCAGAATTTGGCTATTCTGTCCGCAAAGCCAGCGCTTTCATAGTATATCGCCGATTGATACGGCCCGTTCGCCATGCGCTCGGCTATGCGTTCCCCTGTTTTGAATATGCGCGGGTTATACAGTGCGCTGTTTATATGTATTTTCTTTATGCGTTCCGAACGGCGCGGGGAATCAAACATAAGTGTATCGGCTATTATTGCGCTTATACCGCGCGCCTCCGCCTGTTCCATCAGCGCCTTTGCCGCGCTGTTATGCCCTTCGCCGTTGTTGCTGGATAATATCAGCAGCTTCACTTATTCTGCCCTCCCTGCCTTGCGTTCATCCGCTTATACAGCCGCATGAGCCGCGGCCGGTTATATCGCTGTATCATTATGAACGGAATGTTTGATAAGCCGTAAAGCACCGTTGCAACTATGCTCAGCCACCCCGTCATCGTTATAAGCAGCACCGGGCTTATTACAAGCAGCGCCCAATGCACCGCCTCCGCAACGCAGGTTTCCCGCGCAAGCAGTTCAAAATGCGCGCCGGATACGTCCCCGCCAACGCTTTTGCGCACGGTTTTGTTTTGGGCGAAAGCGAATTTGCTCTTGTCCGGCATTTTGTCCTTCCATTTGGCAATGCCCAGCTTTTCGTAAACCTTGCCATCCTTTTCCCATGCATACGGCGCATATGGGAATTTTTCCGGATCGAACTTTGCGCGCGGCAGTTTTTCGCCCAAAATGTGCGCAAGTATGCCTATTATTCCCGCCGTTACAACAAACGCCAACACATTAAGCAATAATTCCTTCATCGTATAATACCACTCCTTATGCAATGGATTATACATTTACGCCCCGCCGTAAACCAGCCGGTTAAGATTGATAAAGAGTGAAATAATTGTGAATGTAAGCAAAAAGGAGCCTTTTACGGCTCCTTTAATATGCTTTATCCGCTTATTCTCCGCGGTTTCTGAGGAAGCTGGGAAGATCCAGATTGTTCTTCTCCTTGGGGTTATACTCGGTCTTGTTCAGATCCTTGCGCGTAACGTGCGGGGTCACTTCCTCGCCGTCGGGCAGGGGAGCGGAGTATTCCGGCTTCTTCGTGCGGCGCTCGTACCATACTTCGGGCTCCTTCTGCTCGCTGCGCTGCGACTTCATGGAGCCTATCGTCTGGCGGACGGAGTTTTCGGGCTTTTTGTCCGCTACCTGGTCCGCGCCTTCAAAGCCGGTGGCTATAACGGTTATGCGTATTGCATCGCCCAGCTCGTCGTCTATGCCCGCGCCGAATATGATGTTCGCGCCGGGGTCGGCGAAGTTGCGTATGAATTCGGAAGCCTCGTTCACTTCTTTCAGGCCCATCTGCGGGCCGCCTGTGATATTGATTATCAAGCCGCGCGCGCCGTTTATGCTGGTTTCAAGCAGGCTGCTTTCAACGGCCTGCTTCGCGGCCTCTATGCCGCGGTTTTCGCCGGAGGCCATGCCTATGCCCATGTGCGCCATGCCGCGTTCGCGCATTATGGTGCGAATATCCGCAAAGTCAAGGTTTACTATGCCGGGCTGGGAAATAAGGTCGCTTATGCCCTGAATACCCTGGCGCAGCACGTCGTCCGCAATGCAGAACGCCTCGGTAAACGTTACGTTGTTCACCGTGTCAAGCAGCCTGTCGTTAGGGATTATTATAAGCGTATCAACGTTTTCCTTCAGGTTGGTTATGCCGTTTATGGCGTTGTTCATCCTTACCTTGCCTTCAAAACCGAAAGGCTTGGTGACCACGCCTATCGTCAATATGCCCAGCTCCTTTGCGCATGCGGCAACTATCGGCGCGGCGCCCGTACCGGTGCCGCCGCCCATGCCCGCGGTTATGAACACAAGGTCGCTATCCTTAATGGCTTCGGTTATGGCTTCGCGGCTTTCTTCCGCCGCCTTGCGGCCCATTTCGGGATCCGCTCCCGCGCCCAGTCCCTTCGTGGCCTTTTCGCCAATCTGAACCTTTTGCCCTGCGCGGGAATGATAGAGCGCCTGCTTATCGGTATTTACCGAAATGAACTCCACTCCCTTCAGGCCGTATTGTATCATGCGGTTCACGGCGTTGTTGCCCGCGCCGCCCACGCCAACCACCTTAAGTTGCGCAGGCTGGCTGCTTTCAAAATCCAGTCCAAACGGCATATATCATGTCCTCCTCATTATTTGAATAAGTCTATCAGCTTTTTGAATACGTTTTTACCCGGCCTTGCCCCCTCAAGCCTGCCGGCATTGTCCTCATCGGATGCATGCATCACGAAATCCATAACGGAAAATGCGCTTGCATAATTCGGCGAGGACAGTCTTGGCATCCAGGGCATCCTTACCTGAACGCTTGTGCCAAGCTCCTTTTCCATAAATTCGCAGCAGCCGCGCATCAGCGTTACCCCGCCGCCGCTCATATAAACCGGCAGCTTAGGCGTTATCTCAACGCCCATCTCGCCGAGCGCTTCCCTTATCAGCCGGCAAAGCTCGCGCGTGCGTTCTTCTATTATATACTGTATCGCTTCATGCTCAACATACATCATTCCCCCGCCGGGAACGCGTATAGTGTCTATACTGTCCTGATAATCAAGGGAATAAACATATCTGCGCTTAACGGTTTCCGCAACCGCTTCCTTTATGCCTATGCCGTAGCCAAGGTCTGACGTAAAGTGCGCCCCGCCAACGGCTATTGTACGCATGTCCATAAGCGCCGCGTTTTTAACCAGCGAAACATCCGTATGCGTAGCGCCCGAATCTATAAGCACAGCGCCTTCGCTGCGCTCGTTTTCGGGAATTACGAAAACCCCTTCGCTAAGCGGAACGGCAATGTACATGTCCGCATCAAGCCCAACGCGCAGCAGCGCGTCGCTCACAAGCTGCTTAAAACGGTTGTCCACATAAAGGTGGGATACCTTTGCCGAAAAGCCTTCCGCCATAACGCCTATAGGCATGTCCGCCCTTACGGCGCCCTGAACGGTGAACTCAACAGGCGTTGAATGGATAAGCGAATAGCCGTCCGGCGCCGCAAAGTCAAGCGAGGCATTTATAACGTCGTCTATGTCCCTGTGCGTTATTCGCCGCTGCTTGCCCTTGAAGTCCACTTCGCCCTGCTGCAAAACAAGCTTTGTAAACGGCGCGGGAACGCCAACGGATATATCGCGCACCCTGTGCCGCGCCTCCGCCTCTGCCGCGCTGAGCGCATCTATAATTGCGTCCGCAAGCTGCTGCTCATCCTCGAACGCGCCGTGCTTATAGCCCGGGTATTCCTTTATGCCCGCGCCCTGCACAAGTATATTATCCCGCCCGTCCGTACCGCAAATAAGGCAGATGACCTTTGAACTGCCGATATCGAGTATTGCCGTGTTCTGACCCATTCTGCCTCCTTTGCCGTATTAACCAAGCCGCCTTTATATAGCTGTTAACAGCATACCACAAGCGCGCCCGCTTTCGCAATATTATTTGCACCTAAATGTATAAAAGTTACGTTTAGGCAACATATTTCCCATACCCTGCCATTACCCGGAGAATGCGTCCGTAGGCCCGGGCGTGCGCATTGGCGTATCCTCAGGCGTGGACGTTACGCTCGGCTGCGCCGTCGCATTCGGGTCGGGCGTGGCGTTCGGGTCAGGCGTAGTGTTCGGCTCCGCAGTAACTTCCGGCGTTGCGATGGCTATCGGTTCCGCCGTCTTTTCCGGCGAATATACCGGATCGCCCTGCGCGGAAAGGTCAAGCGTGCCGTCCGTATCATGCCCCATTGACCTAAGCGTTGGCAAAACGGTCTTAAAATCGGCCAGCTTTTCTTCCGCCCTGTCCGGCTGGCCAAGGTGTATCCTTACGCCGGACGCGGTTTCCATATTTATGCTCAGCGGATTGCCAAGGTCTATTCCGGTTATCTCCTTTTCAAGTCCGGCGGAATACACGGCCTCAAGCAGGCTTATCATAGTGCGGGAATTGAAGTCCGATTCTTCACCAAGCCTTTGGTTAACATGATAGCCGCTGCTGCCCATGCCCGATATCTGTATAAGCCCTGAATAGTCCGCGCGTGCGCCTATATAAAGCACGTATCCGTCCTTATCTATTACCGCCTGCGCATTCATGCCCACAAGCACCGCCGCTTCCTCGCGCTCGGTTATGTTCACCACCAGCTTGTCCGGATACACGCGGGTAACAACGGCGGAAGCGATATATGCATTCTGCTCCATTCGGTTCTCCGCCTCGTCAATGCGTTCAAGCCACATGTGCTTGCCCACGCTCAGTCCTGATGCGCGTATGAGCTCCTGTGCGTCATAATGCGTGCAGCCATATATCTCTATGCTGTCCACAATAAGCATAAAATATGTCAGCACCGCCGCAGTCACAAGCATTACCGCCGCCGTTATCAAAGCAGCCAGCTTTATTATCTTCTTTCTTCTTTGGCGCGCGCGCTTTTCCTTCTCGGTCAGCTTTCTTTTGCGCCTTGCGTCCGCGCGCTTGGCCTCGCCCACGGTGCGTTTCTTTTTCTTCTTGGGTTTTGGTTCTTCCTCGTCCTCTTCCGCTTCAAAAAAAGGCTCATCCGCAAACGGGTCGGCGTTCTCTTCCTGCTCCGCATCTGCGTCATCTTCGCCGTAAGGCTGTTCTTTCTCGGCTTCCGGCTCGGCAGTATTTTCCGTTTCTTCGGTATCTATATTGTCTGTGCTGTCCGCTGCGCTCGCTTCTTCGCCGCTGTTTTCGTCTTCGGCGGTTTCTTCGGCCGCTATCTGCTCTTCTTCGTGTTCTTCTTCCGCCTCCGGCTCATCATCCCGCTTGAAGGGTCTCAAATTAAGCCTGTGGCTTTCTTCGGCCGCATTTTCGCGCCATGGCTCGTTCCCTTCGCCCTTCACAGCATCAGTTTTCCTTTCGTATTATTTGTGCGCCCAGTGCATTGAGCGTTTCATGCAGCTTGTCATACCCGCGGTCTATCAATTCCGCGTGGTCTATTATCGTTTCGCCTTCCGCTGCAAGGCCCGCAAGCAGCATTGCCGCGCCCCCGCGCAGATCCCATGCCTTCACCCTTGCGCCCGTCAGCTTATCAACGCCGCGTATTATCGCCGTTCTGTCCTTTTGTGTAAAGCTTGCACCCATGCGCCCCAGCTCCGCCGCGTGGCGGTAGCGGTTTTCAAACACGTTTTCAACAATCACGCTCGTTCCAACGGCAATGGTACACAGCGCAAAAAGCTGCGCCTGCATATCCGTTGGGAAGCCCGGGTACGGCATGGTTTCCGTAAGGCGTATTTCGTTTGGTCTGTCGGGCGAACTTATGTGCAGCATCCCCTCGCCCGCAGTTATTACGGAGCCCGCTTCCTTCAGCTTTGCCGCAATGCTGCCTATATGCTCCGTATTAACGTTTGTCAGCGTAAGCTCTCCGCCGGTTATTGCCGCGGCAGTCATAAGCGTGCCTGCAACTATTCTGTCCGGTATTATGCGGTGCGTTGTTTTTTTCTCCGCTGCATCGCCGCCGCGGATGGTTATGGTCGAACTGCCCGCGCCTTCAATTTTATATCCAAGCTCATTCAAAAACCGCGCCAGGTCGTCTATTTCGGGCTCTCTCGCCGCATTGAACACGGTTGTTTTTCCCTCCGCGCACGCTGCGGCCATCATAATGTTTTCCGTTGCGCCCACGCTTGGGTAATCCAAATGTATGTCCGCGCCCTTAAGCCGCCTGCCTTCGCATATTATCAGCCCGCGCTCCTCGCGCACGTCCGCGCCCAGCATCATAAGCCCCTTCAGGTGCAGATCTATCGGCCTGTGGCCTATTTCGCATCCGCCGGGGAATGTGCATACCGCCCGCCCGAAGCGCCCCAGCAGCGGCCCCAGCATGAATATACTCGATCTTATCTCCTTGCTGATGCTCTGCGGCATTATGCAGCGCTCGGCCTTTGCCGCGTCTATATGCGCCGTGCCTGCTTCAAGCGAGCAGCTTACGCCCAGCGAGCGCAGTATTTTGAGCATATTTTCAACATCGCTCAAATGTGGGCAATCGGTCAACTCCACAGGGCCCCTTGCAATAAGCGTTGCGGCCAATATGGGCAGCGCCGCGTTCTTCGCGCCCGATACGCGCGCCGTACCAACTATCTTTCTTCCGCCGGAAACCAAAATGGATGCCATCTGTTTCTCCTTCCCGCATAAAAGCTAAGCACATTCATTATTATGCAGGAAACGGCGGTATTGTTCGCGTTTTTTCAGCGCATCATTGCGTATTGCGCGAAACGTTGAGCAAAATGCCTGCCGCGCTTAAAAATATTACCAAACTTGTTCCGCCCGCACTTATAAACGGCAGCGTTTGGCCGGTGGTGGGGGCGCTGCTTGTAGCAACCGCAATATTTACTATCGCCTGCATGCCTATTACGCTGGTTATACCCGCGGCAAGCAGGCTGCCGAAGCGGTCCTTGCAGCGCATGGCAATGCGTATGCCCCTGTATACAAGGAACGCATATGCGCCCATCAGCAGCACGCAGCCGATAAGCCCAAGTTCCTCGCCTATTATCGCAAATATAAAGTCGCTTTCGCCATACGGCAGAAACAGCAGCTTCTGCCGGCTGAAGTTAAGCCCCTTGCCGAATATCCCGCCGGAACCGAGCGCTATAAGCGACTGCCGCAGCTGATACGCGCCGTCCGCCTTGCTGGTCCACGGGTCCCAGAACATTGTCATTCTGGCCTTTCTGTATTCTTCGCTCAATACCGCAATCACCATTACCGGCGCCGCTATGCCCGCAAGCGTAACAAGGTGCGCCATCCGCGCCCCGCCGAAAAACAGCATCACCGCGCCCGTCATGACCATTATGACCATCATGGACATGTTCTTCTGCGCCAGCAGCAGTATGCCGAAAACGCCCATTATTATAAGCATGGGCACTATGCCGTGCGAAAAGCTTGCCATAAGCTGCGGGCGTTTGGACATGAACGAAGCCATATACAGCACCAGCACGAATTTAGCCAATTCCGAAGGCTGGAAAGACAGCGGTATGCCTATTTTGGAAAAATCAAGCCAGCGCTTTGCGCCGTTTCGCTCCACGCCCCAGAATACGACCGCGACCATGAGCGCAATTATAAGTATGAGCGCAAGCGTTTTGAACTTATCCAGCGTATGGTAATCAAAAAAGCTGAGTGCAAGCATAATCGCAAAGCCAATCGCAAAATACATGCTTTGGTTTTTAAGGTAATAAAAACCGTTGTCCATGTTCCTGCTCTGCGCGTAATAATAGCTGGCGGAAAACACCATAACAAGGCCGAACGCGCATATTATGACCACGGTTATAAGCAGCGCGAAATCAAGCGGCCCCTGCCGCTTCTGCATCGGTCTCACGCGCGCGTTCTGCGCCTTTCCCCGGGAGTTGAGCGCCGGAGAGTTGCTTACATGCTCCACTTTGCCTCCTTACTTAGCCGCGTTTTGATACATTAAAGTTTATTCACAAGCTCCTTAAATATTTCGCCGCGCTGTTCATAGTTATCATATATGCCCCAGCTTGCCGCCGCAGGGGAAAGCAGCACCGCGTCCCCGCTTTGGGCCAGCTCTTCCGCCTGCTTTAGCATATCTATCATAGGCCCGTCGTTCACATACACGGGCGAATACCCCGTCTTTTCCGCGGCAAGCTTTATCGCCGGCACGTTAAGCCCGCTTGCTATAACCGCCTTCACCTTGCCGTCAAACGCTTCAAACAGCGGCGCAAAGTCGCTCTTTTTGTCGTAATTGCCCACGCCAAGCAGCAGTATCGTGGGCCGTGTCATGGCCTGCACAGCCTTTATGGTGGAATCGGGGTTGGTGCCCTTTGAATCGTTTATCCATGCCACGCCGTCCTTTTCCCGCACGAACTCTATCCTGTGCTCAACGCCCGGGAACTCCCTGAGTCCGCGCCTTACGCCCTCCGCGTCAAGCCCCTGGCTCATGGCAAGGCATATCGCGCACAGCGCGTTTTCTATGTTATGCTTGCCCGGTATCCTCAGCTCGCTTGTTGCGATAAGGTCCGTCTCCTTGCCGTCCAGGCGGAATATAATTCTTCCGTTTCTTATAAACGCGCCGTTTTCCGGCTCGATCTCCTGCGAAAAATAAAGTATCCTTGCCCGCGTAAGCTTCGCCATGTCCCGCACTATGGGATCGTCGTAATTCAGCGCGGCAAAGTCGTTCTCTGTCTGGTTTTCAAAGCCGCGGCACTTTGCGGCAATGTAATTCTCCATCTTGTACTGGAAGCGGTTCAGATGATCCTCCGTAATGTTCAGCATGCCGAACGCATTCGCATGGAAGTCCGCAATGCTTTCAAGCTGCAATGCCGCCGTCTCTGCCACAACATAGTCGCCCGCCTTAGTTTCGCGCGCATGCGCCGTTATGGGCACGCCTATGTTGCCCAGCACAAAGGTATGCTTTCCGGCAGCCTTGAATAATTCTCCCGTAAGCGCGGTGGTGGTGGTTTTGCCGTTTGTGCCGCTTATGCAAATGAACTTTGTGCCGCGGTTGCAGTAGCGATATCCAAGCTCTATCTCGCCTATGACCTCCGCGCCTGCCGCGCGTGCCTCGTCAACAAAGGGGCTGAATATGGGCACCACCGGACTTAATACAACAAGATCCGCGCCCTTTACAGCCTCGGCATGGTCAACGCCCAGCGCGTCTTTATACTCTATGCCGCTCAGTTCTTCCTTTAGACCCTTTATGTCCGTTTTCATATCGTTTACGGTAACGTCATAGCCCAGCTCGTATAAAAGCTTTGCGCTGGCTATGCCGCTTTTGGCCATGCCTATGACCACCGCTTTTTTCCCGTTCTTTTCCATTTGCCCTTTACCTCCCCCTTATGGTTGAAGTTATATTGAATGCACGTGCATTTATTCGTAAAAAAAGGGGCCGTTCAGTGCCGGTCAGGAGGCTTGAGACAAAAGAGCCGCGCTCTGTCTCAAGCATCTTAACCTTCAAGCGCACGCCGTGCCAAGCGCCAAGGAACCACGGCTTCGCCCGCACGCACCGAACGACCAAACAAAAATTTTATAGATATGCCAACAGGCACACTAAACAAAGCAGTACGGTAATTATCATATATACCGAAACTATGCGCGTTTCAGTATAGCCCAGCAGCTCGAAATGATGGTGCAGCGGGGCCATTTTGAATATGCGCTTTTTTCTCAGCTTATAGGAGCCAACCTGCAATATGCAGGAAACGCTGCTGGCCACGAAGCAGCCGCCCATTATGGCAAGCAGCAGCACGCTGCGGCTGAATATGGCCATTGCGGATATTGCGCCGCCAAGCGCCATGGAGCCGGTATCGCCCATAAACACGCGGGCGGGGTAAGTGTTGTATCGCAGGAATCCAAGGCAGCCGCCCGCTACGGAGGCCGCGAATATGGCCATGGAGCTCAGCTCCGCGCTGTACTGCGTCTGCACGGCTTGTCCTTCGGCCACGGGAGCCTTCACCGCGGCAGCCATATAGATGAATATCATCATCATGCTTGTTGAATACACAAGCGACACGCCGGAGCAAAGCCCGTCAAGTCCGTCGGTAAGGTTTACCGAGTTCACCGTGCCTATGATTATGAACATCATGGCGGGTATATAGAATATGCCAAGGTCCCATTCCGCCTTGAAGAAGGCAAGGTATATCTTCGATCCTATGAACGGGGACTGATACGCATAAAGCGCCAATATGAACGCTATTGCGAACTGCGCTATTATCTTTTGATACGGCCTGAGGCCGATTGTGTTCTTCTGCTTCACTTTAAGGAAGTCATCCAAAAAGCCTACCAATGCGAACGCCGCCGTTGCAAGCAGCGCGGGAAGCGCAAGCTCAGTAGCGTTGAGCGAAAACGCAAGCGTGCCGACCAGTATGCCCGCAATGAACATCATGCCGCCCATCGTAGGCGTGCCGGCCTTGCTCAGGTGGCTCTGCGGGCCGTCGCTGCGCTCATTCTGGCCGAACTTCAGCCTTCTGAGCATTGGTATTATCACCGGGCCCAGCGCTATCGTCACCACGGCCGAAACAATAAAAGCATATATCGCGTATTTCATACTATTCCTCCGATAAAGGGACGCTTCGGCCCCTTCTTATCTTCTGTCCAGCTCCTCAAGCAGCTCGGCAACAATCTCCTTTTCGTCAAAATGGCGCTTTCCGCCGCCTATTTCCTGATAATTTTCGTGACCCTTGCCGGCAAGGACTATAACGTCCTTCTCCTTCGCGTTTTCAAGCGCGTATTTTATCGCCGCGCGCCTGTCTTCTATCACAACGTGCGGGCAGCCGGATTTGTTAACGCCTTCAAGCACGCTTGTTATTATGCTCATCGGCTCCTCATCGCGTGGATTATCGCTCGTAACTATAAGGAAATCCGAATACCGCCCGGCAATTTCGCCCATTATGGGGCGCTTTGCCTTGTCGCGGTTGCCGCCGCAGCCGAAAAGGGTGACCACCCTGCCGCGTGCAAAGCCGCGCACCGTGCGCAGCACGTTTTCAAGCGCGTCCGGCGTATGCGCATAATCGAGCAATACGCTGTAATCCCCATCCGTGGGCAGCGGTTCAAGCCTGCCGGAGACGGATTTAAGCTTCGCCAAGCCCTCGCGGATATGGTCCGCGTCAAAGCCAAGCAGCATGCATGCCGCAGCCGCGCCCAGCGCATTGAACACGCTGAAAAGCCCCGGTATGCTTATTTTTATATTTATGCTGCCCTCCGGCGTGCGCATGGCGAACTGCGCACCGGCGGTGGTTATCTCTATATCGTTTGCGGAAAAGTCCGCCTTTTCCCTTATGCCGAACGTGGTCAGCGGAATATCAAGCCCTTCTGTTATGCTTGCAAAGTGCGGATCGTCCGCGTTCACAACGGCGCGTTTGGACTGCAAAAACAGCTTTTTCTTCGCCGCAAGATAATTATCAAACGTTTTATGATAGTCAAGATGGTCCTGCGTAAGGTTCGTAAATATGCCTATATCGAACTCCACGCCGTGCACCCTCGCCTGGTCCAGCGCATGGGACGAAACCTCCATCACCACCAGCTCAACGCCTGCGTTCTTCATGTCCCGCAGTATTTTTTGAAGGTCAACGCTTGCGGGCGTGGTGCGCTCGGTCTCCAGTATTCTGTCGCCTATCAGGTTGTGTATTGTGCCTATCAGGCCAACCTTCAGCCCCGCCTCCTCGGCGATGCTCTTTATCATGTATGTCGTGCTGGTCTTGCCGTTGGTTCCGGTAACGCCTATCATCTTCATTTCCCGGGAAGGATAGCCGTAATATGCCGCCGCCATTTCCGCCATTGCAATGCGCGTGTTCGGCACGATAAGCTGCGGCAGGTCTATATCCAGCCTGCGTTCCACAACCAGCGCCGCCGCGCCTGCTTCCTTTGCCATTGGCGCGTATTCATGCCCATCGGAAAACGTACCCGTTACGCAGCAGAAAAGGTCTCCTTCGTGCACCTTGCGCGAATCGTATTCTATATTTGCAATTTCCCTATCCTCGCCCACCAGCGTATGCTCGGTGACCTTGGCAAGTTGACTCAGCAGCATTTTTCGCCTTTCCCCGGGACGGCTTTAGCCTATCCCCGTATCAGAAAATTCCACAAGCACCTCCGTGCCCTTCGGCACGGTTTCCCCCGCCGCGGGGGATTGCCGTATCGCTTTGCCGGATTGATCCGGCGGGTCTATCTTTATTGTCAGTCCCTTTGCCTTCAGCGCATCGCTCGCCTCAAGCCGCGTTTTATCCAAAACGTTCGGAACCGTTACCATTTCGTCCTCTTCGGCGGTAATGTCCGGCTCGTCTGCCGACGTCATCACCGTGTACAGCAGCACTCCGCTGCCCGCCTGCACCGTTGCCCCCGCGGCAGGCACCTGCGCGGTAACAAGCTCGTTCTCGTCATCCTGGAATGTGGCTTCCAGCCCAACCTTGCTCAGCTCATGCTTAGCGTCGCTCACGCTCATGCCCGTAACGTCCGGCACAAGCACGCTGCCCTCGGTCGATTCGGGCAGATACCCAGAATACCTCAGCACTTCTTCCATTACCTGCTTCACGAACGGCGCGGCTACGGTGCTGCCGAATATCGTGCCCACCTGCGGCTCGTCAACCAATATCAGGCAAACGTACTTCGGGTCGTTCGCCGGGGCGAAGCCTATGAACGATGCTATAAGCTGCCCTTGCGCGACCTTGCCGTCGGAGCCGTACTTCTGCGCGGTGCCGGTCTTTCCGCCCACCCTGTATCCGGGTATGGCGGCGTTTTTGCCGCTGCCTTCGCTCACTACGCTTTCGGCTATCTCCCGCACAAGGGCGGAGGTTTCCTCGCTTATCACGCGGCGCACCACAGTGGGCTCGTTCTTCAGCACAACCGTACCGTCCGGCGCAACTATGCTGTCCACCACATACGGCTGCATCAGGTTGCCGCCGTTTACCGCCGCGCTTACCGCCGTAACCAGCTGCAGCGGCGTTACCGCTATGCTCTGCCCAAAGCCTATGCGGGCCAAAGTATTATCGGTAATGTACTTCTGGTGCGTAACTATGCCCGCGCTTTCCCCGGTTATTCCGCTGCCCGTTGAGGAGCCGAAGCCGAAGGAGTATATGTAATCATAGAACGTTTCCGTTCCCATGCTGAGCGCCATGCGTACAAAGCTGGGGTTGCAGGAATTCTGTACCGCCTTATACAGCGTTTGCGAGCCATGCCCGCCGTGCTTCCAGCACTTTATCCTTTCCCCGTTCACAATGCAGCTGCCATCGCAGCTGAAGCCCGTATCCGCAGTTACGCTTTTGCTGTCCAGCGCCGCGGCAAGCGTGATAAGCTTGAACGTGGAGCCCGGCTCATACGAATCCGTAACCACGCGGTTGCGCATAAGCGAATTGAGCAGCGCCATGTCGCTCCTTGGCGGGGAGTTGGGGTCAAAGTCCGGCTGGGTAGTCAGCGCCTTTATTTCCCCCGTGGTGCAGTCCATTATTATTCCCTGCACGCTTATTGCCTTGTTTACCTCCAGCGTTTCCTTGCAGGCCTTTTCAAGCGCGCTTTGCATCACCGCGTCAGTTGTCAGCACAATATCGTCGCCGTCGGTTGCGGGAATCAATTCCTGCACGCCGTATGCAAGGGCGTTGCTCCTTGCGTCCGTTTCCGTCACCATGCGGCCGTCTTTACCGGCAAGGTACTTGTCGTATTTCTGCTCAAGTCCCGCCTGCCCTTCGCCATCAACGGTGGTAAAGCCCAAAAGCTGGCTGAAAAGCGAACCGGCGCTGTAATAGCGCTTTGTGTCTATTGCCGTGCCAACGCCGTTGCCAAGCTTCATAGCCTCTATTTTATCAACAACGTCCCGCTCTACCTGGCGGGCAAGTATAATTTCCTGTTTGTTGGAGCTTACCCTTTCAAGCACCTTTGCATAGTCCATGCCCAGCAGGTTTGAAAGCTCCCTCGCTACCCTTTCGCGTTCGTCTGTCTTTATGCTTTTCGGCCAGACAACGATTTTATACGCCGTAGCGTTCCTTGCAAGCACCACTCCGGTGGAATCGAGTATTTTCCCGCGCGTGGCGCTTAGCATTGTGTTCCTTGTTTGCTGCGATTCGGCGCGGCCTGCCAGCTCGTCGCCGTCTATCACCATTATTTTTACCAGCCTTATGCTGAGCACGAAAAACAATCCGCATATTATGCCCAGCATTATTTTAAGCCTTTTTTTGTTGGAAACGCCCGGTGCGTCCAAGGCTGCGCCCTCCTTTATGTTTTATCAGCCGCCGCACTCCGTCCTTTGCAAAGGCAAGCCTTTTATTATGGCTCGTTCGTCGCCGTAGCCCCGTCCGGCTCCTGCGCGTCCTCCGTCCGAGCGGTCTGCTCAGGCTCGGTCTGTGTCTTTGCCGCGCCGTTCATGTAACCGCCAACGGCGCCGTTGACTTCAACTATTTGCTCGGCCGTAGGATAATTCAGCCCTGCCTGCGCCGCGGCCAGCCTTGCTTCGTCCAGGCTTACCGCCTCGTCCAGCTGCACCTCAAGCTCCGTTATCCTTCTTTGGCTTTCTTCTATCTTTTTCTGCGTGCTGTTTACCGCCCTGTATGCGCTTGCTATTGATGCATACCTGAACACCAGCCCTATCATTACCGCCGCTATCATCAGCACGCCCGTAACGCTTATAAGCTTGGGCAGCGTTCTTTGCTTGCGCTTTTGTGCTGTCGTAGCCTCGCGCATTATGCGCGTCTGCGGGGCGGCGTGGCGCTTCGGCTCGGCGCGGGGTATCTGCGCGGGGATGCTTTCCGCTTCCTCATAGGGCAGCTTTTCCGCCGTGGCCGCGCGGGAATAGGAATACACCCTTGAAGGTGCGTATACATTCTGTCCCTTTTTCGCCGTCGCTGCCATTTTATTCACCGTCCTGTCTTTTTATGCGCTTAAAGCTTTTCTATAGCCCTAAGCTTTGCGCTCCTTGCGCGCGGATTGTATTCAAGCTCCGCTTCCCCCGCCACTATCGGCTTTCGCGTAAGCACCTTTGCCGTTGGCACCTTTCCGCAGGTGCATATGGGGGCGCGCGGGTCGCAGGTGCAGGGCTTTTCAAATCGCCTGAACGCCTGCTTTATTATCCTATCCTCCAATGAATGGAAGGTTATCACGGCCATTACCCCGCCCGGGGCCAGCAGGTCGTGCGCATCCTCTATTGCCTTTTCAAGGCCGCCGAGTTCGTTGTTGACCTCTATGCGTATCGCCTGGAATGTGCGTTTTGCCGGGTGCTGCGCTTCCCTGCGCGCCGCCGCCGGCATGCTGCGGGCAATTATGTCCGCCAGTTCAAGCGTTGTGGCTATCGGCTTTTCCGCGCGGTTTTTGACTATTGCGTTCGCAATGCGCGAAGCGTAGCGTTCCTCTCCGTAGTCCTTTATTATTCTGAAAAGCTGTTCGCTGCCGTAGCCGTTCACAACGTCGTATGCACTGAACGCCGCGCTCTTGTCCATCCGCATGTCAAGCGGGGCATCTTCCCTGTATGAAAAGCCTCGCTCCGCCGCGTCCAGCTGATATGACGACACGCCAAGGTCCATCAGTATGCCGTCCAGCTTGTCCACCCCGCGCTGATGCATAAGCTCCTTCATGTCAAAAAAGTTGCCGTGCACCGCCGTAAACTTATCGCCGAAGGGCTCAAGCCGTTTGCTTGCCGCGTTTATTGCGTCCATATCGCGGTCTATGCCGTATAGCCTGCCGCCATCGGGCAGGGCAGTAAGTATGGCCTCGCTGTGCCCGCCGCCGCCGAGCGTGCCGTCGGCATATATTCCGCCGCGTTCGGGTTTAAGCAGCTCAAGCACCTCTTTTAGCATTATGGGTATGTGCTTAAATTCGCTCATAGGCCGCTCTGTATCCTTGTAAGCGCAAGCAGCGTTTCGTCATCGAAGCCGGACTCGTCGTCCATCTCCTCGTTCCACTTGGCGCGGTTCCAAATCTCTATGCGGTTGTTGGCCCCGGCCAGCATAATGTCCCCGTCAAGCTGCGCCCTTTCCCTTAGGCTTGGGGCTATGAGTATGCGCCCCTGCTTGTCCAGCTCGCATTCGCATGCGAGGGCGAAAAGCTTCCTTAGCGCCTTCTGCACCACTATGTCCGCCAATGACACATTCTGTACCGCGTTCACGAACGCATTCCATCTTTCTTCGGACATGCCCATAAGGCACTGATAATCCCCCTTACGGGCAAAGCCGCAAGTCACGATTATCCGCGCCCCAAGATCCAAGCGCCATTTGGCAGGGATTATTATCCTGCCCTTGCTGTCCATATTATGTTCGAAACAGCCAATAAGCACCTTTCCTGTTGCCTCCGAATCCCATTCAAATGAGTATAAAGCGCCCTTTATCCCATTTAGGTAGCTTGATTATACCACCACTTCGTGGCACTTGTCACCACTTTTATGGTAAAAACTCATATTTTTTGTTAATTCATCCTTATTTTGAGTTAAAAAAGTCCCCCGCCTTGTTTGGCAGGGGATATGCGTTTGCTTATTCGCGTTTTATGTTCAGTTGTTCTTCTGCGGCAGGGGGAGCTGATACTCCGGCTGCAGCGGCGTGCCCGCAACGTATCCGGGCCATACATAGTAGCGCCTGGGGTGCATACGGTAAACGGTGTTGGCTATCTTCTCGCGCCTTACTTCCGTGCCGTTGAGCTTATATGACTTAAATGTATCGTATGCATAGCCCGTCTTTGCCGCATTTTTAAGCATCCAATACGGCGCGGTAAGGCCGGAATAGGTTATGTATTCGTCCGCCGTCGGCTCTATGTCCGGCAGGCGCTCGCTAATCAGCTCAATTTCGTCAAACCCCGCATCCGCCGCAAAGGGCAGGCCGTATATTTCGCACCATATGCGCTTCTGCTCCTTATCTATCCAGGTGAACACATATACGGGCGCTTCCGTATTGTTGCTCCACTTAAAGTCTATCGTGCCGGTGTTTATGGTTGCGTCAAGCCCGCCGGGAACATAGCTGAGCCTGCTTGAATGCGCCTGGCGATAGACTATATTATAGTCTCCCATAAGCACAGCCTCATACATGGTTGTGCTTACCTGGCATACGCCGCCGCCCGGCTGATCCTCGGTATTCGCGCCGCCCTCTATTACCGCGGGAGCAAGCTGCCAGCCGTATTTTTCATATCTGTCCCCAAGCAGCGTGTTGCAGGAAAGCACATCGCCCGGCTGGAGCACCGTGCCGTATATCATTCCGCAGGCCTTGGTCATGTTATGCACGCGCTCCGCGCGGCCGTAATGCCCCTTGGCATAGCTTGTATAAGCGCTTGAACGCATAACAAGCGTTTCCTTTATGGTGGCTATGGTAACCTCCGGCTCTATGGGTTCGCTTTCAAATTCAACCGTGCCGAACTCCCTTGCCTCGGTGCGCGCGGTAAGCTCGTCAATAAGCTTCTGCTCGTTCACGCCGTGCCCGGGTATGCCCTCCACAAAGTCAAACCTAAGGTCCCTCAGGTCGGTTACGGTATCGTCGTCCGCCTTGCCTATGTTCACGGCGTCAAGCGCATCGGTAGCCTTGTTCATTTCAAGCTGCTTAACGCCAAACGTTGCGTCCACGGGCGCGGTGTTTACCTCCGCCGCTATGCCCGCCGCAAATTCGGTAAAATCGGGCGCGGCGATAGTGTATTCAATATCGAAGCTCCTGCCGTTTGCGGCTATGTCGCTAAGCTCCGCCTGCAATTCTTCAAGCGTGCCTTCGCGGCCGAGCGCCATGGCCTCGTTAAGCTTTTCTTCCGTATTATAAGTTATGTTAAAAAAGCTTTTGTCTATCGTGTATGTATGTTCGCCGTCGGTCACGGTGAAGCCCACGTTCTCCGTCAGCTTTTCTTCCGCCGCCTTCAGCGCATCCTTTGCCGCATCCATGTCCATGCCGCTTACGTCCACGCCGCCCACGGTTATGCCCGCGTGGAACGTGCCGGAGTTGATTATGCTCTGCCGCTGTTCTTCTTCCCTATCCGCCTTTATTTTGAGCGCGATAAGCACGCCGCCGAGCACCAGCGCCGCCGCAAGGAGCGATATCAGCACTATTGTAAGCGTTTTGCGGGTGTTATTCTGCGGCTTTACGTCTGCGTTGTTTTCCATATTCCCTCTACCCCTGTAAACAGTATTTTTTTCATCAGCCGTATTTATTATTATATTTCCATTCACCCCTCATGTAAAGACAGGATTTCGCTTTATTATGTAATATACAACCTGATATTTATGGAAAATGAAAACGTATCACCTGAACCGCTTGATTATATTCGCGTTTCAAAGTATAATCATGGCATCATTATGGGGTATACTGCCCCGGTTAACAGAAAGGGGATTTTTCCTATGCATAACAGCAAAAGGGATTCTGTCCGATTCTTTATTCAATTTGCACTTTTGGCGGCGATAGAAGCCGTGTTCTGCTTTACTCCGCTCGGCTCCCTGCCCGCGATAGGGCCTATAGTGGCAACGCTTGCGATGATACCCGTTATAATAACCTCCATACTGCTCGGCACCAAGGCCGGCACGCTGATGGGCGCGATAACGGGCCTGTTCAGCTTTATAGTATGGACGTTCACTCCCCCCACGCCCATAGCCGCGTTTGTATTTTCGCCGTTTTATACCCTTGGCGAATATCAGGGCAACTTTTTCAGCATAGTTATATGCTTCCTGCCGCGCATACTGGTGGGTACGGTATCGGGCGTGCTCTATAACGCGCTTAGCAAGAGCATGAAAAACAACGTTATGGCAATGGTCATAGCGAGCGTTGTGGGCAGCCTTGTGAACACGTTCGGCGTGATGCTTGGCATATGGGCATTCTTCGGCGACCAATACGCAAGCATTGCGGGCCAAGGCATATTGCTCATAATCGGCAGCACGGTGCTTACCAACGGCATACCGGAGGCCATAGTTGCGGGCGTGCTTTGCCCCGCAATATGCAAGCCGGTGAAGAAATTCATACTCAAGGACTGACAGGAGAAGCACGATGGGCGTAGTGCTGGGCATAGACATAGGCGGCTCCACCACCAAGATTGCCGGTTTTCAGGAATCCGGCCAGCATATAGGCACGCTTAGGGTTGAAGCATCGGACAGGCTGACTTCCCTATACGGCGCGATAGGCAACTTCTTAAGCACGCGCGCAATATCACTAAACGACGTGGCCTGCTGCGTTATAACCGGCGTTGGCGCGGCGCTTGTGAACGGCGATATATACGGCATACATACCGAGCGCATAGATGAATTCGTTGCCATAGGCAAGGGCGGCCTTGCGCTCAGCGGCAAGGAGGAGGCGCTTGTTGTAAGCCTTGGCACGGGCACGGCGTTCGTGCGGGCGGGAAGACTTGGCTGTGTGCATATAGGCGGCAGCGGAGTCGGCGGCGGAACGCTTGCGGGGTTATCCTTCCATGTGTTCCACGAAAACGACCATTCCGCAATGGAACGCCTTGCCAAAAAGGGCGATTTGAGCAAGGTTGATTTGATGATATCCGATATATGCACCAATGAGGTTGGCGCGCTGCCTTCGCACATTACGGCATCCAACTTCGGCAAAATAACCAGCGGCACGGAAAAAGAGGACATTGCGCTGGGGCTTTTGAACATGGTGTTCCAAACGATAGGCATGCTGAGCGTGTTCGCGCTGAGGAACGACACGGTAAAGGACGTTGTGTTGACGGGCAGCCTTGCGAACATGAGCATAGCTTCGCAGGTGATGCGCGTGGTTGAGGAAATATCGGACGTTAAGTTCTTCATCCCCGAAAACGCAACCTTTGCAACCGCAATAGGCGCGGCGCTGCCGTTCGTGCGCAACGCAAGGATATAAGCACATATATAACAAAACAGCGTGCGGCAAAATGCTTCCGCACGCTTATTTTATGCCCTGCTTTAACCTTCCTTAAGGCTGCCTGCGCGGAAGTTTATCCTGCGCGGAGTGGGCAGCGAATCAAAACGGATAACGTATGCCATGCGGCCGCGGTCTATATCCACCACCATGCCGCCGCCCATTATGTCGTGCATCACGCGCTGGCCTACCGCGAAGCGAAGCTCCTGCGTTTGGGCTGTAAGGCGGTTCTGTACGGAGGATATGTAGCGCTCCGCCTCCGCCTTCAGGCTTTCGTTAAGCTCGCTCGTATAGTCCAAATACTGCCGGTCTATATCGAACACAAAGCGCGAAGGGTAGCGGAAGGAGCCGTCTATGCTCCTGCCCTCCGCATCGGAAAGAAACAGCCCCTTTTCGGCCCTTGTCACGGCAACGAACATAAGCCGCCGCTCCTCCTCCATGCCTTCAAAGCTGTCCGTCCGCTTGGAGGGGAACACGCCTTCATCCAGCGCGCATATGAAAACATACGGGAATTCAAGCCCCTTTGCCGTATGCACGGTCATAAGCTTCACCGCGTCCGGGCTTGAGGCCGCGTCAAGATTGGTAAGCAGCGCAACATGGGCAATGAAATCCTCCATTGCGCTTTCCTCGCCGCAGCCCGTTTCGTATTCATACACGGCCTGCTTCAGCTCCGCCAGGTTATCCAGCCTGTCCTGCGCGCCCTCTGTCCTGAGCGCGGCCTCGTACCCGCTTTCGTTAAGTATTGCGCTTAATGCTTCCGATGCGGGCATATTTTTGTATATCGCCGCAAAATGCTCAATAAGCTTTATAAACCGCTTTGCCTGCGTGCCGGCAAAAAGCGGCTCGTCCGCGTTCCTGTCCAGCGCTTCATAAAGCGAGCAGGCGTTCTTTTCCGCATACTCGGTCAAAAAGCGCATGCGCTTCTGCCCTATGTTTCGCCTGGGCGTATTTACTATGCGCAGGAAGGAAAGATCGTCCTTATACACAACCATGCGCATGTAGCTTAGCGCGTCCTTTATCTCCACCCTGTCGAAAAACTGCACGCCGCTGTATATCGTATACGGTATTTCGGCCTTCATCAGCCCTTCCTCTATCGTCCTTGCGGCGTAATGCGCGCGGTAAAGCACGGCCATGTCCCCGTACGGCACGCCCGCTTCGTTCAGCCCCTTTATGCGCGCGGCTATTGTTTCGGCTTCGGTATCGGTTGTTTTGTTGTGGGTATACACGGGGCGCTCCCCCTGCGGCAGCATGGGAATAAGCTCTTTTTTCATGCGGATGGTGTTTTTGTCTATCAGCGAATTTGCGGCGCTGAGTATCTCGGGCGTTGAACGATAGTTCTTCATCATCATTATGGTTTTAACATTGGGGAAGTTCCGTTCAAAGTCCAGCAGATATTTAACGTCCGCCCCGCGCCAGGTATATATTGTCTGGTCCGGGTCGCCAACTATAAAAAGGTTCTTATGATATGCGCACAGCGCCTGCATAAGCTCGTATTGCAGCGGGTCTATATCCTGAAACTCGTCTATCATTATGTATTCAAGCCGCTGCTGCCATTTCAGGCGTATTTCGTCCGATTGGGAGAATATATACAGCGTGAACTTGATAAGGTCGTTATAATCAAGGCCGAAGCATTTCTTTTGCTGATAAAGATAGCCGTAGAATATTATGTCCTTGGCTGTTACCGCTTCGTCGTATTTCTTTTTGAGCGTATCCAAGTCCATGGCTATAACGTCCAAATAATACTGCGGGCGGTTGACGCATTTTTCAATCTCTATCATGTCCCGCGCCTTGGAAAACGTCATATCCCTAAGGGTTAAGCCGCGCTCCTCATATATTACGGCAAGCATTGAATCAATGTCCGAATTGTCCAGCACAAGGAAGCTTTTGGGGTACTGGACAAAATAGCTGTCCTCCTGCAATACGGATACGCAGAAGCCGTGGAACGTGCTTATAAAGCCGGTGTCGTTATCGCCGGTAAGGGCGCGTATGCGCCGCCGCATCTCGTTTGCGGATTTGTTGGTGAAGGTTACGCAAAGTATGTTTGAAGGCAGAATGCCCACCTCGTTCACAAGGTATGCAAACCTGTGCGCAAGGGCGCGGGTCTTGCCGCTGCCTGCGCCCGCCATAACGCGCACGAAGCCTTCCGTGGTGGTCACGGCCTCGCGCTGCTCTGTATTCAGTCCGCTAAGTATATCGCTCATATTCCCCCCGTTGAATAAGCACGGGGCGGCCGCGCGGTCGCCCCGATAGAGTTATTGTTTAAGCTTTGTACGGCTTATTTCTTCTTTTTGCCGACGATGATTATAACCGCCGCGGCAACTATAACGGCAGCAATTATGCCAACTATCGCTCCGGTGGACAATCCGCCCTCGGGCTCGGTCGCCGCGGGCTCGGCGGGAGCGGGTTCGGCTGTGGCTGCGGGGGCTTCGCTCTCGGCAGGCGCCTCGGTAGGCGCGGGCGTGGGAGTTTCCGTAACCTCCGGCACAAGCTCAAGGCTTGCGGTATAGGTTGTGCCGTTGTTCGCCATTACGAATATGTGCATGGTTGCAGGCTTCTTCAGCCCGCCCAGTATAGCCGTGGGCTTAATGGCAAGGTTGCCGTTTTCGTTGCCCTTAACGGTGTAGCGGAAGGTATGGTTTGCGTCGCTGGTTTTTACGTTTTCGGGCATGGGCGCTTCGCTCACGTCCTCGCCCTCAAGGTAATAGGCTATTATGCCGCAGCCGTCGCTTTTCCATTTGGCGGAGGTGAAGTTTTTGCCTATCTGCACGGCCTCGCCGTTTGCCATAAGGGTATATTCGTTCTCCCCTGCGCTCACCAGCTCGCACTCAACGCGGTTGGGGTTGCAGGCGGATATGTTCTCTTCCTTGTCGTGTATAATATATGCCACCTTACCGCCCCATGCTTCGTCAAGCTGGTCCGCGCGGTAACGCCTCAGGCAGCCCGCGTCGCTTCCGGCGGCGGAGTCGCTGGAATAGAAGTAATCCACGCCGTCTATGGTTTCGTAACCGGTTATGGTTATAAGATGGCCGGCCGTGTTGCCCGCAGCGCCGTTTTCAAGGTAAGGATACTGGCCGTTTGTGCCGGAGGAATACTTTACGCTTATGCCAACGCTGTAGCCGTGCGCAAGCTCCTGACGCAGTATGTCAAGGTCGGCATACTGAATATAAACATCGTAGCCGTAGCTGCCCGCGGCAGCAACGCTGAACGACCAGTTGCCGAAGCCGTCATAGTCGCTATCGTAATCGATAAGGGCTATTTCCTCGGGCAGGGTATCCTCGCCGCGGTCGTTGAGCATGGTGCATATGGTTGTTGCGCTGCACATGGAGTTTGCAATGCTCTGCTCGCGCACCATCTGAGAATACGCGGGCGTATCGAGCAGCACCTTTTCGGGCAGCTCAACAGTCTCGCCATAGTAAACGGGGGTTATGTACTGCCCCTCAAGCGTGTTCTTATAGGTAACGCCAAGCTGCCTCACGGTGGGGGACACGCCGTCGGCATTGGCATGGAGTGTCACTTTGAGCTGAATTTTGCTCGCGGTTTCGCCATCCTTGCCGGAAATGGTGAACGTATCCGTATCCATATAGGCCAAATCGCACTCCCCGGACACGGAGCCGCGCTTTACGCTGTCGCTCCATTTGCCCCAGCTGAGCCATTCCGTCCAGCCCTTTTTCATGTCCACATACGCGCGGGCGGAAACCTCTATCCATGTACCGGTGGGGGTATCCGCTCCCCAGGAGGCCACCATGTATTCAAACGGGGCCGTGCCCAGCACTTCGCTTGTGTATGTGCCTTCGCTTTCGCCTTCCTTGAGCACTATCGCGCCGTTGCCTATGCTTTCGTCGGTAACAACGTTTTCAAGCGTACCCGCGGCAAAATCCTCCGCGGTGGTAAACACGGCCAAATTGCCCTCTATTTCCCTGTCCGCCTTTTCGGCCGTTACCGGCACGCATATCAGCGCCATTATAAGCGCAAGCGTTATCGCGGCAAATCTTTTCATTTTGCAGTTATCCTCCTATTTGTCAGGATGTGAATCTAATATATTTTATCACCTATCGCGCGTATAGGCAATAGGGGGAACTTAACTCCCTCTCCCCCCCTACACACTATCGTCACTTGCGTCACTATCGTCGAAACAGGCTAAATGTCTGGCTTTTTTCTCCGACGCAGCTTCGACGATGAAATTCTGCGTCGCTCATTTGCTTCAATCAATCTAAAAATGGCTTGCACTCTTTCTGCCCAATTTTAAGATTATTTTGCCTAAATTTTGCACTTGCCTTGCGCTTTTGGGCGGGTTATACTGTTTACGATGGAAAAATCGGCCATGCGCCTTCCCTTCAAACCCGAAGGGAGGGCTTTTTTTATGCCCGAAATCAGCCATCTATTTTTATTTTTGGGAGGAAATATCCATGATTGAACAAACCGTTGACAACGCCCTTACGGGCAACGAGGCCGCTGCCGCCGCACTGGAGATGATGCGCGCCACGCGGGAAAAGCTCCGTGCCGAAGCCTTGGCGCGGGAGGAAGAGCAGTTCATTGCGGACGAACGCCGCCGCGCCGCCCTGGAAGCGGGGGACAAGCCAAAGGCGGACGAGGACTACCGCCCCGGGGCAATCGCCATCGATGAGGATGAGGAAAGCCCCGCTCTTCTCGGCAAAGAAATTGTGAAGGGCAGCGAAAGCTGCGTGAACGCGTTCCGGCTGGCAACGCTCGGCTTCCCCGAGCCTAAGCCGATAGTGCAGCAGCTCATAGTGCCGGGAGTTACGCTGCTTGTTGGCGCAAGCAAGATAGGCAAAAGCTGGCTGACGCTTGACATGTGCCTTTCCATCGCCACCGGCGCGCCCTTCTTGGGCAGAAAGACACAGCGCTGCCGCGTATGGTACATGGCGCTGGAGGACAGCCCCAGCCGCATGAAAAGCCGCCTTATGCGCATAACGGACGGCGCGGTCAGCTACGATGCCTTTAACCTGACCTTCATATTCGATTCGCCCACCGTGGACATGGGCTTCACCAAAAGGCTTACGCGCTCATTTGACAAAAACATAGCCGAAGGCAAGCGCGAAGCCAATCCGGAGGTTATAGTCATCGATACGCTTCAGGTGATACGCGGCATGGCGGGCGCGGCAAGCAACGCCTACGCCGCAGACTATAGCTTCATCCGCAGCATGAAGGCCGTTGCGGAGAAATACGGCGTGGCGATAGTGCTGGTGCACCACACGAACAAGCTCAGGCAGACGGACGACCCGTATGAGAAGGTGTCCGGCTCAACCGGCCTTATGGGCGCGGCGGACACAACGCTGCTGCTTGAAAGGGCGCGCGGGAGCGACGAGGCCACGCTGAGCGGGGTAAGCCGAGACGTGTACTTTGAGGACATACCGCTGCGCTTTGACAAGGGCTTATGGCGCGTGAGCGAGCCGCGAGCCGCGCTAAACGCCTATGATGCCATCGATTCGCCGCTTTCGCTCACATTGTGCGAGCTGTTCACCTCGGCGGACTGCAAGGACACCTTCGTATCCTATGCCGACTGCATCAACCTTATCCGCGAGAACGGCGGCATGCCGCCCGCCACGGGGCGCGAGCTTGCGCGGCAGATAGAATCCCTCATGCAGAAGCACCCTACGGAGCTTGGCTTCAGGGTGCAGACGGGGATGAGGGCAACAAGTGGGGTTCGCGGCATAAATATCGTTCCGGTTTAAATGTGTTCTTCGACGCAGAAATTCATCGTCGAAGCTGCGTCGGAGAAAAAAGCCAGACATTTAGCCTGTTTCGACGATAGTGACGCAAGTGACGCAGATGTGTAAAGGGGAACGCCATCGCGTCCCCCATCTTCGCAATTTCACCGCATGCTTTACCGTTTCTCTATCGCGCCGAATTTGCAGCTTGCTTCGCACGCGCCGCATTTTATGCACTTCTTGTTGTCTATAACGAAGGGGCTGCGTACCTGCCCGCTTATGGCTCCGGCGGGGCAGTTGCGCGCGCACAGGCTGCATCCGCGGCACTTTTCGGGGTCTATGGCGTAGCTGAGCAGCGCCTTGCAAACGCCCGCGGGGCAGCGCTTTTCGTAAATGTGCGCCTCGTATTCGTCGCGGAAGTATCGAAGCGTGGACAATACGGGGTTGGGCGCGGTCTGCCCAAGGCCGCAAAGGGCGGAGGCCTTTATGTTCTTTGCCAGCTTTTCAAGCTTTTCTATGTCCCCATCCTCGCCCTTGCCGTGGGTTATCCTGTCCAGTATTTCAAGCATTCTGCGCGTGCCTATGCGGCAGGGCGGGCATTTGCCGCAGGATTCGTCAACCGTGAACTCCAGGAAGAACTTGGCAATGTTCACCATGCAGTTGTCCTCGTCCATTACTATCATGCCGCCCGAACCCATCATGGAGCCTATGGCGATAAGGTTATCGTAATCAATGGGTATGTCAAGATGCTCCGCCGGTATGCAGCCGCCGCTGGGGCCGCCGGTCTGCGCAGCCTTGAACTTCTTGCCGTTGGGTATGCCGCCGCCTATGTCGTATATAATCTCGCGCAGCGTGGTGCCCATGGGAATTTCCACAAGGCCCGTGTTGTTTATCTTTCCGCCCAGGGCGAAAACCTTTGTGCCCTTGCTCTTTTCCGTGCCCATTGATGCGAACCATTCCGGCCCGTTCAATATAATCTGGCAAACGTTTGCAAGCGTTTCAACGTTATTGAGTATTGTAGGCTTGCCGAAAAGGCCCTTTATCGCGGGGAAAGGCGGCCTCGGCCTGGGTTCGCCGCGGCAGCCCTCTATCGAGGTCATAAGCGCGGTTTCCTCGCCGCATACGAACGCGCCCGAGCCGAGCCTTAGGTCTATATCAAAGTTAAAGCCGGTGCCGAATATGTCCCTGCCGAGAAGTCCTGCCTCCCGCGCCTGGTCGATAGCTATGCGCAGCCGCTTTACGGCTATGGGGTATTCCGCGCGGACGTATATATAGCCCTGCTGAGAGCCTATTGCGTAGCCCGCAATCGCCATCGCCTCCAGCACGGAGTGCGGGTCGCCCTCCAGCACGCTCCTGTCCATGAATGCGCCGGGGTCGCCCTCGTCCGCGTTGCAGCAAACGTATTTAACGTCGCTTTCGGGAGCCTTGGCAAATTTCCATTTAAGCCCCGTGGGGAAGCCCGCGCCGCCGCGTCCGCGAAGGCCGCTTTTGAGTATAACGTCTATAACGTCGTCGCGGCTCATCTCCGTAAGCGCCTTTGCAAGCGCCTTGTAGCCATCGAAGGCGATGTATTCGTTTATGTTTTCCGGGTCTATAACGCCGCAGTTTCTCAGCGCCACGCGCTTTTGCTTTTTGTAAAAATCGATCTCCTCAAGGGAGCGTATCTTGCCGTCCTCCGTAACGCTCTTTTTATAAAGCAGGTCCGCGACCACCCTGCCCTTAACAAGATGCTCGCTCACTATGCGCTCAACGTCGTCTACCTTGATGTGGCTGTAAAACGCGCCCTCCGGATACACTATGCAGATCGGGCCGTTTTCGCAAAGGCCGAAGCAGCCCGTCCGCACAACCTTTATTTCGTTTTCAAGTCCGGCGTTCCTTATGCATTCCTCAAATCGCTTTATTATGGCGGGGGAATTGGAAGATGAGCAGCCCGTGCCGGTGCAGATAAGTACCTGGGAACGATAGTATTCCATTATGTTTCCTCCTATGCGGCCCTTTTATTTGGCTCTGTAATGGCTAAGCGTGTATTCTTCAATGGGGCTTCCGCCCTCTATATGCTCGCGCACTATGCGGCGCGCCATGTCCGGCGTTACCTTTACGTATGTAACCGTTTCATGCCCGGGCTGATGCACCTCCACTATCGGCTCCAGATGGCACATGCCTATGCAGCCCATCTGCGTAAGCGCAACGTGTATCAGCTTCCTTTCCGCCAGCTCCTCCATAAACGCCGTAAGCACTCCGCGCGCGCCCGCCGCTATGCCGCATGTTGCCATGCCAACGACTATGCGCGTGCCGTTGTGTTCCTTCCTGAGGGTCATGTTTTCAAGCGTACTTTCGCGAATCGCTTCCAATTCCTGTATGGATCTCATATTGGTTCGGCACCTCCGTTTATTTCATTAATGCGTTGTTGTATTTCCTTTTTAGCTGCCGCCGCAAAAGCGGGCGTTCTGTCATGATATGGTATCGTGTCCGTTGCGAAGGCAAAGGCTTTGCCGTCCGCCGCGTATTCCAAAGTAAAGTCCGTTTCGGGATTCGCCGCAATCAGCGCCGCCATTGTGTCCGCAATGCTCCCAAGCGGCGCGCGGTCTATGCCGGATATGATATAAGCCGCCTCCGCCCTTGTGCCGCGGCCCTGCTCGCTCCGTATTGTGAAGCTGCCGCCGCTTTGCTCCGCGCTCAGCTTAAACAGCGCAATCCCCAGTCCCACGCGCCTTGCTGTGCGCGTTGTCATGAACGGGTCCGTGCAGCGATAAAGCGTGTCCGCATCCATGCCGCGGCCGTTATCCTCAACGGCTGTTGTCAGCCTGTCCGCCGCGCGGTCTATCATAACGCTAAGCTTTATCCGCGCAGCTCCCGCGGCAAGGGAGTTTTCCGCAATGTCCGCCATATGCAGCGCAATTTCCCGCATGCTCCTTCCGCCCTATCCGCGGGCGCGGTATTTTTCTATTATGCCCGGCACATCGCCCGGCACAAGGCGGCCGTAAACCTCGTCGTTCACCATCATTGCCGGCGCAAGGCCGCAGCAGCCTATGCAGCGCGTTGCGTTAAGGGTAAACATTCCGTCCGCCGTGGTCTCGCCAACGCCTATGCCAAGCCGCTTTTCAAGCTCGTCCAGCACCTGCTGGCTGCCGCGCACGTAGCACGCCGTGCCAAGGCAAATGCCCATTGTGTACTTTCCGCGGGGTTTAAGCGTAAATTGGGAATAAAACGTGGCCACGCCGTAAATGGTGCTTACGGGTATGCCGGTTGCTGCGCTTATGTAATGCTGCACCTCTTCATCTACGCAGCCCAGTATTTCCTGCGCATGCTGCATGATTGGCAGCAGTCCGCCCTCCACGCCTTTCCATTGCGCAATTACGCCGTCCAGCTGCTCGAACTGTTCCTTTCGGTTGCCGTTGCCGACTGCCATGAACGATAGTCCTCCTTTTGATTTTTTACGTCAGAATTGTCAAAAAAGTCACACTATTTATATGGATTTTAGCACACGCCGATACAAAATAAAAGTGCAAAGTTTTGATTTGCAGCTTTTATTTTCGTTCATGCATATTCGTTCGGTTATGCCGGCATATCCGGTTTGATATTGCGTTTTATGGCCGCTTTTGGGACTTTTTGTGATTGGTCTGTTTTGGCCTGTTTTCCTTTATGAATTTTTGCTTTTCCGTTCCTGCATTTTTGCCTGCCTTTTCGGCGGGCCTGTGTATGTCTCTCGGCGGCAGGAGCGCATCCTTTGAAAAGCCTATCAAATCCTCCCTGTGCGCCTTCCTCAGCGCCTTTCTGGCAAGCGGGGCATAGTTGGGCATAAAGTATTGCATAAGCGCGCGCTGCATGGCCTTTTCCTCCGCGTCCCGCGCAACATACACGCGCTCCCCGCTGCGCGGGTCAATGCCCGTATAGTACATGCAGGTGGAAAGCGTGCCGGGCGTTGGATAAAAATCCTGCACCTGCTCCGGCCGCTGCCCGCTCTTTTTAAGGTACAGCGCAAGCTCAATCGCCGCGTTAAGGTCGCTGCCGGGGTGGCTGCTCATAAAATAAGGCACAATGAACTGCTCCTGCCCCGCCTTTTTGTTCAGCGCCGCGTAGCGCGCCGTGAAGGCGTCGTAAAGCTGATGCCGCGGCTTGCCCATAAGCTTCAATACCCTATCGGACACATGCTCGGGCGCTACCTTCAGCCGCCCGCTTATATGATACTTTATCAGGGAATTGAGGAACGCATCGCTCTTGTCATACATAACGTAGTCATACCTTATGCCGGAGCGGACGAACACCTTCTTTACTCCCTTAACATGCCTAAGCTTTTCAAGCAGCTCCACATAGTCGCTGTGGTCGGCGCGCATCTGGCTGCATGGTTCGTAGCCCAGGCATTGCCTGTCCGCGCACACGCCGTATTTAAGCTGCTTTTTGCAGGCGGGGAAGCGGAAGTCCGCCGTCGGGCCGCCAACGTCGTGTATATAGCCCTTGAACTCTCTGTCGTGCGTCATAAGCTCCGCCTCCCTTATAAGCGAAGCATGGCTGCGCGCCTGCACAACGCGCCCCTGATGGAACGTGAGCGCGCAGAAGGAGCACCCGCCGAAACACCCGCGGCACGACGCAAGCGAGAATTTGACCTCCTTTAGCGCGGGTATCTCCCCGCGGTAGCTTGGATGCGGCGCGCGTGTATAGGGAAGGTCATACACCGCGTCCAATTCTTCTTCGCTCAGCGGCATGCTCGGCGGATTAACAACAATATATGCGTTGCCGTGCGGCTGAACAAGGCGCTTGCCGCGTATCGCGTCCTGCTCGCGGTATTGCTTCATGAATGCGGAGGCGTACTTTTTCCTGTCCGCCGCCACTTCCTCATAGCTTTCTATCAATTCGTAGTCATAAACCCGCTCAAGCGAGCTTGTCATGTAGCAGCTTCCGGCGATGTATGTTATGTCCTTTATGTCAAGCCCGCCGCTCAGCGCGTCCGCAACCTCAACAACGCTGCGCTCCCCCATGCCGTATAGCAAAAGGTCTGCCCCACTGTCGCAAAGCACGCTGCGCCGCACCTTATCGTCCCAGTAATCGTAGTGCGCAAAGCGCCTTAGGCTCGCTTCTATCCCGCCTATTATGACCGGCACGTTCTTATAAGCCTCCCGGCAGCGGTTGGAATAGACTATAACCGCCCTGTCAGGCCGCCTTCCCGCAACGCCGCCTTCGGTATACGCGTCCTCGCTGCGGCGCTTTTTGGCGGAGGTATAGTGGTTGACCATGGAATCCATATTGCCGGAGCTTATCAAAAACCCCAGCTTAGGCCGCCCCAGCGCGCGGAAGGCCTCCGCGTCGTGCCAATCGGGCTGGGATATTATGCCCACGGTGTAGCCGTGGCTTTCGAGCACGCGGCTTATTATAGCCGGGCCGAATGAGGGATGGTCTATATACGCATCGCCTATTATGTACACAAAATCAAGCTGCTCTATTCCGCGCGCCTTCATTTCGCGCTTTGTCATGGGCAGGGGTGCATTATCGGGTATGTTTTGCGCTGTTTCGTTCTTCATGGCAAAACCATACCACAAATGCTCACTCCCTGTAAAGCACGATCGTGTGTTCCTTTCCGTCATCGGCAAGCCTTATGCCGTCCGCATAGCCCTGCCATTCGCCTTTTTTGACAGTGATGCGGTATTTTGCGCCGCCGTAGCGATATTCTATTTCGTATTCGTCAAATTCCGTGCACGGTTCTATTTTCAGCGTGTCCCCGCTTTTCTTAAAGCCAAGCACGTCCTCCAGCACGCATTTGTATATCCATGCAGCCGCGCCCGTGTACCATGTCCAGCCCGCCCTGCCCTTCTGCCGCGCGGTTGTGTATACGTCCCCCGCAACGGCATAGGGCTCCGCCATGTAGCTTAGCATCCCCTCCCGCGAGGCCGTGCGTTCTATCGGGTTCAATAGCCTTATCAGCGCGTGCGCGTCATTTGCGCGGCCAAGCGCACACGCGGCCCTTATCATCCATGCCGCGGCGTGGGTATATTGCCCGCCGTTTTCCCTAACGCCCGGCACATATGCCGTAATGTAGCCTATGCGCTCATCGGCCCTGTCAAACGCGGGTGCAAGCAGCGCGGCCGTTGCGTGCCGCGTATCCACAAGCGCGTTCATTGCGCTTGCAAACGCCGTTTCCGCGTTAGCCATGCCCGTTATGCCCGCCCATGCCTGGCATATAAGGTCTATGCGGCAGCATTCGTTTTCCGCGCCGCCAAGCGTTTGCCCGTCGGCAAAATACGCCCGCTTGTACCATGTGCCGTCCCATGCGTTCGCCTGCACGGCCTTTTTCAGCCCTTCTGCGTGTTCCTTATATATTGCGGCGCGTTCGCCCTCGCCCATGCCGGCGCATATTGGGACGAAGCGCATCAGCACATCATATAAAAACATGCCGAGCCACACGCTCTCCCCGCCGCCCCTGCCAACGTTATCCATGCCGTCGTTCCAGTCCCCGCCGCCCATAAGCGGCAGCCCGTGCGCACCGACGGCAAGGGATGAATCGATAGCCCTTACGCAGTGCGTAAACACGCTCTCCTTTTCCTCCGTCCGCTCCATGCGGCGGTATATGTCCCGCTCCTCTTCGCCAAGCTCCGGCCCCGAAACGTATGCCGCCCGCTCGTGCCATATGGCCTTATCCCCGGTTATGCGCGCGTATTCCGCCGCAACATAGGGCAAAAACAGCCTGTCGTCGCTTATATGCGTGCGCACGCCCGTGTCCCCCTCGTGCCACCAGTGCATAACGTCCCCTTCAATGAACTGATGCGCCGCGCATTCCGTTATGTGCCGCCGCGCGCGCTCAGGCTCCGCATACATAAGCGCAAGCATATCCTGAAGCTGGTCGCGGAAGCCCGTCGCCCCGCCGCATTGATAGTATCCTGTTTTCCCCAGCACTCTGGAGGCAAGCGTTTGATAGCAAAGCCGCCCGTTCATCAGCGTATCAAGCCGCGCGTCCGGCGTTTTTATTTTTATTACGCCAAGCTTATCCCGCCACGCGGCCTTTATACAATCAAGCTTATGCTCAATATCGCCTATGCTTTGGCTGCATATTGCCGCCATGGCTTCTTCATTCCCGCCGCCTAAGCATATGCAAAGCTTTCGCGCTTCGCCCTTAGGTATGCTTATATCCGCCCTCAGTGCGGCAAAGCCCTGCGCCGTGCCTACCATGCGCAGCGTTTCCTCCGCCATCCATGCGCCGTTCAGCAATGCTTCGCGCTCGTCCCCGTATTCGCAGTCCGCGCCAATGCAGGCCATGTACGCCTGCTCCCCGTTCATAAGCGAACGCGCAAGCATGCCCCGCTCCGTTCTTCGCGTATGTATAGCGTGGCGGTGCTCGCGCTCGCCCAATGTAAGCTCAGCGCCGAAGAACAGCCGCATCTCTGCTGCCGTATCGCCCGCGTTTTCAAGCGTTATCAGCGCATAGCGCACGGCATTCGTATCGTCCGTAAACACGCATTCCGCCATGCGTATGCCGCCTTCTTCGCCCGTATACAGGCTGTATCCGAACCCGCAGCGCACCGTCCGCGCCGTGTGCGCAAGCGGCCCCGCTTCAATTTGGCATACCCTGCCGCTGTGCTTATTCATTATCAGCATAAAGCTGCCCATGGGGTCGCGCACGGGGTCGTTATACCACGGCGTAAGCATGCTTTGGCGGCTGTTGCCGCACCAGGTATATCCCCCGCCGCGCTCCGTGACCATTGTGCCGAAGCGTTCGTTCGCCATTATGTTTGCCCACGGCAGCGGCGTTACCTGCCCCGGGGCAAGGGTGAAGCGGAAGCTTCCGTCCGCATCAAAGCCGTATTCAATATCGCCCGCCGTGCTATCCTCCGCCGCGTATTCCTTGGCTGCCGTTTCATATATGCGCGCTGTCTCCGGCGCAAACTGCCTGTTCAGGCTTGTTCGCGGCTCTATTACCATCAGCGACAGCGCCTCTATCCGCTCCGCCTCCCCCTCGCCAAGCTCAAAGCCGTGTATAAGCCTTACGCCTTCCATATGCATGGCGTGCATAAGGCTTTCTATCCTGCTGCGCAAATCGTTTTGGTATTCCATAGGGTAGCCGCCTATCACGGCAAGCTGCGCCTTAACGCCGCGCGAATAAGCATAGCGCATGAATTCAAGCAGCGTTTTAAGCTTCCTCAGCTCGCTTATGCTGCGCACGCGCATGGATATTATGGGTACGTTCGGGTCTATGCCGAATTTATACAGTATGTCCGCTCCCGCCTTTATCCCCGCCATATCGGCGTTCTTGTGCGGAATATGCATTATTGCCCGCGCGGCAATTCGCTCAAACAGCTCCGCTTTGCCCGCGCTTATGCGGCTCAGGTTCCTTTCGCGTTTCTCCGCAGCCCATGCGCGATACTCAATGTCCCGCGTGCCGTCTATCGCGGCCTGCATGGCCTCCTTTGCGGCGTGCTCAGTGTCCTCAGCACCCATTACGAACGCAAGCCTTGCCGTTCCCTGCGGCGGTATGGTGCGCACCGCGCGGGCGCAGAGCATAGGCTCTATCGGCGCGCTCACGTCCCCCTGCGTTATGCTTAGCTGCCCCATTGCGTCAATTATGCTCCTGCCGCGGCCCGGCATAATCAATGCATCCGTGGTATACACAGCGTCGCTTTTCAGCGTATCCGCATCAATAAGCGCGGCGTATGCCCAAAGCGCGGCCCCCTTCACGCTGCGCCTTGTAAACAGCACCCCGCCCGCATGCAGCGCCGCATCTATACTAAGCCTTACGAACGCCGGATGCGCGGCGTATTCCTCCCTTTCCGCAAGCGCCATTTCCGTAAATGTGCCCACGTCCGCGCGCAGCTCGCCGTCCGTAGTATTGGTAAGGCTTATCAGCCTTATCTCCGCATCCCGCGCGGGGTCAACGTATGTTTCTGCCCTTAGCTTAACGCCGTGCAGCTCCTTTTCATGCACCGCGCGGAAATCGTCCAGCGTGCAGCGGCATGTCCCTTGCCCGTTTGCCGGCGCGTCTGTCAGGGTGAAGGCCGCATTCCCCGCGTTTACGGCTATGAACGTCCCGTCCGTGCAGCGTATGCCGTCGGGCGTATATTTTGTTATGTCCCTGCCGCGGCGCGCGCTGTACCCCGTGCCGTTATCGCACACAAATACGGTGTAGCTTCCGTTCGAAAGGAGCTTTGCTTCGCTCACCCTGTATTGCCCGTGCGATACCCTTGGCGGCCTTGCGGCGCAGGGCTTAATCTCCCGCTCCCTTCGCGGCATATACCGGCGGATGGCCACGGCGTGGCTGCTGCGCCTTTCTTCAAGCAATGTGTTGGCCGCACGTGCGTATGCATTGGAAAGGAACAACTTGCTTATGCAGTTATCCTTCAGCGCGTTCGCCGCCGCGCAGAGCGCCATACCCTGATGGTGCGCCATGTAGCTTTCAACGGTTTTCATATCGCAGTTATCCGGAAGCCTGCGCGCAGTGAAATCCACCGCCTCGTAAAACCCGTACTTGCCCCGCGCGCCTATGGCCTCAAGCCGCCTTAAATTGGCCGCAGCCTCGTTCGGGTCGGTCATCAGCGCAAGCATGCTTGCATACGGCGCCGCTACGCTTTCCTCCTCCCTGTACGGGCAAAGGGCAAGCCGCCTTTCGCCGAAGGCGCGATATTGATAAAGCATGTTCGCATCGAATGCATAGTAGCCCGATTCGCTCACGCCCCACGGAATGCCCCGCCGCGCGCAAAGCTGTTGCACATAAACGGCGTTCTCGGCGCTTTCCCCCGCCGCGCTCATATATACGCTGCCCGTGAATATTACCGGCATAAGGTATTCAAACATTGTGCCGCTCCAGGATAGATGCACCCTGCGCGTGCGCACGGAGGTGAGCAGGCGCGAAAGCGAATAATAATACCGCGCGTCTATCTTGTTCAGCGCGGCGGCAACGAAATAAGTCAGCCGCGCTTCGGATGCAAAAAGATCGTAACGGCTTTTTGAAAGCCTGCCCGCTTCCGCGTCAAAGCCGATGGAAAGCAGCTTCCTTTCCCCGTCCGCAAGCAAGCCGAAATCAATATCCGTATACAGCGCGCCAAACCGCGCCGCAGTCTCCTTATGCCCGAGCGAACTAAGCTTCACCTCCGCGCACATCAGCGCCGCAGCAAGATTGCCGCTGTCCACCGCCGAAACGTATTTCGGGTGCAGCGGCTGCATGGTTTCGATGGAGTACCAGTTATAAAGATGCCCGTGCCATTTTTCGAGTCCTTCAATGGCGCGGCAAATGCCCAAAAGCATTTTGCAAAGCCTGCTTTCGTCAATAAAGCCAAGCTCCTGCGCCGCTATTGCGGACGTTATCGCCATGCCTATATTCGTGGGCGAAGTATTGTTCACGGCCCTGCCGAGCGGCCTGTGCTGAAAATTATCCGGCGGCAGGAAGCCGTTTTTCTCCGCGCAGAACGTTTCAAAAAAGCCCCATGTGTCCCGCGCGGCGGCTAATATATACTGCCGGTTTTCCGCGTTCAGCTCCTTATGCGTAAGCGGCGCGTCAAGATACATTATAAGCACCCCCGCGCATGCAAACAGCGCAAGCAGCAGCATGCACGCAAGCCGCGCCCCAATGAACGCCCCCGCAAGAAACAGCGCCGCAAAAGCCGCGCACGGCCACATAGCGGCATAATATTTGCCAAGCTCGCCCATGTTGCCGCCGCCCTGCGCCGCGGTTTGCCATTGCAGCATGTTTTTATGCGAAGCATACACGCGCCACAGCGTGCGCACTATCGCGTCCGCCGTCCGCACGGCTGCATAGGGCAGCGTGGATAGCTGCATAAGGCCGTTCAGCAGCGCGGGCTTTGCCTCCTCAATAGCCCCGCGCACGTCCAGCTCATCAATCCGCGCGGTAACAAAGCGCCTTATAAGGCCGATAAGCTCCCATACCGCCCCGCGGCACAGCGCAATAAGCGCCAGCGCCGCATACAGCCCGCCGTTGGTATACGGCATAAGCATAAAGCATACAAGCGCCGCTATCGGCACAAGGCTGTTTAGCATATTCCCCAAAAGCTTCGCCCTGCCGAGCGCGCCTATCGGGTTACAGTAAGCCGCGCCGGAAGCATCCCGCGTTTTGCGCATGGCAAAGGGCAAAAGCTGCCAATCCCCGCGTATCCAGCGGTGCTGCCGCTTCCACCACGGCAAAAATGCCGCCGGCTCCTCATCAAAAAGGGTAATATCGTGCGCAAAGCCCGCGCGCAGGTAGCAGCCTTCTATCAAATCATGGCTCAGTATTGCGTTATCGGGTAGCTTACCGAACAGCGCGGAATAAAAGCAGCTTATATTGAATATCCCCTTCCCGCCGAAAAGGCCGGTTCCGTACACATCCTGATAATATTCGCCAGCAAGCGAAGAATATATGTCCACCCCTGCCGAGCGGGATATTAATGCGGCGAATCTGCTCCTTGCCGCGCCGCTGAGCGTTTGCCGCATGCGCGGCACTATCACGCCGTAGCCCGCGCGCACTATGCCCGCGCCGTCCTGCTCGGGGGCGTTGAGCGGATGCTCCATCGCGCCCACAAGCCTTTTAAGCTCGCCCTTTGGCAGCACGGTGTCCGCGTCAAGCGTAAGGCAGTATTTTATGTTTGCCGGAAGCGGAGCCGTTATCAGCGCGAACGGCTCGTCGTCCCCATTTATTATCAATGAACACAGTTCCATTATCGCGCCGCGCTTGCGCTCATGCCCCATGTATTTTCCGCTTGCGGCGGAGTATGTGCGCCTTCTGTGCAGAAAATAGAATATGGTTTCGCCATCCTTGGCGTATTGCGCGTTCAACTCCGCCGTTTGCTTTTTGGCAAGGGCTATAATGCCGTCCTCGCCGTCCATATGCTCCGCATCGCTGTCCTTAAAATCGCCAAGCACGGCAAAGCAGCAGTTTTTATACGGGTTGGCAAGGTAATGCGTTTCAAGCCGCCTAAGCGCCGCAGTCACGTCCCCTTCGCCCGTTATAAGCACCGGCACGCTCACTATCGTTGCGGCATGATCGCTTATGCCTTCTTCAAGCGAAAGCCTTGGTATGCGCCGCGGAGGGCATAGCTTCAGCGCGAAGCGAACCATTATTTCCCGTGCAATACACCACGCCGGTATTATGCCGACCATCGCCGCTACCCACCCCGCCGCACCGCATAGCGCGATAAGCGCAAGCGTTATAACCCCCTCGCCGCAAAGGGCGAGCGCAAGGCGCGTATCCTCATCCGCATAGTCAAAGCGCCTGTCCGGCCTTAACGCGGAGCAAAGGCGGCTTATGCCTTCCTGCTCAATAAGATAATAGCCTATGTGCGCCGCCTTGCCCGTGCCTTCGCCCGCAAGCCTTGCCGCCATGCGCGCGGCAACCGTTTCCCCCGCGCCGCACCGCGCCGCGATGCGCTCAAGCTGCTGCGCATAGTACCCGCGCGACGCTTCATCCATTGCGCGGTATGTTGTATCCTGCCTCAATATGCTTTCCGGTTCGCTGTATCTTCCAAAGAACGCGCCTCGGTCTATCCCCTGCAAATATTTCAGCGACGCTATGGCGTTCCCTATGCGCCGCGCACAGGCTAAAGCAACGTTCCTGTCCCGCGAAAGGAGCCTGTCCGCCGCGCTGCCGCTGAGAGAGAGCCGCTCCTCTATCCGTTCGCACAGCGCATATTCGTCCCGCTCCCGAAGTATTGTCATCAGCCGCTCCGCCGCCGCAGGGTTCTGCTCAAGCTCCAGCTTTGCTGTTATCGCGTCCCTGCGCCGGCTTCCCTTCGGCATTGCGCATAGTTTTTCCGCAGCAGCCTCCGCCGCGGCATACTGCTCGGCGCGTATGCATATGCTGTCCGCATCCAGCCGTAGCTGCCGCACCAGCGCCAAATTGAGCATGCCTATAAGCGCGCGCACTTCCCGCATTTTAAGCGGCCTCGCGGCCTGATACGCGGCAAGATAGCCTTCCATCGTTTCGCCCGTTATGCGCCCGTCCCCCTTGCCGGTCATTTCGACCGCAATTGAATACAGCCGCGGGCAGCCTATCCTGTCGCCCTCCGCTTCAAGCGGCAGCGCGCCAAGCTCCCGCGCGTAGTTCTCCGCTTCGCCTGCGGCTTTTTCTATTATGTAAAACGAATCCGCAAATTCGTCCGCGCCCACGGGCAGCTCCGTACCGCTGCCGTTAGCAGCCTCCAGCGCGGCGTTGGCGTCCTCAATGGCACGCCTGTCATCCTTGGCGGCGCGTGTGTTCGCCCTGTAAAACGCGCTTTTTCCTTCCCGCACAGCGCGCGAGGCCGTTTCCCGCGCAAGCGCATTCAGCTTTTCTATTGATAGCTCGGCGTCCCTCAAGCCGCCGTATAAATCGTATTTCCGCATTATAAAAAGACCCTCCCGCAAAAGGCATATTGCCTATTATCTGCAAAAAGGGTCCAAATTATATGCGTTTGTTATGCATTCAGCCTTCGGTATGCTCCGCCGCCTGTTCAGATGCTGATTCTTCCGCATCCGCCTTGCCATCCATCTCAGCATCGGCAGTATCTTCGCTCTCAGCCTGCGCCGCTTCATTGGATTCCGGTTCGGCCTTTGCTTCGCCCTCAGTCTCCGCCGCCTCGGCGGGTTCGGCTTCGGGTTCAGCCGCTTCCGCTTCCGCTGTCGCGGGTTCGCTCTCAGGCTCGGCCGTTGCCGTTTTGGGCGCGGCTGTCTGCTCCTGCCCGGGCTCGGCTTGGGCGTTTGCCGTGCTTTCCGCCTGTTCGCGCTTTTGCTCCGCGGCGCTTTCGTGGAAGCGCTCAAGCTCCTCAAGCAGCATCTTGTTGCGCAGCCTTGCCACGTCCAGCTCCTGCTTTATTCGGTCAAATTCGCGTATCACCTCGTCAAGAAAGCTGTCCACTTCCCCCGCGTCGTAGCCCAAGAAGGCGCGCGTGAAGGTTTTGTTTATGATTACGTCTCTGTTCATAAGCGGCTGTTCCTCTGCTGAAGTTACGGCCGCCGCAGCATGTGCGGCGGCCCGTGGGGCGGATCAAATGATGCCGTCCTCGTCGTTTTCTCCGTTGCCTATAACGTCATAGTTGGTGGGGGCTACGACGAATATGCCGCGGGAGATTTTGTAAATGGTGCCGTTGAGCGCGTATATTGCGCCGGCCATGAAGTCCAAAATACGCTGCGCGCAGTCAAGATCCAGCTCTTCCATGTTGACAATAACAGGTTTGCGGCTCTTGAGATTGTCGATGATATTCTGGGTATCCTCGTAGCTTACGGGATGATAGACTATCATCTTCAGCTGAGCGGCGTTGGGAAGGGAAACTACGTTCGATTCGCTATGCACGTTTTTCTTCGCGCGGTTTCCGAAATTCACCACGTTGTTGTCGCGGGATTCATCCTCGTAATTCACGTCCTCGTAAACCTCATCGTCGGCGCCGTTTTCCTCAATACCGATGTATTCAAGAAACTTGCCCAATACTCCTGCCATTTTGTTATTCCTCCAATTAAAAATATTCTTTTTGGCGCTTGGAGAAATATTTCCTTGGTTTTCGGGAAAATTTATGCCATTCGGGCTGATATATGTTTACGCCTTCGGGCCGGGCCGCATCCGCTCCCCGAAAAGCGCGTGGCCTATGCGCACCATTGTTGCGCCTTCGGCCACGGCGGTCCTGTAATCCCCGCTCATTCCCATGGAAAGCGTGTTCATAAAAACGTTGGGCATGTCATACCCCTTCGCCTTTTCAAACAGCTCCCTCATCATTGCGAAGTAGCGGCGCACATTCTCCCTGTCCACCGCTGGGGGAATGCACATCAACCCATCCACCCTAATGCCGGGCAGGCGGGAAATACTCGATAAAAATTCGTTCAGCTTGTCCGGCTCCGCGCCGCCCTTTTGCGGTTCGGAGCCTATGTTGACCTCAATGAGCACATCCTGAACTATGTTTTTCTTTTGAGCCAGGCGGGATATTTCGTTCGCCAGCTCAATGCGGTCCACGGATTGTATGGTTTTCACGCGGCCTATAATGTATTTTACCTTATTGGTCTGCAATTGTCCAATAAAATGCACGTCCGCGCCGAATTCTTCAAACATGGGCATTTTTTCGCCCAGCTCCTGCGCGCGGCTTTCGCCGAAAACGTTCGCGCCCGCCTCATGCGCCAGGCGTATGCGTTCTTCGTCCACGAACTTGCTCACCGCAACAAGGGTTATGTCTTCTGCCCTTCTTCCGGCCTGCTTTGCGGCGTCGGCTATGTTTTGGCATATCTCAAGGTAATTTTCGCGTATGCTCATGGCTTTTTATACCTCATTCCTTCGCTGAGCGCGCCCTCTCCGTCCCGCGCGCGGATAATTGCATTGTCCTCATCGCTTGCAATAATATCTATCTGCACGTCGTAATTGCCTTCGCCGTTTTCTATTGTTATTATGCTCGCGCCGTCCTTGTAGCCTATCGCATCAAGCGGCACCGTAAGCCCGCTCACGCTGCCGCGCGCGGTAATGGTTATAACGCGGCTGTTGAGCAGCGGGCCCATATCCTCGCTCAGCTCAAGCATATTCAGCACGCCCGCTTCCGAATGAATGAGCTCCATTGCATTAGCGGTAAAGCTCTGCTCCTCGTATCCGTCAAACGTAACGGTATACGTTTGCCCTTCGCAAAGGCTTGCAGCGTCGCTTTTATTCGTTACGAATGCGGCGTACCAAAGGCGCGTGTTCACAAGCCTGTACAGCAGGTTGTTTGACGAACCGCCAAGCGTATCCACCGTGCCTGCAACGGTAGTGTTCACAAGGGCTGCGTTCACGGTATCGAGCTTATCCTTATTGAGCACCTGCTCAAAGCCGTCAAAATAAAAGCTTACGCGCCCGTCCTTGGCGGCGGTAATGTCCGTTTTATAGGACGCAAGCTGGTTCAGCTTATCCTCGCGCGAATTATACAGCCGCGTCAGCTCCTCCGTGGGCTGCACGGTGTTTTTAAGGAATGTTCGGCGCTGCAGCATAAGGGCTTTGAGTTCGTTTTGCAGCGCGAGCGTGTCCCCTTCGCCGTTTGCGCTTACGGCTGCGCGTATGGCGGCGCGCTTCTGCTCGATTTGCAGCTCGATGCTGGATAGCTCCGCGTTATCCACGCCGCTCAGCTGCTTCTTTTGCGCGTTGTATATTTCCGTTTCCGTGCTCAGCAGGGACTGCGCCATGTCGTCCGTATAGCCCCATTTATAAACGGTAGCTATCGGCATGCCTTCGTACACCGTATCCCCTTCGCCTATTTTGAATTCCACCCTGTCGTACTTATCCACGCTTATGCTCATTTCGTCGCGTATAAGCACGGCTTTTTTGGTTATAACGACTTCCATGCTGCCCTGCTTCAGCGTGCCGCCCGCGCTGTCCTGCAATGCTATTGCAAGCACGGCCACGGCTACACCTATTATGAATGTAAGTATCAAATAAAACTTTGGCTTTATCTTTACGCGCCTTCGGCTCATCGGCTTCCCCCTTATCTATTTCAGCCCTTTATGAGCCGCTCTATCGCGCGCGTATCCATGCCGGCGGTCTTTCCCGCAACGAATGCGCACATGTTGCTTGGGTCAAGCGTTTCGTTCAGTATGCCTTCAACGTCTGCCATGCTCACCGCCTCAAGCTTTTTTATAAGCCTTGCTTCCTCCTCCGCCCGGCCCAGAAGCAGCTCCGCCTTGCCTATGGCGCTGCTGCGCGCGGATGTGCTTTCGCTGGAAAGTATGTAGCTTACGCGCATCTGCTCCTTCGCCCGGTCGAACTCCGTCTTTGTTATGCCGTCCTTGCGCGCGGAGGCAAGCTCGCTCAGTATAAGCTCCGTCACCTTAGCCGCGTTTGCAAGGCCGGTTCCGGCGTATGCGGTAAGGTAGCCGGTTTCGGCATAGGACGTTGGGTAAGTATAGGTAGAATACGCAAGGCCGCGCTCCTCCCTTATGCGCTGGAACAGGCGCGAACTCATGCACCCGCCAAGCTCATTGCTCAGCACAAGCATTGCAAAGCGCCTGTCGTCATTCGCGCCGAAGCCGGGCATGCCTATGCATATATGCGCCTGCTCGGCGTCCCTGTCCGCGAAGGCCACGCGCCCGCCCGCGCCAATGGCGGAGGGTATGCGTTCTTCCCCCACGCCCGCGCGCATGGCGCCGAATTTATCCCAAAGCATTGCGTCAAGCTTGGCTTTATCAAAGCTGCCCGCAACGGATATAACCGTATCGCCGCCGCGGTAGCGCTTGTCCATATAATCAATAAGCGACTGCCGCGTGAAAGCGTTCACGCTGTCCGCCGTGCCGAGTATGTTCGGCGCAACGGCGCAGCCTTCATATAAAAGCGAGCATATGCCTTCGTTTGCAACATCCTCGGGCGAATCGTCGTTCATAAGTATTTCTTCCGTAACAACGCCCTTTTCGCGCTCTATATCGCCCGCATCCAGTTTTGAACGCAAAATAAGGTCGCTTATTATATCCACGGCCTTTTCAATATGCTCGTCCAGCACCTTTGCATAAAAGCACGTGCATTCCTTTGACGTGAAGGCGTTAAGGTTGCCGCCTATGTCGTCCATCTCCGCGGCTATTTTGGATGCGCTGCGGCTCTTGGTCCCCTTGAACAGAATATGCTCGATAAAATGGGACATGCCGTGTTCCTTCTCCGCTTCGTAAACCGAGCCGGACTTTACCCACACGGCTACCGACGCGCTGCGGCAATCAGGCATTTTTTCATACACGGCCCTTATGCCGTTCTTCAATACTGTTTTTTCTATCAAGTCCTATACCATGCCGCCCAGCACGTCCCCCACGCGGGCGGCAATTATACCTTTCGCATTTAATCCGTCTATCAGGCCGCCCAGCGCATCGGCACACGCTCGCGTGGGCTGCAGTAATATTATACTTCCTATTATCGGCTCATTCAATCCCCGCTTGATTATATCATCTTTGCTGCCGTATCCGCAACGGAGATCGACTGTGGACAGCACATGCGTAAGCCCCAGCGCACGGGAAGCGCGCGCACTTACGGCAACGCTGCGCGAGCCGGAATAATAAAGCACCGTGTCAACGCCGCTTGCCGCCTTTATGCTTTCAAGGCTTTTTTGTATATCCGCCTTCGTTTCGCTCAAGTTTCCGTCAAATGAAGGGTCGTCGCCCATTGTGCCTATTTCGTGCCCTTCGTCCGCGATGTGCTTTAGCATATCCGCGTTCTCCCGCGCCCATTTGCCGCTTACAACGAACGTTGCGCGGGTATTCTTATCCTTAAGCGTTGCAAGTATATCCTCCATTGCCGCGGCGTTCCACGACACGGCAAATTCAAGCGCGATTTTATCGTCCGACCGTCCCCTGTACGCAGGCCCCGCATACAGGCTGGCCATTACCTGCGCGGCGTCCTGCCTGCTCGTAACAAGATAGAGCGATATTATTATAAACGCTAAAAAAAGATTTATTGCCCAGCCGTTCTTTGCGCGCCGCTTCATATGCACCCTCCCCGTTCAAGCCGCATGGTATGCTTGATTTTATGATGCCGCGCCGCCATATATGCAAAGGAGCGGCCGCTTGGCCGCCCCTTATCGATGCGCTTTATTATTTTCTTATGAACAGCACGCCCAGCGTCCTTGGCCCGCAATGGGAGGACACGGTGCAGCCGGCATGGGTTTCGATTATTTCATCGAAGCTTTGATATTTTTCAATGGCCTCCCGCGCGGTTTCAACATCCCCCTCGGGGCAATGCGGATGGGTTATGAATATGCGGTGATTACGGATATCCTCGCGCCCTTCAAGCCTGTCCTTAACGTATTTCTGTATGCACTTTTCAAAAGAGCCGCGGTATTTGGTGCCTACGCGCATTTTGCCGTCCACGACCTCTATGCAGGGCTTTAGCTGCAATACGTTCGCGCCGAGCATGGTGACCGTTGAGCAACGGCCGCCTTTTGCCATGTAATCAAGCCTGTCTATAATAAAGCTTGCGTCAACGTTGGGCACTATGTCCGTTTCAAGTTCCTTCACTATGTCCTCCGCCTTCATTCCGGCTTCGGCCCTGAGCGCCGCTTCCACAACAACGTGGCCGTGGCCGCTTGAAAGGTTGCGCGAATCAACAACGTAAACGTTCTTATAATTCTCCGCCGCTATGCGCGCGTTCTGGTGGCAGGCGGAAAAGTCGCTTGAAATGTTTATGTGTATAACGGCGTCGTATTCGCGCCTGAGCTGAGCAAAGCGCGTTTCGTAATCGTTCGGCGTTACGGCGGCGGTGGACGCAAGCGCCCCGCCCGCGGCAACGTGGGCAAAAATATCGTCCGGCGTTATTTCCACCCCGTCCCTGAGCGTTTTGCCGCCCAGCGTTATATACAGCGGGAACAGCTCTATATCGTGCTTTTCAAGCAGCTCCTTTGTCAGATCGCATGTGCTGTCCGACGTTATCTTGATAGCCATTTTGTGACCTCCGAAATAATTCCACAATATTTTTTCCATTTTACTGCGCCAATATTAACGCAGTATTAACACAATGCATTCCGCACAAAAAATAAAATTGGCTTTACATTGCCCCTTTGGCGGTTTACAATCAATATTGAAAAGCCTGCATATGCTTGTATGCAGCGTATGGACAATATTGCCGCGAACAGGAGGAACACGAATGCGACTTGCAAACTGCACCTGCCAAAGGGTAAACGATTATCTTAAAGAGCACGATTCCATAATGCTTGTGCTTGGCAGCACGGAAAACCACGGCCGCCATATGCCGCTGGGTACGGACACGATGATACCGGACAAAATTGCGGAGCTGACCGAAAAGCAGAGCCATATTATGATAGCGCCCACGCTGCCGTACGGCGCGACGGATTCGCTGATGGGCTTCCCCGGAACGATATCAATAGGCGTGGACGGGCTTTACGACATACTGACAAGAATAACGGACAGCCTTTACGAATACGGCTTCCGCCGCTTTATAATACTGAACGGCCACGGCGGCAATTCAAAAAGCATAGAGATGCTGGGCAAGCGGATGCACCCTCGCGGGGCATATGTTGCCTGCCTTAACTGGTGGCTGATGGCGGGCGAGCTTAATCCGGACTGGGCCGGCGGGCACGGCGGCGCGGAGGAAACGGCGGGCGTAATGGCCGTTGATCCTTCGCTTATAGATTACGACCATATTGACGAGCCGCTCATAATGCAAAGCGACGTATATGAAACCATGCCCTCCACCGGATGGGACAAGGTGAGCTTTATGGGCGCAACGGTGGTAATCCCAAGGAGAGCCATGAATTACAACGCAAACGGCTGGTACGGCACGGATGCGCCCAACAAAGCCACCAAGGAATGGGGCGACAGGATGGTGCAAACCATGGCGGACTACGCAGCAAGGTTTATAGAAGAATTTGAAAAAGCAGAATTGCCCAAGGAGGAGCATAAATAATGGTAAACGAAAGGGAGCTTGCTGTAATAAAGGCGCTTACTGAGGCCAAAGGCCCCAGCGGATTTGAGGACGAAGCGGTTGCCGCCGCGCGCGAAAGCCTATCGGACATTTGCGATTTTGAAGAGGACAGCCTGCGCAATCTTTATATATACAGGCGCGCGAACACGGGCAATAAGCCCGTACTCATGCTTGACGCGCACAGCGACGAGGTGGGCTTCATAGTCCATTCCATCAAGCCTAACGGCACGCTGCGCTTCCTTGAGCTTGGCGGCTGGAGCAAAAACACCCTGCCCGGCACGCGCGTGCTTGTGCGCAATAAAGACGGCGAATGGATACGCGGCGCAATAGCGGCAAAGCCACCGCATTTTTTAAGCGATGAGGAACGCGCGCAGAACAAGGTGCAGAGCGTATCAAATCTTGTTATAGACATTGGCGCCCGCAGCGCGGAGGAAGCCAAGGAAGCATTCGGCATACGCATAGGCGAACCCGCCGTGCCCGCAACCCCGTTTGAATACGACGAAGCGCGGGACATTATGTTCGGCAAGGGGTTCGACTGCCGCATAGGCTGCGCCGCGCTGATAGAGACAATGCGTCTTTTGAGCGGCATGGAGCTGGACGTGGACGTTATAGGCGTATTGTCTGCGCAGGAGGAAGTAGGCGAGCGCGGCTGCAAGGTTGCCGTGAACAAGGTAAGGCCGAATATTGCAATAGTTTACGAAGGCTGCCCCGCGGACGATACATTCGGCGAAGCTTACGCCATGCAGACCATTATGAAAAAAGGCCCCATGCTCCGCTACATGGACAAATCTGTTATATGCAACCCCCGCTTCCAGCGTTTTGCGCTTGATACGGCGGAGAAAAACGGCCTTATGGCGCAGGCGTCCGTGCGCGAAGGCGGCGGCAACAACGCGGCCGTTATACAGGCGCAGCTTGCAGGCGCGCCCAGCATAGTTATGGGCGTTCCCGTGCGCTATATTCACGGCCCAAGCTGCATAACCACCTATACCGATTATGACGCCACGGTAAAGCTTGCCTGCGCGATAGCAAGGGCGCTGAACGCGGACATAATAAAATCATTCTGAAAAAGAGGCGAAGCATATGAACACGAGCACAGCCGGAATACCCAAGGCCGGACTGCCGGAAGGCTTTGTATACATTGACGAGTTGATAGAGGACTGCATAATAGACGCAAAATACGCGGGCACGGACAACTTTATGGGCCGCCCTGCCGCGGGCTACGAACAGCCGCTGGTGGTAATGAGCCGCGAGCTTGCGGACTGCTGCATAAAGGCGGCGGATACGCTGCGCAAGCAGGGCTACATAATGAAGTTCTTTGACGCATACCGCCCGCAGAGCGCCGTGGACGATTTCTGCCGCTGGGGCGAGGATCTTAATGACATCCGCCGCAAGAGCGTGCATTACCCGAATATTGACAAGGCCGAAATATTCGACCAGGGCTACATTGCCCGCCCCTCCGGCCACACCCGCGCGAAAGCCGTTGATCTGACAATAGTTGACATGCACACGCATCAGGAGCTGGACATGGGTTCAATATTCGATTATATGGATTCCCGCTCCAACCACGGCGCGGCCGGTCTCACCCCGCAGCAGGAGAAGAACCGCGCCATACTGCGCGACGCAATGCTCGGCGCGGGCATGACGCTTTACGAGGGCGAATGGTGGCACTACAACGTCAACCCCGAACCCTACCCCGATACGTTCTTCAATTTTCCGATAAAGTAGCACACACACAAAAAGGAGTGGCAAATCAGCCGCTCCTTTTAAGTTGCTTTTATTTTGTTCAGCCCATTATTTCGTCTATAGCGTCCGCGTATTCTTCTTTATCGCGCGCGCCGACAAGGCGGTTCATTTCCTGCCCGTCCTTAAAAAGAATAACGCAGGGAATGCTCATTATGCGGAAACGCTTGGCAAGGTCAATCTCGTCGTCAACGTTTACCTTGCATATATCCGCGCGGCCTTCGTAATCCTCGCCAAGCTCCTCCATAACGGGACCTATCATGCGGCACGGGCCGCACCAGCTTGCCCAGAAGTCCACAAGCACGGGCCTTGACGCATTTATTGCCGCTTCAAAATCGGCGGCGGTAAGATGCTTTACCATTGTTCTTCCTCCTTTTGTGTTTATTCTTTTTTATTCTTTTTTATTCTTTGCCTTCTTCGTTTACAAAGGCGGTCATTCTGGGCTTGAATTCGTTCATTTTGGCGAATTTCGGCTCCAGCTTTTTAAGTATAAGGAAGCTCAGCCCGCTCAGCGCAACGCCGCCTATCGCGGCATATATCTCGCCAAAGCGGGAGCCTATCACCACGCCCAGTATAAGCCCTATTATGGGAATGCCGTATACTATGGCGCTGGCCTTGAGCACGGTGTTTGCATGCATGTCTATATACACCTCGTCGCCCTTCTTCGCGCCGAGGGTATTGTCCATTTCTATATCCGCCTCGTTAGAGCCAAAGCGGAAGCATGCGTTGCAATGGCCGCAGGCATCGGTTTTTTTGAAACGCACCGTGGCCTTTTTGCCGTTCGCTTCAACAACTATGCCCTTTTGCCTTACGTCCTCACTCATCTATGTCCACCTTTATATGCAGCTCCTCAAGCTGCCTGTCCGTTACCGTTCCGGGCGCGCCCATCAGAATATCCTGCGCATTCTTGTTCATGGGGAACGGTATTATTTCCCTTATGCTGTCCTCGCCCGCAAGCAGCATAACCATTCTGTCCACGCCAGGGGCTATGCCGGCATGGGGCGGCGCACCGTAGCAGAACGCGTTGTACATGGCGGGGAACTTTTTCTTCACGTCCTCTTCGCCAAGGCGCACAAGGCGGAACGCCTCTATCATTATTTCGGGGTCGTGATTTCGCACAGCGCCGGAAGAAAGCTCTATACCGTTGCAAACAAGGTCGTACTGCTGCGCGGTTATGGTGAGCGGGTCTATTTCGCCCGCGATAGCCTTCCTCAGCGTCTCCGCGCCGCCGCCGGGCATGGAGAACGGATTATGGCAGAATTCAAGCTCGCCGGATTCTTCGCCTATTTCATACATCGGGAAATCGACCACCCAGCAGAATTCATAGCGTTCCTTGTCCATATGACCGGGTACCAGCGCACCGAGCATTTTGCGCATGACTCCGGCGGTTTTCTGCGCGGCAGACTTTTTGCCCGCAGCTATGCCGATAAGCGTTCCCGGAGTGAGGCCGAGCGCTTCAACTACAGCATCGTGGTGCGGAGTCATGAACTTGGCGACGCCTCCGGCGAAGCTGCCGTCCGCCTCCACCTTGAACCAATAGGGCTTGAAGCCGGCCTGCACCTCAACATCGGCGCACAGCTTGTCTATATGCTTTCTGGTCAGCTCGCAGCCGCTGCAGGCTATGGCCTTAACGGTGTTGCCCTCGGCAAAGGGAGCAAATTCGCTGCCAGCTACCAGCTTAGTTATGTCCTGTATCCTCAAATCTATGCGGTAATCCGGCTTATCCGTGCCGAACTGTTCCAGCGCATCGTTATAGGCTATGCGCTTGAACGGCGCGGAGGAGGCCACGTTATACGTTCCGTATTTTGCGAAAATGGGCGGCAGAACGTCCTCTATTACGGAGAAAACATCCTCCTGCGAGGCAAAGGCCATTTCCATATCCAGCTGATAGAATTCGCCGGGGCTTCTGTCCCCGCGGGCGTCCTCGTCACGGAAGCAGGGGGCGATTTGGAAATATCTATCGAAGCCGGAGGTCATCAAAAGCTGCTTAAACTGCTGCGGCGCCTGCGGCAGGGCATAGAACTTGCCGGGGTGCTTCCTTGCGGGCACAAGATAGTCCCTTGCGCCTTCGGGGCTGGATGCGGTAAGTATAGGCGTGGTTATTTCAAGGAAGTTATGTTCAAGCATGGCCTTCCTGAGCGCAGCTATAACGTTGCAGCGCAGAATTATATTGTTCTTGACTTCGGGGTTCCTCAAATCAAGATAACGGTATTTGAGCCGCTGCGTCTCATCCGCTTCGCGGCTGCGGTTTATTTCAAAGGGCAGCTCGTTATAAATGCAGCGGCCAAGTATCTCTATCTTTTCGGGTACGACTTCTATTTCGCCGGTGGGCTGCTTGGCGTTCTTGCTTGCGCGCTCGCGCACGGTACCGGTAACGGAGATGGTGGATTCCTTATTGATGCCCTTTATAATGTTCATCATCTCTTCGGTTTCTATGACTATCTGCGTTGTGCCGTAAAAATCGCGCAGCACCACAAAGGCGAAGTTGCTGCCCACTACGCGGACGTTTTCCATCCAGCCCGCAAGCGTAACGCGCTCGTTCACGTTGCCGAGCCTAAGCTCGCCGCAGGTATGGGTTCGTGATTGTATCATTATCCTGTATGCTCCTTAATAAATTATTCTGTATTTTTCGCTTTTCAGCTTATTTAACCAATTCAGCGGCCTTTTCGGCAAAGCCCTCTATGCCGAGCGCCGTCTCCGTGCCGTCCGCCATGTTTTTCAGCTTTATTACGCCGTTTTTAACCTCGTCCTCGCCTATCACGGCAACAAAGCGCGCTTTAAGCTTGTCTGCATACTTAAACTGCGCCTTAAAGCTGCGGCCAACGTGGTCAAATTCGGTCTTTACGCCGTGCTTTCTAAGCTCTCCCGCAAGCTTCAGGCCAATGTTCCTCGCTTCATCCCCAACGGGCGCAATGTATATGTCCACAAGGTTAGGCTCCGGTATCGGGTTGAAGCTTTCCGCAACCAGCAGCAGCCTTTCCATGCCCATGCCGAAGCCGACAGCGTTCATCTTCGGCCCGCCAAGCTGCTCGATTAGTCCATCATACCTGCCTCCGCCGCACACCGTGCCGGTATACGCGCCTTCGGTAGAAACAAGCTCGAACACGGTTTTTGTATAATAATCAAGCCCGCGCACTATCATAGGATCAACTTCGTATTCTATGCCCAGCGCATCAAGGGAGGCTTTAAGTTCCTCAAAGTGTGCCCGGCATTCGGGGCAAAGGTAATCAAGCACCTTGGGTGCTGCCGCGGCTATTTCGCCGCAACGCTTTTCCTTGCAGTCCAGTATTCTGAGCGGATTCTTTTCATAGCGCGTTTTGCAGGTTTCGCAAAGCTCCTCGTAATTCGCTTTAAGATATTCCTTCAGCGCGGCGTTATACTTGGGCCTGCATTCGGGGCAGCCTATGCTGTTTATTTTGGCCTTTACGCTCTTTATGCCAAGCTCGTTCAGTATGCTTATAGCAAGGGAGATAACCTCCGCATCCGCGCTGGCCCTGGGCGCGCCGAAAACCTCCACGCCGAACTGATGATGCTCCCTCAGCCTGCCCGCCTGCGGCTTTTCGTAGCGGAAAACGGGGCAGTAAAGATAGAACATCTTTGTGGGCTGCGCGTCGGCAAAAAGCTTGTTTTCAAGGAACATGCGCACAGCGCCCGCCGTGCCCTCCGGCTTCAGCGTTACGGAACGGTCTCCCTTATCGGTAAAGGTATACATTTCCTTTTGCACAATGTCCGTTGTGTCTCCCACGCCGCGGGCAAAAAGCTCCGTATGCTCCAGCACCGGCGTGCGGGTTTCGCGGTAGCCGAATTCCGCGCAAGCGCTGCGCATAAGCTTTTCGATATACTGCCATTTGTAGCTTTCCTTAGGGGTAACGTCCTTCATGCCCTTAGGCGCCTGAATCTGCATAATACACCTCTTTCATATTTCCCTTATAAAAATAGGGTTCTCCATCCTTAAACAGGGACGGGGAACCCGCGGTACCACCCTTATTGAGCATAATAAAATGCTCCGCTCGCGCCCCATAACGCGGGGCAACCGTCCGCCATTTCCTGCGGAAGGCTCATAAGGCGTCCTTCACCATATGCCCTGTTCGCGGCGGCTTCCAGCCACGGCCTGCCTTCTCTTGTGCGAACGCAATACGGCTACATCCTTATTCATTGCCTATCAAATTATATAATAGCATCACTAACGCCGCTTGTCAACGCGCGTATGCTGCTTATATGCCGATTTTTCTATGTTATTCGCCCTTCTCTGCGGCCCTGCGCCCGAGCTCCTCCTCGCGCTCCTTTTCAAGCATCAGCTTTGAATAATCAACAAAGCCGCGCGGGTCGTCCACCCACAGCCTTTCCATATTGTAATACTCCCTTTCTTCGGGATAGAATATGTGCACCAATATGCTGCCGAAGTCAATAACTATCCAGCGGCCTTCGCTGTATCCTTCTATGCGCCTTACGCTAAGGCCCATTCCTTCGGCCTTTTCTTCAATTTCGTCAGAAAGCGCCTTCACCTGCGCCGTTGCCCGGCCGGAGCATACCACAAACCAGTCCGCTATTATGGTCCTGTCCCCAACGTGTATGGCCATTATGTCCTGCGCCTTTTTATTATAAAGCGCGTCGCATATCATCATCGCCTGGCGGCGGATGTTTTCTTCGTCCTGTGCATCTATCGCGTTAAAAAATTCGCTCATTTTATATCTCCTTTATTATTTTCGGTCTCTCTTTTTATTGCCTGCCTTATCATAAGGGATTTGTCCGTCGGCTCTATACCCCGCGCAAGCAGATGGCCTATTGAGTTATTCATGGTCATAAGCACCGCGCCGTTAAGATTCTTCTTCGCCATGTCCCTCAGCTTGTCAACGCCTTCATACGTCCGCGTGAACTCTGCCTTGTCCGCAACGTATAGTATTTTATCAAGCTTTGTCATGTTCATCCGGCCGAAAACGTGGCAGCCGATGGCATTTATAACGTCCGCGTCGTCTATCCCGAACTCCCTTTGCACCCTTATCGCCCCCAAGGGGCCGTGTAAAAGACCGGGCGCACGCTGCTCCTCGGCATTTGGCGTATAGCCGTATTCTTTGGCAAGCCGCAATGCGTCCTCGTCGCCAAGCTTTGCGCAGTCGTGCAGCAGCCCTGCTATGCGCGCCTTTTTGCCGTCCGCGCCCCATATGGCCGCAAGCTCCACGGCGTAGCCCATTGTGCCTATAGAGTGGGCAAGGCGCTTTGGCTTGGTGTATTCCGCAAGGCGCTTTTCATAGGACAGAATATCCTCGCTTTGATATAAAAGCCCCGCGTATATACGCTCCATCACGCCGTAGGGAACAAGCTTTGCAATGCCTTTCGCCATGTTCACGCGGCGGCGGATAGCGGTTGAGGATATATCCGGCCCGTCAAAGCCCGCCATGCGTATGCGCGCGCCGTAGCTTTTTATAAGCTCCTGCGCGGCTTCATGCTCGCCCGGTATATCCGGCCTGCCCACGGCTATTATGCCCGCAAGCGCAAATATGGTTTCCGGCCTGCTCCATTGGTGCAATGTTTTTAGCATGTCCGCGCCCACTATAAGATACAGCTCGTCAACGCCGTTATACAGCCCCGTCAGCGTATCCGCCATGTAGCTCACGCCGCCGCGGCGAATTTCATCATCGCACGCAATAAGCCCTTCCTCGCCCGCAAGCGCGGCACGGGTAAGCTCAAGCCGTTCTTTTGCGTCCACGCCAAAAGCGATGCTTTTATGCGGCGGATCGCCCGCCACCATAAACAGCACCCTGTCAAGCGAGAAACGCCGCCTGACCTCGCGCGCAATATAAACATGTCCGTTGTGCGGGGGATTAAAGCTGCCCCCCAATATACCGATTCTCATTGAATTTATTATACACTACTATTCCTTGGTAGTAAACCGCGAATAATCGCCGCGCACGATGGGAACAATCCATAAAAAAGCAACAGGGGGAATTAAACATGAGCATTGGTGAAAAAAGAACGCTGAATGCATATTACAAGCGCCGCTTTTACCGCGGGCGCACGGCCTTTGCCCGCGCTGCGGACTTTATTGCGCTAAGGGTAATATTGCTTATTGCATGCTATCTTTGGTTTTCGTTCAACGTGGAAAGCATTATCGCCGCCGCTGTGCTCACGGCAGCTGCGGTCGGGGCCATATCCGTATTTGCCGAGCTTGTAAAAAGCGTGCGGCTTGAAAAATTCATATTGCGCGAAAACGCCCGCCTTTCAAAAAAGCTGTTCAGCGAAAGCCTTGTGCTTATGCCGCGGAGCGAGTTTCTGGGCATAGTGCGCAAATACATAAAATGCCACGGCAAGGAATTTGCGGGCGAAAGCCTTGTGTATACCGCGCAGACGCTTTCCCCAGTGGATGAAGAAACGGTGCTTTGTGCCTGCCGCGCGGCAAACAGGCGCGGCTGCAAAAGCCTTTTCATATTCTCCTCCGCCTCTGTGAGCCAGCCGGCGCGTGACATCGCCGCGCGTTACGATGGGCTGAGCGTTGCCTTTATATCGGGCGATATGCTCGCTTCCTGCGCCAAAATGCCCGACGATAACGCCGTAAGGCAATATATATTGAAACAGGCGGAGCAGAAAAAGCAAATAAAAAAGCAGAGCGTATCCACGGCCATAGGCCGCGGAAGATGCGCGCGGTATCTGCTTGTTGCCGCGGCGCTTTTCGCACTCAGCTTTTTTGTAAGCTATACGCTTTATTACAGGATGCTTGCCGGCGCATGCGTAAGCCTTGCCGCGCTCAGCTTTTATGCGGCGCATTCGCCTTCCGCCGCACCGAAGGATGCTTAACGCTACGGCGCTCAAGCCTTATATCAAACATAGCGTTTAAGGGAATATAGTCGATACCGCCGTTCACCGCCGCGCGCAGCACAAATTCACCGCCGGCATATATAAGGCATATCGGCTCTATTTTTTCGCGCGGCCAAATGTCCGTATCGTCAAGGCAGGCGGCGGGAACGTAGCTTAGCTGCTTTTGGGCGTCTATCGCCAGGGTTATGGTTTCTATCGCGGATCTCAGCCTGTTTTGTGCGCCGTATGTGCGCTCTATCCCGGCCGGGCTTTCAAAGTTCACGCTCTGCGTTTTTGCTATGCCCAGCCTAAGCCTCTGCGCCGTAGCCTCGTCCATAAACGGCGCGCAGTCCAGCGCAAGCATTATAAGCCGCGCATCCTCCGCCGTGAACGGGCGGTCGTTTGCATAATACCCGCGCGTGGTGCTTTCTATCTTCCAGCCCATGCGGTTCAGCGCGGCAACGTCGGCATATATGCTGCGTCTGTTTGCCGCAATGCCATGCTGCGCAAGTATAGCGCAAAGCTTGCCCGCACTCAGCGGATGCTCTTCATCCGTATATTCATTCAGCGCCTTAACAAGCGCAATAAGTCTTTCCCGTGCGGCCATGCTTTACGCCCCAAGTCCGATATAGCCGAAGCACAGCAGCGCCTGCGCCGGAATATATGTTATCATCACAGGGAAATTCGGCCGTTCAACATCGCGCACGAACATGCAGCGCGCAAGTATTGTGTCCGAAGTCAAGAACAGCATTGACCCAAGCGTTATCAGCGCGGCGTAAAACTGCCCTTCGCCCGAATTTATCCGCGCCACAAGGTTCACCCACGCAAAAACGTTCACCGCCGCAACTATGCTAAGATACACGGGCATAAGCACGCGGAACTTTTTATCATCCACATGCTTTTCAAGCCTGAAGCTCATGTATGCTACAACGGCTATATACGCCGCCATGAACACCACCGCCGTTATAAGGTGCGATTGGGTTGCGCCGGGGGTGCGGCGGAATATGCTAAGCGCATACAGCCCATGCCCAAGCGTAAAGCTAAGTGCGCCGGGTATAAAGGACTTGTCGTTCTTTTCCCATATTAGCAATATATCGCCCGCAAGGCCGCATATAAGCGCCGCCAGCACCGCACCGTCCACAGGCTTTGCCGCGCACGCATAGCAAGCGGCAAGCGAAAGGAGCAGCAGCGGCTTTGTAAGCTTTCTTGGCGTATGCATGCCAAAATAGCAGAAGAACAGATGCGCTATGCTCAGCAGCGTAAAATATATTATAAATCCGGTCATATCCCGTCCCCCTTGCGGCGCAGTATTTACGTTTTCTTTATACGCCTTATAATACAACACACTCGCTTGCCCCGTAAAGCGATATTGATAATACTTCAATGCGTCATAAGCAAAGTGAATGTGAAAAAACGTTTTTCGTGGTTTTCATATCATTTTTTATGATATACTATTATGCGAAAAGATAAAAGATAAACAAAGGAGGAGATATTTCATGCAGTATTCGCGTGAGGTTGAAGAGATGTTTTGCGTGGCAAAGGGCGCAAAGCACGACCCCGCACCCATTCCCGAGGAGGGCAAATGGGTTAAAGCAAAGGAGATTACGGACATATTCGGCCTGACCCACGGCGTGGGCTGGTGCGCGCCGCAGCAGGGCGCATGCAAGCTGACGCTGAACATAAAGGGCGGCATAATCGAAGAGGCGCTGGTGGAGACGATAGGCTGCTCCGGCATGACGCATTCCGCTGCAATGGCGGCGGAGATACTGCCCGGCAAGACCATACTGGAAGCGCTCAATTCCGACCTTGTGTGCGACGCCATAAACACCGCCATGCGGGAGCTGTTTTTGCAGATTGTTTACGGCCGCAGCCAGAGCGCGTTTTCAGACGACGGCCTGCCCGTAGGCGCCGGGCTTGAGGACCTTGGCAAGGGCTTAAGGAGCCAGATAGGCACCATGTTCGGCACAAGGAAAAAGGGCCCCAGGTACCTTGAAATGGCCGAAGGCTATGTGCTTGAGATAGGCCTGGACAAGAACAACGAAATAATAGGCTACAAATTCGTAAACCTTGGCAAGATGATGGACGCCATAAAGAAGGGCGTGGAGCCGAACGAGGCTTTCCGTTCCAACATAAACACCTATGGCCGCTTTGCCGAGGCGGTAACCGTTATAGACCCGCGCAAGCAGTAATATAAGGAGGCGTAAAAATGGTCACTTTTGAAGGATACGAAAGAAGAATAGATACCCTGCGCCCCGTGCTTGCAAAGTATGGGTTCGATGGTTTTGAAGCGTGCGAAGCCTTCACCAAGGAGCATGGCGTAGACGTGCGCGGCATAGTGCAGGGCATTCAGCCCATCGCATTCGAAAACGCGGTTTGGGCATATACCCTCGGCGCGGCGATAGCGCTGAAGAAGGGCGTTAAGAGCGCGGCTGAAGCGGCGGAATGCATAGGCGAAGGCTTGCAGGCGTTCTGCATACCCGGCTCCGTTGCCGATCAGCGCAAGGTGGGTCTGGGCCACGGCAATCTTGGCGCGATGCTGCTTTCCGAATCCACGCATTGCTTCGCCTTCCTTGCCGGACACGAAAGCTTTGCCGCGGCAGAGGGCGCAATCGGCATAGCCCGCACGGCGAACAAGGTGCGCAAGAAGCCGCTCAAGGTAATACTCAACGGCCTTGGCAAGGACGCGGCGTATATAATCAGCCGCATAAACGGCTTCACCCACGTTGAAACCGAATACAACCAGTACACGGGCGAACTTACCATAGTAAAGACCACCGCTTTCAGCGACGGCGACCGCGCGAAGGTACTATGCTACGGCGCGGACGACGTGAACGAGGGCGTTGCCATTATGCGCCACGAGAACGTGGACGTATCCATAACCGGCAACTCCACCAACCCCACCCGTTTCCAACACCCCGTTGCGGGAACATACAAAAAGTGGTGCGTTGAAAACGGCAAGAAGTATTTCTCCGTTGCCTCCGGCGGCGGCACGGGCCGCACGCTGCACCCGGACAACATGGCGGCAGGCCCCGCCAGCTACGGCATGACGGACACGATGGGCCGTATGCATTCCGATGCGCAGTTCGCAGGCTCCTCCTCCGTGCCCGCGCACGTGGAAATGATGGGCCTTATCGGCATGGGCAACAACCCCATGGTCGGCGCAACCGTGGCCGTGGCGGTGGCTTGCGAAGAAGCCCTCGCCAAATAAACCCGAATAAATCCACCCAAAGCCCGCTGGAAACTGCGGGCTTTTTCTATATGCCGCGGCGCTAAAAGCAGTCTAATCATACACATTTGCCCGTTTTATGGTATACTGATTATAAATCGTTATCCACAGAAATTGCGGAGGTACAGCATGAAAGCATTGGTCTGCGAAATGTGCGGCAGCAACGATATAGTTAAAAAAGACGGCTTATTCGTATGTCAGTTCTGCGGCGTAAAATACTTACCCGAAGAAGCAAGGAAATTGATGGCTGATGAAATGAATATCTCCGATAAAATCAGCAATTACTATGCATTAGCACAAAACGCATACGATGCCGGAAACAAGCAAGAAGCCGAAACTTACTGCAATAAAATCATTGAAATTGACCCAGAATACTATAAAGCATGGTTCTTGAAAGGCTCGGCGGCAGGGTGGCAGTCCACGCTGCAAAAACCAAGATTATCCGAATGCGTTGCGGCCTATAATAAAGCCATTGATTATGCGCCGGAAGGAGTCAAGGAAGCGTTGCTTATCCGCGCGGAATCCGAAATAACTGACCTTGCCACGGCCGCAGTAATTTTGCGCGGCAAACAATTCGCAAAATGGCCTGTTGAGGATGAAGTAAATGGCCTTATATCGGATATTTCTTATGTTCTAAACAACGTAACTCTGTTTATGACTCATTCAGGAATCACTATTCCGCTGCCAAAGCTTACCGCGCCGATAGCAAAGGCAATTAACGCATATGCAGTCAAAGCCTTTGAAGATGTCATTTTACCATCTTATAAAGAAAATAACGGCGGTCACCCTGATAACTATGCTTGGAAAAAATATGTTGACAGGCTCGGTTATTGTATAGACATATTGGAAGTGGCAAACGAACTATGCGATGAAAATGACGCAGATGCTCTCCTTCGATATGAAAATCTTATTTATTTCCGTACCGAGGCAATAAACAGCCATTCGTGGTATTATACTGCAACTCAGCATGGATTATGGTGGCATAAGGGCCAATCGTTATCGGGCGCAGCAAAGCAGCTTCACCTCAATAAAATTCATGAATATGAAGAAAGAATCAAGTGCATAAGAGCAACCGTAGCTCAGCACTAAGTTAAAGTCAAACCGACAAAAGAGCTATAAATGCAAAAGCAGCCAACCCGCGTTTTTAACGAATTGGCTGCTTTACTCTTTCTCCCTACTCCGCCCCATTCACCATCTCGGCGATATCCTTAAAGCTGTCGCCGGTAACATGCTCGGCGACGGCGAAGCAGACGTTCAGGCCGTTGAAACCGTTTGTGTGGATAAGCAGGGCGTCACGCGTTGCGGGGTCAAGGCAGACAAGGGACTTGAAGCCGCCGTTGTCGCCCCAGTGCCATATGCGCTCGTTGTAAAGCCCCCAGCCAAGGCCCCACTCCACGCCGTTGCCGGCGCAGTTTCTTACGGAGCGCACACGCGCGGCAAAGTCAGGCTCCTTCAGTATGTTCAAAAGGAACTTCGGATAATCGTCAATCGTTACATACAGCGAAAACGCGCTGTTCGGCTCCATGCCCGTGGAATGCCGCGCCGAGGAGCGCATGGGCTCTATATTCCCTTCCGCATCAACCGTGCGCGCAAGCGTATTGCGCAATGCACCCGTCCATATAAGCGCCGCCTTGTCCATGCCGAAGGGGTCGAGCAGGCGCTTCTGCATAAGGTCGTCCAGCCGCGTGCCCAGCCGCTTTTCTATTATGGATTGCAGATAATAATACCCCATGCCGGAATAGCTGAAGCCGTGCTTGGGCTCAAAATAAAGCTCCATCGGCAGCTCGCCCCAGTTGGGCAGACCGCTTGCGTGGCTCATAACATCCTTTGCCGTTACGCATGCAAAGCGCGCATCCGTGCAGGGCGTCCATGCCTGCTCATATTCGCTCAGCGGCCTGTCAAGGTCTATTACGCCTTCATCCGCCAATTCAAACACCAGCCTGCCGAAAAACGGCTTTGTGAGCGATGCGGCCTCAAAATAAGTTTCGTTCGATACGGGTATGCCGCACTCCGTGTCCGCAATGCCAAGGCATTGGCTCATCACAAGCTCGCCGTTTTTTATGAACGCCATCGCAAGCCCGGGCACATGCTCGCGCTGCATATTCTCCTGTGCGATGGCTGCCGCGCTTGCAATTTCAGTCAAATAGATATTCATAGCTTTACCTCTCGTAAACTATTTCCCCGCCCACTATCGTCATAACGGGCAGTATATCACGTATCTCCATCGGGTCGCAGGTGAAAATATCCTTATCAAGCATCACCATGTCCGCCATGAAGCCGGGCTTTATGCGCCCCTTTTCGTTTTCCATAAACTGGGCGTATGCGCTGCCCGCGGTATATGCATCGATGGCCGTATAAACGTCCACGCACTCCTTGGGGAAGAAGCCGCCCTCGGGCCAGCCGTTTTTATCCTTTCGGGTAACGGCGGAGTATATGTTGGGGAAGGGGTTGCAGTCCTCAACGGGGCAATCCGTGCCGTAGGACACCTTGGCATTGAGCCGCGCCATGGTGCCGAACGCATATGACGTGGAGGAAAGCTCCTCTCCGCAGCGGGAGATAACGGCATGCATATCGTAATCAAGGAATATGGGCTGATACAGCGCAAGTATATCGTCCTTCACAATGCGCTCAAGCAGCGGCATATCGGTTATCTGGCAATGCACAAGGCCGTGGCGCAGCGGGTTTTTGCCGCCGTGCAGCACGGATTCGTAGCACCGCACGGTGTCCTCTATGGCCTTGTCGCCAATAACGTGGGTAACAACCTGTATGCCCGCTTCGTCCGCCATGCGGCACATTTCAAGCATCTCCTCATCGTGCGTAGCCTCTACGCCGTAGTTGCCGGGATCGTCCAGATATTCATGGCGCATAGTGGCTGTCCTTCCGCCGAGGGAACCATCGCGGAACAGCTTGAGCGGCCCAAGCGTCAGCCACGGGTGCGAATAATCGCCGCGGGCAAATTCGCCCTCTATAAACGCCCCAAATTCCGCAGGAGTATGGTAACACACCTGATGATGATACCTAAGCTTTGCCCTGCCGCCTTCAAACACGCGCCTGACAAGCGGGAAAACTATTTCCGGCGCGGCGGAGGTGCCTGCATCGTTGGACTGCACGCTGGTAAGGCCGTGCGCGGCGGCGTAGTTCATTGCGTCTATAAACATGGCCTCGTGCTGCGCCTCGCTGTATTCGGGTATTACGGAAAGTATTTCGCCGCAGGCATTTTCGGTAAATACGCCGCTTGGGTAGCCGTCCGGCTCCAGCTCAAACGTGCCGCCGGGGAACTGCGCGGAGCCTGCCTTTAGCCCCAGCAGCTCTATCGCCCTTGTGTTTGCGGTAACTACATGGCCGCATATGCGCTCAAGCACGATTGGTATTTCGGTTGATATTCTGTCCAGATCGTGCCGCGTGGGTATGCGCTTCTCCCCTTCAAACATGTCCTGGTTCCAGCCAACGCCGTGTATCGCTTTGCGGCAGCGCTCTGGATGCTCCTTCATGAACGCCCTTGCGCGCGCTATCATTTCGTCTATTGATTTTACGCCGTTTATATCCACCTGATAAAGCCCCGCGCCCATCATGAGCAGGTGCATATGGCTGTCATTAAGGCCGGGTATTACCGTGCGGCCTTCGCAATCAATTATCCTTGCATCCTTGCCCGCATGGGCGAGTATTTCTTCATCCGTACCAACGGCGGTTATTATGCCGTTTTCCATAGCCGCCGCGCTTTGGAACACGCCGCGCTCAACATATATTTTCCCATTAACAAGTGCAGTTTTCATTTTGTCCATATCCTTTCTTTATCTTTCGTAAACGCATTTTCCGTTAACAAATGTGCGCAGCACCTTTGCTTCAAGTATCTCCATATCGGTGCAGCTCACAAGGTCCGTATCCAGCACTATAAAGTCCGCATACATGCCTTCCTTTATTTTGCCCTTCACGCCTTCTTCGCCCGTGCAGTACGCGCCCTGCGCGCTGTAGCAATACAGTGCCGTTTCCCTATCCAATATCTGCTGCGGCAGGAAGGGGCCGCTGCCATTAAGATCGCGGCTGGTAACGGCGCAGTATATGCCCGGCAGCGGGCGGAAGGCTTCCACGGGGCAATCCGTGCCGAAGGGCGCATGCACGCCAAGGCGTATGTAATCCGCCCATGCATAGGACGTGCTGCCAAGCTCCTTTCCCACGCGGTCGTAAACTATATGCATATCGTAATTTATGAACACGGGCTGAATGTATGCAATAACGTCCAGCTCCTTGAACCGCTCCACCTGCGCCTTATCCGTTATTTGGCAATGCACTATGCCGTGGCGCGGATGAAGATGCGGCATTTCCCGCCGCGCATACTCTATTGCGTTAAGGCACATTTCAACCGCCCCGTCGCCGATGGCGTGTATTATGGCGGGCATATTGTGGCTGTGCGCGCGCAAAACGAGCGAGTTTAGCTCCTCCTGCTCATATATTGCAATGCCGCGGGTGTTGGGGTCGTCCGCATAGGGCTTGCGCATGTATGCCGTGCGCGCGCCGAGAGAGCCGTCGCTCAATAGCTTTACGCAGTTTATTTTGAACGTGCGGTTGCCGTAGCTGTCGTCAAAGCCATACTTATCGAAAAATTCGTCCATGTCCGCATGGGTGGGCAGCAGCGCCTGCTCCGCCATTCTCAGCTTAAAGCGGCCTTTCTCCGCCGCCGTGCGCAGCAGCGCCATCATTTCGTATGCGTGGCCTTCGGGGCAATATTTGAAATCGTCGGACTGTATGCTGGTTATGCCGCATTCAAACAGATCCTTCTGGCAGTCTATCATCATTTCAAGAAGCTGTTCACAGCCGGGCATGGGCAGGCGCGCCTTAATGTCGTCAAACACGCCCTCCTTTATTACGCCGTTGGGCGTGCCGTCGGGATAGGTTTCGGCATATACGCCGTATTGCCCCACGGTATCCTTATTTATGTTCATCAGCTCCATGGCCTTTGAATTCATAACGCCTATGTGGAAGCAGGCGCGCATTATAAGTATGGGATATTCCGTTGTTATCGCGTCCAGCTCCTTTGCCGTGGGGAAGCGCTGCTCATCGGTAAAATAATCGTGGTTCCAGCCTTCGCCCGTGAGCCACAGGCCAAGCGATGGGTCGTAATCCTGCTCGTAGGCGCGCCGCATGCGCGAAAGCACCTCCTTGAGCGATGTGCAGCCGTATAGGTCAACGGCGGTCTTTTGGGCGCGAACATAGTGCAGATAGTGCATATGGCTGTCGTTAAAGCCGCTCATTACGAAATTGCCGCCGCAGTCTATTGTTTCAAGCTCCTCCTGCGGATGCACACTAAGATAGGCCTCCGTCTCCTTTTCGCTGCCTACGCAGGCGAAAAAGCCGCCTATCACAACCGCCGTCTGAGCATGGGGACGAGCCTTATCCATGGTGGCAATGTTTGCGTTCTTTATCCAAAGGGTCATTCAGGTAAACCTCCAGTTTGCGTATTTACGTTTCCGATTTATATATTATAGTAAATCACCCGCCCAAAGCGCAACGGCAAAAATGTTTATATATGACTTTTGGCCAAGCTGTATTGACAAGGCGGGCTTTTTCCAATAAAATGTGACGTGGACTATGATGCGGAACAGTAATCGTTTCCCGCGGGCAAAGAGAGCCCCCGTTTTGCTGAAAGGGGGAGCCGCGGTGCGGTGAAGCTCGCCGCGGAGTCTGCCGCGGCAATGCGCGGCGCGTTCCTCGCGTTACAGGGGGCTAAAGCGGGCGGTTTATGCCGCCAAGCGGAGTGGTACCGCGGAAAAATGTTCCGTCTCTTGCAATATAAGAGGCGGCTTTATTTTTTATACAAAGCATGAAAGGATAAAAACCGATGTCAGAGCGCTACGAACACGACCCGATAGAGCTGAAATGGCAAAAGCGCTGGGAAGAAGCGCATTGCAACGAAGCCAAAACGGATTACACCAAGCCCAAGTTTTACGGGCTTATCGAATTCCCCTATCCTTCCGGCCAGGGGCTTCACGTTGGGCACCCGCGCCCGTTCACGGCAATGGACGTTATTTGCCGCAAGCGCAGGCTGGAAGGCTACAATGTGCTGTTCCCCATGGGCTACGATGCATTCGGCCTGCCCACGGAGAACTACGCCATAAAAACCGGCATACACCCCGCCAAGGTGACGGAGACTAACATTGCCCGCTTCCGCGCGCAGCTTAAAAGGCTGGGCTACTCCTTCGATTGGTCCAGAGAGATAAGCACGGCGGATCCGGAATACTATAAATGGACGCAGTGGATTTTCCTTAAGCTTTACGAGCACGGCCTTGCCTACAAGGCGGAAATACCCATAAACTTCTGCACCTCCTGCAAGGTTGGCCTTGCCAACGAGGAGGTCGTGGACGGCGTATGCGAACGCTGCGGCGGGCAGGTTATACAGATGGTACGCAGCCAATGGATGCTCAAAATAACCGAATACGCGCAGAAGCTTATAGACGACCTGGACAAGGTGGACTACATTGAGCGCGTTAAGACGCAGCAGCGCAACTGGATAGGCCGCAGCGAAGGCGCTGAGGTGGACTTCATAATAGCAAACACGGACGATAAGCTGACCGTTTACACCACCCGCCCGGACACGCTCTTTGGCGCAACATACATGGTAATAAGCCCCGAGCATCCATATATAGACAAATATAAGGACAGAATAGCCAACTGGGACGCCGTTGCCAAATACCGCGAGGAGGCCGCCCACAAGAGCGACTTTGAACGCGGCGAGCTTAATAAGGAAAAAACGGGCGTTGTGCTTGAAGGCGTGAGCGCGATTAACCCCGTTACCAAGAAGGAAATACCCATTTGGGTTTCCGACTATGTATTGATGAGCTACGGCACGGGCGCAATAATGGCCGTTCCCGCGCACGACACGCGCGACTATGAATTCGCAAAGACCTTCAATCTGCCAATAGTAGAAGTAGTTGCGGGCGGAGACGTCAGCAAGGAAGCATACACCGAATGCGAGCACGGGCGCATGGTAAACTCCGGCTTCCTTAACGGCATGGAGGTGGCAGAGGCCAAGAAGGCCATTGCCGATTACCTTGAAAAGGAAGGCATAGGCCACCGCAAGGTGAACTATAAGCTGCGCGACTGGGTATTCGCCCGCCAGCGTTACTGGGGCGAACCGATACCCCTTGTAAAATGCGAAAAGTGCGGCTGGGTTCCCCTTCCGGAGAGCGAACTGCCGCTGAAGCTGCCCATGCTTGACGATTTCTCCCCCACGGACGACGGCAGTTCCTGCCTTGCCCGCGCAAAGGATTGGCTGCACACCACCTGCCCGCATTGCGGCGGCCCCGCCGTGCGCGAAGCGGACACCATGCCCAACTGGGCCGGTTCCAGCTGGTACTTCCTGCGCTATACAGACCCGCATAACGACAACGCCCTTGCTTCGCCCGAGGCGCTGAAGTATTGGATGCCCGTTGACTGGTACAACGGCGGCATGGAGCACACCACGCTGCACCTGCTCTATTCCCGCTTCTGGCACAAGTTCCTTTACGACATCGGCGTTGTGCCCACGCCCGAACCGTATATGAAGCGCACCAGCCACGGCATGGTGCTTGGCGAAAACGGCGAGAAGATGAGCAAGTCCCGCGGCAACGTTGTAAATCCGGATGATTACATCAAGGAATACGGCGCGGACGCATTCCGCATGTACATAATGTTCATGGGCGCGTTCGATCAGCCCATCCCCTGGAACACGCAGGGCACCAAGGGCTGCCGCAAGTTCCTTGAGCGCGTATGGCGCTTGCAGGACATGATAAGCGACGCTCAGGGCGTGCGCGACAGCGTGAAGGCCAGCTACCACGCCACAATAAAGAAGGTGAGCGAGGACATAGAGCGCATGAAGTTCAACACGGCGATAGCCGCCATAATGAGCTTCGTGAACGATATTTACGCCACCGGCAGCATAACGCGGGACGAGCTGAGGACGCTTTTGATACTGCTGTTCCCCTTCGCGCCGCACATTGCGGAGGAAATAAACGAAGCCGCCAAGCTCGGCTCCCCCATATATGAGGCGCACTGGCCCGAATATGACGAGAGCGCACTGGTAGCGGACAGCGTGGAAATAGGCGTGCAGATAAACGGCAAGGTTCGCGCCCGCATAATGGTTCCCGCCAACGCCGCCAAGGAGGAAATAGAGAAGCTTGCGCTTGAAAGCGCCGACGTGAAGCCCTTCACCGAAGGCAAGACCGTGCGCAAGGTGATAGTTGTAAAGAACATAGTGAACATAGTTGTGGCGTAAACGCCGCATAGGATTAGGGGGACGGATTGCCGTCCCCTTTGTTTTTTATACTGCCCCTCTCCCCTACACACTATCGTCACTTGCGTCACATCGTCACAAACAGGCTAATTATCTACGTTTTTTGTGTGACGCAAGGTGTGACGATAAATTCTGCGTCACACAGCGAGCTGACGTGCTACCGCTAACCCAAAGCTGTCCCCGTTTACGGGGGATTCGAGCCGAGCGCGCCCGGTGGGCGATGCAGCGAGGGGAGAATCGGGCGGAATAGGGAGTATTGCAAGCGGCAGCGTAGCAAGACGACCATATTCCAACCAGCGTTCGTGGCTGCGAATGTAATGAGCAGTCGAAAGGGGAATAACTCGAAGCGGGCGAGTGTTGCGAGGTGTTCCCCCTCAGGCAATCCGCCTAAATTGAGCCCAGGTTGGAACAAGGTCGCCTTACTCACATTCGTTCGTAATTCTCCCTGTTCCTGCCCGTTCTCCGTTTCGCTTACTCGTCCACAGGACGCGCTCAACTCCGAACCCCGCAAGCGGTGGAGCATTATAGTGCGCTTTATAAGCTTACATATTAAGCCTGCCCTGAAAGGGGAGGTGGCGAACGTAGTGAGCCGGAGGGGTTATAAAGCAGCTTACAGCTCTTTGTTTGTTACAACCCCTCAGTCACGGCTTGCGCCGTGCCAGCTCCCCGTCCGGGGAGCCTTATGCCGCAGGCATTACATGAGACCTGAAAGGCCGAATCACCTGTTACAGCTGTGCTGTCTTATATACAGTAGTGACTAAAAAATAACAAAGAGAGGTATATAGAAGCAGTATATAGCGAAGGCGGTAGCTTTCACCTGAGCGTGGGAGCACGCCTTTTTACTCCCTCAGTCTCGCCTTCGGCTCGCCAGCTCCCTCGACAGGGAGCCTTTTGGTGCGCTTTATAAGCTTACATATTAAGCCTGCCCTGAAAGGGGAGGTGGCGAACGTAGTGAGCCGGAGGGGTTATAAAGCAGCTTACAGCTCTTTGTTTGTTACAACCCCTCAGTCACGGCTTACGCCGTGCCAGCTCCCCGTAAAGGGGAGCCTTTCGAAGAACGGATTTCACCGCATGCGTCAGCCCGCCGTGTGACGCAGAATCTATCGTCACACCTTGCGTCACACAAAAAACGTAGATAATTAGCCTGTTTGTGACGATGTGACGCAAGTGACGATAGTGTGCAGGGGGTTAAATTCATTTAACCGTTCTTATCATCCTTACTCCAGCAGCTCCACGCCCATGGCGCTGAGGTCTTGGTCGGTATATGTGCGGCTGGCGTGGCTGAGCGCACGGCCGCGGCTGCGGAGCTTGGCGGCGGAATTGGCGTGCTGCTCAATATCCTGCCTTGCGGAGTCAAGGTCACTTATGCCCTGCGCGTGCCAGCGCTCCACCGTGCGCTTTATGGCAGCCCAGGGCTTGTCGCTCGCGCGGCAGCTTTCCGCGCAAAGCAGAAGCAGCTCCGGCGCAATGTTCATGCGCGTGCGCCACATGTCCGCATCGTCCTGCTGTGCGGCTGTAGGGGCGCGATTTATGCCCGCACGGGCAAGCATCATGCGCGCAAGCTCTCGGCTGGCGTCCCGCTCGCGCCTAAGCGCAGCTATGGCCTCCGGCGTTATGGCCCCGTTTGCGCGGAAGGTTGTAAGCACCGTGTCAAGATACTTAAAGCTGGGCTGCGCAGCGCTTGTCAGCTCCCCAAGGGCAAGGGATATCACTTCGTCGCTCATGCCCCATTCCTCTTTCCATTTGGCGTAAAGGGCAAGCTCGTCCTCCGTTGCGGCGCGCCTCAGCTTCCAGCGGGAAAGTATCTTCTGCGCGCCCGCAATGCGCTCATCTCTGCGGGCTATGTATTCGTTCGCGCTCTCTATCGTGGAAACGTTTGCGTCCGCCCATGCCTTTGCCTCCGCATTCATCTGCCAAAGCTTAACCTTGCTGCCGCGCCGCCGTGCGCAGTCGCTCACCACAAGCGCCGCCGTTTCCTCGCTGAAGCCGAATACCTCTATCCAGTCGCATATCGCGCTCAGCTCGCTCCCCGTGAATACGCGCCCGGGCACGGCCTTGCTCAGCCGCTCTATAAGCGAAGCATAGCGCCGCGTGCGCTCGGCAGGGGCAATGGATTCGGTTTTCAGGAACTCCACTATAAGCGGCTCCCCGCTCGCTATGCGCACCAAGCCAAGCCGCTGCCAATACGCGAATGCATCGCAAAGCTGAGCATCGTCCATGCCCAATGCGTCCGCAATGTCCGGCGCATCGCCGCGGCCTGCGGCCATCAGCCCGTATATGTATGCCTTAACAGCCCCATCGGGCGCGGTGGGCATATAGTCTATTATAAATGCGTTATCTATCGCCGTAACGCCCGCATGGGCGGACTGCGTAACAAATCGTGCCAAGCGTGGCTCCTTTCCTGCGCCTTTGGCGGCATTAAAGCTTATAAAGCTCCCTAAACTTTGCCGTAAGGTAATCCGTGTAATACGCGGGGTCAAATTCGCCGCAAAGCACGTTCCGCGTAAGCTCCGCCGTGGGCTTGAGCCTGCCGAAGCGGTACAGCCGCGCCGTGAGCCATTCAACAATGGGCTTCACGCCGCCCGCGGCGACTATTTTGCCTATGTCCATATCCTTAGAGATATTGTGATATATCTGCGCGGAATACGCGCTGCCCACGCAGTATGATGGGAAATACCCTATCATGCCGCCTGACCAATGGCTGTCCTGCAAAACGCCGTGCGTATCGTCCGGCACGTCCACGCCGAGGTATTCCTTATAAAGCCGGTTCCATTCCGCAGGAAGCTCGTCAACGCTCAGCGTGCCGGCAATAAGCTTTTTCTCTATTTCGTAGCGCACCATTATGTGCAGCGGGTATGTCAGCTCGTCCGCCTCCGTGCGGATAAGGCTGGGCATGGACTTGTTGGCCGCGCGGTAGAGCATTTCTTCGCTTACGCCCTGCATCTGCTCCGGGAATATCTCCTTCATTTGGGGATAGAGCAGCGCAATGAATTCACGGCTGCGGCAGATCATGTTTTCAAACAGGCGGGATTGGCTTTCGTGCAGCGTCATTGTAGCCCCGCCGGAAAGGGGAGAGCCTATAAGCTCATCGCCCATGTTCAGCTCATACAGGCAATGCCCGCCCTCGTGCGCAACGCTGAACATGTTTGAAAGCACATCGTCCTCATGATAATGCGTGGTAAGGCGCACATCGTGCTTGTTGAATTCGGTTGTGAAGGGATGTTCCACCTCCCCTATAACGCAGCTGTCGCGGTCTATGCCGAGGAAATCCATAACAAATGAGGATAGTCTGCGCTGCCCCTCTATGGGGAACGGACGATGGAGCAGGGAATCATCCGCCTGATTGCCCGCTTCGCAAACGGCGTGTATTACCGGCACAAGCTTCGCCTTAACGTTTGCAAAGAAGGGGTCAAGCATTTCAACGCTAAGACCCTCCGAGAACTCCTCCAGCAGCGCGTCGTATGTGTCCTTACCGGGGTACATATGCGCCATAAGGGACTTCTGCGCGGCTATTATCCTTTCAAGATAGGGCTTAAAAAGCGGATAATCGTTGGTCTGCTTAGCCTCGCGCCATTTAACGCTTGCTTCGCTTATCAGCCGCGAATACGCCGCGTATTCCTCAATAGGCACGTTTTCAAGCTTCTTGAGCTGCTTGAGCTCCTCCTCAACCTCTCTCCTTGTTATCTCGTCCAGGCTTTCGCTGTTGGCGTTCAGCTTGTTGAGCAAGCCGCGCACCTCTTCATTCACCTGCAATTTGTAGCTTTCCTCGCTCAATATTGCCATAGTCTCCGCCATGTGCGGCGCGCCGTTCTTGGGCATTGCGGTTTCGCTGTCGTAGCTGAGCACGCCCATCGCGTGGCTGAGTGCGTTGCGCTTTGCCAATATGGCCTTGTATTGCTTCACGGTGTTCTGCATGGTTATATCTCCTTATTCATTATTCTTCGTTCTTTATCCTGCCCGCAATGGCATATGCTTCGTTGCGCGCAATGTCGCACAGGGCGCTTATCTGCTTCGCCGCGTCCTTAACGCTCACCCCGCGCTCAATAAGCTCCCGCGCCATATCCTCCGCCCTTGCGGCGGCGTTTTCGCCCCGCTCCTCTGCCCCTGCAACTACCATTACGCATTCGCCCTTTGGCGGCGTATCGGCATACATATCGGCAAGCCCGCTCAGCGTGCAGCGCACCACCTGCTCGAATTTCTTTGTCAGCTCCCGCACCAGCGCGCATTGCCTGTCCCCAAGCAGGGCGGCAAGCTCCTTTGCCGTTGCGGCTATGCGCAACGGACTTTCATAGAATATCAGCGTGCCTTTGTGCGCGCCGATTTCGGCTATGGACTCGCGCCGCTTTTTACCGTCCCGCGGCAAAAAGCCCACGAAGCAGGCGTTCCTTGTGGGCAGCCCGCTCATTACCAGCGCCGTAAGCGGCGCGCTTGCCCCGGGCAGCACGGTGTATTTAGCGCCCGCCGCAATGCAGCCCGCAACCAACGCTTCCCCCGGGTCGCTTATGCCGGGCATCCCCGCGTCGCTCACAAAAGCTATCGCCTCGCCCGAAAGTACGCGCTCGGCAATCTCCTCCGCGCGCTGCCTTTCGTTATGCTCATGGCAGGCGATAAGCGGCTTTTTTATCCCAAGATGCGTCATCAGCTCCCGCGTTCTGCGCGTATCCTCGCAATATACGGCGCTCACGCCCTTCAGCGTGTCTATCGTGCGCAGCGTAATGTCTGATAGATTGCCTATCGGCGTTGCGCAAAGATACAGCATGGGTTCAAGCTGCACCGTTGTTTCAATATCGCTCATTGCTGTTCCTCCAGTATAATGCGGCTCAGCTCCGTTCCCGCGCCGCCGCCCTTTCGCCCCTCCGCCAGCGCCAGATACGGCGCCTTATCCGCGCGGGACTGCACAAGGCAAAGCCGCTTTATGGCAAAATCCGCCTGCTGCATCGCCGTACAGAGCTGCTGAATGTATTTGGCGGGATAACACACAAAAAACCGCCCGCCCTGCTTAACAACGCGCTTTGCGCACTGCGCCGCTTCGTATATATTCAGCGTGTCGTCAAACGCGCTTGTTGCGCGGCTTTGGTTGGGGCTTTTTGTGCCACCTGAAAAATACGGCGGGTTGCACACCGCCCCGTCGAACCTGCCGAACTCCGCTTCCGTAAGCGTCCGCGCGTCGCATTGTTCAACGCTTATGTGCTCCCCAAGCTTGTTCAGCTCCACGCTCCGTTTAGCCATGCGCACGCATTCGCCGTCAATATCCGCCGCGACAAAGCTTACGCCGCATTTGGCGTATGTAAGTATCGCCAGTATGCCCGTGCCCGTGCCAATGTCCAAATACCGTTCGCCGGCATGCGCGCGCACAAAGTCAGTCAGCAGCACCGCGTCATGCCCGTATGCAAAGCGGGAATCGGAGCGCACGATAACAAGCCCATCCCGCTGAAGGTCGTCAATAATTTCCATCGCGTCAGCTTTGCCTTCTCTTTATCCGCTCGTATTCCGCCATGAATGCTGCGCTTGCCATGTCGCTTGGCATGTTCCATACGCTTGGCGCTATCGACAGGCAAACAAGCGGCGCTTCCGGCGCGCAGTTGCGCTTGAACTGCTGTGAGAAGAACCTTCTCAGGAACGTGCCGAGCGTTTTATACACTTCCTCCTCACCAAAGTCCAGCGTGCCGAGGACAATGTCGTAAAGCTCCTTCGGTCCCTTGCCTTTAAGGAAATAGTATAAGAACAGATCGTGCAGTTCATAGCTGCCCACCAGCTCCTCCGTCTTTTGGCTTATCTCCCCGCCGTTTGCGGGCAGAAGCTCCGGACTTACGGGCGTGGCCAGAATATCGCGCAGTATTGCGTCCGCATCCGCGCCGAAGTCCGCGCCCACCGCCGCCACCACGCGGCGTATTATCGTCTTTGGTACCGATGCATTCACGCCGTATTGCGCCAGGTGATCCCCGCCGAAGGTGGTCCAGCCGAGCGCAGCCTCGCTCAAATCGCCCGTGCCGACGTCCAGCAGCCCTTCTTCATTGGCAATGGAAAGCAGTATCTTGGTGCGTTCGCGCGCCTGCGCGTTTTCGTAAACGGGGTTGTGGTTGGCCTCATCGTGGCCTATATTTGCAAAATGCTCGCGGCAGGCCGCCGCAACGGATATTTCCCTGTATTTGCAGCCAAGCGCTTCAACAAGGGCGCGGCTGTTGTTCTTGGTGCGGCTCGTTGTGCCGAAGCCTGGCATGGATACGCCGGTTATCATGCCGCGGCCTATTCCCATTTCGTCCGCCGCCGCGCACGCCACCAGCAGCGCAAGCGCGCTGTCCAGCCCCCCGCTTACGCCTATAACAAAGCCCTTTGCATGAATATGCTCCGCCCTGCGCACAAGCGCCGCCCTTTGCAGCGCGAAAAGCCGCCTGAGCTGCACCTGAGCCTTATCAGGGTCGCTTGAAACGTAGCCTTCCTCCTCCGCCTCGGTAAACGGTTCAAAGGCGCTCAGCTTATCTATGCATACGTCCGCATAAACGAACGCATCGCGCGAAAGGGGTTCTGATTCGGCCAGTATTTCGCCGTTTGCGGCTATTGCGCAGTACCCATCGAACACAAACGCCGTTGTGCTTTCCCCGCGGGAGGGCAGCGCCATTGCGGCGGCCATGCCCGTGCGCGCGCTGTATGCGGCAAGGCTGCTCCTGACCGCGCCGTAGCTTTTTGCCGTGGCGTTTATTGCGCCCGAAAGCAGCATTATGTGCCCCTCCCTCGGCTCTCCCTTGGCAAATATCTGCCCCGCGAAGCCCACGCTCAGGCGCGGTATTGGCGTTAGTGTGGACAGGGACGCCGCCCCGCGCGGAACGGCAGGCGCAAAGCCGAACGGGTTCACCGCGCCGCGGGAAGCGGGTATAACGGCATATATCCTGCCGCCCATGAGCAGCGCAATGCAGCTGCGCACGCGGCCATCAACCATATACGGCAGGCCTATGCTCACAAAAAGCCAGGTATGCTTAGTGGCCTCCGCCACGGCGCCGAGCGCTTCGCGGCAGGCGTTGAGCATGAGCGGATGCTCCATAAGGGAGCCAAGCGTAGCCCCGCAAAGGAAAAGCTCCGGCAGCACAAGATAGTCCGCCTCCGCCTTCTCCGCGCGGCGTATGGCGCTTATTGCGGCAGCAGCGTTGGCCTTAGGGTCTCCCAATACTATTTCCGGCGATGCCGCGGCAAGGCGCACCGGCGCATCGCTCTGCGTTGCAAGCATACATTCGCTCATGGTAATACCTCCATAATTTCGCATAAACTTATTCTATTATACACCACGCATACCGCGCAGGAAAAGCACAATATAAAAGCAGCGCCCGCATACGGGGCGCAGCATTGTGCTTTTTTGTGTTATTTGAACGTATATCTCATTTCAACGTTTTCGCTTTGGCGCACCTTAAAGCCAAGCTTTTCATAAAGCGGCCTGCCCATCGGCGTTGCGGAAAGCTCTATATACGCAGCGTCGTTTTCCCTTGCCTTCAGCTTCAGCATTTCCATAACAAGGCCCGCGTAGCCCTGCCTGCGGTATTCCGGATATGTCCAAACGCTGACTATGCTTGCAAAGCGCCCGTTTGGGCGGGAAGGGCTGGGCGGGTTTTCGTAAACGCCCAAAATGCCGGTGGATACGGCCTTGCCGTCCTGCTCAACTATGGCGGCGTAGCAGTCGCGGTTAAGGTGACGCTCAAAATAGCTTTTCAGGTTCGCTTTGCGCAGTTCGTATGTTTCGGGATGCGGGCCGTTGTTCGCATCCGAAAAGTCCAACCTCAGCTGAATAAGCTTATCTATGTCTTCATTTGCTGCCAGTTTTACCGAATAACTCATTATTTCCCCTTTCTTGACCTGCGGCCCGCGCTTTGGCGCATATATCCGCCGCGCAGGCTTTTAACATCGCTCACGGTTATTACAGCATTGGGCGCAACGGAATTGATTATATCCATGGCCTCGGGCGCAAGCTTGCGGCGCAGGGTTGACATGAGCATATATCTATCGGTATCGTCCCTGCCCTGAACCTTCATCTCGCTCAGTCCGAACCCGTGCGCACGGAGCGCATCGCCTATTTTATCCGCCGTTTCCGCCTCCATAACAACGCACTGTATGGAGCATAGGCCGAAGGCAAGCCTTTCCTCAAGCCAGCTTCCCGCGTAGTTGCCCAATGAATACGCAAGCGCGTAGGCAACCATTTTCCACGGGTCGCTTTGGTAATTGCTCAGCACGTTGCCCGCTATTATGAGCCAAAGCGTAATCTCTATCAGCGCAAGCAGCGCGCCTATCGCGCGTTCGCCGCGGTTTATGAGCACTATTCTAAGGGTGCAGAGCGTAACCTCCAGTATTTTCCCCAGAAATATGCAAATATAAACAATAAGCGTTGTCCCTGCAAAAAACGTGCCGAGTATTTCAAATAACTTAGTCATAAACATCTCTCCTTCCGATAACAAATAATCCAAACCGTACAGGTATTATATTACCTACAATCTGCCTAATAATCAATAGCCGCAGAAAATATATTAAAACGGGCCGGCCGCGGTGCAGCCAGCCCATTCGTTGGGGGAAGGTATATGCGCTTTATTCCTTAATAAGTATGCCGTCCGCGTCCACGGCTGCGCCCGCTATGGTGAGCTTCACCTTGCGGTAGCTGTGCAGCAGCACAAATTCGCCGCTGCCCTTTTCCATTGCCGCGCCGACGCTTATAACGCTCTTCTGTGACGCGGTAACGAACACAATCTTGGTAATGCCCTGCCTGCTGAGCGCAAACATCCCGCCGCGCTCTATTATAAGCTGGGCTTCCTTTTCATCGGTAGTGATGGTAAGCACGCCGCCCTTCTGCACGGCCTTATAGGCAATGCTACTGCCCTGCTTATCGGCAACGCGGTAAAGCTGAATGCGCTCATGGTGCGCCATGGGCACGGGCTGGGGAGCGGGTTCGGGCACAACATATATGCCTATCTGGAACTCTATCGTCTCTTCTCCGATCCGTACCACGCAGGTGACAGGATATGTGCCGGGCGCGGTGGGAACGTTCTCGCTGCCGCCGTAGAGTATCTTTTCCACGGCACCCTCGCCCTCCGCAGTAACGGTAAATTCGCCGTTTTCGCTGCGGACATCCAACTTGGTCAGGTTTTCCGGCTCGCCATCGTGGTTTTCGCCGCTCAGGCGCATGTTGATATAGTCCTTCAGCGCTTCAATATCGCTGCCGCTTATGCCGTTGATAGTCACGTCAGGCCCTATAATGTAATGGCCTTCGTCGCTCTCATGGTTGCTGTACTTGCTGTCGCCAATGTAGCCAATGGCATTCTCATCCAGCGTATATTTGATTTCTTTCGTATCATAATCGAAGCTGACATCATCATCATCGAGAATACCCGTAGTAACACGCGCATTACCTATGATGATAATGGTTCCGGTCATTTCATTCCGGTTATCGCTGCCTATTGCGGCGGCACGATCGCCCGCTATGGCGGTTACCTGCGCATTGTCTTGAATGATGATCATCCCAGCCATGAGTTCATCCTCGCCCGTGCCGATGCCGGCGCCTTCATCCTCGCCGATTGCCGTAACCTTCGCGCTGTCGCGGATGACGACCCTGCCGGTGGAGGTAAAGACACCGTTATTTCCGGAGCCAATGCCTGCGGTCTCGGAGTTGCTCCCCGCAGTTACCTGCGCACTGCCGCCGATGGTAATGTTGCCGGACATATTGCTCTCTCTGCCGGAGCCTATACCGGCGCCGCCGGTTTCACTCCATGCGGTCACTTGCGCGTTATCACCGATGGTGATATCACCGGACATTTCACCCATATCTCCGGAACCGATGCCCGCACCATCGTCTCGGCTTACTGCCGTTACCTGCGCATCACCGCCAATTGTAATATCGCCGGACATGGCTTCGTTTTCATGGCTGCCGATCGCGGCATTGTTGTTGCTATCGTTCTTGCTTCCTGCTTCCAGAGAGCCGCTGCCCGTGATGGTCACATCACCGTCTGAAACATGCAGACCCGAGCCGTATTCGGAGTTGAGCTTGTTGTCTCCTTCCAGCGTGATGTTCGCGCCGGAGCTGCCCACGTCAATGGCGTCGCCGTAGCTGTTTATATTCACATCCTCAATGGTGATGTTTGCCGTTGCATCGTCAGTGGTGGAAACGGTTATGGTATTGTCCGTTGCTTTCTCGCTGTCCCGCTGGGTGATAACAGTGTCGCTATCCGCAACGGCGCTGTTACTGCCCTGCTTAACGGATTGGCCGTTTTCGTTTGCAATAACGGTTATGTCGCCATCCTCAAGATACCATGTGGCCGCAAGCGCCGTAGGCATAAGGCACACGGCAAGCATAAGCGCCACAATGGAGATAAATATTCGTTTCAGCTTCATTGGTCGGTGTTCCTCCTTTTATTGGAAATTACGATAGGGTATGCGCTTTATTCCTTAATGAGTATGCCGTCCGCGTCCACGGCTGCGCCCGCTATGGTGAGCTTCACCTTGCGGGAGCTGTGCAGCAGCACAAATTCGTCGCTGCCCTTTTCCATTGCCGCGCCGACGCTTATAACGCTCTTCTTGGATGCGGTAACGAACACTATCTTGGTAATGCCCTGCCTGCTGAGCGCAAACAGCCCGCCGTGCTCTATTATAAGCTGGGCTTCCTTTTCATCGGTAGTGATGGTGAGCACGCCGCCCTGCTGCACGGCTTTATAGGCAATGCTACTGCCCTGCTTATCGGCAAGGCGGTAAAGCTGTATGCGCGTATGGTGCGCCATAGGCTCGGGCTGGGGAGCGGGTTCGGGTTCGGGTTCGGGGATTATAAGCGTTCCCAGGGGAACCGTTATATCCTTGCCGTCCACGGTAACTACCTTGGTTATTATGTATTCGCCCGGTTCCGTGGGGAAAACTGTGCTGCCGTTGAACATGGTATCGGACACGGTTATGCCGTCGCGCTCTATTATAAGATTTATATCGCCGTTGGGCAGAACCTCCACCTGCGCGGGGATTATATCCGTACCGTTGCCGCCGTTGATATATCCGTTCAGCGTGGTTTTATCCGTGCCGGAAATGCCGTTGATGGTTGCCGTGTCGCTTATGAACACATGGCCGTAATGCTCGACCCTGTTGCAGTCGCTGCCGATATAGCCTTTCATATTCTCAAGCAGCTTGCCCAGCGGGTTTTCGCGCGTAACGCTGTTCTTTTCCACTACGCCCGTGGTAAGCTTCGCGTTGCCGAGTATCATTATATTGCCGTTGAAAACGTCGTCATCCGTCGCGCCGAGCGCCGCCGCAAAGGTATATAGGTTGCCGTCATATTCGCTTACGCCCGTACGCGCTGTAACTTTCGCGTTGCCGCTGATTATTATTGTCCCTTTGAAGGATGCTTCACAGCCGCTGCCTATGCCTGCGCCGTTCTTTCCGCTTACCGCGGTAACGTCTGCATTATCGGTTATTGTCACGGTACCGTTCAGATTCTCTTCATCGCCCGCGCCTATGCCCGCGCCTTTGCGTCCGCTTGCGGCAATAACCTTCGCGTTGCCGCGAATGTTTATGGTGCCGTTCATGTTTCCCTCGTTGCCGCCGCCTATGCCCGCGCCATCATACTTCGAAAACGCGAACACCTTCGCATTGCCGCCTATATTTATTGTGCCGGTTTTTCTAACGTCGGAATCATTGCCGCTGCCTATGCCCGCGCCGCTATTGCTGGTGGCGGTAACATCGGCATTGCCGTCTATGTTTATGGTGCCGCTCATGCCGCCCCAAAGGCCGTTGCCTATGCCCGCGCCGCTGCCGGTGCTGTCCGCGTTAACGCTTGCATTATCGCCTATGTTTATGGTGCCGCTCATTTCGCCTTCTCCGCCGGTACCCATGCCCGCGGCACTCCCTTCGGACTTTGCGGTAACTTTGGCGTTGCCGCCTATGGTGATAGTGCCGCTCATATCGCCGCCATCATCAAGGTTCATCCATGGGCTGCGCCATGTTCTTACGCGGCCTGTGCCTATGCCCGCGCCGTATTTGTTGCCGGCGGATGCATTAACCGTAGCGTTGCCGTCTATGGTGATGGTTCCGCTCATGTTGCCGCCCTGGGCGTTCCTGTTCTCGTCCTCCGTTATTGCGCCCGCGCCTATGCCCGCGCCGCCGGAAAGCGTTCCAAATTTTTCATCCCCGGGTACTCCGCTGTCGTGATAGACCGAATTATTACCGCCGGTCGTAACGGTAACGTCGCCGGTAATGTGTATATTGCCGGACATATCTTCGCCCGCGTTGCTGCCTATTTTAGCGGAGTCCTGCAATATGCCTTCCCTGCCGTTATGCTCCGCGGTGAGCGAACCCGTGCCGTCTATTGTTAAATCGCCGGAGGACACGCGCAGCGCAGCGCTGTCGCCATCGGCATTCAGCTTGTTTTCCCCTTCAACCGTAAGGTTAAGGTTGGAATCGCCGACGTCTATTGCGCTGTCCGCACCGGAAGCGATGTTTATATCCTTTATCGTTATGTTCGCTTCCGCGTCCCCTTCCGTGGAAACGGTTATGGTATTGTCCGTCGCTTTCTCGCTGTCCCGCTGGGTGATAACAGTGTCGCTATCCGCAACAGCGCTGTTACTGCCCTGCTTAACGGATTGTCCGTTTTCGTCCGCAATGACGGTTATGTCACCATCCTCAAGATACCATGTGGCCGCAAGCGCCGTAGGCATAAGGCACACGGCAAGCATAAGCGCCACGATGGAGATAAATGTTCGTTTCAGTTTCATTGGTCGGTGTTCCTCCTTTTAGATATAGTGATAGGAATATCGATACTTTATTATAACCGATAGTTAACGCAATAGCAACATAATTTGTAATATATTCAATTTAACTTATTTTAGTATACAAAAACAATTCTACAAACAAATGCAGAACGGAGTGCGCACCAATTCTACGGCGCATGGATTGCGCAACAGCGCGTTGCTTTACCGCGGGCGGCTTTAATGATATAGTAATGCCGTATGGAGGCGATAAACATGGAAACAGGTAATATTTTATATGAACTGAGGACGAAAAACGGACTTTCTCAGGATGAGCTGGCGCAGAAGCTATTCGTAACGCGGCAGGCCGTGTCCCGCTGGGAGAACGGCGAAACCGTGCCCAATACGGAAGCGCTGAAGCTGCTTTCGCGGCTTTTCGACGTGTCCATAAACACGCTGCTCGGCTCCCCGCAGAAGCTTGTTTGCCAATGCTGCGGCATGCCGCTTGAGGATTCGCTGATGAGCCGCGAGGTTGACGGGGACATAAACGAAAAATACTGCAAATGGTGCTATAATGACGGCAAGTTCAAATATCTTGACATGAACACGCTCATAGATTTCTGCGTGAACCACATGGCAAGCGAAGAATGGCCCGAGGAGCGCGTGCGCCAATACATGGGCGAAATGCTGCCAAAGCTTGAATACTGGAAGGAAAAAGCGGAATAAAAAACAAGTCTCCGGACGGATAGCCGAACGGAGGCTTTTGCTTTACATAGGAATAAATTATTTATCCAACTCGCTGGTGCAATGCGGGCAGCGGGTGGCGTCGATGGCGATTTCGCTTTTGCAGAAGGGGCAAACCTTGGTCGTGGGCGCGGCGGGGGCTTCCGCAACGGGCTTTTTGCCTATACCCTTGAGCATATTCATGGCCTTGACCACGAAGAAAAGCACAAGCGCAACAATGAGGAAATTGATTATAGCCATTATGAACGCGCCGTACTGAACCTCCACCTCACCTATTTTCAGCACAAGGTCGGAAAAGTCCACCTTAACAAGCAGGCCAATCAGCGGGGAGATGATGTTGTTCACAAGGGAATTTACAATGCTTGTGAACGCCGCGCCGACCATCATGCCGACTGCTAAGTCCATCGCGTTGCCTTTTACGGCAAACGCCTTGAATTCTTCAAAAAACTTCTTCATGCTTTGATACCGTTCCTTTTATAAAAATAATTATTAAAATACCCTTTTGCCGTAAAGGAAGTTACGGTCGCTCCAGCCGCCCCAGCTTGTTATGCATACGCAGCCTTCGCTTGCCGATGCGTGTATAAGCTTGCCGCCGCCAAGCCATATGGCAACGTGGGTTATGCGCGTATCCGAGCCTTCGGATTTATAGAATATCAAATCGCCCGGCTGCAAATCCTCCTTGCCGTAAACCGTGGGCCAGGAATCAATCTGCCCCATGCCGGCGGAGTTATAATAGCGCGTCATCTTGCCAAGGGGCTTTAAGCAGTAATACACAAAGCCGGAGCAATCGAACTTATCCGGCCCTTTGCCGCCGAGTACGTAGCGCACGCCTATCTGCTGCTTTGCAAGGGCTATGAAGTCCGATACTCCGCCGCCGTAATTTGGCGCGGGTGTGGAGGGCGCGGACGTGGGCGCGGAAGTTGGGGCGCTGCTGTCCGGCACAGTGGCGCTGCTTGTGGCGTCCGGCGCGGTAGTCTTGCCGGGCTTGGGCGTTTTTGTCGGCTTAGGCGTTTTGGTGGGCTTGGGCGTTGGTGTAGGCGTGGGTGTGGGCGTTGGGTCAATGAGCGGCTTCGCCTTGGGGGAATACAGCAGCTCCAGCGTAAAATAATCCGCCTCGCCGGTTATTTCAAGCTTGTTCTTTTTCTGGAATGCGGCTGTTGCGCGGCCGGTAGCCGTGCCGAAATAGCCGTTAAGCTTGTCCCCGTAATAGCCAAGCTCCTTCAGCTCATGCTGGAGGGTAAGCACGTCCTCCCCCGAGCAGCCCTGATTGATTATGTAGCTTTGCGCGGCGGAGCTGAAAAGTATCTGCTGCGTCTGCTCGTCCGCATCGCCCGTTTCCTTCAAATGGTGCGCCCGCTGGAAGCTCATAACGGCATCGCGCGTGACGGGGCCGTAGTAATCCGTTGTTTCGTCGCTGCCCATGTAATATAGATCCATAAGCCGCTGCTGCAATGCGCGCACGGCTTCGTCCCGCTGTTCAAACACAAGCGGAGCGTACCGCGGCATATCCTCGGGCGCGTCGGTAGGGGCCGTAAAGCCCTCCGTACTTTCGGTTGGGAGCGGCTCCGCCGTCATTACAGGCTCGGGCGTAGCTATCTGAATATCGCCCACCTGCGCGGAAGGCTGCGCCTGCTTATTCGGCGCCGTGACCTCTATGCTTTCCGCCCGTGCTTCGTATGCGCCGAGGGCAAGAGGGATGATTATGAACGCGGTCAGGAACGTGCCGCCCACCGTTAACAGCGGGAGCCTTGTCCGCTTGAAGAACAATTTTATGCGCGCGCTTCTTTCGCGCCGCTTCTGCCATTTCTTTTCCATAGCTAAATTATAGCCTTTATGGCACTATTTGTCGAGAAGGACATGGTTTGTTAACAAATTTGTCCCCTCTCCCGTTGCTATGGCGGTGAAAAACGCTTATACTTATACTACATGTAATACATGCACTTACGGAGGTATTGCCCATGCAGCACGAGATAGTAAAAAGCGCAGCGTTGCTGAATAAGAACGGAAACATTGCAGAGCCGGGCTGGGCGCGCTCGCTCATAAGCCGGTATTCCCGCGCGGATATAAAGGCGCATCCCATCCGCATAAAGGAATGGGACTACTATCTTATTTCAAACGACCGCTTCGCGCTGGCGCTGACCATTGCGGACAACGGCTACATGGGGCTGATATCCGCAAGCGTGCTGGATTTTGAAAAGCCGTGGGAGCAGACCACGTCCGTAATGACGGCGTTCCCCATGGGCAAATATAAGCTGCCCGAAACCTCTGCCGCGGGCGTTACAAGCTATACCGACAGCCGCGTTAATATGCGCTTCGGCACGGCGAACGGCGTGCGGCACATAAGCTGCGTATTCCATAAATTCTTGCGGGATGAAACGCTTGAAGCGGAGCTGACGCTGACTGATGAACCGCAGCACAGCATGGTGATAGCCACCCCGTTTGAAAAGCCGAAGGCGTTTTATTATAACCAGAAGATAAACTGCATGCGGGCAAACGGCTTCATGCGCCTTGGCGGGGAAACATATGATTTCAGCAAAGAGGACAGCTTTGCAACGCTGGACTGGGGCCGCGGCGTTTGGACATACGACAACACATGGTACTGGGGCAACGGCAACGGAACGGTGAACGGGCACCGCGTTGGGTTCAACATAGGCTATGGCTTCGGCGATACTTCCGCCGCAAGCGAAAACATGATAATATACGACGGCATGGCGCACAAGCTTTCCAAGGTCAACTTTAATATACCTGCGGACAGCTACACCAAGCCCTGGACATTCACAAGCGACGACGGGCGCTTTGAAATGGACTTCGTGCCCGTGATAGACCGCGCGGCGCGCACCAATGCGCTTATAATTGAAAGCGATCAGCATCAGGTATTCGGCCGCTTCACGGGCAAAATGGTGCTGGACGGCGGGGACGTAATAGAGCTTAATGACTTTATGGGCTTTGCGGAAAAGGTCCATAACCGTTATTGATATGCCGCGGGAAAGCACGGCCTGCTTCACGGGACACAGGCCGGAAAAGCTGCCGTGGGGATATAACGAAGCAGACATGCGTTGTTTCGTGCTGAAGGCGGAGCTTAGCAAAATGATACTTCAGGCATACGGCTGCGGATACACGCACTTTATCGCCGGCGGGGCGCTGGGCGCGGATATGTACGCAGCGGAGGCGGTGCTGGAATTAAAGCGAACTCATACGGACATAACGCTTGAGCTTGCGCTGCCATTCCCAACGTTCAACATGAACCTTAGGGGAGAGCTCAGGGAGCGGTTCGATACGATAGTGCTGCGCGCGGACAAGGCAACCGTGTGCGCGGAAAGCTACACGCCGTATTCATACATGCGCCGCAACGCATACATGGTTGATTCAAGCGGGCTTTTGATAGCCATATACGACCACCGTCCGGGCGGAACGAAGAACACCGTTGAATACGCCCGCAAAAAAGGGCGCGGCATTTGGCTGCTGCACCCGTAACATTAAAGCACAGGAGAAGAAAAGGCATTATGCCAATAATATCGGCACACGACTTAAAGAAAGAATTTGTGGAAAGGCTGCTTTTTGACGGCGTTTCCTTTGAAATAGGCGAAAGGGACAGGGTTGGCCTGGTTGGCGTGAACGGCTGCGGCAAAACCACGCTGTTCCGCATACTGCTCGGGGAGGAAGGTTACGACGCGGGCGAGCTTTTCCGCGCAAAAAACGCCCGCATAATGAGCATGACCCAGACCATTGCGAACACCAACCAAACCGTGTACGACGCAACGCTTGAAGCCTTCCGGCCGCTTATGGACGCGGAGGAGGAGCTGAAGCGGGTTGATGCGGAACTTGCCAGTGCCGAAGGAGAGCGGCTGAATACGCTTATAAAGCGCCAGCATGCGCTGAGGGAAGAATATGAGTTCAACGGCGGCATGACATACCGAAGCCGCACCCGCTCCGCGCTAATGGGCCTTGGGTTCACCGAAGAGGAGCTTACAAAGCGCCTTGGGGACATGAGCGGCGGGCAGCGCAACAAGGCGCAGCTTGCAAAGGTGCTTTTAAGCGGGGCACAGCTATTGCTTCTGGACGAACCCACAAACCATCTGGACATGGACTCGATAGCATGGCTTGAGGACTTTCTTAAAGCTTATCAGGGCGCGTTCATAGTAATATCGCACGACAGATATTTTCTGGACGCGGTAACGCGCCGCACAATGGAAATAAAGAACACCCGCTTTTTTGTAAGCGAGGGCAACTACACCCGCCACCGCGAGCTGATGGCGGACGAGCAGGAGATGCTGCGCCGCCGCTACGTAAATACGCAGAAGGAGATACGCCGCATAGAGGGCATAGTGGAGCAGCAGCGCCGCTGGGGGCAGGAGCATAATTTTATAACCGCCGCCAGCAAGCAGAAGCAGGCGGATAAGCTGCGCGCAACGCTTGTTGCGCCGGAGCGGAATACGGACAGCATACATTTCCGCTTCCATGCTGATGCGGTAAGCGGCAACGACGTGGTTGTTGCAAAGGGCTTGGCGAAGCGGTTTGATAAAAGCGTTTTTTGCAACGCGGATATGCTTATCAAAAAGGGCGAACGTGTATTCCTGCTTGGGCCGAACGGCTGCGGCAAAACAACGCTGCTGAAAATACTTATGGGCAAGCTGAAGCCGGATGCGGGCTCATATTACCTTGGCGCAAACGTACACCCCGGGTATTATGAGCAGAACGCCGCTGGCCTGAGCGGTGAAGTTACGGCAATAGAGGAAATACGCAACAGCTATCCGCGCATGAGCGATACGGATATACGCTGCGCGCTGGCGGCGTTCCTTTTCCGCGGGGACGATGTGTTCAAGCCGCTTGAAAAGCTTTCCGGCGGCGAGGTGGCGCGGGTGAAGCTATTGAAGCTTATGCTTTCCGGCTCCAATTTGCTGCTGCTGGACGAACCAACGAACCATCTGGACATAGATTCGCGGGAGGCGCTTGAAGGCGCGCTTGAAGAATACGAAGGCACTATGCTCATCGTTACGCACGACCGTTATCTTGTTGAGCGGCTTGCGGACAGGGTGCTGAGCATGACGGAAAGCGGCATAGAAAGCTACATTGGCGGCTACGCGGACTACATTGCCGCCAAGCAGGAGCGCGAAGCGAAGGCGGCCGCCGAAAAGCCCGCGCAGCGTTCACAGGCGGGCGAAGATTACCGCGCCAAGCGCGAACGCCAAAGCGCCATAAACCGCGCAAGCGGGGAATTAAGGCGCGCGGAGGACAGGGTGAACGCGGCGGAAGAGGAACTGGGCAGGCTTGAAGAAAAGCTGGCAAGCCCCGAAGTTGCCACCAATTACGTTAAGGCGGCGGAACTCAGCCGCACCATAGACGAAAAGAAGGCGCAGCTCGACAAGCTCTATTCCCAATGGGAACAGGCGCAGGAGGCGCTGGAGGAGTTGGAGAGGGAGTGATGTAGGCGTACAGAAGCAGCGAATTTGTATACACTCCCTCCGTCTGCTCGCGCCGCTCGCAGCCACCTCCCTCAATGAGGGAGGCTTAATTTTCAAAGCTTATATACAGTACCAAAAGGCTCCCCGGACGGGGAGCTGTCAGCGAAGCTGACTGAGGGGTTGACGTAAATAAGTGCAATTCCGTTACAACCCCTCCGGCTTTTGCTTCGCAAAACCCACCTCCCCTTTCAGGGCAGGCTCAATACGGGAGTTTGTGCAGCGCTCAAAAGGCTTCCTCATTGAGGGAGTCAACACTCACCAATAAAGGACCACAACCAAAGGAGCAGCATATGCTAAGTTACATCAAATTAAGGATGGCGTGATGGGCGCGGGACTATCGGTAAACGGTCTTGCGCCGCAAGGATGGCAAAACATACTTTATTCGATAGGAGAATCATCATGAACATTCAGGATAACATACTTAAACAATATCTGAAAAACGTCTATTTCGTATGCGGCACGGCATGCGGCGGCAAAAGCACGCTCAGCCGCGCGCTGGCCGAAAAGCACGGCTTTTTGCTCTATGACGCCGATGCGCGCTTTGATGAGCATATAGCGCTGTCCGCCCCCGTTGCTCAGCCGTCCATGAACAGGCATTTTGCATCGGCGGATGAATTCTTCGGCAGGAGCGAGAAAGAATATCTAAGCTGGCTTGAGGGCAACAACCGCGAACAGCTCGGCTTTATTCTGCTTGACCTTATCCGCCTGAGCGAAAAGCGCAAAGTGGTGTGCGACGCCCATTTCACGCCGGAGCAAATCAAAGCGCTTACCGAACCGGAACGGGTGCTGTTCCTTATAAAGGAGCCTAAAAACCTGATAGGCGATTACTGCGGCAGGCCGGATCACGAGGGCTTCACGCGCTTCATAAGCAGCGCATCCGATCCCACTGCGGCAAAGCGGCGCTGCAACGCCGTGCTTGAGCGGCTCAATTGCGCGGTATACGACAGCATAAAGCGCAGCGGCTGTTTTTACATTGAGCGCGATGCGTCAAGCACAGTTGAACACACGCTGAAAACGGCGGAAGAACACTTTGGCTTAACATAAAACCAAAAGGCTCCCCGGCCGGGGAGCTGGCTGTGAGCGATAGCGAACAGACTGAGGGGGAACATCTCACGACACTTGGCATCTTTGAGCAGTTCCCCTTTCGTCACGGCTGCGCCGCGACACTTTCCCCGTAAACGGGGACAGCTTTTATTCTAACCTAAAATCATACAGCAAGGAGCGACACATGGACCCAATTATAGAAAAGCTTAGCAAGGCTCAGCCGATGCTATGGATAAACCCCAACCTTACTGCGGCTGAAGACGCGCTGAATAAGCTGAGCATAAGCGAAAAGGACACGGCGGAGGCGGAAGCGCGGCTTGAGCGCTTCGCGCCGTATATAATGCTCAAATTCCCGCAGACTGCGGCGTCGGGCGGGCTGATAGAATCCCCGCTTACGGAAGCGCCGGCAATGCTTTGGCGGCTACGGCACGAATACGGCGCGCCGATAGAAGGCACGCTGTATGTTAAGCGGGACTGCGATCTGCCCATATCCGGCTCCGTAAAGGCGCGCGGCGGCATATATGAGGTACTAAAGCACGCCGAAGCCCTTGCAATAGATGCGGGGCTGCTTAACGAAAGCGACAATTACGCCGTGCTTGCGGAGGAACGGTTTACTAAGTTCTTTTCGCAATACTCCGTGCAGGTGGCGTCAACGGGCAACCTTGGCCTTTCCATAGGCGTTATGAGCGCGGCGCTCGGCTTCCGCACAACGGTACACATGAGCGCGGACGCACGCGAATGGAAAAAGGCGCTGCTCAGGCAGAAGGGCGTTACGGTTATAGAGTACCCTTCGGACTATTCCGCCGCCGTGGAGCGCGGCAGGGCCGCAAGCGCGGCGGATCCGATGAGCTACTTTGTGGACGATGAAAACTCAGTAGATCTATTCATGGGATACAGCGTTGCAGCCGTTCGGCTGAAGGCGCAGCTTGACGCGGCAGGAGTAACCATAGATGCTCAGCATCCCCTGTTCGTATACATTCCCTGCGGCGTGGGCGGCGGTCCTGGCGGGGTAGCATTCGGGCTGAAAACCATATTCGGCGACAATGCGCATGTGTTCTTCGTTGAGCCCACACTTGCGCCGTGCATGGTGCTTGGCATGGCGACGGGGCTTGATAACAAAATATGCGTGCAGGACATCGGCCTCAGCGGCAAAACGGAAGCGGACGGGCTTGCTGTCGGCAGAGCGTCCGGCTTTGTAGGTAAGGTTATGCGCAATATATTAAGCGGCGAAGTAACCGTTGAGGATGCAAAGCTGTTCGATTACATGCGATCGCTGATAGAAAGCGAGGGGCTGTTCGCGGAGCCCTCCGCCTGCGCGGCGTTCGCGGGGCCCGTTGGGCTTTATACTTATGAAGAAGGGAAGGCGTACATGCGCGCACACGGGCTGAACATGAAAAACGCCGTGCATATTGCCTGGACAACGGGCGGCAGCCTTGTGCCGGAATATGAGCGCGAAAAGTATGCCAAAACGCACCTATGAGCAGCTTTTCAGCCCAAGGCATACTTGATATCTGTCCTAAGGAATTAGCCGGCAGGCTTGATATTACGCTGTTTGACGAGCTTGATTCAACCAACACATGCCTTAAAAAACTTGCCCGCGCGGGTGCACCCGAAGGCCGCGTTATAATAGCCCGGCGGCAAAGCGCGGGACGCGGGCGGCTTGGGCGCAGCTTTTATTCCGATGCCGAAGGGCTTTACATAAGTGTGCTCATACGGCCGCATATGAAGGCGGAAGGCATGGTTTTCGTAACGGCTATGACCGCCGTTGCAATGGCGCGGGCGATAGAGCGCACGGTGGATGCCAACGCAATGATAAAATGGGTGAACGACATATTCGTGCGCGGCAAAAAGGTGTGCGGAATACTGTGCGAAAGCGCGTTTGATGCAGATGCGCTCAGTGAATACGTTGTTATAGGCGCGGGCGTGAACATAACCGAGCCTTTTGGCGGCTTCCCCGCAGACATAAGCGCGGTGGCCGGCGCGTTGCTGCCCCATGGCAGCGGGCAGGAGCTCCGTTCCTCTCTTGCGGCAGCTTTTTTAGAGGAACTGTTCAGCGACTATGCCCGCCTTGATTCCCGCAGTTTCCTTGACGAATACCGGCGGCGCAGCATGGTTACGGGCAAAAGCGTATCCGTCATATCCCCCACGCTCGCGCGGCACGGGAAGGCCATTGCCATAGACGACGACTGCCGCCTTGTGGTGCGCTTTGACGACGGGACAACGGAGCACATCTCCACGGGCGAAATAAGCATAAGAGTAGATTAAGCCGAAAGGCTCCTCACGTGCTACCCTCCCCTGTGCATGAATATGTATATTATTGTGATAAGCGGCAATAATACTGTTAAAATCCGACAGGGGGAAGAAATATATGGAAAGCTGTAAAAGCGAAACCGCCGCAAAGGGCGGCTGGACACAGCAGGAGGATAGGCTGCTGCTGAGCGTGGCGCAGGCCGCGCGGCAGGACGGCAGGGCGCTGAGGAGCGTATTCGAGGACGTTGCGGCCCAAACCGGCCGCAAGCCAAACAGCATACGCAATTATTACTACGAGCGCATAAAGCAGGGCGATGTTGAAAGCGAGCTTTGCCGCAGTGCGGCATTCGTGCCGTTTGAGCGGGACGAGGTGCGCGCAATGCTGCGCACAATACTTGCCCAGCGGGCAAAAGGCATAAGCGTGCGCAGCTGCACACTTGCAATGGGCAACGGGGACACGCGCAGCATGCTGCGCTACCAGAACAAATATCGTTCAGTTATAAAGAAAGACCCCGCGCTTGTGCGCGAGGTGATGGCGGAGCTGACAAGCGAGGGCATTGCCGCGTTCGATCCTTACGTTCAGCCGCTTGCCGCCCGCAGGGAGCGACTGGGCCGCGCGGAGGCGCTGGCGTTCTTCAGCGCGCTGGAGGAGTTAGCGGCATCGTACAAAAAGCTGATGCTTTAACCGCATAATATGCGCATCTGGCTGAATCCATATCGGGTTCGGCCTTTATTTTATGTATAGCTTTTCGGGCGCGGTTATTGTATCATTATGTATGAATCTGAAAAAACGGAGCGGCATGCTATGATAGATAAGGCTAACATACGGCGCAATCTTTCCCGCCTGATGGCGGCAAAAAGCATATCCGGCACGGCGGATGAGATACAGGGCGCGGAAGTTATACTCGATATGCTTCGCGAACTTGATTATTTCAAGGCGCACAGTGAAAACATATTCACCGTTCCCGTGGCCGGAGACCCGCTTGGGCGCTATATCGTGGCCGCGCTCATGTGCGGAAACGCCGCGGGAGACACGATAATACTTACCGGACATTACGACGTTGTTGATGCGGACGAATACGCCCAGCTTAAGGACATTGCATTCGACATGGACGCCATAACCGCGCGCATAGGCGAGCTGCCCATGAGCGAAGAATGCAGGCAGGATTACGAAAGCGGGGATTGGCTTTTCGGCCGCGGCAGCGCGGATATGAAATTCGGCCATGCGCTTATAATTGAGCTTTTGCGGCACTACGGCGAGGATATATCCGCATTGAGTGGGAATCTTCTATATGTTGCCGTATGCGGCGAGGAAACAAACTCCGAAGGCATGCTCACCGCCGCGCCTTTCTTAAATAAGCTTGCCGCAGAGCGAAACTTACATTACCGCGCGCTGCTGCTGAGCGAATGCTATCTTAATGACGATATGGCACACGACCCAACGCGCTATATACATTACGGCGCAACGGGCAAGGTTATGCCGCTGTTCTTTTGCGCGGGCAAGGGCTGCCATGCGGACGAGCCCTTCGTTGGGCTTGACGCGAACGCCCTGAACGCCGCCGTATACGCCCGCCTTGCCATGAATGCGGATTACTGCGAGCATATGCGCGGCGAATGCACCCCGCCGGCGGTATGTCTAAAAATGAAGGATCTCAAGGCCAACTACTCCGTATCCATACCCATGTATGCGGTATCTTACTACAATCTGCTCACGCTTGACCTTGACCCGGAGGGCATAACGGAGCGGCTGAAGGCCTTGGCGTATGATGCGTTTTCCGCCGTGCTTAAAAAACGGCGGCAGGATATGCGCCGATATGAGCAGCTTATGCCCCGCCCCATTGCCACGCGGGACTTTGAGCCGAACGTTATTACCTACGCGGAACTTTACGCCGCCGTTAAGGCGGAGCAGGACGACATAGACGCGCGCCTTGCCGCCCTTGCCCGCACACTTACTGAACAGAAGACCGAATTGCAGGACATAAGCATTGAACTTGTGCGCTGCCTTTACGAGCAATACGGCGACAAGCGGCCCATGATAATAATTGCGTTCATACCGCCCTATTATCCGGACGTGTATATGGATACAGCCGATGCGGACGCGCATAAGCTGCTTTGCGCTGCGGAGAACATAATAGCCTATGCCGAAAAGGAGTTTGGCGAAAAGCTGGCGCTGAAGGATTATTACATGGGCCTTTCGGACATGAGCTATACCGGCCTTAGCGAAGGGGCAAACCACGAAGCGCTGTTCAATAACCTTGCCGGGGCGAACATAACATACAGCTTCCCCATGCAGGCATTGAAGGCGCTGCATGTGCCGGGCATAGTGCTGGGCGGCTGGGGCAAGGATTTCCACCAAAGCACGGAGCGGCTGAACGTGCCGTACAGCTTCGGCGTAGTCCCCGCGCTTTATATTAGGATAATAGACTACATTTTCAACAAATAAGCTTTATATACAAGGAGGAACACAAATGATTTCCAGCATTACCAAGGACATAATATACGTTGGCGTGAACGACCATGACGTTGACCTGTTTGAAGGGCAGTACATCGTGCCAAACGGCATGGCGTATAACTCATATGTAATTATGGATGAGCGCATAGCCGTTATGGATACGGTGGACGCGCACTTCGGCGAAGAATGGCTTTCCAATGTTAAGGAAGCGCTGAACGGACGCGAGCCGGACTATCTTGTGGTGCAGCATATGGAGCCCGACCATTCGGCAAACATAGTCAATTTCATTGCCGCGTATCCCAACGTTAAGGTAGTAGGCAACGCAAAAACCTTCGCCATGATAGCGGACTTTTTTGACATTACCATACCGGAAGAAAACAAGGTTGCCGTTGCCAACGGCGAAAGCCTTTCCCTTGGCGCGCATCAGCTTACGTTCGTTTTTGCGCCCATGGTGCATTGGCCTGAGGTTATGGTAACATACGACGCCAAGGACAAGGTGCTGTTCTCCGCGGACGGCTTCGGCAAATTCGGTGCGCTGGACATTGAGGAAGAATGGGACTGCGAAGCAAGGCGGTATTACATCGGCATAGTTGGCAAATACGGCGCGCAGGTGCAGGCGCTGCTCAAAAAGGCCGCGGCGCTGGACATTGCCATAATATGCCCGCTGCATGGCCCCGCGCTTAAGGATAACCTTGCGCACTACATAAACCTTTACGATATTTGGTCAAGCTACCGCGCGGAAAGCGAGGGCGTAATGATAGCCTACACCTCCGTATACGGCCACACCAAGGCCGCGGCTCAACTCCTTAACGACAAGCTTACCGAGCTTGGCTGCAAAAAGGTGGTTCTGTGCGACCTTGCCCGCTGCGACATGGCGGAGGCCGTTGAGGATGCGTTCCGCTACGGCAAGCTGGTGCTTGCCACAACCACCTACAACGCGGACATATTCCCATTCATGCGCACGTTTATAGAGCACCTTACCGAGCGCAACTATCAGAACCGCACCGTGGGCTTTATAGAAAACGGCGCGTGGGCGCCCATGGCAGCCAAGGTTATGCGCGCCATGCTTGAAAAGAGCAAGGATATAACCTATCTGCCCACCACCGTAACCATCAAATCCGCCCTCAAGAGCGCATCCATAGCACAGATTGAGCAGATGGCGAAAGAGTTGATGTAAGCGAAATATAAAAAGGCAGAAAGCCGACTGCGGTTTTCTGCCTTTAGTTTGTGTTTCCCCAAAAGTAAATATGCCCCGCAGTATCGGCGGGGCGTGTTGCAAAGCTATTGAATACTCTACCGTTGCAATGTTAATATGCCTGCGCAGTACGATACCGGCATAAATGAGATTTCGGGAAAGTATTTCCTTAATTCTTCCACCACAAAATAGATTTCGTCATTGTCCCATTCATCGCCCGCGCTCTTCTTGCATTTTTCCAGTTCATCGCGTGTTTCAAAGGCTACATCGCCAATCAAAATCCTTCCGCCCTGTTTCAGGCAGCCGCGCAATGCGTTAATGAATACGGGCTTTTGCTCATCGGTTAAATGGTGTAGGGAATACGTCGCTATAATAAAATCATAGCGTTGGCTGCGCAGCGGCTCAACCAGTCCGTTTGAAAAATCCCCTTGATACAGATGCGCATTCGGCATTTTTGATGCCGCGAGCTCAATCATTCTTTCCGAAAAGTCCTGCCCGTAAACGCAGCAGCCATTCTCATACAGCTTAGTTGTCAGCGTACCTGTTCCGAAGCCAATGTCCAATACGGTTGGGCTTTGTTTTTCCATTACGGCTTGGAAAATATAGCCCAGCACCTTCTTGTACCCCGCAAACGGGTACGTGTTTCCCTCATCGGAAATGCCGACGCTTTTGTCGTATCCGTCAGCCCAAAGGTCAAATCCCTTGTCGTTAAGCATGGCTGTTTCAATGCCCTCCTGCCGTTTGTTCCCCGCTTTTACTTCCCCGCAAGCTCCACCAGCCGTTTGAATATGGCCGCGTGCACGCCGCCTTCCTGCTGAAGCAGCTCCGGGTGCCACTGTATGCCCATTATGCGGCCGTCCTCGCTTTCTATGGCCTCAATTATTCCGTCGGGCGCGGTGGCGCTCACCTTTATGCCGCGGCCCGGCTCACGCACGGACTCGTGATGGAACGTGTTCACCTCAAGCCGTTCGCAGTTGCAGAGCGCATACAGCGCCGTACCCTTTTCAACCTTAACGCTGTGCGTCATTTCGCAGCCCGGATCCGGCTGACGATGCCTGAGCGCGTTTGGGTACTGCGCGGGTATGTCCTGATATAACGTGCCGCCAAAGGCAATGTTTATGACCTGCTCCCCGCGGCATACGCCGAGTATGGGCAGATTCTTTGCCGCAGCCTGACGAATCATCTCCATTTCGTATATATCGTCGCTCCTGCGGCTGCCGCCCATGCCTATTATGGGTTCTTCGCCGAACAGCAGCGTGTTTATGTCCGGCCCGCCGGGAATATACAATGCATCTATGTTTTCTACCTGTTCGGGTATATCCTCTGTTGAGCTCATAACCGGTATCAATACGGGCAGTCCGCCCGCGTTCTTCACTGCGTTTATGTCACTCTGCCCGATAACGTAATGGTTATCCCCGCTTTTCATCCTTATGAGCATACCTATGCGTGGTTTCATCTGTGCGATTCTCCTTGCTTATATTGTAGCGTACAAATGATATCGCATATTCCCGCTTTTTGCAACAAAAAGGAGCGGCATCCTGCCCGCTCCCAATTTTTGTTTCGTTTACTTTTCCGTCTTTGCGGCATTCTCCGCTTTTTTCACGGCGAATGCTTTTTCCTCGTGATGCGCAAGGCGCACAAGATTGGGCCAGTGCATTATCCATACGAACGCAACAGCTGCTATCGCCACAACGTACTGGCTCGCGCTGAATCCGCCAAGTATAAGCATTGTTATCGGCATGAACGTTACGCCAGAAAGCGAAGCTATGGACGCGGTTTTCTTTATAAGGAACGCCAGTAAATATATTCCTATGCAGATAAGGAACAGCCGCCAGTCCATATAAAGCCCTATGCCCGCCGTTACCGCAACGGCCTTGCCACCCTTAAAGCCGAAGAATATGGGGAAGCAATGCCCCGTAAGGCAGGCTATCGCCGCCGTGGCCGTGCCGGTTTCGCCGGCCATAACGCCGCCCAGCCACATTACAAGCATCACCTTTGCCATGTCCAGCAGCAGCGTGCAGCCGCCCGCAACCGGGCCGAATACGCGCGTAACGTTGGCCGCGCCCGCGTTTTTGCTGCCGCGCTCTCTAACGTCGCTCTTCAAAATATACTTGGTAATAATTACAGCCGCATTGACCGAGCCTATAACATAGCCCAGCACTGCGGCCGCAATATGCAATAATATATCAATTATACTCATTCTTTGTTTTAACCGTTAAGCGCTTTCCTAATGTTTCTTACCACCGCGTCAAGCGACCTGAAGCTGCTGAGCGCGCGGTTGGCGCCGTCCACATTCACGCGGTCGTTATCGTCAAGCTGCGCCATAAGCTGCAGCGGGTTCACACCAAAGTAATAGTCCTGCTTTTCGTCCGGCCCTTTGGAAAGGAAGAACAGATAAGTGTCCCCCTCAACGGGTACGGGAAGCTTTGCAGGGTCGCACGCGGCAGGCTTGAGCGTTGATGCATCGATCATGCCTTCCGCCATCGTGGGGCAGTATACCACCTGTATCTCGCTGCCGTATTTCAGCGAGCCCTTTACGGAGCCGTAAACTTCAACCGTGAGCAAAGACGCAGGCAGTTCGTTTTCTATCGTTGCGCCGTTTTCATGCGAACGGAAGGCCATGGGCTTTATTGCCGGGGCTTCCTTAACGCGGCCTATGAAAATATAGTCGCTGCCTTCGCTCAGCGCCGCAATATTTTTATAATACAGGCTTTCGCTCTGCACGGATATTATGCTGCCGGCCTGCGATATTGCCGTTTCAATGCTGGACATATCTATTACGGAGCCGGAAACATACACAACGTCGTTCTTTATTCTGAACGCCGTGTCGCCCACTATTTTAAAGCTGTCCATATCTTCGCTCTGGTAAACGTCATCGCCCTTGGCAAGGTAAAGGAGATATTCCTCTCCCTCCTTCATGCTGCCAAGCGGGCAATGCAGCGTTTTGCCAAGATGCTCCAGCGTGCCGGCAACGGTGCGTTCAACGCTCACGTCGCAGCATACATTGCCCGATGCATCCGTATGCGTGCGCAGGCACTTTGCAACCACCACCAGGGAAGAGCTCCTGTAAAGCCGCTGCATTTCGTATATCTCCGCTTCGGAAGCCAGCGGAACATCCGCCTGCTGCGCATTGCATGCGCAGAGCGCCGCCATTGCCGCAAGTACGAGCAGCATTGCAATTATGTGCTTTGCCCTTATCTTTTCCATTGTCCTTGCAGCGCCTCCTTCCCTGCGGTTTTGCCTTTCTAATATAATAAACTATTTTCGCGCCCAAAAGGTTGCGCAAAAAGTAAACTTTATATTAAAAATTTTTCCTAAAGCTCCCTTCTGCCCTCAACGGCCTTAAGCAGTGTCATTTCGTCCACGTATTCAAGGCTGCCGCCTATCGGCACGCCGTGGGCGATTCTTGTCACGCGCACGCCCTTCGGCTTCAGTATGCGGGCAATATAGCTTGCCGTGGCCTCTCCCTTAACATCGGGATTGGTGGCAAGGATAACTTCCTTCACGCCGCCCGCATCCACGCGCTCTATAAGCTCCTTTATGCGTATGTCCCCGGGGCCTATGCCATCGGTAGGGGATATGGCCCCGTGCAGCACATGGTAACGCCCGCGGTATTCCCTGAGCTTTTCCATTGCAAAAACCTCTTTGGGGTCCTCCACGACGCATATCACTTCGCCGCTGCGCTTTTCGTCCGCGCATATGGCGCAGGGTTCCCTGTCCGTATAGTTGCCGCAAATCGGGCAATAGCGCACCTTTTCCTTCGCGTTTATAATGCTTTGGGCCAGCTCTCGCGCGGAGGCTTCGCTCATATCCAGTATGTAATACGCAAGCCTTTGCGCGCTTTTTGCGCCCACGCCGGGCAGCTTTGCAAGCTGAGCACACAGCGTATTTATGGGTTCTATCATCTATTGCCCCTTCTTTTTGCCCTTAGAAGCCCAGCTTCATTCCCCCGGTGACCTTGTTCATTTCGCTGTTCATGGTCTCCTCCGCGCTGCGCATGGCCTCGTTCACCGCGCTGATTATAAGATCCTGCATCATTTCAACGTCGTCAGGATCAACGCAGGAAGGGTCTATGGTTATGGCCTTGAGCTCCTTGGTGCCCAGCACCGTTGCGCTCACCACACCGCCGCCCACGCTTGCCGTGAACTCACGCTCGCTTATTTCCTGCTGTATGCGGGTCATGTCCTGCTGCATCTTCTGCGCCTGGCGCATAAGCTGCTGCATATTTCCGCCGCCCATTCCTCCGGGAAAACCGTTCCTTGCCATAATTATCCTCCGTTCAAGTTATATATTTCTATTTACCGTGAAATATGATTATATCATATTTCCAATGCTCACTCAACTATCTCTATCATCGAGCCGAAAGCCTTCTTCGCCGCCTCCGCCACGGATTCGTTCTTCATTTCCGCCGCGCCGAAGCGTATGCTCATGCCGTTTGCCGCGGCGCTGAGCGCGTCCTGCGCAACCTTCAGCATTTCCGGCCTCATGAACGCATCCGCAATGGTGCGCTTCGGGAAGCGGACAAACAGCGCGTCGCCCTCTATTTGGCATTCGCACTTCATGCCCAGCACCGCAAGCGTTGGATTCTTTATTTGTATTGCCCTGCGCACCGTTTCCCACAATGCCTTGGCGTTGGACTGCTGCAGTTTGGCCTCGGGCTGCGGCTTTGCGGGCGCAGTCTCCGCCTGTTGGGGCGCAATGGTCTGCCGCGGTTCGGCCGTCTGCGTCTGCTCCGCTGCCGGTACGCTCACCTGTGCGGCAGGCTGGGCTATCGTGAAGCCGCCCTTTTCAATTGCAGCCAGCTTTGTTTCCATGGCCTCCAGCCGCTCCATCAGCCCGTTTGCGTCCGCCTCCGCCGCCTTATCGGGCGATGCTATGCGTATAAACGCGCTTTCCAGCCGCACTCTCGGCAATGAAAGGTATCGCATTCCCGATACCGCGTCCATCAGCGCATCCACTGCGCTCCTCAGCCGCGTTTCCCCGCATCGGGACACCTGCTCTATGTAGCGCGCCATGGTATCTGGCGTGCAGCTCAATATATCCTCGCTCCTGCCACACAGCTTTGCTATGAGCAGCGCGCGGAAATGCTTTGCCATGTCCGCGGCAAAAACGCCCATATCCCGCCCCTGCTCGATAACGCTGTCAAGGCTCCTTACCGCAAGCGCGGCGTCCCCGTTTATAAGCGCGTCCGCCGTGGTGAACAGGAAGGATGAATCCATGCCGCCAAGCACGCCGTAAATATCGCGCGCGCTGACCTTATTGCCGCAGAAGGCAATGCATTGATCCGCAATGCTCAGCGCATCCCTCATGCCGCCTTCCGCCGCGCGGGCTATAACAAGCAGGCCCTCGTCGTCTATCTCCGCGCCCGCCTTGGTAACGGCGCTGCGCACACAGCTTATTATGTCCTCCACGCCTATGCGGTGAAAATCGAACCGCTGGCAGCGGGAAAGTATTGTAGCGGGTATGCTTTGCGGCTCCGTAGTTGCCAATATGAACAGCACATGCTCCGGCGGCTCCTCCAGCGTTTTAAGCAGCGCATTGAACGCCGGACGTGAAAGCATATGCGCTTCGTCAATTATATATACCTTTTTCTTCAGCTTCAGCGGAGTGAACCGCGCCTTGTCTATTATCGCGCGGACGTCGTCCACGCCGTTGTTGCTGGCCGCGTCAAGCTCGATTATGTCCGCGCTGTCCGCCGCGGCAAGGCAGTATTCGCATTCGCCGCACGGTTCGCCGTTAACGGGATGCGCGCAGTTTACCGCGCGGGCAAGTATCTTCGCCGTGGTGGTCTTGCCCGTGCCGCGGGAACCGGAAAACACATATGCATGGCTCACGCGGCCGCTTTCCACCTGATTTTTCAACGTTGTTGTTATATGCTCCTGCCCCAGCACATCCGCAAACAGCTGCGGGCGATATTTTCTGTAAAGCGCCTGATAAGCCATAGTAAGCCTCCATAATTTTCTGCCATAATAATTGTACCATTTTGAAGCCGCCATTGCCACAGGCAAAACAAGCTGATATAATATACTTTATTGATTTTACCGTTAACGAAGGAGAACAAGGCTATGGAAAACGGAAAGAAAATAGTATTGAGCGGTATTCAGCCTTCCGGCATACCCACGATTGGCAATTATGTGGGCGCGCTGCGCAATTGGCCGCTGCTTCAGGGAGAAGGCAGGCTCTGCTATTACTGCGTAGCCAACCTTCATGCAATAACCGTTAAGCAGGATCCTGACGTGCTTAGGGAGAACACCCTTTCGCTCACGGCGCTGCTGCTTGCTTGCGGCGTGGACCCCAAGGAAAGCGTTATATTCGTTCAGTCTGACGTTAAGGAGCATTGCGAGCTGAGCTGGGTGCTCAACTGCGCAACGTATATGGGCGAGCTTAACCGCATGACTCAGTTTAAGGACAAGAGCGCCAAGCATGCGGATAATATAAACGCCGGCCTTTTCACATATCCGGTGCTTATGGCGGCGGATATACTGCTTTATCAAAGCGATATAGTTCCCGTTGGCGAAGATCAGCGGCAGCACATTGAAATTTGCCGCGATATTGCCATCCGCTTCAACCGCAACCATGGCGACATATTCACCATTCCCGAAGGATACACGCCCAAGTTCGGCGCGCGCGTGATGAGCCTGCAAAACCCTGCGCAGAAGATGAGCAAGTCCGACCCCAACCCCAACGGCTTCGTATCCATCATAGACACGCCGGACGTTATACGCAAAAAGCTGCGCAAGGCTGTTACCGACTGCGACGGCATAGTTAAGTACGACCTTGCCAACAAAGCGGGCGTATCCAATCTGCTGGCGATATACACAAGCTTCACCGGCAAAACAATGCAGGAAGCCGAGGAGCATTTTGCCGGTCAGAACTACGGCGCGCTGAAGAACGAAACCGCAGACGCCGTAATAGAGGGCCTTGCCCCCATACAGGCGGAATACGCCCGCCTTATGGCCAACAAGGATTATCTGCACGAAATAATGCATGACGGCGCGCTGCGCGCGGGCGAAGCGGCGGCAAAGACAGTTGAAAAAGTCTATGCCGCAATGGGCTTCAACGCATAATTAAGGCGAAATGAAAGAGGGGCTTTGAAAGCCCCTTTTTATTTTACTCCCTGCTGCCTATTCCAAGTTCATCGGCATATGCCTGCATGCCTTTTATGACTATCGCCATAACGTCCTCTATAGGCATGCCGAGCATTGCGCAGCCCTTGTCAATCACCTCGCGGCTGCATTTGGCGGCAAACTTCTTGTCCTTATATTTCTTTTTAAGGCTCTTCACTTCCAAATCGGTTATACCCGTGGGCCGCATAAGCGATGCCGCCTGGACTATGCCCGTCAGCTCGTCCACGGTGAAAAGGCTCTTTTCCATATCCGTCTGCGGTTCAACATCCGTGCAGATGCCGTATCCGTGGGAAAGTATGGCGCGGATATCGCTTTCGTCTATATCCTCGCCGCTAAGCAGCTCCCGCGTATGCGCAAGATGTTCTTCGGGGAACTTTTCGTAATCAACATCGTGAAGATAGCCCACGGCCTCCCAATGCGCCTTATCTTCGCCAAAGTGCTCCGCCATTGCGCCCATGGCCGCGCTCACCGCGCGCGCATGGGTGAAAAGATGCTGCTCCGTAACATTCGCCTTGATAAGCCTTTCGGCCTGTTCCATGGTAACCTGTGCCATTTTTAACATCTCCTCTTGGGTAAAAATTCATATTCGCCTGCGCTTATTCCGGCAGCTTCACGCCCTTGCATTGCCCGCCCGTGAGCCCTATCAGCTCCGATACGGTAACGAAGCGAAAGCCTTCATCAATAAGCGTGGGAATTATCATCTCCATCGCGTCCGCCGTCTGCGTCTGCTGGTCGTGCATCAGTATCACGCTGCCCTCCTTGGCCTGCTGAATAACATAATCGGCTATCTCGCCCGGCGCTTTTCCGCGCCAGTCGTTCGTATCCACCGTCCAAAGTATCAGCGGCCTTTCAGCGGCACTCAGCACGGCCTTATTATAATACCCATACGGCGGCCGCACAACACTTGCTTCGTGCCCGGTAACGCGGCGTATCTCCGCATCCGTATCGCTAAGCTCCCGTTGGCAGTCCGCCTTACTCAGCCGCGTAAGGTCGGCATGGCTGAAGGAATGGTTGCCTATTTCGCAGCCCAGCTCATCCATCCTTGTCAGCATGTCCTCGCGCCCTTCTATCCTGCTGCCAAGCACGAAAAACGTTGCGCACACGCCGTTTTTCTCCAGCACGTCCAGTATATGCCCCGTGACCTTTGGGTACGGCCCATCGTCAAATGTAAGGGCTATCACGGGCCCGTTTTCGTTCACTATTGCCGCCGCGGGTTCGGCCGTGCCATGCCCGCCTATTGCCAGCGCGGCCATTGCCGCAAGGCATACCGCCGCACCCATGCGCATAAGCGTTTTGTTTGAAGGATAAAACCTTCTTATCATGTTAAACAATCCCATCATGGGATATGTTTATTTGCCGAATTTCCGTTTTATGATATGCCGAAAAGCCTTTTGCCGTTTTCAAGGCAGTTTTTTGCAAGCGCGCCCGCGTCCTCTCCACGTGCATCGGCAATGCATTGGGCAATTATCGGCACGAAGGAAGGATCGTTCCGCTTGCCGCGGTGCGGCACGGGCGTCATATACGGGCAGTCCGTTTCAAGCAGCAGCCTGTCCGCCGGAACATATTTTGCAACCTCAATGGGCTTAACGGCATTCTTGAACGTTACAGCCCCGCCAAGGGCTATGTACAGCCCCAGATCAAGGCATTCCCGCGCGGTTTCCACGCTGCCGCTGAAGCAATGCATAACGCCGCGAAGGCCGTCTTTGTTCGCGCGAAGTATTTCCATTGCGTCTCCGAAGGCTTCCCTTATGTGCAGCGACACGGGAAAGCCAAGTTCCTTCGCCAGCTTAAGCTGATAGTCAAAGAGCTTTTTCTGGTCCTCCTTTTCGGAAAGGTCATAATGATAGTCCAGCCCTATTTCGCCCAAACACGCGGCCTTTTTGTCGCAAAGGGCGCGTCTGAGCCGTGCCTCCCAGTTTTCGCCGGGATCTGACGCATAGTGCGGATGTATGCCGTATGCGCCGTATATAAACGGGTATTTTGCGGTTATTTCAAGCGTTTTTTCAAAATCCTCCGCCGCGCATGCAACGTCCATAATAAGCTCCGCACCGCAAGAGGGCAGCCCCTCTATCAGCGCTGCCCTGTCGGTATCGAAGCTTTCGTCGTTCAAATGCGCATGAGTATCAAAAAATCTCATAGCATAAGCTCCATCATCATTTCGTCGTAATATTCGCCGTTTATAAACAGCTGCTCCCTGCGCAGGCCGCATTGAGCGAACCCAAAGCGTTTATACAGCCGTACGGCGCGTTCATTATCCGCCCTTACGTCAAGGCATATTTTATGGTAGCCCGCTTCTTTTGCGTAATCTATTGCAATAACGGTCAGTATGGCGCCTATGCCGAGCCGCCAGCAGCTTTTCCTTACCGCAATGCCGAAACCCGCATTGCCGCGCAGCTTACCATCGCCCATGGGGGCTATGCTGAAAAAACCGACCATCTCGCCCTCTATCGTGGCAAGCATTATGCAATATCGCCTGTCCGCAAGCGCGGCGCTCAAATATTCCGCCTTTTCCTCAACCGTGCCGAAAAAGCCGCGGGAATCGAGCATAAGATTGTCCGTTTCCCCGCCCACAAGCCGCGAAAACGCCATGAACGCAGCCGCATCGCCGGGTTCGGCTGCCCGCACGGTGAGCCATTTTCCGTTTTTCAGCGGAACAAGCTCCATTAACCTACCTCGCTGCCGCCGGGCATAATATCCTCGGTAGAGAGGAGCCTGAGTTCCTCGCCGCCGTCCGCCGTGGGCGTGAACGCGCTGAGCAGCATACCTTCGCTCATTATGCCGACCATCTTGCGGGGCTTAAGGTTTATGCAGGCGATAACGCGCTTGCCTATCAGCTGCTCGGGATCGGGATACCACTTGCGGATGCCGGAAAGTATGGTGCGCTCCTCACCGTTGCCCATGTCCAGCGTGAACTTGAGCAGTTTTTCGCTCTTTGGCACAAATTCGCAGTTTTTGACGACCGCCACGCGCAGCTTTACCTTTTCAAAATCGTCAAAGGTTATGTATTCGTCCGCGGCCTTTTCTTCCGCCTTTGCTTCCTTCTTTTCGGGCTTGGCCTCGGCTTTGGCTTCCTTCTTCTCCGGCTTTGCTTCCTCAGGATGCTCCAGCTTTTCCAGCGCCTCCAGTTCCTTCTTCATATCTATTCTGGGGAAGAGCGCTTCGCCCTTATGCACGGTAATGTTATGCAGCCTGCCCCATTCGGCGGCGGCTTCCCAGGTGGTGTCCTCCTTGGCGGCGCCTATCTGCGCAAAGCCCTTCTCCACGCTTTCGGGCATGAAGGGGGTGAGCAGGGTGAGGCACACGCGGAGGGTCTCGATAAGGTTATACATAACGGCTGCAAGCCTTGCGCCGTTGGCGTCCATATCCTTTGCCAGCACCCATGGCGCGGTCTCGTCGATATACTTATTGGCGCGGGAGATAACACGGAACACCTCGCTGAGGGCATCCTGCGTGCCGAAGTTATCCATAAGCTGTTCGTATTTATCCCTAAGGCCCTTCACCATGCCTATGAACTCATCATCCATGGCGTCGGGCTGACGGTTTTCGGGTATTGTGCCGCCGAAGTACTTTTCAACCATTGCTACTGAGCGGCTCAAAAGATTGCCAAGGTCGTTGGCAAGCTCCGAATTTATGCGGGAAATAAGCAATTCGTTTGAGAAGTTGCCGTCGCTGCCGAGCGGGAATTCGCGCATGAGATAGAAGCGCAGCGCATCCACGCCGAAGCGTTCGGAAAGTATATACGGGTCAACAACGTTGCCCTTGGATTTGCTCATCTTGCCGCCGCCGAGCAGAAGCCAGCCGTGTCCGAATATCTTCTTGGGCAGGGGCATATTCATGCTCATGAGCATTGCGGGCCAAATTATTGAATGGAAACGGACTATCTCCTTGCCTACCATATGCACGTCCGCCGGCCAGAATTCTTCAAAGTCCGCATCGGGATACTTATCGTTCATGAAGCCGAGCGCGGTGCAGTAATTGAACAGCGCGTCCACCCAAACATACACAACGTGGCCCGGGTCAAAGTCCACGGGTACACCCCAAGTGAAGCTTGTGCGGCTTACGCAAAGATCCTCAAGGCCGGGGTCTATAAAGTTCTTCACCATTTCGTTTACCCTGCTTGCGGGTTCAAGGAAGTTACCTTCAAGCAGCAGTTTCCTTACAGGCTCGGCATATTTTGAAAGGCGAAAGAAATACGCTTCCTCCTCCGCGTCCTTCACTTCGCCGCCGCAGTCCGGGCATTTGCCGTCCACAAGCTGGCTCTCCGTCCAGAAGCTTTCGCACGGCGTGCAGTATTTGCCGGTATATTTTCCCTTATAAATGTCGCCGTTTTCATACATCTTTTTGAATATCTTCTGTATCGCGGCAACATGATAATCGTCCGTAGTGCGGATAAAACGGTCGTTGGATATGTTCATCAGCTTCCAAAGATCCTTCACGCCGCCCTTGCCCAGCACTATATTGTCCACAAACTGCTGCGGCGTAACGCCCGCGGCCTTTGCCTTTTCCTCTATCTTCTGGCCATGTTCATCGGTTCCGGTAAGGAACATTACGTCATAGCCCTGCATCCGCTTATACCGCGCGATGACGTCCGTCGCCACGGTGCAGTACGCATGACCTATATGCAGCTTCGCGCTGGGATAATAGATCGGTGTTGTGATATAAAACTTTTTCTTTGCTTCCACGGTATTTTTCCTCCTTGGACACAGGCCCACGGCAAGCCATTCTATAATATAGAAAGTCTAAGCTTTCGCCCCGCTTTTGTCAATAAAAAAGAGACTCTGTACGGAGTCTCTTTCGCATTATTTTTGTTCAGCCGCGCGCGGATATGTTGAGTACATCCCTTTCAAGCGCAAGCGTCACGGTTATGCCGCCGTCTATAGTTATGCTCATGCCGCCATCTTCGGCCTTTGCGCCGTACATTGCGGCAATTTTCGCCATATACCCTTCGGCGTCGGCCTGCGTGCAGCCGTATACAATGCACTCAAAGCCATCCGCGTCATCCTTCGTCACATCATAATATGCTCCGAAATTTATATCCGGCAGCGTAATGTCCTTGGCAATCCAGCGCAGTCCGCATTCATCGGCAAGTCCCGGCGCCATAACCGTGCTGCGCAGTTCCTCATCGCCCGCAGCCGTGTCATTCATATCGCCTGCACCCTCCGCCGGCGCATCAGTCGCATCAGGCTCCGGCGCATCCATGGGGAACGCCGCTTCCAGGCCGTTGCAATCCGCCGTGCCGCTATCCACGCCGCACATAAACTCCGGCGCCTGCGGTGCGGCTTCGTTCGTATTAGCCGCCGTGCCGTTCATTGCAAACCACAGCCCGCCAACTGCCAATGCGATTGCCGCCGCGGCTGCCATAGAGCCGTATTTAACGAACGCGGTGCGTTTTTTGCGCGCTGCCGCCTTTTTATATACAGTGTCGAGCATGGCGGCATAATCAACCTTCATGTCCTCTTCATCAGCAATGTCAAAAAGCAGAGCGTCCAGCCTGTCCTGCCCTGTCATATTCAAATTTTTATCCATGCCCGTCACCTCCTTTCCAATGCCTTTGCAAGCTTCGCCTTTGCGCGCGCCATGCGGGATTTTACCGTTCCCTCGCTCACGCCCTGCATGGCGGCAATATCGCCGTATTGAAGCCCGGAGAAATAATGCAGCATAACCGTTTCGCGGTAAATATCGGGCAAATCCTCAACCGCCTGCCTTATAATGCGCCGCTGCTCCGCGTTCACGACGGAAACCTCCGGCAGCTCCGCCTCGTTCTCAACGGCGGTCTCCGGCAGTTCGTCGCTGAGCTGTTCGCGCTTCAGCTTGCGTTTATTGTCCATGCACAGATTTATGCACACCCTGTAAAGCCATGCCTTTATCTGCGCTTCTTCCATATCCTTCAGTTTATCCGCGTATTTAAGCGCGCGGATGAAAGTTTCCTGCGTAACGTCGCCCGCGTCGCTTTCGCTTTTGGTCACGCCGTAAGCGGCCCAATATACCATGCGGGAAAAGGCTTTATAAATGGCTTCGAATTCCCATCGCGCCATCATCATCCCTCCTGTTCATATAACGTGAAACCTGCAAAAAAAGTTGCACGCCGCGAAATTTTTATTTTAGGCGCGCATACCGAAAAAATGGTATGCCCTCATTGTATAAGCATACCATTTCGCGGCGGATTTGTGAATCCGTTTATTCTCTTATTCTCCTTTCGCGCTCAAGCGCTTCCTTTTTGCCGTGCACGCGGCCAAGGCCGTAAAAAATAACGCATGCGCACAGAAGGTTTATCCGCCCCACTATGTCTGCACCGTTTACGCCGCACGCAAAGCTGACCGCCACGTTTGCAAAGCCGAGGCCGATAAGCACACAGCTTATTCTGTTCAGGTGGGCGATGCGGCTGTCTATATCCGAAAACAGCTCAAATTCGCCAAGCTCCGCCTTTTTGCGGAAGTACAGCCATTGCAGCACCCTGCCAACGTATTCCGCGCCCGATTCGCGCATAAGCTCCATGTATTCTTCATCGGCATCGTGCATCGCAAGCCGTATTATGTATTCGCCCGGCTCCGTGCGCTCAAATACATATTTGCAGAAGCCCACCTTTTTAAGCGTCCAGCCCTCCTGCGCCATGCTGTTGAGCCATTCCTCTTCTTTATCGAAGCTCCATTCGGCAAACAGCCTATATACCGTTTTGGTTTCCATAATCATTTACCCTCCAACACTTTTTCACCGTTTTGTACAAGCTCCTTAAGCCGCGCCAACTCCGCCATTAGCACCTGTCTGCCTTTTTCGGTTATGGCATAATCCTTCCTGCGCCCGTCCGTGCCGCCTTCAAGCGTTATCCAACCGCGCTCCTTCAGCGTATTCAGCGCGCCGTAAAGCGTCCCCGCCGCAAGTTTTACCCGCCCCGCAGACATTTCATCAACCCTTTGCATTATTCCGTAGCCATGCAGCGGGGAGCAAAGCGAAAGCAAAATATAGTAGACCGCCTCCGTAAGCGCTATCGATTCGTTCATTTGGCCTCCTTATTATCGTTTGCCGTTATATCGGCTGTCGATATATGCATTATATCGTCTGCCGATATAGTTGTCAATATATTATTTCAAAACAGGTGCTTATAAATTAAAAACATGGTACAATAGCCTTAACAAGCTTCTGAATAAAAAGAAAAGGAGATATATGCAAATGGCAGCACAGAAAAAAATACCCAAGCGCAGCGAGGTAGACAAGCAATATACTTGGGCAACGGAAGACCTTTTTGCAACGGACGAGCTTTGGGAAAAGGCGCTTGAGGATGCGAAGAAATACATCCCCATGGCCGAAGCATACAAGGGCAGGCTGGGCGAAAGCGCGGACACGCTTTACGGCTTCCTGAAGGCGCGCGACGAGGCCAATTTGAAAATAGGCCGCCTTGCAAACTACGCCATGCGTAAGTCCGACGAAGACACCGCCAACAGCTTCTATAACGCCATGAAGGGCAAGCTGATGAGCTACCTTGTGGCAAACGAAAGCGCATACGCGTTCGTTACCCCCGAAATAATAGCCATAGACGATGCAAAGCTTGATGGCTTTATGCAGCAGAAACCGGAGCTTAAAGAATACGAGCGCCTGCTCAGCCGCATACGCCGCATGAAGGCGCATACCCTAAGCGACGCCGAGGAGCGCATAATGGCCCTTGCCGGGCAGATGAGCAATGCCCCCGGCGAAATAGGTTCAGCCTTCCGCAATGCAGACATCCGCTTCCCCGATATTCACGATGCCGAAGGCAATGCGCTGCAGGTAACGCAGGGTTCCTTCATCCCCCTTATGGAAAACGGGGACGTGAACGTGCGCAAGGCCACGTTTGAATCGCTGTATCATACGTTTGCATCGTTCAAGCACACAACCGCCGCGTTCCTTGACGCGCAGATGAAAACGCTTATATTCAATGCGCAGGCAAGGCATTATGATTCCACGCTGGAGGCTGCGCTTGATGAAACCGAAGTGCCCGTGCAGGTTTACCATAACCTTATAGAGGCCGTGCATAACAACATAGAGCATCTGCATAAATACGTCAACCTGCGCAAAAAGCTTATGGGCGTTGACGAACTGCACATGTATGACCTTTACACGCCCATAGTGAGCGACGCTACCAAGAAGATACCTTACGAAGAGGCCAAGGAGATAATACTTAAGGCTCTTGCCCCGCTCGGCCAGGATTATCTTGATATATTGAAGGAAGGCTTCAGCAACCGCTGGATAGACGTTTACGAAAACGAAGGCAAGCGCAGCGGCGCGTATTCCTCCGGCGGCGATCCGCATCCATATGTTCTGCTCAATCAGCAGGACACGCTGGACAGCATGTTCACCATTGCGCACGAAATGGGCCACGCGCTGCATTCCTATCATTCCATAAAGCATCAGCCGCCCTGCAACGCGCATTATGTTATATTCGTGGCAGAAGTCGCCTCCACCTGCAACGAGGTGCTGCTGGTCAAATACCTGCTCAACAACACCACCGATAAGCGCGAGCGCGCATATCTTATAAACCACTTCCTTGAAAGCTTCCGCGGCACGGTATATCGCCAGACCATGTTTGCCGAGTTTGAGCTTTTCATGAGCCGGCTTGCCGAATCCGGCGCGGCGCTCACGGCCGATGCGCTTTGCGATAAGTATTACGAGTTGAACAAGTTCTACTTTGGCAACGGCATAACCGTGGACAAGGAAATTGCCGAAGAATGGGCGCGCATTCCGCACTTCTTCTATAACTTCTATGTGTTCCAGTATGCCACCGGCTTCTCCGCCGCCTGCGCAATAGCCAACCGCATACTTACCGAAGGCGAAACCGCCGTTGCCGATTACAAGAAGTTCCTTTCCGCCGGCGGCAGCATGGATCCCATAAGCATACTGAAGCTGGCCGGTGTGGACATGACCACCGCCGCCCCCGTGAACGAAGCGCTAAAGCTTTTCGGCGAGCTGATAGACGAAATGGAGGAGCTGATGGCGTAAGTCAAAGGCGCGCGATATGAAAGTAATAGACCTTACGCATACCATATCCGAAACAATGCCGGTTTACCCGGGCACGGAGCAGCCCAGGCTGACCCCCGCCAATTCATACGAAAAGGACGGCTTTAAGGAAACGCTGCTCAGCATGTATTCCCATACCGGAACGCATGTTGACCCGCCGGCGCACCTTTTTGCCGGGCGTACAACGCTGGACGCCTTCCCCGTTAGCCAATTCGTGGGCCGCGCAGTGGTTATAAACTGCCGCCACCTTAAAGAGGGCGAGGCCATAACCATGCAGGAAATAGCCCCGCGCCGCGCCGATGCGGAAAAGGCTGACTATCTGCTTTTTAATCTCGGCTGGGACGCGCGCTGGGGAACGCCGGAATACTACGGCGACTATCCCTGCATAGACGACGAGGTTATAGACTTTATACTTGCCACGAACAAAAAGGGTATAGGGTTCGATGTTATAGGCGTGGACCCCATACCGGACGCGGATCTGCCGCGGCACAAAAGGCTGTTTGCCGGGCACGATATAGTCAATATAGAAAACCTGACCAATCTTGACAAATGCGGAAGTGAGCCATTTTGGTTCTTCGCCTTGCCGCTGAAATGGGAAAATGCAGACGGCGCGCCGATAAGGGCCGTTGCATTCTTCGAATAAAGGCACAAAAAGGCAGCACACGCTGCCTTTTTTATTTACTCTGATATACTTAAAATCTCAATATCATGTCGTTCCATTGCACGCCGCCGTGTTCGGATGCGGAAATGCCGTTAAGCACAAAGCCGAACTTGGCATAATAATGCACCAGCTTATCCTTGCAGGCAAGCGAAACCGCGTCCATGCCGCGCTCCTTCGCCTTGGCTATCAGCGCTTCTATAAGCTTTGCCGCTATGCCGCGCCGCTGAAGGTTCGGCTCCGTGGCTACGCTCAGTATGCATATCACCTTGCCGTCCGCCACAGGCTCCGGTTCATACATATCGTCCGTCACGCCCTCTATAGCTACGGGTCGGCAGCAGATAAGGCCGACTATTTTGCCGTCCTCCTCCGCCTTCAAAAACCAGTCGTTTATGTTTGTTATCCTGTATTTATAGGATTCAAGACTTGCGGCTTCGGCGCTTGGGAACGCCGCGCATTCAATGCGATTCAGTTCCTCGGCATCTTCCATTTTTGCCGTACTTATGACTATCTCGCCCATTTTATCACTCCACTATTTCTATACTTCCGCCATTCTCAATCGTTTTACCGTCAAGCAGCAGCAGCTTTTCCGCAAGCAGGCGCGAAAAGCAGCTTATCACCGCTGCGAATGTTATCATGTCGTTCGGGTCCTTCGCGTCCAGCTCGCTCTTTTCATCGTGATCCAGTATGCTTGCCGCGGCAAGGCGAACCTGCTCCACGAAATACTGCGCGGCCAAATTATGCCGCTTGGCAAAGGATTCGTATATTTCCTTCACCTCGTCCTCGTTTATGCCCATCGGGATTATCTTTTGCAGCATTGCAAGGCTAAGATTCTGCTTTAAGGAGCAGATTATTATGAGATACGCAATATGTATTCTGTAATACTTCTTTTTGTCCGGCCCGGGCATTACCTTTGTGCGGACGTAATTGTTTATTGCGGCTGCGGTTATTATCTGTTCCTCTTTCAGTTCAGGCGGCAGATAATCCAAATATTTTTTCAGCAGGACTATCACCTGCTCCATATATAATCCAAAATCCGGTATATCTTCCCATTGCGGCAAACGGAAGCGGTTAAGATATTTTTCCCATCTTCTCAGCTTGCCCGCAACAAGCTGCTTATCATATGCCAAAGCAACTCCACCTCCTGATTATTTTATGTTATGACAGAATATATCACATCTTACGCCAAAATGCAAACGAACTGTCACATTGCCGCCCTTGACATATCGTAGCACTCGTGCTAATCTAATATTGTTCACAAGGTTGTGTGGAGGTGTGTATTTTGTTTAAGCTTATGACCGATACTTCGGCCAATTTGGAGCCGGATGTGATTTCGGCTTACGATATAGGCGTTATCCCGTTCAATTATTACCTTAACGGAGATGAGCGCACCTGCATGGACATTGCCGCGTTCGACGGCAAAGCGTATTACGACGCCATACGCTCCGGCGCAAAGGCTTCCACGTCTCAGGTGCCGCCGCAGCGCTATATTGAATATATGGAGCCCGTGCTCAAGCAGGGGCTTGATATACTGTTCATAGGCATGTCCTCCGGCATAAGCGGATCGTATTCCTCTGCTGAGACCGCTGCCAACGAACTCAGGGAGCAATATCCCGAAAGAAAGATAATAACCGTGGATACGCTCGGCGCATCCCTTGGCGAAGGTCTTTTTGTTATACGCGCGGGCGAAATGATGCGCGAAGGCGCGGATATGGAAGAAATTGCGCGGGAAATAATCAATATGCGGCACAAAATGTGCCAAGTATTCACAGTGGATGATATTATGCATCTGCGCCGCACGGGCAGGCTATCCAACATAGCCGCCATGATAGGCAGCGTGCTGAACATAAAGCCCCTTTTGAAGGGCGACGGCGAAGGCAAAATAGTTTGTTTTCAAAAAGTGCGCGGCAAAAAGAACGCACTCAAGGCCATTGCCGCAAAGTATGATGAGCTTGTAGAAAACGCCGCCGATCAAATCGTCGGTATAGCCCATGCGGACTGTTCTGATGATGCGGCGGCACTTGCGGAAATGATAAGGGTCAAAAATCCGCCCAAGCAGATAATGACCGTGTGCTACGAACCCGTAACCGGGGCGCACGTTGGCCCCGGCGCGCTGGCGCTGTTTTTCATGGGCAGCAGCCGCGAAGCGATTTAAGCTGCATTCTTACGGCTTCGGCCTTTTCCGCGGGCGTGCGCGCGCTCAGCTCATGCACAATGTAGCGCGGAGCTATCGCGTCTATAACGCGGCGCATTGCGTCCGTTTCAAGCGGGGAATGAGTATCCAGCGCCATTATGCGCGCGTAGCTTTGCGCGCTGCGCTCATCAAAGCTTTCGGCCGGTGTGATAACCTTTGTGTACTCCTCAATGGGCATATTCAGGCTGCATTTATGCAGATGAATGCCCAGTATGTGTTTTTTTACCCTCCAATGGGCCGCAACAACGTTTAATATGGCGTCCGCGGCCCCCTCCTCTTTTTGGGCTGTAAGCAGTCCGTTCAGCCTCAGCGCAGCCATAAGATGCCCCGTGTCCAGCATTATACCCTTGTTTTCATATTCAACAAGGCTGAGCATCAGCTCCGTTTCCGCGCTGTTTATAAGCGTCATGCCCGGCACGAAAAGGTTTTCAAAAAGCAGCGTGAAGCTATACTTCCTGCCGCGCATAACTCGGTTTATAAGCGCAGCCGTTGCGCGGATGACTTCCTCGTTAGTATGCAGCGCGTAGTTGCCCAGCACTTCCTCGTTTGATATATCCGCACAGTGAAAAACCGCATACTTCGCACCCAAGGCTTCCGCGCGGTCCATGTCCTCGATTATCTGCCGCTCGAATCCCGCCGCATCAGCGCAGCAGTAATATTCCCGCCATGTTTTTTCGCTGCCGAAATGCTTATTCAGATATTCCGTATTGCCGTTATAGAAATCTATCCAGTTGGGATAAAACATAAGGTGGTAGCCCACCGCGCTGCCCTTTACTATATCCGTGCCGTATGGCGGGCAGGATATTACCTCCGCCCCATCGCAGAGGCAATCATTATGGATATAATCATAAAGCCCCTCCCTGCCGCCGAGCGGCGCAAGCATGGGCAAATTGGATACTATATTGACCAGATCAAGCGTCAAATTTCAACCTTCCCCTTCACGGCAATGTTTTCAAGATATGCTTCGCCCGTCGCGCTGTCTGTCGCCGTATCGGCCTGCACACAGGCGCAATTTGGCAAATACCAGTCGTAAAAGCCTTTTTTAGGCCGGCCTGCCGCGCTGAGGAGAGCCATTATCACTCCGCCGTGCACAACGAATACCAGCCTGCTTTCGCCCGCGCTTTCCGCGGCGCGCACGCATTGCCAAAAGGAAGCGAGTATTCTTTCGGTAAAGGATGCTATGCTCTCTCCGTTCGGACAGCGGCTCATGCAGCCGCCGTCTACCCATGCGCGGTAGGCGGCGTCGTTCACCATATCGTCCGCACTTCTGTCCTCAAAATCGCCAAAGTCCATCTCGCTAAGGCCGCTTACAATGCGCTGCTTAGCGTTCGGGAAAAGTATGCACGCGGTCTGCTGCGTCCGCATCAGCGGGGTGACTATAACGCTTTTAAGCGCGCTGTCCCCTCCGGCCGCTTTGGCGGACGCTATGCCTTCTTCACACAATGGCGAATCCGTGCAGCCAATGTAACGATTGAGCGCATTGCCAACGGTTTTGGCGTGCCTTATAAGATATACCCTCATATTTGCCCCTTTATTATAGTCGGTATGCCGCACACCATGCGCACCACGGCCTCGGCATCCTTTGCAAGCAGAACGCAAAGCCTGCCGGCCGCCTCCCGCCCGAGGCGCACATTGCGTTCAACGGGTATTACGCCGCTGCCGACCTCGTTGCAGATAACAACATCCTTATCAACAAGCGCATCATATAGTTCCTGCGTGCGCGTATGGTCGGCAAAAAGAATGCTCTGCACGCCGTACACTACCCTTTTGCCGTCAAACGGATCGGTGGTGAAATCATCTTCCGTATAGCCAAGGCTTTTTGCAAATTCGCGTTTTCCGCTCGCTTCGGCCCCAATTATCAATATCATATATTTACCGCCCTTGAAACAAAAACATATGCCGTCAGCATTATAAGCTCGCTCATCTGTATGGAAAAGCCCGCAAGGTCGCCGCTCATGCCGCCGAACTGCTTTATCGCCATGCGTCTGAACGCAAAGAACGCCATTATTGCGGCAATCACCATCGCCGCGCCGCCAATGCCCGCGATAAGGATAACTCCCGCCGCGCACAGCGCGAATATGCAAAGCAGTATCCATGCCGCTCCCTTAGCCCCGGCAGATGTAAAGGCGCTGAGCAGTCCTTCGTGTGCGGACACGGTAAGCGTACTCATAAGCGCGCCCACGGCGCGGCTTATCATATGCATAAGCCCCATTATCAGCGCGGTGTCATAGCATAGCTCAAGCTCGCTTGAAAGCGCAAAGTACCCAAGCATATACATGCCGAAGCTTATAACAGCAAACGCCCCCGCGTGGGAATCCTTCAGTATTTCCCTTTTGCGCTCCGCCGGTTGATGGCTGCTCAATGCGTCCGCAGTGTCGCAAAAGCCATCCATGTGTATCCCGCCGGAAAGCAGCAGCGGTATGAGCGCAATGCCCGCCGCAAAAAGCGTTTGCCCTATTTTAAGCCGCAGACATATCCATACCCACAGCGCGAGCGCCAGCCCTATCGTCGCCCCTACAAGCGGCAGCGCGCAAAGCATATAGCGCATATTCTCCTTTTTCCATTCAATGCGCGGCATGGGTATGCGCGAAAACATCAAAAATGCCATAGCTATCGATCTTAACGCATTCATATCAGCTTCCCCTTCAGCACTATCGGTATGCCCGCAACCAATTCATACACATTATCCGCCATCTGCGCCAAGGCAATATTTATCCTCCCAAGCGTGCGCACATAGCGCATTGTTTCATCGGAATATACTCCGGCGTCGCTGCCAACGTCGTTGGTTATCACTATAAGATTACTGCATTGCGCCGCAACGTGCTCCACGCCGCTTATCACGCGCGCGTAAGGATCGCTCACCTTGCCCGCATCGTCAAACATTTCGTTGGCGGTAAGGTTGCATATGCATTCAAGCAGCGCCGTGCCGCCCTTGTTTTCAAGCTCAAGCGAAGCATAGTCACGGTAGCGCTCAATCGTTTCAAAGCCCTTGCCGCGGCGCATCTTCCTGTGCCTGGCTATCTTTTCCGCCCCGCCCTCGCCATATGGCTGCATTGCGGCAAGATAGTACCGCGGCCCGTTCAGCCGCACGGCAAGGCTTTCCGCATATGAGCTTTTGCCGCAGGCCGAGCCGCCCGTCATAAGCGTTATCACTTTATTTCTCCTCCCTGCGGCGTATATGCGTCCACGTTTATGTCCTCAAACGTAGCCATGGTGTTATATACGCTGAGCGCCATATCCATAAGCGGAATTATGCACACGCCGCCCGTGCCCTCGCCAAGGCGCATATCGGCATAAAGCGGCGGCTCAAGGTCAAGCTCCTTCATAATGCGCTTTGCCGCAGGCTCCGCCGAAGCGTGGCTGGGTATCATTGCAATGCTGCACCTTGGGCAAAGGCGTGCGGCTATAAGCGCAGCCGCGCTGCTTATGAACCCGTCTATTATTATAGGCACCCTGTAAAGCGCACCGCCTATGAACGCGCCCGCCATCGCCGCCATATCGAACCCGCCAAGCTTGCCGAGTACATCAAACGCATCGGCCTTATCCGGCTTGTTCACTGCAATACCGCGCGCTATAGCGCTGCGCTTTCGCATAAGCCCGGCATCGCTGAGCCCCGCGCCGCGACCAACGGCTTCATCAATCGGCGTATCCGTAAGCACGGCCGCCACGGCAGATGCGGTTGTGGTGTTGCCTATGCCCATTTCGCCCGTAACTATCAGCTTATAGCCCTTCTCTTTCAGCTCCCTTACGGTATCTATTCCCGCCTGTATTGCCCGCATAGCCTGCTCCGGCGTCATTGCCGGGCCAAGGGTAAAATTCATTGTTCCGTTTGCAACGTGCCTGTCCGCAACGCCGTCCGCTCGTGTAAGCATGCCCACGTCAACCGGATACACCTCTGCGCCCACGGTGCGCGCCATTGCGCACACGGTGCTTTTGCCGTGCGCGGCATTCGCGGCAACTATCGCCGTTACCTCGCTGCCGGTTTGTGTGACCCCTTCCGCCACAACGCCGTTATCCGCGCAGAACATGGCAACGCAGCGCCGCGATATGTCCACGTTTGCGCTGCCCGTGAGCGCCGCCGTCTTTATCACCATTTCTTCCAGCTTACCAAGGCTGCCCAGCGGCTTTGCAATGCTGTCCCAACGGCGCTTTGCCAATACCGCCGCGTTCATGTCCGCATCCGGCATGGCTGAATTGAGTCCGTTTATGTATTGCTTATAATCTACTGCCATCGGGAAAGCATCTCCTTCATGTATGCGTAAACATCCATGCCGTACACCTTTTCAAGCGTTTCGCGGCTCAGCGCCGTATTCGTATCGCCTATCGCCGCCATGCAGCCATGGTCGAGCAGCAGCGCGCGTGTGCCGTATTTTTTTGCAAGGGAAAGATCGTGTACAACGCTTATAACCGCCCTGTCCCCCTGCGCGAGCCATTCTTTTATCAGCGCGAATACCTGCCGCTGATATATCAAATCAAGGTGGTTCGTGGGCTCATCCAGCAGCAGATACTTCGGGTCCTGCGCGAACACCTGCGCAAGGAACGTCCTTTGCAGCTCCCCGCCGGAAAGCGTGAGCACGGATTGCCTACGCTGCGCCGCCATGCCCGTTTTTTCAAGGGCAAGCTCAACCATGCGCTCATCGTCATCGCAGCGCCTTGCAAGCACACCCGGCGAATAGGCGTATCTGCCAAGGCGTACAACCTCCTCCACGCTGAACGAATACCCAACGTAATGGTTCTGCGTGAGCACGCCTATGTTCTTTGCCAATTCAACAGGCTTCTTTTTGCGTATATCCTGCCCGTTCAAAAGTATCTGCCCCGTGTATGCAACGCCGCCTGTAACGGCGTTTATTATGGTGGATTTCCCCGCGCCGTTGGGGCCGGCTATCATAAGCCATTCGCCGTCGTTCACGGCAAAGGATACGCCCTTAACTATATCCAGCGCGCCGCAGCGCACCGAGAGCGACTTTACCTCAAGCACGTCCGCTTTTCCCCCTTGCGCGATAGAATATTATTATAAACGCAACCGCGCCTATAAGGCTTGTTACAACGCCTATGGGCAGCTCCAATGGGCTTAGCAGGGTGCGCGCCGCAAGATCGCACAGCATAAGGAATATCGCCCCCGCAAACGCGCTTGCGCTAAGCAGCCGCCTGTGGTTCGGCCCCGCTATGAAGCGCGCCGCGTGCGGCGTAACAAGGCCCACGAACGCTATCGTTCCGCCTATTGACACGCATACGCCTATCAGCGCGGATACGCATATGAGCACCGTCAGCTTTGTCCTTTTTACGTCCACGCCAATGTTTCGCGCATTATCCTCCCCCACGGCGAACGCATTCAGCTCCCTTGCCTTTATAAAGAGAATTCCGCCGAATATTGCGAACGCCGCCGCAAGCGCAAGCGCGTTTGCGTATGTTGAACCGTTAAGGCTGCCCATTGTCCAAAAGGTTATTTGCTTGAGCTTGTTTGACGCAAACGTGATTATAACGCTCATGGCGCTGGATACAAACATTGAATATATAACGCCTATAAGTATTATTGTATTTGTTGAAAGTGAAAAATCAAGCCTGTATGCAAGGCCAAGAATTATCAAAAGCGATATGAACGCAAACAGTATTGCCATAACCATCGTGCCGGCGAACGGGAGCGAAGGGAACGATATGCCAAACGCAATGGCTATTACCGCGCCGAGGCTTGCGCCGGAGGACACGCCGAGCGTAGAGCCATCGGCAAGCGGGTTTTTCAAAAGGCCCTGCATTGCCGCGCCGCAAAGCGAAAGCGACGCGCCCGTGAGCGCAACGCACAGCACGCGCGGCAGCCGCACGGTAAGTATTATTGACGCGGGCAGCTCCTTTGGCATGTCCAGCCCCAGTATCGCGCGGCGAAATATCTCCGCCGTGCTTTTAAGCGGCACGTTCACGCTGCCCAAGCATACGCATATAACGGCGGTCAATATGGCTGCCGCCGCAAATATTATGTATTCATATGCCCTGAAGCCTTCCTGCGTTCCGTTCATAAGCGTATTATACCATCAATATCCGATTATTCCTAATAAAAAGCCGCTCCCGCAGCAGCTTTCGCCGCGGGAGCAGTATTTAGCAGTATATGCCGCTTATTCGGCGGTCACAAAATCATAAAGCGCCTTTGCGCCATCAAGCAGCCTGGGTGCGGGACGGCTGAGTTCATTGTCGGCAAGGTTGAGCACCGCGTTGTTCTTAACGGCGGTCAGCTCGCCCCAGCCTTCGCGGCCCAGTATCTCCTCAACGGGGGTCGGGCCTTCGCCATAATACATGGATATGGTAACTATGTAATCCGGGTTGCGCTCAATTACCTGCTCCTGAGAAATCTCGCCCCAGCCTTCAACATCGCTGAAGCAGTTGGTAAGGCCCATCATGGTGGCTATTTCGTCCATGAAAGTGCCCTTGCCAGCGGTCCAAAGGCCCCACTGAAGCGGAGAAACTTCAAAGTAAACGGTCTTTTCGCCTTCCACCTTGTTGGCGGCTATCTGCTCAAAGCCTTCCTTCATCTGTGCAATAAGGCTTTCGGCTTCACTGTCGCGGCCCAGCACCTTGCCTATAAGGTCTATTGAAGTATACACGCCTTCTATATCCTGTGCGTAGCATTCAACTACCTTTATGCCTGCTTCCTCTATTTTGGCTATAACGTCCTGGTCCTGATCCATTGCGCTGGTTATAAGCACATCCGGCTCAAGGGCAACAATTTCCTCTATATTCGTTTCGGAACCGGACTTGACGGATGCAACATCGAACACCTCGGCAGGATAGTCGCAGTATTCGCCGCGGCCCACTACCAGCTCGCCCGCGCCAAGGGCATAGACGATTTCGCATTCGCCCGCACTAAGAGCGACTACCTTGCTCGCCGGCGCATCAAGCGTTACCTCGCGGCCCATCATGTCCGTTACGGTAATACCTGCGGGTTCAGGGTCGGCGCTCTGTTCGGGCGCTGCGGTGTCCGCAACGGGTGCGGTGGTTTCGGGCGCGGTGGTGTCCACAGGGGGCGTCATATTGCCGTTATCGGCAGGCTGGCATGCCGCAAGGGCAATGCACATCATGGCCGCAAGCAGCACGGCCAGCAGTTTTTTAGTGTTTTTCATGTTAAAGAAAACTCCTTTCCTTTGTTTAGAGGCAAATAAAAAGGCTGCAGTTTCCGGAATACAAGCTGCAACCATAATATAGGCGACCCGCGCCATATAAGTTTCACTCAATCCCAGAAGTTTCCGTGCGAAAACAGGTTTCCCGACTTAGCTCCCCCCCTAACAAAGCGCCTTCCCGCCCGCTTTTATAGGCAGTGACATAAGTGCTTCTTCGTCCGCATCACGGTTACTGGGATAGTTCGGAGCTTTCATCCGATTCCCCGGTCTTTATTGTGGCCGCGCCGCGCCTTAACGCGGCAGTATAATCGCACGCTGTTTACTTTTTACCCTTGTATTATATTGTGGATGGGGTGATAAGTCAAGGTTAATGAGCTTGTATTGCCGCCATGTCAATGCTATACTGTTTTCATCTATGATTATGAGGTAATTTATTATGTATCTCCCCGATAGCATTGCGCGGTGCGTAAGCGCGCTGCCTTATGAGGAAAGCGGAATCGGCATGTCCGGCTCAAAGGTGCTGTGCTATGAAAACATGGTGCTTAAAATCGGCACGGATATGGCTGACTATGAGCGCAGCCGCAATATTCTCGGCTTCCTTGAAGGCAAGCTGCCCGCCCCGCGCATAATTGAGGTCGCCGAAGAAAACGGCACTAACTATCTGCTGATGACCCGCATACGCGGCAAAATGGCCTGCGCCAAGGAATATATAGATGATGCAGCAACGCTGCTTCCCCTGCTTGCAGACGCCATACATATGCTATGGAACGTGAATACGGCGGATTGCCCGTATCAGAACATGCTTGAAGCGAAGCTTGCCTTTGCAAAGCGCAATGTTGAGCAGGGGCTATGCAGCACGGATGACGCCCAACCCGGCACATACAGCCCGAACGGGTTCGCCGATCCTGCGGAGCTTTATAACTGGCTCATTGCAAACAAGCCGACCGAACAGCGCGTATTTTCGCACGGCGATCTTTGCCTGCCGAATGTGTTCATAGACAACGGCAAAATAAGCGGCTTTATAGACCTTGGCTGGGCCGGCGTTACGGACATATATCAGGATATAGCCCTGTGCTACCGCAGCCTTGTTAACAACCGCGACGGCAGATACGGAACAACGCACCCGTATTTTGATGCGGATGCGCTGTTTAACCTGCTCGGCATAGAGCCGGACAGGGATAAGCTTTTCTATTACACAATGCTGGATGAGCTGTTTTAGGCTTTATTTCACAATAGGCCTGCCTATCCATTGCTCGTCCGGTGCAGCGCCCAACCATTTGGCTATGGTCGGCGCGATATCAAGTATGCTTATGGGTTCGCCCGTGAATTCATCCGGCGAACCATGCTCCGGTATTATCACGGGGATTGTCATGTCCTCCGGCGCGTCGCTGCCGTGGTTCATGTCGTGCCCGCCATGATCAGCTGTAATCAGCACCTTATATTCTTCCGGCGTTGCTGTAAGCACGCGCTCTATGTTGGCCCATTCTTCGTTTACCACGCTAAGATATTCTTCGCTCATCCAGCCGAAACGGTGCCCGGTTTCATCCGCCCAGCCGAGATAAAGGAATATAAAGTCAGGCTTTTCGGCGGCCATTGCGGCTATCGCCGCGTCCGTCACGGTGCGGTCGGCCTTTATCCCCTGCTCGTGAAACATGGCGCTGCACAGCGAACAATCAAGCATGCCGGGCTTTGCCAGGTCCCTAAGCTGCTCCCACGTATAATAAAAAGCGCAACGCTTACCGGCATTGTGCAGCTTTTCTATAAGCCCATCCACGGGCCGCGCCATGGGCACGAACGTATTCGTCAGTATCCCGTGCCGCTGCGGCACAACGCTATGGAACAGAGACATATGGCACGGCAGCGTTACGGACGGAAACACCGTTTTCGCCTGCATATCCTTATAGCGGCAGCTTTTCAGCATATTGTCCGCATATTTGCTGCCGCATGCGGCTATGCTGTCCGGCCGCATACCGTCCACCAATATAAGCAAAACCTTATCCATGGTATCCTCCGAGTAAAACAAAAGCGCCGCACATAATGCAGCGCCATGTTCTTTTTTGAAAAACGCGCACCCGCCGCTCGACATAAAGCACCATAGGCGGCACACAATAAGCTAAGCTCCGGCCATGCATTCCCGCGGCACATCGGATTTTCCGCTTAATGCTGCTTCCGTCAGGACCTGACATGGTTCACGGCATCCGATTGCACAGGACACAGCCTTCAATGCTTCGCCCTTGTTCCAGCCCCACAGCGCTTCGCCTCACGGCGGGAATCACACCCTGCTATAGCGGATTGCAGGTACAGGGCACCGCTAACTCCCCGCTTGGCGCGCAAGAATATTGTATCCGTTTCCGCGCCGCTTTGCAAGCTAATTTTTCAATTCAAACGGCACGCTTTTACCGGATGGATATAAAACATCCCCCGATGATTCACCGGGGGATGTTGCTTTGCTTTTTATGCCGCGCTTTATGTGGCAAAGCCGGTGAAGGCCCACGCCACCAACACGAACAGCAGCAGTATTCCGAGAGCTATTGGCAGAAAAACCGCAAATGCGGAAAGGATAAGGGCTTTAAGATCCCCCTTTTCCAAGCCGCCCTCCTTGTGTATTTCATCGGAGAGAGTCTCTGCTTTCTTTGGGTCATACTTTTTAAGCTTTCGAAGCCTATCAATAAGCATGACTTACTGTTCCTCTTTCTTGCCATTCCGCTCAAAGAGATATTTGCCGTTTTCGTCTATCTTCTTATCCAGGAAATGGCAGGCTACGAAATGGCCGGGCTCGACCTCCACATACGGTGGGGGTACGCGCTTGCACTTTTCGCAGGCCATATAGCAGCGGGTGTGGAATTTGCACCCTTCCGGAGGACGGATTGGACTTGGGATATTGCCTTCCAGAATAATACGATCCTTGCTGGCGGAATCGGGATCCGTCGTGGGGATGGAGGAAAGCAGCGCCACGGTATACGGATGGCGGGGATCCTTAAATACCTCTTCAGCCGTACCAAGCTCCACCAGGTTGCCAAGATACATAACGCCGATACGGTCGGAAATGTAGCGGACAACGGACAGGTCGTGGGAGATGAACAGATATGTCAGATTCTCGCTCTCCTTCAGCTCCTCAAGCAGGTTGATTATCTGGGACTGTATGGACACATCCAGTGCGGATACGCACTCATCGCAAACGATGAACTTGGGCTTTACAGCCAAAGCACGGGCAATGCAGATGCGCTGACGCTGACCACCGGAGAACTGGTGAGGGTAGCGATGGAGCATATAGCCCTGCAAGCCGCACTCCTCCATAACGCGGAGTATGTACTCCTTCATCTTGGGGTCGCGCGCCTTGAAGAACTTATGCGTAACAAGACCCTCGCCTATTATCTGGCCCACGGTCATGCGCGGGTTAAGCGAAGAATAGGGGTCCTGGAATATAATCTGTATATCCTTACGCAGAACGCGCATTTCGGAATAGTTCAGCCGGCTGAGGTCAATGCCGTTGTCCAGCATGGCTTCATACTCCCGGAACTTAGCATCGTCCTTATACTTGGCCTTGATAGCCGCCACGTTTGCTTCCTCATCCTTAAGCAGGGCATTGAGCATATCAAGCTTTTCCTGCAAAGCCCTTTTCCTTGCCCTGTAAAGCTGCGCCTTGTGCAGGGCCTTGCGAATCTTGGGCTGAGGATTCTTGAATTCCTTGTCGGCCTCAATCTCCTTGGCAATAGCCTCGTTAAGGGATATCTCGCCGTCCATATCCCGCATCTGCTCCTTGATTTTGGAAATCTGGATATTTGTGCGGTACTTTTTCAGCAGCGCCTCCGCGCCTTCCCTCGGGTCGTCAAGCGCGGCAAAGCCGCCCAGTATCTTAACAACGTTCTGGAAAGCGGTCTGCGCTTCGGCCTCAAGCAGGTTCTTGGTCTGATGCTGATAGAACGTAGCCTGCTCGCCCGCCTTTTCCACTTCCGCAGCGGCAGAGTGAGCCTTAGCTTGCTCCTTCTTATATCGCTCAATCATCTTGGGCGCCCGCATCAGGGTCTTTGCCACGTATTCGGGGGCAAAATCCTCCAACGTGCGGCCGTAATACAGGGTGCTGCCCGCAGTCTGATCGTATAGCTGAAGTATGGTTCTGCCCAACGTGGACTTACCGCAGCCGGATTCGCCCACCAGACCGAATGTTTCGCCGCTGAAAATATCTATTGTGATATCCTCGTTGGCCCTTACATACAGCTGTTCTTTCTGGAACCACTTAGTTTTGGCTACAGGAAAGTATTTTTTAAGATTTGTGATTGACAACAGCTTTTCCGTGTTCTTCACTGCAGCGCACCTCCTTCATGGGATAGAAACAACGAATTCTCTGACCGGGGAATACTTCATTGAGCGTAGGCTCCTCTTCCAAGCAGCGCTGAGTGGCGTATTTGCACCTTGGCGCGAACTTGCAGCCCTTGGGCAGCGCCAGCGGATGCGGCACCACGCCGGGAATGGGCTTTAGCTTGGTGCCCACATTGTCCATACGGGGGATGGAATGCATCAGGCCCTCCGTATAGGGGTGGCTCGCCGGGCAGTCCTGGCTGAATATGGTCCGCGCAGATGCCTGCTCCACAACCTGACCGCAGTACATAACAACCACATCGTCCGCCATTTCGTTTATAACGCCCAAATCGTGGGTTATGAATATTATGGCGGTGCCGTTTTCGCGCTGAAGCTCGTTCATCAGGTGCAATATCTGTGCCTGAATGGTAACGTCCAAAGCGGTGGTAGGTTCGTCCGCTATAAGTATCTTGGGCTTGCAGGCAAGCGCCATTGCTATCATGACACGCTGCCGCATACCGCCGGAAAGCTGATGGGGATACTGGAGCAGTACCGTTTCGGGGTTAGGTATCTGCACGGCATAGAGCATCTCCACCGCCTTCTTCTCCGCTTCCTTCTTGCTCATCTTCTGGTGAATTATGAAGGGTTCGCTGAGCTGACGCTTGATGGTGAACACCGGGTTCAAGCTTGTCATGGGCTCTTGGAATATAACGGATATCTTATTGCCGCGTATGGAGTACATCTCCTGTTGTGAAAGCTTGGTCAAATCCTTGCCTTCGAATATAACTTCTCCCTCTGCAATATAGCCATTGCCATCCAGCAGTTGAAGGATGCTCATGGCGGATACGGATTTGCCGGAGCCGGACTCGCCCACTATACCTATGGTCTTGCCGGAATCCAGCGAGTATGATACGTCGTTGACAGCCTTAACAATACCTTTTCTGGTCTTAAAATAGGTATGAAGGTTTTTTACTTCTAATAAAGCCATTTCTTTGCCTCCATCCATTATTTCTCTTGGGAGCTCTTGGGGTCAAGAACATCTCGCAGGGTGTCGCCGATGATGTTGATGCTGATAGTCGCCACAGACAGCGCAATGGCGGGGAACAGCCACTGCCACCAGAAGTTCTGGATGACTATGGAGTTGTTGGCGCCGTTAAGCATATTGCCCCATGTGGGCTGCGGCTGCTGTACGCCGAAGCCCAGGTAGGAAAGGCTGGACTCGGTAAGCATGCATCCTGCAAAGTCCAAAGTGATGTTCACCAGAATAATGGATATGACGTTGGGAAGAATATGCTTGAAGGCTATTCTGTTCTCCTTTACGCCCATTGACTTGGCAGCAATTACGAACTCCTTCTCGCGCTCCGCCAACACCTGAGCGCGAATCATGCGGGCAAGACCCGTCCAGCTCAGCAAGCCAAGTATTATCATGATTATGAATATTCTGGTATTTTCGCCTATCGGCATCGTTCGTATGACGTAGGAAAGCATCATGGCGAACGGCAGGAAGGGCAGCGAGGAGAAAATCTCCGTTATGCGCATGAGCAGCATATCCACCCAGCCGCCAAAGTAACCGGAAAGGCAGCCCACTATAACGGCGATTATGGTGGAAACCACAACGGCTACCGCGCCGATAGTCATGGTCATCTTGCCGCCGTGTATGATTCGGGTGAGTATGTCGCGGCCTCTGCTGTCGGTACCGAGAGGATAGCCGCTGAAGCCGACGCTTTCCACCAGCTTATCTTCGCTGTCTACCATATAGCTCTGCTTGGAGCCGGTGTAGACAAGGCTGCACCTGTCGCCATCCACGTTGCACTGGCCGCCGTCGTTATGACCCCATGCGTACACGTTGCCGGTTTCGCTGACTGCCACAAAGTGACGGGTACCCGCCTTGACTCCCACTATCTTTTCGTTTGCGGTAGCTTCGGGGATATCCTTTTCGCCGTATTCGGAGGCGCCGAATACCACCATGCTGCCATCGTCCATTACGAAGCAGTAGCAGTTATTGGTAGCGGCAATATCCAAAACCTTGCGATCCTTCATATAGGTACGCAGATTTTGAATCTGACCGTCCTTATTGGAGTAAGCGGTCTGCTTATTGAAGGTGAGGGTCTGGCCGCCGGTAACGGTGCCGTCCTCCTTGAGCAGTATCGCATAATAGTTGGAGAAGGCAACCTTCTTCACTTCGGTATTGTACTTCTCCTTATTGGCAAACTCAACAAGGCTGAGCATGCTGTTGTTGTTGCCCCACATATACATACGCCCGTCGTCCATTACAAGGGCCGTTACCTGATAGCCACAGATGAGCTGACGTACATGGTCGGGATCGATGGTGCCGTTAATAAGCTCCTCCGGCTCCTCGGTATATGGGTCGTTCGGGTTCTTGAGATAGCCGTACTGAGCGTTGCCGTTGGAGCCCCAGCCGATCACCTCACCATCGGTAGTGACGGCTATGATATGGTCCGAACCGGCGGCAGCGGCAACCACCTTGCCGGGCTGTATGGCATCGGGATAGTCGGAATAGTCCACGCCCGTAAGGTTGTTTTTAACGTTGCCCCAAAGATAGAAGGTATTATCCTTGCTTACGCCAACGGTGAAATCGGCAAAGCCGTTTATATCCTTTATCTGGTTCTTCAAGCCTTCCGGCACCGTTTTCATGTTGTTAATCGGGGGCATGTTGGCCTGGAGCGGATCGGTGTAATTAAGATCCATGGGCACGAAGTACGGCCCGATGAACACAAACAGGAACATGCCTATCAGCACAACCAATGCAACCACGGCCAGCTTCCTGCGAAAGAAAGCCTTCGTTGCCATTACGGAAGGGCTTTCAATCTTTTCGATGGCGAACTTTTCGTCATCACTCATTTCTTTGCTGCCACCACGGAAGGTCCGCCTGAACCAGTTGCCCAAGGTGCTGAACACGCCGTTCTTTTTGGCAGTGCTGTTGTTTTTCTTTTCCATAGACTGCCTCCTTTACTTGTTGACGCGGATACGCGGATCGACCAAACCGTATACAAGGTCGATAATCAGGTTGCCGAAGAGGGAAATGGAAACGTAGAACATCTGTAAAGCCAGAATGACCTCGTTATCATTGCCGTTCAGGGCGTCAAAATATACTTTACCGATACCGTTAAGGCCGAAGATGTTTTCAATCATTACAGAGCCGCCGAATATGCCGAGGAACCAGCCTATGATCAGCGTAATGATCGGCAGCAGAGCATTGCGCCATGCGTGGGAATAGATTACAACCTTTTCCCTGACGCCCTTTGCGCGTGCCGTGCGGATGCAGTCCATGGACAGCGCCTCTATCATTGCGGCGCGGACGTAACGGGTCATGCCGCCCAATGAGCAGAACGTCATTACTATAAGCGGCAATGCCAAATGGTACATCTTATCCCAGAACTGTTTTGATTTGCTCCAATGCAGACTCCCCGCCGTTGTCATGCCAGAAACCGGGAACCACCCAAGCACCACGGCAAAGAGCCAAATGAATACAATTGCGATAATAAATGTCGGTAAACTGTAGCCTATAATCGTGCCCACCTGCACGGCTACGTCCCTTCTGCTCCCGCGCTTTACTGCGCAGAATATGCCAAGGGGAATTGTTATGCCCAAGGCAAGAATGGTGGCGAAAATGTTGATGAAAATGGTGTTCTTCATGGGCTCCACCAGCACCTCGATAACGGGCTTGCCGTATTTGGTGGACTGGCCTAAATTGCCCTGAAGCAGGCCGTCGTATCTGCCGTCATAGAATGGGTATATACCCAGCCAGCGGAAATAGCGTTCGAGCTTTGTACCGTCCGTTCCGTAACGTCTTTTCCAAAACTCCAGACGCTCGTTATAATCCAGCTTACGGTTGGCCTGAACCTCCGTTTTTGCTGCTTCCGCCGCCTTATCTATGGGCAGCATATTGTAAATCATATAAATCATGAATGAGAGAATAAAGAATACGAGAATAATAAACAATACTCTCTTAACTATGTATCTTCCCATAGGCACCCTCCGTTTGATATGCCCGCGCGGCTTAATGCGGGCTACGCCGTTAAGACTCTCTAAAAAACACGCCAACCTGCACAGGAAGGAATCCTTATAGACATGCAGATCGGCGCATGCGCTTAAACCTGTAACCGGAAGATCGCCTTTACAACGCGGGGGGCATATTATATGCCCCCGCACAATTGTTTGCGCTTAAAGCGATCTTATATTTTCTTCCGTGTTGAACCGATTAGTAGTTCTCGAAGAAGTCGGCCTCGTCCATGAGATAGTAGGCCGAATAGTTATCATACTGAGCCGGATCGATGGTCATATTGAAGGAGAAATCGTATGCGGCGCTGTTGAAGCCGGTAGCAAAGTTGATCGCGTTCAGCTTGGCCACGCCGTCCCAACCGTGGTCGGTCATCTGGCTCAGTTCGCCGTAGAGACCGGTATTGAAGTCGGTGGAGGTATATACGATGTAGGCGCCGATCTCGGTGGTGGCATTGGGGTTAGACTGCCATGCGGTGATCAGCATATCGGTTACGTTGTTGGGCTGAGTACCGAAGTAGTTGATTGCCAGCGGCATGTAGAACTCGCCATCGATCTCAACGGTCTTGTAAGCGCCGTCGGTGGACTTAAAGGCGATGTTCTGCGGGGAGCGCTCATAGCCTTCCAGCTTCTTATAGCGGACGGGGTCGGTGCCGGCAACGTAGGGTTCACCCTTTTCGTTGTAGATCCAGCCGCCTTCGTCGAGAACCGCGTTAGCGGAGTCGGAGCTGTAAGCATACTGGTTCAGTATGATTTCGTCCTCAACGGCCTTGTAGGCGGAGAAGCCGGTGTAGTACGGACCATGCACAACGGAGCCGAAGCCGCCGGTGAAGGTCTGCGCGAACTCGGGACGGTTGATGGTGTAGCAGATGGCCTGACGCACTTCGGCAAAGGCGGTGGGGCCAAGGTCGCAGCGGAAGCCGAGCTTACCGTAACCGGCGCGGTCGTAATGGGTTTCGGCGAACTTGCCTTCGCCTTCGTCAACTATCTTAAGGGCAGCCTTGGTTTCGTCACCGCCAGTGATGCCGGAGATGATGTCGATTTCGCCCTTGAGGAGCTGGTCGTTCTGGGTTTCGCTGATAACCTTTACATAGGTGAGGGTTTCGATGCTGGGCTTGCCGCGGGCATCGTCGCCGGGATAGACGGGGTTCAGCGTCAGGGTAGCGGTCCTGGAGGAAGCGTCATAATTGGACACTACATAGGGGCCGCTGTAGGGAAGATCGGAATCCCACTTCAGGTTATTGTTGATAACGTCAACCATAACAAAGGCGTCAACGCCGTCCTTGGCTTCCTTCTTATAGAAGCCCTCGGAGAGGCCGCACTCGTTGTTCTCGTTGACAATGATCTCGTTCTCGCCAAGGTACATCTGCATGGGAGCGGGGCTGAAGCCGGCAAAGTTTATCAGATAGTAGTAATTGGCATAATCAGCCTGATAGGTGATGGCAAAGGTGTAATCATCAATGAGCTGCACGCCCTTGAAGTAAACCGGATCGCCCTCGCCCTCATAGGCCTTGAATTCATCGAAGCCTTCAACAACCTGGCCCTCATTGCCGTTGCCGCCGGCAGCCACCGCCACATTGGTGGAGTTGACCAGCAGGGAAGCAATGTAGTTCTTGGCGGTGATGGGGGTGCCATCGGAGAACTTCATGTCATCGCGGATCTTGATGGTGTAGGTCAGGGTGCCGTCCTCGTTCTTAACGTGGGTGGGCTCTTCGGCAACAGCCATCATGTTCCATGCATAGGAACCGTCGAAGCCGGACATAACGGTGGAATAACCGGTGGTCAGATTCTGGATGTCCAGATCGGAAGAACCGGGTGAGGACTTGCCCCAGGACGCGTTGCGGAAGCTGCCGGAAAGCTCGGTGCTGCTGCCGAGAATGAAGGAGCTGGTTTCGCCTTCCTTAACGGTGGCGGCAACGATGGCATCCGCGGGTCCCCAGTAAGGAGAGGTCGCGAAATTTTCAATCTTGGCATTGTAAACATCAAAGTACTGGTTGGAGTAAAGAGGTATTTCGCATACCATGTAGTTCCAGCGCTGGATGTAAAGCTTCCACCATTCGGCGTAAACGTCATCTTCGGTCTTGTACTTGTCGCTGCCCTCGGGTACGCTGCAGTTGTAAACCATGGCCATGGAAAGGAAGTCCATACCAAGCTCATAGGTCTTGCCCTCGTACGTTACGGTGGCGATGCCGTCCTCATCCTCTTCAACCATGTCTATGGTGATCTTGGAGCCGATCTTCTTATAGACAGAGGTGTAATCCTGATGGACGATGGCGCCGTTCTCGTCTACCACATAGTTCGGAGCAACGGGGTCGGTGCCCGCGTTGGGATCCGGAGTAGTATCGGTGCCCGCGTTGGGATCCGAAGGAGTGTCGGTGGTCGGTGCATTGGTCTGCTGATCACCGCCGGTGGGATTCTGCGGCTGGCAGCCTGCGACTACGCAAAAGACCATCATGGCAGCCAGCATCAGTGCAAAGAACTTTGCAAATTTGATTTGCATGTTTTTTCCTCCTTGTTTTTTTATAGTTTTTTTATATTTTACCGCTCATGTCGGAAAATATCATGTTGTGCTCTTGGATAAATCGGCTGGATATTTGCATGGTAGAACTGCATATACGGCCTTTCTATCATCTTCTAATGAATTCTATCACATGGCAGAATAAAATGCAACATAAATGTTGCGCCGTTATGAATACTGCATGTCAAATATGCAATTTTCCCCAAAAACAGGCATACTCTGCACATATTACCGTATGTGCGGATATGTATTTTTTATGCCCGTGCCGCTTTCATACGCTTGCATTATTTGCCGTTCGCACCGTTCTTTGCCGATGCATCGTTTACGGCCGCGCCCTTTTTGCGCAAATTCCCCCTGCGCGGCGCGCGTGTGCGGCTAATTTTTTAATTCGCGCTTGCATCCTATCCTCAATATGATATAATAGCAAAGCAGCGTGTGCCCATAGCTCAGCTGGATAGAGCGTCAGACTCCGACTCTGAAGGCCGAAGGTTCGAATCCTTTTGGGCACGCCATATGCAAAAAGTATCTGCACGGCGGGTGCTTTTTTCTTTATGTTTTCATTTTTATGATGTACAATTTCTATATAATGCATGAAAGGGCGATAAGCTATGAAACACACAACGCTTTGCTATATAGAAAAGGACGGCAAATACCTTATGCTGCACCGCGTAAAAAAGCAGCACGACGTGAACCACGACAAATGGATAGGCATAGGCGGGCATATTGAGCCGAACGAAACAGCGGACGAATGCATACTGCGCGAAGTCAGGGAGGAAACCGGACTTACGCTGACCAGCTTCCGTAAATGCGGGGAAATACTGTTCGACAGCGCCCCATGGCCTGAGGAGATGATGCATCTTTATTATGCAGACGGGTTCACAGGAAAGTTGACGGACTGCGACGAAGGCGAACTCGTGTGGCTGGACAAAGCAAAGCTGAAGGAATTGCCTGCGTGGGAAGGCGACTTTATATTCCTTGAGCTAATGGAGCGCCATGCGCCGTATTTTGAATTGGAACTGCATTATAACGGCGAAAGGCTTGACCGCGCAATATTGAACGGCACCCCCTTGCCCCTGCCGAACTGGCGGGATGCGATAGACGCCCTGTATTGACCGCAGTAATTGAACGCTGAGGATATTCCATGCTTGATATAATAAGGCTTTATGATTCAAAAACAAAAAAGACCGTTGCGCGGGGCATACTGGAAGCCCTTCCGGAATGGTTCGGCATTGCGGAGGCGCGCGAGGAATACATTGCACAAAGCGCCGCCGAGCCATTTTGGTGCGCCTATGACGGCGATAAGCCGATAGGCTTCCTTTATATACACCAAACGGGCGACGCAACGCTGGAGCTTTACGCAATGGGCGTTTTGAAGGAATACCACCGCCTGGGCGCAGGCAAGGCATTATTCGCCGCGGCATATGAATATGCGCGCGCAAACGGCTATTGCTTTATTCAGGTAAAAACGGTACAAATGGGCAAATACGCGGACTACGACAAAACGAATCTTTTCTACAAGTCGCTCGGGTTCAGGGAGTTCGAGCTGTTCCCAACGCTTTGGGACGAGCATAACCCGTGCCAAATCTATGTTATGGCGGTAAAATAAAGGGCACACTTCGGGCAGATGTTCATAAAACCGTATTATCAAGCATCGGATAGCCGATAACCGGACGGAATGGGTACGGCCGATGAACGCTTGCAAGGCACAGGCGGAGGAAATTGTGAAAGCGGAATTGAGTTATGATTGGGTAAAGAAAGTCCGAGCGGAAGCCGTTCGGGCTTTTTCATATCTCATAAAATCCGCGGTAGATTGTTCGTAGAGTTTATGTTACAATTCTAATGTCTGAACAGGACAATAAATCGGAATTTAACAAAGGAGTACGAATATATGAGTAAAGCGGCTATTTCTTCCATTGTTGCTATTATCTTAGGATATCTTGGCTCTGCATTTGGAGCCGAAATAATGAATTGGCCTCAGCTCGGTCCAATTCTTGCAATTGTTGTAATGGGGTCTGCAATCATTACCTCTTTGGAAAAGAAAAAATAATTGCTTGACAAATTCCAGTTTGCCAAACCGATAAAGCACCTTCAGGAAGCAAAGAATATGCACTACTCCCCTATCGTGAGTAGTGCATTTGCATAGCTTCATTCGCCGCCAACAAATTCACCCAAGCGCAGCGGTATATGGAATAAAAGCCTCGGCGGGAAATCTCCTGCTGAGGCTTTTTTGCGGTACATCCGTATTTATCATGTTCTTGATTTAAGATACGCTTCCAGCTTTTTCTTTATGCGCTGCAATGCATTATCCACCGTTTTTGGCCTGCGGCCGAGCGCGGCGGCAATCTCCTGATAGCTATGCCCTTCAAGGAAAAGCTCCAGCACGTCCTTTTCAAGCGGCGTAAGCATGGTATCCAGCATTTTTGTCATGTCCGTCATGCTTTCGCGGCTTATTATCAGCTCCTCCGGATTATCCGTGCGCGCGGCCGGCATTGTGTCTATCAGCGTGCGCTCGTTTTCGTCGTCCGTGGCCTTATAAAAGGATATATATGTGTTCAGCGGAACGTGCTTTTTACGCGTGGCCTGCTTTATTGCAGTTATAATCTGGCGCACTATGCACAGCTCCGCAAAGGAGCGGAAGCTCATGTCGTGCCCCGGTTCATAATCGCGCACGGCCTTATACAGGCCTATCATCCCCTCCTGAAGCAAATCTTCCCTGTCCGCCCCGATTAGGAAATACGGCCTCGCCTTTATGCGCACCAAGTTTTTGTGCCGTTCGCACAGCGCTTCCTCGGCCCATGCTTCGCCGCTGCGCGAAAGGGCTATCAGTTCTTCATCGCTCAGCTCTTCCGCGCGCTGCGCCGCTGTGCTCTCGTCAATGTGTTCCACTATGCCTCGTCCTTTTTATCAGTTTTTCCTTATTCCGTCCTGCCTGCGCTTTTCAAACATAAGCACCGCCGCAGCTACGGCCGCATTGAGCGAATCTATTTGGCCAAACATGGGTATGGACACAAGGAAGTCGCACTTTTCCTTTACCAGCCTGCCTATGCCGTCCCCCTCGCTGCCTATCACCAGCGCAAGCGCGCCTTCCATGCGGGCGGACGTCATCGCCGTGCCGCTCATATCCGCGCCGGCTATCCACAGTCCCTCGTCCTTCAGCCGCGCTATGGCGTTTGCAATGTTTGCAACGCGGGCAATGTGCGCGTATTCAACGGCGCCTGCGCTCGCCTTGCAGGCGGCTGCCGTAACGCTTACGGCGCGGCGGCGCGGGATTATTATGCCGTGCGCACCCGCGCAAACGGCGCTCCTTATTATGGAACCGAGATTGTGCGGATCCTCTATCCCGTCAAGGATTATTATGAACGGTTTTTCGCCCTTTTCTTTGGCAAAATTCAATATGTCCGCTATTTCGCAATATTCAACGCCCGGCACCATTGCCACTATGCCCTGATGGTTGCCGGTTTTCTGCCCGTGACCGAATGGCATGCAAAGCTCGTCCAGCTTTTCGCGCACAACGCTGTCCACGCGGATGTTATTGTCCCGCGCAAGGTTGATTATCTCCCTGAGGGAACCGTCTATCTCTTTGGTCACCAGTATCTTATCTATGCTCCTGCCGCTGCGCACAGCCTCGCGCACGGCATTGCGGCCCATTATAAGGTAGGGCAGCTCATCCTGCTCCTCGTTCGCCTGCGGCGCGTTCTCCGCCTGCTTATCGCGGGCCTTATATGCGGTTTCCTCGCGCTTTGCCTTATAATTATCTTCCTTCTTGGCGCGGTCGTAGCGGCCTTCGGCATTGTCCCGCTTTTTATAATACGGTTTCTGCTCGCCGTCCTTATAATACGGCTTCTGCTCCGCTCCCCTGCGGTCGTTCCCGCGGTTAAATGATTTTCCGCCTTTATTATATCCGCCTTCGGGGCGCTTGCCGCCGCGCTCCTGGCGGCTGGAATAGGTTACGGGCATACCGTCGCGGAATACCACCTCGTTCACGTTGCGCTGCTCATCGCGGCGATAGTTGCGGCTGTTATGATACTGGGCCATTTTTATTTCTCCTTAAATATTTGTCTTGTTATATGCAGTTTTCGCGTGCAAAGCGCGATATTTCGGCGTCGCTTGTGCCGGACGCAGCCAGTTCTTTAAGCTTTTCCAGCCTTTCGCGTACCTCGCCCGCCTTGCCGCAGCTCATTTTGCCCTCCGGACATGCGCCTGATGCGCAGAACGGCCCACATATGGAAAAAAACGACGGCGCTTCGCGCATGCACATGCCAAGCATTGCCCATGCCAGCGCGCGTATCTCCCACTGCGCCCTATTGCAGCAGCGAAGGTTGAAAAAGTGCATAAGCTCCCGCGCGTTCATTGTGAATACCATTCGTGTTTCCGCGGCGTTGGGCAGCATGAAGCGCGCATCCTCCGCAGGAATGCCAAGCGAAAGCCAATGCTGATAGAATTGTTCGCACTGCTGTATCTGCGCAATGTATTCAAGCTCCGCTTCCTCTCCAAGCGCCTTTACGCTGGGGGGAACGATATAGTCAAGCGCATCCTTTTTAACATAGCGCTGGGACTGCACGGAAAAGCTTGCTATGCGGTGGCGCGTTATCTGCGCCAGCAGCGCGCGGCTCACTCCCTGCGCCGCAAAAGTGAACGATGCATGCTCTATCGGGGAAAGATGCCCCAACGATATAAGCTTTTTAACAAAGCTTTCGCTTTTGCCCTGCACGGCGTCCTTGAGCGAAAGAATGTCGCTGTCGCTGTAACAAAGTCTGCCCGCCAAAGCTATTGCCGTTTCGGGTTCTGGCGTATGGCAAAGCAGCAGCGCCTCCATATTTCTTTGCGGCATTGGTTTATCCTCCGTTTTGCTGTTTATTCAAGTATAAGCTTCATCAGCTCCGTAAGCCTTTCATCCCGGCCGTTAAGATATAAATACCCTATCAGCGTCTCCAGCCCCGTGGCCGTGCGGTAATCGGAAATGGTAGCGTTCTTGGCCACCGTGCCAAGGTGTGAATTGCGCCCGCGCTTGTATACGCCCATCTCCTCATCGTCAAGCAGCGGCTCTATTTTGCGGAAGCCCTCCGCCTGCCCCTTGGCGCATACGCGCTTTGCGCTCATCAGGTGCAGTTCATGCACCTTCGCGTCCGCCTGCGTTACCAGCAGCGTGCGCACATACAGATCAAAAACCGTGTCCCCTATAAAGGCAAGGTTAAGCGCGGGCAGCTGCGCTGCCTTCTGCTCTCGCTCGCCCGTGGGCAGGGCGCGGCGTATTGCGGCGACTATTGCGCCGGTTTGTTCAAATGCATTCTCCATCGATTATATTATAAATGTGTACAGCCGTGAAATCAATAAAAAAGCGGGTGTTAAATTCCCGCTTTTGCTTTTACTCCTGCGGTGTAACGTCCTGATAGAAGACCTCTATCATTGTATCAAATACGGATTGCTTATCAAGCGTCAGCTCAACGTGATCCTCGTCGCTCACTATGGATTCACCTTCAAGCTTGTATATGTCGCCGGAAAAGGACATGCCCGCCGCCTCGGTAGCGAGATATGTAAGCTCGCTCACGTCAAGGTCGCTCAGTATATACTTGCTCAGCGAAGAATATATGTTCAGCACGCACGCCGGATTTTCCGCCACCTTCTGCCGCGCGGTCTGTATCATTGCAAGCAGATATTGCTTCTGGCGCGCCATGCGCTCCGCATTGCCGGTTTCGGTAAGCTGGCGGCTGCGGATATATGCCGCGGCCTGCTTGCCGGTAAGCGTAACCTCCGCGCCTTCCTTCATATTTTTGCACCCGGGCATGTTGCTGAACGGATAATCCCCCTTTATCGTAACCGTTATACCGCCCAGCGCATCGTTCAGGTCCGCTACGCCGCCCATATAGAACGCGGCATAGCCGTCTATCTGCAATCCGTAGAACAGCGCGGACACAGCCTCCCTGCAAAGTTCGCAGCTTACATTCAGCCCATCCCCGTATGAATACGAAAGGGCTATCTGCGCGCGGCCTACGCCCGCCGTGTTGCCGTCCTTATCCAGTATTGCCATGTCACACATGGTATCGCGGTTGACGGCTATGAGCGACATTTTGTCGTTCACCGTATCAAGCGAGGCCAGTATTATAACGTCCGCCTGGTTATCGTTGCCGTATTTCAGCGGCTCCTTTGGCTTTTTGTTGGAGTCCACACCTATGAACAGCAAATTTATAAGCTCATCTTTGTATTTATAATACCGCCCGCCGCTTGTGATGTCGTAATCTATCGGCACGCTCGGCGTGGGCGCAGGTGTGGGCGCGGTAATGCCGCCGTTCTCATCCGGTTCTGCCGATGTGGGAACCTCAACAAGCATAGGTGCCTTGGTTTCCTTACCGCTGAGCGATGCGCGCCCGCTCATCCATATTATAAGCGCCGCGCACACCAGCGCCGCCGTAAGCGCCGCCAGTATTATGAATATCAGTAATATCGGGCTCAGCCGTTTGCGTTTTTTTGCGTTCGTATTTTCCATGTATATCACTCCGCCTGCGCGTCAAGCAGCGAATACTGCGCGGTCAGCTTGGCCTGCACAAGATAGCGCTGCATGCGGTTCTGCTTATAGCATGTTGAAAGCGTAAGCACCTTATCGCCAAACGCGGGGAACATTTCGCGGTCGTAATTCGTATTCACGCCGTTTGCCAGCTTGTCAAAATAGCGGTTGAACTCATCCTCATCCGTAAAATCATGGCAAAGGAGCAGATGCTCGCTGCTGTGCGGATAGGCCGCAAAAACGGTGTATTCATATATAGCGTCGCTCATATAGATATACACAGTTCTGTGTTCTTCAAAATACGCGGGGTCTGCAAAGTCGTTAAGCGTGGCAAACATGGTGCCGTTTTTCCTGTTATGCCCGTAAAGCACGGTGACGGGATCCGAAAAGTCCCGCTTGTTATAGCGCTGCGAAAATATACTGCCGCCGGAATAATAGCTGCCGTCAACGGCATGATCTGAATAGAACTCGTCCTTATCCTCGCTCTGCACCACGGCATAATTGATTATGCTGCCCGGCATATCTATCCATGCGTAAATGTCCGGATTCAGTTCCGTAAGCGCATCGAAATTTATGCTGCGGAATTTTTTCTTTGGCTCCGCGTCCGCTGCGTCCGGCTGCGGTTCGGCGTCCGGCGCGGCAGTTTCTTCCGGTCCCGCTGTGTCCGCCTTAGGCACGGCAACCGTCATGTCCGATGCAATGTCGTTAGCCAGCTTGTCGTTAAGGCTATTCCCGCGCACATACTGAACAATATAAAGTATGCACAGCACGCAAACGACTGCCATTGCGGCGGATATAATGCCAAGTATTATCTTAACCGATTTTTTCATTTGGCTCCCCTCGTTCAAACGGTAAAAAAATGCCCCATAAACTACGCATTTATGAGGCTCTGTTTTGATTGTGATGCAAATTCAGCTTAGGCGTTGGCCTTCCTGCCTACATACAGCGCCACGCCGCCGCAAAGCACGGCCAGCAGCACTACGCTCTCAATACCGAAATCATATCCGGTCTGCGGAGAGGTAGGATCGCTGGAAACATCGGTGTTGCCATGCTCGGGGCTGATAACTTCGGTATCAGCGAACGCAACGGAAGCAAGGCTGAACACCAATGCAAGCGCCAACACTACTGCAAAGAACTTTTTCATAACAATCCCCTCCTGATAAAGGTTTCCTTGCGGATAGATATAGTATAGCTCATGCGGAGCGAAAAAACAAGCTGTTTTTTTGCTAAAAGCGGGCAAAAAGCTAATAATCCATCGTCAGCTTTTCGGCTGTCCGCGCGTCTATTTCCTCAACCGTACCTCCATGCACCCTATATACCCTGCTGCACATACCCAGCACGCTCGGCCGGTGGGTCGTAACTATGCAGGTTTTGTTCGGGTGCGCAAGCATTATGGAGCGAAGCACCTGCCGCTCTGTTGCAACGTCCAGCGCGGATGTGGCCTCGTCAAGCAGCATTATGGGTGCATCTCTCAGCACCGCGCGGGCTATGGCTATGCGCTGCGCCTGCCCTTCGGAAAGCCCGTGCCCGTGTTCGCCAACGGATGAATCAATGCCGTTTTCCATTCTGCTCACAAATTCCCATGCGCACGCCGTTTTAAGCGCCGCTTCAATTTCCCCATTTGAAGCCTGCGGCTTCACCATGCGCAGATTATCCGCAATGGTACCTGAAACAAGCGTATTCCCCTGCGGAACGTATGAGAAAAAGCCCCTAAGCGCGGCGTTCATCTCCTGCGCGCGGCCGTAGCCGTCGCCAAGCTCCGCCCGGCCCTTCTGCGGCCGTATAAGCGAAAGAATCATGCGCACCATCGTGGTTTTCCCGCCGCCGGATGGGCCTATCACGGCCACTATCTCGCCCGGGGCAGCCGTGAAATTCACCTTGTCAAGCACGGTTTCGCCCGCCTTATATGCAAACGAAACGTCCTCCAGCCGCACCGTAAGCCCGCGCGCGGCGTTGAGCGTATCCTCCCCTGCGCCGCATTCCTCCGGCGGCATTGCCATAAGCTCCCGTATCCTTGTTGCCGAAACGGACGCATTAAGGAACACAGGCACGGTTTTTACAAGCGAATTGAACGCGGACGAAAGCTTTGCCCCTTGCGAAAGGAAAAGCGTCATCGTGCCGTAAAGTATCTTCCCGTTCCATAGCAGATACAGGCAATAGCAGAACGCTGCCATCTGCACGGCGGAGCCTATCAGCGAAAGCACGGCCTCTGTTTTGATGCTGAACAGATTATAATCAAGGCTCACTTTTTTATATTCGCCCTGCATTTGGCGCAGCCGCTCGCTCTGCTTATCGGTTATGCCGAAGCTTTTTATTGAATCAAGGTTATTGAACGTTTCCGTTTCAAACGCCATCATGCCGCTGTTCAGTTCCCGCACCTTTTGTCCGAAGCTGCGCATGCGCCCTATCAGCCGCCTTGCGCTGAAAATCAAAAACGGCGCGCTCGAAAGCGCAAACAGCGCCATCACCGCATCATAATACATTATTGACAGCAGCGTTATTATGAACGTGTAGCTTGCTATTATCAAATCAGGCAGCCAGCTTATTGCGTTGCCGGCAACGGTATAAGCATCGCTGTTCAGCCGGTTAAGAAGATCCCCGCCCGGGTAGCCGTTGAGCGTGTTCCAGTCCGCGCGTATGACTTTATCGAACACCTCGGCCTGAATATCGTTATTCACCTTTATCGAAACCTTGGCGGATATTCTTGAAACGGTGCTTTTTAGCGCAACGCTCACTACCGAGCTTGCTATCATAACCGCTATAACGAACCACAGCCGCGCCCTGTCGTGCCCGGTGATTATATCAATGGTATATTTGCTTGCAACAGCGGAAACGAGCGCGAACGATGCGCTGAGTATCCCAAGCAGCGTATATATTATCACCGCCGCGCGGTAACGCCGCGTGTATGCCGCTATCCATTTCCAGTCGTTTATAATGTCCTTAAACGTGCCGTCCTTCATGCGGCCAAGCAATTCGCCCAGCGCCTCGGACCCAAGCACCTTCCGTTTGGGCTTGTTCTGCTCCATCGCTCCGCCGCCTTTCGTTCCGGTCTATCTCAATCCCTTGGGCACAATAAAGCTCAGCTTGAACATAAGCGGCCTCAGCTTTATAAGCACCACCCACGGCCCGGCAAAAAAGTCCCACCAAGGGTTCCCTTTCTTTATCCATTTGCCCTTGCGGCAAACATCCGTCACAACGGCAAACACCATGTCCGGTGCAAGCGGGCCTTCTATCTCCGTCTGCGCGTCTCCCGCGGCATAATAATTGCCCTGCCTATCCACGCGCACTATTCTGTGCATAACGTATTGGCCGTTCCTTCGGCGGTAAAGCGCCATGTTCCCGCGCCTGAGCGGCCCGTTTGGTTTAGCGAAGCGTATGCTGTCCCGCCCGTGCACAAGGAACGGCGTCATGCTGCCGCCAGTTATTGTAAGGCACACGGTTTCGCCCTTTGCAACAAGGCCGCTAAGCACGCGCATATAGCTGTCCGTATCAACGGTCCGTATAACAGGCTCCACCATGTTTTCCCTCCCATGCTTATTCTTTACTTACTCGCGCGCTTCGCTTTCGGCCTCGTCCGTATCGTGCGCGGCCTCGCGTTCGTCCGCATTTGCGGCGCCGTCGCTGTCCTCGCGATGGCGATAACCATAGCCGTAGCTGTATCCGCCGTAACCGTATCCGTATCCGTAGCCGTAGCCATAGCCGCCGCTAAGGTGCGTTTCAACTCCGTTGAGCACGCAGCCTATAACGCTTGTCCCGCTTTCGGAAAGGAACTGCAGGCTGTCTAGTATCTGCGATATTTCTACCCCGCCCGCGCCTATAACGTACAGCGCACTGTCCACTGCGCTTGCAATATTCGCGCTGTCCGCAAGCAATCCGCACGGCGGCGTATCTACAATTATAAAGTCCGCCTGACTTCTGAGCGTATCTATAAGGCTTTTCAGCCAGCGTGCGCTTATGGGGCGGATGCTCTTGCGCGGCACGTCACCCGCAAGCAGCTTCAGCGTGCTGCCCTCAATTTCGCTCAGGCATTCGCCAATGCTTTTCACCTTGCGCTCTCTCAGCTCTACCAGTCCGTTGGACGGCGTGGTTATGCCAAGCGCTTTTTTAACGCTGGGCCTGCGCAGGTCCATATCAACCAAGATTACCCGCGCGCCGTTTTTGCTAAGCGCCAGCGCAAGGTTTGTTGAAACGGTGGTTTTGCCCTCTCCCGGCATTGTGCTGGTTACCAGTATTGCGTGGCATTTGCCGCTTTCAAGCCGCCGTAAAAGCTTTATTCTCAGGCTGCGTATGCTTTCCTGGAAGGAACCGGATACACGCTTATTCAATATTGAAAGCGTATTCACGTTATGCTGCTTGCGCTTTTTGAACGTTACCTTGGGCAGCGTGGCAAGGCAGGTTTGGTTCAGCTTTATGCGTATATCGTCCGGCTCGCGCACGGTGTTTCTTATCGCCGCACAGAGCATAAGGAAAACAAAGCCTATTATCAGCCCCACTATCGCGCCCTTTATGAACGTTTTTACGGGGCTGAAGCTGTTATACGGCACGGTCGGTTCCACAGGATCCGTCAAAAGATTCATTGTGGTGCTGCCTATAACGTAATCCGCAACCTCCGGATAAACCTTTATCACCGCCTCAAGTATCGCCTTCGCATCGCGCGGGCTGCTGCTTGTAACACGCATGGTGAAAAGGTTTGTGTTGTCCATAGTCTCGGCCGTTATAGAGCCGTTTATAACGCTCACACCAAGCTCTTTTTTAAGCTTTGAATACATAAGGTCGGACTGTATAAGGTAGGGGAACGTTTTGCCAAGCTGCTCCGCCGTGGCCTTATTATAATAGCTGTATCCGCTGCTCTGCTCCGTGTTGCCGGATGCGGATACCTGAATGGTGAACGTAACTTCGCATGCGTACATGGGCGTATAGCTGAAATACCCTTTGGCGAACCATAGCGCGCCTACTATCGCCGCAAGCGCAAGCGGTATCCAAAACAACTTTTTCAGTACCGGAAGGAACTCCTGCAAAAGCCGCGATATATCTATTGCGCCTTCATCCCGGCGGTCAATTTTCTTTTCTTCCATTGGCTTCCTCCGTATGCCGGCGGCTGCTCCTGCCGCCCTTCGCGTTCCTCTCGCCGTAGCCATATCCGCCGTAGCCGCGGCCGTAACCGTAGCCATAGCCGTATCCATAGCCGTATCCGTAGCCGTAGCCGTAGCCGTAACCCGCGCGGCTGCCTATTATGGGCGTTACGCGCACATCGTTGAATACGCAGCCCAGCAGGTGCGCCTTGCTTTGGTTAAGCATATCCACGGCGTCGTTTATCCTGCCCGCGCTCACGCAGTCCTGCCGCACGACAAGCAGCGAAAGATCCGCTATGTCCGCCAGCATTTCGGCATCGGAAAACATTGCCATTGGCGGCGAATCAATTATTGTATAATCCGTTGCCGCACTCAGTTCCTTCATCATGCTTCGCATGGCGCCGGAGGATATAAGCTCCGCCGCGTCGTTCTGCACCGCGGATGAGAACATCGCGTTCACGCCGTATTTTTCTATGTATTCCGTTTCAAGGCCGCATTTGCCGCGTATCATGTCCGCAAGTTCGGTTTTCACTTCCGCGCCCAGCAGCTTATATTGCGAAGGCTTGTGCATGTCCGCATCTATCAGCAGCACCGTGCCGCCCTTCTGCGCCAACGATATGGCAAGGTTTGCGGCAACGGTGGACTTGCCCTCGTTTTCCGCAACGCTTGTGACGAGTATAACGTTTTTCTTGTCCCGCCTTACGGCATGGGACACGCGGGAGGCAAGCTTCGCCACTTCCTCGCTGAAGTTAAAGCTTGCGGTGGTGTTGGTTATAAGCAGGCCCTTCGTGGTCTTTTTCAGCTTTGTGCGCAGCGTTTTGTTCTTTGTTTCGTGGTGAATGGTGCAATACAGCTTTGCGTCTATTTTATGCCTTGCTGCGGAGGTGGTCTGCACCCTGTCCGCAAGCAGTATGGATGCTATAAGCGCCGCCGCCATTGCCGCCGCGCCTATTATGAACGCGCGCTCTATCGCCGCGCGAAGCTGCAGCGGGTTAGACGGGGACTTTGGCACGGACGGCGGATCAAGCTCCCTCAGCACAACGTTCTGGAACACATAATCGGATACAGCCGAATAATTGTCCAGCAGGAATCTGAGCGTTTTGAACGCATCCGTCGGGTTATCCGCAGTTACGCGCATCGTCATAAGATTAGTTTGCGGCACTACGAACGCCTCAAGTTCGCCATTCAGCTTTTCAACGCCCAGCTTTTCCTTTGATATGGTTGAAAACATTGTGCTGTCAAAAAGCTTTGTGAAAGTGCCCGCCATTTCGGACGTGCTTGAAAGGTTTGAAAAAACGGAGGTATAGCTCGCGTTCTTCATGCCCACGGCAACGGTTGTGCTGGCGGTATATTGCGGCTTATAAAATACCTGAAGATAGGCCACCGTAAGCATTGCCGCGATAAGTCCCGCGGCGATAACGGTGGGTATTTCCTTAACTATGCGGCGGATGATGCAGACAAGGCTGTAATCCGTCCAGCGATTTGATGCATGTTCTTCCATTGCTGCCCTCCCGCTATTCAACCACAACATACAGCACCACGCTGCCGCGCACGCCTATTTCGTTGCGGCAGGAATAAGTGATGCGGTTCACGCCCTCTTTAAGGCGTGATTTATCGGCATATACGGCGCTCTTTTCCGCGCCTATAACTTCCTTAACATAGTTCATCGGCTTAAAGGACTTCGCTTCCTCCGCCGTCATATACACAAGATATGTATCAAGCGTTATAACAGGCTCATTATCGGCAATGGTTCTTATTTCAACCTCCAGCGTAAGCGAAACATGATCGCCAAGACTATTCGTCACCTCAAACGTAACGGGATAAAGCCCCGCGTAATAAGGCGAAAGGTTATTTGTGTTTATCCTTATGCGGTCATTTATATTGCCGTCTATCACATCGTACGCTGTAAGCCTGTCGCGCACCTGTATGCTGCCCGTCGGGGCATAGCGCAATTCCTTGCTCAGCGAAAAGCGCGGCGGAACATAATCGGTATATATTATCGTGCGCGTGCGGGTAACAACATGGCTGTCGTTATCGGACACGGCATATGTCGCGCTGACCTCGCCGCCTTCGCCCATTTCAATTTTTTGCAGTATCAATTTGTCCGTTATGTCGCCGTCCTTTGCGTCGTATGCCGTAACGCCGCTCATAAGCGCATCCGTGCCGTCCGCAATGGAAATGCTGAGCGGTTCCTCAGCCACCCGAATTTCCGGCATTGTAGTATCGGTAGTATAATGCTTATAAAGTATAGCTCCCCCCAGCAGAAGCGCCGAGACTATGAACAGAATAAGCATTGTGATATGAAGCTGTTTCATCGTGCGTTATTATCCCTCCGCATTGGGTCAAAATTCGCTTGCCAGCGCATATACTTCGCCGTTGTTTATTATGGCCGCCGGATTTTCCGAAAACAGCAGCTCCGCCGCGTCCTGCCCGTAGTATTCCGCAACCACGTCGTAACCGTCGTTCAGCTTGGTCGTGCGGCGATACGGGCCGTGCGCGTCGCTTGCAATTACGTGCACGCACCCGTGCTCCAGGCACCAGCGCGCCGTCTTTTTCGCGTGCCTGCCAAACATGCCCGTAAGGCTGCCCTTGTTCAGCTGCACAACCGCGCCGCACAGCGCGCAGTGTTCAAGGAACGCCGGCTCATCCTGAATGAAATAATACCGTTCCGGATGGGCAATAACGGGTATCAGTCCGCGCTCAAACACCGTTTGCAGGCTCCGTTCCATAAATTCGTCCGTCTCGCCGAACGCGAACTCTATCAGAAGGTATTTCGACCCTGCAAGCGTTAAAAGCTTTCCTTCGTCTATCTGCTCGCCCAGCCTTGGCGTTGAAAATACCTCCATGCCGTTGTAAAGCTTCAGCGGTATTTCGTTTTCCTTCATCATGGCGCGCATGGAATCAAACCTTGTCAAAAGCTCCGCCGTGTTGAAATTGGCAAAGCCGTCCGCCTCGCAGCAATGCGGCGTCATTATCATCTGCTTAACGCCGTTTTCCGCTGCCGTTTCCGCCATTATCAGGCTATCCTCCGCGTTGCCCGCGCCATCATCCACGCCAAAGAGTATATGGCTGTGTATGTCTATCATATTGCAACTCCTACCGAGCAGCATTTGGCCTTGGCGCATTGCGCGCTGACCTGCTCGGCATTTTTATTTACCTCCTCGGGCCTTCTGAACGTGGGCACCAGCTTATGCAGCGCGGCAAGTATTTCTTCGTTATTGCCAAGTGCAACCGTCGCTTTCAGCTCATCCAGCCTGCGCTTCATCATTTCCTCGTCCACAGCAGGGCGTTCCTCAACGAATATCTTTTCGTTTTCGGTTTTGTGCAGATTGTCGTTGGACATCAGCAGCTCCTCATAAAGCTTCTCGCCCGGCCTGAGCCCCACTTCTTTTATTTCTATGTCCCTTCCAGGAACGTAGCCCGAAAGTCTTATCAGCTTGTCCGCCAAATCAGCTATTCTCACCGGCTCGCCCATGTCCAGCACGAAAACCTCTCCCCTGTGCGCAAAGGAGCCGGCCTCAAGCACCAGCTGCGCCGCCTCCGGTATCGTCATGAAATAGCGTATTATGCGCCTGTCCGTTATCGTTACCGGCCCGCCGTAGGCTATCTGCTTCTTAAAAAGCGGTATTACGGAGCCGTTTGAGCCAAGCACGTTGCCGAAGCGCACCGCGGCGAACTCCGTCTCTCCACCGTTTAAGGATTGCAGCACCTGTTCGCACAGGCACTTTGTTGCCCCCATAACGTTTGTCGGGTTCACGGCCTTGTCCGTTGATATCAGCACGAACTTTTCCGTGCCGAACTCACGCGCGGTGCAGGCGGCGTTATATGTGCCGAAAACGTTATTCTTTATGGCTTCGCCCGGGCAGTCCTCCATAAGCGGAACGTGCTTATGCGCCGCCGCGTGCAGCACAAGCTGCGGACGGTATTTTGCAAATATCTGCTCCATGCGCGCCTTGTCACGCACGGATGCTATTTCAACGCTCAGCGGAAAATCCCGCCCGTAAAGATGCACAAGATCGTTTTGCAATTCATACGTCGTGTTCTCCGCAATGTCCAGTATTATCAGCCTTTTCGGCCCCTGCGCCGCTATCTGGCGGCAAAGCTCGGATCCTATCGAACCGCCTCCGCCCGTTACCAGCACCACCTTGCCGCGCACGAATTCATTCACGCGCTGGTTGTCAAGCTTTATCGGTTCGCGGCCCAGCAAATCCTCTATCTGCACTTCCCTCATGCCGGAAGAAAGGCTCTTTTTGCCGGAAGCATCGCCCTCAACCTGCGTAACAGGGTCGCCCAGTATATGCACGCGGCAGCGCGTGTTTGCGCATATGTCCAGTATTTCGCGTTTTCTTTCAGTCGTAGTGTTGTTTATGGCCAGTATTATGTCCGTAACGGGCGTGTTTGCAAGCAGCTCAACCGTGTTGTCAATCGGCCCTATAACGCTAACGCCGTGTATGCGCTTGCGCTGCTTTTCGCGTGAATCGTCAATAAGGCAATACGGCTTATATGTGCCGTACACATTGTCGTTCAACTCTCCAAGCAATGCCACGCCCGCGCTGCCCGCGCCTATTATGGCGGTGTAGCGCTGCGCGCCCGCGCCTATGCTTGTCACCCTGCGCCTGTATTTGCGATATAAAAATCTTATGGCAAGCATAGCTATAAGCGCAAGCGCCGTGCCTTTGAGCGCCTCGCTTATCCAAATGAAGCTGGTGCCGAGTATTATATTTACCGCAGAGTACAGCAAAAAGCCGCAGCCCATGCCCTTGAGCAGCGTAAGATATTCCTGGCTTTCGGCATAGCGCCACAGCGTATCATACGTTTTGAACCAAAGTTGAAAGACAAGCACGCATACCGTAAGCAAGCCGATATGCATTACCAAATTGTAAAGCTGGATGTTTCCATCCGTCAGATAGCTGAAGAACATGGCAAAATTGAAGAAAAAAATCAAGCACACATCCATCAGCAGCACGACAAGACCCCTGTAACGCGATCTCGACACAAGTTTCCCCTCCCTGTGACTGCGCCAATGCGCCTATTATGCGATTATTCTACATTATATCAGCCCGTTTGCGCTAAGTCAAACCGCACGTTGTGCCTGCGCGCATGTTTTGATATAATATCTGTACAAATAAGCAGTCAAGGGGGATTATATTATAATGTCTGTTTTGCTTACCGGGGGCGCGGGCTTCATTGGTTCGCACATTGCGGTTGAATTGATAAACGCGGGGCTTGACCCCATAATTGCGGACGATTTCAGCAACAGCTCGCCCGATGTTATCGATAGGCTTTATGCAATAACCTCTAAGCGCATACCGTGCTATGAGATCAACGTGGCCGATGCTCCTTCGGTCAGCCGCATTTTTGAAGGAAACACCATCGATGCGGTCATACACTGCGCCGGGTTCAAGGCCGTTGGCGAATCGGTAAGCGAACCTGTCAAGTATTATCGCAACAATCTTGACACCACCCTTACCATACTTGAGCAAATGAAGGCGCACGGGTGTGAAAACATTGTTTTCAGTTCCTCCGCCACGGTATACGGCGGCAGCCACACGGCACCCTTTACCGAGGACATGAGCGCGGGCGACTGCACCAATCCATACGGCAAAACCAAGTATTTTATAGAGGAAATATTGAAGGACGCCGCCTTTGCGGATAAGAGCCTGAGCGTTGTGCTGCTAAGATATTTCAACCCCATAGGCGCGCACGAAAGCGGCCTTATAGGCGAAAAGCCCAACGGCATTCCCAATAACCTTATGCCGTATATTACGCAGACCGCCGCGGGCATACGCAAGAAACTGAGCGTGTTCGGCAACGATTACCCCACGCCGGACGGCACGGGCGTACGCGATTATATACACATTGTGGACCTTGCGCGCGGGCATGTAGCAGCGCTGAAATACGCAGCGAATCACAAGGGCACGGAAATATTCAACCTCGGCACGGGCAAAGGCACAAGCGTGCTGGAGCTTGTTCACGCTTTTGAGCAGGCCAACGGCATAAAGATACCCTACCGCATAGCCGAGCGCCGTGCAGGCGACATAGCCACCTGCTACGCCGGAACCGAAAAGGCGGCGCGCATGCTGAACTGGCGCGCGGAAAAAACATTGCAGGATATGTGCCGCGATGGCTGGCGCTGGCAGCAGAATTGCGGAAAATAACGGTATTTTACGTTAAAATGGCGCTTCCTACGCCATTTTTTATTGTTCACAGAATGTTAATATCCCTATTCATTGACACTTCTGCCCCTTTATTTTATTATATTTATATCATAGTTGCTTCATAGCCCGAATGGGTGGGTTATGAATTTATTCACAGCAGTAGGTCAATAAACGCAGCGCAAACAGAATAAGGAGGACAAAAAGATGAAGACAATGAAAAAGTTATTTTCCGTCGCCCTCTCCATTGTTTTAGCATTTGGAGTTGTAGCATCAGTTGCCCCCACCACTGCAACTGCTGATTCCCTGCTAAGTGAATACACTTCAATGGTAGAAAGCGTTCAGCAAAGCATTGAAAGCATGTATTCAGATGAGCGCCGCGCACAAGAATCTGCTTCTATTATACAAGCAAATCAGATTCTTAATTCGGTGCAAGATACCGACTGGTATGCTGGTCAGTATATTGATTCAAATGGCCGTCTTCATGTCCGTACAACTAATGGGCAAGAATCTAACGCCGAAATTCTCCAAATTATTCAGTCAGCAAGCTTGCTGGACAATAGTACCATTGCGATGCTTAATTGTGCTGAAATATCAAGTTCGCCCGAAGTTATTATAGAAGGTGCAAATTACTCTATGCGTCATCTTCAGGAAATCATGGCTATTATACGCGAATCACGCCCTGATTTCGTTCATGGTTGGGGAATAGACGAAGAAAACAATAACATCTTTGTTGAACTCGCCGAATGTACCGATACAAACATCCAAATATTCAAGAATCTTGTAATCGATTCACCTGCCGTAGTATTTGTTCAGTCGAATGGCATATCCGTTCCTCAAGCTTCCATATATTCGGGTTCGGTTGTCTATCCCACTTCGAGTTCCCGCGTAACAATAACAATGTTTGCCTCCAAGAATAACCAGTTTGGTTTCATTACTGTTGGTCATACATTAGGCAACACAATAAAAACATCATCAAGCGGAAGCACATTGGGAACCACTTCTTCCTCTAATAAGGTTAGGAACTCCACAGCCGATGGAAGTTGGACTAAACTTAATTCCAGTCATACCGGCTATGATGGCGTCGCAAAAATTGGTTCTACCCAAACCTATTATGGAGTAGCATCTGAAGCTTCGCATAAACCCGTACAAGGTGCAACTGTGTCCGCTTATTTAGGACGTTCGGGTGCTATACGGACCGGAACTATTGCATGTCTCAGCCACGAATATCCCTGTGCTTATAGCCAAATAAATTCGTCTTGGAGCGATATAACATGTTACGATATATATGTCCCTGGTCTCAGCAGCCAAGGTGGTGATAGTGGTTCACCGTTATTTAGCAACGTGTCAGGAGTTGGCATGGTTATATGGGGTTCACTGCGTTCCGGTGATGGTACAAATTCAAATTACTGCAACATCTATAGTGTTATAAGTGCTCTTGGTGTTGATTGTACATACTATTAATAATAAAACTTTCAAGGGGGTAACCATATGAAAAGGCAAATTTCGTTAATACTTGTACTGTTATTCGCGCTTGCTGCGCTGCCGCTTGGCGTGCTTGCCGCCGAAAATGATTACCGCTACGCCACGGAGCCCGTGAACATGCGCACAGGCCCCGGCACGCAATACGACGTTATACGCGAACTGCAAACAGGCGAGCAGGTTGAATATCTCAAGCGCTCCGGCAAATGGGCAAAGGTAAAAAGCGGCGATACCGAAGGCTATGTTTTCGCAAAGTATCTCACGCGCGAAAAGCCCATCGCCGCAGGCACCGTGCTGACAGCCAAAAGCACCGTAAACGTGCGCAGTGAGGCAAGCACGGCATCAACAAAGCTTTGGAAACTGAATAAAGGCGATAATGTGACCGTCGTTGCGGTACACGATAAATGGTTGGAAATAAAATTTGACACCGCTACCGCCTTTGTTTACAAAAAGTATTTTAAGCAGGCTAAAGCGCATGACGTGGCAGTGCAGTACGTAAGAGATGTGCAGGATTTCTTTACCACCAATTATAAAAATGTTTATATGGGCTTGTATATAGGAACCGACAAACTCGGCGTGCGCGTATCGTCCTCGGCGAACATAGCCAAAATTGCCGATGAGCTGAAGGCCACGGGCAAGGTTGACATGGCATATATAGACATTCTGCCATCCAAAATGCCTTCCTACGCAAACGGCGAATATATGCGCGGCATAACGCATAACATACACACAAAATATATGGCCCTGCCCAAGGAGCAGCGCGATATTATCCGCCTCAGTTCCGCAAATTACGACCCGCAGAGCGATACGGTAATAGTTGAAATAGTGCAGCTTGACGCGGCGGCACAGCAGGCCTTTGAGCAATACATAGCCAAGGCGGACTATATCACGTTCCGCTCCGTAAAATCGTTTTTCGTTCCGCAAATCTAAGCTGATGTGCAGTAAAAGAGCCGCAGGGGTTATCCCCCGCGGCTTTTGTATTGTACCGTATTTTGCTTTACGCGAAGTTCTTGATTATGTCAACAATCTCCGCGCCAACGCGCTTCTGCGCCTCTGCGGTCTGCGCGCCTATGTGCGGCGTGCAGCTCACATGGGGATGGCTGTAAAGCGCATGGTTCTTGGCGGGCTCTTCGGCGAACACGTCAAGGCCCGCGCCGCGCAGCTTGCCGCTTTCAAGGGCCGCAAGCAATGCGTCCTCGTCCACGTTGTTGCCGCGGCTGGTGTTTATAACTATTGCGCCGTCCTTCATCTTGGCGATGGTATCGGCGTTTATCAGGGGCTTGCCGTCTATGCTGGGGGTGTGTACGGATATGAAGTCGGAATTGGCGAGCAGTTCGTCCATTTCAACGTACTTCATGTTCTCGTTCTCAAGGCCTTCCGCCTTGAATATATCATACGCCAGCACCTTCATGCCCAGCGCCTGCGCCTTTGCGCCAAGCGCCTGTCCTATGCGGCCGTAGCCTATAACGCCAAGCGTCCTGCCCGCAATTTCTATTCCCTTGTAGGTTTTCTTTTCCCACTTATCCTCGCGCATGGTGTGACCGGCGATGGATATGAAGCGGGCAACGGAAAGCATATGCGCAAGGGCAAGCTCCGCAACGGTGTTGCTGGAAGCGCGCGGGGTGTTGCGCACATGTATGCCGTTTTCTTCCGCGTAAGCCACGTCTATGTTGTCCACGCCCACGCCGCCGCGGATTATCAGCTTCAGCTTGCCGGTTTCCTTGGCCGCGTCAATTATGGGCTTGCGTACCTTGGTCGCGCTGCGCACAACCAGAATGTCGTACTGCTTTACCTGTTCGGCCAACTCTTCGGGCTCGTAAAACTGCTCCACTACCTCGTGGCCCATTTCCTTCAGCGCCGCTATCGCGCTCTTATCCATTCCGTCGGATGCAAGTATCCTCATTTTCGTTTCTCCTTATTACTTGTTCTCGGCTTCAAACTTCTTCATGAATTCCACAAGGTATTCAACGCCTTCCATGGGCATGCAGTTATATATGCTCGCCCTCAGGCCGCCGGTGGAACGGTGCGCCTTAAGGTTGGACATGCCGGCCGCAACGCTTTCCTTAACGAACTTCGCGTCAAGATCCGCATTGGGCGTATTGAAGCGGACGTTCATCTTGGAACGGCTGCCCGGCTCTATCGTGGTGGTATAGAAATCGGAATGGTCAAGGCAATCGTAAAGCAGCGCGGCCTTCTTTTCGTTTATGGCCTTGCGCGCCTCAAGCCCGCCGTTTTCAAGCAGCCAATCCATTACCAGCTTGCATATGTAAATGCACCAGCAGGGCGGGGTATTGTGCATGCTCTTGGCCTCTGCATTTATGGTATAGTCGCACATGGTGGGGGTGATGGGGTTCACGTTGCCCAGCATGTCCTCGCGCACTATAACTATGGTCAGGCCCGCTGGAGCAACGTTCTTCTGCGCGCCGGCATATATAAGGGCGAACTTGGATACGTCTATGGGTTCGCTCATTATGCAGCTGGACATATCGGCGACCAGGGGCACGTTTCCGGTATCGGGAATATAATCCCAGCAGGAGCCGTATATGGTGTTGTTGAAGCAGATATGCACATAGTCCGCCTCGGGATCAAGCTTCAGCTCTTCCTGGCGGGGAATGCGGGAGAAGCCAATGTCCTTACCGGTCCAGGCGATGTTTACCTTACCGTATTTTTCGGCTTCCTTGGCGGCCTTGCCGGAGAAATTGCCGGTCACAATATAGTCGGCCTTGTGGTTCTTGTTCATCAGGTTGAGCGGAACCATTGCAAACTGAAGCGTCGCGCCGCCCTGCATGAATATTACCTTGTAGTTATCGGGGATGTTCATTACCTTGCGCATCTGGGATTCGGCCTTAACGATTATGTCGTCGTAAGCCTTGGAGCGGTGACTCATTTCCATTACGCTCATGCCGCTGCCTTCGTAGTTGAGCATGTTGTCCCTTGCGCTTTCAAGCACCTCTACCGGAAGCATAGAGGGGCCGGCAGAGAAGTTATAGATCCTGTCGTAAACCATATCTTTTTCTCCTTAACACATAGTTATATTCCTTATGCCGGGCTAACCCCGACTTATATTAGTAATTATACTCTTATTTTGTGCGCAAAACAAGGCCGCGGAAGCATTTCGCCATTTCTTTGACAAATATATTATATCCAATGCCGTTTTAGGGCAAAAACAGCCGCTTTTTACTCATTTGCACCCCTTTGCGCTATGGACAATACTCCGCTCATGTTGTATAATAGCATTGCATATACATTATGTATATGCAAACACTTTATGCATTTTTAGAGGTGGCGCATGGACAGATTTGTAAACCAATTTTCCGAAATAGGCAAGCTTAACGCCGTTATGCTGCACCGTCCGGGCGATGAATTGAACCAAGTCACGCCGGATTTTTTTGACGATATGCTGATAGACGATACGCTCTATCTTCCCGCGGCGCAGCGGGATCATGACCGCTTTGCCGAAATCTTACGCGAAAACGGCGCAGCCGTATATTATCTTAAAGACCTTTTCTGCGAAGTTATTGCGAACGATAAATTAAGGCTTCAATATATAGAGGATTTCTTAACCCAAAGCCCCATCCCCGGAGACGCCGTGCGCGATGCCATACGCGCCTATCTTTTGCCCAAATCTCCAAGCGACTTGTTCGATGCCGTGGCCCGCGGCATACGCCCGCGCGACCTTGCTGCCATTCCAGGCAACCGCATAGCGCTTGACGTTACCAATGTTTATCCGTTTATACTCGACCCAATGCCGAATATTTACTTCACGCGGGATACGTCCATGTGCATTGGCGGCGGCATGGTAATAAGCAGCATGAGCATGCCCTCCCGCAGCCGTGAAACGCTGTTTACCCGCTATATACACGACTATCATCCCCTGTTCACCGCTTCTCCCGTGCCGCTGTGGTATGATAATGAGCAGCGGTATAATATGGAAGGCGGGGACGTGCTTATTCTTTCCGATAAGCTGCTTGCAATCGGCTGTGGAGAGCGCACGAACATTGCCGCGGTGGAAATGCTTGCCAACCGCGTTTTTGCGGAAGGGTTTGAGCGCATATTGGTTTTCAACAATCCCCGCTCGCGCAAGTTTATGCACCTTGACGTGCTGTGCACAATGGTGGATTACGATAAGTTCATAACCCACCCCTGCATATATGAAAAGCAGTTTGACGTATACGAGCTTACCGGCAAGCCCGGGAAGCTTTCCATTTCCTGCACTACCGATCCGGTGAATAAAATATTTGCCCGCTGCCTTGGCCTGCCCGCGGTAAAGTTCATTGAAATGGGCGGGGGCGATCCAATAATTGCCGCGCGGGAGCATTGGAACATGGGCTCGAATTCACTCACGCTGTCCCCGGGCAACATTGCCGTATATGACCGCAACGAGGTTACTAACGAGCTTCTCATTAAAGCCGGCATAAAGCTGAATCTCGTCCCCGCGGGCGAGCTTGTGCGCGGGCGCGGCGGCCCCCGGTGCATGAGCATGCCCATAAACCGCAGTGCAATATAAAAAACAAGGGAGCAGCCTCAACTCAGCTGCTCCCTGTTATTTTCTTTTTAATCCTCGCCTTCCGCCATGCGGTAGCCCACGCCCATCTCTGTCATAATGTAGCGCGGCTCCGCAGTGGAAGGTTCTATTTTGCGGCGAATATTCGCCATGTTAACGCGCAGTATCTGGTTGCCCTGTTTGGCGTTTGGGCCCCAAATATGCTTTATTATTGAATCATATGTAAGCACGCGGCCGGAGTATTTGCTCAGCAGCGCCACTATTTTATACTCATTTTGGGTCAGATGCGCGTCTTCCCCGTTCACATATACGCGCCGCTTATCGTAGTCCACTTCAAGGTCGCCCGTATGAAAAACGCCTGTCTGCCGCTGCGCCTGCTCGCCTTCTCTAAGCTGAACGTGCCTGAGCGCCGTACGTATGCGGGCAAGCAGTTCGCTCGTGCCGAACGGCTTTGTAATGTAATCGTCCGCGCCCGATTCCAGCGCCATAACCTTGTCCCGCTCCCTTGTGCGTGCGGAAACCACTATTATGGGCACATTCGACCAGCCGCGCACGTTTTCTATTATGCCCTGTCCATCCATGTCCGGCAGCCCAAGGTCAAGCAACACCAAATCCGGACAATGCGACGTTATAAGTATTATCGCCTCCGCCCCGTTGCGCGCAACCATCGTATCGAACCCGTTGGCCTGAAGCACCGCGCTCACAAAGCTTGAGATGTTATATTCATCCTCTACTATAACTATTAAGTATTTATTGCTCATTCGTCCTCCTGCTGCATGTCATCCTGCTGCTCATCATAGTCATACAGTTCCATTTCCGCCATGTCCAGCGGAAGCGTGAATTCAAATACGGCCCCGCCGTTCTGCCCGTTATAGGCCCGCATTTTTCCTTCATGCGCGCTTATTATGGTGCTGCATACGCTAAGGCCTATGCCCATGTTTCGCTTTTTATCCTCGCTGCTGCCAACGCTGCGCTTAAAGTCCCCTTCCAGTATATGCGGCAGCAGGTTCGGATCTATTCCCCGCCCGTCGTCCATCACGCGGAAAACTGCGTTTTCGCCCTCGCGCGATATGTCTAGCGTTATCTTCGTCATGCCGTCGGCGTGTATCGCCGCGTTTTCAAACAGGTTCATAATTACCTGCCTTATAAGCATCCCGTCCATTGGAACCAGCAGCAGCTCCTCCGGCATGTGTGTTTCCACCTTCACGTTCGGGAAATGCTTTCTGAACTGCGTTAGCGCAGATGCCGCAACCTCTTCAACAACTTCGCTTTCTTTTGCTATGTTCGCCCCGCCGTCCGGCGCGTCTATCCGCGTAACTATAAGCAGGTTTTCAACCAATCTTATCAGCCATTGCGAGTCTTCCTCTATTTGGTTAAGCAGCTTGTTCTTTTCCTGCTCGCTCAGCGTATCTCCGCCTTCCTTCAGCACGCTGCACGCGCCGCTTATGGCTGTCAGCGGGGTTCTCAGATCGTGTGAAACTGCGCGCAGCAGATTGCTTCGCGTCCGCTCGCGTTCGGCGTCTATCTTTAATTGTTCCTGCTCTTTTATTCTTGTGGTCAGCGTGCCCGTTATCATGGCCGCCGACAGCATGCTCAGTATCGCTATCGGGTACCCCGTCAATGTAAAGTTAAGCTGGTAATAAGGATACGTAAAAATGCAGTTCACTATCAGCACACCCAGTATGCTTGCCGCCACGCCGTACACATATCCGTTCGTAAAACGGGAAATTATAAGCACCGCCACAACGAACAATATCGCTTCGAACCTTTCTCCCCCCGCAAACGGCCGCAGCGCGTAGCACAGAAGCGTTGTTGCCGCAAGCGTGCCTATCGTTATTCCAACGTCGCGCCAGGTTAACTTCGCGTTTTTCTTCTTCGCAGACGAGTCCATGTGTATCCCCTTTACCATGATAGCTTCCTCGTATTATAAATGTACAACTATTTTCATTTTATTGCAATGCCGCATATTGTCCACTTAGGCCATAATAAATGCTCTCTTTACGGCTTAGCGCGTCATCTTAACGCTTTCTTTACGGTGCATCCCCAAACTTGTGCCAAAATACGCACACAAGGGCGGCATAAGCCGCCCCTATGTTGCATAGTTTTATAATCTTCTCCACGCTTCGTCCTTTATCGGCGCGCGGCCGCTAAGCGCACGGTCAATCTCTCTTAACATGCGCGGCGTGTCCGCATTAAGCGTTCCTTTAAGGTTTATGTAGTTGGATGCATGGTTCGCGCGGAACACCGTGCCCTCGCTATCCATGTTTTCAAGCATTATTCTGCATTCTTCAAGCGCCGTCGCAGGCCCGACAGGCTTCAGCCTACCCGCCCTGTATTCGTCGTACATTGGGCAGCCCGGCTCAAGCATAAGCGAGAGCAGGCCGAAATAGTCCGGCTTCATGCGGCTTACGGCTTCTGCCGTGGCCTTCGCGTGTGCGGCGGAGCCTTCGTCCCCCGCAAGCCCCAGTATCGCCGTCAGCGAAAGAGCAAATCCCGCCTGCTTGGCCCGCTGACCGGCAAGTATTATTTCCTCCGCCGTTGCGCCCTTATTTATGCGCCTGAGCACGTTCTCGTCGCCCGATTCAAGGCCCATGTATAATAGCTCCGTGCCCGCGTCATGCAGCGCCTTCAGCTCGTCATCCGTCTTTATAAGCACGCTTTTTGGTGAAGCATACATGCTCACCCTTTCGCATTCGGGGAAAATGCGCCTTACCGCCGCGCTTATCTTCAGCTGCTCCTCGCTTTTGCGTATGAACGCATCGCCGTCGGCAAAAAATATTCGCTTTATGCTGCTTGCAAATCCGCGCGCGCGCTCAAGGTCCGCTATAACGTCCTCCGTGCTTCTTATGCGGAACTGCTTTTCCTTATACATTGTGCAAAAAGCGCAGCGGTTGTGGCTGCACCCTATGGTGGATTGTACTATAAGGCTGTATGCCTCGCTCGGCGGGCGGAATATGCGTCCTTCGTAAAAATCTCCCACGGTTTATGCCCCTTCCGCGTTTGCCGCCGCGGCCTGTTCCTGCTTCTGCGCGATTTCGGGATGGGTAAGTTTATAGTAATATTGCAGTATATCGCGCCTGGTAACAATGCCTATGAAAGAGCCTAAATCGTCCGTCACTGGTACAAAGTTCTGGTTCTGCGCCATCAGGAAAAGATCCTCAAGCGATGCGTTCACGTTAACGGCCTTGTTGCGGTCCGCCTTAAGTATGTCCTTAACATACAGCCGCTCCTGCGCGTGGTTATCCCATGCGGATTCGTCTGTCAGCTTCCATAAAAAGTCGCCCTCGGTAACGGTTCCCCTGTATTTGCCGTCCCTGTCTATAACGGGTATGGCGGTGTAGCCGTAATGCCTCAGCTTTTCAAGCCCCTGTCTCAGGGTGTTGTCATAATAGATATAGGCCGTGCTAACCTTTGGCCTCAGAAAAAACAGCACATTCATGTCCGTATCTCATTCACCAACCTTTGCTTATAGCATACCATAAACTCAGCCCAAAATGGTGGCAGCATTGTTAAATAGATAATTATATATTATTTATGGAAAAGCTTCTTGGTCTGGTACCGCGGTTCGCAGGTCAGATTAACGCCAAGCTTTCTGAATGTTGCCACGTCTACGCCGGAAAGAATTACCGAGGAATGCGCTTCGCATCCCCTCAGCTTGCTAAGCTGCCGCATGGCAAGGTCCGCCGTGGGGTTGGTTGCCGCGCATATGGAAAGGGCAATAAGTATCTCGTCCGTATGCAGGCGCGGGTTGTGGTTGCCAAGATGCTTTATCTTCAAATCCTGTATAGGCCCAATTATAATCGGGGAAATAAGATGCATGTCGTCCTTTATGCCGCCCAGCGCCTTCAGCGCGTTCAGCAGCAGCGCCGCGCTCGCCCCCAGCAAATCGGAAGTTTTGCCCGTTATTATCCGCCCGTCCGGCAGCTGCAATGCCGCCGCGGGCTGGCCTGTGACCTCCGCCTTTTCAAGGCACTTGGCTATTACCGGCCTGTCCGCCTCGGTAAGTCCCGCCTGGTTCATAAGCAGGCGCAGCTTCTGCACCGTGCTTTCGTCCCGCATGCCCTGCCTGTGCTGGCACATTTCGGCATAATAGCGGCGTATTATCTCCTGGTTGGATGCTTCGCGGCACGCCTCGTCGTCTATTATGCAGCAGCCCGCCATGTTCACGCCCATGTCGGTTGGGGATTTATAGGGGCATTCGCCGTATATCTGCTTAAATATCGCCGCAAGCACGGGGAATATTTCAACGTCCCTGTTGTAATTCACGGTCGTTTTGCCGTAGGCTTCCAGGTGGAACGGGTCTATCATGTTCACGTCGTTAAGGTCAGCCGTCGCCGCCTCATACGCAATGTTTACCGGGTGCTTCAGCGGCAGGTTCCATATCGGGAACGTTTCAAATTTAGCATAGCCCGCCCTTATGCCGCGCTGATGCTCATGGTAAAGCTGGCTCAGGCACACCGCCATCTTTCCGCTGCCCGGTCCCGGCGCGGTTACGACTATAAGCGGCCTGCTGGTTTCTATGTATTCGTCCTTGCCGTAGCCTTCGGGGCTGACTATCAGCTCCACGTTGCTCGGGTAGCCCTTTATCGGATAATGCCTGTATACGCGGATGCCCAGCCCTTCAAGCCGCTGCTGGAACGCATCCGCCACGCTTTGGCCGCGGTACTGCGTAAGCACCACGCTGCCAACATAAAGCCCTATCGCGCGGAATGCGTCAATAAGCCTTAATACGTCCAAATCATATGTTATGCCGAGATCTCCGCGAACCTTGTTCTTTTCTATGTCCGATGCATTTATGGCGATAACTATCTCTGCCTTGTCCTTCAGCTGCATAAGCATACGCACCTTGCTGTCCGGCTCAAAGCCCGGCAGCACGCGCGACGCATGGTAATCATCAAACAGCTTGCCGCCGAATTCCAAATACAGCTTGCCGCCAAACTGATCTATCCTGCTCAATATATGCTCCGACTGCATAGAAAGGTACTTCGCGTTGTCAAATCCCTGCCTCATCATTTCCTCCTGAAAAGCTCTCTATTAAACAATAAAAGGAAGCGGGCTGAGCCTGCTTCCGATGTGCGCCTTTTTTATAGTACAACTATTTTGCGCGGATTTCAAGTGGAAATGAGTCGCTTTTTATCAATAAACGTAATACCCGTTCACATACATGTAAAGATACGCCGCCTGCATCATCGTGCATGCAGCCGTCATTGCAACGTCCGTGCGCCGTTCGCCGCTTGCGTTCGCCGCCGCAAGCATCAGCGGTATGCACGCCGTAAGGTAGCGCGGGGAACTCAAAAGCCACGTTGCTCCGCATGCCACCGCAAAATACGCAAGGAAATACGCCGTGTATGCCGGCCTTAGCTTCTTTGCACCGGTCAGCATCATTATAAGCGCCGCAATGCTCGCCGTAAGATTGGGTATCCAAAGTCCCCACAGCTCGCCCGTGTTCCCGCGCTGCGCCGCGCGTGCCGCCGCATCCACCTGCGTTGCCGCCGTTTCAAAGAACAGCCCGAAGCCCTGCGACCAATGTTCCTTTTGATACTTCATGAATGTGAGCGCGTTCCCAGTCACGGCATAGTTGATGTAAAGATAGCCTATCAGCCCCAGCGGAACTATCATCAGGCACAGCGCGTTTAGTATAAGCGCACGCCTTTCTTCCTTTATCGTGCCCATTCGATACGCCGTTATAAAATCTTCCGCTATTTCCCAGGCAATAAATACAATTATCAGCCCGCCTACCGAGCGCGTGAAGCCCGAAAGTGCGCCGAATACGCACGCCCAAAGATATTGCTTTTTCCGCGTGAAGTATATTGCCGCCGCGCTTAGCATTATGAACAGCGCCTCACTCATGGGCGCGGTAAGGAAAAACGCCGCCGGAAATACAAGCATGTATTTCACCGTCCTCAGCGCAGCGTCACGTTCCATGTCCAGCGCCGCCGCTTCATATACGAATACGGCCCCTACTGCCGACGCCGCGGCAGATACAACCATTGCCGATATCAGCGAATCGTTGAATATGAGGTTAAACAGCCATATGGCGCACGGGTAAAACGGGAAGAATACAATATGGAACCGCGGGTCGCCCTCTGTAACGTACCACCGCTCCGCTATGCCAAGATAGCTTGGCGAATCGCTGTGCTCCCATACGCTTGCAAGCGTATTCCATATTCCGCCGGGATACGCCCTGCCATAGCGGTAAAGCAGATATCCTATCAGCAGCGCCGCAATGCGCGTCATCAGCACAAACAGAATTATTTCGCCCCACGGGTGCCTTCTGCTGCGCCTCAGGCTCCTTGCCCCAAGCAGTTCGTCCGGGCTTAAATGGCCGCCCTTCAGCGCCGCAAAGGGCCGCGCGCACAGCGCAACCATAAGCGCCGCAAACAGCGCCGCCATTATTCCGCCCGCAATAAGCCCCAACACGGAGGCGTTCCGCGTAAGGCTTCGCCATATGAATATTATCGATATGAGCGTGGCCGATGCTATGCCCGCCCAAAGCTGCCATTTCTTTTCCATGCCATAAAGTATAGCACAATACCCGCCCCGCCACAACGCGCCATGCAGGAAAAGCCGCGCCTATGGCGAATTTATAGTGTGGATTTTTTGTAAACAGAGGTGATACCCATTGTCCTTTGAACTTGATGCGGGCGTGTTCCGCGCCCTTTCGCGCGAAGAAGCGCCCCTTGCCAACGCCCTTGCGGACAGCATAAAGCCCACCTTCAGCCATTGGGACGAAGATTACCCAACATTGGATATATTTGAGCAGGACGCCGCCGCTGGTGAGCTTTTCGGCTATTTCATCGATAATAGGCTCGTTTCGATAATCGTCGTCACCACCGCCCCCGAAGAATTTGAGGACGTGCTCGGCGTGCCCGGCGCAAACTGGCCGGACAGCAAGCGCCCGTGCATGCTTTGCCGCCTATGTGTTGACCCCGAATACCGTCGCCGCGGCATAGGCGAATATATGATGCACCATGCCGAAGCGGAGGCCAAGCGCCGCGGCGCGGATGCGCTTTGGCTGCTTGTCGCCACGGATAATCCCACCGCGTTCAATATATATAAGCGCATCGGCTATCGGCTCTGCGGTCAGGCAAATATTTACGATGCGGACTTCTACTGCTGCGCTAAGGATATATAGTCCCGAATATTGTCCATATTAAGCTGCCCTGCCCGCGTTCATCCGCGCAGCAGGGCGTTTTTTATTGCCTCAGCCTTTCCATGACCGCGCTCAGCCGCGAAAGCTGCTCCGGCGTAAGCATCGGCGCTATGCGCGCCGCAACGTCGTTCAGCTTCGCTTCGTCTATCATGCCGCTGCTTTTGCCGCGCATCAGTTCCTCCATCAGCTCGCCTTCGCTTTTGCCGCCGTAGTAGTTCATCGCGTCCTCCATGCTTTTCAGCTGTTCAGGATTGGCTGAATTCATGGCGTTCTGCGCCATGCTTTCGTAGTTCGGCCGCTGCTCTCCCCGTCCGTATCCTCTCAGGTCCCTTTTCATTGCATCATCTCCCTTCAGCCTATTTATATGATGCAACGTCCTCAATGGTTCGGCTTGGTTCAAAATTCCGCCCTTTTGCATACATTGGAATAGATGTATCTTTAAGGGGGGCATATTATGCAGCGCACGCTGAACAATACCATTCCGCAGCCGCAGCGGGACCGGCAGCAGGGGGCGCAGTATTCCCCCGCGTATACAATGGCTTCCCGCATACGCAATGAGCAGGGGCGCGACCGCGCGGCCGAATATCTTGGCGCAATGGAGCCTTTCCTTGCCCCCGGGGAGCGCGAGCACATAGCAAAAATGCTGGATATTCCCCTGCCGCAGCGGCAATATACCCCGCCACCGCCGCAGTATGCTCCCCCGCAATATGTCCCGCCCCAGCGCCCCGCACAAGGCCCGCAGGCCATGCCCAACCTTGGCGGCATGGGCGATACCATGCAGCTAATGCAGCTCTTGAGCAGCCTTGGCGGCATGGGCAAAGGCGGCTCCCCGCTTGGCCAATCCGGCGGCGGCATGAATCCGCTTATGCTTGCCCAGCTTTTGGGCAATATGATGGGGAGGCGCTGATCCTCCCCATTGCATATCGGTCATTTCTTCTTTTTGCCGCCGTTATGTATCTGCTTCGGCTTTTCCCCGTCAAAGAACGCGGAATCGTCCGGCCAGGCATATTTATCGCCCTTCAGCCGCGTGTGCGCGCCGTTGGCCTTCGCCGCAGGCTGCGGCAACTCATTATAGTGCTGCTTTATGTAATATATCTGCATAAGCGCCGCCGCAAGCAGAATTATCCATATCACTATCTTCAGCCATCCGCCCGCGCCGAGCACGGTGCAGATTTCGTTCATGTTATAGCACAGCGCGCTCATCACGGCGTATGCCGCCGCGCCTATGTACCATTTGCCGCGCCGCATGATTATCGCCATGAATATGGCCATGATCGGCTGAAAGAACACCATTATTACGGACGGCAGCGTAAGATAGAAAAACTGCCAGCCGTCCGCTGCGGATACGCCCTGCTGCGCAAGCTGTATGTGCGTCATAGCAACGCTCAGCGCGCGGCTGTACAGCATGGGTATGCACATGCCAACGCTTACGCATACCGCTTCCATAAGGCTTATCTCGCCCCTGTAAACCGCCTTGTATATAACATACAGCGCCATCGCTTCCACCGCGCCAAGCAGTATCCAGCGTATCGCGGCTGCCCATCCCGTCTGCAAAAAGGCTATCCCGCCGTCCTCATAAAGCAGCAGCACCGCCGCGCTTATTACGGAGGATGCAAGTATGGCCGTTATGCCCGCGCCAAGCGGCTTCATCAGTTTAACGCTTGAGCGGTGCACCACCACCAGCGCCGCAACGGGTATGCACATGAAAAGCACGGTCAAAACGATAGCAAGTATTGCAAAAAACATAATCTCTCCAATGCGTGTTAAATTTTACCGCTATTATATCAAAAAATCGGGCCGCTGTGTAAACGGCCCGATAATTTTTATTTGTCAGCTTACTTTATCAAACAAGCTCGATAACTGCCATCTCGGTAGCGTCACCGCGACGGGGTCCCAGCTTGTAGATGCGGGTGTAGCCGCCCTTGCGTCCATCGTACTTGGGCGCGATTTCGCGGAACAGCTTCTCAACCACGGGGTTGGGAGTCTGCTTGGCGCGCTCGGCATACTCGCTCTTGCTCTCCTTGTCCTTCTTGGGCAGGGGAGTGTTGTACAGATAAGCCATCATCTGCCTGCGGGCATGGAGCTTGGAAGGCATGTCGTTGGTCTTTTCAACCTTGACTATCTGCTGCTTCTCGTTGCGGGTTTCCTTCTCTACGGTAACGGTGTTCTTGTATTCGCTTACGGCAAGGGTGATCAGCTTCTCAGCTATGGGGCGGATCTCCTTCGCGCGGGCTTCGGTGGTAACGATTTTGCCGTTCCACAGCAGCGCCGTGGTCAGATTGCGCAGCATTGCGTTGCGGTGATCGCTCGCCTTGCCAAGTTTACGGTTTGGCATTTGTTTTTCCTCCTAATTAGTCTTCGTTGTGACGGAGCGAGAGGCCCAGTCCAACCAGTTTCTGCTGGACTTCCTCAAGCGACTTACGGCCAAGGTTACGAACCTTCATCATTTCTTCCTCGTTGCGCTGAACAAGCTCTTCAACAGTGTTGATGCCTGCGCGCTTGAGGCAGTTGTAGGAACGCACGGACAGGTCAAGCTCCTCTATCGTCATTTCAAGGATCTTTTCCTTCTTGTCCTCTTCCTTTTCAACCATTATTTCTACGCCCTGAACATGTTCGGTCAAATTGATGAACAGATACAGATGCTCGGTCAAAATCTTGGCCGCTAAGCTTACCGCCTCGTCCGGACGAATGGTTTCATCCGTCCAGATTTCAAGCGTCAGCTTATCATAATCGGTTATCTGACCAACACGGGTGTTTTCCACGCGGAAATTCACCTTGCGTATGGGAGTGAATATGGAGTCAACCGCGATCTGCCCAATAGGCATATCGGGGCGCTTGTTCTTGTCAGCGGAGACGTATCCGCGGCCATGCTCAAGTATAATCTCCATCTCAAGCTTGCCGTTGGGGCCAAGGCTGGCAATGTGCAGATCCGGATTCATTATTTCAACGTCCGAATCGGCGGTTATGTCGCCTGCCTTCACCTCGCACTCTCCATGAGCGCTGATCGTGACCTTCTTGGGGCCTTCGCTGTGCAGCTTAACGCACAGCTCTTTTATATTGAGCACTATCTCGGTAACGTCCTCGCGAACGCCTTCGATGGTAGTGAACTCATGCAGCACACCGTCTATCCTTATGGCAGAGGCGGCCACGCCGGGCAAGGAGGAAAGCAGCACCCTGCGCAGTGAATTGCCAAGGGTGGTGCCGAAGCCGCGTTCCAGCGGCTCCACCACAAAGCGACCATAGCTGTCGGATATTTCCTCGCACTCGATCCTGGGTCTTTCGATTTCTATCATTTTTCCATCCCCTCTCTTGATGTTTGGTCAGTCGATAAGGGTCGCGGACCGCTTCATTACCTGGAGTAGAACTCGACGATGAGGTTTTCCTCAACGGTGAGGTCGATATCGTCGCGCTGGGGCATCTGGGCGATCTTGCCGGTGAGATTCTCACTGTCAAGCTCAAGCCACTTGGGTATGGGCTTGCTGGCGCCCTGCTCGCGCAGGTCCTTGAAGTTGGCCATGTCGCGGCTGCGCTCGCGCACGGTGATGGTCTGGCCGGGCTTCACAAGATAGGAAGCGATGTCGACCTTCTGACCGTCTACGCGGATGTGGCCATGGTTAACGAGCTGACGAGCCATGGGACGGCTGGGAGCGAAGCCCAGGCGATACACCACGTTGTCAAGCCTTCTCTCGAGCAGGCACAGCATGTTGTCGCCGGTTATGCCGCGCATGTTGCTGGCCATGTCGTAGTACTTGCGGAACTGGGACTCGCTGATGCCATAGGCACGGCGGCACTTCTGCTTTTCGCGCAGCTGCAGGCCGTATTCGCTCTGCTTACGCTGCCTGGCCTGGCCATGCTGTCCCGGGGGGGTGTGGCGCTTGATGATAGCGCACTTTGCTGTGTAGCAACGGTCGCCCTTAAGGAAGAGCTTCTCGCCTTCCCTGCGGCACTGTCTGCAAACGGATTCAGTATATCTTGCCATTTGTCTGTCTCCTTAAACTCTTCTGCGCTTGGGCGGACGGCAACCGTTGTGCGGTATGGGCGTCACGTCCTTTATCATGTTGACCTCAAGGCCTGCGGTCTGGAGGGCGCGGATGGCGGCCTCACGGCCGGAGCCGGGTCCCTTCACATAGACTTCCACAGTGCGGAGGCCATGTTCCATGGCGGCCTTAGCCGCGGTCTCGCTGGCGGTCTGCGCGGCGAAAGGAGTGCTCTTCTTGCTGCCCCTGAAGCCAAGTCCGCCGGCGGACGCCCAGGATATGGCGTTGCCCTGCAGGTCGGTGATGGTTACCATCGTGTTATTGAAGGAGGAACGGATATGGGCAGCGCCGCGTTCTATGTTCTTCTTTTCGCGGCGTTTGCGGGTACCCGCTTTCTTGACCTTACCTTTTGCTGCTGCCATTTTGCATTAACCTCCCTTATTTCTTCTTGCCGCCAACCTGACGCTTGGGACCCTTGCGGGTGCGGGCGTTCTGCTTGGTGCTCTGGCCACGCACGGGCAGGCCCTTACGATGCCTTACGCCGCGGTAGCAGCCGATCTCAATCAGTCTCTTGATGTTCATGGAAGTCTCTCTCCTCAGATCGCCTTCCACCTTTATGTTATGGTCGATATAGTCCCTAAGTTTGGCCACATCGGCTTCGCTCAGGTCGCGCACGCGGATGTCAGGATCGACGCCCGTGGCTGCGAGGATGTCCGTAGCGGTCTTGCGGCCGATACCGTAAATGTAGGTCAGGCCGATCTCAACCCGCTTGTCTCTGGGCAGGTCCACGCCAGAAATACGTGCCATAAAGTTTGTACACCTCCGTAAATTTTGGTTCAAATATATATGTACCCGCCGGTTTCCGCGTCGTTTCCTCCGCGGCAGCCGCACCGGCGGCTGTTTCCGCTATTAGAAGCCCGCTCCGCACACCGTGGAGCAGATTTCTAATATGTCTGGCGGCGCAATTACCGCCTGACGGAGCCCATAGCGTTGAGCTCGAAACCTTTCGAAGAGCCGGATGAAATTATCCAGTGTGGCGCTCTCCTTTGTATATCTTCTCGCCTTGGGGCCGTTTGCTTAGCCCTGCTTCTGCTTATGGCGAGGATTCTCGCAAATCACCATCACGCGGCCCTTGCGCTTGATGATCTTGCACTTTTCGCAAATGGGTTTGACTGAAGGCCTAACTTTCATTGTTTTATCCTCCCGTTAATTCTTTGCGCGCCACGTTATGCGGCCGCGCGTAAGGTCATAAGGAGACATTTCAACGGTTACTTTGTCTCCCGGCAAAATGCGTATGAAATTCATGCGCAGCTTGCCTGAAATATTTGCCAATATCTTGTGCCCGTTTTCGAGCTCTACCTCAAACATCGCGTTGGGGTAAAGGTCTGTGACCAGACCCTCAACCTCGATAACATCGGTCTTTGACAAGCTATACCTCCCTATAATATATCGTCCTCATGGTGAACCGCGCCCGTTTTCAGTGCGCGGCGTAAAGCCGCATCGGCCGTTCCGCCTTTGGCAGAAAGTATCTCGTTGATATTCTCTATCCGCCCGGCTTCAAATTGCAGATGCTTGGGCTTCTTCCTCTTGGGCTTTGCCACCTTGTGCGCTTTTCCGTCGCACAGCATCAGCGTCCCATCGTCATTCGTGCCTATCACGGCGTAGCGTATGCCCTTATCCCTGCCGGCCTTGGAAACGGCTATACGTCCCATCAGGCCGTCTGTCTTTTCAGTTCCAGCCATCGGCTGCACCTCAAAGCGTCAGTATTTCGGGCTTCCCGTTTGCGGTTATCGCAACGGTGTTTTCGTAATGGGCGGCGGGCTTCGCGTCGCGCGTCACAACCGTCCATCCGTCCTTGAGCACCACCACGTCCGCCGTGCCAAGCGTTATCATCGGCTCGATAGCTATCGTCATGCCGGGATAAAGTCTTGGCCCTCTACCGTGCCTTTTATCAACAAAGTTGGGCACTTCGGGCGGTTCATGCATGCTGGTGCCTATGCCGTGACCCACAAGCTCACGCACCACGCCGTAGCCATGGTCGTGCGCGCATTGTTCCACCGCGGCGCCTATGTCCGCAATGTGGTTTCCGGCAACAGCCTGCTCCATCCCGCGGAAGAAGCATTCCCTTGTCACTTCAACAAGCTGCTTCACTTCGTCCTTAACGTTGCCTATCAGTATGGTGCGGGCCGCGTCGCCATGGTAGCCATTCAGTATGGCGCCCACGTCTACGCTGATTATATCCCCATCCTTCAGCTTATAACCGCCCGGGATGCCGTGCACCACCTGTTCGTTCACGCTTGTGCAGATACTCTTAGGATAGCCCTCGTAGTTAAGGAAGCTTGGTATTGCGCCCTGAGAGCGGATAAAATCTTCGGCGATCTTGTTCAGCTCCTCGGTCGTCATGCCAATCGCCGCGCTTTTTTCAAGCAGCAGCAGCGTGTCCCTTACCACCGCGCCCGCAGCACGCATCAGTTCAATTTCGCGTTGACTCTTTATCGTAATGCGTTCGCTCATTTCAGCCTCTCCGTAGCGGCCACAACGTCTGCGTAAACATTATCCGGCGCGTCGTCGCCGTTCACGCGGCTCAGGTTGCCCCTGTTCGTGTAATACTCGATAAGGGGCTTGGTCTGCCTTTCGTATACGGCGATGCGGTTTTTCACCGTTTCCGGCTTGTCGTCGTCCCTTATGTAAAGGGGCGATCCGCATTTTTCGCAGGTGTCCTTGTGATAGGTGGATGTGTGGTATCCTGCGCCGCAGCCGGAACACATGCGTCTTCCGCCAATGCGCTCCAGTATCCGCTCCGCAGGAACGGCAATGTCTATCACCATGTCAATGTCCGATATATCATTCAGGGCTTCTGCCTGAGCAACTGTTCTGGGGAATCCATCGAACAGGAATCCGTTTTCGCAGTCGGCTTCCTTTATGCGCTCGGCAACCATTGCGATTATCAGCGCATCAGGAACCAGTTCGCCCCGCTCGATATAGCCTTTGGCTTCCGCCCCCAGCGGCGTGCCTTCACGCATCTGGGAGCGGAGCATATCCCCTGTGGAGATATGGGCTATACCATAAAGCTTGCTTATCCTCTCCGCTTGGGTGCCTTTCCCGGCGCCCGGAGGTCCAAGAAATATAAGCTTCATAGTGTCTATCCGGCTTTCTTAGCCAAGGAATCCCTTGTAATGGCGCATGAGCATCATGGATTCGAGCTGCGCGCTGGTTTCCAGAGCAACGCTTACCATTATCAGTATGCTCGTGGGGCCAAAGGTGGAGCTAAGTCCGAATGCACCAAGCAGCACCGTGGGGACTATGGCCAGTATCATAAGGAAGATCGCGCCGAACAGGGTCAGGCGGTTGCTTATCCTCTGCAGATATTCGCCGGTGGGCCTGCCGGGACGGATGCCCGGTATAAAGCCGCCGTTCTGCTGCAGGTTCTTGCTTATTTCCACGGGATTAAAGGAAATCGTGGTGTAGAAGTAAGCGAAGGCCACTATCAGCAGCGAATAGATCACATAATATACAAGGTGTCCATACCAATGCTCGCTGCTCGCGCTCATGTAGTTGATATAGAACTTGTAGAATCCGCCATCTGGCCAGAACTGGCCGATCATCGCGGGGACCTGCATAATGGTCATGGCGAAGATCAGGGGCATAACGCCGTTGGCGTTGGCCTTGAGGGGGATAAAGGTGCTCTGGCCGCCGTACATCTTGCGGCCTACCACGCGCTTGGCATACTGCACGGGGATGCGGCGTTCGCTGCGGTCTATGAAGGTGACGCCGGTCACTATGGCCAGTACGAACACGATCAATATAGGCAGTATCCACCAGTAATACTGGCCGGTTACGAACACAGCCTTGCAGATACTCAGTACAACGGTGGGAACGCGGGCGCAGATGGAGGCGAAGATTATGAAGGAGACGCCGTTGCCGATGCCCTTTTCAGTTATCCTTTCGCCGATCCACATCAGGAACGCGGTACCAGCCGTACACACAATACCTATCGTGGCATAAGTGAGGAAAAGATTATCTGTGCTTGCAAGCACGTTTCCGCCGTAGTTGCTGTTCTGAAGTCCGGCAACGATACCTATGCTCTGCACCAGCGCAAGGCCGATGCCGGTGTAACGGGTAATGGCTTCGATCTTTTCCCTGCCATCCTCCTCCTTGGAAAGCCTTTCAAGGCTGGGGATGGCAATGGTGAGCAATTGAATGATTATAGAGCCGGTGATGTATGGCGAAATGCCCATTGCAAAGATGGAAAAGTCACCGAAAGCGCCGCCGGAGAGCAGGTTGAGGAATCCCAACATATCGTACTGCTCCGCATACTGTGTAATGGCTGCCGCGTTCACACCGGGGACGGGGATGAAGGAACCCAAACGATAGATCACGATAAGCAGCATCGTGTAAAGCATCTTCGTGCGGATATCCTTTATTTTCCATGCGTTGACGAGCGTGCTAAACATCAGACCACCTCTGCGCTTCCGCCAGCGGCCTCGATAGCCTTCTTAGCAGTCTCAGAGAACTTCGCGGCCTTGACATCCAGCTTCTTGGTCAGCTCGCCGCGACCCAGAACCTTAAGTCCGTCCTTCTCTATCTTGCTGATAATGCCCTGCTTCTTGAGAAGCTCTGCGGTAACGGTGGTGCCGTTTTCCAGCTTTTCAAGCTCGCCGACGTTAACAACAGTGTATTCCTTAGCAAAAATGTTGGTGAAGCCGCGCTTAGGCAGACGGCGTGCAAGGGGCATCTGGCCGCCTTCAAAGCCGTTCTTCTTGCTGCCGCTGCGGGCCTTCTGGCCCTTGTGGCCCTTGCCGGAGGTCTTGCCCAAGCCGGAGCCCGTGCCGCGGCCTACGCGCTTTACGGACTGGGTGGAGCCCTCCGCCGGCCTTAACTCTTGTAGTTTCATGCTTCCTACCTCCGAATTAAACTTCTTCGACCTTTACAAGGTGCTTTACCTTGAAGATCATGCCGCGCACGGCCGCATTGTCGGGCTTGATAACGGTGCTGTTGGTCTTGCGCAGACCAAGCGCCTTTACGGTAGCCTGCTGGTCGTCAAGCGCGCCAATGGTGCTCTTTACGAGGGTTATTTTCAGTTCAGCCATCGTTTCCTCCTATCAGCCGAGGATCTCTTCCACGGTCTTGCCGCGCAGACGCGCGATCTCTTCCGCAGTGCGCAGCTGGCTGAGTCCATCCAGGGTCGCCTTGACGCAGTTAGCGGGGTTGTTGGAGCCGTAGCTCTTGGTGCGGATATCCTTTATGCCGACCATTTCAAGCACCGCACGGACGGGGCCGCCCGCGATAACGCCGGTACCTTCTTCGGCGGGGAGCATCCTTACATGGCCCTTGCTGTACTTGCCTTCCACAGCGTGCGGAATGGTGGTGCCAACAACGGGAACCTGTATCATGTGGCGCTTGGCGTCAGCAACGCCCTTGCGCACGGCTTCGGGAATCTCGGTAGCCTTGCCAAGACCAACGCCGACCCTGCCTTCGCCGTCGCCGACAACCATCAGCGCGGTGAAGCGGAAGTTACGGCCGCCCTTAACGACCTTGGCGACGCGGTTAATGTATACAAGCCTTTCCTTGAGTTCCACTTCGGGTGTATCGATACGCTTTTGCATTTAGACCTCCTTAGAATTCCAGCCCGGCCTTGCGAGCGCCGTCGGCAAGCTTCTGAACGCGGCCGGTGTAAAGATAACCACCGCGGTCGAATACTACCTGCTTGACACCCTTTTCAATGGCCCTCTTGGCGACCATTTCACCCACTATCTCGGCAGCTTCGCTCTTGGTCTTGCCTTCAAGCTGGGCCGCGACTTCCGCATCCAGAGTGGAAGCAGCAGCCAGAGTGTGGGAAGCGTCGTCATCGATGACCTGGGCGTAAATGTGGTTCAGGCTGCGATATACGTTGAGCCTGGGGCGCTCGGCGGTACCCAGGATGTGCCTGCGGGTACGCTGATGCCTCTTTTGACGTATAGAGTTTTTATCTATCCTTGATATCATTATCCTTGCTCCTTATCTACGCCTTACTTACCGGTCTTGCCTTCCTTACGGCGTACATGCTCTCCGGCGTAGCGGATACCCTTGCCCTTATAAGGCTCAGGCTCGCGGACCGCACGGATATCAGCCGCCATCTGGCCGACCTGCTGCTTGCTCGCGCCCTTGACCACGATGCGGTTGGGTGCGGGAACCTCAAAGGTGATACCTTCGGGAGCGTCAAACTCGACGGGATGGGAATAACCCATGTTCAGCACGAGCTTGCTGCCCTGAAGCTGGGCGCGGTAACCAACGCCTTCAATCTCCAGATTCTTCGCAAAGCCCTCGGTCACGCCCACTACCATGTTGTGTATCAGGGAGCGGGTAAGACCGTGCAGCGCGCGGTGACGCTTGTCGTCGCTGGGGCGCTTCACGTGAAGCACACCATTGTCCTGTTCAATCTCCATATCAGGAGAGATCTTTTCACTAAGAGTGCCCTTGGGGCCCTTCACGGTCACGGTGTTGCCGTCATCGACCGTGATTGTCACTCCGCCAGGAACGCTTATCGGAAGTTTTCCGATTCGTGACATGTTATTACACCTCCGTTTATATTGGTTTTATTACCAGATGTAAGCGAGGACTTCGCCGCCCACGCCCTGCTTGCGGGCTTCCCTGTCGGTCATTATGCCGCGGGAGGTGGATATGATGGCGATGCCCAGACCGTTCAGCACCTTGGGCAGCTGGTCCTTGCGCGCGTAGATGCGCAGACCGGGCTTGCTGATGCGCTTGAGGCCGGTTATGACCCTCTGCTTGTTGGGGCCGTACTTGAGGTCAATGTGGATATACTTGGCCACGCCGTCCTCGCGGATGTCATAGCTCTTTATGTAGCCCTCGTCGAGCAGTATCTCGGCTATGGCCTTCTTCACCGTGGAAGCGGGGACGAGAACATCCTCATGCTTGGCGGTAAGAGCATTGCGGATACGGGTCAGCATATCGGCGATGGGATCGGTTATCAACATAGTCTTTTTTCCTCCTTTCGATATGCTTACCAGCTGGCCTTACGCACGCCGGGTATCTCGCCCTTGTAGGCAAGCTCCCTGAAGCAAACACGGCAGATGCCGTATTTGCGCAGGACGGAATGCGGACGGCCGCAGATGCGGCAGCGGGTGTAAGCGCGGGTGGAATACTTCGCCGGGCGCTGCTGCTTTATTTTCATGCTTGTCTTTGCCACTGTTTCTTCCTCCTAAAATCACGCCTGCATGAAGGGCATGCCCATCATCTGGAGCAGCGCCTTCGCTTCTTCGTCGGTCTTGGCCGTGGTAACGAACACTATGTCCATACCCCTTATCTTATCAACATCGTCATAGTTGATTTCAGGGAATATCAGCTGTTCCTTCAGGCCCATGGCGTAATTGCCGCGGCCGTCAAAGCTGGTATCGGGTATGCCGCGGAAGTCGCGCACGCGGGGAAGCACTATGTTGATGAGCTTATCAACGAAGTAGTACATCCTGTCGCCGCGCAGAGTGACCTTGGCGCCAATGTTCATGCCTTCGCGAACCTTAAAGTTTGCAACGCTCTTCTTGGCCTTGGTCACAACAGGCTTCTGACCGGCTATGATGCTCAGCTCTTCCACTGCGCTCTCCATGCCCTTGGGGTTGTCCTTCTCGGAGCCGAGGCCCATGTTGATGACTACCTTTTCAAGCTTGGGGATCTGCATCACGTTCTCGTAACCGAACTTTTCCTTCAGCTGGTTAACGATCTCGTCGGTGTACTTCACCTTGAGACGGGGAGCCTCGGTAAAGGGCTTCGCCTCAACGGCGTTCTTTTTCTTCTTGGCGGGTGCCTGAGCGGCGGTATCTTTCTTAGCCATTCTCTATTCCTCCTGCCTCAGTCGATGTTCTTGCCGCACTTTTTGCAAACGCGGACCTTCTTGTCGCCGTCCATGGCATGGCCAACGCGGGTAGCCACGCCGCACTTGGGGCAAACCAGCATCACGTTGGACGCGTTGATGGTGCCTTCATGCTCTATACGGCCGCCGGTTTCGCCCTGCTTGCGGGGCTTGCGATGCCTGGTCACCATGTTGGCGCCCTGCACCACTATGCGCTTCTCCGCGGGGAAGGCAGAAAGGACCTTGCCCTTCTTGCCCTTGTCCTTGCCGGAGATGACGACTACGGTATCGTCTTTCTTGACGTTAAGCTTCTTCATTGCGTTTCCTCCATCAAAGCACTTCGGGTGCAAGGGAGACTATCTTCATGTAGTCCTTAGCGCGCAGCTCCCTCGCCACAGGCCCGAAAATACGGGTTCCCTTAGGCTCCTTCTTGTCGTTTATTATAACGGCCGCATTGTCGTCGAAGCGGATGAAGCTGCCGTCCGGCCTCTGTGTGGGGTAGGTGGTCCTTACCACTACCGCGTGCACAACATCCTTCTTCTTCACGGCGCCGCCGGGGGAGGCGGACTTTACGGAGGCAACTATTACGTCGCCTATGCCGGCGCTCTTGCGGAAGGAGCCGCCCAGGCAGCGGATGCACATGATTTCCTTGGCGCCGCTGTTATCTGCTACTTTAAGCCTTGTCTGCGGTTGAATCATTTTTTGCTCCTTTCCGGCTTACTTGGCCTTTTCAACTATCTCGACCAGTCTCCAGCGCTTATCCTTGCTCAGGGGGCGGGTCTCCATGATCTTAACGGTGTCGCCTATGCCGCACTCGTTATTCTCGTCATGGGCCTTAAACTTGCGGGTACGGTTTACCATCTTGCCGTAAAGGGGATGGCGTACCTTGGTCTTTATGGCCACGACGATGGTCTTATCCATCTTGTCGCTTACGACTTCGCCGATGCGGGTCTTGCGATAACCTCTTGATATCTGTTCCATTGGTTTAATCTCCTTTCACCCTTACTCGGCAGCCTTGAGCTCGCGCTCGCACAGCAGGGTCTTGACCCTAGCCACGTCCTTCTTGCACTCGCCTATGCGCTGGGGATTGCTGAGCTGGCCGGTAGCAAGCTGGAAGCGCAGATTGAACAGTTCTTCCTTGAGCTCCTTTTCCTTGGCGACAAGCTCCTCGGTAGAGAGCTTCCTCAGTTCATTAGCCTTCATTGCTTTCGCCTCCTGCCACAGTCTCTTTCTGTACGAACTTGCACTTGAGGGGCAGCTTGTGCATTGCAAGCCTGAGTGCCTCCCTTGCAGTCGCATCGTCCACGCCGGCGATTTCGAACATCACTCTGCCGGGCTTGACAACCGCTACCCAATATTCGGGTGAACCTTTACCGGAACCCATTCGGGTTTCTGCCGGCTTTTCGGTAACGGGCTTGTCGGGGAATATCTTTATCCAAACCTTACCGCCGCGCTTGATGTAACGGGTCATCGCTACACGGGCGGCCTCTATCTGCTGGCTGGTGACCCAGGCGGGCTCAGTGGCCATCAGGCCCCAATCGCCGTAAGTCACGGTGTTACCGCGCAATGCTTTGCCGGTCATGCGGCCGCGGTGCACTCTCCTGCGCTTAACTCTCTTAGGCATCAACATGGTTATTTGCCCTCCTTACGCTTTCTTCACACGGTTGAGCACTTCGCCCTTGTAGATCCACACCTTAACGCCTATGCGGCCGTATGCGGTGCGGGCTTCTGCAAAGCCGTACTCTATGTCCGCACGAATGGTCTGAAGGGGAATAGAACCTTCATGGTAACCTTCGCTGCGGGCTATTTCCGCTCCGCCAAGACGACCGCCGCAGGAAATCTTTATGCCCTTGGCGCCGGCCTTGGTGGCCCTCATCATGCTCTGCTTCATGGCGCGGCGGAAGGAGATACGCTTTTCAAGCTGGGCCGCGATGTTCTCGGCTACGAGCTGAGCGTTTGCATCGGGGTTCTTTATCTCCATTATGTTCACGTTGACGGGCTTACCGATCAGCGCGCTTACGTCGGCCTTTATCGCGTCTACGCCCACGCCGCCTTTGCCTATCAGCATGCCGGGACGGCCGGTGTAGATGCTCACGGTCACCTTGCCTGCGGCGCGCATAATGTCTATGCGGGCGATACCGGCGGCGTAGTGTACCTCTTTGATATGATCGCGGATCTTCTTATCCTCGATGAGGAAATCGGAGAATTCCTTCTTGGAAGCGTACCAGCGGGTGTTCCAATCCCTGATGACGCCTACGCGGAATCCGTTCGGATTAACTTTCTGTCCCATTGTCTCCTCCTTAGTTTACCTTGTCCAGGATAACGGTTATGTGGCTGGTGCGCTTGCGGATCCTGCTCGCACGGCCCTGAGCACGGGGGCGGAAACGCTTAAGGGTGGGTCCCTGATTAGCAAACACCTCGGCTACGAAGAGCTGATCCGCGCTCATGTCCAGATTGTTTTCCGCGTTAGCAACGGCGGAATTGAGGACCTTAAGCACCGGCTCGCTGGCAGCCTTGGGAGTGAAGGCCAGTATGGCCTTGGCTTCTGCCACAGACTTGCCCCGGATCAGGTCGATGACGACCTTGACCTTGCGGGAGGAGATGCGGACATACTTGGCTATCGCGCGGGGACGCTTGTCGGCGTTGGCCTTGCGCGCTGCGCTCTTTTCTCTTGACCTTGTTGCCATGTTTCGCTCCTCCTTATCTCTGACCAGAGGTCTTTTCGGAACCCCTGTGTCCTCTGAAAGTACGGGTGGGCGCAAACTCGCCCAGCTTGTGACCGACCATTTCCTCGGTCACGTACACGGGAACGTGCTTCCTGCCGTCATGCACGGCGATGGTGTGTCCCACCATCTCGGGGAATATCGTGGAAGCCCTGGACCATGTTTTGACCACGGTCTTCTTGCCGCTTTCGTTCATCGCGTGAATGCGAGCGAGCAAGCGTTCCTGAACAAAAGGCCCCTTCTTAACTGATCTGCTCATTGTTGACTCCTTTCGCCTCTTACTTGCCGTTCCTGCGGCGCACGATGAACTTATCGTTGACGTTCTTGGTCTTACGGGTCTTATAACCAAGCGCGGGCTTGCCCCACGGAGTGACCGGGCCGGGACGGCCGATAGGCGACTTGCCTTCGCCGCCGCCGTGCGGATGGTCGCAGGGGTTCATGACTGAACCGCGCACGGTGGGCCTGAAGCCCTTATGACGGGTGCGGCCGGCCTTACCAAGCTTAATGTTCTCGTGATCCACGTTGCCAACCTGGCCGATGGTGGCCTTGGCGTTCATGGGGATCAGGCGAACTTCGCCGCTGGGCAGACGGACCTGCGCGTAAGCACCTTCCTTAGCCATCAGCTGGGCCGCGTTGCCGGCGCTGCGGGCGATCTGCGCGCCCTTGCCGGGCTTGATCTCGATGCAGTGTATCATGGTGCCGACGGGTATCTGACGGATCTGCATCGCGTTGCCGACCTTGATGTCCGCGCCTTCGCCGGAAAGCAGCGAGTCGCCGACCTTCAGGCCAAGGGGAGCGATGATGTAGCGCTTTTCGCCGTCTGCATAGTTCAGCAGGGCAATGTTCGCGCTGCGGTTAGGATCGTATTCGATGGTGGCAACCTTGGCGGGCACGCCGTCCTTGTTGCGCTTGAAGTCGATGATCCTGTACTTGCGCCTCGCGCCGCCGCCGCGATGGCGAACGGTGATGCGGCCATGGTTATTGCGGCCGCCGGAGGAGCGAAGGTCTTCCAAAAGGGATTTTTCCGGCGTGGTGCAGGTGATCTCCTCGAAAGCGGAGACGGTCATGAAGCGCTGGCCGGGAGTGGTGGGTTTGATCTTCCTTATAGCCATTGTGTGCCTCCTTACTGGGCGATGCTGTCGAAGAATTCAATACCCTTGGAATCCTTCTTCAGCTTCACATAGGCCTTCTTGATGGAAGGACGGCGGCCTTCGTGCAGGCCCTGCCTCTTCATCTTGCCCATGTGGTTCACGGTGTGTACGGAATCGACCTTTACGCCGAACACGGCTTCGATAGCCTGGCGGATCTCGGTCTTGTTTGCCCTCTTATCGACCACGAAAGTGTAGGTCTTGTCTGCAAAGTGGTCGTAGCTCTTCTCGGTGAGTACGGGGCGGATGATTATATCATGGGGAGACTTCATTATGCGTACACCTCCTCTATCTTTGCCACGGAATCCTTGGTGAGGATGAGAGTGTTGTACTTGAGAATCTCGTACACGTTCAGAGTGCTGACCAGAGTGGTCTTTACGCCGGGGATGTTCCTGGCGGCGCGCTCTACTATCTCGTCCTTGTCGCTGAGCACTATGAGCGCCTTGCCGACGTTCATGGCGTTGAGCACCTTCACCATTTCCTTGGTCTTGGGGTTCTCTATATCCAGCGCGTTGTAAACGATGATTTCGTTGTCGTTCACTTTGCTGGTCAGTGCGCTCTTCATGGCGATGCGCTTGACCTTCTTGTTAACGCTGAGGTGATAGTCGCGCGGCTTGGGAGCGAACACTACGCCGCCGTGGGTGAATATAGGCGCGCGGTTGCTGCTGTGGCGGGCGCGGCCGGTACCCTTCTGGCGGTAGATCTTGATGCCGCCGCCGCGTACTTCGGCGCGGGTCAGGGCGCTCTGCGTGCCCTGGCGCTGATTGGCCAGATAAGCCTTAACAACTTCGTGCACGGCGTACTGATTTACTTCAGCGCCAAACACATTCTCGCTCAGGGCGATCTCGCCGATGTTTTCGCCGGCGATATTGTGCAATGCTACGTTAGGCATTTTCTACTTCTCCTTTCCCTTACTTAACGGTTTCCCTAACCATTACCAGGGAACCCTTGGCGCCGGGGATTGCGCCCTTTATGAGCAGCAGATTCCTTTCGGCGTCCACTCTGGCGACCTCAAGGTTCTGAACCGTGATGCGCTCGCAGCCCATATGACCGGGCAGACGCTTGGTCTTGAATACCTCGCCGGGGTAGGTGCAGGCGCCCATTGAACCGGCTACGCGGTAGGAGTGGGAACCGTGGGTCTTGCGGCCGCGGGCCTGATTCCAACGCTTGATGTTGCCCTGGAAGCCCTTGCCCTTGCTCTTGCCGGTAACGTCTACCTTATCGCCGTTGGCGAATACGTCAGCCTTAATGACCTGACCGACTTCGTAAGTCGCGGTATCATCCAGCTTGAATTCGCGTACATAGCGGTGAGCGGCAACGCCGGCCTTCTTCAGGTGACCGAGCTCAGGCTTGGTGATGAGCTTTTCCCTGACGGGGCCAAAGGCTACCTGCACGGCTTCGTAGCCGTCTTTGCCGGTGGTCTTAATCTGAACCACGGGGCAGGGGCCCGCAAGCACTACGGTGACGGGGATCATGGTTCCGTCTTCTCTGAACATCTGGGTCATGCCGACCTTGGTGCCCAAAATCGCTTTCTTCATTGTAAATCCACCTCCGTGCTTACAGCTTGATCTCGATATCAACACCCGCGGGGAGATCGAGCTTCATCAGCGCGTCCACCGTCTTGGCGGAGGGCTGCAGGATATCGATCAGGCGCTTATGGGTGCGCATCTCAAACTGCTCTCTGCTGTCCTTATACTTGTGGGGCGAACGGAGGATGGTAACTATTTCCTTCTCCGTCGGCAGGGGTATGGGGCCGCTTACGCGAGCGCCCGTGCGCTTTGCCGTATCCACGATCTTTTCCGCGCTCTGGTCGATAAGGTTGCACTCGTAGGCCTTGAGCTTAATGCGGATCTTCTGATTTGCCATATTATTTCTTCCTCCTTTTAGTATCGGGGCCGTACACGCAGCCGAGTGTTTCGTTTCTAAAATACCTCAGCCGGGCACTTGCCCGTTGCCCGTATCGTGGGCCCTCGGCGGAAATTACCCGGATGGCATACCGGCAACCTCCCGCTGAGTCTTTCACGTTATCGCCGCGCGAAAAAACTGCGTCCATTCGCACAACGCTCATATTCTACACGATATTCATGGAAATATCAAGCTTTTTTTATAAAAAAACCAAACTTTTTTCGCAAACACGCATCCGGGTGTTTCTATGCCCCGTTCGCCGCTTTTTACTCTTGCTTTTTTGCCCGTTTAAGGTATCATATCCTATATAAATATGTCAATACGGCAAATGCGAAAGGAGACTCCCAATGCTTAAAACCAACAAAGAAAAGGTAGTAAAAGGCTCCGTCGTGGGCAAAATACGGCCCAATGTCTGCCGCGGCTGGCGCGTTGCGCAGGACGGCAAGCCCTTCCTTACCCCAGGCATAGGCGGCATCAATTATAATGTAAAGCTGGGCGACTGTGCCTTCGGCCTTGCGGGCGACCATATTGAACCCGGCGTATCGCTTTATCATGACAACAAGGATTTCAGCGAATATCTGAACATACTTTCCTGCATAGGCAACGAGGCTGTTGTAATGAGCGGGGACGGCAAGGGCAAGCGCGGCTTCGTCACCGGCAAGCACGGCGGCGCGGAGGACGTTATGATATACTTTGAGGATGAAACGCTCGACCTCCTGTGTCCCGAGGATAAGGTGCTCATCCGCGCGCACGGCCAGGGGCTAAAGCTTGTGGACTATCCCGAAATAAGCGCCATGAACATTGACCCCGAGCTTTTTGAAAAGCTTGGCATAGAGGAAAACGGCGACGGCACGCTTACCGTACCCGTAGCGGCTGTGATACCGCCCTATCTTATGGGCTCCGGCATAGGCTCCAATCTGCCCTTCCGCGGCGATTACGACATTATGACGCACGATCCCGCCAAGGTGAAGGAGCTGGGGCTTGACAAGCTCCGCTTCGGCGACATAGTAATGCTTCAGGATTGCGACAATATGTATGGCCGCGGCTTCCTCACGGGCGCGGTAGCCATAGGTGTAATAATCCATTCGGACTGCATGCTTGCCGGCCACGGCCCCGGAGTTACAGTAATAATGGCCTCCCAGAAGCCCCTCATCAAGGCCAAAGTCGTAGCCGACGCAAACATAATCAACGGATTGAAGTTCTAAACCCAAGCATAGCAAAAGGCCGTCGCAAGACGGCCTTTATTCGGTTCAGTTCTTTTTAGTTGCTCTGCCTTTTCCTAAGTGCTATGCAAAGCGCGGCGGCAATCATGCCAATGCCAATCGCAAGATAGCTTGCGTCGCCGGTCTGCGGCGGCAGCGGGGCGGAAACAATGGGCTGTACATCGTCATAAACAGGATAATCTATCTTCCCGTAGCCGCAAACTCTGCATACGCCGTTGACAAGATCATGCTCGTTTTCGCCAAGCTTATCTGTGCAGCCATCGAACTTGCACTCGTGCCAATGGACGTATTCATCGTACTTCCAATCGCCCTTCGCTTCGTGTATTATGTATCCGCATTCGCATACACCGTTGACAAATTCGTGCTTTTCATTCTTACGCGCAAAGCATTTGAAATCGCCATTCGTATACGTACAGGGGCGATAATGCCATTCCTTATTGTTGTCAGTGAACTGCTGCGGCTTGCCAAGCACGTGCTCATGTTCCATATAACCGCATTCGCACGTGCCGTCAGCGTCAAATTGATGCTCTTCTTCGTATGTTGAAAGGCAACCTTCTATCTTGCACTCTTTCCAATGGACATAAATGCCAGGTTTCCAGTCGCTCCATTCATGTTCGCCACTATGTCTGGAATATCCGCAATCTGTGCACTTAGACGTACCATCTGCATTATTTTCCCATTGATGGTCGCCCATTTGATACTCATCACAGCCTTCATGTTCGCAGTACCTACAATGTTGGGCGTCATCATAAGCTACCCACTCGCCCCATTGATGTTCTTTATGATCTGTTGTAAATCCGCATTTGCAACGATAGCCATTTTCAGCATCTTCCTCGAAACTATGTTCTTCATAAGAATCAGGATCTTCGACACCGCAGCCTTTTACTGAACATTTTCTCCAATGCCCAGACCCGTTAAAACCGTACTTATCAAACTGATGTTTCTCATGGTTGCGTGTGTAGCCGCATTCGCTGCATTTATAGCCTTCCCCATCAGATACCATGGTGTGCCGCTTGTATCCATCAATAGCATCGCAATCCTTGTGCTTGCATACATGCCAATGGTCTACGCCATCCTTAACCCAATCACCGCTAAAGTCATGCTCATGGTCGCATTCGTGGCCGCACACGCTGCACACATAGAGATTCTTAGTATCATCAAAACTCATGTTGTGTGGAGCTTCATCCTTACTCTCGTTGCACTTCTCGCATTTTTGCCAGTGGTGCGTATCACTTGCCCACCACTCCCATTCATGCTCGCATTCGCCTTCCCCTCCCGCCAATGCAACGGCTTGCACAAGCAGCAACATTACAACGAGTATTGCTGCCAACCAACGTTTTTTCATCTTGTTCTACCCCCATTTTCATTAGAATTTTGGATTATGTCAATTTTAACACCTATGCAAGTATTTTGCAAGTATATTTTATTGCAAACATGGTGCAAATTTTCTTCCGTCAATCGTGCAAAATATAGGTACTGCACATTGCGCCGCAAAGGAGGAATAAACCGTGTTTAAGCTTAAACCGGGCAGCGAAACAATAACAAAAACCTTCCGCATACCCATTGACATGAGCGAGCGTTTGGAACAGCTTGCATATAAAAACAACCTTTCGCTCAATGCCGTTATAATACAATGTCTGCAATACGCTTTGGATAATCTTGATGAAACGGCAGCGGAGGAAAAGTAACCCTTCAAAGCACGGAAAAGCCCGGGCAATCGCCCGGGCTTTGTTCTCACTTCATAAACATCTTTATTATCCTCAGCTTCCGTTTGCTGTATGGGAAGTAGCGCATGGGGAGGTCAACCTTGGTTGATTTATTGACTATGCTGCGCTCGTGCGTAAACGTATCGAAGCTTTTTTTGCCGTGGTAGCTGCCCATGCCGCTCTCCCCTACCCCGCCGAAAGGCAGCGCGGAGGAGGCAAGATGGATTATGGTATCGTTCACGCAGCCACCGCCGAAGGAGCAGCTATCCAGCAGCCTGCGCTCGGCGGCCTTGTCCGCCGTGAATATATAAAACGCAAGGGGCTTGGGACGGCTGTTGACAAAGGCTATAACTTCACTCAGCGTATCAAAGCACAGCATGGGCAGCACGGGACCAAATATCTCCTGCTGCATGATTGGCGCATCGGGCGAAACATCATCAAGCAACGTGGGCGCGATGAAGCGGCGCTCGTCATCAAACGTGCCGCCAAGGGCTATCTTTTCGCCCTGAATAAGCCCCTTCACGCGGTTGTAATGCTTTTCGCTTATTATGTTTACCATGTCCCGCATATCGCCGTTTGGAAAAAACTGCTCCAGTGCATCCTGATATTCGCTTACGAACGCCTCCTTAATGCTGCGGTGTATCAAAAGATAGTCCGGCTCAACGCACGTCTGCCCGGCGTTCAATACCTTGCCGAAGGCTATCCTGCGCGCGGCCAGCTTTATGTCCGCCGTTTCGTCCACTATTGCGGGACTTTTGCCGCCAAGCTCCAGCGTCACCGGGGTAAGACGCTTTGCCGCCGCCTGCATAACGGTTCTGCCCACCTCCACGCTTCCCGTAAAGAAAATATAATCGAACCTTTCTTCAAATAAGGCTTGGTTTTCCGCCCTGCCGCCCTCAACGGCGGCAATGTATTCCGGCGGGAAGGTATCGCCAATCAGCTTGGCTATGGCGGCGCTTGTTGCCGCGGCATAGGCGGACGGCTTTACCACGGCGCAGTTGCCCGCGGATATGGCGCCTATAAGCGGATTTAAGCAAAGCTGCACGGGGTAATTCCACGGCGAAACAATGAGCGCCACGCCGTAAGGCTCGGGCGAAATGTAGCTTTTTGCCGAAAACTGCGCAAGCGGCGTTTTGACCCGCCTGTTCTTTGTCCATTTGCCTATATGCTTTATGTGGCAGCTCAATTCCTCCAGCACCATGCCCGTTTCGCACATATAGCTTTCCGTTTCGGATTTGTTCAAATCCTGCTTCAGCGCATCCGCAAGCATTTTTTCGTTGGCGCGTATGGCCCGCTGAAGCTTCCTAAGCGCCTCTATTCTGAACTCCACCGGCCTTGTCGCTCCGGACTGATAGTATTTATGCTGTGCCTCCACCAGTGCGTGTATATCCATAGCCGTATCCTCCGCTGTTACCAGATTTTTTCATATTATAGCATAAAGGCCGCGTTATCGCACGCGGCCCCATGTAAGCTTCACTTTATTGTTTCGCTGTTGTTTATAACCCCCGTGCCGTATAGGAACAGCGCATCGGTATATTGGGTGAAATCCACCATCCGCCCCAGCAGCTCCGGCGCAACGTAGCGAATATCCACAAGCGTTACCCTGTCGAACCCTTCCGCAATAAGCGGCGCAATGCTTGAGCCGAACGAATCCCTGAACATTATCAGCGACCGTCCGCTTTTGCTGTTCGGATTTTCTATTGTCAGTATGGACTTTGACCCATGCAGGAACATTTCGTACGGATCGCGCCCGCTTAGCGCGTCCATGTCGTATACGTCAACGTATTTTCCGCTCTCGTAATCATATACCCTATAATCCGCAATGCTCCCGCCCTGCATGTAATACATTTTATCCGGCTTGAGCGGCAGCGCGCTTTGGGCATAATATATGCCGTAGAAATCCGTATCCGCATCCGTCGCGGTGTATTCCGCCGAAGCTTCCGCGCCCATGCCCTCGGCAAGCTTCTTTACCGTGTCAAGTATCCTCTCCTGCCGCCAGTGAAGATCCGTCTTGTAGTAATCGTCTATGCCGAGCGTGCCGGCAATGTCTATATATTCGGCGTACATCATATTTGATGTAAGCATATCCTTCAGCTTGTCGTAATCTATGCTCAGGTAGCCTTTCGCATCGGCTAAGAAATAGTTTTTGTCCGGCACCAGGCTTAAATACGCCTTAATGCCGTTTGGCTTAAGATATGTATCGTAAACGTAGCCGAACCGCTTTGCCGCGCGCTCAACGCTTGCGCCGTTCAGCGGATAGTCCATTTTGCTTGCAATGCCGTCAACTATATAAATGCCGTTATTGTCGCGCTGGGAAAATACATAATATGTATTCACGGCCTTAAGCGTGCGGAAAGCATCCCTCAGCGGGAACTGGTCAAGCTTATACTGTTCGTAATCGCTCATGAATTTGCCGGAAAGCACGCTGTCTATGCTGAGCTTTGGCATCGTCGCCAGCGCGCGCCTTTCGCTGAGGGATTGCGCGTCGTCCTTTTTAAGCGTTCCCCATATTGCAAAGCCGAATAATATCGCCGCCGCAAGCGCAACGGTAAGTATGCTTTTAAGCTTGGTACGCATATGCTCTCCTTTCCGCTAAAATCTGAAATACAGGAACGGGTTGAATGACCCGTCTATCAAATACGCCGTGCATAGGCAAAGCAGCGCCGCAAGCGCCACAGGCTCCGCTATCGCCATTATCGCCCCGCCGATGCGCGTGGCTTCAAGCTTCGCCTTTATGCGCTTAGGTAACGGCGTTGCGCCGATCGCTGCTATTATAAGCGGCACGGTGTAGCTTCTAAGGTAATATAAAGCCTCCGTATTATCCGCCGCGTTTGCGCCGAACAGCGCGGCAATCGTCTCAAAGCCTTCCTTAACGCCCGAAGCGTCAAACATTATGAAACACAGCATAACGAAAAACAGCGTGTATATATGCCCTATTGCTCTGTGCTTTTTGATAAAGCCTAAAAGCAGCGTTTTTTCCGCGATCAGCAGCGCCGCGAACATCATCCCCCACATGACAAAGTTCCAGTCCGCCCCGTGCCAAAGGCCCGTAAGCATCCATACTATTGCAATGTTCAAAAGCGCGCGCGGCTTTTTCACGCGGCTGCCGCCAAGGGGGATATATACATAGTCCCTGAACCACGAACTCAGCGACATATGCCATCTGCGCCAGAATTCGGTTATGCTTGCGGCAATATAGGGATAATTGAAGTTTTCGGGGAACGTGAAGCCGAATATCGAGCCAAGGCCAATCGCCATGTCGCTGTATCCGGAAAAATCAAAATACACATGCAGCATGTACGCCGCGGCATATACCCAGTAAAACAGCGTGGATTTTTCGCCGCTTGCCTTGAATGCGTTCACAAGCTCCGCAAGCACGTTTGCAATAAGCACCTTTTTACCAAGGCCCAGTATAAACCGCCTTGCGCCGTATGCGGCCTTGTCCGCGCCGTATGCGCGCGCGGTAAGCTCCGCTTCAATATCGCTGTATCTCACTATCGGCCCAGCTATAAGCTGGGGGAACATGGATATGTACGCCGCAAAGGCAATATAATCCCGCTGCGGCTCAACGTCCGCACGGTAAACGTCTATAACGTAGCTTATAAGCTGGAACGTATAAAAGCTTATGCCTATGGGCAGGGCAATGTTAAGCGCGGCTATTTTGAGGCCGAATACCGCGGCGAAGCTTTCCGCAAAAAAGTTGGCGTATTTGAACACGCCAAGCATGCCAAGGCTCAGCACAAGGCTTATTATAAGATATGCCTTTGCTTTTTTCGTTCCGCGGCTTTTGCCTATAAGCCGCGCGAATATATAGCCCTGCGTAACGGAAAGCAGCATCAGTATTGCGTAACGCGGCTCTCCCCAGGCATAGAATATAAGGCTCATCAGGAGCAGCGCCGCGTTTTTAAGCCGCCGCGGCATAAGGAAATACACCGCTATTGTCAGCGGCAGAAAGCTATATAAAAATGCCGCGCTTGAAAACAGCATGAACTGCTCCCTCCCTTCGTTTGCGCTTAGAAGGCTATCGCCTCGTCGTAAACTATCTCCGCGTTTTCATAGGCGGCGGTCAGCTTATCGCGGAAGGTGTTCACCAAATCCTCTGCGCCGTATACGGATACTATGCAGCCGCTAACCTTGGCAATCACCATCTTGTCCGGAAAGCCGCACATCCATTGCTTGGAATTAAGCCCGTCGTGTATGGCGGCGCACACGGCGTCCGCATCGGCGGCGTCCTTCAGGCGGAACGCTCCGCAGGTGAAGGTGTTGGCGTTCATCATGTGCATAAGGCTGGCGGCGGCGTCAAGCTTGTCCACCATGTCCGCCGGGAAGGAGGTGAGGTATGCAACCGTATCCGCATCATCCAGCGCAACGTTGCCCGGCGCATCGTCCTTCATGTTCGCTTCGCTCATGTCTCCGCCGGCAGCGGGGAATTTTTCATCATCGGTATAGCTGTCCCATACCTTGTTCAGCACATCCAGCGGGTTTCCCGCGGCTTCTGCCGTGCCCTGTCCGCTTCCGTCCGCGGCGCAGCCAACCATGCCAAGCGCGAATATAATGGCCAATACGGCCGCAATTGTCTTTTTCATAAACATATGTCTCCTTTCGTGCCTTGTAAAAAGGCATATACGCTATTATAAACGGTTTTCGGGCGGAAGTGGTTGCATTTTTATAATATATTATTTGCGGCATCAGGTAATGCGATGCAGCAGCACAGAAAAAACTTATTCTGCCTATTGCGTTTTCCGGCAATTAGTGGTATATTTGTCTCCATTATAAAAACATATGTATCTGATATGCGTACATTCAACAGTAAATGTACCGCACGGAAGGAGTTTGGATATATGAACATTGCTTTGCTGGGATTCGGAACTGTCGGCCGCGGATTTTATGAGCTGCTTACGGAGCGGCCGCTTCCGCTGAACATTTGCACCGTGCTTGCGCGCAGGCCGCTTGAGGGGCTTAACTGCATGGTCACAAGCGATTTTTATAAGATACTTAACGAAGCAGACGCGGACATAATAGTTGAAGCCATGGGCGGGCTTGAACCCGCGCATGAATACATATGCGCCGCGCTCAGGGCAAAAAAGCACGTTGTTACCGCCAACAAGCAGCTTATGTGCGCATATTATGATGAGCTTACCACACTTGCGCGCGAAAACGGCGTATCGCTGCGCTGTACTGCGGCGGCGGGCGGCGGCATACCGTGGCTCAGCTCCCTTGCCCGCGCGGCAAGCGTGGACGCGATAATATCCGTAAGCGGCATAATGAACGGCACTTCCAATTATATACTGGACGCGATGAGCCGCCGCGGTATGGATTACGCTGCGGCGCTGAGCGATGCGCAGCGCCTTGGCTACGCGGAGGCCGATCCAACCGCCGATGTATGCGGGCTGGATACGCGGCGCAAGCTGGTGCTCAGCGCAAACATAGCCTACGGCGTATCGATAAGCGAAAGCGACGTGCCGTGCTTCGGCATAGCCAATATTACGGCGGAGGATATGCGCTTCTTTGAAGAAAACGGCCTTGCCTGCCGCCTGATAGGCCATGCGGAAAGGCACTTCGGCACAATAAGCGCCGCGGTGGAGCCCATGCTCTTCGGCGCGGATGCGGGCGAAGCGCGCGTATATGAATGCGGCAATATGATGAGCCTTTGCGCCGCGCATATGGGCGGACAGAGCTTCCTTGGCGCGGGCGCGGGCGCATACCCAACGGGGAGCAACGTGCTTGCGGACTGCCGCGCAATAGCCGAAGGCTGCTCGGCCTTCTATACGGATTCGTTCACCCGTGCGCAGGTGGATAATTCCCGCGCGTACCAGCGGTATTATATCCGTAAGCAGGGCTGTGCGCCCGTAATCACCACCCCGCTTTCGGTTGAGCAGGCGCACGCAATGTGCCGTGAGGAAGGCTTCAACGGCTTCATGGCGGCCATTGCCAAATGATTTATTTTCAATTTTTAGGGAGATATATAAACAATGCTTAAGGTTGCCAAATTCGGCGGTTCATCAATGGCGGACGCCGCGCAGATACGCAAGGTATGCGCCATAATACGGGCCGACGAAGCAAGGAAGATAATCGTGGTCTCCGCCGCGGGCAAGCGGAGCAAGGATGACCACAAGATAACCGACCTTTTATACCTTTGCTATGCTCACATCAAATACGGTGTATCCTGCAAAGAAGTATTTGAGCAGGTGAAGCAGCGGTATTTGGACATTCGGGACGAGCTTGGGCTTAATACCCCGCTTGAGGCCGAATTTGACGCGCTGTGGGAACGCATGCAGCACGGCATAGGCGAGGATGAACTTATAAGCCGCGGCGAATACTTTTCCGCAAGGCTGCTTGCGGACGCGCTGGGCTATGACTTTATTGACGCAAAGCTGTGGCTCACATTCGCGCTGGACGGCAGCATAGATGAGGAAGCAAGCTACTCCGCGCTCAGGCGCATTGCAGCCAACAGGCGGGCGGTAATACCCGGCTTTTACGGCATTGCCCCCGGCGGGCGCATACTCACGCTCACGCGCGGCGGCAGCGACGTGACGGGCGCGCTTGCGGCGGCGGCGCTTGACGCGGACGTATACGAAAACTGGACGGATGTTTCGGGCATACTTATGGCGGATCCGCGCATAGTTGAAAATCCGGAGCATATAGACAGGCTTACATACAGCGAACTAAGGGAGCTTAGCTACATAGGCGCGCAGGTGCTGCACGAGCGGGCTGTTTTCCCCGTGCGGGAGAAGAACATTCCCCTTAACATACGCAATACAAACGAGTCTGACCACCCCGGCACAATGATAATGCGCGACATTGACGACAGCACGGAGCAGAACCGCAGCTTTATAACGGGCATAGCCGGCAGGAAGGGATACACGGTGATAACCCTTTCAAAAACGGGCATGTCCTCAACGCCGGGTGTGCTGAGGCGGATACTTGAAATATTTGAAAAAGCCAACGTGAACGTTGAATACGTTCCTTCGGGCATAGACAGCCTGTCGCTGGTAGTGTCCAGCGCGAGCGTGGCGGACTGCCTGTATTCGCTGCTTGGCGAGCTTGAGCGGAGCATAAAGCCGGACCATATAAAGACGGAATCAGATTTGGCCGTTGTTGCGGCAGTCGGCCGCAGGATGGCCTTCCGCCCGGGCATATCGGGCAAAATATTTGCGGCGCTTGGTGAAAACGGCGTGAATATTCGCATGATAACGCAGGGCCCGGAAGAACTGAACATTATAGTAGGCGTTGAGGAAAAGGATTTTGAGCAGGCAATACGGGTGCTGTACAGCAGCTTTGCCACGATAAGATAAGGAGCATAGCATGAGGCAATACAGAATAGGCATACTGGGCGCAACGGGCGCGGTTGGGCGCGAGATGATTAAGGTGCTGGAGGAGCGTAAGTTCCCCATAAGCGAGCTTAGGCCGCTTGCGGGCGCAGGCAGCGCGGGCAAGCGCATAAGCTTTATGGGCAAGGAGCACACGGTTATTCAGGCGAGCGAGGATGCGTTTGAAGGGCTTGACATAGTGCTTGGCGCGGCGGAGAACGACATTGCCATGCGCTTCGCCCCAGCAATAGTTAAGACTGGCGCGGTATTCGTGGACAATTCAAGCGCGTTTCGTTTGTATGAGGACGTGCCGCTTGTAGTGAGCGAGATAAATCCCGAGGACGTGCGTAAGCACCGCGGCATAATAGCCAACCCCAACTGCACAACGATAATATCGCTGGTGGCGCTGAACGCGCTGAGCAAAGAAAGCCCGATAGAGAGCATAATAGCATCGTCCTATCAGGCGGTTAGCGGCGCGGGCGCGCAGGGCATAAGCGAACTGAGCGAGGAAACGGCGGCAATAGCTGCGGGCGAGGCCGTTAAGCCAAGCGTTTTCCCGTACCAGATAGCATACAACGTGATACCGCAGATAGGCTCCGAAGCCTTCATGGGCTACACGAGCGAGGAGATGAAGCTGCAAAACGAGGGGCGGAAGATACTGCACAGCCCCGAGCTGAAGGTAAGCTGCACATGCGTGCGCGTGCCTGTATTCCGCAGCCACAGCGTGTCCTTATTGATACGCACCAAGGAGAAAATAAGCATAGCGCGTGCGCGGGAGCTGATAGCCGCCGCGGCGGGCTGCCGCCTTACGGACGACATTGCGAACCGCATTTACCCCATGCCGCTCGATACGTCCGATCAGGATCTGGTCTACGTTGGCCGCATACGCGATGACCTGACGGACGAGCGCGGGCTTAACCTTTGGTGCTGCGGTGATCAGCTGCGCAAGGGCGCCGCAACCAACGCCGTACAGATAGCGGAAATAGTCGCAGGCCTATAAGCAACACAAAACCGCCGTACATCATTCGTGGTGTACGGCGGTAAAACATCATTTCACCTTAAATAGCATATAAGATTCACGCAATCGGGCAGGGATTCGTCCACATAGCCGCTGTCGGCAAAGCCGACCTTTTCGTAAACATGCAGCGCGGCGGCATCGTCCTTCTTCACGCATACCTCAACATGGTCAAAGCGCGCTTCTGCCTTCAACTGAGCAAGTATCAGCTCCAGCGCGGCCGTGCCGTAGCCCCTGTTCTGGAACCGCTCGTCTATCATGAACTGCTGAAGGTCATAGCCAACGGGTTCATCGATAAAGTCCCGCACAAGTGCAACGCCGACCATCTCCGCATCATTACAAATGCCTATCACGCGCGCATTGCAATCGCGGTAAACATATCCCCGCGCGATTATACCGATCGGCGGCGCAAGGAAGCGCCGCTGCGCTTCGCTCACGCTGAGTCGCGCAATCTCAAGCCAGTTCGATTCGTCAACATCCGTAAGCCTTATCATCAACTCTCCATTATATTGCGTTCAGCGGGCCGCCGCGATCAACTATGGGCGCGCTCCATTCGCCAAGCTCCCCGCCGTACTGCGCGGCAAGGTTTATCACGCGGGTGGTGAGCGCATCCACATCCGCCTTTTTAAGCGAGCTCAGGCGCACAATATCCGCCCCGTAGGCCAATTCACGCTCCGGCGAATAGTTAGGCCCGGCATAGGCAAAACCCGCCTTGCGTGCAGCCTCCGCAAAATTGAGCATTATGCTTTCGGTCGGGAAATACACCGTGAAGGTAACGCGGCGGACTGCACTTATGCAGTCGCCGTGTTTTTTCATAAGCGCAATATGGTCGCGGTTAAGCTCCGTTTGCAGCTTTGCGGCATCCGGATAAAGCAGGGTTTTATACGTGAGCCAATCCGGTTCGTCCGCAAGCCCAGCGGTGCAGTCCATAAGCGGCGTTTTTTCGGCAATGGTTTCGCCCCGCTCGAATTCCTCGGCATCGTGAATATAGAAATAATACTGTATCTGCGCGTCTATTTCTATATACCCCACATACAGTGCGCCAAGCTTTTTTATCAGCTTATCCTTAACGCCCGATGCTATGCTGCGCTCTATCGCGCTGAGCGTTTCCCGCTTTTCGCTGCGGCTTTGGCAGCTTACATACATCAGCAGCGGGCGCGCCGCCCTGTCGGCATCTATCAGCGCCATGTCCGCGCCGAAGCGCGCCATCGCCCCGTCAAGCGGCCAATCGTATTCAAACCATTGCGCGGAATTATCCCTCATCGCCTTATTGCAGCACGGCCTTTATCCTGCGCACGCCGGCACTGGAGGCCTCCTCCTTCTTTATCTTGAACGTGCCCAGCTCGCCGGTATGGCCGGCATGCGGGCCGCCACAGATCTCCTTTGAATATTTGCCCATGGTATACACCTTTACCTTTTCGCCGTACTTATCGCCGAAAAGGCCTATTGCGCCCTGCGTACGGGCTTCGTCAACAGTCATTTCCTCGCAGGTTATGGGTACGTCCGCCTGAATGGCTTCGTTGACCAGCTTTTCAACTTCCTTGACCTCTTCGGGAGTCATCTTGCGCTCAAAGCTGAAATCGAACCTGAGCCTTTCGGTTGTTATGTTGCTGCCCTTCTGCGCAACGCCGTCGCCAAGCACCTTGCGCAGCGCCGCCTGAAGCAGATGCGTTGCGGTATGCAGCCGCGCGGTAACCTCGTTTGCTTCGGCAAGGCCGCCCTTGAAGCGCTGCTCCGCGCCCTGCTTACTCTTGTTCTGATGCTCGCTGAACGCGGCCTCAAAGCCCGCACGATCTACGGTAAGGCCGTTTTCGCGCGCCATTTCCTCGGTGAACTCTATCGGGAAGCCAAACGTATCATAAAGATGGAACGCGGTAACGCCGTCTATTTTGCCGTCCGCAAAGCTGCCCTTCATGCGCTCGAACTCCTTCATGCCCTTCTTTAGGGTATGCTGGAAGCGGGCTTCTTCCTTTGCAAGCTCTGTGGTTATCTTTTCCTGATTTTCCTTGAGTTCGGGATACACATGGCAATATCTTTCTATAACGGCCCCGGCAACCTTGGAAAGGCTGTTTTCCGGTATGCCTATCTGCATGGCGAAGCGTATCGCGCGGCGGATAAGGCGGCGCAGAATATAGCCCTGGTCCACGTTGGACGGGGTAACGCCCCTTGGGTCGCCCAGTATAAAGGTTGCGCTCCTTATATGATCCGCAATTATGCGGAAGGCCTTCTTTGTGGCTTCGTCGTCATTATAATTCTTGCCGCTCAGCTCCGCAATGCGGGCAATTATGGGGGCGAAGCCATCGGTATCGTATACGCTTTCCGCGCCCTGAAGGGTTGCAATGGTCCTGTCGAGGCCCATGCCGGTATCCACGTTGCGCTTGGCAAGCGGGGTCACGTTGCCTTCGGCGTCCTTATAATACTGCATGAAAACGTTGTTCCATATTTCAAGGTACTTGCCGCAGTCGCAGGAAGGGTTGCACTCAGGGCAGCACTTGGGCTTGCCGGTATCGAAGAAAATCTCCGTATCCGGGCCGCAGGGGCCGGAATTGCCGGGTATCCACCAGTTATGCTTTGCGCCAAGATAGAATATATGGCTGGGGTCAACGCCCATTTCCACCCAACGATCGTGCGATTCGGTATCGCGCGGGGCATTTTCGTCGCCCTCGAAGCAGGTGAAATACAGCCTGTCCTTATCTATGCCCAGCCATTCCTCGCTCGTCAGCAACTCATAGCTCCACGCTATTGATTCATGCTTAAAATAATCGCCAAGGCTCCAGTTGCCAAGCATTTCAAAAAAGGTGCAGTGGCTCGCGTCGCCCACCTCGTCAATATCGCCCGTGCGCAGGCACTTCTGCACGTCCGTAAGGCGCTTGCCCGCGGGATGCTCCTGCCCCATAAGGTACGGCACAAGGGGATGCATACCGGCCGTGGTGAACAGCACAGATGGATCGTTTTCGGGAATGAGAGAGGCGGAAGGAATGACCTTATGGCCCCGTTCTTCAAAGAACTTCAGGTACAGCGACCTGAGCTGATCGGAAGTAAGATTCTTCATATGTATCGTATATCTCCTTAAATGTTTACAGTTTTGGCCCAATAATGAATTATATCCCACACACAGCCGCCTTGTCAACGTGGGGCGCAGGCTGTATAATTTATATATGAAGATACGTTCGTTTTTTAGTGGCAGAAACCGCCGCATAAGAAAAAAACATACCCGCCCGGTCATAATGCTGAAGGGCGAACAGGGTAAAAAGCTGCGCCGCGCGCTGATAATAGCCGGTGCAGCGGTTGCGGTTATACTCTTAGCGCTGCTGCTCAGACCCGAGCCCGTGCTGATGAACAGCGCGGAGATCGCCAACGTGTGGAACAACGGCGTGCTGCGCGTTGGCCTGCGCAACGATGTGCCCGGCCTTGCGGAGAACGGAACGGGGCTTGAATGGGAAATAGCAGAGGCGCTGGCGGAACGCATAATGTCCAACTCCGATGATTACACGGGGGATATTCCCGCGCTTGAGGCGGTTGAAGTATCAAGCATGAGCGTTGGCGCAAAACTGAGGGACGGCAGCATAGACGCAGCAATATGCCTTATGCCGCGCGGCGCAAGCACAGCATACGCCTATTCCCGCGCGTATTACGACGACCCGTGCTACATACTTGTTAAGCCCGGCAACGAGAACGCGGACATGAGCAAGCTGAAGGTGGGCTGCATACAATCGGCAAGCAGTTCAAACCTATATGTGCCGTCCGGCGCAACGAGGAACCTGCTTTTCAGCTATTACAGCGACTATAAGGATTCCGGCTACGACACAGCAAACATAACCGGCTATGCATCGTATACAGACCTTTTTGACGCGCTGGACAAGGGCCAAGTGGACGCGATTGCCATAAACGAGCTGATGCTGAACAAATACGGCGAGGGCCGCGCATATGCAAAGCACACAGCCGACATAGGCACGCTGCATTACGCCGTGGCCACGTTGAGCGCGAACAGCGCAATAGCCACCGTTGCGGACATGATGCTTTCCGAAATGGGATACTGAGCAAACAACTAAAAGCCCGCCTGTGTCAAGGCGGGCTTTTTATATGCTTAGTTTCTATTTAACATCCTTGCTGTATGCGGCGTTTTGCGCATCGCGCGGGAAAACCACGCTGTTGTCCATTATGGCGCGGCAGATATAGGCAAGATCTGCCACGGTGAGCCGCCCATCCGCATCAACGTCCATAACGAGCATATCGTTTGCGCCCGCATCGTTTGCGGCAATGAACCTGCATATTATCACCGCATCCGCAACGCCTACGATTCCGTTCCCGTCGGTATCGCCCGTAAGCGCAAGTACCGCCGCGCACGCGGCTATTACGGCAAGCGCCATAAGCGCCGCAATGGTTCTTTTAAGCTTCATCATTCATTCCCTTCCGAAATCATTTGGCAAAGGAGCACCGCATCCGCCACGCCCACGCTGCCATCCGAATTTATATCCGCCGCTGCCAATGCCGCGCCGCTGAGCTGCGCTTGACCCATTATGTGGCGGCAGATGAGCGTAACGTCCGCAATGGTAAGCCTGCCGTCCGTGTTCACATCGCCCAAGTCAAGTGATTGATTCGGCTTAATGGTATACAGATTGGAGTTAGCGTCCGTATACACCACCGTGCCGCGGTCATAAAGCCCATTATTAAGATTTAGTCTGCCCGCGGCGATTTCCGTCACCATGGTATCGCCCGCAACATCGGCAAGCTTCCTTGCCGCGCCGGTGGCGGTATCGTAGCACATTATGGCGTCTGTAACAAACTGTGCGCTGAACCTACCGTAAACAAGGCTGCCGTCAACCACGGCAAAGGGCGTTGCATCGGTGACTATAATATTTGCCTGACGCTCCGTGCCGTAGGGCGTGGAGCAAATGTTGCCCTTCATATACGGCAAATAGGTTGAACCGCTGGACATGCCCCAAAGTGGGCTGTCGTTATAATACCAAGTGCCGTTTATGCGCACCATGCCGCACTTTATGCCGCTCCAGAAAGCGGAGTCGGGATGAGCCTCCGATGCTGCAATTGGCGTTTTGCCGAATATAACGCTCTTTGCAGCATCGTCTGTTGTATTGTTCACGGCGAAGTGGTTTTGCTCTATCTGCGCCGTTGTGTTCATGAAATAATCATGCTGGCAATAGCCCATATAGTCGCCATCGTTGGTATATTCCCCTATATTTGGCCTTGGGTCATCCCAAGTAACGTCGCTGTAATACCAACCGGATTCGGTATTTATCACATTCCAGCCGTGATTAAGATTGCTTGAGGATACAAAGTAGCTTTCCACGCCCACTTCCCTGAGCAGATCTATATACGCCAGCGCATAACCCTGACACACGGCAATGCCGTTTACCAGCGCACCATAGGAATTATGCATATTGCTGTTGGTTAAGGTGTAATCATAGCGCGTATGCAGGGCTAAATAGTCATGTATCGCCAAGGCAATTTCGGTTTTGCTCATGCCGGAAGTGTCGTTTGGGAACAGGGTATTCATCACGGCTTGCTTTTCGCTGTCGTAATCGGCGCGCATGGAAGCCGCATCTGCTTTAAGGCCAAGGCTGAGCATGGTGAACTTGCCGCCGGAGATGGAGTATTTCATACCATCGCTTGCGCATACGAAAGACTGCGGCACGCTGTTCAGCACGGCGGATATCGTGCTGTTGAGTCCAGTATAGTTAGGGCGCTGCCATTCCGGTTTATCCCCATCATAGTTTATATTAAGGTCGCGCAGGTCTATGCTTGGGGTAAGGTCGAGTATGGCATCGCGCAAACGGGCGGCAAAGGTAGCGCACTTGGCGGTGGTAAAGCTGCCGTCGTCGGTTTCGTCGGCAAAGACTGCTGCTCTGGCCGGCAGGTTCTGCTCAAAGTCAATGCTTAGCTGTTCGCCGTAAAAATCGCCAAACTGGAACACACCGTCCAGCTCGGCGGGGATTTCAATAGTTTCGTTCCCGCTCGGCGCGGGCGTTGCGTCCACATCTATAAGCGGTGCATCGTCCGCACCCGTTTCGGGCGCGGCAGTCCGCTCCGCTTCCGTTGTTTGCTCGGGTTCAATGGTCTGTTCGGGCTCTATCGTCTGTTCAGGTTCGGTTGTCTCGCCTTCCGCAAAGGCGCATACGCTGGTTAGCATAAGCGCGGCAAGCATAAGGCAAAGCAGTTTCTTTTTCATATGTGTTTCCCCCTCCTGATCCGAATATTATTCGGGGCCAAGTTTGTTACGCTTGGCCCCAAGGTTCGGGTATGTTCAGTTAATATCAGTTGCCGCGCTTGCGCATGGTCACATATGCCGCGCCGAGCAGCGCCAGCAGGCCAAGGCCGATAAGCATGCCGCCGCCTATTACCGCGCCGTCGTTGCGCTGTGCGCCGTCCAGCACGCTTACGCCGTCCGCATTGTCTATCACGGGGCGGGCATTGGCCGCGCTCTCAAGGCCGGGGATAATGCCCGCGGTGGCAGGAGTCATGGTATAGGGATGCTCAACCACGGTTGCGTCGCCCGTTGTGGGCATAAGCACGCCTACGGTAATGCCCGTTGTGCCGCTGCCGCTTATAACACTGCTGCCCTTGAGCATTTCCTTCAGATAGCTGATGGGATAATAGAAGCGGTACATGCCCAGCTTTTCAAGCGCACCGGGGTTCACAACAACCTGCATACCGAATGCGGAGTTGATTATAAGCGTATTGCCGCTTATATCCACCGCGCGGAGCACGCCCTGCGGCACCCTGTCGTAATAGCCGGCATTGGCGGTTATAACGCTGCCCTGTCCGCTGCGAAGGAGCGTCCAGTAAACCTCGTTCCAGAAGTTATCCTCAGGATCCCTTTCAGGCTCGGTGGGCAGTACGGGTGAAGGCGCGGGAGTGTACCAGCCTATGGCAAACGTCACATCGCTGTTTTCTATTTCAAACTGCAAGCCGTCCGCGGTCTTTTGCGGCACTATGGCTTTCATCTTGCCCTCGCCGTCGGGTATCAGCATCACAAATTCGTCGCCCTTATCGGAATCGGCGGGGTAGGGCACGGTCACCTGCATCTTGCCGTTTGCAAACGTTACAGGCTTGCCTGTGTTATCCTTAAAGCTGATGTTTTCATACACAACATCGCCGTTGCCGACATTATTGAACGCGGGGTTCTTCTTAACTTCCTCTTCAAGTGTACCCGGTGCGGCATCGGCAAGCTTGCCCTGCACATCTTCCGGCTTCACCTTGTTCCCTGCGCCGTCCTTATATTCCATTTCCTTGCCCGCATCGGGTATCGGCGTAACCGCGAAGCCCTCGGCGTTGGGCGTGCCATCCGGCTTAACGGGGTCTGCTGTTACGGAAACGGTTATAGCAACGCTTTGCTTATCGCTTGTACCGTCAAGATACTTTTCGGTATAGGTAATCGTTATAGTAGCGGTGCCAAGGGTGTTCAGCAGGCGCGCTTCCTTCGCGCTGTCAACTACCGTGCCGTCGCTCATGGTAAGTACAACGTCCGCATGATTCAGCGCCTTCTTTGCGCCGGACTTATACACGGCGTGTATCTTACCGTCGAAGCCGATGGTGGTCGCTTCCTTCAGCTTATAGTTGTACTCTATCTGGTCAGCTGCAAGCTTAACGCCTTCAATCACGTCCACAACAGTGAAGGTGTGGGTATAGGTTATGCCGCCGTTCGCCTTATCGGTAAAGGTTACGGTCTTTACGCCTATTTCCTTAGCAGTGTGGTCGTAAGTTGTGGTCACTTCAACCTTGGTATCATCGTTAACGTCAAGCTGCTGCTCCGGTGCGCCGCTGCCGAACTTGGTAACGAGCTTTACGCCGCTTAGGTCAAGCGCTTCGCCCAGCTTCACCTGAGTGGGCAGAGTGCCAACGATGCTGTTGGTGTAAGTATCCTGCGCCAGGGTCACGGTAACGGTGGCGGTGACGGGGTTATAGTTCTTGTCGGGCGTGAAGGTGAGCGTCAACTCAACCTTTTTGCCGATGTCCGCAGTGGTAAGGCCGGACTTAACGGTGAACACGAGGTTCTCGCCATCTATCTTAGCTTCGCCGTCAAGAATATCGTTAGCTGCGGTTGCAACGCTCCACTTACCGCTTACGTTAGCGGGAGCAAGCTGCAAATCGCTCAGCTTTCGGCTCTGCGCGCCGGCAAGCATGAACGCAACGGTGTATTCCTTATTGGTCGCGCTCATGTCGGCCTTGTCTATTACCACATCAACGGTATTGGCCTTCAGGTTATAGTTCTTGCTGCCTTCTGCGGTCAGCTTAGCGGTTGCGCTGTAAATACCCGCGTCAACGGGAAGCGCATCGCCGCCAGCATAGGTCAGGGTATAGAGCGTTTTGCCTTTATCCGCCTCAACGCGGTTATCCTCAACGTCGCTCACTCCATGCGTAATGCCGTCATATTTAACAGCTGCGGGCGCGGTGAGTGTGACGTTCAGATCGGCCTTATTTACCTTGCCGTAAGCCTTGTCGGCGATACTGTAGCTGTAGTTATCCTTGTCTACGCCGGAAATGGTGTAAGTCACGGTTACTTCCACGTTGTCGCCCGCATCGGCGGTGGCATAAACGCCATTCGTGGCAACAAGCTGCACATCGTCGCCTGCGATAATGCCGGACGCGCTCATGGTAACTTTCGCGTCGTCGGTACGGCCATCGTAGGTCTTTTCGGCAACGGCAGCCGTTACGGTCACGGGCTTGCGTGTAATGTCGGCCGTTAGCTTAACGATGGGGTTGGTCAGGTTATAGTTGCCCGCATCCGTACCGGTGAGGGTTATGGGCGTGGTATTCTTAACGGTCTTGCTCGTGCCGACGTTCTTATCATCGAACTTAAACGTGAGGCCGGTCTTATTGAAGTCAACCGCCGTGTCTGCTATCATGCCGTCAAGCTTGGCGTTGGTGCTGTTAACCTCGGCATCGGCGTTGCCGTCATACACCTTGGACTGTGCCTTGAAGCCTGTTACGGTAACGTCCTGCTTATTTATTATAAGCTTCGCGGTTGTGCTGCCGATGTAGTCCGCATCCTCGTACTTAATGGTAGCGATATATTCACCGGCGTTTCTGGTTTCCGCCGCATCGTAGGTAACGGTCAGTTTACTCGCGTCAAGCGCCTTACCGCCGCCGGTAACCACAGCTTTGCTCAGGTCGATGCCCTGAGTTTTGCCGTTGAAGGTCGCGGTGGTATCGGTTATGCCGGAAATGACAGCAGGGTCTTTCTTCGTAACCTTTATGGTGAAATTAACGGTTATGTCGTTGACACCATTTGCCTTAACGGTAACGGCAGCCTTGTATGTGCCTTCCTTGTCGGTTGGTATGTCCTTAGGCTTTACTTTTATTTCCAAACTGCCGTTGCTTGCAAGCGTGCCGGATACGGCTTCAAGCGTAAAGTTAGTGTCACTGTCAATGGTAGCGGTTATGTCCGTAAGCTCGCCCGTGCCTATATTCTTTATTGTACCTGTCAGGGGTTCGGGCAACGTTCCGCCAACGCGAACAGTCTTGATAACCTCGGCAGAGCCTTCAACTTCCCACGCATAGGTATGCGCAGTCGTTACCGTTGCGTAGACTGCCGGAGAGGGGTTATAGTTGTTATTGCCCTTAACGCGGGTGAACACATAATAGGTAGTCGCGGGTTTAAGGCCGGTGGTGATAATGGTCGCCGCCCACTCGGTGGGTTCTTTGCCCGTGGTGTTGATGGCATACTCCTGTTTTTTATCAAAAGCTACAACAAAGCTATCGGATTTTATATCCGTTACAGTAGGCTCGGCGGGCTTTTTCTGATCTGCCCTTGCTATGGTGAACGTTGCGTCCGCCCAGGTCGTGCGGTATTCAGAAGCTTCGCTGGAGGTAAACGTTACCTTAACTTTATATGTACCTGCTTCGTTAGGAGCAGATTTAAGTTTGTTATTCAGGCTGTCGAAATATTCAATAGTCCGATCCATGCCTACAACTTCTTCAGGGCCGATTTCAGGCGTCTTTTGTGTGCCGTCATAGGTGAAGTTGAGGCCGTTGAAGTTTATAATAACGGCTTCCTTCTTCTCAAACACAGCCTTTACCGTCACGTCCGTGTTGCCCATGGTGAAGGTTATCGGGTTAGCCTTCGCTTCTGCTTCCGTCAGGGTTATACCGGTAACTTCCCACTTGACGAACTTGTGGTCAAAGTCGCCTGGTTTGGCGGTAAGGGTGACCTCGTTGCCTTCGCGCACGGTGCCTTCGGGAATACCATCAACCGTGCCGCCTTCGCCCGCAGTAACGGTCAGATTGCACGGGGCCTTGTCAATAGTAACAGGATTGCTTTGAGCTTCCTCACTCTCTTTATGGGTAGCGGTCTCGGGATAGCGGGCCGCAACATAATAGGTCTTGCCGTACTGCACGGTGAACTCGGTTTCCTTGCCGAAATTCTGACTGGCGCCATCACCAACAAGAAGATATTCCGCATCGTGGTCAACATTTTTAACGGTTATAACGTTCTCTTTGGCTTCGATAACGGGAGCGTCGGGAGCTTTCTGCGTGGCTTTTTCGACCTTTCCGGTCTTTGCGCTCACGTTGCCCGCGAAGTTGTCCGAGCCGACCCAAACAGTGAGTACCTTGCCTATGTCGTCCTTGGTAATAGTATATGTATTTGTTGTACCGACAGGCTCAGTTCCGCCTTCACGATACCAAACGTACTCTACCTTTTGGGCATTGCCTTTAATATATGCCGCGGTAAGAGTTTCGCCGTAAACGGCATTTCCGGTAATGGTGACCGTGCCGATCAGGGTAGCCTTTTTAACGGTTATTTCCTTGGTAGCGGTCTTGCCCTCAAACGTTGCGGTTATGGTTGCAGTACCTTCGCCAACAGCGGCTACAAGGCCGTTTTTAACGGTAGCAACCGTATCGTTGCTTGTACTCCAATCAACGTTGCTCATGTAGGTGTTGGGCTGTGTCGCGTTGGCAGGCTGCGCCTCAACGGTAAGCTGAGTGGTGTTGCCGATTCCGGTTATGCTGTCAGCGCCGCTGATGATTATTTCGGTTACGGGGATGGAGATAACGTTAGAAGGCACAGTCACGCTTGTGCTGTCCAAATAATAAATGGTCTTATTCTTCGCGTACAAAGTGGAATCATTTTCAGCAGCATCAAGTTTAAAGTTTATGCTTGCAGCACCAGCTTTAGCGGTATCTCTAACCTTCAGTTTAAATTTGTAGTAAGTACCAGTATCGCTAAACTCACTATCAGCAGTACTCATGAATAGTACTTTACCATTTTCAACCTGTTCGGTGTTAATGGTTAAGTATTCACCAGGTTCTGCATCACCTGCATATTCTTTATTTTTTGAGAACTTGATAAACTCATATTGTTCTACATCAAAGAGTATGACAGCAGTTATGTTATTAACTCCAGGATTGGTTAATACATCAACGTTGACATTAATCTCGTCGCCAATAGCAAGCGTACCACTTTTATCAGTCGTGATAGCAAGCTTTACCTCTGTGCCGGTTTCCGCGATAACAGTAACAGGGTAACTGCTTACGCTCATTACCATTGCTATCGCCATAACCAATGCAATTAGTCTTTTTCTCATCTTACTCTCCCTTCGTACTCTTTGTTACTGTATTCCAAACTTGACACTCATTCCTGCACAATATCTAAGCATCAATATTGCATCAAGTACATTAACCGAGCCATCGTATGCAACATCAGCCCTCGCAAGCTGTACATCATCCAATTGAGCCGCACTCATGCCCGCACAATACTGCAACAGCAATATCGCATCAAGCACATTTATGCTTCCATCGCCGTTCACATCGCCATACTCATACCCCCCATACGGGTCGTCGGTTACGGTGGGTTGAGTTATTGGGCTGAGGGCGCCGTTGGCGTCCTTTGTGGCTATGGCCTTGGGCTCTGAGATAATGCTTTGGCTTGCGCCCGATTTTTTCATCGTCAGCACCGCCACACTGCTGCGCATGTCCACGCCGCTGCCGTTTTGCGCATTGTAGGTTATGGTGGCAGTATTGCCGCCTACATTAACGGTTAGTGGGCAGTCGGCTACTGCGGTAATATTTTCATAGCCCGTCAGCGTAAGCTGCATGTCCAGCCGCTGCAAATCGGCAATGCTCGCCTTGAGCGAAAGCGACACAACGCCGTTTGCTTCGCTTGTGATGCAGTATACCGTAGGCGCGCCATCCGTGGGATAGGTCACGCTGTCGCTCACGGTCACAGTGGTTGGCGTAAACGTGCTGTCAGCAGGGGTCAGCGCGGGGGCGGTGGTATTATCCCCGGGCATACATGCCGCAAAGCCTTCTTGGGCTATCTTTACGCTTGCCGTGCCCGCATTCTCACCCGTTACCTTGAAAACAAGATTGCCTATCGCGGTTCCGTTTGCAATGCCCGTACTATTCTTGTTGATTATGTTGGCGGCGTTAAGGAGCAGTATTTTAATATTGCCGTCCCTAATCTTTTTGTGATAGTTGAGCGCGCCGTTTCCCGCTTCATCCGCGCTGCCGATAAGCGGCGTGTACGATACGAATTCAAGCTTGGCACTGTCGTACTCAACATTGAACTCCGCGCCGCCAAAGCTTGCAACAGCCGCATCAAACTTAACATTGACGCTAAGATAATCGCCCACCGCAAGCTCAGCGTTGCCGCCGCTAAGGCTTATGGCGATATCTCCCCCCTCGGCAAGCGCAGCGAACGGCAGCACAAACGCCGCCATTATGCACGCAAGCCAAGCTGCTACGATTCTCTGTCGTTTCATGTAATGCCTTTAAACTCCTTATGTATTTGGACCGGAGCAGGCGATGGGCATACCTCCACCACCTATAGTTATATAGTATTATACCCGCAAAAAGCAATATAAGCAAGGTTATTCTGTTCCTTTGCGGGTATTATTCACAAACTGTTGATTTACTTGTTATTTCCTGCCAATTACCTGCGGCGCATGGCGCGGATGGCCAGATAAATAGAGGCTATCCCCGTTATCACAGCCGCCGCGAAAAGCAGCCACATCCAAACCGAAGGCCCGTCGTCCTCCGTTTCGGCAACGGTCACCTGCGCGGCATCCGTCTGCACGGGAGCGTCTGTCTGCGGTACCGGGGATTCAGCCGCCTGCTGACTGCCCACGGACACAACGGTTTCGGTAACGCTTGTGCCGTCCTCGCTTATGGCATAAATTACGGCTTCGCCCTCCGCATGGGCTGTCACGCTGCCGCTTTGGTCAACGGTAGCCACGCGTTCGTTGCTGCTGGACCATATTGTGCCGCTGCCGCCAGAAATGGTGGTGTTCTGGCCTATGTCCATTGTAACGTCTGCATTGGGGTTGGCGGTAGCGGCAGGCGCCTGCGTGGGCTGCGCACTCTGCTCCGGCGCAGCAGTTGGCGCGAGAGTGTTGGCCGCGGATGCAAGCTCCAGCGTGGCGCTGCCCTCGGTATATGCAAGCTCGTTGAGCTCTTCGTCTATTATCATGGTTTCCGTGAGCGCATTGTCCAGCTTTATCTCCGTGCTGCCGTGCGCGCCCTCTTTGGGGCGGAACGTGAGTTTGAGCAGTTCGCCCGGCTGCTTGCTGCCCATAAGCGTGCTCCATATGAATATAACGCTGCCAGGCTCTTCGTCATTGGTGGCGCTTATGCCGCCGGAAACTATCGCCCCGTTTTTCACATTGACAAGTTCCAGCATTGTTTCATCATAATCAAGCGCAAGCTGCGCGCCTGCAACGCTTGTATCACCGCTTAGGCTTATGGTAACGGTTATTGTGCCGTCCGCACCGGCCTCGCCCGCGCTTATGTTTATCTTAGTATCCTCCGCAAGCGCCGCCGTGCCCATCAAAAGCACCGCCGCGGCAACAAGTGCGGCAAGTATTCTTTTCGCTCTGCTCATTCTTCTCCCCTCCGTTCGTACAGATATGCTTATTATATAGTACGCTTCGCGCCTTTGCAACCGCGCTCAGCCTTGGAAAATAATTCTGCACAGCGCGGCAGCGTCTGCAACGTTCAGCCTGCCGTCGCCGTTTATGTCCGCATCGGCGTCGCCCTTAGCTATTTTTATGCAGAGCAGCACCGCGTCGCGCACGTCTATGCGGCCGCTTCGGTCAATATCGCCCACCCTGTACGCGCCTTCGGTTTCGCTCATGCGAACGATAAAGCAATAGCTCTCCGCCGTGCCGTCTGCGAAGGCTATATTTAGGCATACTGTCTCCTCGGTTTCACTTTCGCAGCCGAGCAGCGTTATTGCCGCGCCGCCGTCCGCCGTGCTCCACTGCGCGCTCAATCCGCTCCCCTCTTCAAACGATACGTCCATGCCGGCTATACTTTTGCCAATACTGAGCGCATAGCGCAGCCGCATATCTTCAAACATCCGCACGGCATCCGTGCAAAGTGGGGCATACTCCGCGCTTGCATCGGTGAACAGGCCGACCGTCCGAGCGGTAGTGCTATTGAAAAGCCGCGGCTGAGGATCAAGCCCCGTTACCGTGCCGCTGAACTTTTCTTCCCCGCCGCGGATATATTGCGCACCGTGTGATATGTGCAGCGCAGCGGTTTCGCTCAGCTCTATTGCGCCCGTGTTTATCAGCAGCGCGCTGTCCGCAATGCTCAGCCGCGCACCCGAAAGCAGTTTAAGCGTGACTCCGCGCGGTATGCTCACCGCGCCGTTTACCGCAACAATAGCATCCTGACTTACATGCACCGTATTCGCGCCGGATGAAAGCGCCGCGTTCAGCTCCGCTTCCGTTTCCGCATGGCAGAAGCCGTCCATGCTGCCGTACACGCGCCGCGTGCCATCGCCCGCATATTTGCCGCCGGATGCAAGCATTGCCGTGCCGCCCGCAAATACGCACAGCCCGCGCTCAACTCCGGCCACGTTGCCATATGCTTCATTCGTAAGCGCGGCACATATGTTCAGCTCCGCGCCGTTATAAACCAGCAGCGCACCGCTGAGAGTGACTACCGCATTAAGCGTAAGCCGTGCGCCGCCGTTAACGCGAATAAGCATGTTTTCGCCTACGTTCCATGCTTGGTTTATACTAACAGGCGTATTTACATCAATAATGTGTATAATTTCGTCCGAATACGCGCCGCCAAAAGCCGCGTCCATGTCCGCCTGCGAGTTTACTCCCCTTTTGGTATACCGCACCGTTATACTGTCAAGCCCCTGCCCCGTCACAGATGAGCCATCTTCCGCGTTTGCCCATATACGCGCATTCTCATTGCCGAATGTGATACTTGCGCCGTCGCTTACCGTAAGCGCGCCGCCGTTGACCCATATGTTCCCCATACACGCAAGCGACGCGCCCGGCGCAAGGGTAAGCGAATTGCCGCCGTCTATCACCATTCCCGCACCATACGGCAAAGCAAATGCCGAGTCAAGCGTCACCGCGCCGCGGGCATAAAGCGCAGCATATTCACCGCATTGGGCAAGCAGCGCCGAAAGCTCCCGCCCGTTTGAAAAGTACAATGCATTGCCTTGTTCCGTGCCGAGTGCGGCGCCGTTCGCGCTTTTATATAGCTTGCCATCGCCCTTATATTCGCCGTTCAGAGCATTGAGAGTGCATCCATCGCGTATGTATATGCCGCAGTTCAGCCTGAATTCGCCGGACACATATTCAACAGCCCCATTCTCAAGCGCGCCGTTGACTGTAAGCGTACTGCCGGATTCGATATATACGCTGCCGTAATTCACAGCCGCGGCGTTTTCGCCTATTATAAGCTCTGCATTGACTAAGTACACAGCCGTCTGTATGCCGATCAGCCAATTCTCATCAAGCGTAAGCGTAAGGCGTTCCGACTCGGCTGACCCGATATACGCTTCGCAAACAAGCGGTGCGCGCACGCCGTAGCGCTCATATTCCTCCGCATGAGGAGCATAAACAAACGCGGAGAATTCGTCCGCCGCGGCAATATAATGCCGTTCAACCCAGCAGGCGTTCTCCGCGTTCCATTCCGCTTCGTTTGCGTTGGCCATAAATACCCCGTCAAGCGCCTTTGACGGCGGCGCGGCGCATAAGCATAACATAATGCACAGGAGCAGGGCAATGTGGGTACGCATACTGTCCTCCGTAGGGTATAACGGCAATGTCGCGTTTTGTGGAATATTATCGACAAATTGATTATATCATACCCGCGCTTTATAGCAAGGGGATATTTATACCTTCATCACAAACCGCTCAAAGGCAATGAGTATTATAAGAAAGCCGAAGTTGAAGGCGGAAAATTCCGCAATGTAGCGACGGGTGCTTTTGGGGTCGTGCTTAACGTATTCGCGGAAGGTGATAAGGCTGGCAAGCGAGGCAATAAGCGTGCCTACCCCGCCCACGTTCACGCCTATAAGCAGCTCCGCATAGTTGCCGGTGAACTGCGAAAGCAGTATCGCCGAAGGGACGTTGCTTATGCATTGGCAGGAAAGCGCGCTGAAAAGCAAAGTGTTCTTTGAAAGCAGGGCGGAAAAGAAATTCCTTACCGCATCCATGCGTGCCATGTTCCCCGCGAATATAAAGAAAAATACAAACGTGAAAAGCAGCGGATAGTCCACCGATTCAAGCGCATGCCGATCAGCAAAGAACAGCACCGCTGGAATTATTATAAGCCCTATCCAATACGGTATGCCGCGAAAAACAATTGCTATCGCCAGCGCAAACAGTGCAAGATACAGCGCAGTGCGTTTGCCGTTAAGCTCTATCTTTTCATCGCTTATCATAAGCGGCTCGTTTTTTACGAATATGATGCAGCACAGCGTGATGAGCACAACGGACAATATGAACGGCGGGGCCATTATGCCCATAAATTCGCCGTTAGGGATATTAAACTTAGTGTAAAGATAAAGGTTCTGCGGATTGCCGAAAGGCGTAAGCATGCCGCCGAGGTTGGCGGCAATATTTTGCATAATAAACGTAAACGCCATATATTTCTGTTTCCCTGTGCTGCTCAGCACAAGGAAGCCCAGCGGCAGAAACGTGAGCAGCGCCATGTCGTTGGCAATGAGCATGGAGCCTATGAACGTTATATACACAAGCGCAAGTATGCTCATGCGCGCCGTTTTGAAAAAGTGCACTATTTTGCGCGCTATAACAAAAAAGAAGTTTATGTCCTTGAGCGCGCAGACCACCGCCAGCACGCAGAAAAGGCAGCTTAGCGTTTTGAAGTCAAAGTAGCCTATGTATTCCTTATCCACGGGCACAAACAGGCTTGTTATCAGCGCCGCCGCAAACGCAATGAGCATAACCGCATTTTTCTTCGCAAAGCCGCGCGCATTGCTTATTACCAATTCCATATATATCAAACCGTCGCTTTCTTCAATAAAATACGCCCTGCGCCGCAGCGCAAAGCAAGCAGTATTATACTCCTTCGGTTTCAAAAAGTCGAGCGGCTAAAAAAATTCCCGCGCCTGATTACTGCGCGGGAGTGGCAGCCGCCTGAGCGGTCTGTTTTTTTCGTTTATTTTTGCGCTTTTGCGCTATAAGGCCAAGCGTTGCGCTGCAAAGATAATGCTTGGCATTCTTGGCCACCTGAAAGCTATGCAGCTCCTTTGGCGTCATTTGCGGAATTGCCAAACGCCCGCGGATAAGATCATCCTTTTTCACTATCGTCATGCGGCAGATGAAGCGGCCGTGCCCATGGCAGCGAAACGCGGCATAATAACGGCGCCGGTCGTTGCTGAACCATTCGCCTATGCTGTGCTTCGCGCCGCATATGGGGCAATTGACTATGCGCATATCGTCGCAATTCATAACATCGTGGCGGTTGGTGAAGTATTCCGAATACTTGGCGGGCGGTGTTTCAAACGTTTTGCCTGTCATTTCCATACTGCGCGGCACGATTTTTCCGCGGCTGAGCTCAAGCGTTTCTTCATCCACCCATTCGCTTACAAGCGCGGTATACATCGCATCAGCCAGCGCATCATGATAGTCAAAGCAATCCGGTATGTGGCAGAATTCCACCGCCTTATAAAGCGCAAGCACGCTGCCCACGCCCATCGTAAGGCTGAATGCGGACTGAACATCCAGCATTTGAACATCCTGCTTTATGGGCAGGGAATAATACTTGGCGTTGTCGTTGAGCACATGCCAATCCCCGCCGCCCCACGCGGCGAACATGGTTTCCTCGCCGACCCAGTCAAGGAAAGCGGTATACGCCTGCTCAAACGTAAGCCTGCTTTCAAGCGAACGCCAGAGCTGCGGCAGCGCCTTTGCGCCCACGCTGAATTCGCTGTGCACACAGGGGTGAATGAATACGCTGAACGTGTCTACTATTTTGTGGGCAGTTCTGTCGTACTTCACCGCGCCTATCTGCAGTATTTCAGCGAGCGATTTGCCGTCGCCAACGCCGCTGTTCCATTCCAAGTCTATAACTATCATATATGGATTATAACATATAGTAAGCGGTTCCGAAAAGCATAAGCTTAACGGAACCGCACATTAACATATGTTCTTTTTTGCTCAGTCCACGGCGCTTACCAGTATAAGCGTGAGCGCAATATACACAAGGCTGACCGCGCCGATTATGGACGCGATTATTATGCCCGCAGTTCTGGCCTTTTTGTTTTCTATCTTACGAACGTCCAGCACTATTGCCGCAATGGCCGCAACAAGCGCAACTACCGCACCCCACAAAGGCATAAATTCGATCCCTACCCTTCTATGCCATACCATGCGGTATGGTTCACACCGCTACACATTTCGTCCATAACGGTAAGCGCATCGTCATCGGTAACATAGAACGACTTTGCCATCACGTTGCCGTCCGCATCGGTATAGATATACAGGCGAACGTAGGCGGATTCGGTATCGTCGTAAACATAGCCGTCCATCTGCGCAAGGTCGTTGGGATTATCCGGATCCTTTATGTCCATATCCACAATGGGGCTGAACATGCTGTAAAGCGGGCCGAAGTCATTATAGATATAGCTGTTGGCATAATCTATTGCGAACTCCTCAACGGAACCGTTATAATCCGCGTAGATATCGTTCACGCAGCGGGCAACGGCATAATTGAAATTGTTGTCGTATATCACCAGCGCGTCGCTTATAACTTCCATGACTACGTAGCCATACGGATAGTACGTCTGCACGCCCACGGTTGCATCGGCAACGTACATTTCGTCGCCCGCATCCTCTATTATGGTGTCATGCTCCCAGTCGCTGTTGGTTATAACCTGCTCGGGAGTTTCATTCGGCGTATCGGAATTGCCATTGTCATCAACTATTTCATCATAGAAATAGTAGCCGTTTGAGGATTCGTCGTACATCCACACCAGCGCAAGCTGATTATCGTCATCCATGTTGAACTGAATAGCAACGTCCGTATTGCCGTCGCCATTGCCGTCCTCGAACGCTATGGCGTTGTAGTTGCCGCTCGTAAGGCCGTATCCTTCAGGGAACTTAACAAAATCGAAAAGCACCTGATTCTCGTCGTCATGATAAAAATACGCCCCGTCGTCCTCCACGCATACAAGCACGGCGGTGTCTTCCCCGTTGCGGGTTATTGTCCCGCTGTCCACCACCAGGCCCCATGTGCGCCAATCCTGACCCACAACCTCGTTAGGGTCGTTGTCCGCATCGTTAGAGCACGCGCTCAGCGCCATGCACAGGCACAAAAGCGCAGCTATGAGTGCCATCCCCCATTTTCTGTTTTTCATTTTTCTCTTTCCTCCCCTTGCTGACGTTTTGGCTCAAAGCATTGATTATGCCGCCATTTCTTCAGCTTAGCTCAAGTATTATATCATGGTATAGTAAAAAAATCCAACGTATTCCAATTTTTGATTGTATATTTTTTCGCGCTCCCTTTCCACCCGCTCCATCTGTCCCTTGCGGGCTTAATCGGCGGAATGCATAATAAATCCCCCCCTCAAAATGCAAAAAGCATTGTAGCGCCCGGTAATGCCATGGTATAATAATACAAATACTCATGCAAGGAGGTAATAAGTATGAAAAAATACGGAATCGGCCTTTTGTCCATTGCCATTCTGATTACAAGCTTTCTGATTTGCAGATTTGCTCTGTTTGATATGCACAAAATGAAGCAATTTCCCCTCGTGCTGCTGATTGCGGGCGGCTTGTTTATAGGCATTTCCATGCTTTTCGGGTGCAGCCGCTTCCCGCTTTTCGCATCCCTTGGTTACCCCGTTTCATTTGCCGCAGGGTTGATTTTTCGCCAAGATTACGCCGACCCTACGGGCGCAATGACCCTGAGCAGCATGTGGATAATATTCCTAACCGTATACTTGGTTATCATGTGCATAGGCATAGGCGTTGAGGTTATTGCGCGTAAAAAGCGGAAGGCTTGAGAGCGTTTACCGTTTGTTTGAAAGGAGGGCCTCTGCATGAACAAACCGGCCATATTCATTTTGACATTGGCTTGCGCCTTGGCTTTGGTCGGGTGCAGCCCAAATAAGGAAACAAAAAATCTATCGGACGATATGCCATTTGCGGAAACTCCCGATGTCAATTTAACCACGCCTGGCGACATGCCCGCAGACGAGGTTTTTGATATTGTTATATCCCATGCGTCGCGGGCGGATTTTGGGGCGATTTACTCAGGCGCATTGAATGAGGAAACCATGATGTTCAGCAGCGTTATGCATCTTCCCATATACAAATTCGATTCATTGGAAGAATTGGAGCAATTCAAGGCCGCATTTGGGGACTCGCTCGGTATGGATGGTAAATATGACGGCGCTTTGTCCTTCAATGAAGCAACTTCCGGCCGCGATAAGGCATTTTTTGAAGAAAACAGCTTAATGCTCGTCTATGTTGATGTCAGCAACAAGGCAAGTGATTTGGAAGTGAGCAGCATTTTTTGTGACGGGAACACATTCTGCATACATATAATGCCCCGCGACGGCTCTAAATCCACAACCGACGGCGCAGATAGCTATCGTCTTATCACGGTCGCGGTTCCCAAAAGCATGATAAAGGACTGCACCGAGTTTGACGCTGACTTTAATAATGATACAAACTGATTTTCAGTCCGATCGAAGCATTGACGGCGGGACGGTAAAGCCCGTCCCGCCGCCTGCGTTTTGAGGGTTTGTTAGCCTGACAAACCAAAAGTTTTTACCCTAAATACCAATATGAATGTAGTCCGCTCAAATATGTTTTCGCGCCTTTTGGCGGTCAGCGTTGAGATGCTTCGCTTTGCCCCTAAAGGCGGCTAACGCCACGCGGATCGAGGGCTTTTGTTCCTGCATCAGCTTCTTTGCGGCAAACTCTTTTCATCGCCGTTGTATTTTCCGCCGTAATGCAAAGTCATAGTGATTTAATTCCCCACCGCCAAACCGCACTTAATCAATGCCGGTATTATTCTTTATTGGCTATGG
>ERZ827520.30-NODE-30-length-221158-cov-4.759899_pt1 | contig 221158 bp, 172 predicted proteins | sample MGYA00519581_ERZ827520 | MGnify/ENA primary metagenome ERZ827520 (study PRJEB31778, sample SAMEA3449339) | human gut metagenome | biome: human gut; feature: human-associated habitat; material: faeces | place: United Kingdom | collected 2010/2012 ... | reverse complement strand
GGCCGTTCCGTGCTGGACACTTCCGCCATGACCGGGGAATCCCTGCCGGTGGAGGCGGGGGAGGGAACCGCCGTCATGGCCGGATACATCAACGGCCAGGGCGTACTGTATGTGCGCACGGACCGTGACTGGAAACACTCCGCCCTGGCGCGGGTGCAGGAACTGGTGGAAGCCGCTTCCGGCAATAAATCCCGCATGGAGGGAAGGCTGAGCAGGTTCTCCCGCATTTATACGCCGCTGGTTATCGCCATTGCCGTCCTGGTGTTTCTGTGTTACCCCTTTGTAACTGGCGGAAGCTGGGGAGACGGCCTTTTCCGCGCCCTGGTGCTGCTGGTGATTTCCTGCCCGTGCGCCCTGGTGCTGTCCGTCCCCCTGGGTTTCTTTGCCGGGATAGGCCGGGCGGCGCGCAACGGAATCCTGGTGAAGGGCAGCAGCTATCTGGATGCGCTGCGCAAGGTGAAGACCGTGGTGTTTGACAAAACGGGGACGCTGACGGAAGGCGCGTTTGCCGTGGATGAAGTTCTGCCGTGCGCCGGGGTATCCCCGGAAAGCCTGCTGTACTGGGCGGCCCACGCGGAAAGCGCCGCTTCCCATCCCTTGGGCCGTTCCATTGTGAAAGCGTATGGAGGCGCCCTGTTTCCGGAGCGTGTGGCGGATATGGTGGAAGTGATGGGCGGAGGCGTTTCCGCCCGGGTGGAGGGCAGGTCCGTTCTGGCGGGCAAGAAGGCATTTTTAAAGGATGCCGGTGTGGCGGTCGATGACCTGGAGGAACGCGGTGCAACGATTTACGTGGCCATGGACGGAGTGCTGCTGGGGCGTCTGCGCATGTCCGACCAGGTGAAGCCCGGAGCGGCCCTGGCCGTCAGGGAATTGAGGGATTTGGGCGTAAACAGGCTGGTCATGCTGACGGGGGATTCTTCCTCCGCCGGCAGGGAAGTGGGGGACAGGCTGGGACTGGATGAAGTATTCAGCGGCCTGATGCCGGCGGAGAAACTGGAACATATCCAGGAATTGAAAGGCGTAAACGGACTGGTAGCCTTTGTGGGGGACGGCATGAATGACGCGCCGTCCCTGGCCGGGGCGGACATAGGCATTGCCATGGGTGGCGTGGGATCGGATGCCGCTCTTCAGGCGGCGGACGTGGTGCTGATGAAAGGTGATCCCGCGGCCGTCCCGGAAGCCATCCGCCTTTCCATGGCAACAGAGCGCATCATTGTCCAGAACATCGTCATGATTCTGGGAATCAAGGTATTGGTCATGGTTCTCGGCATTTTGGGGCTGGCCGGCATGTGGGCTGCCGTGATGGCGGACGTGGGCGTTTGCCTGCTTGCCGTCGGCAACTCCATGCGCATTTTCCGCGTAAAAACCCGGCAGGGGAAGAAATAAAGGCGGTTTCCCTGTCCCTTCCGGCACTTTGGCAGACATGGCAACTTGCGGGCCGTGTGACGGGAATTCATGCCTTTTCCTGCCCTCCCGCTATTCATGCGCAGCAAGCGGTAGCATGGAATCCGGGCAGGAAGGGATGAAGGTTTTTTCTTCATTTTTGCCCTTGATTCATCAAAAAGCCTCCGTGCCGGGATGCGGCACGGAGGCTGGAGGAATGAAAAGCCCGTGAATGCTGGGTTTTAACGCAGGCCGGTCAGAAGCAGCTCCGCGTTGTTCTGGGTTTTGGAAATATTTTGCAGCAGGGCCTGAAGGCCTTCCCAGCCGGGCTTCATGGCAAGCTGGCGACGGAGCTGCATGATTTTGACGAACTCCTGTTCGTTATACAGCCTGTCGTCATTGCGGGTGCCGCTTTGGGAAAGGGAAATGGCCGGATAAATGCGCCGTTCGGAAAGTTCCCTGTCCAGGCGGATTTCCAGATTGCCCGTACCCTTGAATTCCTCGAAGATCACTTCATCCATCCGGGATTCCGTGTCCACCAGGCAGGTGGCGATGATGGTCAGGCTGCCGCCTTCCTCCACATTGCGCGCGGCGGAAAAAAACTTGCGGGGCTTTTCCAGGGCATTGGAGCCGAGGCCGCCGGACATGATGCGGCCGCCCGTCTGATTGGCATTGTAGCCGCGTGCCAGGCGGGTCAGGGAGTCCAGCAGGATGACGACGTCCCGGCCCATTTCCACCAGACGCTTGGCGCGTTCAATGACGAGGTCGGAGACCTGGGCATGGCGGCGGGAAGGTTCGTCAAAGGTGGAGGCATAGACCGGGGCGTCCACGGTCTCTTCAAAATCGGTCACTTCCTCCGGGCGTTCGTCCAGAAGAAGAACGATCAGTTCCACCTGGGGATAGTTGGCCCTGATGGAGCGCGCGATCGTTTTCAGGAGAACGGTCTTGCCGCCGCGGGGAGGCGCCACGATGAGTCCGCGCTGCCCCTTGCCGAAGGGTGTCATCAGGTCCAGCACGCGCATGGCCGCGGAATTGACCTCCTTGTTTTCCAGCAGCAGGCGCTCCTTGGGGAAGAGGGGGGTGAGTCGTTCAAAATCCTGGGCCGCCCTGTATTCTTCCGCGGGAATGCCTTCCACGCTGATGACGGCGGAGGCGGAGAGGTATTTGTCATGGGGCCTCAGCTTGCGCAGCCTGACCTTGATCAACTGGCCCACGCGCAGATGCAGGGGCTTGATCAGGTTGCCGCCCAGGTAAATGTCGTCCGGGGAGGTGCGGAAACTTTTGACCGGGTCCCTCAACATCGCGTAATTGTCCTTGGCCTGTTCCATGACGCCGGAGACGACTACTTCATGGCCCTTGGCGAGAAGCTGCTTGCCAAGTTCAAAAACAAGCTGTGACTTGGTGAGGGAGGAGGCGTTCCTTATGGGAAGGGCTTCCGCCATTTCCTGGAGGTCGTTCAGGGGGCGGCGGCGCAGCTCGTTGATGTCGATCTGTTCCAGAACGGGCCGGGATTCCGGTTCCTCCTGCGGAGATTCCGGGAGGAAAGGCGAATCCGGGGTGCTCTCTTCCGCCGGGGCAGGGAGCAGGACCGGAAGAGCCTGTTCCGGAGAGGAGGCATTCTGTGCGGAGTCGGCCTGGGGAGTGTCTTTGTCAGGGGGCGGCTGGTTTTCGCGTTCTTCAGTCATGGAAAAAGTGTTGATAAAATCTTTGGGTTTGCTGGCGGAGCAGGGATGGAGGGCCTTCGTTCCAGATCACGAAATCGGCTTTGGCCACCTTTTCCATGATAGGATGCTGTGCGGCCAGGATAGCCTCAATCATATCCTCGCGGAATCCGTTCCTGAGGGCCAGGCGGCCCTTTTGCGTTTCCCGGGAAACAGCTACTACGCATACGGCATCCTGATGGTAGCGCGCCGATGTTTCAAAAAACAGCGGCACGTCGATGACAAGCCCGCTTACCGCCGCATTCTGCCGCGCCGCCTGCATTTGCGCAAGACATTCTTGGTGCAGCAGGGGATGAATAAGCCCTTCCAGAATCTTTCTGCTTTCCGGATTGCGGAAGACCAGCTCCCTCAGGAAATGTCTGTCCGCCCGTCCCGCGCCGTCCACGCTGCCGGGGCCGAATGCCCGGATAAGGGCGTCTTTCAGAAGACCGCTGTCCAGCAGCCTGCCTGTTTCCGCATCACAGTCAAACAGGCGCAGATGCGGACCGCCCATTTCCATGAGCAGGCGGATGGCTGTGGATTTGCCTGCGGCGATTCCGCCTGTAACGACGAGTGTTTTCATGGCGGGCAAGGAGGAAAGACGTTGGGTTGGGATGCAAAGAGCGGGTGAAAGGTCACCCTTTCACCCGCTCCGGTATGGACTTTACGCACACTGACTACATAGGAGGCAGCAGGGCTGCATCAGCGGACGGCAATGCGGTTTCCACTCCGGCGGCCGTCGTCGGGAGGGAATTCCCGCGGACAGGCTGTCCGGTGGCATCAATAATCTGACCGGTCACGAAGATCATCAGATTCTTCTTGATGTGGTTGTCGGAATTGCTGCGGAAGAAGCGGCCAACGAGGGGCAGGTCACCGAAGATCGGCACCTTGTCTTCCACCGTCTGGACGTTTTCCGTGATCAAACCACCGATTGCCACGGTATGGCCGTCGTAGATGAACAGGGACGTTTCAACGGAGCGCTTGGAGAAGATAGGCTGCTCAATGCGGTTTTCCGTCAGGGTCAGGGACATCGGCTTGCCGTCGGAACCCACGCCGGTGGATTGAATCGGGCTGCCGTAGTTCACGAAGCCTTCAAACTCCACGATGCTGGGCTTGAAGCTCAAATCAATGATGTATTTGTTCTCCGCGATAGTGGGCACCACTTCCAGGGTAACGCCAACGGGCTTCATTTCAAACACGCCGGGAGTGGCGGGAGTGACGGGGAAGCTGGTTACCTGGGCCGGATTGTTGTTGAGAACATCATCCAGAATATTATTCCGGTTGTTGTTGTTGCCCCAGGTGCTGACGTTGTTGGGAAGTTCCGGGGGTTCGTATTCGGTGGGATACCAGAATTCGCGGATGATTTCAATTTTGGCTGTTTCTCCGGACTTGGCGGTAACGCTCGGAGCGGTGAGAACGTCGGAACCCTTCTTCTGGGACAGGCCGCGCATCAGCATCTGGAAGGAGCCTTCATCATAAATGCCCGTGAGGGACATGATGCCGGGAGCCGGGCTCTTTTGCGTCGCTTCGGAACGGTTGGTGCTGGTAAGCAGGTTGTCCACGGAGTTCTTGGAGATGGCGAAGTCGCCCGTGCGGTTGCCGCCCACCAGGCCGTTCACCAGGCCGTTGCCGTGTGAATCCGTGCTGCTGCTGTTCACGGGCCAGCCGCTGACGCCGCCGGGAGACTGGGTGAAGTCGCTGGAATTGAGTCCGGAACCTTCGCTGGTGCCGCCGCCCAGGAAGGTGCTGCGGTCATTGCTGACGGAGAACGGAGTGACAATCCAGTCAAAGCCGAGTTCTTCCGTGTTCTCCTGGGTCACTTCCACGAACTTGGTCATGATGCGCACCTGCTGGGATTCACCGCGGGTTTGTTCAATAAGCTGTTCAATGAGGTCCAGGTTGCCCTGTGTGTTGCGGACAATGAGGGTGCCGTTGCTGGCGCTGAAGATGGCGGACGCCCCGTCCGGGAACTGCACGCCGGCCTTCTTGAGCAGGTTGTAGGCGGAAGGCAGGGGCCTGATGCCGGAGGAGGAGCTGTCGCTGCTTCCGAAGGGATCGGTGTCGCTAACGTCGTCGCTGCCGCCCAGGGAACTGGACAGGGAGCGAAGGAAGCCGGGAGGTACGGGGAACGTACGCTGGTACAGGTCCACATCATTGCCCCCGGCGGGAAGAATGGTGACGGCATAGTCTTCCACCTTCTGGCGCAGGCCGGCATTGCGGCAGATGAAATTGAGCACTTCCAGCATCGGAACGTTGGTGAGCTTCAACTGGCCGATCTTGCGGGTGCGGATGCTTTCCTGGGGAGCCGCCGCTACCGGAGCGGGTTCCGTGGATTCCATGCTGTCTTCACCAAAGCCGGGGTCATCCGCCGGAACGGTAGCCACGGGAGTGGTGCCCACGGGCTGGGCGTCATTGATGACAAAGTTGATGCCGCGTTCTCCATTCGGGCCTACGGTGCGGTCCAGTTCCACGGACTTCCTGCGAAGGTAGTCGATGGCATCTTCCACCGTGGTGTCTTCAAAGGAAACGGAGGGAATGATGATGCTCTTGAGCTTCATCAGGTTGGCGGTAGCGCCGCTGACTCCGGGGTCAGGAGCGGTGCCGATAGTATCCGCATCGCCCGGAATTTCAACCGGAATGGGGCGTTCCCAGATCTGGTCCACTTCCGCCAGCATGGTGCTGCGGGTTTCGTCATACGCAGCACGGTAGTAGGCGGACCTGCGGCGGTTTACCGTTTCCATGCCGCGGCGCGCTGCCACGTTGTAGCGGTCAATCGTGAGAACCTTGTTGAATTCGGCGATGGCTTTATCATATTCGCCGAGGTCATAGTAACCATAGGCCATGTGAAGGAGGGTGTTCACCTTTTCCACGTTCTTGACGTGTTCGGGAGTGAGCGCCGGATTCGTGCGAATCGGGTCCTTCATGTATTCGAGCGTCTGTTTGGCAAGCGCAGCTTTCTTGGGATTAAGCCGGATGGCGTCCTGCAGGAGCTTGTCGGCTTCATCATAGCGGCCTACCTTGATGTATTCCTGCGCAACGGCAATGCTGGCGTCGCCAATATTGTTGGCGATGGCCTGCCTGCGCTGGTCATTGATCGGTGCGGCGGGCAGCGTGCTGTAGGCGGCATTGAATTTATCCAGGGCTTCCTTGTACTTGCCTTCGCGGTACAGCTCACGGCCTTCGGAAAGGAGCTGCATCGCTTCCTGGGTTTGAGCCTCGCGGCGCGCCATGGCGCGGTGTGCCGCGTCTGACTGGCCCGCAGAATAGTATCCAGCATAGGAGGTACCCAAGGCGCTGGAGGCTCCGACGCTGCCGTAATCACCGGCCTGCGCAAAAGGGCAGGACGCGGCAATAGCCATCAGCGCGATCAGAGAACGCTTCGATTGATAAAGTGGTGCGTGGTCCATAGTTAGGTTCTTCTTTTTACATGTTTTTCGGATTTGTGAAGCTTTTTTTTTAGAAAAGTGAAAATCCGGGTCTATTTTTTCTTGTTCAGTGTTGTTTGTTCTCCTGTTGTTTTGTTGGCAATGGTTACGGTTTGTGTTGCATTATCAACGGTTTTCAACGTGTAAGTCTGCTTGGTGTCACCTGGTATCTGGAAGTCGGCACCTTCCTCTACTTCAAAGCTGGTATCCCGTTTGGGACCGGCGGCAATAGTAAGGTTTACTTTCTTATCAATGATGGGTATGAAATACTTGGCTCCCCTTCTGATCGTGTAGGTCTGTCCATTCTTGGTCGGTTTCAGATCCTTGACGGTCGCTTCGGGGTCCGTTTCCACCATGTTGAGGCTTTCATTCTTGAATTCCTTGTTGGCCACGCTGACAAGCTCGAATCTTGGCTTCTCATTCGTGTTTTTCCTGGCTCCGAACTGGCCGTTGAGCTGGACAGTGCTTCTCCACAGGTCCTGCCGGGCGCGATTCTGTCCCTTGAAGGTGAAGTCGTTGCCGTCCGCCTGAGAGAAGACCAGGTAAAAGCCGAATTGCTTGATCTCGTCCACATACAGCTTGTTAATGAGGGACGGGTGGCTGTTCGGATTGTTGGGATGCGTTTTGGCTTCGTATTCCTCCTGGACGGTAAAGCCGTCATTGTCCGGGTCCCGTGTCAGGACGTCCGAATAAATGAAAATATCTTCCAGCCCGTTGTCCAGGAACCATTTATTGGGGATGTTTCCATGAATGGGCGGTCCGGACACGATGTCGAAGGGTTCCGTCCCTCCTGTCTTGATCCAGAGGTTGGGGGCGACGAACCCCACATATTCCTGAGTTTCCTGGATGATGGGTTTCAGTTCATGGGAAGCGGAAATTTCCTGGTTGACGGTTTCCGCCTTCTTGATGCCAGAGGGCGGTTCCACGGGCTTTTCCGAAACACGGGTGGTAAATTTATACTGGTCATCCAGCTTCAGGAAAGTCCAGGCGCCGTAGGCGGCTACCCCCAGACCCAGAACGATGCCGGAGACCATCAGGATCTTGTCGTAGTTTTGTTTTTCAGACATGGTGAAATTGTTTTCTGCGAATTGATTGCCGTAATTAGTCTTCAGACGGTTCCTGCACCTTGGGCTGTGCGAAGTGAACCAGGTTCAGGGAGACCTGGACCATGACCTGTTCCTTGCCCATGTAGGGCTTGATTATTTGCTGGATGGGCGGTTCCGCCGGAGCAGCCGTTTCCCCTGCCGGCGTCAGGCTCGCCACTCCCGTCTGGGGCTGTGCGGCGGCAGGCTGTGCGGCTGCCGGATTGGTGATGGGCGGCGGCATCATCCGTTCGTTGCGGATTCTGATAGAATTGACCGTGAACAGGTATTCCTGGGAATCCGTAATGGCGTTCATGGCTTTCAGGACGCTTCCCCGATCTCCCTGGAAGGCGATTTCCAGCGGCATGCCCGTCCAGGGAGCCTTCAGATCTGAATCTTCCTCCTCTTCCAAGTTACGCGCCGGGTTTTCAATGGGAAGCTGGGAACGGTAAACCTTGATGAATTTGGTCAGTCCGCAATCCGTGAGCTTGTTGACCAGGCTGTTGATGGCCTTCATTTCAAAGGTCAGCGTGGGCGTAGCCTGCACGGAGGGAGCCTGGGTGCTGTAAAGCTGGAAGCCAAGCCAGGAAGAAGTATCCGTAATCTGGATGTTTTTCTTCTTGCAGGAGGCTATCAGGGATTCCCGGAAGGCCTTCAGTTCATTCTGGAACGCCGTGGGGGTGGTGGGCGTCAGCACGGAGGAAGCCATGAAGGGTTTGTAGGCCGTTTCCAGATTGCCGATGGCCTTGGCATAGCGGTTCAATTCCTTTTCCAGTTCCTTGTTGGACGTGCGGCTCGGTGTAATTGGCGCGGCGTTGGCCGACTTGATTTCCTGAGAAGCGGTTTTGATCTTCTTGTCCAGGTCGCTGCGTTCGGAATTAGCCATGTACCCAGCCACGGACAGCCCAAGGAATAAGAGAAGCCCCACACCCGCTACCGTAGCGGCAGGCTTGTTGTCTGTAATCCAGTTGCTCATAAAATGTATCTTGTTGGTGTTGGGTAGGTATTACTTGTTAAAATGTACGGGAATGGGGGTTTTCAGCGGAAGCACCAGCTTGAAGGGAATGAAAGCCCCGGCCGCAGCGTCTACCTTGGCATCCTTGGCGCCCAGTTCCATGATCTGGCGGACTTCCAGCTTTCTGTCTCCGTCCTTGAATGTGAACAGGGAATCCTTGTTCGCATCCATTTTGGCCTGAAGATCCTGAATAAGCTTCTGGCCGCCGTCAGAGCGTTTGGCGAGGCCGGTCAGACGGATGGCATTGACACTGTAAACGGCATTTTCCTCTCCGTCATTGGCAGAGTTTGCTGCCGTCTCCGTCCTGATGTTCTCCACTAGGGAGGTGTTTTTGTCGGAAAGGAAGGAATCCTTGATGACGGAGTAGCCAGTGATCTGGGTGGCGTCCTCCGGGTTGAAATGCGCCACAGGTTCAAAATCCGTGAACCAGTAGGGGTAATTCTTGTGTTCCGATTGTTCCAGAAGATGTTTGATAATGTCCGCATAACCGTACCGCTGGAGGGTCAGCTGCTGGTAGGAGGCGAGGGTGGCGTCCATCTTCTTCAATTCTTGTTCCTTGAGGCGCAGGGCGGATTGTTCGGACTTGATGGCGCTGACGGTGGGCGATACGCCGGAAAGGGTCTGCTTGGCCTTTTCCACGCCCATGTAACCCGTGACCGCATAGGCGGCCGCGCCGAGCATGGCGATGACGGCTCCGGTGATGATGGCGGGCATCTTCTTCTGGTTGGCCCGTTTTTTAGCCACTGCAGTGGGCTCCAGGTCAATGTTGAGGGAAGCGCGGTCTACAGCGTTGATGGCCGTTCCGATCATGCCGCCCAAGGTGAAGGCTTCACGTGAAATGGTGTTCACGTCCACACCGGAACCTACGCCCACGTTGTGCATGGGGTTGAAGAAGAAAATTGGTATGCCCAGCTTGTCTTCCAGGAATTCCTTGGTGTACGGAAGGGAGGAACCCCCGCCGCACAAATAGGCCTTCACTGGCGCACTCCCTTTCATCTGGGCGCGGTAGTGGTTGGTCGTGCGCTGGATTTCGGAAGCCAGCCTGGTCATGGCCGTGCGGATGATGGTGGCCAGATTGGCGGTGGCCGGGTCCAGCCCTTCCGTCTGTCCGTTGCTCATGGAAACGAGTCCGCTGGTGATCTTCAGACGTTCGGCTTCCACGAAGGGAAGATTGAATTCACGGGCGATGGCGGAAGTGACGAAAATGCCCCCTGCGGAAATACTGCGGGTGAAGAAACGTCCCTGTTCGCTGTAAATCAGGTCAGTGGACTTGGCGCCGATGTCAATAAGCATGACGGGCTCCTTTTCTTCCGGATAGCTGTCTACGTATGCGTTGTACAGAGAAGTCTGCGTGCAGTCCACTTTGCCGGTGGAAAGCCCGTGGGAGGTGATTTCATCATTCAGGGAATCCAGGTCTTCCGCCTTGATGGCGACCAGGACGGCCTCGCGTTCCAGCCCGTTGGCCGGCAGAAGGTGGTAGTCCCAGACGACTTCGTCCAGAGGGAAGGGAACATGCTGCTGGGCTTCAAACCTGATGAGCTGTTCAACGTCCGTGTCGTCCAGGGCGGGAAGTTTGACAAAGCGGATGAAGACGGACTGTCCGGATACGGAATAATTGGCAACGCCGCCTTTGACGCGGAGCTCCTGAACGAGGTCGGCGACGGCCTCCCCCACCTTTGTCAGGCGCATGCCTTCTGCGGACGGATCCAGTACGATGAGGCGCGTAGCGTAGCGGTCCAGGATGAGAGCGTTCTTATTCGTCTTGGAAAAGACGCCCATCGATACTCGCTGGGAACCTACGTTTAATGCGACGATTTGTCGTGAATTAGCCATGGGTGATTTCTGTTAAATAAAAAAGTGAAATGTGTACAGTCTTGGAGGAATCGGAGCGGAACGATTAAAGATCGTCGGTTTCCGGAGGCGTCGGTGTTCCGAAGCCGGAAGGTTCCGGAGCAGAGCCTCCCTGGTGAAGATTGGGCTTCATGATTTCCGGATAACGGTCATACCAGTACACGGAGAAGGGTGTTTCATCCTTGTTCAGCAGGGGATAATAAGTGGTTTCCACAATGCTGGGAGACTGGATGGTCCACCACTTTTCCATCTTGCCGCGTTCGGAGGAATAGGTGGCCACTACCTTGCCGTTGTATTCCACGACAACGCCTTCATACTTGACCCACTTGCCGCGGCCGCCTTCCGAGCCGGTGATGCGCTTGACGGAGGAGGGGGAAAGGTAGACGGAGGCGTAAGTGGATTCACCGACCGGAACGTTGACGTATTTGATTTCCTTGTACAGTTTCAGGTACTGGCGCGCGCGGTCCGGATTGACCACGGCAATATAGAATTTGAAAGTCAGGGAATCAATGTAGCCGGATTTGGGCATCGGAGAAGCTTCCACCTTGAAGGGCACTTCAAAATCCGCCCATCTTTTCGGCTTGGGCAGGGGCCGCGGATCGTCCTGCGTGGTCACGTTGGGGGACTGGCGCATGTACAGGGACAACTTGTCCAGCGTAACGCGCACCTGCGTTTTTGGATTGCTCGTGCTTTGTGCGGATGACGCAGGAACAAGAAGCACGGCAGCCAGCATAGCCGTGATGAAAGTAAGGATGGATTTCATAGCACAATTCGATTCCCTGATTAGTTACACCAAAAACCGGGTTGTGGCTAGCAAAAATCTCTTGTTTCTTTCATGAAAATGGCAGGAAAAATTTGCTTGCAGTATTTGGGGGCTGCAAGCATCCGGTCAAGAAAAAATCATGAGGCACGGCTGCGGGCTTGACCTGGGGAGGGCGTTTTCACATGCTCGGCCCATGGCGATTGATTCGGATCTGCTGAAAAAATTTTCGGAAGCCCACGGTATCTCAGGGCATGAGGATGAAGTGAGGGCGCTTGTGGCGCAGGAACTTTCCGGATATGGGAAATTTTCCGCAGACGGCTCCGGCTGCCTGTTCTGCACCAGCGGGGATTCCGGCCCCCGAGTCATGCTGGCGGCCCATATGGATGAAATAGGCTTTCTCGTCCAGAACATTACGGCTAGCGGTTTTTTGCAGTTGGTGGGCATCGGCGGCTGGTGGCCGCATACCCTGCTGAGCCAGCGCGTTCTGGTGAGAACCCGCTCCGGACGCAGCGTTCAGGGAGTGATCGGCTCCCGGCCTCCCCATTTTTTGCCGGAAGGCCAGCGCAACAGCGTCATGGCCATGGATGCCCTGTTTGTAGATGTGGGTGCTGAAAGCGCGGAGCAGGTGAGGAACGAATTCGGCATCCGCCTGGGAGATCCCGTGGTGCCGGACACAGCCTTTTCCCGCTTGGAAAATCAGTTCCGCGTCATGGGCAAGGCATTTGACAACCGTGCAGGTTTAGCCGTCATGGTGGAAGCTTTCAAGGCACTGTGCCGGAAAGGGCACCCCAATACGCTCATCGCCGCCGCGACGGTGCAGGAGGAAGTGGGAACCCGTGGCGCCAAAACGGCGGGCGCCGCCATGAAGCCGGATTGCGTGATTGTGCTGGAGGCTCCCCCCGCGGATGATACCCCGGGATTTGCTCCCGGCGACTCCCAGGGGGCTCTGGGCGATGGCGTGCAGATTAGGTTGTTTGACCCTACGGCGATCACCAATCCCCGGCTGGCCGCGCTGGCGGAGGAAGTGGCCGTAAAGGCATCCATTCCCTTCCAGCTCACCGTGCGCCGTTCCGGCGGTACGGATGCCGGAGCGCTTCATCTCTCCGGAAAGGGAGTGCCCTGCATCGTGCTTGGAATCCCCACCCGGTACATTCATTCCCATAACGGGGTGCTTGACCTGCGTGATTACTGCGCTGCGGCGGAGCTGGCGGTGGCCCTGGTGCGCGCCCTGGACCATGAAGCTGTGGAAAGCCTTACCCAATACCTGCCCGGAAAGGAACATTCATGAGTGCGTCTCCCTATATACACGATCTGAACCCCGTCATTTGGCAGATTACGGACTCCATCGCCCTGCGCTGGTATGGCGTTGCCTACCTGCTGGGATTTATTGCCGGGTACTTCCTGCTTTCCTGGCTCTCCCGCAGGAAGCTGTATCCTGTTCCTCAGGACAGGCTGGCCGATTTCGTGACTTATGTGGCGATCTTCGGCGTGCTCCTTGGAGGCCGGCTGGGTTATGTGCTTTTTTACCATCTACCCAATCACGGGTGGGCCCATTTACTGGAGGATCCCTTCATGGCCCTGCGCGTGTGGGAGGGCGGCATGGCCAGCCATGGCGGCATGATCGGTGTGGGGCTTTACACATTCTATTATGCCTGGAAGCATCGCGTCAAATGGGTGGCGCTTCTGGACGGCCTGGCGATTGTCGCCCCTGTCGGCCTGTTCTTCGGACGCATGGCCAACTTCATTAACGGGGAACTATACGGGCGCATTGTCCCTCCCGGCTCCTCCCACGGCATGATCTTTCCGGCGGAACTCGCACAGGACCCGGACTTGTTCGTGCGGGTGGCCTCCCGCATTTATGAGGAGCCCGGATTGCTGGACAAGATGCACCTTTCCGGCATCTCCGTGCCGGAGCAAATGAATGCCGCCTGGGTGGCGGACAGGGTCAGGGATACCCCTGCCGTCAAGGAAATCGTGGCCCAGGTGATGGAGGACCATGCGCGCTACCCTTCCCAGTTATATGAGGCCTTTGCGGAAGGCGTGGTACTCTTTGCCATCCTGTGGTTCATCCGGGTGAAATTCCCGCGTGCCTGGAACGGCGTGTTTTGCGGCGTATTCGCCATTGTCTATGCCATCGGCAGAATCGTCTGCGAGGAATTCCGGGAACCTGACTCCCCGTTCTCCATGGGAATGACGCGCGGCCAGTTCCTTTCCGTATTCCTTATTTTCGTGGGCCTTGCCTTTCTGGTGTATGCTTTCAAAACCCGGAAGACGGTGCAGGACTGCGTTTTCTATGATCCCGCGGAAAAATCTGCCGCGGACGAGGAGAAGAAATCCGCTTAAAATGGGTTCAGATCAATCTGGCCCGTCTTGGGAATGTAGCTTGAAGGGCCATCCTTGAAAATAGAGGAAACTCCGCTGGCGAAAAGCCGGAGGTTCCGCTTGTCAAAGGCAAAACGTTCAAATTCCTTGACGGAAAACAGGGTGATGGGGTCCGTATTATAGGCTTTGAACTCCATGATGCCGGCATCCGTGCGCGTGTCCACAAGACGCCCTTCAATACCCACGTCTCCGCTCATGCAGCTGCCCAGCAGCAGGGATGTTCCCGGCAGGGGGGAAACCAGGGAAACCAGGTCCGACATGATGTTGCCGCCCACGTCCGTAGCTTTCAGCTTCACCATGGCCACGTCCAGAATGATGCAGCCTTCCGTGGGGCGGGAAACCAGTTTCCAGTTGATTTTGCCGCCGGTCTGTCTGTTCTTTTCTTCCAGGACTTTGGCGATGTCCTTCTGGAGTTCCGTTCTGAACTGTTCCGCCAGCGCCGGGGCTTCCTTCGGGAACTGTGTCTTGATGTAATTGATATTGACGGGCGCTACATACACGTTCAATTTTGGGGTGCTCCAAATGGCCTGTTCCGTGGGATTGTACCATACCCCTTCAAAGCAGCTTTGCCTGGAATCCGGGTGCAGGGGATGGGTGATCAGGGGTGAGGAAGGCAGCTTCTGGGAATTGGAGCAGGAAAGCGCCAGTCCGGCGCCCAGCAGCAGAAAAAATCGTGAAACCGTTCCGGACATGCAGGGTGTGACGGAATTCGAAAGACTCCTGTTAGGGGGTATGACCCGATTCCTTCCGAACGCTCTTCTTTTCTTGCGGAAGGCCGCTGAATCCATGCAATGCGCCTGTCCCGATGCATGATTGACAAGCCGGAAAAGCGGAGCATGCTGTCGGTATGAGATACGAGCCGCTTCCCTCCTCCTTCTATTCCGGCAACCGTAAGGAACTGGCCTCCCGGCTGCCTGCCGGCAGCATGCTGATCCTGCACGCCAACGACGTATTCCCTACCAATGCCGACGGCACCTTCGCCCTGCATCAGAATGCCAACCTTTTTTATCTCACCGGCATCGACCAGGAGGAATCCGTTCTGATCATGACCATCCGGGAAGACGGGTGGGATGAAATCCTGCTGTTGAGGGAGACGAACGAACAAATCGCCATCTGGGAAGGCGCGCGGCTCTCCCAGCAACAGGCCCGTGAGCTGAGCGGCATTCAGGATGTGCGCTGGACGAAGGAATACGACTCCCTGCTGGACCGCCTGGTACCGTCCGCCACGATGGTCTTTGTGGAGGCCAACCAGCATCCCCGCTGCACCTGCCCGGTGGAAACGCGCAATGCCCGCATGACCAAGGAGCTGAAGGAAAAATTCCCGGACGTGGTTTTGAAAAATGTCTATGAAATCCTTTCCCTGATGCGCCAGATCAAAAAGCCGGAGGAAATTGAAGCGCTCAAAAAAGCCTGTGAAATCACCAATGAAGGGTTCCGTGCGCTGCTCGGCTTCATCAGGCCGGGGTTGGGGGAATGGCAGATAGAAGGCTTTCTCTCCAACGAATTCATCGGCAGGGGCGCCCGCAAATTCTCCTTTCTGCCCATCATCGCCTCCGGAAAAGATACCTGCGTGCTGCATTACATTCAGAACAGCAAGCGGTGCGAAGACGGCGCCCTGGTGCTCATGGACATAGGCACGGAATACGGCAACTACAACTCCGACATGACCCGTACCGTTCCCGTGAACGGGAAGTTCACGTCCCGCCAGCGCGCCGTGTATGAAAGCGTGCTGAACATGATGACCTACGCCAAAAGCATCCTGAGGCCCGGAATCCTCAAATCCGAATACGAACGCCTGGTGCGCGTCTTCGCCGCGGGGGAACTCGTCAAGCTCGGCCTCATTACTCCGGCCCAGGTGGCGGAAAACCCGGCTGATCCCCCCATCGTCCGCAAATATTACATGCACGGATGTTCCCACTTCCTGGGACTGGACGTGCACGACGTCGGCGAAAGCAACCCCGTTGTGCTGCCGGGCATGGTCTTCACCGTGGAGCCGGGCATCTACATCGCGGAGGAATCCATCGGCATCCGCCTGGAAAACGACATCCTGATCGGCGAGACGGAAAACACGGACCTGCTGGGGGACGTGCCTCTGCTGCCGGATGACATAGAACGGCTCATGGCCCGTTAAATTAACCGGGATGAGGTTCTGAACTTGACAATGAGGGCCGCGTGGGTTTTCATTTTCGTCCCATCATGTCGAAGAAACTCAAAATAGCACTTCCCAAAGGCAGTTTGCAGGACTCCACCGTGGAATTGTTCCGCAAGGCCGGCTACAACATCTATGTATCCAGCCGCGGCTACCGCCCGACTTCCGATGACGACGATCTGGAGCTCTTCCTGATCCGCGCCCAGGAAATCGGCCGCTACGTCAACGACGGTTTCATCGACTGCGGCATCACCGGACGCGACTGGATTTATGAAAACCGCGCGGACGTGGAAGTGCTGACGGACCTTCCCTATTCCAAGGCCACCTCCAGGCCCACCCGCTGGGTGCTCGTGGTCCCGGAGGATTCCCCCATCACCTGTGCGGAAGACTTGCAAGGCAAGCGCATCGCCACGGAAGGCGTGGGCATTACGGAACGCTGGCTTCAGGAAAAAGGCATCAAGGCCCATGTGGAATTCTCCTGGGGCGCCACGGAAGTGAAGGTGCCGGAACTCGTGGACGCCATCGTGGACATCACGGAAACGGGCAGCTCCATCAAAGCCAACAAGCTCCGCATCGTGGACACCCTGATGACCTCCTATCCCCAGTTCATCGCCAACAAGGAAACGATGGAGGACGAATGGAAGAGGCAGAAGCTGGAAGCCATGGTGCTCATGCTCAAGGGGGCTCTGGAAGCGCGCCGGAAGGTGGGCTTGAAAATGAACCTTCCCGCCGCCGCCCTGGACGGCTTGGTGGAGGCCCTGCCGTCCCTGAGGCGCCCCACCATCTCCCATCTGGCGGAAGAAGGATGGCTGGCCGTGGAAACGGTCATTGACGAATCCGCCGTACGGGATATCATTCCCCGGCTCAAGGCCCTGGGCGCGGAAGGCATCATTGAATACCCGCTCAACAAACTGGTTTATTAACCTTTTCTCACCACAGTAAAACAACAAACGAACCACAATCATGGGATCGCTCAAAAAACGCCGTAAAGCAAAAATCAACAAGCATAAGCGCAGCAAGCGCATGCGTCAGAACCGTCACAAGAAGCGTTTGCGTTACAAGTCCTAAGGTTTGTGCGCTTCGCTGCTCAAACTGGCAGTCAATCCGATTTCCGGAAAATCCCGGCGTCCTCCGTACCACGGAAGGACGCCGTTTTTCTTTTGGACGGCTTCATGGGAACAATTTGATTTTATTTTGATAATTTAAGGCATATGTGTTGACATTTAGGATTTATTTGCACATAAATAGAATGTGTATCTAATAAGTAAAAAAATAACAACATCTGTCTTTGCCGGAGCCTTGTGTTTTTGTTGCTTGCTAGCGGTTGCTTTGGGGAGGGATATTCCGCCGTGTCCCCATGCTTTTGTTGTGGCCGCGCTGTACAGCAGATCAGGAGATCTGTGGGTGGCGACGGAGGGAGAGGGACTGTTGAAACTTTCTCATGATTCGGATCATTGGGAAAAACAAAAGGGAAAAGGTCTGCCGGGAACGGTCAATTTTCTTTCTTTGGTGGAAGACAGGCAGGGGCGTATTTGGGCCGGTACGGATAATCAAGGCGTGGCCGTTTGGAATGGAGAAAGCTGGATGCAGTATAACCAGGAGAATGCCCTGTTGGGTGAGCGTGTTCCGGCTTTGGCGGTGTCTCCCTTGAATGGTGATGTAGCCATAGCTACGTCCGGAGGATTGACCATTTATTCCGCTGAAACGGAAGAATGGAAGGACTTCACACGTGCCAACGGCTTGCCGGAGGATCAGATCGTATCATTGTCCTTCAATGAGCAGGGCGGGCTGTGGGCTGCTTTTTTGACAAACGGCATAGGGTATGCATCCCCTGCTTCCCGATATTCGGATTGGAAAATGGTACAGACAAAGTTTTATTGGGATAAGGAGCAGCGTCTTCGCCAACCTGTGGAAGCGCGTGGAAAAGGACTGCCTTCCAACTTTAGTAATGCCGTTTGCGCAGCAGGTGGATCTGTCTGGGTGGGAACGATTGCCGGCCTGGGCTATGGAAAGAGCCTGCATGACTGGAATTTTTTAAGAGGCCGTGACTATGAAAGAAAAAATGCTGGCCTCTGGCTGGACACAGGGGACAAGCGCAAAAACAGGAGAGCGGGTTCATTATCTGATTCCTCGTTGCTGTCGGAAGACTACGTTACTTGTTTCTATCCGGTTCCCGGAGGAATGTGGGTTGGATTCCGTGAATCGGGAGCCTGTTTTGTCCGGACACCGTCCCTGACGATTCGTGAAGTGGATTTAAAGAAAGAAGTAGAGGAAAAGGCCCCTGTTTATACAACCTGCTTCGTAGTGCTGCCGGGTGGAGAATTGTATGCGGGAACATACGGACATGGTTTGGTGAAGGCAGGGAAAACGGCCGTGAGACCTTCACCGGCATCTGGGCGGACAACCTCCGCGAATCATCCGCGTCCACCGCTTCTCCCGGCAATGCGGCAGATGGCAAGTCTGTCTGCCGGTCGCACGACTCTGTCTCCAGAAGAAAAATTCGATACCTGCTACTGGTATGAGGATTGGGCCACGCAGGGAGATTGGTGCGGGCGTTACGGACAGGGGTACGCCATGTTGTGTGCGGCTAATTCTCCTATAGGTGATATAGAGTATTCTTTTGATCCATCCTATGGATGCTTGCCAGTCCGGGGGCCGCATGCAAACGCAACATGGTTGAAAGGTGCTGTTACTTATATAAATGAACCAGGAATGCGTAGCATCCTGTATTGTCCGGAGAGTACTACAAGAACGCTGGCTTCATGGGGAGATGGTGGGGAAGATTATCCTTCCACTTTTGATGGTCCCGATTTGGGCGCTATTGTTACTGTTCCCGAAGGGAGACACCTTTTATCTCTTTATTTTTATGATCCAACTCCGCTTGCGGAGTACGATCTCCGCAATGGGATGCGGGATTATCTCATTGAAGTACGCAAAATGACTTCGGATTTCAACCTGGATATGGCTACAGGGAATGCGAAGTTGGAGAAAGGCCGGAAGCCTCTTCAGTATTTGATGGAGGCTTTGACTACAACCAGCAGTATGCCCGTCCAGGCCAGGGGCCGTGTTAAGTCCTTTTCAGGAGGTGGAGTTTACAAGAATTTTATTCTGGATGGAAAAGGATGTTATTACATCCGACTGGTTAGGAATTATTCCGTCAATACAACTATCAACGGTATTTTTCTTTCTTCTCTGGATGAAACAAAAAAAGCTTGGATACGTTATAATAGCGTTGGGAAAATGTCTATCCCATATGGTTTAAAGGCTCCTTGTCCTCCTTCTTTGAAAGAACAAGATTTGCAAAAGTTGCCTGAAACTCTATTAGCAAGCTGGGCGGCAAGCCAGGATGTGGCCAGGAAAAACCTTCTTGAAATTTGGGAGAGCCGGAGGCAAGGAATTTATATTTATCGCAATTTGTTGATTTCGGATGGTTTGGATCATGTTAAAAGGAACTGGCGCTGGCATTTGAAGATATGGAATGACAGGGATAAAAATTATTTTAAAAGGCAGATGGAGAACGCGTGGGAGAGTCTTCAGGATTGTTTCGTCTTCTATCGTTCAAATGAATGGTCCCATTACGCACCTGAGACTACTATCCCTTTTTCCATTGAAGAAGTGGAAAAAATGCAAAGAAATAACATTGATTGGAAGCAGTACCGTGCCGATTCTGCAGTTAAGCCGGAAGTGAGCGTTGAAGAAATGAAAAAATGGTTAAAAGAACATTAAAAATGACTTTGAGACAATTATTGCCGCTGATATGCTGTTTATTTTCTGCACAAGTTTTTGGTGCAGATGGAATATATGAATTTAAGGTAAAGATAGTTCCTGAAGAACTTGGTGAGTCTCAAATGACGCCGGATGGGGAAACCTTAATTGTGGGACGATGTGAAAATGATTCATCAACAGAAAATTTTTCATTGAAGGCGATAACACAATTCAAACCCAACAATTCCGGATATGAAGAAATGATCAGGCCTCCACAGAGAACGTATGAATGGAAATCTGGAGGAGATGTTGATATTCGGGATGAAAATAAGAAGATTGCAAAATTTGAGACAACTGAGAAAACATGGGGAAATGAATTTGAAGTTGAGGTTAAAGTTCAAACAATTATTGTGGGGGGGAAGAAAATACGTATTCCTGGGCAAGCCAAACAGAAAGCCATTGCTCCCAAGATAACATTGAAATCAGCCGTATTTAGTGAAACGGGAGGGGGAAGCGGCTTCAAAATATTGGATACATTCCGAGGGAAGCCAGTATCAACCCCTGAATTTATTAAAGATGATGAAAATGAGGAAAAAGAACAACCTCCAATAGGTTTTTATGCAGGTAGAAAAATCTCTTACATTCCTGAATTTGAAGTTTTGCCGCAAACCATAGAAACCTTGGTGGCGTGGTGTGAAGGGAACATATTGGAAACAGAAAAAAAAGAATTTTCCGTCAAAGGGGGGAAGGCTAGAGATACGGTAGAAGGGAAAAAAGTTCCTCCACAAAAATGCCACCATGGGCCTGAAGACCCATTTGACCGGAATATATGGAAATTTAAAATATATGATGTGGAATTATCACTGGAAGAAAAAATGGATATTTCCTATTATGTATTATTAAATGAAGGAAATAGTCAGGACAAACCGTGGAAAAATTTACTGAAAGCGGCATTTGACAAATGGGAAATTGGCGGCGCTGAAAACAATAACGAATTGATGGATAAATTGAGTGGGGGAATCTCTAAGAGTTCAACATATTATGATGGCTGGAATCCCAAGGAAAATAAACGGACTTCTCTTTATATAGATCAGCAGCAATCTCCCATGCCGTTGTCCATAAGCAAGATGGTGGATGCTTTTTGCAATAATAATGCAGAGATCATTTGTATAGAGGCCGCTGGATTGATGGAATATGCAGCCGGGGTATTGGGAAACGGAGGTGTTATCAGCAAAGGTGTAAATTGGAAGGAGACAGGCCAGGTTCGTAACCCTGTAACGGGTCAATTGGAAGACAAAACTTGGTGGGATGGACACGCTTATTGTATTTTTGAAAGTCATGTTCATGATCCTGTTCCGAGGGGAGGCGGTCCAACAAATATGAATGAAAATAACTATATTGATCAAAAACTAAAGGATGGAAAACGAAGTGATTTCACTGATCCAGATCTCCGAAGCTTTGAATTTAAATAGATGTAATAATAATGATGAATTCCATGTGTCCAGCTAGTCGTTTCGGCCTATGTGTGATAGCATTTCTATGTATATTCTGTCAGGGTGTATATGGGCAATCAACGTTAAAGCCAGAGCCTCCTTTTGCCTTGAAGGATTACTATCTGAACAAGATAGCCTGGAGAATTGAACCTGGCATGGAATGGAAGAAGGTTTCTCTGGATATTTCCCCTGAAGAAAGAAAAATCAGCCTTGGGAATTTATATGAGGAGATTGATATAGATGAAAAAAAATCTGTAGAAAAACCGCCGCATACGGGGAATATTTTCGGATTACGCTCCTCTCTTAACTATTATATCGTGGGGAACAAAGGAGATAAAATGTGGAGCGTCGTAGATTCATTCGGTGAAGTATATATGAAATTCACTATTTTTTATTCTCCTGACAGAATATACAGCCGACAGGTAACGATGGAGAATTTCATGGAAATGGCGAGTCGTATGCCGCATGTACACCATGGGCTGTTCATCTATCAGATACATGAAAACGGCTCAACGATGCTTGTCAGGAAGGATATGGTTCCCAGAAGTCTTTATTCTGTGGAGAGAGAGGGCTACTCGTTATGGATAGATCCTTTTTCCTCTCTAAAATTGACGAATGAGGAAGCTATTCAGTTGACAGGAGAAATATTGGATGCTCTGGCTGGAAAGAGGAAATTTGGATTTTTCCCGACTCGAGCGCGTCACCTTGAAGCGATAAGCAAACTCGGTCCCCGGAAAAGGTCCATCCGGATGAGTCTTTTGAAAAGAGAAGCCAAATCGAAAATGGCTCCCGGGATTTGTGATGGCATAAACGGGAGAGGTTCAAAATTGATCAGAAAATTAAATACGATGGAAATCATCCGTCAAGCCGGTGCAAAGGAAAAAAGAGAGATCTTCCCAAACATCAACAACGGCATAGGAACACTGGGCTGGATTCGGAAAAATATGGATGTTTCTTTTGAACCAAATGCCCGGAACGATGAGACGCATACTAACGGAATCAGTGGAAAGTTTACGATAAAACAGGAAGATCAGGAATGCATTGTACATTACATGATAGCCCATTTGGGATCTCGAGCAGAAGCTTTGTGCTCCCTTTTTGCGATGCAGTGTAATCAATACGGGCAGCGCGTTGATGTGGACCGGATCGCCGGCATGACCCGCGTGCATCCGGGACGGGTGGGGGATTATGATCTTTGTGTGAAGCCGATTTTGAATGAATTGGGAATGCCGGTAACCGATTCGGAGAATGCGTGGATTTGTTTTGTGCGTGGCAATACAGCAGTGATGTTGAAGAGTGAGAACATGAAAATATCCGTGTTGCCTTTGGCTGAAATCATCGATAAAGCGTTGAAAAAAAATATTGAATCATACGAAACACCGGAAGTAGTTCGGTAATATTTTTGTAAAGATTACTTATTCACCTAAAGGTTGTGCGCTTCGCTGCTCAAACTGGCAGTCAATCCGATTTCCGGAAAATCCCGGCGTCCTCCGTACCACGGAAGGACGCCGTTTTTCTTTTGGACGGCTTCATGGGAACAATTTGATTTTATTTTGATAATTTAAGGCATATGTGTTGACATTTAGGATTTATTTGCACATAAATAGAATGTGTATCTAATAAGTAAAAAAATAACAACATCTGTCTTTGCCGGAGCCTTGTGTTTTTGTTGCTTGCTAGCGGTTGCTTTGGGGAGGGATATTCCGCCGTGTCCCCATGCTTTTGTTGTGGCCGCGCTGTACAGCAGATCAGGAGATCTGTGGGTGGCGACGGAGGGAGAGGGACTGTTGAAACTTTCTCATGATTCGGATCATTGGGAAAAACAAAAGGGAAAAGGTCTGCCGGGAACGGTCAATTTTCTTTCTTTGGTGGAAGACAGGCAGGGGCGTATTTGGGCCGGTACGGATAATCAAGGCGTGGCCGTTTGGAATGGAGAAAGCTGGATGCAGTATAACCAGGAGAATGCCCTGTTGGGTGAGCGTGTTCCGGCTTTGGCGGTGTCTCCCTTGAATGGTGATGTAGCCATAGCTACGTCCGGAGGATTGACCATTTATTCCGCTGAAACGGAAGAATGGAAGGACTTCACACGTGCCAACGGCTTGCCGGAGGATCAGATCGTATCATTGTCCTTCAATGAGCAGGGCGGGCTGTGGGCTGCTTTTTTGACAAACGGCATAGGGTATGCATCCCCTGCTTCCCGATATTCGGATTGGAAAATGGTACAGACAAAGTTTTATTGGGATAAGGAGCAGCGTCTTCGCCAACCTGTGGAAGCGCGTGGAAAAGGACTGCCTTCCAACTTTAGTAATGCCGTTTGCTCATCGGGTGGATCTGTCTGGGTTGGAACAATGTCGGGGCTGGGTTACGGACGGAGTTTGTCCGACTGGAAATTTTTGAGGGGCATGGATTATGAAAAGAAAAACGAAGGGCTGTGGTTGGATAAGGGTGCTCATTCCAAAAATCGGAAAGCGAATTCGTTGTCACATTCCCTGTTGCTGCCGGAGGATTATATCACTTGTTTTTATCCGGTTCCCGGTGGGATGTGGGCAGGTTTCCGGGAATCGGGAGTCTGTTTTATCCAGGAGCCGTCCCTGATGGTTCGTGAAGTGGACTTGAGAGAAAAAGTAGAGGGGGAAGGATTCATGTATGTTACATGCTTTGTAGGATTGCCGGAGGGCGATTTGTATGCGGGAACATACGGACATGGCCTGGTCAAGGTCGCGAAAGTGGCATTACGGCCATCATCCAGTCTGGCGGGAGAAATTTCCGCAGTCCATCCCCGACCGCCCGTTCTTCCTGTGATACAGCAGATAAAGGAATCGGGAAACAAGGCAGGGATATTGTCCGGAAAAGAAAAATTTGAAGCTTGCTACTGGTATGAAGATTGGGCGACCCAAGGGGACTGGTGCGAACGTTACGGCCGCAGTTACGCCATGTTATGTGCTATGAACAGTGCGATGGGCGATGTGGAGAATGACTTTGAGCAGGGATATGTCTGCATTCCTTGGAAAGGGCCGCATGTAAAACCTGGAGATACCCGGATGAAATATTCTGTTATCTGGTCGAATGAACCGAAAATGCGCAATATTCTCTATTGTCCGGAAAGTACTACCCGGACTCTGGCCCAATGGGATGATGACGGAGAGAATTATCCTCGTTATTTTGACGGGCCGGATTTGGGTGCATTTGTTGAAGTGCCTGAAGGCAGGCACCAGCTGTCACTCTATTTCCATGATCCAAGACCTATGGTTGAACGGGCCTATCGCGACAGCCTGAGGGATTACATCATTGAGATACGCAAATTCCCTGCGGATTTTCATGGAAATGCCGCCATGGGAAAATTGTCTCTGGAAGAAGCCCGTTTGCCGAAAGACTATCTGATGGAGGAGGTGAGAAAAATAACCGGATTCCCTGCTTTGGCACGGAGCCGGGTAAAATCCTTTGCGGGTGGAGGCGTTTACAAGAACTTTATTCTGAATGGGAAAGGATATTATTACATTAGAATTGTCAGAAATTATTCAACGTCGGTTACCTTGAATGGAATTTTTCTGTCTTCATTGGATGAAACGAAGGCGGCGTTGGAATGCCATCGCAATACAAGAAGCACATCTTTCTGGTATGGGAGTAAAACACCCGCTCCGCCTGCGTGGGATAGGAAGGAATTAAAAAGTCTTCCCCGGGATGTGCTGGCAAGTTGGGGAGACAGCCAGAATATGGAGGAGCAGGAGGAACCGGATATCTTCAGTAGCCGGCGCCGGGGAATTTATGCGTACCGTCATTTATTGTCATTGCCCGGACTGGAAAATCTCAAATCCAATTGGCGATGGAGATTGAAAATATGGAATTCCGGGGATAAAAACCTATTCCTTAAACAGATGGATGATGCCTGGAAAAGCCTGCAGGATATGTATCCCATCTATCGTTCGGGGGAATGGGCGCAATATGCCCCTGAAAAAACAATTCCTTTTTCCGTGGCGGAAGTGAAAAAGATGCACGCGAAGAAAATTGACTGGAAACAATATCTTCCGGATTCCCCTGTTAAACCGGAACGAACCGTGGAAGAAATGAAGAAGTGGTTGAAGGAAAATGGAGATGAACGTAATTAAATTATTATTTTCAGGTTGTTGCTTTCTGTTGCCATGTGCCTGGGGGCAGGGAATCAGGCCTTGGTCCTATTCGGTTGAAATCGTTGCAAAAGAAGGAACCAAGTTGGGGGGAGACAGTGGCGAAATCATTATTTTTGACCGGTCATCAGATAAGGCTCAGGCACAGGTAACTGTCACGGCAAAGCCCAAATTCCAGGCTGATCCGAAAGGAGAGTATGTTGAATGTACGGCAGAGCGGAAATATTTATGGGAATCCGGAGGAGGAATCAGCATCAAGGATAAACATGCGCAGGAAACCGTATGTACGACGACAGAAGAATCTTGGGGGAAAGAGTTTGAAATCAACGTGAAGGTCCGATCCGACATTATTAATGAGAAGACTGAAAGAGCGAATGCTCAAGCAGCCAAAAAGGCTGTTGCACCCCTTATTAAAATAAAATCCGCTACCTTCAGTGAATCGGGTGGAGGAAACGGTTTTATCATTGTAGACAAATTTCAGGGCAATCCCGTCCCGACTCCGGAATTTGTCAGAGACGGCGAAAAAACGGGTGATGGCAAGTCCCCCATTGGCTTCTATGCAGGTCAGAAACCTGTTTATAAGGTAGAATTTGAAGTAAAGCCTACCTCCCTGGAGAATATTACCGCCAAATGTGAGGGAGGAATTTTTTCAACGAATGAAGAACTATTTGAAGTGGATGAGGAAGGAAAAGCGAAAGGAAAAATAGAGGGAACTCAGATTATCGAAAAAAAATGTCAGAGCGGCCCCAAAGATAAAGAAGAGGTGAAATGGTCTTTTTCCATTTACGGGATTCCTCTGGCATGTAAGAATGAAATGAAAGTGGATAAGTACTATGTCCTTCTGGACAAGGGCAATGGGGATAGGCCATGGAAAAATTTATTAAGTGTAGCTTTTGACAAATGGGGAATAGATGGTGCTGAAAACAGCGATGAGTTCATCAATAAACTTAGTTGGGGCATTTCTCATGGAGAAAAATATTATGAGAATATCAATCCGCAGGAGGGGAAGACGGATTCCTTGTACATCAAGGGGAAAAAACGTCCTTTAGTAATATCTATTGAGGCGATGGTTGACGCGTGCAAGACAGGAAAAGCCCAGATTATTTGTACGGAAGCAGCAGCGTTGTTGCAATATACCGCCACAGTGCTTGGACAGGGAAAAGTGAGCAGCAGAGAAGTATTTTGGAAAGAACAGGACCCCAAGACGAAGGAAGAATGGTCAGACGGCCATGCTTATTGCCTTTATAAAGGAATGGTTCATAATCCAGTTCCTTATGATTCCGGTCCAAGGAACAAGGGGGAGAAAGATTTTATTGATCAGGAAATTAAAAATACGAATCGGAGTGAATTCACTATTCCCCGTGACTTATTATTTAATTTTCAGAAATAATAGAAAGACAAAGAAATGAACTGGAAATTTAAATTTATTCTAAGTACTTCTTTTTTAATGGTTCTTGCGCTGGGGTACCCTTGCTTTGGAGAGGAAGCAATGCACGGAGCGCCTTGTCCTTCCGGGATAGAAGATTTTTATTCCCGGATCATTGCATGGGAAATCAAACCGGGAATGGTGTGGGAAAAGGTAAAATTAAATACTGGAGCAACAGGGAGGGAGAATACATTAGGTGATTTATATGAAGAGATAAAATTGGATGGGAAAGCTCCTTTGGAAAAAGCTCCTTTGGTGAATAATATTTTTGGGCTGCGTGTTTTAAAATATTATGTTATTGGAGAAAAAGGAGATAAAAGGTGGAGTGTTGTAGATTCTTTTGGGAAAAAATGTTTTGAATTTGAGATTTATTATTCTTCGAATCGAACTTACAGCCGGCAGATGGCTATGGAAAAGTTTATGGAGGAAATTAGGCGCATGCCACATGAGCATGGTGGAAAATTTATGTATCAAGCAGACAAAAACGGTACTAAAATGCTGATTAGGAAGGAAAAGCGTCTGATTCGCCCATATATGGTTGAGAAAAAAGGTTTTTCACTCAGGCTATCACTTTGGTATGATATGAAAGATGCGGAAGTTTTACCTGTTTCCAAAATAATTCTTGATGCACTAGCAGGAGGCAGAAAATTAGGGTATTTCCCTGAGAGGGCTAAACGCTTTGAAAAATGGAGTAAGCTATCCCTTCCGGAAAGGGAGCAACTTATGCATCAGTTGGAAAATACCAGAGGAAGCATGTCGGCAACTGCTCGCGATGGCCTTTATGAGTATGGTGAAAAGATGATTAAAGCTTTGAATATGGAGGCTGTGTTTGACAAGGCTGATCGTTTGGGTGAAAAAATCGTTCCCAATATCAATAGGGGAGTAGGTACTGTTAAGTGGATTAAGAAGCATATGGATATTCCTTTTACCCCGGAACAGGGAAATGATGAGAAACATGTAGATGGGATAACGGGAACTTTTTTTGTCAAGAAAGAGGAAAGAGAATATCCTGTGGAATACATGATTGCCCATTTGCCTTCCCGGGAGCTTGCGATGAGCGCTCTTTTTTCGATGCAGGCCCGGAAAGAGGTGGACGCGCAAACGAAGGAGGAAGATATCAAAAGAGTGGCGGAAATGACCCACCTTCACCCGGGCCTGGTTGGAGATTATGACTTGTGTCTGAAGCCTGTGCTGAATGGGCTGGGAGTCCCGATTCCCAATTCGGAACAGGCCTGGATTTGTTTCGTGCGGGGCAATACGGCCGTAATGCTGAAAAGCCTGGATATGAAGGTATCTGTGCTGTCTTTGGCCAGAGCCATTGATGAAGCGCTGAAAAACGCCATCAAATTATATGAGACGCCGGAAGAGATCAGGTGAAGCAGTTTGATATGATGCCTCAACAACAGTCATAGAGAGGATGAAATAGAAGATGCTCCGGTCGGTATTATTATTTCTGATTTTTTCATGTGGAATGGAGGCTGGAGATCTGCCTCAGCAACGTCTGGCATGGCAGATGGAGGGAGGGGATGTGCGGAATATTGCCGGGCTGTGCCGGCAATATGTTCAAAAGAAATTGGAGACGAATAAACCGTTTTCCGTGGGATCCGTGTTGGAGGGCAAAGAGATTGTCCAGGCTTGCTACATGGCCCATTTCTTTGGCTTGGTGGGGAAGGATAGAACCTATATTCTTCATGAACTAAAAGACAAGGAATTCGTTCAATGGCTGCTGGCCCATTCGGAAGTGTTTGAAAAACTCGTTTTTGCCCACGCTTCCGGCAAGGATACCTTAGCCGTTTTACGCGATATTTGGATAAAGGAAGGGAAGGAGCTTTCCGGAGTGGGGCTTCACATGGCGCTGGGAGCGGCGCTGGTTTCTGCATTCCGGGATCAGGATGCCTGTCTAGCCAGGTATGATTTCTACAAAAAGTCTTTTGCCGAAAAAAAATTGTTTCCTCAATTCATCACGCTGGAACCTTGGGAATTCGCCATTTTGTTTCGAGGGAGCGAGCAGCTGGATGATCTGGCCTGGGCGCAGGATTATTCATTCCGGAAGAAAGCGTTCAAAGCCCAAAATGCCGGATTTGTGGGATGTTCCTTTATTCCCTACCGGATGAAGAACAAGCAGGGAGTCAGCGTCCATGCCGGCGGGGCATTTTACGACAACAAACCTGTTTCCCTGCAAATTTACGTGGAGTACGGCGGCGTTTGCGGCGCCGTTTCCAAGGGGGCGGCCGGTTTTGTGAGAGCCAAAGGCATTCCTTCCTATACGATTGGCCAGCCGGGACATTGTGCTTTCGTCTGGAAAGGGACGGACGGGGAATGGAAAATTGGGAACAATATTTATGGATGGGTCTGGTCGGAGGGCGGTTCCGGCGTTCCCTGGAAAGGGTCCCCTTCCGTTGTTACGGCGTTGACCCGTTTTTGGAAAGGGGAGGGTGCTTCCGAGTCCAATTTGTGCTATTATTTGTCCCTGCTGGCTTCCGATCCCGTGAAGGTGGATGCCCTGCTAAAGGAGGCATTGAAGAGAAACTCCGCCAATTATCCTGCCTGGCAAGTGCTGGTGAAAAGGAATACCCGGAAGATGGGAGAGAAAGACAAGCTGGCGCTGATGCAGCAGTTCAAGGAGGCTTTTCCTGGAAATCCCGGCCTGTGGGAGCATTTCATGAAGCGGGAGCTGGGGCTGGACTGGAAAAAGGCGGACGGGTATTCCATCTATCCTCTTCTGCTGGATAAGAAGGAATCCGGAGCTTCCGCGGACGTGTACATGCGCAATTTTTGCACGCTGGCCCGGCGGGATATTCCGGATATGGCCGGAAAGCTGCCGTATGAGGTAAAAACAAAAAATGCCTTTTTCAAGAATTGGCTGAAGTATTATCAACAGGACAAGGCGGCCCGGAAAGTGCGGGTGCAGACTTGCACCGTGCTGGAGAGGGCTATTTCTGCGTTGCTGAGCCATGAAAAGACTGCGGCGAAGTTTCTGGGTTTCTACAGCCAGGTTCTTGACTTGTGGAATGACCGGCAATTATCGGCTCGTGCGGATGGCTGCCTGAGTGCATGGCTGAACCAGACGGATAATCCGATCCTCCGGGCAAAGATGGCGGAGGTGGGGCTGAAAATTGCCGCCCAGCTTCAGGATAAGAAAATTCTAATGCGTTATGCAGAAGCGCATGCAGGGAATCACTAGCAACCAGGTACCGGCGACTGGATAGGGATTGAAATCCCTTCCGGTGCAAGAGGGAAAAGAGTTCCCAGGTTCGGAAACAGAGGATTTCTGCTCAGAAGCGCAGTTGCAAAGGGAGTAATCAAATTCTCCTCTCGTGCTTTTTCATGGCTTCTCTTTACTGGGAATGTGAGTTTGATTGTTTCCTCTCTCCTGGAAGAATCGGGCTTTGCTTTCTTTCCATCAGTTTTCCCGGTTTTCTGCTTCTTTCGTGGCTGATTCGTTTCTGGAGCATGGGAGGGAGGGCTCTGTTTCCCATCCGCAATTTATTCATGAATGGTGGATTCCTCCGCGGAAGCGGAACAAGATATGCTTAATGCCGGCCGTCGCGTTGCGCTTCTTCTCCTTCCCGGAACCGTTTCAGAGGAATGGTGATGGTGAAGGCGGTTTCCCGATGGGGGACGCTGGTGACGGTGATGGTGCCGTCATGGGCTTCCACGGCCCGTTTGACGATGGAGAGGCCCAGTCCCGTTCCCTTGATTTCCGAGGAATGGTGGGTTTCCACCCGGTAGAATCTGTTGAAGAGGAAGGGAAGGCTTTCCGCGGGAATGCCCACGCCCGTGTCCGTCACGGTGATCACGCAGGCTTCCGGCGTTTTGGCGGCTGCCACAGTGACGGAAAGGCCCGGCTTCGTGTTCTGCTTGAGGGCGTTTTCCACCAGGTTGAACAGGACTTGCGTCCAGTAGAAGGGGTCCCCGTAGAGTTCCCAGTCCGGCGGAATGTCCATGTGCAGGGCGGCCTGCTTTTTCTCCCGGATGGAGTCCAGGCGGGAGAAGACGTCGTCCACGCAGGAGGTGATATGGAACCACTGCTCTTTCAGGATGGCCTTGTGGCCTGATTCCAGCTTGGAGATCATGAGCATGTCTTCAATGATGTTCATGAGCCGCTGGCTGTTCTGGTGCATGATGCCGATGAATTTGCGGGCCAGGGCCGGGCTTTCCTCCACCAAGTCGTCCTCCATCAGATTTTCCAGGTATCCCACGATGATGGTGAGCGGCGTGCGCAGTTCGTGGGAGGCGTTGGCCACGAAGTCCCGGCGCATCTGGTTGGTGAGGTAGTTCTGCGTGACGTTGCGCAGCAGGATGCGCTTTTCCCTGATGGGGGAGTCCGTGACGGCGCTGTCCAGATGCCAGGCGGTGATGCCGTTCTGCACTCCGCCTGGGGAGTTGACGGCGCTGAGGGTGAATTCCTTGGCGACGGGGCCGTCCGTGTCAAAGGCTTCCTGCACGTGGCCCAGAAGTTCCTGGTTGCACACCAGGGAGCCGACTTTGCGGCCTTCCAGGCGTTCTTCCTGGAAAAGTTCGCGCGCCAGCGTATTGGCCAGCACGATGTGTCCGGAAGGGCCGATGAGCAGGAAGGCCTCCCCCAGCGCTTCCAGAAAGCGCCGTTTGTCCGCAATGGCCTGTTCCTGGGCCTCCTCCCCGCGCTTCAGCAGGCGCTGGGCGTCCCTCAGGGCTTTTTTCCTGGCTTTCATGGCTGACCGGCATGTTTGCGCCAAGTGCCAGTTCAGGTACAGGGAGGCCAGCAGCAGGAGGATGAGGATGTAGTCAACGGCCGACATGGCGTGAAGACGTTAGGCAGGCTCCTGCGGAGGGCGGCGTCCGGGCAGGAGGAAGCGGTAGCCGATGCTGCGGACGGTTTCAATGCAGTCCGCATAGGGGGCCAGCTTCTGGCGCAACCGCTTCATGTGCGTGTCCAGCGTGCGGCTCTGGGCCTGGTGGCTGTACCCCCACACGCAGCTGAGCAGATCATTGCGGTTCAGGATCTGCCCCTCGCGCTCAATCATGTAGATCATGAGCTTGAATTCCGTGGCCGTCAGGTCCACTTCTTCCTTGTCGATGTAGAATTTCAGGGCGTTTTTGTCAAAAGTGAAGGGGCCGTATTCCGCGATGACGCTGCCCGGCGTGTGTTCGCACCGCTTCAGCACGCTGGCCACGCGCAGCACGAGTTCCTTGGGGCTGAACGGTTTGGTTACATAGTCGTCCGCGCCCAGTTCCAGCCCCTGAATGCGGTCTTCCGCCTGTGCCTTGGCAGTCAGGAAGATGACGGGAATGCCCTGGGTGCGGCTGTCGCGGCGCAGTTCCCGGAGCACGCCGTGCCCGTCCATGCCCGGCATCATCTGGTCCAGCAGGATGAGGTCCGGCTTGTCCCTGCGGGCCACTTCCAGAGCGGTCAGGCCGTCGTAGGCCGCCACCGGGGCATGTCCGGCACGTTCCAAGTTGTAGGCGACGAGGTCCGAAATGGCGTGATCGTCTTCAGCGATAAGGATGGTTGCCATGGCTGTTTTTTTAGGATGAAGGCGCTGCCGTGTCTTGAGAATAGGTGTGACGATTTGTTCACATTTCCCTGCCGCGGACGGGAATCGGAGCGGGGCGCCCGCTCCTTCCGTGAACGGATTGTAACGGAAGCGCTTCCGTTTTGCAAGACTGGCCTAGATTCAACTTCTCTTCCCGCCGTCATGTGGTACACTTGCCCCGCACCACAGTATATTGCCATGCGAAGCGATAAAGTTAAAGCAGGTTTCGAGCGTGCGCCGCACCGCAGTCTGATGCGCGCCACGGGGATGACGGATGAGGATTTGAGCCGCCCGTTCATCGCCATTTGCAATTCCTTCAATGAAGTGATTCCCGGCCATGTTCACCTGAATAAGGTAGCCGCGCTGATCAAGGAAGAAGTGCGCAAGGCGGGGGGCACCCCCGTGGAATTCAATCTGCCCGGCGTCTGTGACGGTATTGCCATGGGGCACGGCGGCATGAAGTTTTCCCTGGCCAGCCGCGAATTGATTGCGGACAGCGTGGAGACGATGCTCAGCGCTCATGCGTTTGACGCCATGATCTGCATTCCGAATTGTGACAAAATCGTTCCCGGCATGATCATGGGCGCCCTGCGCTGCAATATCCCCACCATTTTCTGCAGCGGCGGCCCGATGGCCGCAGGCATGGCGGAAGACGGCACCGTGCTGGACCTGAACAGCGTATTCGAAGCCGTGGCCCGCTTCAAGGCAGGCAAGATCAATGAGGCGGAACTCCATTCCCTGGAATGCCGCGCATGTCCGGGCGCAGGTTCCTGTTCCGGCATGTTCACGGCCAATTCCATGAATTGCCTGAGCGAAGTGATCGGGCTGGCTCTCCCCGGCAACGGCTCCCTGCTGGCGACGTCCGAGGAGCGCAAGGAGTTCTGGAAGCAGACCGCGCGCCGCGCCGTGGAAATGGCGAAGGCGGACGGCCCCCTGCCGAGGGACATCGTGACCCGTGACGCCATTGACAACGCCTTTGCGATCGACATGGCCATGGGCGGCAGTTCCAACACCGTGCTTCACACGCTGGCCATCGCCCGGGAAGCGGGCGTGGAGTATGACCTCCAGCGCATCAACGACATTTCCCGCCGCACCCCGAACATCTGCAAGGTGGCGCCTTCCTCCCGCTTCCATATGCAGGACGTGCTGCGCGCCGGCGGCGTGAGCGCCATCATCCATGAGATCGCCAGGATTCCCGGCTCCCTCCATCTGGATGCCATGACTGTCAGCGGCAAGACGCTGGGAGAAACCGTGGAAGGATGCGGAATCACGGATGAAACCGTGATTCATCCGCTGGAAAACGCCTATTCCAAAGACGGCGGCCTGGCCATTCTGTTCGGCAATCTGGCGGAGGAAGGCGCGGTTGTGAAGAAAGCCGGGGTGCACCCGGACATGATGAGTTTCCGCGGACCTGCCGTGATTTTCGAGTCCCAGGAAGATGCCTGTGAAGGCATCCTTGCCGGGAAGGTGAAGTCCGGCGACGTGGTCGTCATCCGCAATGAAGGCCCCAAGGGCGGTCCCGGCATGCAGGAAATGCTGGCGCCCACCTCCTACATCATGGGACAGGGCCTGGGCGCGGAAGTGGCGCTCATCACGGACGGCCGTTTTTCCGGAGCCACGCACGGCGCCTGCATCGGCCATATTTCCCCGGAAGCTGCGGAAGGAGGCCTTATCGGCCTGTTGAAGGATGGGGATATCATTGAGTATTCCATTTCGGACCGTATGCTGAATGCCTGTCTGGCGGAAGATGAGATTGCACGCCGCCGTGCGGAGTGGAAGCCTACGTACAACAAGGTTTCCTCCTCCTGGCTCAGCCGTTACCGCAAGCTGGCCACCAATGCCAGCCGCGGCGCCGTTCTCCAGAGCGGTGAATAAATGCCATCCGTTTTATTTCCGGCCGCTTTCCTCGTCGGGGGGAAAGCGGTTTTTTATTTCCGCCCGGCTTTGTATTTGCACGGAATTCTCCTCACAAAGAGAGCCGCTCCCTTTCGGGGGGAGCGGCTCCGCTATCAACATAATACCGAAAAAGCATGCATTACCTGGTGATCCTGAAGGGGCCGCCCAGGCCTACCGGAGACATGGCGGAGGAATCATAGTCTGTTACCTTGTAAGTTCCTTCCGTGGCGGAGGTAAAGGTCATTTCTCCGGAACTTTTAACGGTCCGGGGATGTTCGCGGTCTTTCTCGGTCAGTGTCATGGAAAACCGGGCGGAAGCGGCGCCGGGCGCATACGTGTATGTTCCGGAAAAGATGCCGTCACCCGTTTCCAGGGTGCTGGACGAGGTGATTTTGTAGGATACGCCGTGGCCGTCCGTCATCACGATGGTGCTGTCTGTTTCCAGCGTCTGCGGAGGGGCCACGGCGGATGAGTCCGATTTGCCGGCACCGCCGCCGCAGGAAGCCAGCAGACATGCGCAGCCCAGAAGAATGGCGGGGCGGATTGAGGTTGATGAGTTCATGGAAAAGAATATGTCCAAGTAAAAAATTGCCTTCCCGGCCGGGTAGCAGACCGGGAAGGCGGGAACGGCTTTCCGTTAGAACGAGTAGCTGACGGAGCCGTTGATGCCTTGGGCTGTCAGGCCGGCTCGGCTTTCCAGGGAGTACCCGATGCGGGCGCTCCAGCGGCTGCCGAAGGTGGCGCTGACTCCGGCGTTGACGCGCAGGGCCGTGCGCCCCTTATTGATGCCGCGTGCCGTCCAGGATCCCAGATCGCTGCCGACCGTGCCCTTGGGATTGATGCGGCTGAGGTCCTGTGCCACAGCCACTGTGATTCCGGGTGTCAGGGTGGTCTTGGTACCTACCGCAAAGGTACGGGACACGGTAATGCCTACGGGCAGAGTCCAGTTCTGGGCGCGGGCTCCGCTGAAGGTGCGTGCCAGGTCACCGCTTTCAGTGAAGCTGTCCGTCTTCCCGGTCATGAATTCCAGCCCGGCAAAGGGTGCGATAACCAGCTTGTTCTCCAGCTCTTCCGTCCAGGTGGCGTAAACGGCCGCTCCGAAAGAGTCCGCGTCAAACTCCCCATGGGCGGAGGTATCTGCTACGCGGGCGTTTCCGTCAAAGGAGGTGGTGCCGAAGGCGGCGTATCCGTCCAGGGTCAGTTTCTTGTTGCGGGAGGGAGTATAGCGGCCGTAGGCCATGGCCATGAAGGAATCCGCATCATAGCTGGAGAAGCCTCCCTTGTCCTGGAAAGTGCCGAAAGACTGGCCGACGGCCACCCCCGCCAGGGCGGAAGAGGAGAGCTTGAAGTCCGCGCCGACGGCATAGCCGCCCGCATCGTACTTGTACCCGTCAATGCCGTGGCGGGCGTTCTGGTCCGTCCAGGAGCCCAGTCCGCCAACCCATACGGAGCCGCGGCCGGAGGCTACGGGAGCCATGGCGATGGGGGAACCCTTGGCATCCACGGCCTGCATGGGCCTGGCAGCCGGGCTGTTCAGACCCTGGGCTGCGGAAAGTGCCCCCTGCGTCCGGACGAGGGACGCAAAGCCCTTGAGGGCGTCATTGGAGGCCCAGGCCGCATTGACTACGGTTTCTCCGCTGACGGACTGGATCATGGCTGCCGCGGCATCCGCGCTGGAGGTTCCCAGCAGGTTTTCAAAGAACCTGTGGGCGGCGGAGCCGTCCCGCACGTTCATCCGGACCTGCTCCATGCCTGCCGCCACTCCGGAAACGTTGCCGGAATATCCCTGCATGGGAGAAGCCACGCCTTTCATGTTCTGGGACAGCCGGATGGTGCCGTCCTCATTGGCGGCGGCCGTTGTGGAAACGAAGGCGGAGTTGAACAGGGGCAGCCCGGCCGCATCCGCCCCGGTAATGGTAACGTTGTCCACGGATGAGATGCCGGAGGCCGTGTGGGTAAGATCCCGTCCATTGCCCGCTTCGTCAGTGTGCCAGAGCTTGACGGAGGAATTGCCGTTGAACGTGATGTCGTTGAGCAGCAGGGAGGAGCCTTCCCCCACTTCCACCACGGCATTCCCGTTGAGTTCCAGCGTATCGCCGGCCAGGGTGGAATTGTCCGTCAGGATGATGCCCTTGCCGTTGATTTCATAGTCCGTCAGGTCTTCAACGCCCAGTTGGGCGCCTTCCACGACAAGTTCGTTGTCAATTTCGGCCACATGGCCCACGATCAGGGAACCGGCTCCGGAATACTGGAGGAAGTCGCCGCCGAATCCGTTGTCTTCCTGGTCTCTGCCGCCATAGAGCAGGTTGCCGCCTCCCAGCTGGACCAGGCTGGCGGATCCGCGGACCCATTCCGGATCGTCATCCAGGGTGAAATAGTCGGCGTCGGAAATGCCGCTGTTGATGACGGTGGTTGCGTCCGCGTCGGTATTGACTACGATGGCAGCTCCATCTTCGGCAAAAATGTCATTGGCTTCACCTCCCGCCATGTTGCCGTCGAAGAAGGAACCGGAGTCGATGACCAGAAGGCGGTCTTCCATCAGGTGAATGGCGCCGCCAAGGCTGCCCGCGGTATTATCCGTGAAAACCGTGTTTTTACCGAGCCAGATATTGGCTCCTTCGTTTTCGAAAAGGTCGTCCACATTGTCGCCTTCCTGCCAGGCTAGGTTGGCCGTCAGTTCGGAGGCGATGGCGCCTCCGTTGACTCCGGCCCGGTTGCCGGAGAAGACGGAACCGTTGCCTACGACGATGTCCAGAACTTCCGTGGTCAGTTTGGAGGTCCGTTCCCCGTCAACGTAGGTCATTGTCTCGGCAATGTTGTTCTGGGCAAAAACGGCGCCCCCGGACCCGGAGGCCGAGTTGTCAATGAAACGGTTGTTTTCTCCGATCACGATGTCTCCATGCGCATACAGGGCTCCCCCTCTGGAAATATCCATGGCGGCGGACCTGCCCGGAGCCGTGCTGTTCATGAACGTATTGTTGCGGCCCGTGGTGATTTTGTTCTCACGCTCCGTAATGGTGACGGTCCCGTTGAGGATGTTTCCGTTTTCATCCGTGTCCCTGATGCTGGCCTGGATGAGGCTGTTGTCCGAGTCGCTGAAGGCGCTCATGTGGTAAACGGAGGCATCTTCCGTTCCCTGGTAGGTGACGTTGTCACCCAGCGTGATGGTATTTTCCGCCGCGACGGTGGTCATGGTCAGGGTGACGTTGTTGCCGATGACGATGCTGCCCCCGTAGGTGCCTTCGCTGTATTCTCCGGAGGCCAGAACGTAGTCGCCCTCCGCATCCTGCTTGAGCGTTCCTTCAAAGGAAATGGTCCCGCGGGTGGAAACGCCTTCATCGTCGATATCTCCCACCGTATCCGCCGCCCAGATGTCGGCCATCTGGCTGCCGGAAAGGTCGTTGTCCCCGGTGATGGTGGTGTTGCTGCCAATGTAGATGTCTCCGCCCTCTGCGTAAATGTCCACGTCATTCAGCGTGGAATGGTCGCCGATGGAAACAGTGGCCTGGTCGCCCACGGCAGTGGTCATGTGTACGGTCCGGGAGCCGTCTTCCTTTTCAAAGATGGAGACGGAATCCAGTTCCACGGAAATGGCGTCCAGCGTGACAGAGGTCAGTTCCGCGCCATTTCCTATGAAGATGGAGCCTTCGGCATCCAGATCATAATTTTCGATGGAGCTGTTGCTGCCGATGAATATGTCGCCGGACAGCCCCATGGATTCCTGAATGCTGGTTCCGGGCTGGTAGCGGCCCTGGTTGTCCTGGATGGAAATGCCGGACGCGAGCACCAGGGCTCCCGTGGTGATTTCCGCCCGGTCCGTGGCGGAAATGTCGCTGCCGTCTCCCAGGAGAATGTCGCCGCCGGTATAGAGGTCGCCGTCTCCTGCCGTACTCAGATCGGTATCAGTCATCGTAACGGCGCCGGCACTGAAATCGATGCCCCCCGTGGCTCCCACGGATTCCGACTTGCCGATCAGGATCTTGGAATCTTCGTCTTCATAAACGGATGTCGTGTTGACGGCCCCAGTGGAGATGAGAGTGGAATCGGACAGGGAAATATCTCCATGGGAGACAATTTTACCGCGGACGCCGTCGTCCATGGACAAGTCCATTTCATCAATCCAGACATCCTTTCCCAGTTCCATGGCAATTTCTCCCGGAGTATTGGTGACAACCGTGGAGATGAAGGCTCCCGTTTCGGGGTCGATTCTTGTCTCTATGGAGGTGGAATGTCCGGTGGTGACATTGTTGCCGTCAAGAAAGACGCCGTCACCCGCTACCAGCTTGTTGTTTTCCAGTAACAACCATGTGCCGTCCAGGGTGGAGCCGCTTTCTATGGAAAGGATGATTCCACTTTCATCCGTTCCGCTGAGCATGCCGTCCGTCATGTTGCCGACCCGGACGGTTCCCGTCCCTGCTACATTCACATTCTGCATGGAGACTGAGGACATGTCCCCGTAGTTGAAATTGGAGACGGTGCCATGGCCGTCCGAGGCAAGGGTGATGCGGGCGTCTGCGGGCAATGCCGTCAGGTCCGTTCCCTGGAAGTCAATGGTTCCGGTGATCTTGAGCGTATCTCCATCAGCAAGCTGGTTCCAGGCTTCCTTGAATTCTTCCAGATTGGAAGCGGTGTATTCGGCTGCGAAAGCCTGGCAGCCAAGGGCGCACATGGCTGTCAGTAAAGCCCGGCGCAGAGGTAGTGGTAAACGAGGATTCATGATTTGGTATGTTTGTGTTCATCGGGAAGAAAAAGGATAGAAATGCCTTTTTCTTCCCAACACCTACATACAGGATTGCCAATCCTGTGTTCGTGAATGCATTTGTCTCGTTTACATATTGTTAGAAAGTCCTCTTTCCTTTTTCCCGGACGGGAGCGTCGATGTTTTTAATCTAACAAATAGATTGAAATTTGTACATGATGAATTAATTCTAAAACCGCCATAAAATATGAAATATTGTAGTTTTTTTACTTGCTATCAGGATTGGCAATCCTGTGAGGCATAAAACATTATTTTACAATTACATTACTCGAATGAGGGAACATATCGAAAATCGCGCCGAATATTTGGCGGCGGAAATGTTGTTGAAAGGGAGCGGGCTGAATATAGTGGAGGCGGCTACCCTGGCTCTGGAGCTGGTGCAGCTCTGCGGCGGTTCCCGATGCAGCATGCGCCGTGCCAGAAAGGCCATTGAGCTGGGAGCGGAGGAACTGAAAAACGGAGAACAGACGGTATCCTTTGCGGCCGCCGTGGATGAAACGCTGAAAGTGAAGTGCGGGCGGCGCCCCGCCACCCTGCGGGATATCAGGTACTTTACCGGCGCGCTGATGCGCAGATGCCCGGAATTAAAGAACTTCCCGGTCAGGAAACTGACTCCGGAGCATTGTTCGCGTTTTCTGGAATCCGCCTTTTCTTCAGGGAGGCAGCGTTACAAGGCGAGGGCTGTAATGAGCGGGGTTTTGAGTCTTTCACTGCGGCGCGGGTGGTGCGGAGAAAATCCTCTGGCCCGGGTGGATGTTCCTTCCTTCCGTGAGCAGGTCATTGCCGTACTGAATCCTGAGGAGATAAAATGCCTGAGGAACGCAGCGGAATCTCCCGAATTCCGTGATTGCGCTCCTGCTGTCTGGATCATGATGTATGCCGGAATCCGTCCGGGAGAGGTGGCGCGCCTCCGGTGGCGGGATGTGGATTTGGAAGAAAGGGTGATTTCCGTAAGACCGTTGGCAAGCAAGACGGGCGGCGCGCGCCATGTTACCGTTCAGCCCGTGCTGGAACGGCTTTTGACGGGGTATGGCATTCCGGAAGGGAACAGGATTTTATGTCCATCGAACTGGCTTCTGCGCTGGAGGCAGCTCAGGAAAAAAGCAGGGTGGGGAAGCGGCGGCAGGTTCGGGGCATGGAGGCCGGATGTCCTGAGGCATACCTACGCTTCCTTCCATGCCAAATGGTTCAGGGATTTCCCCCTGCTTCAGATGGAAATGGGGCACCGTTCCTCCGCCCTGCTGCGCGCACGGTACTTGAATATGGAGGGAGTAAGCCGTGAGAGGGCGGCTCTGTTCTGGGAAGTGCCGGAAAAGGAGGAACTCCATGGATAGGGAAGCCTGACTGTTCCGGACGCTTTTGCCGTTTCTTCATGGTACCCGGCTCGGACACGGCGCGGGAGGGAATATGAAAGCCGGGGCGCATGGCGTCTTGCGGTGGAATTCCCACGGTTTCTGCAAATGGCGCTCGGCACGCTGACGCGCATCAGGGGCAGGCCGCCGGGTTCTTCCGGTTTGGCTGCGGCATGTGTAAAAGGGAGCAGGGAGTTTATTCCCTGGGCAGGAAATAGCCGCGCTGCTTTTCGGAGACTGGCATGCCCATCCGTTCCATCACGGCCAGCATGTCTTCCCATACCTTGCGCTTTTCCCGCGGATTGTCCGACCTCAGCAGGTAGCTTGGGTGGTAGGTGACGCGCACGGGAATGCCGTTGAGATCGTGGAACCTGCCGCGCATGGAACTGACGGAACCCTGTTCCCCCAGCAGGCCGACTGCGGCAGTGCCTCCCAGGGCAATGATCATCTTCGGCTGGATGACCTGGATTTCATGCATGATGATGGGAAGGCAGGCTTCTATTTCCTCCGGCGTGGGGGCGCGGTTGTTGGTTCTCTGGTTCGGCAGGGAAGGCCGGAATTTGACGATGTTGGAAATATAAACCATGTCCCTGGAAAGCCCCATGGCTTTCAGAATCTGGTTGAGTTTTTCCCCGGCCCGTCCCACGAAAGGTTCCCGCTGCACTTCTTCATAGTACCCCGGAGCTTCGCCGATCAGCATGAGCTGCGTATGGGGATTGCCCGTGGCAAAGACCATGGTATCCCGCAGGGAGTTGAGGTCCCGTGCAGGCTTCCAGTTTTGGGCCAGGTCCCTGAGGTATTGCAGCTTGTCTTCCATTGTTCCCTCCGGCAGCGTGATGGAGGAAGACGGTTTCCGCTCTTCCGGGAAAAGCTCCGGATTTGTACTTGGGGGCGGTGTTTTTGTGGGTTGCGGTTCTGGTCGCGGAGACGGGGAAGACGGGGAAGACGGGGAAGACGGGGAATGTGCGCGGCTTCCCTTTTTGGCGGTTACATACCATGTTCTCAGGACGTCCCGGGCCTCCTCCGTCAGGCTGGCGCGTGTGGTTCCCCTTTGGATCAGGGAATTAAGGTAATGGCGGAAAAGGCTGTTCGGCGTGGAGGTCATGGGAGGATAAGGCCAGATTAGTCCACGGAAGGCCGTCTGTCACGACGATTTGCAGCTTCCCTTTTTCTCCCGGAATCCCGCCGTACCGGGAAATGACACGGTAAAGGATGGAATCCCCGGTGCAGAAAGGAGCAAATTGGCTCTCCCGGCGACGGTGCGGAGATTCCGCACAGGGATCGGTCCTCTCTCATTCCTGATTAGTTATCCTTATGCCCTTCTCTGAAGAATTAAGCACACTGACGGCCCATCCCTCTCCCCTCGTGCGCCGTTTCATGTCCCTGCTGGAACCTGTGGACGACGCCCGGCTGGAGGCGATGGCGCAGGAGAGCCGGCGGCTGACCCGGTTGCATTTCGGCAGGACGATCCGGCTGTTCGCCCCCATCTACTTGTCCAACGAGTGCATCAATAATTGCAAGTATTGCGGCTTTTCCCGGGACAATCCCATCATCCGCACCACCCTGACGGTGGATGAAGTGGTGCAGGAGGCCCGCTACCTGTACGGGCTGGGCCTGCGCAGCATCCTGCTGGTGGCTGGGGAGCATCCCAAGTTCGTTTCAGACGGGTACATGCAGGAATGCCTGGACGCGCTGCATTCCTTTATCCCCTCGCTGGGGCTGGAAATAGGACCGCTTCCGGACGACCGCTATGCGGAAATCGTCCACCATGGGGCGGAACAACTGGCCGTGTACCAGGAGACCTACAACCGGGAGGTGTATGAAACCCTGCATACGGCGGGCATGAAGAAGAATTTCAACTGGCGGCTGGATTGCCCGGAACGCGCCTACCAGGGCGGCTTCCGCCGCATTCAGATAGGTGCCCTGTTCGGCCTGTCCCCCTGGCGGCGGGAGGCCATGGCGCTCGCCGCCCATCTGGACTATTTGCAGAAGCATTGCTGGAAGTCCGCGCTTTCCGTGGCGTTCCCGCGCATGCGTCCCTACGCCGGGAATTACGAGTATGAACCCGATCCGGAATTGATGCTGGACGACCGCCATTTTGTCCAGCTTATGGCCGCCCTGCGCATCTGCTTCCCCAGGATAGGCATGTCCGTCAGCACCCGTGAGCCGGAGCCCATGAGAAACGCGCTGATGCATCTGGGCATGACCCACATGTCCGCCATTGCCCGGACGGAGCCGGGCGGCTACACGGGGGTGGGAACGGCCACGGCCCACCTGACGGTGCGGGGGAACAGGGTGGATTTGCCCGAAGAAAAGAAGGGCCGCTGCAAGGCGACGGAACAGTTTGAAATTTCAGACCAGCGTTCTCCGGAACAGGTGGTCTGCGCCATCCGGGGCGCCGGGCTGGAACCCGTCTGGAAGGATTGGGATTCAGGGCTGGACGTGGTTTGATCCCGGAATTTTCTAGACGCCTGCCGGACGTTCCTCCCTGCCGGGAGGGGAGACGCGTTCCGCTCAAAAACCGGATGACAGCCTTGTTGTCCTGATGCTGTAATGTGACATTGACGACTTGTTTCCTCCACTATATTTCATGGAGGCCATGATTCGTTATTATTGGGGCAGGTTTTGGCCGTTTCTCCTGTTTGCGTTCGGGATTGAAGTGGTGGAAAACCTGTTTACGGTGTTTTTTGAATACCGCAACATGGATTTCGGTTTTCTGCCTTTGCTGAAAACGGGGTATATTTTCATAACGGAGTTCCTGATCACGATGTGCTACTGGCTTCTGCCCTATGCCATTTACCTGTGGCTTCTGCCCCGCAGCAAGGCCGGAGGCAGGGCGGACCGCTGGATTACCCTGGCGTGGTTTTTCCTGTTTGCGCTGGCCAACCTGTTTGAAGATGTGGCGGAAGCCTTTTTCTGGAACGAGTTCGAGGCCAGTTTCAATTTCATTGCGGTCGACTACCTTATTTACACCAAGGAGGTGATCGGGAACATTTACGAATCCTACCCCATTGTTCCTATTCTGCTGGGCATTCTGGCCGTCTCCGTGCTCGCGGCCTGGACCATGCGCCGCTTCCTGGTTCCCGGGAATGCGGAGGCCCCCCGCGGATGGAAGCGAGGCTGCGTGGTGGCCGCTTTGCTGGCTTGCGTCACAGGCGGTTATTGGCTGGTGGACATTAAGGACGCGGATTCCGTAGGCAACCGCTATAATTCGGAAATGGCCAAGGACGGCCTTTACAGCCTTTTCAGTGCCTTTATCAAGAATGAACTGGATTACCGGACCTATTACAAGACCCTGCCGGACCAGGACGCCGCGGAATTTCTGGCCGCGGAATTCACGGCAGACGATACTTCCGTGCCGGATGCCGCCGCCGGAAGCGTGAAGAGGCTGGTACGCCCCGCCGGGGAGGCCATCCGCCCCAATGTGGTGGTGGTCATTATGGAGAGCATGGGCGCGGAATTCCTGAATGAATGCCGGAAGGACGGGGAGGACATCACCCCATGCCTGAGCCGTCTGGGCCGGGAGGGAATCTTTTTCCCGAACACGTATGCTACGGGCACCCGCTCCGTGCGGGGGCTGGAGGCGGTGAGCACCTCCATTCCGCCGCTGCCAGGCATGTCCATCGTGCGGCGGGAGGGCAATGAAAACCTCCGGACAATCGGTTCCATTTTCAAGGAAAAGGGATATGACCTCAAATGGATTTACGGGGGGTACGGCTATTTTGACAACATGAATTATTTCTTCGGGAACAACGGGTTCCAGGTAATGGACCGCAACTCCATGGATGATTCCGAGGTGACCCATTCCACCATCTGGGGTGTCTGTGATGAAGACCTGTTCCGCCGCGCCATCCGTGAGGCGGATGAGTCCTGCGGACGCGGAGTGCCGTTCCTGCAGGTGGTGTTCACGACATCCAACCACCGGCCTTATACGTATCCGGAGGGCCGCATTGACATTCCCTCCCACACCGGACGCCTGGGAGCCGTGAAATACGCGGATTATTCCGTGGGGGCCTTTGTGGAGGAAGCCAGGAGCAAGCCCTGGTTTGACAACACGCTGTTCGTTTTTGTGGCCGACCACGGCGCCGGGAGCGCCGGGAAAAAATCGCTCAATCCGGAAACGCACCGCATCTTTTCCATTTTTTACGCTCCGGCCCTGCTGAAGCCGGAACGGCGGGAGACGGCGATCAGCCAGATAGACGTGCTTCCCACGCTTCTGGGCCTGTTGAAATGGCCTTATGACGCCTCCTTCTACGGCAAGGATGCCTTGAAACCCTCGTACCGTTCCCGTTACTTCGTGAGCAATTACCAGTACATCGGCTACCTGCGGGGGGACGACATGGTGGTGCTCAAGCCCCAGCGCGGCGCGGAATTCTACCGGGACGGGAATGAAGTGGCCCCGGACGACCGCATGAAGGAGCTTGAAAAGGAAGCGATTTATTACTATCAGAACGCTTCCGACTGGCGGAAGCACCTGAAGGAATAATTATTGATTCCCCTGATGTGTGCCGGGATGACCGCTTGGCTTTCCGGAGATGGATGGTTTCTGATAACGTTCCTCCCCGCCGGGTGCATATGCCTGTCTGGTGAAAGGATGAGACGGGTATCCGGAGTCCGCCGGGGAGAATGAGTGCCCGGAGAAGGAATCTTTTTCTTTGATTCAGCTTGCCGTCCGCCCATACGGAGGGCGCAGGAACCAGGATTTAATCAGGATTTGTCCGTGTCCTTGTAGTCCTGGAGGGCGTCCCGCAGGAACTTGAAGTGCTTCTGTATTTGCTGGCCGTTGGCAAGCACGAACATGAGGGAAATGCGGAATTCGTTGTCTTTCAGCCCATCCAGTTCCTTTCTGTCGATCTTCATGGAGAACTTTCCGCTCTTTTTCCCGAGGCGTTCGGAGAAGGAGACAGCATCGTAATCCTGGTTGACGGCGTAGGGAGGGTCCTGTACGTAAACGTTCAGGGCCTTGACGGTCTGCGGGCTCTTGTAGTTTCCGGAAATCAGGATCTGGTCCCCCTTGAAGGAGATGGAAATGCCCTTGGCTTCCACTTCCGGTTTGCCCTGGTAGTATTGCTGGCCGGGCGTGACGGAAAACACCTCGCAGGCGTCCAGCAGGGCGCAGCTGGCGGGGGTCAGGAACGTGGGGCTGGTGCCGAACGTGTAGTTGCCCGCTCCCATCAGGGCGGTGCCGTACTTCTTGCCGTCGGACGTGGTCTGGTGGTTGTGGGGCAGGTTGAGACCGTGGCCCAGTTCATGAGCCAGGCCGCCATACCATTTGGTCAGCAGCCTCCCTTCCTTGGTCGGCTGTCCCAGGTGCTTGATGTCGAAGGCGGGGTAGTCCAGGGCGAAGCAATAGCGGCCCATGCCGTAAAAGGGAACGCCTCCGGGATTGTCCGGGCCGTTCTTGTCGTCGTTCCATGTGGGCATGATGATCAGGGTGTGCTGGCTTTTCTTTTTGTCCGGATTGGCCTTGAAAAACTTTTCAATTTCCTGGGCCGCCTTCCATCCGCCGCCGTTTTCGTAGGGGTAATGGCTGGCCGGATTCTCGGCCTTGTATTCAATGATGTTGACGCGGCCGGGCGACTTGATGTCCATCCCGAAGGCCCTGGCTCCGTAGCCGTGCCTCTGCATCTCCTTTCCGTAAAACTGCTGGAGGTAAAGCATCAGTTCGCTGATGCGGCGTTCGTAGTCCGGCACGGGGTCCGTATCGCTGCCCAGGAAATAAACGATGTTGAGTTGATGCTCCGTTTTTTTCAACGGAATGCGGTTTTTCAAAATATCCGGGACTGTGACCTTGCTATCGGCCAGTCCGGCGGAAGCTCCGAGAAAGAGAAGGGAGAGAAGAATGGAAGCAAACCGTTTCAACATGATGAAAACGGTATGAAGCCTCCGGGGAAAGGCAAGGAAATTTATTGTCCTCCTTTTTGAAGGGCATGCGCGTTTGAAGATGCCGGAGACTGGATATTGCTTCCCGCTGCGGTCCTGGCCTTTTTTGGATGGATAATAAAGAAGACTGAAAGATAGAGATTGCAGGAAGGGTATTTTTATGAGAGTCTTATTAAAGCAATGCATCTTCAATCCCTTCTTTTCTCCGCTTTATCCGTAAGTGCGGTATCGCTTGGCTGGAGCGCTCTGGACAAGCCTTCCGCCTCCAACCTGATCTGGGACGACAAGCCTGCCGTGGTCGTCTATCCACAGGCGGACAAAAACCCTGACGGCAGCTTGGGCAAATACAAGAAGCCCTCCGCCGTATGGGAAGCGGAAGGCTATCCCATCGGCAACGGCCGCGTGGGCGCGATGATTTTCAGCGCCCCCAACCGTGAACGTTTTGCCCTGAACGAGATCAGCCTCTGGTCCGGCGGTCCCAATCCGGGGGGCGGCTACGGCTACGGTCCGAATGCGGGGACCAACCAGTTCGGCAACTACATGCCTTTCGGCGACCTGTTCGTGGACTTCAAGAAAGGGGACCAGCCCGCCTCCGTGTCCGTGGAGGACTTCACCCGCGCCCTGGACCTGCGCGACGGCATTTACAAGGTGAATTACAAATCCGACGGCGTGACCTACGACCGTGAAGCTTTTGCCAGTACCCCCGCCAATGTCCTGGTGATCAACTACCGCGCCAGCAAGCCCGGAAGTTTCAACGCGGACTTTTCCGTGAATTGCCAGGTGGATGCGGACATCTCCGCCAAAGGCCCCGTACTTACGTGGAAAGGTACCCTGAAGAACGGCATGAATTTTGAAGGCCGCGTCCTGGTACGCGCGAAGGGGGGCACCGTTTCCGCCTCCGGGGACAGGATTTCCGTGAAAGACGCAGATTCCTGCACGGTTGTCGTCGCCATGGAGACGGACTACCTGATGGACTACAAGAAAGACTGGAAGGGGGAGGCCCCTTCCAAGAAGCTGGACCGTTATGCGGCCAAATCCTCCTCTACGGATTATGCCGCGCTGAAACAGGCGCACATCGCCCAGTACAAGTCCATGTTTGACCGCGTGAAAGTGGACTTCGGCAAGACTGAGCCGGAAGTGGCCAAACTTCCCATTCCGGAACGCCTGAAATCCTACAAAAATAAGCCGTCCGATCCCGACCTGGAGGAGACCATGTTCCAGTTCGGCCGCTATCTGCTGCTTTCCAGCTCCCGGCCCGGAACCCTTCCCGCAAACCTCCAGGGCCTTTGGAACGAATACGTGAGTCCGCCGTGGGCCTGCGACTATCACAACAACATCAATGTCCAGATGGCCTACTGGGGCGCGGAACCCGCCAATCTTTCCGAATGCCACCAGGCGCTGATTGATTACGTGGAAGCCATGGCTCCCGGCTGCCGGGACGCCTCCCAGGCCAATAAAAAATTCAATACCAAGGACGGCAAGCCGGTGCGCGGCTGGACGGTGCGCACTTCCCAGAACATCTTCGGCGGCAACGGGTGGGCCTGGAACATTCCGGGCAATGCCTGGTATGCCCTGCACATATGGGAGCATTATGCCTTCACCGGAGACAGGAAGTATCTGGAAAAACAGGCTTATCCCCTGATGAAGGAGATCTGCCATTTCTGGGAAGACCATTTAAAGGAACTGGGCGCGAAAGGCGAAGGCTTCCTGTCCGGCGGCAAGCCCCTGAAGGAAGAGCAGCAGAAGGAACTGGCCGACATCAAGGCCGGCACTCTGGTGGCTCCGGACGGATGGTCCCCGGAACACGGCCCCCGTGAAGACGGCGTGATGCATGACCAGCAGCTGATTGCGGAACTTTTCACCAACACGATCAAGGCCGCCCGCATTCTGGGCAAGGATGCCGCCTGGGCCAAGAGCCTGGAGGGCAAGCTGAAGAGGCTGGCCGGCAACAAGATCGGCAAGGAGGGCAACCTCCAGGAGTGGATGATCGACCGCATTCCCAAGACGGACCACCGCCATACGTCCCACCTCTTTGCCGTTTTTCCCGGCAACCAGATCACCAAGCTCAAGACGCCCAAGCTGGCGGAGGCCGCCCGCCTGTCCCTGGAATGGCGCGGCACGACCGGCGACAGCCGCCGTTCCTGGACGTGGCCCTGGCGCACGGCCCTCTGGGCGCGCTTCGGGGACGGAAACAAGGCTCATGAAATGTTTGAGGGCCTGCTCAAGTACAATACTCTTCCGAACATGCTGACGACGCACCCACCCATGCAGATGGACGGCAACTTCGGCATCGTGGGTGGCGTGTGTGAAATCCTGCTGCAATCCCACGCAGGCGGCATTGAAATCATGCCTTCCCCCGTGGATGCGTGGCCGTCCGGTTCTGTGAAGGGGTTGAAGGCCCGCGGCAACATTACCGTGGATTTCTCCTGGAAAAACGGCAAGGTGGGCAACGTGAAGCTTTATTCCGAGCAGCCCAGGGTGGTGCCCGTGCGCGTCAACGGAAGCGTGACCCGCATGAAAACCCTGCCGCTGCAACCCAAGGCGGCGGCAGCGCCCGCCGCAGACAGGAAGGGCTAAAATCTGGGATTTCAGCAAAGGCCGAAGCGGCGCGTGGAGAATTGACGGCGCGGTGCGCCGGGGATTTCCCTGTCCGGTTTCCGGTTCTCATCATTACCCTGCGGGTTGGCCCGCAGGGTATTTCTTTCCGGGTCATTCAATTAAGGGCATCAAGAAGACGCGGCCTCAAACCGGGATGATGGGAAGCGCTCCATCCAGAAGCAGGAGGATGGATTCTGCGGTGCGGCCGGATCAGGGACGGGTCAATTTTCCGTACCTGCGGATAGGGGCAATGGGCGCGCCTTCAGGATTTTTTCCCCGGGATTCGCTGGGGACTCATCCTGCCGGTTTGCGGCAGAGCACGGGAACTCAACTGATGCAGCGGTTATAGTAGTCCACGCGGGAGATGAACCAGGACCATTTGAAGCCGGGTTTGCCGTTGTCCAGCAGCAGATGGGGGCAGCGCTTGCCCGTCCAGTAGTAGTGCGGCACCACGTTGCGCAGCGGGATGTTCTGGGAGTACATCGTGTAGGCGGCCAGCTTGGCGGCGCGGTCGAAGGTTTTGACGATGCTTTGTCCGCGCTTTTCGCACATTTCAATGCCGATGGAGTACATGTCTCCGGGGCCGCCGCGGTCCGCATGGCGGCCGGTTTCGTTCAAAGGGAGGTGCTGCATGGCCACGTACGGGTCCACCGTGTAGTGCCAGTTGCACCGCAGGGCTCCGTTGTTCAGGGCGCGGGCGTGCTGCATGGCGTCTGCGGACGGGTTTTCCGTGTTGTGCATGGTGATGAAGCGGGGCTTCATGCGGGAGGAACGCCGGCGCAGGGGGGAGGTTTTGGGCATGAACAACGGCTGCACGTTGCATTCCGCGAGGAGCTGGCGCGGGGAACGCTTCACCAGTGGAACGCTGGAGGGTGTGAAGGAGATCATGGGCGCCGGGCCGGCCTTGCCGGAGGTTTCAGCGCAGCTTGTCAGGGCGAGCAGGGCGGCGGCTTCCAGCAGGAATGTCCTGCGGTCCATGCCCTGGACTTTTTCCAGCATGGGCTGGAGCTGGCCGGAAACACGGGAAAGATACGTGGCGATGGTGGAAAGGTTGTTCATACGACAGTCGAAGGGCAAGGAATGGGAGACTGGTACAGGAAAAAGTTTAGTCCAAACTAAGAGCCGCCCTGTTTCTTTGCAACGAAAAAGTGTGAAAGCCCCGGCTTTGTGCGGAATTCTTTACCCTTTTTGTCATATTGACCTGTTCAAACCGTTGTTGAGAGGAGAACCGTGTCCGGTTCGGTGGCTGTTACGGCCGCCGACCGGACGGGAGAAAGAATGAATTCCCCCTGCGTGGCTTTCCTCCCGTCCCAGCCCACGCCACCCTGGAGCACCGTCAGGACGGCAAAGCGGGAAGCATCCTGCGGGATGAACCGTTCCCCTCTGTCCAGGCGGTATTCCCGGGAGGTGAAGTGGGGCGTGTCTGACAGATAGCGTGGATCGCGGCTGAGTTCCCTGAATTCACGGATGGAGTCCAGGGCCTGTTTCAGATGCAGTTCTCTTCCCCGTCCGGAGTCGTCCGTCCGGTTCCAGTCGTAGAGGCGGTAGGTGGTATCGCTGTTTTGCTGGATTTCCGCGATGAGATGGCCCGCGCCGATGGCGTGAACCAGCCCGGCGGGAATGTACAGGTGTTCCCCGGCGTTCAGATGGGCGGAGCGGATAAGCTGTTCCATCCGGCCCGCGTCCGCCGCACGGTATATGTCCTGCTCCGTGGCGGATTCCTCCATGCCTCCGTAGATTAGAGCGTCCGGTTCCGCGTGGAGGACGTACCAGACTTCATTTTTCACTTCTCCTCCCCATGCCTGCGCCGTACGTTCCGGAGGATGCACCTGGACGGAAAGGTTTTCGCGCGCGTCCAGTATCTTGCACAACAGGGGGAAACGCGGGAAGTGTTCATAACCGGGGCCAAAGATTTCCTCCCGGTGTTCCTCCCACAGCCGGTGCAAGGGCATGCCTTCCCATTCGCCTTCCTTCACGATGCTCATGGCTTCCGGCCTGTCGCTGATTTCCCAGGCTTCCCCGTAGGCCGTTTCCCGGTCGGGAAGTTCCCGTCCCAAGAGGGTTCTCATGTGCTGTCCGCCCCAGATGCGGGGCTGGTAGATCGGATGGAAGCGGAAAGGCTGCATCATGTCCGGAGGCTAGGATATCTTTGTTTCCCAGGCAAGCAAAATGCCCGCAGGAGGCCTGCGGGCATGAATGTGGGGGAAAGAAAGGTTTTCCGTGCGTTATTTCACGGATTCCCAGACGATGCCGATTTCGTCGAAAGGTACGTGTTCCTTGTTTTTGTCCGGCTTGGGCACGCCGTAATTGGTTCGGAACAGCGGCAGGATGGGGGCGCCCGTCTTGGGATCCTTGCTCATGGGTTCCATGCCTACTTCTTCCAGCAGCAGGGTCATGCCGAATTCCCCGCCGGGGATTTCACTGATCAGGATTTCAATGGGATAGACATTCCCCTGCTTGACTGTGAACGTTTTCCCGGCGACCACACCGCCCATGGTGTCATTCCAGTGCTTGGTGGTGGAGTATTTGTAGAAGGTGGAGGGCGGCACGTTGATTCCGGCGTCCCGGAGTTCCTTTTTCAGGGCGTCGTTGCCGGGCTTGTTCTGCATGGCATTGATCCATTTCATGTCCTGCGCCGCCGTCATCTTGCCCAGGGAGGCCTGGAACCAGCCGTAGTCGAATACGTTCTGGTTGTTGAAGCGGACGGCGATCACGTCGTCCCCGGCACCCACAAAGCGGAACGTTCCGGATTTGGGTGCGCGCACCTTCCCCCGGTAGATGGCGATCCACCGGCTGGGCTTCACCTTGTCCGCGCAGCCGTAGGCTTTGGGCGCCTCACTGGCGGAGGTTCTGGGAACGTAGAACTGCGCCGCGTAAAGCTGCTGCGGGGATTTGTAAAACCGGTTCAGGTCGGCTTCATTCCAGCCCCGGTTCACGAAGCGGGAAAGAATGGAGCAGAATTGTTCCTGTGACAGGTCGGTGGGACGGCCGCCCTGCGTCTGCTTGGTATCGTAAAAGGTGCCTACCAGCGTGCTGCCGGCGGGTTCCTTGGAGCCGAAGGCGGATGTGGAGTCTCCCAGGTCCGGTCCGAATCCGTTCCCCATGCCGAGCATGTTCCCTTCTTCCAGCATGACGGGTTCGTCGGGAGGGTCAATGTCGATCTTGGGCAGGTTCACCGGGGCTGCCGCAGCGGCCACCACTACCTTGACGGGAGTTTCCGCATGGGAGGGGGAGGAGGTTTCCCTCTGCACTTCCGGCGGGGGCGGCGTATCTGACGGCGGCGCGTCGTCAGGCGTGATGTAGCCTACGACCTTGGGTTCTTCTGGCGCGGCGATGATGATGGTCAGGGAGTAGAGGATGGCCCCGGCAAGGACTACGGAGAGAATGGATGTTGCCAGTGCGGCAATGTAATTTTTTCGCCTTTCCTTGCGCAGGGTTTCTACTGCTTCTTCTGTGGGTTCTATATGAAGGCTCATGCATGTATGATAACATGTTTGCCCCATATGTTGAGTAACATGCGGATAACAAGAGTAACATGTCGGTAACAAAGACCCTATTCCCTCTCGTTTCAAGAAGGAAGGCCCTCCGAATGCCTAGGCCGGATTTTCCGGACCGGAGGCATGTTTCCGGTTTGCCCTTCCGCCGAGGACAATGGCCGCCGCGGAGCACACTCCCAGAATCAGGGGGTAATACAAGTATTTCATGATCTGCAGGGGGGAGATCTGGGCGATTCCCGCGGCCATCAGCATCTGGGCACCGTAGGGAATGACTCCCTGTACCAGGCAGGAGAAGGTGTCCAGGATGCTGGCGCTGCGCCTGGGCGGAATGTTGAAGCGGTCGCTGATGTCCTTGGCAATAGGACCCGCCGTGATAATGGCGATGGTGTTGTTCGCCGTGCATAGGTTGGCGAGGGAGACCAGTGCGGCAATGCTGAATTCCGCTCCGCGCCTTCCCCGGATATGGCACGTGATTTTTTCAATAATATAGGCGATGCCGCCGTTGAAGCGGATCATGGCAAGCACGCCGCCCGCCAATAGCGTGACGATGATAAGTTCCCCCATCCCGGTCATGCCGTCGCCCATGGAACGGAACCAGTCCATGCAGGAGAAGTAGCCCATGCCCATGCCCACCATTCCCGCGGCCAGCAGACCCAGAGTCAGCACGGCCATCACGTGGATGCCCGCCAGGGCTGCGGCCAGCACCAGCAGGTAAGGAAGCACCTTGAGCCATTCTATCTGCACGTCCGCGCCTGCCGCCGGCGCCTGGACGCTCCACCCCGCTGCCATGTAGCAGGCCAGGGCGAGCAGGGCGGCGGGCAGGACCACCTTGACGTTGGCCCGGAATTTATCCCGCATGGCGCAGCCCTGCGTGCGGGTGGCGGCAATGGTGGTGTCTGAAATGAAGGAGAGGTTGTCGCCGAAGAAGGCGCCTCCCACCACAATGGCCGTCATCATGCCCGTGTTGACGTTTGTGGCTTCCGCCAGTCCCACGGCTACCGGGGCCAGGGCCACGATGGTTCCCACGGACGTTCCGACGGAGAGCGAGATGAAGCAGGAAGCGATGAAAACGCTGGCCAGAAGAAGGTTGTCCGGCAGGAGGTGCAGCGTGAGCCGGACTGTGGCGTCTATGGCCCCCATGTCCCGCGCGGACTGGGCGAAGGCCCCCGCGAGCACGAAGATCCAGACCATCATCAGGATGTTCCGGTTGGCCACTCCGGCGGAGAACAGGTCCACGCGTTCCGTGATGCTTTTCCCTTTCGTGATGGCTACGGACCAGATGGCCGCCGCCGTAAACGCCACGGTGACCGGCACGGCGTAAAAGTCCTGCACCGCCACGGAAATAACCAGGTAGAGCAGGAAGAACACCAGCAGAGGGCTCAGCGCCCACAGGCTGGGTTTGGCGGGGGGCGTATCCTGGCTGTTCGGAAGGCGGGTCATGGGCTGCGCGGAGCTGGCGGAAGGGTCAGTTGCCGGCTTCTGCCGTCCGGCCCAGATACCACCTGTAAATGCGTTCCACGCCCTCTTCCAGTTCCACGCGGTGTTGCCAGCCCAGGGAGTGCAGCTTGGAGACGTCCGTCAGCTTGCGCATGGTGCCGTCCGGCTTGTCCGCGTTGAACACCAGTTTTCCTCGGTAGTCTTCCGTAGCGGCAATGAGCCGCGCCAGATCGCCTATGGAGATTTCCTTCCCGGTGCCGATGTTGATATGGCAGTTCCGCACGTTCCTATCCTCTCCCTTCAACTGGCTGAAATCTACCTGTTCCATCACATGGACGCAGGCGTCCGCCATATCCTCGCTCCACAGGAATTCGCGCAGGGGAGTTCCCGTTCCCCACAGTTCCACGGAACCGGGGGAGATGCCGTATTTGCCCAGCACGGCCAGAATGGCCTCTTCCGCCGCCGTTCCGTCCACCTGTTCCACAGGGCGGGCGTCCAGGTCTCTCCGGACAGCGGCCCAGTTCCCTTCCATCAGGCACTTGGCCAGATGAATCTTGCGCACCATGGCGGGTAGCACATGGCTGTTTTCCAGGTGGAAGTTGTCGTTGGGGCCGTACAGGTTCGTGGGCATGACGGCGATGTAGTTGGTGCCGTATTGAAGGTTGAAGCTTTCGCACATTTTCAGCCCAGCTATTTTGGCGATGGCGTAGGGTTCGTTGGTGTATTCCAGCGGGGAGGTAAGCAGGGCGTCCTCCTTCATGGGCTGGGGCGCCTCCCGCGGATAAATGCAGGTGCTTCCCAGGAAAAGAAGCTTGGATACGCCGTGCCGGAAACTTTCCCCGATGACGTTCTGCTGGATCTGGAGGTTGCGGAAGATGAAGTCCGCCCGGTAGAGGGAGTTGGCGATGATGCCGCCCACGAACGCCGCCGCCAGAAAGACGTATTCCGGCTTTTCCCGGTCAAAGAATTCCCGGACGGCTGCGGGGTCCTCCAGGTCCAGTTCCCGGTGCGTCCGGCCGATCAGGTTGGAATAGCCCTTATTTTCCAGCGCTTTCCAGATAGCGGACCCCACCAGCCCGCGGTGCCCGGCCACAAATATCCTGCTGTCGTTGTCCATGGTCAGCGGATATCAACGTGTTTGACGTATTCCATATCATGGCGGACCATGATGCGCACCAGTTCTTCAAACGGCGTGGAGGTGGGATTCCAGCCGAGCAGGGTTCTGGCCTTGGTGGGATCGCCCAGGAGCTGTTCCACTTCCGCAGGACGGAAATACTTGGGGTCCACTTCCACCAGGATTTTGCCCGTTTTTGTGTCCCGGCCTCGTTCTTCCGCGCCTTCCCCTTCCCATTCCAGCTCGATTCCCGCTTCCCGGAAGGCCAGCGTGCAGAATTCGCGGACGGTGTGCATTTCCCCCGTGGCGATGACGAAGTCTTCCGGAACGTCGTGCTGGAGAATCAGCCACATGCATTCCACATAGTCTTTGGCGTAGCCCCAGTCGCGCAGGGCGTTCAGGTTGCCCAGGTAGAGCTTGTCCTGCATCCCCTGGGCGATGCGGGCTGCCGCCAGCGTAATCTTGCGGGTGACGAAGTTTTCCCCGCGGCGTTCGCTTTCATGGTTGAACAGGATGCCGTTGACGGCGAACATGCCGTAGGATTCCCGGTAATTTTTCGTGATCCAGAATCCGTACTGCTTGGCTACGCCGTAGGGGGAGCGCGGATAGAAGGGGGTGGTTTCCTTCTGGGGGACTTCCTGCACCAGGCCGAAGAGTTCCGACGTGGAGGCCTGGTAAATGCGGCATTTTTTCTCCATGCCCAGGATGCGGACGGCTTCCAGCATGCGGAGGGTACCCACGGCATCCGTTTCCGCCGTGTATTCCGGCACGTCAAAGCTGACCTTCACGTGGCTTTGAGCAGCCAGGTTGTAGATTTCATCCGGTTGGACAGTCTGGATGATGCGGATCAGGGAGCTTGAGTCTGTCATGTCTCCGTAATGCAGGTTGACCAGACGGCTTTTTTTCATGTCCCTCACCCATTCGTCCAGGTACAGGTGTTCGATGCGGCCCGTATTGAAGGAAGAGGAGCGACGCAGGATGCCGTGCACCTCATAGCCCTTGTCAATCAGGAATTCAGCCAGAAAGGAGCCGTCCTGCCCCGTGATGCCGGAGATCAATGCAATTTTACTCATGAATGGAAGTAAGTGTATGTTCAGGGTACGTTCGCCGGAACGTTTATGAACCGGAAAACCGGCTCCGTTCATTCAGAGCCGCAGGAAGAAATAGCGCATTTTTCCAGAAGTGACGAGGAAAAATGCGGCGGCATGAAAGGCGTTCGTTTTTTTGTGCTCCGCCTACAGCCCGCGTGAGGCAATCATCTGCTTGAAGTCCCGGAACAGGTACTGGGGATCCCTGGGGCCGGGCGCGGCTTCCGGGTGGTACTGCACGCTGAAAATGGGGAGCGTTTTGTGAGCGATGCCCTCCACGGTATTGTCATTCAGATTCATCAGCGTGATTTCCACGTCGTCCGGCACGGTGTCCGGATCCACGGCAAAACCGTGGTTCTGGGACGTGATGCTGATTTTACCCGTGCGGAGGTCCTTCACCGGATGGTTGGCGCCGCGGTGGCCGAACTTCAGCTTGAAGGTCTTCGCCCCCAGCGCGTGGGAAATGATCTGGTGCCCCAGGCAGATGCCGAACATGGGAACCTTCCCGATCAGGGCGGCTACTTCACGGTGGATGTCCGTCAGCGTGGCGGGGTCCCCCGGACCGTTGGAGAGAAAGACGCCGTCCGGTTTCATGGCCAGCACTTCCTCCGCCGTCGTGTGGGCGGGAACCACGGTCACACGGAAGCCGTTTTCCCTCAGTTGGCGCAGGATGTTGTACTTGATGCCGAAGTCGAAGGCTACGATGTCGTACTCCGTGGGGGGCAGTTCCCCTTCCGTCACCAGCGCGTCCACTTCCTCCGGCGTCATGGGGTGGGAGCCGATCTTGTCCACGATGTTGCAGCCTTCCATGAAGGGGGCATTTCTGGCGGCTTCCACGGCTTCCTCCGGCGTCAGCTCCGTGGTGAGGCAGGCGCGCATGGCGCCCGCGGAGCGCAGGTGCTTGGCGATCTTGCGGGTGTCCACCCCTTCAATGCCGATGACGCCCTGCTTTTCCAGCCACGGGCCCAGGGCTTCCGTGGCGCGCCAGTTGGAAGGAACCTTCGCCAGCTCCGCCACCACGAAGCCGCTGACCTGCGCCTTGCCGGACTCGTAATCTTCCGGGTTGACGCCGTAATTGCCGATCAGGGGGTAGGTCATCGTGACAATCTGGCCGCTGTAGGACGGGTCCGTCAGGACTTCCTGGTAGCCGGTCATGGACGTGTTGAAGCAGGCTTCCCCCACTTCCGTGCCCGTGGCTCCGAAGTGTGAACCGATGAAGACGCTGCCGTCTTCCAGTGCGAGAATGGCTCTCATGATATGGGTATTCTGTATGGTGCGGGGTTAAAGGGTTTCAGCGTGGTATTCCTGAATGATCCGGACCTGGAGGGTCCTGTTTTTCAGCGCCTCGATGGCGTTTACGCAGGCCTGGGCGGAGGCCAGGTTCGTGCAGTAGGACGTCTTGGTGGCGATGGCGGAGGAGCGGATGATGATGTCGTCCGCACGGGCGTCATGGGAGCCGGGGGTGTTGATGATGAAATTGATCTCCCCGTTCTTGATGTGGTCCACGATGTTGGGGCGGCGCTCCTCGTTCACCTTGTAGGCGCGTTCGCACTCAATGTCGTGCTGGAGCAGGTGGATCATCGTGCCGCGCGTGGCGCACAGGATGAAGCCCATGTCCGCCAGCTGGCGGGCCATGTGGAGCACCCGTTCCTTGTCCCGGTCATTCACGGAGATGAATACCTTGCCCTCCGTGGGCAGCGGGTTGAAGGCGCTGACCTGTGACTTGGCAAAGGCGATGTCCGGGTCCGGGTCAATCCCCATGACTTCCCCGGTGGACTTCATTTCCGGTCCCAGCACCACGTCGATGCCCGGGAAGCGGCCCCATGGGAAGACGGCCTCCTTCACGCAGTGGTATTCCGGCGTGATTTCCCGGGTGAAGCCCAGTTCCGCCAGCGTCTTTCCGGCCATAATCTGGGCGGCCAGCTTGGCGAGCGGCTTGCCGATGGCCTTGGAGACAAAGGGCACCGTGCGGGAAGCGCGCGGATTGACCTCAATCACGTAAAGCTGTTCGTCCTTCACGGCAAACTGGATGTTCATCAGGCCGCAGACGTTCAGGCGGCGCGCCAGCTCCTTGGAGGCGCGCGTGATTTCCTTGTGCATTTTCATGGAGATGCCCATGGCCGGGATCATGCTGGCGGAGTCTCCGGAGTGGATACCCGCGGGTTCCACGTGCTGCATGATGGCGCCGATGACGGCGCGCTCCCGGTCCGCGATGACGTCCACGTCAATCTCCACGGCATTTTCCAGAAAGCGGTCGATCAGCACGGGGCGTTCCTCGGAGGCCTCCACGGCTTCGTTCATGTACCGGCGCAGCTCCTGCTCCTCATACACGATGATCATGCCGCGTCCGCCCAGCACGAAGGACGGGCGCAGCAGCACCGGATAGCCGATGCGGGCGGCAATGGCGGCGGCGTCCTCCACGTTGGTGGCCGTCCCCGCGTCCGCCTGCTTCAGCCCCAGCTCCTTCAGCAGGGCGGAGAAATGTTCGCGGTCCTCCGCCAGGTCAATGGCCTTCGGGCTGGTGCCGATGACGGGCACGCCGTGGGCTTCCAGGGCGTTGGCCAGGTTCAGCGGCGTCTGGCCGCCGAACTGGACGATGACGCCGTCCGGCTTCTCCTGCTCGCAGATGTGGAGCACGTCTTCCAGCGTCAGGGGTTCAAAGAAAAGCTTGTCTGAGGAATCGTAGTCCGTGGAGACGGTCTCAGGGTTGGAATTGACGATGATGGTTTCATACCCCATTTCCCGCAGGGCCATGGAGGCGTGCACGCAACAGTAGTCGAACTCGATGCCCTGGCCGATGCGGTTCGGGCCGCCTCCCAGGATGAGGATCTTCTTCCGGCCCGTGTCGCGCGCCTCGTTTTCGTCCCCGTAAGTGGAATAGAAATAAGGCGTGTACGCTTCAAACTCCGCCGCGCAGGTGTCCACCAGGCGGTAGCCGGGAATGATGCCCTGTTCCACGCGTTCCTTCCGGATATGTTCTTCCGTGGTTCCGCGGGCCAGCGCGATCTGCCTGTCTGAAAAGCCCAGTTTCTTGGCTTCCCGCAGGTCCAGCGTATCCAGGCGGTCGCCCGCCTTCGCCAGGTCCTGCATCTGGGCCAGGAACCAGGGGTCAATCTGGGTGAGCTGGTGCACCTCGTCCAGGGAGAAGCCGCTGCTGAACGCCGTCTGAATCCAGAAAATGCGTTCCGCCGTGGGGACGGCAAGCTTCCGCGTGATTTCCTCCGCGGTGGGCTTCTGCGGCGCCTTCGCGTCGAATCCCCAGCCCCAGCGGCCCGTTTCCAGGGAGCGCAGGGCCTTTTGCAGGGATTCCTTGAACGTGCGGCCTATGGCCATGGCTTCCCCCACGGATTTCATGGAGGTGGTCAGGTGCTCGTCCGCCTGCTTGAACTTTTCAAACGTGAAGCGGGGGACCTTGGTCACCACGTAGTCAATGGTGGGCTCAAAGCAGGCGGGCGTTTCCCTCGTGATGTCGTTGCGCAGTTCGTCCAGCGTGTAGCCCACGGCCAGCTTGGCGGCCAGCTTGGCGATGGGGAACCCCGTGGCCTTGGAGGCCAGAGCGGAGGAACGTGAAACGCGGGGGTTCATCTCAATGACGATCATGCGGCCGTTGGCCGGGTTGATGGCGAACTGGATGTTGGAACCGCCCGTTTCCACGCCGATTTCCCGGATGACGGCGAAAGAGGCGTCCCTCATGACCTGGTATTCCCTGTCCGTCAGGGTCTGGATGGGAGCCACGGTGATGGAATCCCCGGTATGCACGCCCATCGCGTCAATATTCTCAATGGAGCAGATCACCACGCAATTGTCCGCGCGGTCCCGCATGACTTCCATTTCAAACTCCTTCCAGCCGATGAGGGATTCTTCAATCAGGATTTCCGAGACGGGGGAGAGGTCCAGCCCGCGGGCGCAGATTTCCTCAAACTCCGTCTTGTTGTACGCCACGCCGCCGCCCATGCCGCCCAGCGTGAAGGCGGGGCGGATAATCAGGGGAAAGGTGCCTATGTCCCCGGCTACCCGGCGCGCCTCCTCCATCGTGTGGGCGATGCCGGAGCGCGGCACGTCCAGGCCGATGCGGATCATGGCCTCCTTGAACAGGTTGCGGTCCTCCCCGCGGTCAATGGCGTCCGCGTTGGCGCCGATCATGCGCACGTTCTCCCTCTCCAGCACGCCGCTGCGGTGGAGTTCCATGGCGCAGTTCAGGGCCGTCTGGCCGCCCAGGGTGGGGAGCAGAGCGTCCGGCTTCTCCCGGATGATGATCTTCTCCACAAACTCCGGAGTGATCGGTTCAATGTAGGTGCGCGGGGCGGTCTCCGGGTCCGTCATAATGGTGGCGGGATTGGAGTTTACCAGCACTACTTCATAACCTTCTTCCCGGAGGGCCTTGCAGGCCTGGGTGCCGGAGTAGTCGAATTCGCAGCCCTGGCCGATGACGATCGGGCCGGAGCCGATCACGAGAATCTTTTTGATAGAGGTATCTTTAGGCATAATGGCGATGGAAGAATCCTGTGGTTCTGGACCGTGGATTTCCGCCGGGGGAATTAAGTGCCCGCAGGGCTCCGGAGGAAAGTTTTTTTACAGCCAATGACGCGGATTTTTCAGGGGGTGGTGGTCGGTGGAAAACAGTGGGAAAAGGGCGGCCGGGACAGGGGCGCCAAGGCCCCGGAGCCGTGCCTTTTTCCTCTGCGGGCAGAGGCTTGCCCCGCAAGGGGCCGGCAAAGCTCCGGAGCTCGTCGGTGCACCCTAATAGATGAACAGCATTTCCCGGTACTTGGGGAGAGGCCAGGACCGGTCGTTCACCAGGGTTTCTGCGGCATCGACGCTGGTTCTCAATCGGGACATCGCGGCAAGGATGTCTTCATGGCAGCTCGTGAGCGCGGTTTCCAGAGTATCCAGGTCGGACACGACGGAATCCAGGGCGTCGCCCAGCTTGTCCGCCAGCTTTTGCAGGGCGGCGGTCCCGTTGGTCCGCTTGGCGTCCAGCGCCCTGGAGAGCGCGGAAACGGTTTGCTTGTATTCGTTGCGCAGGGCAGGGAGGATGATGGTGGCCGCCATTTCCCAGGACAGGCGCCCTTCAATGCGGATGCGCCTGTGGTATTCCTCCAGGAAAATCTCAAACCGGGATTCCAGTTCCCTGCGGGAGAACACCCCGTACTTCTCGAACAGGGCCACATTCTTCTCATTCACCAGGCTGTGGAGGGCGGTCATCGTGTTTTTCAGGTTGGGAAGGCCGCGGCGTTCCGCTTCCTTCACCCATTCCTCCGAATAATTGTCTCCGTTGAAGATGATTCTCTTGTGTTCGGAAATCCTGCGCTTGAGCGTCTCCTGGAGCTGGGACAGGAAGGTTTCCGGCGCGAAGGAGGAGAGTTCCTCCGCCAGGGAGTCGAAGGCTTCCGCCACGATGGTGTTCAGCGTCATCATCGGTCCGGCGCAGGACTGGGCCGAGCCGGGGGCGCGGAACTCGAATTTGTTGCCGGTGAAGGCGAACGGGCTGGTGCGGTTGCGGTCCGTGGCGTCCCTGGGCAGGACGGGCAGCGTATCCACGCCGATCTTGAGCGTGTCGTTCCGTCTGCCGCATCCGGCCTCCCCATTGATGATATTCTCAATCACCTCATTAAGCTGGTCGCCCAGGAAAATGGAGATAATGGCGGGAGGCGCCTCGTTCGCGCCCAGGCGGTGGTCGTTGCCCGCGCTGGCTACGGAGTTGCGGAGCAGGTCGCTGTGCTTGTCCACAGCCTCGATGATGGCTGTCAGCACGGTCAGGAAAATGGCGTTCTGCTGCGGGTCCGTGCCGGGATCCAGCAGGTTCTTTTCCCCGTAGGAAATGGACCAGTTGTTGTGCTTGCCGGAGCCGTTAACGCCCACGAAGGGCTTCTCGTGGAGCAGGCATACCAGCCCGTGCCTGCTGGCCTGCTGGCGCAGGATTTCCATCACCAGCATATTGTGGTCGATCGCCAGGTTCACGTCCTCAAACAGGGGGGCCAGTTCAAACTGGGCCGGGGCCACTTCATTGTGGCGCGTCTTGGCCGGAATGCCCAGCCGCCAGAGTTCCTTTTCCACATCATTCATGAAATTGAGGATGCGCGGCTTGATGGAGCCGAAATAATGGTCTTCCAGCTGCTGGTGCTTGGCGGGCGGCGAGCCGAAAAGGGTGCGGCCCGTCTGGACCAGGTCCGGGCGGTTCAGATAGAAATTCTTGTCAATCAGGAAATACTCCTGTTCCGGTCCCAGCGTGATGGTCACGCGTTCGTCCGGCAGCCCGAAGCACTTCATCAGCCTCTTGACGGCGTTGCCCAATGCCTGCCGGGAGCGGAGCAGAGGGGTTTTCTTGTCCAGAGCGTCTCCCGTATAGGAACAATAGGCGGTGGGAATGCAGAGGGTGGCTCCGTTCCCGTGCCTCTTGATGAAGGCGGGGCTGGTGGGGTCCCACGCGGTGTAGCCGCGGGCCTCAAACGTGCAGCGCAGGCCGCCGGAGGGGAAGCTGGAAGCGTCCGGCTCGCTCACGATCAGGTTCTTGCCGGAAAAGCTCATGATCGGCTCCATGTCCTTGGGGTCCAGGAAAGAATCATGCTTCTCCGCCGTGGAACCCGTCATGGGCTGGAACCAGTGCGTGTAGTGAGTGGCTCCCCGTTCCAGCGCCCACTGCTTCATGGCGTGGGCTACATCCGCGGCAATGTCCGCGTTCAGCGGCAGGCCGTCCTGGATGGTGGACAGGAGAGTTTTTGCCGTGTCCCTGGGCAGGTACTTCTTCATCACCTCCGTACTGAAAACGTCGGCGCCGTAATAATCAATGCGGACAGGAGCGCTCTCGCTCACCCCGCTCACGGGAAGGGAGGCGATGGCGCTGATGGCTTGTGTTCTTGTCGAGTCACTCATCATGGTTAACTGTTGTATCTTTTTCCTAGCAAGAACCGTGCCAGCTTTTTGAATCAACTTGTGCCAGAGTGGTGTGGTGTTTTAAAAATTTGACTATAAATATATTATATAAATTGTGAAAGGAAGCCGTGGAAAGAAGAGGGATGAAAAAGGTGAAAGCATTGATTACAAAAATGTAAAATCACGGTAAAGGGGTAATTACGAAAATGTAAAAATATCTGCTTGGGAGAGGGAAGTCCCTTTGCCGCCATGGGGCCTCTGCCGTGCCGGAAGGCCTGTCAAATCATATAAAACCGGGGCGGCGGCGTTCGAAAAACAGGGAGGGTGGAAGGAGTGCATAATGTTGGCACGGTTTTTGCTATAAGGAAATCAGCTTAACTCAAATAAAACAGCAAACTGATGAATAGTGATCAATTCGAGACAGGCATTCCTGCGCCGCAGGGATTGTATGACTTTGAACAGGAGAGGGACGCCTGCGGCGTGGGGCTGGTGGCGGACCTGAAGAATGAACCGAGCCACAAAATCATTGAAATGGGTGTCACCGTTCTCAAGAGGCTGATGCACCGTGGTGCCGTGGGAAGCGATCCCGATACCGGGGACGGAGCGGGCATTCTGCTGGCCCTGCCGGATGAATTCTTCCGCCTGCTCCTTCCCAACAAACTCCCCGCCAGAGGAAAATACGGAGTCGCCATGATGTTCGGCGGCTGCGGCCATGAAGAGGAACTGGAGGCCGCCGTCACGGAAAACGGCGGCAGGGTGATTGCCTGGAGAGAGGTTCCCGTGGACCGGAACAGCATCGGCGAGAACGCCCGGCGCACCTGCCCCCTGATTCGCCAGCTCTTCATCGACGGCAGCGGCTTTGCGGACCAGGCGGCACTGGAACGCAAGCTCTTCGTGATGCGCCGGGAAATGGAGCGGCGCGTGGAAGGATGCTACGTGTGCAGTTGTTCCAGCCGCAGCATCGTGTACAAGGGATTGTTCCTCGGCACGCAAATTGACGGATTTTACGAAGACCTGCGCCATGAGCGTTTCAAATCTCCGCTGGCCCTCGTCCACCAGCGCTACAGCACGAACACCTTCCCCACGTGGAGCCTGGCCCATCCCTTCCGGTACCTGGCCCACAACGGGGAAATCAACACCCTGCGCGGAAACCTGAACCACCTGAGCGTGCGGGAACCGCACCTGTCCTCCGCCCTGCTGGGGGATGACTTGCAGAAGCTCCTGCCCCTCATTCCTCCCGGACAGAGCGATTCCGCCTGCCTGGACAACATGGTGGAACTGCTCGCCGCCGCCGGGCGCGACCTGCGCCACGCCATGCTCATGCTCATGCCGCAGGCCTGGGGCGTCAACTACCATCTGGGACCGGACGTGCGCGGCTTCTTTGAATACCATTCCGCCCTGATGGAGCCGTGGGACGGCCCGACCGCCGTCGTCTTCTCCGACGGCGTCAACGCGGGCGCCATGCTGGACCGCAACGGCCTGCGCCCCGCCCGCTACACGCTGACCACGGACGATATTTTCATCCTGGCCTCGGAAACGGGCGTAGCGGACATTCCCGCGGAAAAAGTGGCCCGCAAGGGCCGCCTGCGCCCCGGAGAGATGATCTACTGCGACCTGGTGAATCACCGTCTGGTGTCCGATGCGGAAACCAAGAATGAAATGGCCCGGCGCATGCCCTACCGCCGCTGGGTGGAACAAAACAAGATTTCCGTCCGCTCCCTGTTCGACTCTGTTTCCGCCTCCGCGGAAATGCCGGACCTGGCGGTTCATCAGCGCCAGTTTGGCTTCACGCAGGAGGATGTAGAACTCATCCTCCGCCCGATGATGATGAAGGGCACGGAACCCCTCGGCTCCATGGGGAACGACGCGCCGCTGGCCGTCCTCTCCGGAAAGGCGCCGCTCCTGTTCAACTACTTCAAGCAATTGTTCGCGCAGGTGACCAACCCGCCCATCGACCCCATCCGGGAGGAACTCGTCATGAGTCTGACCACGTACATCGGCAACCATCCCAACATTCTGGAGGAAACGCCGGAGCACGCCCGGCTCATCAAGATGGCGCGCCCCGTCATTACGGACGAGGAGCTCAACCGCCTCTGCAACATCCGGGAAGCCGGCTTCCCCTCCGCCAGGCTCCCCCTCCAGTTCCCGGAAGGCGGGGACGGAAAGGCTCTGCGGGAGACGCTGGACAGCCTGGCGGAATCCGCCGTGGGGCTGGTCAGGTCTGGCGTGCGCATCCTGGTGCTGACGGACCGCAACATAGGCCGCGGCTACCTTCCCGTTCCCAGCCTGCTGGCCTGCTCCGTGGTGCACCGCGCCCTGGCGGCCGCCGGACTGCGTTCCGACGTGGGCCTGATCCTGGAAACGGGGGAGGCGCGGGAAACGATGCACTTCGCCCTGTTGCTGGGTTTCGGGGCCACGGCGGTCAATCCGTACCTGGCTCTGGCGACGGTCACCTCCCTGGCCGCGCCTCAGGACTGCCCGCTGGACGTGGTGAAGGCCTCCGGCAACTACATCAACGCCATTGACAAGGGGCTGCTTAAAATCATGTCCAAGATGGGCATTTCCACCTTGCGCAGCTACCGCTCCTCCCAATTGTTCGAGGCTGTGGGGCTGAACCGGGAACTGATTGACGAATTCTTCCCCGGCACCGTCAGCCGCGTGGGCGGCATCGGGCTGGAGGAAATAGCTGCGGAATGCAACCAGCGCGCCGCGCAAAACGCCGGGAAGGAAGGCTGCCTGGATGCGGGCGGCCAGTACAAGTACAGGAAGGGCGGAGAAAACCACCTCTGGAACCCGCAGACGCTCCAGGCCTTCCGCGCCGCCGTTCGCGACAATGACGAACGGAAATACCGGGAATTTGCGGACTACAGCAACCACCAGGCGCAGCACCTCTGCACCCTGCGCGGCCTGTTTGAATTCGCTCCCGCGGACGCCGTCCCGCTGGAGGAAGTGGAAAGCGCGGATTCCATCCTGCGCCGCTTCGTCTCCGGGGCCATGTCCCTGGGTTCCCTCAGTCCGGAGGCCCATGAAACCATCGCCATTGCGATGAATAAAATCGGAGCCAAAAGCAACTCCGGGGAAGGGGGCGAGGATGAAGCCCGCTACAAACCCAACGCCAGGGGCGAGGTGCGCTACAGCGCGATCAAGCAGGTGGCGAGCGGACGCTTCGGCGTGACCATCAACTATCTGCGCCACGCCTCCGAGCTCCAGATCAAGATGGCCCAGGGCGCCAAGCCCGGAGAGGGCGGCCAGCTCCCGGCGCACAAGGTGGACCCGTACATCGCCCGGCTGCGCCATTCCATGCCGAATGTCAGCCTCATCTCTCCCCCGCCGCACCATGACATTTACTCCATTGAAGACCTGGCCCAATTGATCTACGACCTGCGGAACTCCAACCCAGACGCCCGCGTCTCTGTCAAGCTCGTCTCCGAGGTAGGCATCGGCGCCGTGGCCGCCGGAGTGGTGAAGGCCCACGCGGACGTGGTTGTGGTCAGCGGCCACGACGGCGGTACGGGCGCTTCCCCGCTCACCAGCGTCAAGCACGCCGGACTGCCGTGGGAACTGGGACTGGCGGAAACACAGCAGACGCTTGTACTCAACAAGCTCCGCTCCCGCGTGCGGCTCCAGGTGGACGGCCAGCTGCGCACCGGGAGGGACGTCGTCATGGCGGCCCTGCTGGGAGCGGAGGAGTTCGGCTTCGGCACTGCCGTTCTGGTCGCCATCGGCTGCGCCATGCTCCGCAGGTGCCATGAAAACACGTGCCCGGTGGGCGTCGCCACGCAGGACCCGGCCCTGAGAGCCAAGTTCAGCGGCAAGCCGGAATACGTCATCAACTACCTTCGCTTCGTGGCGCAGGAAACGCGGGAAATCCTGGCTTCCCTGGGCCTCCGCTCCCTGGACGAAGCCGTCGGCAGGGCGGACCTGCTCTCCGTGAACCGCGCCATTGACTTCTACAAGGCTCAGCATCTGGACTTCTCCTCCATTCTGCATGCGGCGGAGGGGGACGGACGCAGGTTTGACCCCTCCTTTGAAAAGGAACCTCTGGACAACTACGACCGGAACCGCCTGCTCCCGGACTTGAAGGGCCTGCTGGAAAAAGGTGAAAAGACAGAACTCTTCCGCGACGTCCGCAATGTGGACCGGACGGTGGGCACGGAGCTATCCGGAGAGCTGGTGATGAAATTCGGCCCGCGCGGCCTGGCGGAGGATACGCTCACGGTGCACTTCACCGGATGCGCGGGGCAGAGTTTCGGGGCCTTTCTTGCGCCGGGCATTACCTTTGAACTCGCCGGGGAGGCGAACGACTTCGTAGGGAAGGGGCTTTCCGGGGGCAAAATCATCGTGAGGCCTCCGGAAAACATCTCCTACGCTCCGTCGGACAACGTCATTGCCGGCAACGTCATCGGCTATGGGGCCACGTCCGGCAGCATCTTCCTGCACGGGCAGGCCGGGGAGCGTTTCGCCATCCGCAACAGCGGAGCCAAGATGGTGGTGGAAGGCATCGGCGACCACGGCTGCGAATACATGACCGGAGGCCGTGTGGCGGTGCTCGGCAAGGTGGGCGTCAACTTCGCCGCGGGAATGACCGGTGGCCTGGCCTACGTGTATGATGCGGACAACGACTTCGATCAGAAATGCAACCTGGGCAGCGTGGACCTGGAAACGGTCCTGCCGCACTCCGCCGACGAGGCGGAACTGCTCCAGCTCATTTACGAGCACTACATGGCTACGAAAAGCCGCCGGGCCTGCGACCTGTTAAACAACTGGCCGGAGGAACGCGGCAAATTCATCAAGGTCTTCCCGGTGGAATACCGGCATGCTCTGGCCATGCATTCCTGAAAGAATGCATGCAGCAATTTTCTGTTGTTTGGGTAAGCTGGGGCCTCCGCGGGTGCGGAGGCCCCTAAATTATATTGATCCCCCTTCCCGAAATTGTTGCGGCGGCTGGCCGCCATCCTTCGAAAGGGAAGAATTCACGGCGGGGCGAATGGGGAAGGGAGCGCGGTTCCGGCTGCTTGGGAAAAGTGAAGAAAACGTGAGGTTTAGCATGGAATCGGTACGTGGAAGGTGTTGGAGGAATTTATTTCATCTCAGAAATAGGTAGATTTTTCTTGGAAATATCAGTTTTTGAGTAGGCGGAAAGGTGGGGAATGATTATTTGATGAGTTTTATAATTTGTTGATTATTAGTATTATATAATATATATAAAGCTATTCTTTCGAGATGTGGAATTAATAATGAAAAATAATGATTTATATATTTTTTATAAAATAATGAGAATAAGTAAAGAAATGATGGGGAAATGGAAGAGGCAATTCTGATGCCGTTCACGGTATTGATGGGGTTCGTGCACTTCGATCTGGACATGAAGGATTTTTCGTATAGCTTATCGGAACTGACAGACAGTAAATTTATTATATTTTTAGATAGGGATAAATTGCTGTATTTGTTTGGAAATAAGTTGAATATTATTCGTCTTAATGAAAAATACCTTATATCATTAGAAATCATAATAAACTTAATGTATGTTATTGAGCATTATTCGTTTTATCGGAATGGCGGCAGTTGTTTTTTCTTTTTTTGGAATGCATGTGCAGGCCGCCTCTGTCAATGTACCGGAAAAATTACCCGAATGTCCGGTCAAGTTCATCCGGGGAATATTGGCGGACAGCCAAGGAGCCATTTGGGCGGTGGGGGAGCGCGAAAGCATCTACCGCCTGGATGTCAAGAACGGGGCCTATGAAAAGTCATGGGTGAATGTGAATTATTCTTCCAGCTTTCCGCAGAAGGCCAATTTTACCTGCATTGCGGAAGACCGGCAGGGCCGGATCTGGGTGGGGACGGACGATTGCGGCGTGGCCGTTTTCAACGGGCAGGGATGGAAAATGTATGACCGCAGCAACGCCCTGAATGGGGAACATGTGTATGACATTGCCGTATCCCCGATTTCCGGAGAAGTGGCTGTGGCCACTTCCGGAGGCGTGGCCTTATACAATCCTGCGGGCGATTCGTGGCAAATGCTGGACCGCTCCACCGGAATGACGGAAGACCAGGCGGCTTCCGCCCGTTTTGACTCCAGGGGGAATTTGTGGCTGGCGTACGGTTTTGGGGGTGTAGCCTGTGCTTCCCGCAAATCCGGATATTCCCAGTGGAAGACGGTGCAGGCTCCATGGTTCTGGGACAAGAACCAGTTTGTCCGCCAGCCGTATCAGCCGCTTGGTGAAGGGCTGCCTTCCAATGCCTGCAATGTTCTGGAATGCATGGATAAGGACCGGATACTAGCGGGAACCTGCGCCGGGCTGGCATTCAGCAACGGCATCAGTTCCTGGAATTTTGTGCGCGGCAGGGATTATGCCCGCAAGAACAACAGCCTGTATGGAGCCGCTGCAAGAAAGACCGCCATTCCTCCCCAGGGAGATACGCGCCTGTTGTCGGAGGACTTTGTGTCGGCCCTTGCCGGAAACGGAAAGGAAATCTTCGTCGGTTTCCGGACACAGGGGGTGGATGTGCTGGATGCCGATACGATGAAGGTTAGAAAGAGACTGCGGAAAGGACTGGAAGGGACCCATATTTCCGATTTGCTGGTCCTGGGGGACGGCAGCGTGCTGGCGGGGACCTATGGGGGCGGTCTGGTTATGGTGCAGGCGGGCGCCTCATCCTACAACCTGGATGCGCCGGAGCGGGAAAAGGAGCCCGGCTTTCCCGCGGAGGCGCGGATGGAAGAGTCCGCAAAAGTGTTGAAAAGCCTGGAGGATCTGGGACGCCGCGGCGACAAGGGGAAAAGTATTGTTTTCAAGGGAGAGGACTGGTCCACCAAGGGTGACTGGGGCGGCAAGTATGGAATGACGCGCGCCACGCTGTGCGCCACGAATGCCCCCATGAGCAATTCCGAGTTCATGGCCAAGACGGTTCCCTTCCGCACGCTGACGTCGGTTCCGGGATTTCCAGGCGTTACCGGAGCGGTGTCTACCTATTGGATTCAGGGAATCATGGGCCTGAACCGCAACAAGAACGATGCGCTGCGGTGGTGGGTGGAGAAGGTGAAGGACGACGGGAACCGGAATGTTCTTTTTGATCCGACCGATTCCGTCCGGACTGAAGCGGAATGGGACGACCACGGAGAAGTGTATCCGCATTATGTAGACGGGCCGGATATCTGGGTGGCTGTGGAAGTGCCGGAAGGGGTTCATGAAATAGCCCTGTATTTTTATAATCCCAACGGCTACCTTCGGAACGAGTCCAGGCGGGATTACCTGATTGAAGCCAGGCGGCACCCAACCACCTCCTTCATCCAGTTTCAGTTCAACAATATAGGAGATATTGAAATAGGGAGGAAGAGCAAAAATGGGCTGGCGCTTGCCAAGTCCATGGAGCAGTGGCAGTCCTTTCCTGTGGAGGCGCGCGCGCGCGTTTCACGCTTTGCCGGGTCCGGCGTTTACGAGCGGTTCATGTGCAGGCGGGGTGGCCTGTATCTGTTCCATGTCCGCAGGAACGGATCGTTCAATACTATCTTGAACGGAGTGTTTGTGAGTGAAAAAATTCCGTGGGAAACGCGGCAACCGGAAGAACTGCCCTATTATGTGCCCGGAGAATTTGCCGGCATCATTCCTACTCCGGGGAAAGTCAACTCATCCATTCCGGGGGAAAAGCACAAGGCCCTGTTCAAGCCGCTGTATGAGTTGCAGTATGATCGCAAGTACCTGACTCCGGAAGGGTGCAGTCTGCAGAACAGGTATCTTCTTGCCCTGTGGCGGGAGGCTTCCCGGCAGGAGGAACAGGATAAATACACGGTGGACGGCCTGCAGTGGGAGGCCAGGATCAGCGACGAACAGGTGCGGAAGTCATTTGACGAGACGATGAAGCGCTCATGGCACCAGAGCCAGATTTACTATCCGTGCAACCGGTCCAGGGAATTTATGCCGAATGCACCGGGAACCATTCCCTTCTCGCTCCAGGAGGTCATGCTCATGGCGAGACTGCGCATCGACTGGAGGCAATACCGGGACGATGCCAAAACCCTTCCTGAAAAATCCGTCCAAGAGATGAAGGAATACCTGAAACAGGAATTGTTGAAACAACAAAAATCAAGAAGAGAACGATGAATAAAATTGCATGTATACTAATGCTGATCTTGTCGGGGACATGCCTGCTGAACGCGGAGCTGGCTCCGCCAAAAACTTCGTGGTATGGCAAATACCTTGATTACACGGGCGTTTCCATCGTGAATAAAGTCCCTCTTCCGCAAGCGGGTATCAGGCGCCATGACGTGGATAGTACGGCATACGACATCACCCCCGTGAAGTTCAAGATGAGCACCACCCTTTCCAAGAAGCCCAAGACGAAGGAGGAGTGGTATTACAAGGGTATCTATTACATCATCGTCAAGTATTGCGGTCCGATTTCCGATCCCGATGACGGAGGAACCATCTATTTTGAGCAGAATTACGAGCACCGTGTCGTATTCGATCCCAAACATTACGGAGAATGGGGCATCATTTATACCTGGGTACACGTGATAGCGCGCTTTACCAATACGGACATTGATGCGGAAGGGGACCGCGGCATCAGCGGAGAGGATGGAAGCATCTTCTTCCAGTATCTTGAAAAATTGCTGGTGGAATTTTAACTTTCCGCCTTCTTTCCGTCCGGCTGCGGGGCATGGCATGTTCATGCTCCCTGCCGGACGCGTTTATTTCTTGGGTGCATGGCGTGGGTCCGCGGAGGGGGCGGGAGGATAGGGAAGATAGGGAATGCGTTTTTTGATGCGGGAAAGACCTGCAAAAAGAGGCATTCCCCGGCGTGCGGGGAATGCCTCTTGAATAGAACAAGGTAAAGGTCAGGCGCGGCGTTTGCGGCGCATCAGCAAGGATGCCAGCCCCAGAAGGCCCAGCGTGGCTGTGCCGGGTTCCGGCACGGCAAGACCGGTGAAAGTCAGGCTGCCGTCGTTAAAGGTGACATTGTCCCAGACAAGCTGCTGCCCGTTTTGGGTAAGGGTCAGCAGGGAATCCCAGTCTCCAGGGTCCGTGAAGGACGTTCCCGCGCCCATGGTGATGAGGTCAATGGTCTGGGAGATGGAGTCAAAGACCAGGTCGCTGCCCAGATTGAGGGTCAGTCCTCCGGTCACGCTCAGGGTGGACGTGCCCTGGAGATCTACCAGAGCCGTATTGAAGCTGGTGATGTCCAGAGTGGCGTTGTTCAGCGTGGCCGTCGTGGCTCCCGTCATCGTCAGGACCTGCCCGGTGGTGATCATGGGAGCATTGCCCGCGTTGTTCAGGACAACCGTGGAGTTGTTGATGGTTGCGTTCCCCGTCAGGCTGACGGAGATGTCCTTCGGAGCGGATGCATTGCCGAAGTTCTGCACGGCGCCCTGCTGAAGGGTGATGGCGTTTGCCAGAGACTGGCTGTTGGCGTTCAGCGTGCCGCCATTGATGATGACGGAGCCCTGGCCCAGCGCCGTGGCGGAGTTGGTCTGGACCGTGCCGCCTGTGATGGTGGTGCCGCCGCTGTATGTATTGTTGCCGGACAGGGTGACAGACCCCGTCTTGTTGACTCTTACGCTCAGTTTGTGGTCGGCGTCCTTGTCGGAGATGACGGAAGAGACCGTGTAGCCGTTGGTGCCTGACGAACTGTGAGTGAACAGGATTTCTCCTTCTCCCGTGATGGTGCCTCCCAGCTCGGTGCCATCCCCGTACAGAGAGCCTGCGACCGTGATGCCTGAGTCTGCGGCGTCAACGGTGATGTTGGCGTTGACCAGGGTGTTGTTCCAGCTTTTGCTGTTAAGCATTTCAAACATGGAACCGCTTTTCATCAGGATGGAGGGGGTATTCTCGAATACAGTTCCATAAGCCGCCAAGCTCAACTTTGCATTTTGGCCGATAGTGATGGTCTGGAATGTATAGCTCGTGTTTTCCTCCGTCAGGTTGACCGTGCCGGCATCAATCATCAGGTGGGCGATGTCAGAGACGTGGTTGGCACCAATGGAGCCTGTACTGTCCGTGGTCTTGCGGACCGTCAGTGTGCTGTCCGCATGCGTGATGGGGATGAGCGTGCCGCCTTCAAACGTGTATTCCACGTCCCCGGCGCCGGTAAGGGTAAGGGAGGAGGCGTTGTGGGCCCAGGAGTCATTGGCATTGTAGTTGGCGGCGGCCATGGTCAGGGCGCCTCCGAAGGTCCAGTTGGGGTTGGATGCCGTGATCGTAGCGTTTTCTCCCAGAGTCAGGGACCCCGTATAGCGGGAGACCGCATCTCCCGTGATGGAAAGGGAGGCATTGTCGCCCAGCATCAGGTTGCCGCCTCCCGACAGGCTTGTCAGGGAATTGGTCCCGTTCATGATGACGGTGCCTGCTCCGTCCAGGGCGGCGTTCCCCGTCAGGCTAGTGGACAGGGTGAGCGTTGTTCCCTCCGCCACGCGGAGAATGCCCGGGCCGGTCAAATTCAGGCTGCCGCCGGAGATGGTCAAATTGCCGCCGGAAACGACAAGGGCGTCCGTGCTGCGGGTTTCCCCGCCGGCAATGGTGAGCGTGGATGGGCCGTTGGTGACGTCTATGGAGGCATAAGTGCCGTCAGAGGCCGTGGAGTCCGTCCAGGCGGCCGTTCCGAGCAGGGAATCCGTCCAGGCGGAAGTTCCTCCGTCAAGCGTGGCGGCAATTTTGGCGCCGTCATAGGTATTGACGATTTGGATGCCGGAAATGCATCCGCGCGTTCCGGTGCCGGAACTGTTGCCCGTGCTGCCGATCGTGAGACTGGATGCAGTTTGTCCATCAACGTAGAGGACGTTTGTCCCTTCGATCAGCTGGTCCGTGGTGCCGGTGGCGCCCCAGCCCGAGGAGCCGGTTACTGTGGAAGAGCCGTTCCATGTGTAGGAGATGCCGTTGACGGTTTTGGCGGAAAAGTCAGTGCCGTTGTCGGTGTTGCAGTAAATGTAGACACCGTAGGTAAGAAAATCGAGGCCGCTGACCGTGATATTGATGCCGTTGCCGTCGTCCAGATAGCCTTTAAGCAACTGGCCGTCCCCGGTAGTGGGGGCGGCGTTGGTCTGCCAGATGTTTTTGCTGGACCAGGTGACGTCGGCTCCCGTGGCGGCTCCGTTGTTGTCTTTCAGGGCCTGTCTGGTTGACTGGGAAGCGTCGCTGAACTGATTCCAGTTGGAACCCGTAACGGAGGAAAGTCCGGCGGTTGAAGAATCCGGGATGGTTCCTTCATTGGAGCCGAAGTTGATGCTGATGCTTTCTCCGGCGGCCTGAGACTGGGAGGCCATGGCCCCGAAGACGGAGGCTGCAAGAACCCATGCGGCGAGTTTATGCGGTAAATGAGGTTGCATAAATTGTTTTGTTAATTTGGATGGATGAAATTGAACCGGCTCCAGAATACGGAATGAATCGTTCGTAGCGGATTATGAATTCGGAGTCAATCCGAAAGTCTAAATAAAAACAGGTTAAGAGAACTTTAATTAAATGAAATTTAATAAATAAAAAATAAAAGCGAAAGTGATGATAACTATAATCAATTCATTTTCTTAGTATTCTCCATTTTTCCATATAATCCGAATTCATAATCCGCTAAATTTTGCCTTTTCAGTCGGGCTTTCCGGAGTGACAGAGGAAGGGTGGAAGACAACGCCATGACGGCGGACGTTGTTGACAGGGGAAGGATAATTCCGATAGATACCGCCGAAGGTATGAAGATTGTTGTTTGCTGAATGCGGTATTTTTCAGGGAAAGGCCCCCTGAAGATACCCGTGCCTTGATTTTCCGGCGTTTCCTGTTCTCTTCAGGAACGTTCCAGGTACGACTTGCTCCATTTGCTCAAGCCGGATTTTCCCTGCCGCCCCGTCCGGGCAACATTTGATTGAATGAAAAGGGCCTTTTGCGCCCTCTAATATAAATGCATTACATACCTTGAAAGGAAATAAGACATTGAAAACATACCTTGAACAGCAATATTTGAAGGAGAACATGATGGGGCCCAACGCCATCACTCTTCTCAGGGAGTTGAGCTGCCAGATCCCCCTTGAGCCTTCCATGCGCGTGCTTGACCTGGGATGCGGCCGCGGGCTGACGTCCGCGTATCTGGCAGATACGTTCGGAGTCCAGGTTTTTGCCCTGGATTTGTGGATTCCGGCCACGGAGAATTATCTCCGTTTCCGGGAGCTTGGACTGGATTCCCGCATCATTCCTCTGCATGGGGATGCCTGGAACATGCCTTTTGCGGAAGAGTATTTTGACGCCGTGGTGAGCATCGATTCCTACCACTACTTCGGACGCGACGAGAAGTATATGGATTCCCGCCTGGCTCCGCTGGTGAAGCGCGGCGGCCTGATTGCCCTGGCTTTGCCCGGATTGAAGAAGGAACTGACGGGCGGGCTTCCTCCGGAAATGGCCCTTTCCTGGACGGAAGAGGACATGGAAACCATCCGCAGCGCCGGCTGGTGGGCGGAGCTCCTTTCCAAATCCCGTGAGGTGGAACTCCTGTCCGTGCGGGAAATGGACTCTTTTGACGAGTGCTGGGCGGACTGGCTTGCCTGTGATAATTCCTATGCCGTCGGCGACCGCCGGGCCATGGAGGCCGGGGCAGGGAAGTACATGAACTTCATCTCCGTCGTCTGCCGCCGCAAGTAAGGAGCAGGGTTCATTCTGAAATAGGGAGGCCGGCGGAACGTCAGGTTCCGTCGGCTTTTGTTCCGGAAGGATAACGGGATTTTAGGGAGCCTCAAGGTAAACTGTGCCGTGTGAGTCATTGCCTCCAGTGCCCTTGAATCTGGCTTTGACCGTGTAGGAAGCCCCCTGCCTGGCTTCCGGAACGTTCAGGATGTACTGGATGTTTTCCTGCTTGGAGCCGCTCCTGCCCACATGAGCGTCCCGGGCAATTTCCTTCTCGCCTTCATACAGGGCCACGGATTTGATTTCAATGGCGTGGGCGCCCTTGTCATACAGCAGGGTGACGGTGTATTTTCCGGGAGTCTTGACCAGTTTGGTGACGTCGAATGAGTGTTCCTGCCCATGCAGGGTGTCAGGCGTCCATGTGCCGATGTGCGGCGTATTGAAAAAGTCGGACTTGTCTATTCGGCTGATGGCATCTCCAGCGTACTTGACGCCCATCAGGTCCATGCGCCTGCTATATTCCTTCAAGCGTTTTTTAAAGTCCCGGAAGTCTTTCTTACCGGAAGGTGTCCAGCCTACCTCCGCGAAGGCGCAGGTCCGGGGGAATGCCTGGTAGTGCAGGCGCTCGGGATTGGCAATCCATTCCGTCCATACCTGTGTCCCCAGTCCCTTGACCCTGGAATGGTATTCTTCCTCCAGGCCGGGGAAAATGGGCTCGAAGCCGTATGCCTTTTGCAGGGAAATTCTGCCGTAGCTGTAATCAAGGTAAGTGGAGCTGTGGAGGGAATTGACGATTTCATGCCCGTCTTTGATGGCGTTTTTAGCCAGGTCTGTATTGCCTTTCCAGAAGTGGATGACGGCGTTCGTGTTCAGCTTGGAGCTGGCTTTGCCTCCGCCGTCCCCGTTGACGTCATGGCCGTAGATTTCATTCCAGCCCATCATGCGGCGTCCTTTGCTGGCAATGATGCCGGACATGCGATTGGTGAAGTGCATCTGGACGTCGGAAAGGCTTTTCAACTTGTTTTTCTTCATGAACGCCTCAATTTCCGGCACTCCTTTCCACTGCTTGTCGTAGCGCACTTCATCCCCGCCGATGTGGATGATTTTACCGGGAAACATGGAGACGACTTCGTCCAGTACGTCGGACAGGAAGGCATAGGTTTTTTCCGAGGTTGGGTCAAAAGCCGTGTTGACGATGAAGGTGGTGGGCACTTCCGCGGGAGTTTTCAGGCTCAGGAAGGGATAGGCGACGGCAGCCGCGCTGGCATGCCCCGGCATTTCGATTTCCGGAACGATGGTGATGTTGCGCCGGGCCGCATACTGCACGATGTCCCTGATTTGCTTCTGGGTGTAAAATCCTTCATGCGGCGTACCGTCCGATTTGCCGCTGTTCCACGTTCCTGTTTCCGTTTCCCTGCGTTTGGAACCGACGGAGGTAAGGCGCGGGTATTTTTTGATTTCAATGCGCCATCCAGCATCGTCTGTCAGGTGCCAGTGCAGAATGTTCATTTTCAGCAGGGCCATCTGGTCAATGATTTGCTTGATGGCTTTTTCACCGAAGAAATGGCGGGCCTCGTCGATCATCAGCGCACGCCAGGAGAAGCGGGGATAGTCCACGATTCCGAACGGCGTCCGGGAAATGTTCCATTGCACGGAGGATTTGTCCGCATTCCGGTCGTGGAAAATGACGGGCATCATCTGGACCAGGCTTTGGGTGGCGTAGAAAATGCCTTTCGGATCTGCCGCAGAAAGAATGATTCCACGGGGGGAGGATTGGATGGAATAGGCTTCCTCTCCTTTCGATGCCAGGGAGGAGTCTTTTTTAATGATGATATTGGCGGCGTTTTTTGGCGCGTCCTGCGGCGTTTTCAGAGGAAGGGGAAGTTCTGTTCCTTCGCTCAATATTTGTTGCAGCTGCATGGCCCTGTTCAGGAACGCCTTGTCCCGGACGTCGGGTACGATTGCGGAATTCCGGGTCAGCATGGCCGGGGAACCCTTTTGAAGCGTGATTTCCGCCGGTTTCGGGATGATCTGCTCCTGCGCAAAGACGGAGGGAAGACAGAAGAGCAGAATGCAGGCCGGCAGGGTTAATTTCATTTGTTTTTGCATGAAAATCTACAGGTACATACCGGAATGAGGTCCGCAATCTTTCACGGCTTCCCTTTTTGGCATTTCTCCGCATGGATGACTCTTTTTTCCTCCGGTGCCCGTCTTTTCGGGAGGGGCTCCCTGATTATTGACTTGCAGGGGAAAAGAAGATGGACGTATAACTTGAAGGAGTGCGGTTCCCGTCCGGGCCTGCCGCCCTGGAAACGCTTTTTCAATACCGGAATGATATGAAGACGAGAACTGGAACAGGAGTGTTGCTGGCAGCCTGCGCCGTTTTTTCATGGAGCGGCGCCCTGGCGTCCACGACGAATTGCCTGAATCCGGCGCATTACTTGAAGACTGGATGTTCTCATCCCCTGTCCCTGGCGGAACCTGCGGAAGACAGGGTATACCTGCGCTTCCAGACAGGATGGGCCAGCAAGTACGAGTGCGAGGGCCTGGACCTCTGGGACGGCAGCCTGTGCACGTTCGTGCCGGAAATTCAGTACAGGGAGTGGGTAGGGAAGATATGGTACGGAGTTTCCACGGACCACCAGAACCATGCGGAACTGAAGTACCGGCTGGATTACGTGAAGGAACTGGGGAATTGGACGGTCATGCCGTGGTATGAGCACAGCTTCGTTTTTCCCGGAGACAAGGGGATTCCGCGTCCGGGACTGAAAACGACGTATCGTTTTTCCGACCGCTGGTTTGCTGGAACGGATCTGTACTGGCAGTACAACAATCATACGTTCCGCGGCTATTATGCGGCGTTTGCCGGACTGCATGAAGAGATAGCGGACTGCGTCCGTGTGGACGCCACAATCCGCTACGGCTATAACGGCGGGTATGTGGGACCGGTGGTTCATCACGGTTCCAATGCGCTGGATTACAATTTGAGTTTTACGTTCCGGGCCACTTCCCGGCTGACGGTGGAGCTGTTTACCAATTTCAGCCAGGCGCTGACTGTCATCAGCCAGAAAGGCCTGGGGAACGATTTTTATTACGGCATCAACCTGAAGTATACATTCTGACGCCTTTTACGGGTTTTCAACCCAGAGCGCCTTACGGGCGGACGAACTGGATGTGCATCCAGTCATATCCCAGTTCCCGACCCAGGGAGAATGCTCCCTCCCCTTCCACAATGGACCAGAACTCATCGTATTCCGGACCGGAGAATGCAGCCTCCGGAGCGCGCATGTGCATGGCGTTGCGCAAAGGGTCCAGATCCACGGCAATTCCCCAGGCGTGCAGGGAAGGCCTGCTGCCTCCCCTGACGGGCCGGTTGTTGAAGCAGCCGCCGTAAACGTCCAGGTGCAGTTCCCTGATGCGTTCCAGACCGTAGTGATCCAGCGTTTTCTGAAAGATATTGATGAGGGCGCCGGCAACCAGCCTGTGGCAGGTAATGGAGAAGATTTCCGTATCGGGAGCCCAGGAGGGCCTCAAGGGGTAGGGAAGGCTGACCGTGACCAGAGAACCCGCGTCTCCCGGTTTTCCGAAGATGGATCTGCCGGAGAGAACTTCCCGTTCCGAGGGCCATGCCGAAGCGGGATGTTTCACATCATGCGCCAGTACGGCGAATACTGTGCAGGCAATCAGCAGGAATGCCAGCCTCCGGAGGCGGGTGGAGACTTGTTTTTGCGGCTGGGGGGAAGAAGGCATGTCCGTTTTCGTATAGAGGGTGACAATACCGGTGTATCAGGTTTCCCTTCCGGTGCAAGGTATTTGACGGGGAGGTCTTTTCAAGTCGTTCTTTTCCGGGCTTCTTTTGTCCGCAGAGTACGGAATGCGGCGGACGGGGAAACATAAGGCCGCGGAGGTATCTGCGCCTGCTTCGAACGTCCGGGCGGAATTTCATGTCTTAACGGGACAGTCTTGTTTTCCTGCCCATGAAACCGTCTTCCTCCGATCCTCAGGCTCCTCCCGGTACAGTCTGGTATGGATGGATTTTAAACTTGTTCCATCACTTGAAGGTGGGGGAGAGCCAGGTGACTTTCATGTGGGCGGTGCTGGTAGGGATCGTCGGCGCCAGCATGTCCATGTGCTTTGAATGGCTGGTGGAGTTTATTCAATGGCTTCTCACGGGCATTTGGTCGGATTCCAGGGTGGGCGTTTTTTCCCTTCTGGAACCGGAATGGAGGATTGCCGTTCCGGCCATCGGTGGTCTGGTAGCCGGGTTCATTCTTTTGTTCGTAAAGAGAAGAATGCCGGGACAGGCCATGGAATACATGGAGGCCCTGGCCATAGGAAACGGGCTGATCAAGGTCAGGGCTTCTTCCCTGAAAGTTCTGTCCGCCGCATGGAGCATTGCTTCCGGAGCGGCTATCGGCAAGGAAGGTCCCATTATCCAGTCTTCCGCCCTGATCGCCTCCGCTGTGGGACAGAAGCTCCATGTTTCCATTCCCCGTCTGCGCCTGTTGGTGGGGTGCGGCGCGGCGGCTGGTTTCACCACGGCGTTCCACGCTCCTTTTTCCGGCTGCCTCTTCGTGAGCGAGATCATCATTGGAACGGTGAGCATGGATATTCTGGCCCCTCTTCTGATTGCCTCCTGCACCGGTTTCCTGATGCTGCACCTGCTGGGAGATCCCTCGCCCCTTTACAGTTCTCCGTTTGAGAGCTTCACGATGTTTTCCCAGTCCCTGTGGTGCGTGGCGCTGGGAGTGCTGGCCGCCGTGGCGGCCAAGGGCTGGGTGGCCCTGCTGGATGTGTCCAACAAGTATTTGAACGGACGCCAGTCCCTGCTGCCCGTGCGTCTGCTGGCCGCCGGGCTGCTGGTGGGCGTTCTGGCCTGCTTTTACCCGGAAGTGGTGGGCAACGGGCAGGCTCTGATTACGGGACTGGTGCATGAGGATTACGGGACGCAGGAGGCGCTGATTCTGCTGGCGGTGAAGGTGAGCGCCGTGGCGGTGGTGTTTGGCTGCGGTACCGTGGGCGGGGCGATGACGCCCACCCTGTTTGTCGGGAGCATGGTAGGGTTTATTTTCAGCACCCTGATGAATCTCATGGGCATGGAGGGCAATCACGCTGTGGCGTATGCCATGGTGGGCATGGCTGCCTTTTTTGCCACGGCGGCCCAGGCCCCGCTGACGGCGCTGGTAATGGTGGTGGAGTTTTCCATGAGCGGTCAGATGATTTACCCGCTGCTGATTGGCGTGGTGAGCGCCTACGGAACCAGCAAACTGATCCGGGCGCGTTCCATGTACGCCGCCAGCCTGTCCGGAAGCACCGCCTCCGTGGTGAACCTGCCCATGGCGCAGGTTCATGTGCATGATCTGGCGCGGCATGTGGTGCCGCAGGTGCTTCCGGAAGCTTCTCTGGAAGAAGTTTCCTCCCTGATGCTGAAGAATCCGGGGGATTTGATTTTCGTGGTGAAGCAGGACGGTACCTACCTGGGGACCATTTATCCGGGCGATGTGCCGGGTATCCGGAAGAAGTGGAACCCCGGTCCTGGCGGGAATCTTCCGTCCGCGGGGAACCTGATCCGTCCGGGCGCTCCCGTGCTGGACGGGAATACACACCTGACGGATGCCCTCAAGCTGTTTGAGCAGGACCATCTGTCCGCTGCCGCCGTCGTGTGCCAGGCGGACGGCCATCTGGATGGCGTGCTGTACCGTACGGCCCTGTTCCAGGTGATTACGGAAATGATGAAACGGGAGTCTTCCGGGGCGGAACCTATTTGACACGGGGTGGTGCCGGAGCGCAATATTACAATTTTGTAATTATGTTGTCATGCTTGTGACGGTATTATTCCATGTTGATGTTCAATAATGAATGTGATAATTGATTTTATTTTTCCCTTTCACGGGAAACCCGTTGCACGAAAAAAGGTTGGTTGAACGCATGCGCCCGGTTAATATCCGGACAGCTACGGGCTGCATGAATGGCATGAACAAGTCTCCCGATTTGGAAATGATCGTGTTGCAGGAGATCAGTTCTGCAATCGTCAACGAGCGCAACGGAACGGTTCTGTTGCAGCATATCCTTGATATTCTTTACCGCCGCATGAAGATGCTGCGCGGCACCTTCACCATCCGCCACGGGAACAACCTGATGATCGAAGCTTCCCACGGGCTGGACGAACAGGAAATGAAGCGTGGCCACTACCACGTGGGCGAAGGCATTACGGGCCATGTAGCGGAAACGGGCCGCCCCCACGTGATCGAGGATATTTCCCGGGACCGCAGGTTCCTGAACCGCACACGCACCCGCAAAAGCGGGGAAAAGGTGGCGTTCATCTGCGTGCCCATTATTCATTTGCAGCAGGTGATCGGTACCTTGAGCATTGACCGTTCCGTGGATGCGGAGACGGATCTGGAGCGGGACTTGAAGCTGATGCAGATTGTGGGGAACATTGTAGGGGATGCCCTGGCGGCATGCCTCCAGGCCCACGAGGAAAGGGAGGCCCTGATGGCGGAAAACGAAAAGCTGCGCGAATTGCTGACGAGCAATCCCGGCGAGCTGATAGGGAATTGCCGCCCCATGCTCCAGGTGTATGAGCAGATACGGCAGGTGGCCCCCAGCGACGCCACGGTATTGATCCGCGGCAGTTCCGGAACGGGGAAGGAACTGGTGGCGCGCGCCGTGGTGAATCTGAGCGCCAGGAAGGACAAGCCGCTGATTACGATGAATTGCGCCGCCATGCCGGAGAATCTGCTGGAAAGCGAATTGTTCGGGCATGAAAAAGGGTCTTTCACAGGAGCCACCAGCCGCCGCATTGGCCGCGCGGAGGCCGCGGATGGAGGAACCCTCTTCCTGGATGAAATCGGGGATTTGAGCCTGCAAATGCAGGTGAAGCTACTGCGCTTTTTGCAGGAGAAGACTTTTTCCCGCGTGGGCAGCAACCGGGAACTGCATTCCGACGTGCGCTTCATTGCCGCAACCAGCCGGAATTTGGAAGAGCTGATGACGGAAAACAAATTCCGTGAAGACTTGTATTACCGCCTGAATATTTTCCCCATCGTGATGCCGGACCTGGTCCAGCGCAAGGGGGACATCATGCTGCTTGCGGAGCATTTCCTTTCCAAGTTCAACCTCAAGTACGGCAAGCATATCACGCGCCTTTCCACCCCGGCAATCAACATGCTCATGGCCTACCACTGGCCGGGCAACGTCCGGGAGCTGGAGAATTGCGTGGAGCGCGCCGTCATCACGGCGCAGGACGACTGCATTTACGGCTACAATCTGCCCGCCTCCCTCCAGATGCCCAGCAGCGACGCTCCGAATTCCCGCGGAGGGGAGGAACAGGCGGATTTGCCTACGATGGTAGATTCCTTTGAACGGGAATTGATTGTGGCCGCGCTGAAGCGCTCCCCGGGCAACATGTCCGCGGCGGCCCGGGAACTGGGCATTTCTCCGCGGGTGCTCCATTACAAGATGCACAGGCTGGGCCTGCAAAAGTTATGAAGGGCCTCCATCAGCTTTTATCCGCCGTTTCCCGGTCCTTTTACCTGAGCATGCGCTTTCTGCCCTGCGAAATGCGGCCCGGCGTGGCCGTGGGCTATTTGCTGGCGCGCGCCACGGATACGGTGGCGGACACGGTGGATATGGATTTGAAGGAGAGGCTGGCCCTGCTGAAGATGATGGGCGCGGCTGTGGCAGGGGATGCCTCCCACGAGGCGGCCGCAACCTGCTTCGGCCGGCTGGGCGTGCTGTCTTCCGTGCAGAAGCACCGGGGGGAGGGGGAACTTCTGGCGCGCTTTCCCGAATGTCTGGTCCTGCTGGAAGCCCTGCCGCCGCGGGAGCAGATGCTGGTGCGGAACGTTCTGTCTACGATTGTGGAGGGACAGGCGTGGGACCTGGAATATTTTGTGGAGCATTCCTCCGTCATTTGTCCGGAACAATTGGAACATTACGCCTACATGGTGGCCGGATGCGTGGGCGAGTTCTGGACCAGGCTGGGCCTCCTTGTCCTTGGCGATGCGTTCAGCACCCAGCCGGAAGAGGTGCTTTTGCGGTGGGGAGTCCATTACGGAATGGGGCTGCAGCTGGTGAATATTCTCCGCGACCGGGAGGAGGATTTCTCCCGCGGGAGAAGCTATCTGCCCGGAGACGATGCGGAAACGTGGCTGGAAAAGGCGGAGCTGTGGCTGAAGGAAGGCGTGTTTTATGCGGAGTCCCTGCATAACGGACGATTGCGTTTTTCCACGGTGCTTCCGGCGTGGCTGGGGCTGGATACGCTGGATTTGTTGAAACACCGGGAAATTCCCTCTTCCGGAAAGGTGAAGATTACGCGCGGCAGGGTGTATTCCCGGATGTGGAAGGCGTTTCTGTTTTCCTGGAAGGAAGCCTTGTAGTCCGGGCGGCCTGCACGTCAGGGGGCCGCAGGTGCGGATGTGGAGGAAGGCGTGGGGGAAGATGTGGAAGAAGGAGTTTCCGACGGTTTGTCCGCAGCCGTTTTTCCGTCTTTTGCCGTGGTTTCCGGTTCCTTGTCGGAAGCGGAGGGAGAGGGAGAAGAGGGAGGCGGCTTGGGAGCAAGCAGGTCTTCCCACTGGTGGAGTTTGAAGGCGTCTCCCATGCCGCCTATGTCGTTGAGCAGTTCCCGGCATTTCGCCGTGAGTTTTTCATAGTCGGGCGGCCCGGCTTCCGGCTCCGCGGTGCCGGGGAAGATCAGGTAGCTCACCACCAGATCGGAGACGGGGCGGCTGTAAGGTCCGGATTTGGGGTTGATTTCCCGGCTCAGGCGCAGGGAGCCTTCCCCCGTCTTGTACCGGGGGCCGGCGTCCCCCACCAGGGCCGGGTATAATTTGCCGTCCACAATGACGACGGCGTAATCGCCGAATTGCGGGGAGAACGGGGAAGACTGGTTGACGACGCCCAGAGGGACTACGATGAAGGGATCGTATTCCGAGATCAGGAAGCTGTACCTTTTCAGTTCCGCAATGACCCGTTCCGCATGGTCTATTTTGCTGCGCAGGGCGGCTTTTTCCGCGGCGGGGGCCTTGGCCAGGCTTGCCTTGTAGGCAGCCAGCCTCTGCTGCCAGGGCTTGAGCAGGGGATTGGGCTTGTCCGTGCGCTTTTTCCAGCGGTAGGAGGTGCTGGGCTGGTAGAAGGAACTTTTCAGGATTTTGTCCGGCATGGTGGACAGCCGGTCACCGTCCGACCCGTCGGAAACGACGTCCATTTCACTTTGAAGCCACAGCAGTTTTCTACGGGTTTCCGGGTGGGTTATTTCCAGGATGGTTTCCGTATCATAGAAGTTGTGGCGGTCAAGCAGCTTGGTCAGGGAGGCCAGGTTTTTGCGGATTTCCGTTTGTTTGCGGGCGTAGATCTGCCCGTAGTAGGGAGAGATGCGAGCGTGACTGAACAGGGTGGACAGATCCGGGAGGATGGCCTCCAGTTTGGGGTTGAGCTTCAGGATATCTTCCTTTTTCGTCAGGGCTTGGGGCTGTTTGACGTTCAGGGTGAGCGTCATCTGGTAATTGCTTTTGATTTCCTTGTCGCTGGAAGCCAGCGTGCCGGGCAGGAAGTTGGCCTGGGTTTTCAAGTTCAGGCCACGGGCCAGCTCGTAAATGTTCGTGAGCGCTCCTGTGGACGGCCTGGTGGGCAGAACTGGTGGAAACGGCGGATACTGCACGGGGGGCAGGGCGATGGTGCGCTCCGGCGTCCAGGGAGACAGCAGGCGCGCATCTTCCGTGGCCGTGCCGGGGCGTCCGGCAGTATCCGGGGCGGCCGTTTGCGTCTGGTCCGGCTGTTCCGGGGGCAGGGAAGTGTGGGGCGGGTAGGCGTCCGGGGCATCCGTCGCCGGTTCCGGCTCTCCTTTCAGGGCGCGGATAATCTGGGCCGGATACGGCGTGAAGAGGGAAGCCGCCATGGCGGCCAGGCAGGCGCAGACCGTAAGCTTGAACCAGGTGATGCGGGTGATTCCGCGGCGGTGGGGTTTCATGGCGCGGGAGGGAGGGTTTCGGTTGGAGACGGCTGGACTTTCCGGGGGCGTTTGCCCATGAAGAAGCGGATCAGCCCCAGGGGAGCCGCATTCAGCAGCAGGGCCGCCAAACGTATTTTCACGCCGGGGAAGACTCTGGCGCGTCCGCGGGACAGGGCGTGCAGGCTGTCTTTCACGACGGTTTCCGTGGGGGTGTCAAAGGCGTTTCTGCCCGGCATCATGTTGCCGGTGAAGCCGGGGCGGCGCGCCGCTTTCCCGAATCCCGTGGAGACGGGGCCGGGACAAACGGCCAGGACTCGTATGCCGTGTTCCTTCAGTTCCAACCGCAGGGCTTCCGACAGGCTGGAAACGTATGCCTTGGTGGCCGCATAAACGGCAAAGTCCGGGATGGGGAGCAGAGCCGCCAGGGAGCTGATGTTGATGATGTCCCCGCCGTTTTTTTTCAATCCCGGTATCATGGCGTGGCACAGGCGCGTGAGGCTTTCCACGTTCAGGCGCAGCAGGGTGCGAATTCTGTCCCAGGAGCCTTCCGAGAATTCTCCGTAGTCTCCTGCTCCGGCGTTGTTGATCAGAAGGGTTTTTGCCGCAGGCAGTTCCAGAAGGCGGCCAGCCAGGTCGCCCAAGGCGGATTCGTCCGCCAGGTCGCAGGGAAGGGCGGCGGCGTTCAGTCCGGGATGTTTTTCTTCCAGCCCGGCGGCAAGTTGTTGAAGCGCCTCTTCATTCCGGGCGATGAGAATCAGTTCACCGGTGCAGGAGGCCAGCATCTGGGCAAAAGCCTTCCCGAATCCGGACGATGCGCCCGTGATGATAATTCTTTCGTACTGGAAGCGTTGGTTCTGCATGAGGGAGCCGGGTAGCCCGTATCATGGTCAATACGCAGCAGGACCGCAATGAAAAAGGGGGCCGCGGGACGCAAAAAATTGAGGGAATTGTTTTTCCGCCTTTCCGTGAAGGCGGCAGGGTATCGTGAGTTTCCGGTTTTGTTTTATCGTTCTGTACCGTTGCTGGAATTGGGGCGCCTTTTCCTGCATGCAGAGGGCTGTGGGGGATAATATTAAAGCAGAGAGGCAGGGTACCATTCCCGGTACACGGTGTCTCCGGCAGGCTATGCCGATTTTTTCTGTGGGGATTTTCCGGAAAAATCGCCGTATCATTCTCTGTCCCGAACGGAAAACTCCGTACCTCGTATAAGGAGATACGGAGTTTTTGTTTCTCGGAAAATGGGATGAACCAGAGTCAGTTTCTGCGGCGGCGCAGAAGCAGGGCGGAAAGCCCCAGAAGGCTCAGGGATGCCGTAGCCGGTTCCGGAACGGAGGTTAGCGCCAGAGTGTTGATGCTGCCGCTACCGCCCTCGGAGAGGATGTCAAGCCGGGTATTGTCGGCCGTCACGTCAAACGTGTAAGTCATCAGCACCCAGTCTCCGGTATGTGTATTGGCTGTGACGGTGGAGCCGTTCAGCGTGGCGCCGGAACCAGTGGAATAATCGTCAAGAATGGCCGAAATGTTGGCTATGCCATCGCCGCTGAGGCTGAAGGAAGAAGTATTGCCTGCCCCGTAATCGTTTCCGCGGCCTACCAGCATTGTCAGCGTGTAGGTACCTGCGGACAGATTGTTCAGGGACATGGTGAAGTTGCCATTGGCAGAACCGGCAGTGTTGACAACGCCCCCCATGGGATTGCCTATGGACATGTCCTGGCCAAAGACATCATAGAACTTGTTGTCATGGCCCGCCAGGGCGGATTCTTTTGCGGTAACGTCCGTCAGCACGCCACCTGATCCACAGCAAACACCGCCGGTCGTGACGGTGATGGCGGTAGTTTCCCCTCCGGTGGTTGACAATGCTCCGGAAGTGTAGGAATTTGAGCTTCCTGTTGAAATTTTATTTACTTTTTGCCCGGTTTCTCCGCGGTAGGTTCCGTTCACAACGGAGGTGTCATTGCCTGAATTGATGCCGAACGATATCAGGACTGTAGATGCTTCCGCAACGGCAGTTGCCGCAGCCATGGCAGTCAAAATAAATAATGTCTTCTTCACAGTATGCAGGGGATAATCAATGAAAAACAACAAATAAGCTACTTGCTGTACATCCCTATAACGAATTTGGAATCCGGCAGGTTTTCTTTGGAGAGGCAATCCAGTTTCTCCCGGCTGATCCAGTATTCCATATCCTGGTGAAGCAACGAAATCATTTTCTTCTGCCGATAAGCACAATCTTCTGGAAATAGGTCATTAGCATCACTTGTGAAAACCGCGGTGATAAAAAAAGGAAGAGGGATTTCCCTTCTCCATGCTTCAGGAATAACTCTATTTGTGGAAGCCGGGAAACATGCACTCCCCCGCCTGCGAGGCTCGCAGAAGCGGCAGAAATCTATTCAATAGCCTTCCCCTTAAAATTGTAGATTGACTTCGGATTCCAAATTCGCGCCAACTTTTTTCTTCAGCCCAACTTTTTTATTTTCAATATATAATTCAAAATATCACAAAAAATCCTCCATGAAACATGGAGGATTGAAGGAGAAAATTGGCGAATGACCGTTCTTAAAAGGCGGCTTCAATGGCGGTGATCGTGAACACCTTCTTTTTGTCGCCGTCCATGGGAACGATTTTAACCTGATCGCCCACTTTCTTGCCGGTCAGTTCCTTGCCAACCTGGGAAAGGTAGGAGACGATGTGTTTTTCCGGGTTTGTGTCCCACGCTCCCAGAATGGTGTATATCACGAGGTCTCCGCCGCCGAGTGGCTGGAGCGTCACTTTTGTTCCCATGGCCGCCCTGGAGGTGTCCGTTACGGTAAAGTCCGTGCCGCGGGCCAGGGACAGCGCATGTTCCAGCTCCGCGCGGCGGCGGTTGAGGACTTTTTCCACTTCCTTGGCGTCCTGGTAGCCGCCGTTTTCACGAAGGTCGCCTTCCGCACGGGAAATTTTCTTGTTGTGCAGGTTTTCCGGAATTTTCACATTCACCAGTTCTTCCAGTTCCTTCTTGCGCGCTTCCAGGCTTTCCCAGGAGACGAAGATCGGTTCCGGTTTGTCGGAGGTGTCCACCATTGCATCCAGTACGATGGAGTGAAGGTCCGGGAACACGCTGATCACACGGGCCATCAGTGCGCCGCGGTCCTGTTCGGAGAAGGCAGATGTGTTGTACAGCATTTTGGCGAACTGGCGCACTTCCGCCACGTCCTGCTTCCTGATCATTTCCTGAATCATGTTTTTGTCTTCCATGAACAGGTTTTTCAGACGCAACATGCGGTTGGGGCCGCCATCCATGTGGTCCTGCTCAATCAGGGAGAGCATGGCAATGCCTACCGGAAGGCCGAAGAGGGGTTTGGAGGCATCATTGCGCTGGCGGCAAATCCAGATGAGGGATTCCGCGGGAAGGGTCTGCCGCAGCAGGGAATGCTTCAAGTGCTTGATGAAAGTTTTTTCCTGTCCCTGTTCAATGAGGAATTTGGCGATTTCCCCCACGGCGCGGGCTCCGCTGGCGTCAAATAGTTCCAAGGCCTTTTCCGTCCATGAGTCGCCAAAGATTTCCGGAAGCACGGCATACACGCGCTTTTGGCGCACCGCGGGCATGGAATTGAGCACTTCCGCGAAGCGCTCCACGTCTTCAATGCCGGTTTCCACAAGGGAGCGAAGGGAGCAGGCAGTTTCCGCCGCTTCCGCGTTCTTGACGGCGGCGATCAGGTCGTCCCGCAGAATGGCCAGTTCCAGCACCTGCTGGAGGGCCAGGCTGCCGCCGTTGCATACGTCGGCGTTTACGGCCTGGATCAGGGTATTCACCGCATCCGGTTCGGAGACCACGTTTTCCATTTTGACGCTATCCAGCACGCGCACTTTCGCTTTCAGGTCGGCGGCCTTGCCGTAATCTTCCAGGGCGGCTTGGGCGCGGGAAAGCGTGTTGGTGCGCAGGGTGATGCGTTCCCCCTTGCGGGTCGGCATCATGAACTGCACGTTGGTGCGCAGCATGGCGCGCACCTTGTCCCACCAGTTTTTCCATTTGTCTTCCGCAATAACGGTGCCTTTCAGGGCGGCTTCCAGCTTTTCCGGGGTGAGGGAATTGCCGTAGCCCTTCAGCGTCAGGCGCACCAGTTCCACGGGATCGTCTGCTGCCAGGGAGATCAGGAATTCCGGGTCTTCATAGCGCTTGGCCAGGAAGTGGTCGTCACCGATGAATTCCAGAATGCGGGGAGCAAACTCCAGCGCGATTTCATGTTCCGGATTTTCTTCAAAATCAATGACCAGCTTTTTGGCCGGCAGGTTCCAGGAAATGACTTTTCCGGCTCCCCAGGTAGAGTGGAAGCAGTAATGGCCAGGTGAGATACAATCAAGTTTTTCAGCGAGAGCAGGGGTAATTCTCCCCAGAGACAACAATTTCTCCAAGTCGGCGTGCATACTGAAGCACATGATACGCCAGCCCCTACGGGTATCAAGACTAATATTCCCGGTGTATGCACAGAAGAGAGTGAACCGGCTGAATACGCGCGCCAGTGCGGAATCAATTCCACAGAAAACGGTTATTCCAACTGTTCCAGATGCCGCTTGCCCTGGGACATTCAGCCGCTCTGTCCCGGGCTGTTTTTCCCTGCAGGACGGCGCGCGTCTCAAAAATCCCCTGCAGATAGTCTTCGTCGATGAACAGGAGATCCGCCGTGTACCACAGTTCCATCAATTCGACTACAGTTTTCAAGTCCGCATCGGCAGAAGACATGATTCTTTCCGTTCCGTCAGCCCCGCGCACGATGCAGAAGGGAGCGAAGTACATCCCGTTCGTTTCCTCCACCTCGTTGTTGTTTCCTTTTCCGCCGGCCATTTTCCCTTTGGCAATGTCCGTAAGCGTTTCTTCCAGCAAACGGCTCAAGTCCCTTCCCAGGGAGATCCATTCCCGCCTTACTCTGGGTTCGCCATATCCTGCAGGCTCCCGAATGCCGTCGTAGGGGAACAATGCCCTTTCCGGGACTTGATTGTAAAACCACTCGTCATAAATGTCCAGGGGGGTATTGATCAGGGTTTCCGCACGTCCCATGAGTGTTCCGTCCAGGTAAAGACCGCTGATTCCCCTGCTTCCCACCCAGCATGCTCCCGGTTTTCCCTGAGTTCCGTTCGGGAATAAATCCCTCCAAAGCGGATTCCGGTCCAGAGGCTTCAAAAAACGCTCCCGGAATCCCCGTACATATTCTTCTTTCGTACGATGGGCAGGAGAATCGGCCTCCGGTTCTTTTTCCTTTTCCTCTTTCGCCTGCTCTTTCAAAGAGGCCTCTTTCTCCTTCCGTATTTTTTCTTCTGCACGTTCCTTTTCCATTTGATCATCAAGCCGTCGATAGAAGTCTTTCACCCAGGATTCGGAAACCATGGGGGGCGGGGCTTCTCCCAAATCCGAGGCATGGCACCGGATTTTGGCGCATTGATTCATAAGCCATTGCTCCGTTTCCGCATTCCAATCCTCCATCATGGCCATGTCCACGATTCCAAAAGCCAGCTCCCTCATCGCGGGCCTCAGCATTCCTTCTCCTTCACACAGGTCTTCCCCTACCGGACCGGAAGCTCCGCGGAAATAGAAATAATCCCCGTCAAGCCTGGTTAAAAGCTGCCTGTACATGTCCATGGCGAAAGTTTTCCGTTCAACCGCCTCATCCCAGGTTTTCCGCAAAGCATCTGCCAAGGCCGGATTCAAGGTTATTTTCCCTCTTTTGACGTACAGATGCCGGTAGAGAAACGGGTTGATCATGGATTCCATCCATCGGGCCGCGAACATGCGCCATTCCCCGTATTGGGGCAATTTGGAAAGCAAGCCCTTCCTTTCGGAAGAGGTGCTGAATATATCTTCCTCCCTTCCGCCTGTCATGCCGTCCCACCCTTCCAGCATGTTCCCCAGAATTGGAAATTGCAGGCACATCAGCAGAACGGCGCAGCGGTCCGCTCCCTGGCTTTGCAAGTCCACAATGGGCGTTTGGGAGAGCATTTGCACACTGGAGGGCCCGACTGCCCTGGCCCAGATCAAATCGTTTCCCTCCAGATAAAAACCAAATTCGCGATTAAACGAGGGAAGATAGATACACGCATAGGAAAATGAAGGATTGTCCGGAAACAGGACTGTCCAATAGTAGGAATCATGAGATTCCGCTGCAAAATACTGGGCGGGACTCCGCAGGACGACATAGGTTTCATCTTCGGGTTCCTCCCCCAGTCCGAAAAATGGAATCGCCAATACCAGCCAGGCGCATGCAAATATCCTGAACATCAATAGGCTTCCTAACAAGAAGAAAAGAGCGCGTCAAGATGATTAAGAATAGTCAAGCCATGTTGCGGCGCCCCGGTGATTCATAGGTTCATGAGCTGTTTTCAAACCTTATTGGGAAAGGTTCCGCGTCTGTACCTGTCGTTCATTCCCGGGAGTTCCGTGTTTTCCGGTTTTCCACCCTGCAGTTGTCTTGCGGCAGGCTGTTTTCAAATGACTTTCTTCAAATGACTTCCCGCTGCGCCCGTCCGCATTTTTGCGCGGCCTTTTCCCGGCCGGGCCGGAGGGGTGTTCTTCAGCCAGTTGCGGCTTGACCCTGCGTACCGTCTGGCGTAACATCCCCGCACGCATTCAACCCCGCGTAAAACGTATCATGGAACCTATCTACGAAGGCAAGGCCAAAAGACTTTATATGACCGATACTCCCAATGTCCTCCGCATGGAGTACAAGGATGACGCCACTGCCGGAAACGGCGCCAAGAAAGCCCAGTTCGAGAACAAGGGCAAGCTGAACAAGGCCATCACCCTGCTCATTTACAGAATGCTTGAGGAAAAGGGTGTGAAGACTCATCTGGTCGCTGACGTGGACGACATCAACATCGACGTCAAGAAGGTTTCCATTCTTCCGCTGGAAGTGATCGTGCGCAACATTGCCGCCGGTTCCTTCAGCCGCCGCATGGGTGTCAAGGAAGGCACCCCCTTCAAGAAGCCCATCGTGGAGTTTTCCTACAAGGACGACGATCTGGGAGACCCCTTCATCAATGACGATTATGCCCGGGAACTGGGCGCCGCCACGGAAGAGGAGTGCGCCTTCCTCAAGAAGCAGGCGCTGATCGTGAACGACGTGCTGATCGACTTTTTCAAGCAGGTAGGCCTGACGCTGGTGGATTACAAGATTGAGTTCGGCCGCCTGGCGGAAGATCCCTCCCAGATCGTGCTGGCGGACGAGATTTCCCCGGACACCTGCCGCCTGTGGGACATCAAGACCGGCGAGAAGATGGACAAGGACCGCTTCCGCCAGGACCTGGGCAATGTGATGGAAGCGTATGAGGAAGTCCTTTCCCGCCTCCAGCACAAGGCCTGATCCGCAAGCCTTTCCCCATGGGAGCCGGCCGGCCAGCCGGCCCCCATTTTTCATTTTACCACATTTCTGAGCCATATGACCCTCCATTTTGAAGTTATCAGCCGATTCCAGGCCGCAGCCAATGCAGACGCCCTGCTTTACACCCCTCTGAATGCCGGCCTCACCTTCCGCCGCAGCCGCGTGTACACGGTGGAAATCACCGGAGACGAGCAGAAAGCCCGCGACTACCTCCTGAGCGTGCTGGTTGACCCTATTGCCCAGGAATGCAGCGAGCAGGACGCCCCCATTCTGACGGGAGCCCTTTTCACCATCGACTACGGCATGAAGGCCGGGGCCCTGGATCTGGAGAAGGAGGCCATCCTGCAGAATTACCGTGGCCGCAAGAATATGGGCTTTACCCTGGACGGGCTGAAGATCACGCAGCGCGTGTACGTTTTCGGCCAGGGGGACCGGGAGAGCCTTTCCAAACGCTTCGCCAAGGACGTTTGCAATCCCGCCATCCACAACTGGACCATCGCCTGATTTTTCTCCCTCACGCCTACTTTTTCCCAGCAATATGTCCGCCAAAACCTACCGCACCGTTCCCGTGAGAGACCTGAGCAGCGACGAGCTGCTCGAGCTCAGCAAGCAGCAGAAGCTTTCCCTGTCCCGCGAGGACATGGAAGTCGTCCAGCAGATTTTCCGCGAAGTGGACCGCGACCCCACCGACGTGGAACTGGAAGTGATTGCCCAGACCTGGTCGGAACACTGCAAGCACCGCATTTTCTCCGCCTCCATCAGCCACAGCGTAAACGGAGGCGCGCCGGAAACCGTGGACAGCCTGTTCAAGACTTACATCAAGAAGCCTTCCGAGAAGATCATGGAACGCAAGCCGGGCTTCGTGCTCAGCGCGTTTGATGACAACGCCGGCTTCATCGCCCTGGATGACAAGCTGGCCGTCTGCCTGAAGGCGGAGACGCACAACCACCCCTCCGCCATTGAACCCTATGCAGGGGCCAATACCGGCCTGGGCGGCGTCATCCGCGACATTCTGGGCGCAGGGAAGGGGGCCAAGCCCATTGCCTCCCTGGATGTGTTCTGCTTCGGCGCTCCGGACACGGACCCCGCCTCCATCACCGCCCCGGACGTCATTCATCCGCTGGGCATCATGCGCGGCGTGGTGCGCGGCGTGCGCGATTACGGCAACCGCATGGGCATTCCGACGGTGAACGGGGCTATCCAGTTCGACCCCACTTACATTTACAATCCGCTCGTGTTCTGCGGAACCGCCGGCGTCATTCCCCGCGGGGACATCCTCAAGGAAATGCGCCCCGGCCTGAAGGTGATCGTCATCGGCGGCCGGACTGGGCGCGACGGCCTGAAGGGTGCCACCTTTTCTTCCGCCGCGCTGGATGAGGCCTCCCATGAGGAGGATTTCACCGCCGTGCAGATCGGCAACCCGATTGAAGAGAAGAAGACGCTGGATTTCATTCTGGAAGCGCGCGAACGCGGCCTGATCGTGTTCATCACGGACTGCGGCGCGGGCGGTTTTTCCTCCGCCGCCGGGGAAATGCTTTCCGTCACGGGCGGAGAGATTTTCCTGGACAACGCCCCCCTGAAGGAGCCGGGCCTGATTTCCTGGGAGATTTTCCTTTCCGAGTCCCAGGAACGCATGGTGATGGCCGTGGAGGAAAAAGACCTGCCGGAACTCCAGAAGCTGGCGGATACTTTCCAGACGGAGCTGACCGTCCTGGGCCATTCGGACAATACGGGCATCCTCAAGGTCTGGCACAAGGGGGAACTGGTGTGCTGCCTGGACAATTCCAAGCTGCATGAAGCCCCAGTCAAGAAGCTTTCTTCCGTGTTCACCAGCGGGCAGGGACTCACCGGGCAGCCGATGCCGGACGAGGACCTCGGCAAGTCCCTGGAAACCGTCATGAGCGATTTCGCCATCGTTTCCCGCGAACCCATCATCCGGGAATACGACCATGAAGTGCAGGGCAACACGATTCTGAAGCCCCTCGCGGGCGCCACGGCGGACGCACCGCAGGACGGTTCCGTGGTGGACATCGACGGCTCGGACAAGTGCATGGCCATGGCCTGCGCCATTCTTCCGGAATGGGGCAAGACGGATCCTTACGCCATGGGTACCGGCACCGTGGACGAGTGTGTGCGCCAGCTTATCCTGGTAGGCTCCAACCCGGACAAGATCGGCCTGCTGGACAATTTCTGCATGGGCAATCCGGAAGATCCGGAGGAGCTCGGCCGCCTGGTGGAGTGCGTAAAAGCCATCGCCAGGGCCGCGGACGCCTACAACGCCCCGTTCATTTCCGGCAAGGATTCCTTCTACAATTATTTTGAGACGGAAGACGGCCCCATCAACGTGCCCGTCACGTTCCTCTGTTCCGGTTTCGGCGTGGTGGAAAGCCCGGACCACGCCATCGGCTCCTCCATGCGCCGGGACGACAGCCTGCTGTACCTCATCGGCAATACGGAAGATGAAATGGGCGGCTCCGTCTTTGCACGCACGCACGGCGTGAACGACTGCAAGGTGCCGCAGACGGACTGCGCGAAGAATATGGAGCTGTACAAGGCGTACTACAATGCCCTGACTTCCGGCCTGGTTCTTTCCGCCCACGACGTTTCCGAAGGCGGCCTGGCTGTCACGGCGGCTGAAATGGCCTTTTCCGGCAAGGGCGGCGTCCAGCTTGACCTGACGAAGGTTCCTACCGTGAACGGCTGGAAGTCCCCGGCCATTCCCCTGTTCAGTGAAAGCACGGGCCGCATCCTGGTGGAGGTGGACCCCGAGTTCGCCGCGGATTTTGAGGCGGTCATGGAGGGCTTCCCCTGTGCCTGCATCGGGCGCGCAACTCCGGAAAAACGCCTTGCAGTCACCTGTTGCGGCGGGGAAAAGGTTCTGGACTGCGAACTTGCCAGACTCAAGAAACTCTGGAAGGACGGACTCACCCCCTACTATTGATTTCAACAGTCCCGCATTCAACCTACAACGATTTGACACTTACTCACATGCCTCACGCACTTTTACTCAAATACCCCGGCACCAACTGCGATGTGGAAACGGAACGCGCCCTGCGCACGGTCGGCTTTTCCACCCAGGTCCAGCCCATCGCCACCGCCGCGCCGGAACACGTGGCCAAGTCCCAGCTTGTCGTCATCAGCGGCGGTTTCAGCTACGGGGATTACGTTACCAGCGGACGCCTGGCGCAGCTGGAAACGGAACGTTTCCTGGGAGACGCCCTGCACAGGCACCACGCCGGCGGGGGCCTTATCCTGGGCATCTGCAACGGGTTCCAGATTCTGACCAAGCTCGGCATCCTTCCTTCCTCCAGCCTGATTGACAACAAGAGCGAACGCTTTGAATGCCTGTGGGCCAAGCTGGTGAAGGTGGCAAAGGATTCCCCGTTCCTGCAGGGGCTTCCGGACGAGTTTGAATTGCCCTCCGCCCACGCGGAAGGCCGCCTGGTCACCAGGCCCGGAGATGCGGAAAAGTATCTGGCCGCCGGGTATGTGGCCCTGCAGTATGCGGACAACCGCGACGGCTGCGCCTGCAGCATTGCCGGTCTCCAGGACGCCACCGGCCGCGCCATGGGCCTGATGCCCCACCCGGAACGCTTCCTGCTTCCCCGCCACCATTACGACAAGGACTGGGCGGCCCATGAAGACTGGGGCTGGGGTTATTTCCTTTTCAAATCCGCCTTTGACGCCCTGAAATAAGTTCCGGGAGTCTGCAACAACCTAGCACCCTTCCTCCTCAACATGACAGATACGGTATTCATCAGCTCCTCGAACGCCCTAGGTTCTTTCTGGACCTCAAAACGGTATTTCGACTACCTGATTGACGAAACGAATCTGCCGCTCCTGCGCGGCCGGGAATTCGGCCAGGCTGTTCTCATTTGTCCGTCCCTGTGGGAAGGCCGCCGTGCCATCCGAAGGAATGAGGAGGCATTCATTTCCCATGTCCGGCAGTTGATAGACATTCTGCACGAGGTGAAAATCGAACGCCTGACTTACGTCACCAGCATCGATACTCAGCCGGAGACGGGGAATGAAGATTCCCCGCTGGTTCATGAGTTTGAAGATGCCTTCCTCTCAGCCCTGGCGGAATTGAGGGATTACGTCAACCTCAAATTCGGCCGCGTGCTCAACGTGTACCTGCCGGAAGTCACCGGAACGGGTGCGGATATGAGCGTGGCGGATCTGCTGGCAAATGCGCCGGAAGGAAAGGACGAACTGGACGTGGCCCTGCTGGAACGCCACCAGCTCTACCCCATGCGCCGCATCGTAAATGATGTGGAAAAAGCATGGGAATGCGGCCTTTTTGCCGTCAATCTGGTTCCGGAACCCGTCACTGCCTTTGAACTGGCGGAAGCATGCTTTCCTTCCCTCGTGGGGCGCCTTCCGATAGCGAAGGAGGCGGATCCTTACGGAAGCGGCAGAATTTCCGTGCATTCCACGCAGTACCATGATCCGGACACCGGATACATCATGGGGAAGGCTGACGTTCTGGAGGGTATTTCCCGGGGGCTTCAGGCCTGATTTTTGCCCATTTATGAGAGCCCGCGTGCCCTGCCCGGCATGCGGGCTTTTCTGTGTGTACATTCCCCTGCTGAAGATGCAGCATCCATCCTTCTTTCCGGTTGAGCGGCATCCGGAACGGTGCTATAAACGGGGATATGAAGATCAGCGACGACAGCCTTGAGTTTTTAACGGAACTTCTGGAGACTCCCAGTCCTTCCGGTTTTGAGATAGACGCCCAGCGCATTTGGGCGGATGAGATGCGGAAGTACACGGAGGATGTCCAGTGCGACACTTACGGGAATACGTGGGCCACCTTCCATGCGGACAAGGAGAACGCTCCCACCCTGATGATTGAGGCCCATGCCGATGAGATCGGCTTCATGATCCGCCACATTACGCCGGAGGGCTTCCTGTACGTGGAACGCGTGGGCGGAACGGATACGGCCATCGCGCGCGGGCGCCGCGTGCGCTTCCTGGGCAGCCAGGGGGAAGTGATGGGCATTACGGGGAATACGGCCATCCACCTGCGCGAAGGTGGGGAGAAGGAGCCCAAGATCTGGGAAATTTACATTGACGTGGGCGCTTCCTCCGACAAGGAGGTGGCCGACCTGGGGCTGCGCGTGGGGCACGTGGGCGTTTATTGCGACGGCCCCATGCTGATGAATGAGAACAAGCTGGTTTGCCGCGCGCTGGACAACCGCCTCAGCGGCTTCGTTCTTTCGGAGATAGCCAAACGCCTGTGCAAGCAGAAGAAGCCCCTGGCCTGGAACGTGGCGCTGGTCAATGCCGTCCAGGAGGAAGTGGGCTGCATCGGCGCCGGGATGATCACTTACCGCATTCAGCCGGATGCCGCCATCTGCATAGACGTGACGCACGCTACGGATTCTCCCGGCCTGGACAAGGGGAAGTTTGGGGATATCAAGCTGGGGAAGGGCCCCGCCGTCATTCACGGAACCGCCAACCATCCCAACCTGGTGGCCCGCCTGGAAATTGTGGCGGACAAGAACAAGATCAATCTCCAGCATGAAGCCGCGGGCCGCCGCACCGGCACGGATACGGACAGCATTTACGTTTCCCGCAACGGGGTGGCGTCCGCGCTGGTTTCCCTGCCGCTGCGCTACATGCATTCCCCGGTGGAAACCGCCGCCCTCAGCGATGTGGAAGATACCATCAAGCTGCTGGTGGAGCTGATCAAGTCCCTGAAGCCCGGCGATTCCTTCGGGCACAAGCTGTAAGCGGCACAAGGCTTTTCATGCGGCGCATTTCCGCCTTCCGTGAAAGTGTTTCTCCGTTGCGGTTCCGGCCACGGAAGGCTGGAGCTTTTCAAAGCGGGGCGGCGAGACGGAACCGTTGCGAATGGCGCGGGAGGCTGCCTTGTTTGCTCGCATGGGCCGGATGGATGAAGAGAAGGCTGCCCTGCATCGGCAGGACAGCCTTTGACAATTGCATTCGGAAGCAATTCCGTCCGTCTTATCTGGCAAGCACGTTTTGAATGGCGTTGACGACGTTGTCCACGTTCATGCCGAGTTCGTCCAGGACCTGATTGCCCGGGGCGGAGAAGCCGAAGCGGTTGATGCCCACGGCTTCACCCTGGCAGCCCAGGTATTTCCACCACAGTCCCGTTACGCCGGCTTCCACGGAGACCCTCTTCATGCAGGAGGGGGGCAACACGCTTTCCCGGTATTCGGCAGGCTGGGCATCAAAGCGGAAGAAGCTGGGCATGGAGACCACGCGGATTCCGCTGCCGAGGCGTTCCGCGGCCTTCAGGGCCAGTTCCAGTTCGGAACCGGACGCAAGGATGACGGCTTCCAGCTTGTCCTGTTCCCGGCGGGCTACGTAGCCGCCTTTCAGCACGCCCTGGCGGCGCGTTTCCACGGGGATGTCGTTTAACGTGGCCACTTTCTGGCGGGTAAGGATCAGGGCGGTGGGGCCGTCGGCCCTTTGCAGGGCGGCCATCCAGGCTCCGGCCGTTTCTTCCGGATCCGCCGGGCGAATGACGTCCAGATTGGGGATCACGCGCAGGCCGGAGACGGTTTCCACCGGCTGGTGGGTGGGGCCGTCTTCACCCACGGCCACGGAGTCGTGCGTCAGGATGTAGGTGACGGGCAGTCCGCTCAGGGCGGCCACGCGGATAGCGGCGCGCATGTAGTCCACGAATACGCAGAAGGTGGCGGCGCTCACGCGGAACAGGCCGTCGTACGCGATGCCGTTGCAGATGGAGGCCATGGCGTGTTCCCGGATGCCGAACCAGAAGTTGCGGCCTTCCGGATTTTCCGCGGAGAAGTCTCCGCCGCCGTTGAGGTAGTTTTTATTGGAGCTGTACAGGTCCGCGCTGGTAGTCAGGAACCAGGGGTCGGCCTTCGCGATGGCGTTGATGGCCACGGAGCCGGAGGAACGGGTGGCGTCGCTGTAGTCCGGGGAGAAGGCGGGGATGTCCTTGTCGGAAACGGAGGGGTCCACGCCCCTGGCGCAGGCGTCCATTCCGGCGTCCAGTTCCGCGGCAAGTTCCGGGAAGGATTGGCGCCATTCCCGGTACATGGCGTTCCAGGCGGAGAAGGCGGCTTCCCGCCGGGCCTTGAGGTCGTTGAAGTAGGCGCGGACGTCTTCGGAAACATAGTAGCGTTCCCCGGCGGGGATGCCCCAGTTGGCATGCGCTTCTTCCAGAAGCCTGGCCCCGCCTTCGCCGTGGCCCTTGGTGGTGCCTTCAATGCCGGGGATGCCCTTGCCGATGACGGTTTTGGCGACGATGAGCTGGGGTTTGCCATTTTTGGCCGCTTTGGCGGCTTCCACCGCTTCCGCAACGGCTTTCAAGTCGTGCCCGTCAATTTGGCGCACCTCCCAGCCCAGGGCTTCATACACCGCGCGCGGGTCGGCAAGCTGGGTGCGTTCCGCGGGGGCATCCAGCGTGATGTCGTTGGAGTCATAGATGAGGATGAGGTTGTCCAGCTTCAGCACGGCGGCCAGGGCGAGCGCTTCGCGGGCCACCCCTTCCTGCAGGCAGCCGTCTCCCGCCAGGCAGAAGATGTTCTGGGTGAAGATGTCCATGCCGGGCTTGTTGAACCGCGCGGCGGCGCGCCTGGCGGAGAGGGCGAATCCGACGGCGTTCGCAATACCCTGGCCGAGCGGTCCCGTGGTGCATTCCACGCCTTCGGTATCCCGAAATTCCGGGTGGCCGGGCGTAATGGAGCCCTTGTGACGGAAGTTTTTGAGGTCCTCAACGCCGACGTTGAATCCTGACAGGTGCAGCCAGCCGTAAAGGAACATGGAGCCGTGGCCCGCGGAGAGAATGAACCGGTCGCGGTTGAGCCAGCGGGGCTGGGACGGGCAGACGTTGAGCAGATCACCGAACAGGACGGCCCCGATTTCGGCGCACCCCAGGGGAAGGCCCAGGTGGCCGGATGCGCAGTCGTGAACGGCATCCATGGCAAGGCCCCGCGCCTGGTTGGCGGCTTTTTGGAGAAGGTCAAGATTCATGCCAGGGCAATATGACGAGAACCGCCCTGCATGGAAAGTCTAAAATGCGTCTCCGGCAAGGGTTTCCGGATGATCCGGCAGCCCGGAAAAAGGGAAATTGGGGACTGTGGTTTTTTCTTTCCAGTTTCCCGGGGATTCGGTCATTGACATGGTTTGGAAATTTGTTTTAATTATTCTAAATAAAAAATATTGCATGAGTGATTCGAAAAATTTAACTACCGAAGCCGGAGCTCCTGTTCCGGACAACCAGAACGTTTTAACGGCCGGTCCGCGCGGCCCCATGCTGCTGCAGGACGTCTGGTTTCTGGAGAAGCTGGCCCATTTCGACCGCGAGGTGATTCCGGAGAGGCGCATGCACGCCAAAGGTTCCGGAGCTTTCGGCACCTTTACCGTGACGCATGATATCACCCGGTACACGAAGGCGGCCCTGTTTTCAGAGGTGGACAAGAAGACCGATCTCCTGGTCCGCTTTTCCACGGTAGCGGGGGAACGGGGCGCGGCGGATGCGGAACGAGATATCCGCGGTTTTGCCATCAAGTTTTATACGGAGGAGGGCAACTGGGACCTGGTAGGAAACAATACGCCCGTGTTTTTCCTGAGGGACCCGCTCAAGTTTCCGGACTTGAACCACGCCATCAAGCGCGATCCGCGCACCAATTTGCGGAGCGCCCGGAACAACTGGGATTTCTGGTCCTCCCTTCCGGAGGCTTTCCACCAGGTGACCGTGGTTATGAGCGACCGCGGCATTCCAGCTTCCTACCGGCACATGCACGGTTTCGGCAGCCATGCGTTCAGCATGTTGAACGCGGATAACGAGAGATTCTGGGTGAAGTTCCACCTGAAGACCCAGCAGGGCATCAGGAACCTCACGGATGAAGAGGCGGAGGCTATTGTCGCGAAGGATCGTGAAAGCCACCAGCGCGATTTGTATGAAAGCATTGAAAAGGGGGATTTCCCGCGTTGGACGATGTACATTCAGGTCATGACCCAGGAGCAGGCAAAGGCGTGTTCCTTCAATCCGTTTGACCTGACCAAGGTATGGCCGCATGGAGATTATCCGCTCATGGAAGTGGGCGTGCTGGAGCTCAACAGGAATCCGGACAATTATTTCGCCCAGATCGAACAGGCGGCGTTCAATCCGGCCAATATTGTGCCCGGCATCGGCTTTTCTCCGGACAAAATGCTTCAGGGTCGTCTGTTTTCTTATGGTGATGCGCAGCGTTACAGGCTGGGCGTGAATCATAACCAGATTCCCGTGAACGCACCCCGGTGCCCATTCCATAGCTACCACCGTGACGGCATGATGCGTGTGGACGACAACGCAGGCGGTACGCTGGGTTATGAACCGAACAGCTACGGAGAGTGGAAGCAGCAACCGGAGTTCCGGGAGCCGCCGCTTGAGTTGGACGGAGCGGCCTGGCACTGGGATTTCCATGAAGACGACCACGATTATTATTCCCAGCCGCGCGCCCTGTTCCGCCTGATGACGCCGGAACAGAGGGAAGCTTTGTACGGCAATACCGCGCGGGCCATGGGTGATGCGCCGGATTTCATCAAGCAGCGCCATATTGACCACTGCATGGAGTGCGATCCCGAGTACGGGGAGGGCGTCGCCAGGGCCCTGGGCATGTTCAAGGGGTAGTCGGTTGGCCTTTTCCGGGCGGAAGTTCCTCAGATGCGGAGCTTCCGCCCGGTTTTTGGTATTGGGGCGCCGGATCCGGCAATGCCGGGAGGATGTTGACGGGGTGTTCCGGACGCTGGATGTGCATTTCCTTCCGCGGTTCCGGTTGATAGGGGACCAGCGTGATTCTGCTCTGCGTAAGCCCCGCCAGATGGCTGAACCTGTCCCGGACAAAGCTCATGAAGGCTTGTGGAGGAATGCAGATGTTCACGCATTTTTTCTTTTTCCCTTCTTCAGGCTTCAGGACATCGTACATTTCCTGTTCCGTGCCCTTTGGATAAAAACGGCCGGCCTTCCACGTTCCACTGAGGAACGAAATGACCGGAAAGAGGGTGTACCCGGTATTTTCCTGCATTCCGCAGGGACCGTCCTGATCCTGCCACGGAGCAGGAAAAACCGGGCTGGCAGGTAATTCCAATAAAAGCTTTCTTCCTGGAATTGGGGCCGCATCCGGAAGGCGGGGGCATCGCGATGCCGGCCCATGAATAGTGTAATGCCGTTATCCAACTGGCTGTACATGCCGTTCCAGACAACGGTCAGGGAGTCAACTCTTTCCTGTTTGCCGTGGCCTGACGGGGCGGTGCCCTCCTCCGCGAAGACGGGGGAGAGTCCGGCTATGCCCAGGCACAGGAGAAGAAGGACGAATCTGATCATATGGTCACTATGGAGCGGCATGTGTCACGGGTCAATGAAAGTCCGTTTTCAAAAGGCGTTGTTACTTAAAAGTTATTTTAAATTGTCCTGCGTGTTCTGGTGAAAGGATGCTGCCGCTTCCCTGGAGTCCGGATGCGGAGAAGGGGCGCGGTTTTCCTCTTTTGCCGCAGCGTATCATTTGGAGGGAGAGACGATCCGGGGGGAGTTTTTTTCTTCTTTTCTCGGGAAGACCGTCTGGTGTACAGTGGCGGCAGACGCATGAAGATCGTAGTGAAGGTAGGAACGGGCGTGCTGACCCGTGAGAACGGAACGCTGGACGGCTCTTCCATCGTGCATTTGGTGAGCGCCCTGGCGGATTTGATGCAGCAGGGCCACCAGGTGGTGCTGGTGAGTTCCGGCGCGGTCGGGGCGGGGGTTTCCGTACTGGGGCTTCCGTCCTATCCGCAGGAGCTGTCCCTCAAGCAGGCCTGCGCCGCGGTGGGGCAGACGCGGCTGATGCAGACGTATGAGAATCTTTTCAACCATTTTGACGTGGATGTTGCCCAGCTTTTGCTGACGGCGGACGATTTAAAGAGCCGCCGCCACCATGTTCAGGCCACGGTGATGCGCCTGTTTGAGCACGGAGGGATTATTCCCATCGTGAACGAGAATGACACCGTGTCTGTGGAGGAATTGAAGTTCGGGGACAACGATATTCTTTCCGTACACATTGTCCGCATGCTGGAAGCGGACGCCCTGTTCATCCTGACGAGCGTGGACGGCCTGTATCCGCCGGGGGAAAGCCGGGAGGCCATCATCCACAGGGTGGAGGATGTGGATGCCGTTCTGGCGTTTGCGGAGGAGGACCGGGGCCGTTTTTCCATGGGCGGCATGAGCGCCAAGCTCCAGGCCATTCGGGAAGCTGTGAATGCCGGGGTAGGCACCTACATGATGAATGGCCGTCATCCGGAACGCATCGGGTTGCTGTTGGAAGGCGGCAGGGAGGGCGCAGGAACGTTTTTTGCACCTGCCAGGAAGGGATGAAGTGATGAATATGGAGAATCCTCTTGAAGCCTTGGGACGCGCGGCAGTGGCCGCTTCCCGTGAAATGGCAGCCCTGAGTCCGCAGGAGAAGACGGCTGCCCTGCTCCTGATGGCCGCAGGCGTCCGGGGAGCCGCGGAGAGAATTATCCGGGAGAATTCCCTGGATATGGAAGAGGCGGGAAAGAACGGGCGGAATGCCGCGTTTCTGGACAGGCTGCTGCTGACTCCGGAGCGCGTGGAACATATGGCGCGCGGCATGGAGCAGGTAGCGGCCCTTCCCGATCCGGTGGGCGAGTGCATCCGGGAATGGACGCGCCCCAATGGACTGCATATTCGCCAGGTGCGCGTTCCTCTGGGGGCCATCGGGTTTATTTACGAGAGCAGGGGCTCCGTCACCTGTGATGCCGCCTCCCTGTGCCTGAAATCCGGGAATGCCGTTATTCTGCGCGGCGGCAGCGAGTCTCTGCGGACCAACAGGGTTCTTGTGGCAGTGCTGCGGAAAGCCCTTGCGGAGTCTGCCGTTCCGGCGGACGCCCTCCAACTTCTTGATTCGGGTAGCCGGGAGGAGGTGAAGCAGTTGTGCGAGCTGGATTCCTGCCTGAACGTGATTATTCCCAGGGGAGGGAAGGGGCTGATACGCACCGTAATGGAGTATGCCAGGGTTCCGGTGCTGAAGCATCTGGACGGCATTTGCCATGTGTATGTGGACGCCGCCGCGGATTTGAAGATGGCCCTCAATATTTTGGACGATGCCAAGACCCAGCGGCCGGGAGTCTGCAACGCGGCAGAAACCCTGCTGGTGGACGCTGCCGTGGCGGAACGGTTCCTCCCGATGGTGGCGGAGCGCATGCGCCAGCGTGGTGTGGAGTGCCGCGTGTGTGGGCGGAGCATGCCGTTTTTCGGGCCGGAAGCCGTTCCCGCGTCAGAGGAGGACTGGTCCACGGAGTATGAAGACCTCATCCTGTCCGTGAAGGTGGCAGACGGCGTCCGGGAGGCCGTGGAGCATATCAATCGCTACGGTTCCCACCACAGCGATTCCATTGTGACGGAGGACGGGAAGGCCCGCGATTATTTCATGAGCCGCGTGGACAGCGCGTGCGTGTACCACAATTGTTCCACGAGGTTCAGCGACGGGGAAGAGTTTGGATTCGGCGCGGAAATAGGCATCGGCACGGACAAGTTTCATGCCCGGGGGCCGATGGCCCTGCGGGAGCTGACCTCCTACAAATACGTGATTGAAGGCACCGGGCAGGTGAAGGACCCTTCCCGGATGCCGGATGAAGTCCGCTCCGGCCCGGAGAAGATTTCCTGATGCAGAGGGGGGCACCGCAGCAAGACTGCGATGCCCCCGGTTGCAATTACACCCCGAAGATTTTTAAATTAGAAGGTCAGTCTGTAACCGATGCTTCCGTTGAGGCTGTTGGCACGGCTGCGCAAGTCGGCGTTGACATCCGCAAAGAGCGAGCCGGTGTAACCCACCGGAATGGTGAGGCCGGCTCCTATCTGCACGCCGGTGGAGCCTTCCCTGGCCCCGTTCACACGGAAGCCGGCTCCCGGCGCGCCGACGGGCGCCAGCGCGGCGGTGGTTTTCCGGTCGCCCAGGTTCTGGACAACCTGCACCCGCAGTTCGCCCATAGAGGCTCTTCCCATCAGACTTTCCGAGAGTTCCCCGCGGAGCCTGGCGCCCAGCCCCACCGTGCCGTAGGTGGAGTCCATGTCCTCCACGCTCATGCCCAGGCCTCCGGTTTCCGTAAAGCCGTCCATCCGGCTCTTGTAGATGGAGCCATTCACCAGGGGCTGGAAGACGGAAGTCCTGTTTTCGTTCAGGTACAGGTCATACGTGCCTTCATAGAACGCGCCCCAGCTGCTGCCGCTGGTACTGCCGTGCATGGAGTACATGTCGGTTCCCGCCACGCCCGCCGTGCGGTTGAGGGTGGCGTCATTCCATCCGTAGGTGAGAATGAGGTTGTGGGCCCAGCGGCCGGATTGGAGGCGCAAGAACAGGTTGCCGTAGTAGGAGTCCAGGTTTCCGTTGGCCCTGTAGGCGTCCAGATCCCCGTAGCTGGCGGAGAAGGCCGCGCCCCACACGAAGCTGTCGCTGCACGTGACGTCAAAGCCGAAGGTGCCCCCCCAGGTGTTGAGCTTGTAGCCTGATTCGTCCATTCGGTCATCCAGCTTGCGGTAGCCGCCCTCCCCTTCAATCCAGGTGTTGAAGCGGGGAAGGTCGTCGTTGACGTATTGCAGGGAGGCTCCCATGTGCGTGATTCTGTTTCTCAGGTGCAGCACCTGGTCCTTCAGGGCTCCCTTCTGGGCGGAGTGCAGAGCGGTAATCCCGCTGCCCGCATAGGAGGAGAGGGCGGACTGGATGGTTCCCGTGTCACCGGCGGCCTGGGCGTTTCCCACGGCATTGAGGAATTCCATCATGGCGGGGCTGATGTCCTGCGGGGCGGAGGTGACGGCCCACAGGCTGTCCACGGCGGTTTTCTGGTTGTCCGTGGAGGCGTAGCCCTTCAGCGGGCTGTCCCCCAGTTTGGTGAATTGGACCTGGAAGAGCTTGCCGTCGCCGGAGAGCACTTTGCCGATGTCATAGACGAGGTTGGCAAAGCCGGCATAGGTCAGGTTCACCATGTCCGCCGTCCAGCTGGCCCCGTCCGCCGTGACCAGGCCGTTTTCCGCATAGAGGGCGTTGATGGTGAATTGAGGCAGGATAGCCCAGTCCCCCGCGGAGCCGAGGCCGTAAATGTTGACGTTGATGGACGGGGAGGTTCCGTTGATGCGGATGGAGCCGTTTTCCGCCTGGATGGCCGCCCAGCGGGCATCGGCGCTGTGCGAGACGGTTTCCGTGTTGACGGTGAGGTCCAGCGATGCGCCGGAGGCCAGGTCCGCCGCCACGCCGCCGTTGCTGCCGGTCAGCACGAGCCGGACCGCCCTCTGGCTGGGGTTGCCGCCCAGGTAGAGTTTGCCGTTGGAGGCCATGGAGAGCGTGTTGGCCGTGGTGTTGTTCATCAGGGAGAGGTCCGCCGTGGCGTCCAGTCCGGAGGCGTCCCGGGTGTTGCTGCCTATGGAGATGTCCCTGTAGGCGATGGCGCCCTCCGACGCCAGATCCTTGTCTCCCAGTACGAGGTGGCCGCCCACTTGGGTATGGCTGACGTCCACATTGCCGTTCCCGGAGGAGAGGATGATCTGCGTGCCTTCCCCACGGTGGGCGATGGCGCCCGTACCGGTGATGTTTCCCTTGAAGGAGTAGGTTTTCCCGTCGTTGGAGGCCAGTTCCAGACGTCCGTTTGCCCCCAGGTGGAGCGTGCCGTTTTCCTGCTCCTGGTGCAGGCCTTCCAGGGCGATCGTGGAGCCGTCCTGCAGGCGCAGGCCGCCGCCGCCCAGATGGAGCAGCACGTTTTCTCCCAGATTGCTGCCCGTGCCTAGAACCAGATTGCAGTTGTCCAGCTTCAGGGTGCCTGTCCCGGAGATGGCCGCGTTGAGCGTCAGGTCCGAAAGCGTGTCCCTGGCGATGGTGAGCAGGGCCCCCCCGGCCAGGGTGATGGAGCCCGAGCCCGTCAGGTCCGCGGCGGCCAGGGAGGCTGAGTTGAGCGTCAGAGCGGCATCCTGCTCCACGTTCAGGGCGCCGGAGATGATGGAGCTTTCCTTTGTGTTCTGGAGCACGAGTTCCCCCTGCTGCACGTTCAGAGCGGAGGCGGTGATTCTGCCGTCAATGGTCAGCCTCCGTTCTCCGTCCTTGACCAGTTGGGCGCTTCCCAGAATGGAGCCTGCGTAAGCGGTGTTGCCGGGTTTGTCCGGGTCTGCGGAGGTTTCATTGAGCAGCGTGATGATTACATCATGGTCCGTGCCCGTGTTGAGAAGGGCAGCGGCTTCCGTGCCGGCCAGGTAGCGGATGGTGGTTGCCTTGTCCTGGGGAGCAGTCCCCTGGGACAAGTCAATGTTGAGCGTTCCGTTGTTGGTGACGCTGGGCGTTGCTCCCAGGGTGGCGGCGGAGGTGACGTTTTTGACGGTGTTGCTGTCAATGACCATGGCGTCCAGCTGACCAAAGGAGATGATCACCCGGCCGCCTTCCGTCCGGGTAATGTCCCAGGCCATGCCGTTGTATTCGCTCAGCGTGATGTTGTTGGGGTCTGCATGAAGAGCGGCGTTGGTGATGTGGAAGGCATAGTCTCCGGGAGCGGTGAGCCGGGCCACGGCATCCGCCGTCAGCGTCAGGGTGAGTTCTCCCAGCGTGAGGCTGGAACCGTCCGCGTTATTGAATTGGATGATTCCCGTGCCCTCCGCGCCCATGTTGGCGGCGGAAAGCCTCAATTGGGTGTCCGAGCCGGAGAGGTCCGCATGGCCCGTCAGGCCGGAGATGGTGCCGGTGCCGCTGCCCATGTTGATGGAGCCCAGCTTGCCGCCCTCCAGCCCGCCCAGGCTGATGTTTCCGGTGATGCCGGAGACGGAGACGCTGCCGGCTCCCAGACCTGCCGTGTTGGCCAGAGCGCCCTCGCAGATGGATATGTTTCCGGAGACGGCCTGTCCGGCCAGGTCCAGCGTGCCTCCTTCCACCCGGTAGGTGCCGGCCCCGGTGTCTGCGGATTTGAGGGTCAGGTTGTGCGAGGTGCGAATCGTGCCGTTGTTGGTAATCTCCAGCGTAGCCCCCTGGTCCTGGTTGAACCGGAGGGTGGAGCCTGCATCCACCGTCAGGGAGGCGACCGTATCGCCCAGCGCCTTGTCCAGAGCGAGATCCGAGTTGCCGGTGACCTGCACCTTGTCAAAGTTCTGGAGCGTTCCCAGGAAGCCGGCGGTGTAGTGGTCAAAGACGAGCTTCTTTTCCCCGTTCACCGTCCCGCCACCCTTGCCGTCAATCGTGCCGGCGTATTTGTCAAATTTGTGTTCGGATCCGTCTCCGGCAGTGGCGGCAATGTCCTTCAGGGTGATGGTGGTGCCTCCGTTGATGGTGCCGCTGGTTTTGTTGCCGCCGCACAGGAGCGTCCACGCCCAGTTGTCTCCGTCAGCCTTGCCCAGAATGGCGTTCGTGCCCGTGATGGTCAGGCTGGTTCCCTGGGCAATCGTTCCCTGCGTCTTGTTCCCGGCATAAATTTCATTCATGAACGTGCCGCCGTTGATGTAAAGGGAGGTGGAGCCGGAGATGGTTTTGCTCCCCGTGTAAACCCCGCCGAAGATGCGGTGGGAGAAAATGCCGTCATTGAACACCATGGTAATGTCTCCGTTCACGGCGGTGGCATAGGCTCCCGCTACGGAGGTGCGGTCCGCCTCCCCGGCAGTGAAGGAGGTATCAAAGTTTCCGGTGGAAGAGGAGAATTCCAGGTAAATGTCCCCGTGGACGGTTCCGGCGTTAACCGTGCCGAAGACGGTCGATTTGCCGATGGAACCTTCCGCAAAGCGCAAGTTGATGTCCCCGTACAGGTCGTCTGACGTGTGGCCGCCTATCCAGCCGTTATCGCTTATGACGCCTTCCCCCAGCGTTACCCACAGGTCCTGGCGGTTTTCCGCAGTACCGTACGCGCCGCTGTTGGCATGAATGAGTCTGGTACTTCCCGTTCCCGTAATGACGGCAATGTTGGAGTTGGCGCTGTTGCGGACATTGTACGTGTTGTCGGCTCCCGCCGGCGCTACGGCTGTGGCGCCGGTGTCCGTGGTCCATTCAATCATGCCCGGTTTCAGGGCGGAGGCTCCCCCATGAGCCAGGTAAATGGCTTCCGGCCCGGTAATGCCGCTGGAGGAGGGAGCGTAGGAGAGAGAGCCGTCCAATGCCAGATTGGACAGGATGGCATCCAGCGTGCCGGAATAGCTGAAGGTGAGGCCGGAGGAGCTGCCCCCTGCCGCCGTCTGCGCTTCCCCGATCAGGACGTCTCCCAGCCAGACGTAGTAGCCCGCGCTGAGTCCGTGAGCGTTGTCCCCCGCTACGTAGGCTACGCGGATGGAGTCCGCGTTGGCGGACATGTCCTTGGAGTACAGGATGGTGCTGCCCCACTGGATGTACGCTTCATTGACGTTCAGCGTTCCGTTGCCCAGATTCAGGGAAAAGTTGTTTGTGGTGTCCCAGCCGCCTGTGGCACCGTTGCCCAGGCGCAGGGTGAAATCCACCGTGTAGCCTTTGTCCTGCCCCTGGGAGGCACCCCAGTTGTAGGTCAGGGTGCTGCTGCCGGACTTGTTGAAGTTGATCGTGTTATTAGAGATGGTGACGTTATTGGCAGTAAAGCCCTTGGCCGTCAGCTCCTGCTGGGTGATAGCCGGCGTCTGGCCAAAGTTGACGCCCAGCTCGTGGGCGGCTTTCCTTTCCTGTCCGGCTGACCGTCCCGCGTAGCCCATGCCTTTGGCCAGGTTTCCCGCCATCAGCAAATCGCCCTGGGCGTTTGGATGCAGGCCGTCCCCCGCGGGATTGTTGAACATGGACCTGACTCCGTAGAAGGGGGTGGATGAGGCCACGTCAATGATGCCCTGGTTGGCGTCAATGACCGTAACGCCGTCCTTGTCCCGGCCCCAGTTTTTAAGGGATTCATTGTAGTCGGCCACGGCCTGGTGGGTCGCATTGGAATTGCCATTGGAGTGCTGGGTCCAGCACGGGATGGAAAGGACGATGATTTCCGCGTTGCTATTGGCGGTTTTCATGGCTCCCACTATGGAATCCATGTCTCCAAGCAGGTTTTGTGTGACGGTGGAGAGGCGGTCGTTGAGCGTGCCGTTGTTGCCGTCGGAAAGAAGATCGTTGGTGCCGGCCAGGATGAAGAAGGTGCCTGGGGCGGCGGTGCCGGTGAACGTTTGTCCGGTGTAAGTACCTCCTTTTGTTTTTTCCGTGCTAAGGCCCAGCCAGTTGTTAATGTTGGAACCGTTGAAGCGTCCGTAATTGGCACCATCTGCGCGTCCTGCGATTTCATAGGCGCGGGCGCTTGCCTGGGAGGAATGGGCGTTGTTGAATACGCGGCCGCCGTAGGAGATACCCGCCGCCACGCCGCCGGAGTAGTTGCCGGTGTTGATGCCCGCCGCACTGTAGGAAATGCCGTTGTCCGCGAAGATTTTGTGCAGAGCCCAGCGGTAGGAGCCGCTGTTGATGCCGTGTGTGATGGAGTCCCCCACATACATGACGTTGCCGAGGCTGCCGTCAGATACGGAAGCAGAGGTGATGAAGGGGCAGAAAATGCAGGAAGCCAGAAGCGCGGCTTTCAGGGAAAGGGGTAATCTTGGATGCATATTTTATGAATATGCGAATTACGAATCCGGCCTCAATCCAAAATTCTTACGTTCAAAGTATTACAAATTTTAATATATTGAAATGAAGGATGTTGCGTTACGGCTGGTCTTTTTTTGAGTCATATATCTCTCTCCTCCATTATCAAGGAACAGGGGCACTTTCGCGTTGGTTCGGAGAGATGCTGCGAATTCGTAATCCGTTAGCCGTCAGTCGCAAAGACACTGGTTCATTTCCAGCGCGGGATTATCCGGAACGGAGTCATTGACAATGACGGCCGGAACGCCTGCCACGGTGGTGTGCGGCGGGACATCTTCCAGCACGACGGAGCAGGCCGCGATTTTTGCGCATTGGCCGATGGTGACACGGCCCAGAATTTTTGCTCCGGCGCCGATCAAAACGCCGGATTCCACGATGGGGTGGCGGTCCCCTTCCTCTTTCCCGGTGCCTCCCAGCGTGACTTCATGCAGGATGGAGACGTTGTCGCGGATGATGGCGGTTTCCCCCACCACGAAGCTGGTGGCGTGGTCCAGCAGGATGCCGCACCCGATGGAGGCGGCGGGGTGGATGTCCACGGCAAATACTTCGCTGGCAAGGCTTTGGAATTGCAGGGCCATGATCGTGCGGCCGTGTTTCCACAGCCAGTGGGAAATGCGGTAGGTGGTGATGGCGTGGAACCCCTTGTAGAACAGCAGGGGTTCCAGCGGGGTGCGGCAGGCCGGATCACGGTCCACGATGGCGATCAGATCGTGGGCGATCTGGCTCAGAATGCTTTCTTCATCCGCCAGGGCTTCCCTGATGAGGGGCTCGATCAGTTCCCGCGGCATGTCCCGGCGGGAGAGCTTGCGGGCCAGCCGTGCGGAGATGGAGGTGGCCAGGGAGTTGCGGGAGAGGCAGACGTCGTCCAGAATGCCGCGCATGGCGGGTTCCTCGTCCGCCGCTTCCCGGGCGCATTCCTCCACCCATTCCCAGACGCCGTTGATAACGCATAGGCAGTTGGTGCATTGCCGGAGTTTGGTTCTTTTCAGGCTGGTCATGAGCGGGCGGGGATGGAAGGCAAAAAAGGAAGGGCCTCCCGCAAATGGGCGGCCTCTCCCTTATGAGTACCAGAGTGCGGCGGCGTTGAGAACAGGAAAGTATGTCCTATGCTTCCCGGAGGGGACATGCCCGTCAGCCGAAGATGGCGTGCACGATGTTCATGAACCACGCGTCTATGGACCAGGGTCCGGGTCCGGTCAGCAGAAGAGCCAGTGCCGCTCCGGCGTAAAGAACATGGAATTCAATTCCTTCCCCAGCCTTTTTGCCGGACCAGTTGGCAAAGTAGCCGTTTTTGAGGTGCTTGGTCATGGCAACGATCATCATGATCATGACTCCCAGCGCCGCTACCCGTGTGAACAGCCCCAGGACCAGGCAGATGGGGGCGCAGAATTCCGTGAGCATGGCCACCTTGGTGAGGAACGGCGGAATGCCCATTTTTTCCGTAAATGTCCGGTAGGTTCCGTCCCATCCCGCGCCGCCGAACCAGCCCAGCACTTTCTGGGCGCCGTGGGGCCACAGGATCAGGGCCAGGGTGAGGCGGAGGACCAGCAGGCCCCAGCCTGCCGCGGCGATGGTGATGGAATCAATGCTGTTCATGAAAGGGGAATGATTCAGTAAAGACCCTTTTGTTGTTTTAGGCGTTCATTTCCAGAAATGAAAAAGGCCGGAAGGAATGGAATTCCTCCCGGCTCTTGAAACCGTCAAGGGACGTCTATTTGGGGATGGAGTGGTACAATTGCTCCAGGGAAAGGACGCAGTATGCCGTGACCAGGACGGGGTCCGCCTCCCACCAGCGGTTGTTGGTGTTCACCCAGGAGCCGTCGCTTTTCTGGATGGAGATGAGCTTGTTGGCCAGTTCGTCGCGCCAGTCCACCTTGCGGCCGTCTTCCAGGGTCAGGTAGTCGATGCCCAGGGCGCTGAGGGCCTTGGACATGGCCTGGTAGTAGTAGTAAAGGCCCTGGACGCCCATGCCGGGGTTTTCATCCAGGTTGTAGCTGTTTTCCAGCCATTTGAGGGCCAGCTTGACACGGGGATCGTTTTTGTCCACGTTGGCGTAGATAAGGGACTGCATGCCCGCATAGGTCATGCTGCCGTAGGCCTTGGGCGGTTCCGCCTTGTCAAAGGCGGCGCTTTTCGCATCCTTGGCGCTTGCTACGCCGGGGCGGTACACGAAGCCGCCGAGCTGGGATTTGTCATCCGATACCCAGGGTTCCTTGTTGACGGCGGGGTTTTGCTGGCAGCGGTTGATGAATTCCGTGGCCGCGTTCCAGTCCAGGTCGGGCTGTTCGCCGTATTTGCCGTCCTTGGCGAGTTTCTGGGAGTAGTAGATGGCTTCCAGGGCCAGGGAGGTGTTGGAGAGGTCCGCAATGGGGGGAGCCTTTTTGTCCCCGTAGCCGATGCCGCCGTTGTAGGGGTTGTCCGGAGCGAAGTGGTTCTGCTGCTTGATGAGGTAGGCGCGCGCCTTGAGGATGGCGGGGGCGTATTCCTCCTTGTTGGCGGCCAGCAGGGCCATCATGCACACGGCCGTGTTGTAGGAGGACATGCCGCGGTTGAAGATGGAGCCGTCCTCTTTCTGGGATTTCAGGATGAAGTCGTATCCCTTCCGGATGTATTCTGGGAGGGGCTTGCCCTGGTTTTCCGGATCGCGCATATAGGCGGTGACCGCCAGGGCCGTCAGGGCCGGGTAGGAGGGCTGGGCCCAGTAGCCTTCCGGATTCTGTTTGTTTTTCAGGTATTCATTCCCTTTTTCAATGGCGCGCAGGATTTCCTGCTTGATGGAGGCGTATTTGGCGGAGGCCGCTTCTCCCGGAACTGCCGTGAGAGTGGTTTGCCCCAATGCCGCCGTGCCCAGCGCGGCGGCCAGAGTTAATGAAAGTACGGATTTAAACATGATGGTTATTGTTTGGGTTGGACCGTTTTTTGAGAGATGGTGACGGTGACGTTGGTGCCGACGGGCAGGTTTTTCCGGGGATTGACGATCCAGCCCGTGTCATTGACGCCGTCGTGGAAGTCTCCGATGTAGTTGATGGGGGAGGTGCGGCTGGCAAAGATGGAGATGATTTCCCCGCTCAGGCTGGCCTGGTAGGCCCCTTCGTAGAAGAAGGAGTTGGTGTAGAGCCAGTCCTTGGGATCAATCCCCTTGCGGGTTTGGGAGTTGACGACGAAGTCGGAAAAGTCGCTTTTCTGTTCCTTGCCGTCCTGCGTGTAGGTCATGACAATCTGGACATAGGCGTCCGCATAGTCCGCCGGTTTGGGCTCCGTGAAAGGAAGCCATTCAAAGTTTTCATCCCGGACCGGGAAGAATTTTTCAAAACGGTGAAATTTGAGAAGGGTCATGCCCAGACTGATGTGCAGGGGGTCCGCCTCGGACACCAGCAGCGATTCATGAAGCTTGCCGTTGGGCATGCAGCAGACGTATTCCAGAATGCCCTCTTTCATGTTGACCTGGGCATTGAAGCTGACGGTGCGCTCCTTGTGGTTGACGATGACGTTACCTATCTTGATGCGGTGGTCGTCCAGCGGTTCGAATTTGGGTACCGTCTTGCCGTCCGGCAGGGGGACTTCCGGGGAGGTTTCCTCCTGTTTCTGCTGTGCCGGGGTTTCCTGGGCAACGGAGATGTCCTGGGCATGGGAGAAGCCCCAGGCGCAGGTGATGAGGGGTATAAGGAATTTGAGAGACATGCCGATTTTTTTTAGATTGGAGAAGGAACGGGTTCCGTTCAATGAAAAAGGCATCCGTGATGGATTTGTTACTTTTCTACCACGGATGCCGGAGAGTGTCGGACGGATGCGGAGGTTAGACCAGCTTCATCCGTGCCAGGTCCTGGAGGTCGATGATGCCGACGGGCGCCATGTCCTTGTTGAGTACCACCAGGTCGTCAATGTGGCGGTTGCTGACGGCTTTCACGGCTTCCGCCGCCAGGTCGTCTTCCATCACGTAGATGGGGTTGCGGGTCATGAGGCCGCCGACGGGCTGCTGGCCGATGAGAGGGTTGGCGCCGTAGGCCCTGACGAAGTCGCCGTGGGTGAAGATGCCGGCCAGTTTGCCGTCCGCCGTGAGCAGGATGCAGGCTCCCGTGTGGGCGGTGGTCATTGCTTTCAGGCAGTCGTTGACGGTGGCCGTTTCCGGAAGAATGGCCATTTCATCCCCCTGGCGCATGATGTCGCTCACCCTGGTAAGGAGGGCGCGGCCCAGGGAGCCGCCCGGGTGGCGTTTGGCAAAGTCTCTTGCGGTGAAGTGGCGCGCTTCCACCAGGGCCATGGCGAGGGCGTCCCCCATGACGAGCATGGCCGTGGTGCTGGACGTGGGGGCCAGGTTCAGCGGGCAGGCCTCGCGGGAAACTCCCGTGTCCAGGACGACGTCCGAGTATTTGGCCAGAGAAGAATGGATGTTCCCCGTCATGGAGATGACGGGAAGTTCAAAGCGCTTGATGAAGGGAAGGAGGGTCAGGAGTTCCGTGGTTTCCCCGGAGAAGGACATGGCGATGCAGACGTCTCCGTCCTGGACGATGCCCAGGTCCCCGTGCAGGGCGTTCAGGGAGTCCAGCATGACGGTGGGCGTGCCCGTGGAGTTCAGGGTGGCTACGATTTTGGCCCCGACGTTGCCGGATTTTCCGACGCCGGCGATGACGATCTTGTTGCCGCGGTCCAGGGCCAGGGACATGAGGTCCACGGCCTTGTTGAAGTTTTCATCCAGCCGGGACAGGACGCCACGCAGTTCTTCAATCTCCATTTCAAAAACGGATCTGGCGCGTGTTAAATGGTTCATATCTGGCGGGAATGATGCCAGAGGCCCCTTCTTCCGTCAATTTTTCATTGCGGCTCCTCCTCCCCTCCGTTCCTGCATTTGCAGGTGGGGCTGGGATGCAGGGGAATGACCGTGAATCGCATGCGCAGGGTGTCCGCGGAGAGCAGCCCTCCCCTGAGCGGAGAGGGGATGCCGGCAAGGGCTTTCAGGGCTTCCAGCGCCTGGATGCACCCGATGATTCCCGCATGCGCGCCCAGGATGCCCGCCGCGGAGGCGGTGTCTTCCTCCTGCATGGGCGTTTCCTCCGGAAAGAGGCAGCGGTAGCAGGCCGTGCCTTCGTGGGGGGCGAACACGGTCGCCTGGCCGATGAAGCCTTTCACGGCGCCGTGCACCAGCGGGATGCGGAGGGCGGCGCAGGCATCCGCCAGGGCAAAGCGTGCCGCGTAGTTGTCTGAAGCGTCCACGGCCAAGTCGCATTTTTCCAGCAGGGCCAGGGCATTGTCCGGCGTGAGGCGTTCCGTGGCCGTGGTGATTTCCACGGCGGGGTTCAGGGCTTTCAGGCGGCAGGACGCGCTGTCCGTCTTGGCGGTTCCGGCGGAGTCCGTGGCGTGCAGGATCTGGCGCTGGAGATTGGAGAGGGTGACCTCGTCCGGATCAATGAGGGTGAGCCTGCCCACTCCGGCGGCGGCAAGGTAAAGGGCCGCGGGGGAACCAAGCCCCCCGAGGCCCACCAGGGCGATGTGCGCCCGTTTGAGTTTTTGCTGCCCTTCCTCGCCCAGTTCCGGCAGGGAAAGATGCCTTGCGTAGCGTTCCGTTTCTTCCTGGGTGAGGGGCATGAATGATTAAAGTGATTCGCGGAGACGGCCGGAGCGGCCGCTGAAGGCGTACAGGAGCAGCGTCCATCCGGAGAAGATGAGTTCCACTGCAACCAGCGTGCCGATGAACCAGGCGGAGGATTCCGGCCAGCCGAAGATGACCATGAGACCAAGAATCAGCGTAATGATTACATTGAACAGGCGCCATCCGCTGGCAGGAAGGGAGCGGGTCTGGAGCCATAAGGCGCCCTGGAAGACGGCTGCGATGACCAGGCCCCATCCGATGATGAGCGTGGTGATGGCCAGGGAGATGTTCGGGTCACGGAACAGGAACCAGCCGACGATGGCGTACAGGATGGCCATTACCAGGTTCCACCCTCTGGAGGCCGGAACGGTAAATACCTGCACCAGCCGGATGACGGCCAGTACCATCAGCATGATGCCGATGACCCAGATGAAGCTGGCTCCTACGAGCCAAGGGGACGCCAGAGCAATAAATCCAAGAAATAGCTCAATGACGCCAAGGATGCCCATCCACCATGAACCGCCGGACACCGAGGTGCTGTTGACTTGAGGTTGAGTTGTCATATGGCGGTATGACCGGACCCGCGCAGGAAACGTTGAAGAATGACGATTTTATTTAGCGGCGCCCGGTACGGCGGGTGCGCTTTTAGGGACCATGGTCTTTAATAATTCCGGGGTGACGTTGATCAGCGAAGGCCCGTTTCTTGGGAGTTCCTTGGGCGGAACGAAGTAGGAGAAGGCGCGTGCGGGGAGGTGGCCTGGAATTTCCGGCATGATGTACACTTCCACCAGCACGGCTCCTTTTTCGCCGCTGGGGCTGTCTGCAAAGTTCAGCGTGATGGAGTTGCCCCCGTCTCTGAGGCCTCCGGAGATGACTTCCGCCTGCCTGGTGTTGTCAAATTCATGCTGGGAGATGTTGTTGATATTGGCCTTTACGGTGCGGCCGGGGCAGTCCACCAGGATTTTGGCGATGTATTTGGCCGGAGGGCAGAGAGGAGGCACGGGCGGGATTTTTCCAAGAGGCTGGAATCCGTCCTGCTCCATGAGCACGGTGGCGTCTCCGCGCTTCAGGCGGTCCCTGACGGCGGGGAGGCGGGAGAGGTTGAAGAAGCGGGCCTGGTCGTATTTCCATTTGCCGCGTTCATTGGTGAACAGCAGGACCAGAGCATTGGCGTCTGTGGGCTCCTCGCCCAGTCCCAGGTCCACTTTTCCGTAATAGGTGGCCGCCGCCGTAGGGCCGTCCACCACGGAACCCACGTACATGAGCGGAGACAGGGCCGGAGGCGCCATAGGCTGCCTGAACAGGGAGGCGGGGAAAGGGCGCTTTTCGGAAACGGCCAGATTGCGGACTTTTACCTGGCGGTAGGCGGAGGTAGTGGCCCTCCATCCGTCATAGTTGCCGCGGAGCATGTGCAGGCGCCAGGTGTTGTAGGCCACGTCCAGATCGTCCCTCAATTGGGAGTCTCCAGGGCGCGGTGCCGCGGGAGCGGAATTCACGAGGGCTGCGGTGCAGCAGGCAAGGGCAAGGAAGGAGCGGAAGGTCATTACACGATTATTTAGACATCAAACTTGCGCGGAGTGCAACACAATTGCATCATGAAGCCGTTCTCATGGAATTGTTCACGGAAGCCGATCATCTGGCGGAAGCCCGCTACAGGAAACTGTTGCGGGAACAGCCCGGCTTTGCATGGAGGCGCTTTTCCGACGGAGAGGAACTGATGGCCTACGCGTTTTTTCCTCCGGGCCATGAGGCGTCCGCTTCCATCCCCTCCGTCCTGTTTTTTCATGGCGGCATGTGGGTGGGCAAGAGCCTGGGGGATTTTGTGCCGTGGGCCCTTCATCTGGCCCAGCAGGGCATTGCGGGCATTATTCCAATGTTCCGCACGCGCGGCGCGTATGAAGTGGAGCCGCTGGATATTCTGGAAGAAGCGCGCGAGGCCTGGGCCTGGGTGTATGAGAATGCCTCCCTGCTGGGGCTGGACCCGGCCCGCATTACCGTAGCGGGCAGCGACGCCGGTGGGCTGATGGCCCTGCATGCGGCGCTGCCGGACCAGCCCGCCCGCTGGTCCCTTTTCCGTAAAAAAGCTCCTTTGCCGCCCGGACCTGCGGCGGTGGCCCTGTTCCGCGGCGTATGCGACCTTTCTGCGGATTCCGTGTTCAAGCTGACGGACACGATGACTCCGGAACAGAGGGATTCCCTGAATCCGCTGAAGCGTTTGCAAAAGGGGCTTCCCCCCTTGTTCGCCAGTCATGGGGGACGGGACAGGTTGCTGCCGTGGCGGACCAGCGAACGCCTGGCGGAATTGTGGATGAAGAAGAGGAATAAGGCCAGGTTCGAGCTTCTGGACGTGGCCGATCACACGTTTTACCATTTTAATGTGAATGCCGCCTATTTTGAGCAGCTTCTCAACAGTTGGAGCTCTTTCATGGTGGAGCAGGGCCTGTGGGAGTATAACGAGGGGATGGATGCGGGCCTGCTGGGCTGAGCCCGGCGCGTGGAAGGACCGTTTTGCGGGTACGGAGGGCGTTATTTCCTGCCGCCCAGCATGTTTTCCCTGATTTCCTGCATGTCGCGGCGGAATTCGGCCTGCGTCCGGGGCGTGGGAGGCTTGACATCCCATTCCGCCAGTTTTTTACGCACGCGGAGGAGCAGTTCCTGTTCGTCCACGCCGTATTTTTTACACAGGGGGGACAGGGCCAGTTCGGTACCCGTGAAGCGGCCTTTCAGAAAGAACGGCAGGTCATGCCGCCATGCGCGGCGGAAGTCTTCCGGGCATTGTTCCGTATTGATGGGGGAAAAGAGCTCCCGGACCTGGCTTTCTCTGATGCCTCCGGCGTTCATGCAGATGGAGGTTTCCACGTAGGCGAGCGTGAATTCCAGCATGACCCGTTCAATGGATCGGGCGGCTTTTTCCAACTGGGCTGGCGTGAGGCCCATGACCTGGGCCCGCAGAGCCGCCAGCGCCTTCAGGATGTCTTTGGGATTTCCGCAGGTGCGGGGGTCCATGCGGGGGATTTTTTCCTCTTCGTCGTAAAGCGGGATGGGGGGACGGACGCCGGGATCTATTTTGAACAGGCTTCCCTGGAGCCGTTCCCGCAGATCTTTCAGGCTGATGCCGTATTTGCGCAGCACCGGGGCGGCGTAGTTGCGGCCCGGTTTGGCCGCCTGCTTGAGCCAAGCCTCCTGGAAGTCCGCAGGGCAGTCTTGCAAGCCCGCGGCCAGCATGGCCTTACGGAAGTCTTCCGCCTTGGGCGTCTTGTTGACATAGGCGTGAGTCCATTCCAGTTCCAGCATCCAGATGGCGGTCAGGCTCAGGAATTGTTCAATGGCTTTTTTCGGTTCCTGGGCATTTGGCGTCGCCACGGGCTGCGCCGCCGTGTTTCCGGATGCCGCAGGGGGCAGCGAGCACGTCAGCAGGACCACGGAAACCAGCGTGATACGGAGAATGCACATGGGTTTATCATGACAGGCCCGTTTTCCGGTGGCGAGCAAATTCATTCCGCCGTTACCGTGACGTCCAAGGGCCGGGAGGAGACGGGGAATTGAAGTTCATAGAACCCGTTTCCCAGGTTTTTGACGGGCGTGCCGCCTGCCTTGACCGGGCCTTTTCCATGCCAGATGACGACCGGTCCCGATTCCCTGATGCGGAAGCGAAGAGAGGTTTCCGCATATTCCGGGCTGCCTTCGACGGCACAGGGGGAGAGGAATTTGTCCCCTCTGCCAATGACGGCCCAGCCGCCGACAATCGGAGCCAGGATGAACAGGCGGTCCTGGAAGCCCGTGATCTCCACGTCCAGCTCCGGACGGGATGCCGTGAGGGCGCGTCCCCCTTCCGCCGAATAGGCGGCGATGCCTTGCATGGGTGTCCCGTAGTAGTTTAGCGCCTGCTTTCCTTTCAGCAGGGCGGCGGCGTAACGGTAGTCGTTCAGGGAGATTTTTCCGCGGACGGCCGTTTCCGGAGAGGGGTGTTTCAGATTGTACAGGACTACGGCGGCGCTTTGGCCGGGCAGCGGGGCGATAACCCGGTAAAGGCGGTTTTCATTCAGGGCATCCAGAAAGACGGAGTCCGGCAGGGGGACGGCGGGGGCCAGGGGCCGAAGCAGCAGTCCGTCCGACCAGACGAGGGGCATGATGTGTTCCGGGTTGAGCTTGTCCGCCGGGTCCGAGAGATAGACGGGACCGCCGGATACGGCCTTGGAGACGGCCATCAGGCGGGCGCTGGCGGGGTCCGTGGAATGGAACATGTCGTGGTCCGGCCATGCAGTCTGCCCCAGCCATAGCGTGTTGGCGTAGGACTGGAGTAGGTGGGATTTGCCCATGGCCTCGTCTCCCATCTTGTAGTCGATGCTGCACCGGGTGACGGCGCTGTGCCGCGTGTTCTGGATGTTGACGGTTCCCTGGGCCATGCAGTTGATCAGTTCCAGGCCCGTCTGGCGGCATGCCTTTTCCAGCGCCTCGGAGCATTTGGTGTTGTGGTGGACCGGATTGTCCAGGCCGTCCGCCTGTTTCAGGTATTCCGCCTGGACGTCGATCTTCACGAAATCGAATCCGGCATACCTGACTGACTGGAGAAAGGGCTTGTAGAATGCTCCGGCTCCGCCAGGACCGTCGCCGGGCAGGATGCAGCCCTTGGGGGTGGAGACCAGTCCGCGCGCGGCCTGAGGGCCGAGCCGGTGTTCGGGGTGGATGCCCTTCCAAAGGCCATAATAGCAGTGCCACAGGCCCATCCATTTCAGCTTGGCGCTTTTGTGCTTCATGAGGGGTTTCCAGCCCTCCGGGAATTTATCCTGCCGGGGCTGGAAGCTGATCAGCTTGAGCCCTTCCTGGACCTGGAAGCCGTCGTCCACCAGCAGCCACCGGACGGGTACGGGGGATTCCTCCAGATGGCGCGCCGTTTTTTCAAGAAGGGCGGAAGTGATGTTTTTCTTGTATTGTTCCCAACTGCACCAGCCGAGATATTTGAAGGGTTCCGGGTAGGCCTTTTTTTCACGGGGAAGGGTTCTGCCTTTCAAAAAGGGGAGGGACAGGGCTTTTTCCCATACGGCGGAGCAGGTGTTGTAAATATTGCCGTCCACGGCCATGACGGCGAGGACGGACTGGGGTTTGGCGAGGTTTTTCCCCAAGGTGCCGTATTCCACCATGAAGTTTCCCTTTCCGTCAATGTTCAGCCAGGCCAGGGAATCCGGTTCGGCAACGGGCAGTACGGCCATGTACCGGCCGTCCTTGAGATGGAACAGGGCAAACATGGCGTGCACGCCCGGCTTCGCGACGGTGGGGTTCGGCTTGTCGTCCATCAGCTTGCCGGGGTCCGTTTTGCCAAACCAGGGCAGCACGCGGTTGCCGTCGCCGGGCCATCGGCCCCGGTCCGCCGCAAACCAGCAGAAGGATTGGTAGGGCGGTACGGGAAGGGGGAGTGCGGTTTTTCCCGGTACGGGACGCAGCAGGGAGGTTTGCGGCTGGGCAACGGCCGTCCAGGCAGTGAGTGCCATTAGCAATGGCATGATCAGGCGTGCGGATGTCATCATGTTCAGTAGGCTACAGTTTGATAAAAATGCTGCGTTTGTAGAAGAAAAAAAGAATCAGCCATTGCAGCAGGAGCAGGGTGACGGCCAGAAAAACGGGCTGGAAGGGCGGGAACAGGTCTGCCGCCCCGCTGAAGATGCGCTGGTTGAGGGAGGGGATGTTGAGAAGCTGGTAAATCAGGTAGGCCGCCAGCGCGTTCAGGCCGATAATACGCAGGGGGAACGACCATATCCGGAATTTCCAGACGTCTATGACCAGATGGAAAAAAGCCAGCAGTATCAGGGAGACGCCTGCCGCGGCCAGCACGAATGTACCGGTCCACATTTTCTTGATGATGGGGTAGATGCCGTCCAGCCCCCACGCCATTCCGAACAGGCATGTTCCCGCGGCCAGCATCAGCAGGATGCGGCGGATTGGCGGCACGCGCCCGTCCTGCAGGAAGCTTCCGGCCAGCCAGCCTCCCAGGCACAGGGCGGCTGCGGAAATGATGCAGAGGGGGCCTTCCGGATCAAATGTCCCGCCGTGCAGGCTCCCCGGGAGCATGTGCGCGTCCAGCCATGAATTGACGGAGCCGGAAGGAGTGAAGTCCCCTCCGAAGAATTGGAGCAGGGCGACCAGGGCCAGAATGCCGCCTGTCGCGGCGGCTATGGCTTTCCGGCGCCTGAGCAGGAGCACGCAGGTGCCCCCCATGGCGCAGGAAAGGCCGATGAGCCCCAGCACGGACGCATACCTCATGTCTTCCGTCCAGGTAAGGGGGCCGTTGACGAGCATTCCCAGGAGGACCAGGAGAGAGGCCCTCTTCCAGATTTTGAGCAGGCCCGGCCCCGGTCCGGTTTTTTCATCCGCATGCCGTGACAGTGAGAAAGACATGGAAACGCCCGCAATGAAGACGAAGACGGGGAAGACGAGGTCATACAGACGCAGTCCCTGCCAGCCGGCATGAGTCATCTGGATGGCGGCGGTGTTGAGCGGTCCGTTTCCCGGCGCCCTGGAAGCCAGCAGCAGGATAAGCGCGTCCAGTCCCAGGATGACGAGCATGTCCAATCCCCGCAGGGCATCCAGGGATGCCAGTCTTGGGGGGCGTTCGGAGGTGGGAGAGAGATGATTCACGGCAGGCCGGGAGAGAGGTGGAACAGGGATATATACGCGAGAAAGGGCTTTTCTTTATCATTCCGTGAAAACATGCCGGCCGGAAGGGAATCGTGCTTGATTTCCGCAGTTGGAGAGGGTAAGCAAGCCGCATGCCGCGCGCGCCCATTACCCTCCTCCTTTTCCTGTGTGTGTCCGTGCTGCTGGCGGGGTGCTCCTCCTCCACGAAGGCTCCCAACGGCAGGCCGCTGATGAAGGACGGCAGGTATGCCTCTTCCTACAATGCCTTTGTGGCGGACCCGAATTACCGCCATACGCGGGACGTCTGGTATCACGACGCCCGCATCAGCCGGGCCGGGACGAAGAACAGCAAAATTGTCATTCATCTGAAGAACCAGCGCGGCGTGCTGTGGGTCGACGACCAGGTGGCCATGGATTTCCCCGTCTGCACCGGAAGGTCCACCCATGAAACGCCGCGGGGCAGGTTCACCATCATCCAGAAGGATGAGGATTACCGTTCCCGGTCCTACGGCAGTGTGTTTGACGTGAGCGGCAAGTGCGTGAATTCGGACGCGACTTCCTCCTCTCCCGTTCCGCGCGGCGGCAAGTTCATCGGAGCCAAAATGCCGCTGTGGATGCGCATTCACGGAGGAATCGGCCTGCATGTGGGGACCGTGTACCGGGATGCCAATTCCCACGGGTGCATCCGGGTGCCTGTGGAGGCATGCCGCATTTTGTTTGACAAATGCGGCCTGGGAACGGCCGTAGTAGTTCAGGAGTAAGTGCAAGCGCGAATAATCGTTGATTCCTGCCCGTACATTTGGCACACTTCCGCAAGTTCATGAAAATGATGGCTTTGATACGTTCCCTGGTGTTGCTGGCAAGTTTGGGCGCCTTTGCTGCGGACACGGCCTGCGGCCAGGCCGCCCGCAGGGGAAGTTCTTCACGCCGGGCTGCACCCGCGGCAACTCCTGCTCAGGCGCCGGCAGAGGATGACGCCGTAAAAACCGTTGACCTGGGCGACAGGAAAACGTCTGACGGCACCGCTTCCGGAGAGAGGGAGGGGCTGGGCGATGTTCCGGAAATGCCCAGGGAAACGGACAAGGAGCAGAGCGGGCTGGATTCCCTTTCCCTGATTCCTTCCTTGAGCGGAGGCCGCCTGGATGCCGCGCGCGAGGCCCACACCAGCACGCGACCTTCCGCCAGGACGATGGCCCTCCTGATTCCCGCCCCCCGCGGCCCCATTCTGGACCGCCACGGGGAGCCGCTGGCCGTAACGCAGGTGGCCTACCAGCTGGCCTTGAGGTTTGAGATTTTTGAGAATCCGGACAGGTCCCGCGTGGTGGAGTTTGCCCGCAACTGCCTGGAGCAGGCGGAGAAAATAGCCGGAAAGGCATGGACTTTTTCCGATGACCAGTTCTGGAAGCATTATGAACACCGCCGCTGGCTGCCCCTGCCGTTGACCAATGTCATCCGCGCGGAAGATGCGGAGAAGCTGAAGGACAAGGTGAAGAATGTCCGCGGCCTTCAGCTGATGCCCATTTACATCCGGTATTATCCGGAGAAGTCCGTTGCAGGCCATATTGGCGGTTATGTGGGCTCCCGCGGCAAGCTGCCTACGGGGCCTATCAACCACATGGACCCCCTGTTTGAGCAGGTGGAGGGGCGTGCCGGGCTGGAGAAGGAATTCAACAAGGCCCTGACCGGAACGCCGGGCGTATGGCGCCTGATGTTTGACGAGGACGGCAACAAGATTCTGGACGAACTGCAGATACGCCCCAAACCGGGCGGCGCCGTGGTGACCACCCTGAACCTGAAATGGCAGCGGGATGCGGAACGCATTCTTTCCCGTGGCAAGAGACGCGGCGCCATGGTGGTGCTGGACTGCGTGACGGGGGAAATACTGGTGATGGCCTCCACGCCTTCCTATGACCCGAACCTGTTTATCCCGAACATTTCCCAAAAGGATTACGATGCCCTGCGCAATGACCCCGCCGGTCCGCTGGGCGCCCGTGCGTTCCAGGGGCGCTATCCCCCCGCTTCCACGTTCAAGGTGATGACCGTTGCCAGCGCGCTCAAAAACAGGAAAATTACGGAGGATTCCGTGATTGACTGCCCCGCTTCCATCCCGATCGGCAACCACGTGTTCAAGAACTGGAGCAAGGTGCCTCTGGGTCCCGCCAATTGTGTCCGCGCCCTGGCGATGTCCAACAATCCGTTCATGTACCAGATGGGACTGAGGCTGGGAGCGGAAGCGCTGATGGATACTGCACGGGCTTTCGGCCTGGGTGAGCGCACGGGGCTTCCTCTTCCGGATGATCCCGGCCTTGTTCCTACCAGCGAGTACATGATCCGCAATTACAAGCGCGATTTCATGCCGGGAGATGCCGCCAACCTGTCCATAGGCCAGGGTCCCCTGCTGGCGACGCCTCTCCAGGTGGCCCACATGATGGCGGGCGTGGCCAACGGCTATCTCCCCAGGCTTCAATTGATCAAGCAGATCCAGGACGGCAATTCCAATGTGGTTTACGCCCCCAGGCCCCAGGAGGTGCAGCGACCGCTGCCCGACTATGAAAAAGCCCTGGCCAGCGTGCGCAAGGGGATGAAGGCCGTCATTGAAGGCGGTACGGGCGGTCGCGCCCGCCTCTCCTATTCCAGCATTGCGGGCAAGTCCGGAACGGCCCAGTGGGGGCCGGAGCGGGAAGACAAGCGCCTGGCCTGGTTTGCCGGGTTCATGCCCTATGAAAATCCCCGTTTTGCGTATGTGGTGCTGCACGAAGGGCGGCCGCATGAAACCCTGGGCGGGGGCGCTGTTGCCGCGCCCATCGTGAAAGAGTTTTTTGAACTGGAGAAGAAGGATATCAAGGCCATCATCGACCCGCCCAAGGATGACATTCCCGTAGCGGAACCGGTGGAGGAAACTTCCGCTACGGAAGCGGCCGCCATCCGTGAGCAGGGCCGCGTTCCCGCCGTAGTCCCGGACAACCTGCCTCCCGGCCTGTATGATCCGGAAGGAATGGAGCCTATCAAGGTTCATGAAATTCCCGCTGATCTGGACGATTCTTCCGATGCCGAAATCAAGGCGACTCCCGTGGGCGGCGTTCAGCGGAGTGCCCGGCGGACGGCTCCTCCGCTTTCGGAGGACCCTTCTGCGGCTCCGCTGGCTCCGCAGCGCGGGGATTCCGACTACATACCGGGTTTGCCCCGCCAGATTCCGCGTCATCTCAATCATACCGTTCCCGTGACGTCTCCCGCTCCGCGAGCGCCTATGCCGGCGGATGATATACCGATGGCGGAACCTCTTTAGGAATAACTGGCTGTGGCTGGAGTGCATCGTGATTTCCCTGTCCGGAAGGGAAGAATATGCCGTTTGCTGCGGCTGTGGATGGGAGGAAGGGGAGAGGCTTATCCCGTGGCGGCAGGGGTGACGCGGCCGGTTGATGCCGCTGCTATTCCTCATTATGCTTGCGTCACACGGCGGGAATGCCTATATACTGTCAGTGTTGCATGTCGATAAGGCTGTTGTGTCCGGATCTCCGGACGCCCTGAGAGGTGCATTAAGACCCCATGTTTCAAGACAATGAAAACCCATTATCTTTACTCCATACCCTGTGTGGCGCTGACTTGCGCCCTTGCCGGATGTTCCGACGACAATAAGAATTCTTCCGGCAAGCCGGACCAGGATGCCGCGGCGTCCACTCCGGCCGCCGCGATTGACCTGAGCAAGCCGGTCACTGCCGATCTGGTGGCGAAACGCGCCGAACGCCTGGGCATAGCCGCCCTGTTCCCCAGGGAAATGAGCATGGTAGGGGGCATCTATGACATTCCCGGCATGATCAAGGGCTTCCAGGGCCTGAATATGTTCAAGACATGGGGAGCGTGCGAAGTGGATGTGGAAGAGGAGGATGAAAGTATCGCTATTTCTGGAGAGGACGGGGACGAGGTTGTCGTGAAGGAAGATCTTTCCGAAATTACCGTCAAAAAGGTGGACAGTCCGGTTATTGACGCCATGGTCGGCTTCGGACCCGGATGGGCGGCCTGGCTGGACAGCGCCCAGGGGGCCTTTGGCAGTATGGGGCAGAACCAGATGGAGTCGATGCTGGACATGTACACCCTCTTTTCCTCCGTCAGTTCCGGAGTGCAAGGAACTCCTGAGGCTCTGTCCGCCAGAACTTCGGTAATGATGAACAGGACTTTCAAAACGCTCGCTCAATGGGCTGCTCTGGTCGATCTGCGGCCTTCACAGGACAAGACGGCTCCGGTGATGGTCGCCGCCAAGCTGACTCCCGATGCCCTGGCCCAGGTCCAGTCTGCCCTGAAGGATGCCAATCTGCCGGAAGACATGGAGCTGCACGGCATTGTGTCTCTGTATGACAAGACATACAACGGCCTTGCGTGCAAGGTGGCGGAAGTGGACTGCAAGAAATTGCGCGCCAAGATAGAAGAACACCTGAAGGATGTTTACTCAGAGAATTCCATTACTCCCGAAACCAGGGAGCAGATCAACGAGGCATTGAAGCGCCTTGATGATTCCAAGCTGTATGCGGTCGTCGGTTTCGTCAATGACACGCTTGTAGGCTTTGTGACCGCGAATCCCGAATTGCAGGTGCATGTGGCCGCTTCTCCGCAAGATTCCGTCGTTGCCCGTCCGGATTTCAACATGGCGGACGGCCAGCTTCAGTATCCCGCCTACGGATTGTGCTTTGTGGACAAGGCTTTGGTGCAGGCCACGCTGAAGTCCGATATAGCCATGTACAAGGGCTATCTGACCGGCTTGAAGCAGGTGATGGAATTCCTCGGCAAGGAATGGAAGGTTGCGGATATGGCTCCGGCCCTGTCCTCTCTGGATTCCATTCAGGGAAATATTCTCGGCTTCTATGATAAGATAGCGCGCAACGCCACGCCCGTTTCCTGGTATTCCTGGCAGAACCAGGGGGTTCATCTGGAAATAGCCATGTACCCGATGGACTGCTACAAGCTGGATGCCCCCACGGCCATGAATTCCGTGCGTCCGGGGGCGGATACCGTTCTTTACTGGTCCGGCGCCGTCAACCGTGAGACCGTGGATATGTATCATTCTTTGGTCGGGGATGTTTCCCAGATCGTGTGGGACTACGCCAACGCCTACATTGCCGATCCCAAGAATAAGGTGAGCGACCAGGTGCGCATGGCTGCTCCCATGATCCAGATGGCCCGTCCCACTATTGAAGAACTCTGGAAGGCCCAGAAACTGGCCTGGAACGGGATGACCGGCGCAGGGGCTTATGTGGTGGACATGAAGGGAGCTCCCAATCCCATGCTTCAGAATGTTCCGTCCCCGCGCTTCTCCCTGGTGTATGAGATCAAGGACCGCGCCGCTCTGGCGCAGGCCTGGCAAAAGGTGATCGATGCTTCCAAGACGATTGTTCCGCTGGTCAGCCAGGGCAAGATGACGGAACTGCCCGCTCCCAAAGCCACTACGGAGGGAGATGTTACGACGTACGATTATCAATGCCCGATGGGTCCTGATCTGAATCCGGTGGTGAGCGTGTCCGATAGCCGCTGGGCTCTCAGCATGCCCAAGGCGTTCGGTGACGAAGTCCTCAAGGAGTCCATGAAGGCTCCCGGTCAGGTGGCTCCGATGGAGTTCCAGTTGAACCTGGTTCCGGTCCGGGATGCCTTGAAGAGCGCCGCTGACGGAAACAAGGACATCCAGAAAGCCACCAAGGCCCTGGACGTGATCACCTCCGACATTACGGGCATTCATGCTACGGGCTACAAGGCTGGAGACGGCAGGGACGTGTACCACATTCATATTCTTTCCGCCGGCAAGTAAATCTGCCATGACGTTTTGCGGGGGCCGCTTCACCATACGTGGAGCGGCCCTCTTTTTTATGCGGTGCGGAAGAAAGCTCCGCCTTTTCGGAAAGTTCATGGGTGTTCCCAACCCCTTCTTTCATGGCGGAGAGGGTGCAGGAACAGGACAATTCTCCTGGGGAGTATAAAATTATGAACAAATGTATACATTTTATTCACGTGGCAAGTTTTGGACTTGCCAAGGGTAGGGCGAAAGTCCACAATCATCACTGTCAAATAAAGGAGATACCTTTTATTTGACGGAATGGACACAAGCAATGGCTAGAGAGAAACAATGAGCAGATTTTTCCAGTTCCTGTGGTTGGCGGCGGCAATGGTGTCCGGCATGCTGGGCGGCACTGCCCAGGCAGCGGAGGAAAGCGGAGGCCATGGGCTGGACCAGGCGGCCCCCCACCTGTTTTCCCTGCCTCTTCCTGGAGGAATCGAACTGCCGGTTTCCAATTCCATGCTGATGCTTTTCCTGGCCGTTCTCCTCATCAGCCTGGTGGTATGGCTGGCTACGCGCGCCATGAAGATTCTTCCCTCCAGGTTCCAGAACATGGTGGAGTATTTTTTTGAGACCCTGTACAATTTTGTGGAGTCCCTTCTGGGGCCGCGGCTCACCCGCAAGTATTTCTGGTACTTCGGCACCATTTTCACCATTATCCTGGTCAGTAATTACATGGGGCTTTTGCCCGGCGTCGGCACCATTACCTATCATGGGGTCCCCCTTTTCCGCGGGGCGAACGCCGACCTGAACGTGACCATGTTCCTGGGACTGTTTTATGCCGTGATGTGGCTGTACTGGAGCATTCGGGAGCAGGGGCTGAAGCATTTCTTCCTCCATCTGTTTGGTCCCAAGGGGGGGATGAAGGGGTTCATGGGGGCGGTGCTGGTGCCCATTTTCATTTTCGTGGGGATTGTGGAGTGCCTCAGCATTGCCATCCGGCCCATTGCGCTGGCCGCCCGTTTGTTCGGAAACATTTACGCTGGTGAGACGATCATTGAAACGATGTCCCACATGTTCGGCCCCCTGGGAAGCGCCTTGTGCGTACTTCCATTCCTGGCCATTGAACTGCTGGTCGGCTTCATCCAGGCACTCGTATTCCTTCTCCTTACCGCCATTTTCCTGAAGCTCCAGATAGGCGATGAAGATTCCCAGAGGCACGACACTCCTCCGGAATCCCTGCCGGAACCCGGAGCCGGGAACAAGCCCTGAACCGGGTGCAGAATTTCCGTTTCCGACCATGGGCAAACCGTGGGGGAACGTTCCAACAACAAAAAACATAACCAACAGACAATATGATTGATCCTACCGCAATGGCTTCCCTTGCCGAACTGTCCGGCAATGTGGGGTTCGGCCTCGTTACCATCGGCGCCGGCCTGGGCATTGGCATGATTGGCGCGAAGGCCGCTGAATCCACCGGGCGCAATCCCGGCGCTTCCTCCTCCATCATGGTGATTGCCATCACGCTGGCGGCCCTGATTGAAGGGGTGGCCCTGATTTCCATTTTCATGTAGTCATGAATTTGCTCCGTTCCCGGGCGGCGTGGCCCGGCCGGGAACGGCCTTCCCCTTTTCCGGAGTATTTTCTCCGGCATGTTCCAACCAATTCATTTTTATGCTGCAAATCATAGCCGACCAGTCCTGGAACCCTTTCGCGCCCTTTGGCGTGACAAGCTGGGAGCCGTTTCTAGCCAACCTGATCGCCTTCATCCTGATGGTGGTGATTCTGCGTTACGTGGCATTCAAGCCCATCCAGAATATTCTGGAAAAAAGGCGCCAGCGCATTGAGGAAGGCGAGGAAATGCGGGAGGAAAGCGAACGCCAGCTGGCGACCGTGAAGGAACAGACGCGGGAAATGCTGGTGGAAGCTGGTGAAAAGGGGCAGGAGAAGATAGACGCCGCCAAGGCCGCGGCCGCCCGTTTGCTGGAAGAGCAGGAAGCCGCCGCTTCCGAAAAGGCGGCGGAAATCATCAAGAAGGCGCATGAGCTTTCCGCTCTGGAACAGCAGAAGGAGCGCGACGCCCTCAAGGAGCAGTTTGGCCAGCTGGTGGCGCTTGCCACGGCCCGGGTTACCGGAAAGGTGTTGACGGAGGAAGACCAGCGGCGCATCAACCGGGAGGCCATTGACAGCCTGGATTCCTGAATGTTTTTATGAAGATCGGCAAGGACACGCAAAACGCCGCGCGCAGGCTTTTCCGGCTCTGCATGGACGGCAATTCCGTGGTGGAGGACCGGGTTCGCCTGGTCGCCCGGAAAATCGTGGAACGCAAGCCCCGCAATTATGAGGCCCTGCTGACCGCTTTTTCCCGCATGGTGGAATACGCCGTGAAAAGCCGGACCGCCACCATCCGGAGCGCCGTGCCCCTGACGGACGAGGAACGCTCCCAGATCCAGCAGAAGCTGGCCGCGAAATACGGCGAGGGCCTTTATTACCATTGGGAGGTTGCCCCGGAACTGCTGGGCGGCATCCGCATCCAGGTAGGCGACGATGTGCGCGACGGTTCCGTACGCTCCAAAATAGACCGGCTGGCCGATCTGGCCCGCTCCCTTTCCAATTAACCAATGAACCATTTTTCCCATGAGCAACATACTTCAAGAACTCGAAGCAGAAATTAAGAAAGCCACGGCTGCCGTCAGCCAGGAAAACGTGGGCGTCATTCGTTCCGTGGGGGACGGCGTCGCCAAAATCGAAGGGCTGAGCGGCGTGATGCTCAATGAAATGCTTGAATTCCCCGGCGGCGTAATGGGCCTGGCGATGAACCTGGAAGAGCACGAAGTGGGCGCCGTCATCCTGGGTGACGATTCCGATCTGAAGGAAGGGGACATCGTCAAATGCACGGGCCGTCTTCTTTCCGTTCCCGTGGGCCGCTCCCTGCTTGGCCGCGTGGTGAATACGCTGGGCGAACCGATTGACGGCAAGGGGCCGATTGAGGCGGAAGCCTATTATCCCGTGGAGAAGATCGCCTCCGGCATTATTTCCCGCCAGTCCGTTTCCGTTCCGGTGCAGACGGGCATTCTCCCCATTGACGCGATGATTCCCATTGGCCGCGGCCAGCGCGAGCTGATCATCGGCGACCGCGCCACGGGCAAGACCGCCATTGCGGTGGACACGATGATCGCCCAGGCGGAACAGAACCGCCTGGCGGAGGAAGGCAAGCTGCCCGATCACCAGCCCCTGTACAATATTTATGTGGCCATCGGCCAGAAGCGTTCCAACATCAGCCGCCTGGTGGCCAAGCTGGAGGAAACCGGGACCATGAAATATTCCATTGTGGTGGCCGCTTCCGCCTCCGATCCCGCCGCCATGCTGTATCTGGCGCCGTACGCCGGGTGCGCGATGGGTGAATATTTCATGGACAAGGGGGAAGACGCTTTGATCGTGTACGACGACCTTTCCAAGCACGCCGTGGCCTACCGCCAGATTTCCCTGATTCTGCGCCGTCCGTCCGGGCGGGAAGCGTATCCCGGCGACGTGTTTTACCTGCACAGCCGCCTTCTGGAGCGCGCCGCCCGCATCAACAAGGAGCACGGCGGCGGTTCCCTGACGGCTCTCCCCATCATCGAGACGCAGGCGGGCGACGTTTCCGCGTATATTCCCACGAACGTCATTTCCATCACGGACGGCCAGATATTCCTGGAGACGGATTTGTTCTACCAGGGGGTGCGGCCTGCCATCAACGTGGGTATTTCCGTATCCCGCGTGGGTTCCTCCGCCCAGACGAAGATCATCAAGAAGCTGGCCGGCTCCGTGAAGCTGGACCTGGCCCAGTTTACGGAATTGCAGGCCTTCGCCCAGTTCGGTTCCGATCTGGACGCGAACACCAAGGCCAAGCTGGCGCGCGGCCAGCGCATCGTGGAGTTGTTCAAGCAGAACCAGTACGAACCCAAGTCCCTGGGGCTGGAGGCCGCCGACCTGTACGCGATGCAGAAGGGATATTTTGACGACGTGCCGGTGGACCGCATCAAGCAGTGCCAGAACGCCTGGGAGGCCTACCTGCAGGACCAGCATCCGGATCTGCTGGAAAGCATCCTGCAAGTGAAGGACCTGACCCCTGAGATAGACGCCGGGCTCAAGGCCGCCATCGAATCCTTCAAGCTCAGCTGGAACTAACGATTACCGGAGCACTGAACCATGGGCAACCTGAGAGACATCAGACGCCGGATCAAGTCCGTCAAAAACACGTCCCAGATCACCAGGGCGATGCAGATGGTGGCTTCCGCCAAGATGCGCCGCGCCCAGGAGCAGGCCGTGAAGGGCCGTGCCTACATCCGCGCCCTGGCGGAAGTGCTCTACCATCTCCAGGATGAAATAGATACCAATTCCAGCCCCCTGATGCAGAGCCACGGCGGCGTGGACCTGGTGCTTCTGGTGAACACGGACCGCGGCTTGTGCGGCGGCCTGAACGCCAACCTCATCAAGGTGACGCGGGAGGCCGCGCCGGAAGGCGCCCATTATGTCACCATCGGCCGCAAGCTGAATGCCACGCTGGCCAGGCTGGGGGATCAATTGGATGCCACCTGGAGCTTGACGGACCCTCTTTCCCTGTTGGAACTGAAGCCCATCTTTGACTTCCTGCTGAAAAAATTCAAGGAGGGGGAATACAGCCGCGTATTTGTGGCCTTCTCCGGCTTTGTGAACACAATGGTGCAGAAGCCCCTTTTCCGCCAGTTGCTGCCTATTGAGCAGGACCCCCTGATGAAGATGGCCAAGGCCGGGGGCGCCTCCCTGGACGGGGCGGAGGCCCACAAGCAGTTCCTGCTGGAACCGAGCCCCACGGACTTGCTGAATACGATTCTGCCGCTGTACGTCTTCCACGGGCTGGTGCAGATCGTGCTGGAGGCCCGCGCTTCCGAGCATTCCGCCCGCATGGTCGCCATGAAGGGCGCCACGGAAAACGCCAAAAACATCATTAACGGACTTACGCTGGATTACAACAAGGCGCGTCAGACGCAGATTACCAACGAATTGCTGGAAATCACCACCGCCATGCGCGCCATGGAATAAGGATACCGCCAGCTTTCACCCATCCCCCAAGCAACTTTTCCCTTCATCATATTTCAATATTAACATTTTCTCATTATGAATAACACAGGCACTCTCGTTCAAATCATCGGCGCCGTGGTCGATGCCGATTTTTCCCGGTCCGAAACGCTTCCCGCCCTGCTCAATGCCCTGGAAGTGGATTATGAGATCAACGGGCAGCGCAAGACCCTGGTGCTGGAAGTCCAGCAGCACATCGGAGACGGCTGGGTGCGCGCCGTGGCCATGAGTTCCACGGACGGCCTGCGCCGCGGCATGCCCGTGCGCGATCTGGGCCACCCCATTGAAGTGCCGGTGGGACCGTGCGTTCTGGGCCGCATTTTCAATGTTCTGGGTGAAGCCGTGGACGAGCGGGGCAAGCCTGACTGCGCCGGGGTGAGAAGCATCCACCGCAGCGCTCCCCCCCTGGACGAACAGTCCACCAGTACGGAGGTACTGGAAACGGGCATCAAGGTGATCGACCTGATCTGCCCCTTCCTGAAAGGCGGCAAGGTCGGCGCGTTCGGCGGTGCCGGCGTGGGCAAGACCGTGCTCATCATGGAGCTGATCAACAACATCGCCAAGGCGCGTAGCGGCCTTTCCGTTTTTGCCGGGGTGGGGGAACGTACCCGCGAAGGGAACGACCTGTACAATGAAATGATTGAATCCGGCGTGATCAATCTGGAAAAGCCGGAGGAGTCCAAGGTGGCCCTGGTGTACGGCCAGATGAACGAGCCGCCGGGGGCGCGCCTGCGCGTGGCCCTTTCCGCCCTGACCATGGCGGAATATTTCCGCGATGAAGAGCACAAGGACGTGCTCCTGTTCATCGACAACATTTTCCGTTTCTCCCAGGCGGGGTCGGAAGTGTCCGCCCTGCTGGGCCGCACCCCGTCGGCCGTGGGCTACCAGCCGAATCTGGCGGAGGAAATGGCGGACCTTCAGGAACGCATCACATCCACCCGGAACGGCTCCATCACATCCATGCAGGCTGTTTATGTCCCTGCGGACGACCTGACGGACCCCGCTCCCGCCACCACCTTCGCCCACCTGGATTCCACGGTGGTGCTGGAACGTGCGCTGGCCGCCCAGGGCCTGTTCCCCGCGGTGGATCCGCTGTCCTCCACCTCCAAGGCGCTGGCCCCGGAAACCGTGGGCGAGGAGCACTACCAGGTGGCGCGCGGCGTGCAGATGGTCCTGCAGCGCTACAAGGACCTTCAGGACATGATTGCCATTCTGGGCATGGACGAGCTTTCCGAAGAAGACAAGCTCATCGTCAGCCGGGCCCGCAAGATCCAGCGCTTCCTGACCCAGCCCTTCCATGTGGCGGAAGTCTTCTCCAGCATTCCCGGCGCCTATGTGCCCGTGTCCGAAACGGTCCGCGGGTTCAAGGAGATTCTGGAAGGCAAGCTGGACATGGTCTCGGAAGACGCCTTCTTCATGCGCGGCAGCATAGAAGACGTTCTCAAGGAGGCCAAATAACCCTTTTCCCGATCGTTCCGTACCATGAGCATGGAGTTCAAAGTCATTACCCCGGATGAAGTGGTGGTCTCCGCCAATGTGGAGTATGTGTACCTGCCCGGCAGCCTTGGTGAAATGGGGGTGCTGGACCACCACACGGCCATGATCACTTCCCTGGAACCGGGGGAACTCCGCTACAAGCCTGTGGACGGACCGGAGGAAAGCATGGTGGTGGGAACCGGATTTGTGCAGATCAACGACGACCATGTACTCATGGTGACGGATTTGGCGCTGGACTCCTCCCAGATTGATGAAAGCAGCGTGGAGCACGCCATTGAGGAAGCGCAGGAAGTGCTGAAGGCCCGTTCTGAAATGTCCCGCGAGGAACAGGCGCGGTTTGAGGCCAGCCTGACCAAGCAGATCATGATGCTGAATTTCAAACGCAAGCACAGAACCCCCGGACGGTGATGGAGGAAGATTGGAACGATACGTTTTACGACCTTTTCCGCGAAGCGGTGGGGCGCTACCATGAAGGCCACCGGAATGTGGACGGCTTCTTCACGGACCAGGAAATCATGTTTCTGTCTTCCATCGGCTGCCGCACGAGGGAATTGTTTGACTTTGTGGAATCCTATGCCCGCACGGGAGCTCCGTCTCCTACGACGGTACTGCTGATAGCCGCGGCGCGCCGGGATTTTTTCCTGATTATCCAGCATGGCCAGTTTTACCAGGGAAAACCCGTGATCGGGTATGATTTGCCCGGATTCGGAGATGAGCTCAGCGGCCTTCCCTACCTGCCGCGCCTGATTGCCAAGGCGAGAGCCAAGCTGGCCGGGTCCATGGGAGACGATATCATTTACTGCTGTGAAAACGACCGCCGTTTTTTCCGGGACCACGGCCACATTCATCCTGCCGATTTTCTGCGCGTAGTCTGGGCCGCCGGGGACAGCGATCCGAAGATTTACGATTATGTCCGCCAGTGCTCCCTGAGTTCTGCGGCAAAGCATGTAGAGGAAGAGTAGCGGGGCAGGTATTCCCTGATTTCTCTTTTTCAGGGATTGGTTTTATAGGCCGGGGAAGTAGTTGGAGGATGGAGGCATTTTTGCAGCCATGCCTGGCAGACAAATGGGCCTGGTGCGTTTGGTACTGCTTAGGGATTCCAGGAATACATCCGCCGGAATAACTAGGCTGATTTTATCGGCAGCATCTCCCATGAGATGATAGAAGATCAAATCCGGCAGGAAGGGAGTTTTATCTGCCGGGACGGCAACGGCGGCAACCGGAAGAGCGCATGGAAGGTGGAAAAAACATCCGGTGCAGCCTGCCGGATGAATCCGTGCTGGTGTGGAGTTAAGGTGGACACTTTCTGTAAAGCCATCTATGATACAGGCGGTAGGCAGGCCATTGCCCTAAAGTTTTTAAATGGTACCTGATATCCGTAACCCCGCAGGATTCCTTCTAAAAGGTTGTTGAGCCGGTTCAGAGAAATAATAACAGGGAAGCATCCGGAATATTAAATCGAGAGTACGTGAGGGAAATGGAAAAAGTAAATAAAGGTATTGTGTTTTTGATTTGTATCCCGAATTTGTTGATGGGATTCGTGTTTTCCGGTGATTCTGAAAAAATCGGATGTTTTGATAATGATTCTTTTCAAGAAGATAATTCCCTAAGCAAGATACAGGCTATACGGTTTTATGAAAATACGGCCGGGCAATATGTGGATACCATGTTTATATATTCCCTTTCCGACATATATTCTCTTCCCTTGTCGCCTGATGTTTTATTTCGATATAGTGCCGGTTATTCCAGGCAGCAGTTGCTGCGGAAAATGGAAGATAATTTATTGCGGATGACATCCATTTATCTGGATAGAATTCAGCATCATGAAATGCCGAGAGCGCTCGAAGTTGAAACTATTCTTGTTGATCGCATCCTTCGGTTGGAAGATCAATTTGATCAGAAAATACTTGAAAAGGTAAACAATTATCTTTCCAAGGAGTTTAATGTAAAAATAAAATATTATTCGGATGAAGAGCAGGCTTGGTTGATAGATTCTGAATTTGATACGCTCATTTTTCCATCAGGACACATGGAAGGCTTGTCTGCTTATCCCATATCTCCGGTTCAATCCTATTCGGATGATCAAATAAATTTTTTATATGAACAGGGATTGTTTTATTCCAGTGAATATATGGTGTTCCTCCAGCGTATGAAAAGATCGGATGTGTTTTTCAACGTATGTGAATATTATACAAAGAAATTAAATATGGTTCTTTTTAAAGAATGGTTTTCTGAAAATTTTTCAAGCGGAAGCTTTACTTCCGTCCATTGGAGGTTCTTTTATAGATTATTTCATTGATGAAATGATTTCAATAAGGCTTTTTATAAGTCTATGAAAATCAGTATTCGGTGAAAGATGGTGCTTGCGGACATTCCTAAGGATGCCGTCTTCTGCCTGCCGCATCGTGCAGAGCTCTCATCGTGACGGGAATCAAAGAGGTGCCATGGCCGGCATGAATCTATAAGGCCGGATATTTCTTTTACAAGGAAACAGGGAAGGCCCGCGGCTTTCTCGCCCAATTGCTCTATTCCAATGGAATGGTCTGTAAAAACACCTGCCCTCTTACGTCCGGCTTCCGTAGTCCCATGAGCTTTGAAAATTCCTGGAACAGAGGCATGGTTGAGAGACGGGTCTATCCTCATGACTGGCTGGTGCACAAAATAGAATATAGGTATTTTTGGGGCGGGGAGATACCTGTGATAGTGAGAAATAAATTGGATTAATAATAACAATGTATATGATTTGTTCAGCAAACCGGCAAGAGAAGCAGCCCCTGTTTTTCTCCAACCATCCTGTTTATGACCCGCCATTTTTGATCCGTGCGCTTCCCTTGCAAAACCTGTAGAATTATAGAAAATATCCCTTTTTATTAAGTTGCCGATAGTGCTGTTGATTAAATTCAGCCTCGTTTCCTGCCAGACGGCACAGATGGATACTTACTCAAAGTTAGGAAAAAGAGAGACGAATTCCTGTTTTGTGTTTCCGTATGGAGAAGGAGAACTTAAGTTGCCGAACCAGCTGGCCTTGTATCTGGAACATGTTATCGAATCTCAAAAGGAGATGAAAAACACATGGTCCTCTCATCAGGTAGTTATTTTGCCGGGAAGGCCTGTTTTGGGATATTTCAAGATTCATGATCGCTTGTACGCATGGGAAGGTTCGAATGTTCTTTACGATACCCTCGTTGACGGTAAAAGGTGCCAAGGAGCTTACAATCTTCATTCCGAATGGTATGAGTATAAAAGTAAGGTGGCGCTCCAAATTGACCGGGACAGGCTGCTTCTAATTCATGGAATAGGCGAGCCTGTGGATGTTAAACGTTATCACGAGTATAAGGATGAAAGAAGAAAACAGTATGATTCTTATTTCCATGCGTTATCAACTATATTGATGTCCAGGAGTGATAAGGATCTTCCTCCCATACCAGCAAAGTATCAATTTCAACGCTGAAAAAGAAACATATATTGTCATGGGAATTATGGCCGCGTGCGCCATTGCCGCGGTAAGTCTCTTGATGAGTTTTATCTGTGAACCTGCAAGCATTGCACTAAATGTTTTTATCAATTTGTGAGGGGAAATAAGCTTGTGATTTTTTGACGGAAATGTGCATTGGCTTTGTTGTTTCCCTCTGGTTTCCCTTTCGGTCAGACGGTTGTTTTTGAAGAGGCCTTTCAAAATGGATCGGGTGCAATGAGTAGAGTTTGCAGTTTGGGAAGGTGATGTCTTCAAACCTTTTTCATCAGAAGGGGCATGATTTTTTAAAGGCAATAGTTCTTGACCCAAGTTTATAATTGTCTTACTAAAAGATAGTTGTTTTTGTTTTCTAACTGGTTGTTTCTCTTTTTATAATTTTTCCCTGCAATCTTCAACTCCCCTCTATTCAACTTGAATCCCACTTGTTCCGCTACTGCGCCCTTTAAACCTGGCAATCCCGCATGCTTAGGAAGAAACCGGCGCGACGTTGTTGTGTACCAAGCGAAATTTCCGGGAGGGTAAAAATAGTCAACCCTTTGCCGAACGATGAAAAGAAATTGTAAATTTGTCTTTTTTGCCTCTGTATCAGTCGTGTTTTTTACAGGAGCAATGGCTTCTCCCGTACAGGAGAAGGCGGTTTTCCCATCGGAAAAGAATAGTAAAGTTGATGAGGATTGGTGGGAACTTCTGAAAGCTCCCTCGGTTCTCAGGCCTGCCGGGCGGGAAGCGCAACGAATGACGGAAATGTTATCCGAAATTACCCGGCTGGAAGAAGATGACCTGATTTGGCTGCAGGTGCCTGAGGATGTCTGCGACGGAGGAATAAGGATGTGGGCGATCAGCAGGGGGAATGTCTTGAAGGTGTCCCAGTCTGTTTACTTTCCTGAAGTTTACAGGTTTTTTACTGGATATGGGGAGAGTCCGCCTTTCAAGAATCTTGATTCCAGGATGTTGAATTTGTGGAGGGGGATGGAATTCCGCCAGGTTCCTTTGGAAAGAGAGCTGAGTGCGGCTGTTGAGTTGTTGTACAAGGCACTCGGCCGGTATTATGGCCAACCCGGTTTTGACGCTTCATGGAGCATATGCGCCGCGTGCAATCCGCAATATGACAATGATATGACGGGACAGGATGTGCTTGTGGCGGCCGGCAGGCTTGGAGGGGAATTCCACGGCTTCAGTACCGGCATGTGCAGTATGACCGTTGTCCAGGCGTGGGAGTATTTATGCCTGCTGCTACATGATTCAGCTCTTTTTGGAGTGCTTGGCCAGGATGAACAATTATGGCTGGCGATGCAGGGGGAAAGGCTTCTGGATCTGATTGAGCGGATTGAGAAGGGCCCGAAGCCGGAAAAATGGAAGGGTGTTGTGGAGAAGGAGTCTTTCAGAATGGAATGTCTGACATTGCCGGGGACTTTGAAGAATGAAGATATCTGGTCCTTGCTGTTTCCAGAAGGCAGAAGCGGTCTGAGCAGGATGTGGGTGGAGGAGAGAAAGCCGGCGCAAGGAGGGAATGGCCGGATGACGGTGGATGCCCAGAGTATCAACATGACGGAGTCCGGAGTCGATTTTGCTTCTGTAAATTGGAAGGTATCCGGAGGAGAGGAGAGTACGAGTGCACCGCATTTTGCCTACGTTTGTTTGCATAATATGTTGCCGGAAAAAAACTGGGAAGAGTCTGTGGCGGATTATAACAGGATGAGGAGAAAGAAGGGATGGAAAGAGATGGACGCAGAGGCTGTAGCCGTCATGGTATTCCGTCTGGGGTATATCAGCCGGGCCCGGGTCAAGTTATCTGAAGAGGAATGGAAGAGCCTGGCAACGAAGAAGGATGTCTGGGCATTGCGCTGGCATGGGCCGCGTAAGGGAAGGGAAGCCGAAGCTTTTGCGGAGCAGTGGAAGAACGGGTGCGGGGATTTCATTCGTCTTTCTGCATCTTCTTCCTGGCAAAATGCGAACCGAGTGGATTCCGATTTGGAAGAGGTCCTGTATTATTTTATGAAGCTGGGTAAAAACCGGGGGATGGAGAGCAGAGTAGGAAAGGATAAGAAGAAAAGGGTTATGGAGATTTTGAAAAAATGAAGTTAAGAGATAGTTGGATAAATATCGGAAATGGTCATGTGAATGAATGCCGCATCTGAAGGGCATGCAGCTTTTTAAAATCAGGATGATTCTGCCGTATATACCTCCTGTTTTATGCGCCGTTGTGGCATGTCACGGAGAAGCTGTGCCCCGTGATCAAGAGGATGTGACAAGGAACGGTATTCTTGTATTGCAGGCATGCATGGATGAGAAGACTACGGCGGAGCATTCCAGGGAAATTTTCCTGATGTTCAAAGGCGTTCTGTTTAATAAAACGATTCAGGCCTTGTTCAAGGCCGACAGGAATCATTTATACCATGCGGTTCTCTTGGCTGAAGTGGAAAGAATGAATCATCATGAATGGTTCGGTCTTCCTTCCATGCAGGATTATTCTAAAAAGATATGGAATGATCGTTTTTCTCTGACGGCAGCCACGGATCCTAATACCGTCCTTTTTATCAGGGAGGTAATTATTAAAGAAGTGGGGAAACTGCAAGGCCGGAACCCCCAGGCGAATATACCCGGCTTGATTTCAGATCTGGTTGAGTTTTATAAGGTTTTTGATCCGGAACTGTATGTGAAGGTGATGGAGTTTGAGGATAAGAGTCTGATCTGCACTCTTCATACTCTTAAGAATATTGATTTTCAAGCTCTTGGCGCCGATCCTCTTGCCGTGACAACCATTCGGCATTTGGTGGATGAAGTTTTCTGGAAGTATTCCCTGTGGCGGGAGGGAATACGGCAGTTTCAACGTGAAAAGAAATAAACCGGTTGTCCTGTCCCCGATACAGCCGTGCATGTGATGAATTTACAGGAGGGAAATGGCCTTTTATCCCCCCTGGCCGAGTTTACTCGTTTTCATAAGGTTCCAAAGACAGTTGGCCCAGCGTTTCCGGGCGGTTTTTCAGCGCCAGGCGCTTGAGGTGTTTGGCGAAGGTGGGGCGGCGATGGTATTTGGCTACGATTTCCCCCGTTGTTTTCAGACGAAGAATGTATTTGTACGTGGTGACGCGGATGGCGTCCTGTCTGGCCGCGGCACGCGGAACAGCTCCTATTTCCCGGCAGATGCGTTTCCACAATGGGCCATGGGTACGTTCTCCATGGCGGACCCACGCAAGGGCATGAGCTATTTCATGCAGGATAGTATCCCGGATTTCATGAGGCGCCTCCAGGTTGGCACGGACGAAATGGATGGAAAGAGTAATGCTTTTTTCCTGAAGGCGGCATACGCCCAGCCTCCTCCGTGCCCGGTCCCACCCGAATTGCCAGTCATGCAGCCCGTATTCATCCAGTTTCAAACGGGCATAGGCTTCTATCTCCCGGAAGCAGGATGGTCCGCCGGCTTGTTCATTCCCCGTGGTCATGTGAAGTCTATTGTACCACGTTTGTTTCCGGAAAGGATACGCACAAGGAGATCATGACGGAGTTGCTTGTCTTCCGGGGAAAACTGAAAAAGAGAAAGCCGTTTTTTCTTTCCGGAAGAGGGAAAGATTGGACGCCCGATTTCCGTATTGGGAATATTGCCATGGATTCAGCATCTGATACCCGGCCGCGGAGGATCGCCGCCATTGATGCCCTGCGGGGGTTCGACATGTTTTTTTTGACCGGGGGACTGGCTCTTGTCGTTGCCGGCATCAACCTGTTTTATGAGAAGAGTCCCGCGTGGCTGCTGAAACATGCCGCGCACGTCCAGTGGGAAGGTTTTGCGGCCTGGGACCTGGTGATGCCGCTTTTCTTGTTCATTGTGGGTACGGCCATGCCGTTTTCCTTTGGCCGGCGCGTTGGTTCGGAACCCGTGTGGAAGATTTATTTCAAGGTGGTCAAGCGGGTGATGGTGCTGTTTTTGCTGGGAATGGTGGTGCAGGGCAACCTCCTGAGTTTTGAGCCGGACAAAATGTCCCTGTACTGCAATACTCTTCAGGCCATTGCTTCCGGCTATCTGATCGCGGCCATCTGCCTGCTGAATTTGTCCATACGCTGGCAGGTGGCGGCCACGGCCATTCTGCTTGCCGCCTACTGGCTGGTGATGAAGTTTGTTCCTTTCTCCGATCCTGCCGTTGGGTCGTGCGCGGCGGGAGTTCTAGAACCCGACAGGAATGTAGCCCTGCTTGTGGACAAGTACCTGATGGGGCCCTGGCAGGACGGCACGAATTACGCGTGGATTCTGGGACAGTTCGGTTTTGGGGCCATGACCATGCTTGGATTGCTGGGCGGCCAGATGTTAAAGCAGATCCAGGGGCACGGGAAGAAGCTGCTGTGGTTGTCTGCCGCCGGGCTCGGCTGTTTGGCGCTGGGGTATTTCTGGAGCCTTGATTTCCCCATGATCAAGAAGTTGTTCACCAGTTCCATGGTCCTGTGGGCCGCCGGCTGGTGCTATCTGCTTCTGGCCCTGTTTTACGTGCTGACGGATGTTCTGAGGCTTACCTGGCTGACGTTCTTTTTCTCTGTTATAGGGAGCAATGCCATTTTCGTGTATATGTGGACGCAAGTGTGCCCGCCCACACGCAATTTTTCGCGCGTGCTTTTTACCGGGTTCAGCGAGTGTTTCGGGGACGGGCGGCAGTTCGTTTTTTATTTGTGCAATTACGCCCTGATCTGGGGCGTCCTGTATTATCTGTATAAAAACAGGACGTTCATCAAGGTATAGGCTTGTTTTCGGCCCTTCATCCATAGTAGGGTCTGTTCCATGCGGGCGGAGTTGTCCGCCCGGGTTGACATGCCCGCATGGGCGGCCTGCCTGCAGGTTTCTTTTGGAGCCATGAATATTCCTTTCAACCAACCTCATGAGCATGGTCCCGAGCTGGATTATATCCGGGATGCCATTCATTGCGCCCATTTGTCCGGAGACGGCAAATACACCCGGAAGTGTCATGAATTACTCGTAGAGCGCACAGGCGCCAAAAAAGCGCTTCTTGTCCATTCCGGAACCGCGGCTCTGGAAATGGCCGCACTGCTGATTGACTGTCGGCCCGGTGACGAGATTATCATGCCTTCCTATACGTTTGTGTCCACTGCAAACGCCTTCGTCCTGCGCGGGGCTGTGCCGGTGTTTGTGGATATCCGGCCCGATACCCAGAATATTGACGAGACGCTGATTGAAGCGGCCATTACGGAGCGGACACGGGCCATTTGCGTGGTTCACTACGCGGGCGTGGCGTGCGAGATGGATACCATCATGGATATCGCCCATAGGCATCATCTGTATGTGATTGAAGATGCGGCCCAGGGCGTGGGCTCCTCCTACAAGGGGCGCAAGCTGGGGTCTATTGGACATTTGGGGTGTTATAGCTTCCACGAGACCAAAAACGTCATTTGCGGCGAGGGTGGAGCCCTGCTGGTGAATGATTCCGCATTCATGGAACGGGCGGAGATTATCCGGGAGAAAGGAACGAACCGTTCCAAGTTTTTCCGGGGACAGGTGGACAAGTACACCTGGGTGGACGTAGGGTCCTCCTATCTTCCCGGAGAGATGACGGCCGCCTATCTGTATGCCCAGCTGGAACATGGACGGGAGATCAACGGTGAGCGGCTGAAATGGTGGAACATGTACCATCAGGCCCTGGAGCCGCTGGAAAAGGCGGGTATGCTGAAACGCCCCCGCATTCCGGAGGATTGCGTGCATAACGCTCATATGTATTACGTTCTCCTCAATTCCCTGGAGGAGCGCACCAGCCTGATCGCCAAACTGGCGGAGGGGGGCATCAAGGCCGTGTTCCATTATATTCCGCTTCATTCCGCTCCGGCAGGCGTTAAATTCGGGCGTACCTCTGGCAGCATGGAGTGCACGGACCGTACCAGTGATACCCTGCTCAGGCTGCCCTTGTATTATGACTTGGGCGCGGAGGGCTGCCGCCGCGTGTTGAAAGCCGGTTTCGGCATGGAAGGAGCGCCGGAGTCATGAAGCTGCGCCTGGTCAATGTGTCCGACGTGGACGAAGCCATGCACGCACAACTCCGTGCATGGCGCAATTCCGATGTGGTCAGCCCTTTTTTTCTGCTGGACCAGGTAACAGAAGAACAGCACCATGCATGGCTGAAGAAAAACATCCGCGGGGAGAATGCCTGCGCCTGCGTGATTTATGCGGACCAGGTCCCGCTCGGGTTGGTGTATTTGCCGTGGTTTGACCGGGATTCCCGTCAGGGCGAAATCGGTATTTATATTTATAACCGGGATTTTCAGGAATTGCGGCCTGCTTCCTTTGCCTATGAAGGGATGATTGGGTTTGCCGCAAAAGAACTCGGTTTGAAACGCCTGTGTGCCCGGATTCTGGAGAATAACGCCAAGTCCATTCATTTTCATGAGCGCATGGGTTTTGAGTTTTCCCCGGAAGATACGGGTGAATGCGTCAAGAACGGGGAGAGGAAACATGTTCTGATGTATGTGAAAGATTTATGACTGATCCGCAGATTCAATTGTCCATGGCGGCCACCGTGTACTGCACGGGGGAGTATTTGGCGGAGTTCTGTTCCCGCTGTTTTTCTGCCGCCCGTGCGGCTGGTTACGATCCGGACCGGACGGAAGTGGTGCTGGTGAATGATGGCTGCCCCAGGGACGGGCTGGAACGGGCTCTGGCGGAGCGCGAGAAGGACCGGAGGGTGCGGGTGGTGGATTTGTCCCGCAATTTTGGGCATCATCTGGCCATGTATGTGGCTTGCGAGGAAGCCCGTGGGGAGAGGATATTCCTGATTGACAGCGATCTGGAGGAATCGCCCGAATGGCTGGCGGATTTTTCCAGGGAAATGGACGACACGGGGGCGGATGTAGTGTATGGCGTGCAGGAGAGAAGGAAGGGAGGCTTTTTTGAGGCCGTGTCCGGTGAATTGTTTTATACCTTGTTCAATCTGCTTTCCGACCAGCAGATCACGAAGAATATGGTTACAGCGCGTCTGATGAGTGCCCAGTTCGTGCGTGAGATGTTGAAGTTTCAGGACAGGGAACCTTTCTTTTTCGGTCTGTGCGTTGCCACCGGATTCCGGCAGGTGCCGTGCACGGTGAAGAAGGCTTCCTCCTCCCCTACGACTTATACGTTCCGCAAGAAGATGGCGCTGGCGATCAATTCCGTGGTTTCCTACAGTGCCAAGCCTCTGGTGTATATTTCCTATTTCGGGCTGGCGGTGACTTTAGTAGCCATGCTGTATGTTGCATGGATTCTGGGGCGGCAGTTGCTGTATAATGTGGCGCCAACGGGCTGGGCATCCTCCGTGGCTTCCGTCTGGCTGGTTGGCGGCTTTATTCTGATGAGTCTGGGCGTCATTGGCATCTACATTTCCAAAATTTACACGGAAACCAAGCACAGGCCTTCCGTGATTGTGGCCCGGCGTTATGAATGATCTCCCGTCCATTGTCTTTTTCTCTCTTTCATGATCAATTATCTGGTTTTACATTTTCTTTTCATTGTCTATGCCTTCAATACGATGATGGGGCGCATGGCCGCCCCCTATGGCTGGCTGGATTGGCACAGATATGTCCTGCTGTGCGGCGTGCTGTTTCTGTTGGGCATTTACGCCATAGGATGGCAAGTCATGCTGAAGAGGTTTAATCTGGGCGTGGCGTACGCCAACCGCTCCTCAGTCGTGATATGGGGGATTTTGCTGGCATGGCTGTGCCTGGGGGAACCTCTTTCCTGGACACTGGCTCTGGGCGCGGCCATGATCATCGGTGGAATTATTCTGGTATCCATGGAGGAGGATGCTTCATGAATGAGGGGGGTTATATCGGCCTGACCTTGTTTTCCGTCTTTATGGCGTCCTGTTCCCAGGTGATTTTGAAAAAGTCCGCCATGAATGAGCGGCTGTCCGGTTTTTCCTATTTCGTGAACCGGGCTACTGTGTCTGCGTATGCCATTTTCTTGGCGTGCAGCCTGCTGACATTTTACTGCCTTTCCCATCTGCCGATGGTTACGGTCAATGTGTTGGAATGCTCCGCTTACGTGTATATCCTTTTTTTTGACCGCATTTTTTTCGGAAAGTCGGTGACGCTGCGCAAGGTGGTAGGAAACCTGCTGATCATTACCGGCATTATTGTCTGCCTGAACCGTTGAGGCGCGAGGGCGGTTGATGGACGAAAGGCCAAAGGATGGAACGGATACGGCTCTTGACTTTCGTTTTTCCCGTTTCTAGTATGCGTGCCCCGGCCAGCATCCATGATCGGGCAGTCAGGGAATTTGCTTATGATGAAACAGGTTTGGAGATGGATATCGTTTTTGCCCCTGCTTCATCCGGTATGGTTTAATATCATTCTGCTGGTTCTTGCCTGGAGTATTGCCGGGGTTGCTTATCAGTCCAATGACGATTTGGTGATCGCTTCCGTGCTGGACGGGTGGGGCGATCCTTCCTATGCCGATGCGCACGTCATTTTTGTCAATCCCCTTCTGACGAGGTCCCTTCTGGTGGCCGCCCCCGTTCTGGGTGGATTGTCCGTCTGGCCGGTGTTTTTGGCTGTTGCCACGTTGTCCAGCGGAGCCGCCATTTTCACGATGCTTACGGCGCATGCCCGCAAGGCGCGCAGCTATGATTTCACGACGCTTGTGCTGTTGCTGGTATGGTTGCTGATCATGCCCGGTTTTTATGCCGCCCTGCAGTTCAGCCATGCCGCATTTCTTGTGGGGTTCACCGGTGTGCTTATCTGCCTGAAGCATGGTTCCTCATCCTGGTGGAAGCTGGCTGCAGGTGTCTTTTTGTGTGTCTTGGGGAGCATGATCAGGCTGGATGCTGCTCTGGTGTGTGATGCTTTTTTCGGGGCGGTGCTGGTGGCGGGGAGTATGGACGGGTTCCGTCCCTCCTGGGAAAAGCTGCGTTCCCGGGGACGCCTGTGGGGAGCCCTGGCATGCGTGTTTGCTTTTTCCTACGGGTTGAACGGATACAACAGGCATGCCCACCGCAGCGTGTTTGAGGGATGTGACGTGGCTGCTTGGAATGAGGCCCGCGCCCTGTTGTCCGACACGTCTCCCATCCGTTCCGAGAACGAGTACGAATGCGCTTCCTACGGGGTGTTTGCCAACGATATCAAAATGGTGCAAATGTTCACGAATTGCGACATGGAAGTGTTCAACACCGATTATCTGAGAAGACTCAGGCTGGCGCGGGACGGGAATGATTTCTGGCCCAGGATGTGGATTCGCGGAAAAAAGGCCCTGCATTTGTTTTCCTGGGATTCCATTGTGGATCTCCTGCCTTGCTGGATTCTGTTTGGACTGGCCTGCCGCGCATCTTTCCGCCGTGGGGATTCTCCGGCGCTCCTGTGGTGCGTAGGCGGCCTTTTGGTGCTTGTTTTATTGTACATGGCCAGCATAGACCGCCTGTATTTCCGGGTGGTGTATCCCACATTCCTGATTGCCGGGTTATGCCTGCTCAGACCGGAGCATTTCCAGTCCGTCCGCGTCAAGTGGACGGGGAAGGGGGCTTTGACGGGCGGCTTGCCCATATTCTGCGCGTTTGCCGTCTCCCTCTCTCAGGCGTGCGCCGCCGTTTGGGAGGCCAATATGGAGTCGTTTTCGCCGGAGGCCGGACGGTTGCTTTGCGAACGGGTGGACCGGGAGCCGGATTCCCTGTTTTGTGTCCAGATGTCTGGCGGAACTATTGATGACCTGGCTCCCGGGCAATCCGTTTTCCGCAAGGCGTGGAGCTGTTCCCGGAAGAATGTGGTGACGCTGGGCGGATGGAATTTCCCGCTGAAGCCCGTGCAGAAAAAGTTGCAGGAAATGGGCTGGGACGGACAGACTGCCCTGAATCTTTGCCGGGATAACGTCTATATCGTCTGTCTGACGCCCCAGGGAGATCTTTCCGATATGGACAGGAAATTTTTTACGATGCTTTGCCGCCACATATGGGAACACCACGGTATCCGCACGGCGTGGCACCTGGATGAGAATATTGAGGGGGTGCGCATTTACCGCCTTCGGAAGACCTGGTTCCAGCCCGGCAGGGAACGTTCTCCGGTTTTATAAATGGAGTCCGGTCCGGATAATAAAAATCCCCCGGTTGACGGACCGGGGGATGAAAAAAGGAGCAGTCTGTTGGCCCCTTTAGAAGCGCGGACCTCCCGGCGGCATGCGGCGGTTGGTACGGTCTTCACGGAGTTTTTCCTTTTCCGCCGGGCTTAGAAGCAGGTATTCCAGATCCCGGATGGCCCGCTGCTTGTCGTTGGGGTCCTTGATGCCGGGAAGCAGGCTCTTCATCTTGTCCAGAGAAGCAACCTGGTCGCCGAGTTCAAAACAGGCTTTTTCCCGTTCCCACTGCCTTTTAAGGAGGAAGTTGGCCTTTTCCACTTCAGCCGTCTTCTTGTCGCTGGCGGTGTTGTTCATCAGCAGAGCCAGTTCCAGGCTGATGCGTTTGTTCCAGAGCTTGCGGAAGTTTTCCACATCCTTGTTTTCCTTGTACGGGGCCAGAAGCACGCGCTCGAAGATGCCATTGAGGTCCATTAGGTTGTCCGGCAGGGTTTCCGAACGGTAATCACTGATGTTCAGATAAGTGCGGATGACGTCGCTGGCTCCGCCTACCATGGCTAGCTGTTCGCCCACGTCCTTGGCGTTGGCGGCCACTTCATCCAGCATGGACAGCACGTTGGCGGAAACGTTGATCTCGCGCTCATTTTTTTCCGCCTCCGCTTTTTTCAGGCAGAGCAGCATCCATTTGCACTGGAGCTGGAGGGCCTTTTTAAAGCCGGGAGCTACATTGTTGCCCGTGTTTTGCTTCCGCCAGTTGGAGAAGGCGGAGCTTGGGCTTTCATTCTGGCTGCCGTTGCGGCCATTGTTGCCGCCTCTGCCGCCGTTCATGGCGGGCATGCGCATCATCCGGTAACCGCCGCCGCCGCGGTTCAGCATGCGGGACATCATGCTGGTAGGATTCAGGAATCTGTCTTTCATGGCGTCCACGTAAAGTTTCATGGCGGCGTTTTCCGTGGCAATGGCGGTTGTCAGAGCGGCCATGGCTTTTTGAAGACGGGCCGAACTGGTGTTCAGATGCCCGGTTTTGACTTCCTTGAGCCATTCCGTCGCTTCTTTTCTGGCGGAATCGGAAAGCAGTTCCTGGGCCTGGCAAAAGCCGGAACCCATGACAAGGAGGATGAGCGCGGAAAGCGCCGGACGTTTATGCAGGGGATTGAAGTGTATCATAACGGTGCGGAGGGTTTACAGGGTATTTTAACAAACACCGCGTATGAAAAAAAGTTTCATCTTTCCTTCAAAAAAATTGCCGGACATATCGTTTTGCCGCGGAGAATGTTTATCCCAGTATTTTCCGGACGCAGCCGGCACAGATGGAAACAGCCTCCTGCATTTCTTCCGGGGAGATGACGAGAGGCGGATTGAAGTACAGCACGTCGCCCAGCGGACGGAGCAGCAGCCCCTGTTTAAGGGCTTCCTTGTAAATCTGGTAGCCCAGACGCCGTTCGGACGGGAAGCTTTTCCTGCTTTTCCGGTCTTCCACCAGTTCGATAGCGTTGACGAGCCCCAAGTAGCGGATTTCCCCCACATGGGGATGATCTCCCAGGGCATCCACGATCAATTGATGGAAGAAGGGGGCCTTTTCCTGTGCACGGGGAATAATTTGTTCTTCATCCAGCACCTTCAGAACGGCCAGCGCGGCGGAACAGCCCAACGGGTTGCCGGCATAGGTGTGGCTGTGCATGAAGGCTTTGCCCTCCCGATAGTCCGCATAAAAGGCATCGTAGATTTTTTGCGTGGTGATGGCAATGGACATGGGCATGTAACCGCCCGTCAGCCCCTTGGAGATGCACATGATGTCCGGGGTGATTCCCGCTTGGTCGCATGCGAACATGCTGCCTGTACGGCCAAATCCCGTGGCGATTTCATCCGCAATGAGATGGACGCCGTAGGAATCGCACAGGGTGCGGAGCTTGGCAAGATAGGAAGGGGGGTACATTCTCATGCCGGCCGATCCCTGGAGCAGGGGTTCCACCAGCAGGGCAGCGCATTCTTCACCGTGGCGCGCGAATACTTCCTGCGCCGCGTCAATGCATTCCGCCTGGCAGCATCCGCGTTTTTTTTCTTTGGGACAGCGGTAGCAGTCCGGAGCGGGAATGCGCACGATGTCGAGCAGAAGCGGCTTGTAGAGTTCAGAGTACAGATCCAGGCCGCCGACGGACAGGGCGCCCAGGGTTTCCCCGTGGTAGCCGTCGCTCAGGGACATGAAACGCACTTTCCGGCGGTTGCCTGTCTGGTAATGGTACTGGAAGCTCATCTTCATCGCCGATTCAATGGAAGCTGAGCCGTTGTCGGAAAAATTGAATTTGCAAAGTCCTGGCGGAATTTTTTTCATCAATTCCTCGCACAAGGTGATGGCGGGCTTGTGCGAGAAGTTGGCAAAGATGACGTGCTCCAGGGAATCAAGCTGGTTCTTGACGGCCTGGCTGATTTTGGGATGGCAATGGCCCAGCAGGTTGCACCACCAGGAACTGACGACGTCCATGTAGCGTTTGCCGTCTACGTCGTACAGGCTGATTCCCCGGCCGTGGTCGATGACGATGGGGGGCAGCGTTTCATAGTCCTTCATCTGGGAACAGGGGTGCCAGATGTATTCCAGATCTTTTTTTGACCAGTCAGCGTGATTCATGATGAAGGGGGGGAGGGGCAGTAAGCCGGGAAAGCTTATTTCATGCGGACTTCGTATCCCAGTTCCGCGAGCATGGCCAGATCCTCCCTGATCGTTACTCCGGAGGTGGTGAGCATGTCGCCGGAAATGGCGGCGTTGGCCCCGGACATGAAGATTTTCCGGCCATGGTCCTGCATGGTGTTCCGCCCCGCGGCAATGCGGACGAACCCGTCCGGCATGATGAAGCGCACAAGTGCCACGATGCGCAATTGTTCTTCTTCCCCCAGCGGAGTCATGTCCGCATAGGGGGTGCCGGGAATGGGGGTCAGGAAGTTGATGGGAGCGGATTTGATGCCCAGGGCGGCAATGTCCATGTACATGTCAATTCTGTCTTCCCATGTTTCTCCCAGCCCCATGATGCCGCCGCTGCATACTTCCAGACCGGCTTCCATGGCCCACTTGATCGTCTGTATCTTGTCGTCGTACGTGTGGGTGGTGCAGATGTTCGGGAAGTTGCGGCGGGAGGTTTCCAGATTGTTATGGTAACGGGTGACGCCCGCCGCTTTCAATTGCTCGCAGTGCTTTTTGGAGAGAAGACCGTGGGAGGCGCACAGGGAAATGCCGCATCGGGCGGCAATGTTTTTGTAGCTGGCGCAGAGCTGGGCCACGTCCGCATCCGTCAGCCTTTTTCCGGAGGTGACAATGGAGTAGCGGAGGATTCCCTTGTTTTCATTATATCTGGCCCCCGCCAGCAACGCTTCGTCGCTCAGCAGGGGGTATTCCTCCACAGCCGTGGAATAGTGCGCAGACTGGGCGCAGTACTTGCAGTTTTCCGAGCATCTGCCGCTGCGTCCGTTGATGATGGTGCAGAGGTCGAAGACGTTTCCGCAGAAATGTTTCCGGATGGTATTGGCTGACCGGCACAATTCTTCCAGCGGTTCCCGGTTCAGGGCTATCAGTTCTTCTCTGGTGCAGGACGCTCCATGGAGCACCCTGGAAAGAAGGGAAGAAATAAGATTCATGCGGGAAAGATTACCTCCGGCGCGTGTCACGTCAAGGGTAGAGTTGAAAGGGAAGGGAGATGGAAGCCCCTCATTTTCTCCGGCATCATTTGCCCGTTTGTTCCAGGGCTTTGTAGCGTAGATCCGGGAAGCCGGAAGAGGATTTGCTCTCCTTATCCAGAACGGAAACGGCCAACTCGATGAGGTCGCGGCGGCTGGAAGCGAGGTCATGTGTTTCCGAGGGACTGTGGAGATGTCGTATACTTCCCAGTTGGCCGGTTTTTTTGCCTGGAAAGAGGTTGCGGCGCATGACTTTCATTGTATCGAAGCGCACGGCTGCCTGGTCTCTGTAGCTCCCGCCGGCCCAGGCCAGGGGGCGTCGGTCTTTCAGAACCGCTTTTTTGCTGAGTAGGACGGGGAAAGGTCCGTGCCGAGCGGGGAACCTGCATCCTTCCCCGCGGGGCGCACAGCGTGGGCATCACATCGGCATGGAATGCCGGCTGGGTGATGGTTCTGCCGCGAGAGATTTTTCCGGGCCAGCGGATGATGCCGGGGACTCTGATTTCTCCTTCGTAAAGCTGGCCTTTCAGGCTTCCAACGGAGTTGAAGAATTCATGGTCCACGCGTCGTGTGTCGTGCGTTGTCGCTGGTAAAGATGACGATGGTGTTTTTCTCAAGACCGCATGTTTCCAGTGTTTGTAGCAGGCGGCCTACATTGTGGCCCATCTGGGAGATCATGCCGGCATAGGAGCCCTGGGGAGCGGATGGGGCAGATAGCCGTTTTCTCCCCGGTAGGGGCGCTTGTTCCAGTCGCGCGGGTAACGGTCAATCCATTCCTGCAGGGGCTGCATGGCCACGTGAGGTTCCTGCGGGGCGTAATACGGGAAAAAGGGCTTTTCCCCCTGCGCCTGCCTTTTGATGAATTCCAGCATTTTATCTGTAATCAGATCAGAACTGTGCTTTTCCGCGCGGTAGATGTCCACCAGTATTTCCTCCTGTGGCTGGGAACCGAGCCCGATGGTGGCAGGGGGCAGGGAGGTGTTGAGCATTTCCTTTTTCCCGTCGTTTCAGAGATAGGGAGGATATTAGGTGTGGCAGGCTTTCTGGTCCATATAACCGTAGAACCTGTCCACGCCATGCTTGTCCGGGGTGCCCGCGGCCCCGAAGTCGCCTATGCCCCATTTACCAAATACTGCAGCGGTGTAACTGGCTTTTTTCAGGGCTTCCGGGAGGGTATAGGTTTCTGTTCTGATGGGCCAGTCACCCTTGAGGTCCCGCCAGTTTTCACGGGCATCCACGCGTTTCAGGTCCTGAATGTCGTAGCTGCCCGTATGTTTGCCGGTCAGCAAGACGTTGCGGGACGGGGGAGCAGACCGAGCACCGGAATAGAAGTATACCCATCGCTGGCCTTCGGAAGCCAGTCTATTGAGATTCGATTTTTTGATTTTCTTCTGGCCGTGGCACCCTACTTCCATCCAGCCCAAATCGTCTGCGTTAATGAGCTCAATATTGGGGCATTCCGCCCCGGCTGCATGCATGAGGAGGAATATGAGCAGGTAACAGGAATGGGGAAAATGCATGCTGCAGGATATATAGTCCCGGGAAGCATGAAATTTCATGAAACAGGACCAATCAGGAAAGGATGCCGCGTTCTGGAATGAACGGTGAAGTCCTGCTCCTGCCGGCGGAAAAACGTTGGTTGTCTCCGGGGGGTGCTCGGGATGTATCCGGAAAGACGGGAATCAGGGCACGACAATGTTTTCCACCGCAGCGCGGATGGCTTCATCGCTGAACTGGTCCAGGGCATGCTTCAGGAATCCCTGGGCAATCATTCTGCGCGCCGTTTGTTCCGGAATGCCGCGTGAAAGAAGATAGAAGATTTCTTCCGGGGAGATGGATGAAGTGGCGGAACCGTGGGAGCATTGCACCCGGTCTGCAAGAATTTCCAGGCCGGGAATGGAGTTGGCTTCCGCCTGCGGACTGAGGATCAGGTTGCGGTTGCTCTGGTAGGCGCTGGTATCGTGCGCTCCCTCTTCCACCAGGATCATACCGCTGAAGATGCTGACGGAGTCGTCGTCCAGCACGTTGGCGTAAAACAGATTGCTGGAGGCTCCGCGGTAGCGGTGCTTTTGGTAGGTTCTTTGGTCCAGTTCCTTGCGTTCCTTCAGATGATTGGCGGAGAGCAGGCGCACGTTGGCTTCGTCTCCCGTAAGGATGCAGACCGTTTCCTGCCTGGCCCATGCCGCGCCGGGATGGCTGGTGAGGTGTTCCATTTCCGCGGAATCGTCTGCCGTGATGTGGCTGAGTTCCACAACCCGTGACCGGGCATTGAGTTCCTGAACCAGGGCGTATTTGACGGAGGAAACGGAAGAAAGATGGTGTTGTTGCAGGGCGCCGCAGAACTGCATGCCGTGATCCGCGCTGACATGGCGTTCCAGAATGCGGAGGCGGCCGCCGGTTCCCGTGATGACCAGTGTGTAGGGGAAGACGGCCACGTTGTCTCCGGAGATGAAGTGGAAGATTTCCAGAGGCCGGGGGATTTCCCGGTCCGCCATGATGACCAGTCCGTTGTGCTGGAGGGCCATGTTCATGGCCGCCAGGCGGTCGGAGCCGAGCAGTTCCGGCATGTTTTCCAAATGTTTCCGCGCCAGGTCCGGGTATTGGAGAACAAAGTCTTCCAGATCCATCACGGAAAGCCCTTCGGGGAGTTCCTCCGGCATGGAAACGGGCAGTCCGTTGGCATACACCACCCGGAGGGCGTCCGGCATGGAGGCATGGTCCCTGATGATGGCTGCCAGGGTTTCCGGGTCCAGGGGGGATGCCGCTTCAAATCCTTCCAGGGATTCGTTGGCAGGCGCCCCGAACCGCCATGATTCCACGCGGCGGGAAGGTTCGGGTAGCTGTGCGGCCCGTTCCTTCATCTGCCTGTGCCGCGCTTCAAACCATTCGGGGAGGAAGCCTGCCGGAAATTGTTCGTCGTTGAGCAATTGATTCATCATTTCCTCCTTTATCCGATGCTGTCTTCCATTTCCAAGTCAATGAGCCTGCGCAGTTCCACGGAATATTCCATCGGGAATTCCTGTACGAGATCGTTGATGAAGCCGTTGACCGCCAGGGACATGGCCGCCGCTTTCGGAATGCCGCGCTGCTGCATGTAAAAGAGCATTTCCTCCGAGACCTGAGAGACGGACGCTTCATGCTGTACCATGTTCCGGTCTCCCTTCACCGTGATGGCGGGATAGGTATCCGTGCGGCTGTTGGACGCCAGCAGCAGAGCGTCGCATTCCGTATTGTTCTTGCAGCCCTTGAGCCCCTTGCCCATGACGACCTGGCCGCGGTAGCTGGCGCGGCCTTCTCCGATGCTGATGGATTTGGAGACAATGTTGGACGTAGTGTCGTCCGCCGCGTGGATCATTTTGGCGCCGGTGTCCTGGTGCTGGCCCGTATTGGCCAGTGCGATGGAGATGACTTCCCCTCTGGCCCTTTTGCCCTTGAGGACCACGGCGGGGTATTTCATGGTGAGGCCGGAGCCGATGTTGCAGTCAATCCAGCGGATTTCCGCGTCCTCCATGGCAAGGCCGCGCTTGGTAACCATGTTGAATACGTTGGAGGACCAGTTCTGCACGGTGACGTACTGGATTTTCGCTCCTTTCAGGGCCACCAGCTCCACGACGGCGGAGTGGAGGGTTGACGTTTCAAACTGGGGCGCCGTGCAGCCTTCCATATACATGAGCTCCGCGTCTTCGTCCGCGATGATGAGGGTACGTTCGAACTGGCCGAAGTTTTCCGAGTTGATGCGAAAGTATGCCTGAAGAGGGTGCTTGAGTTTTACGCCCTTGGGCACGTAGATGAAGGAACCGCCAGAGAATACCGCGCTGTTCAGGGCAGAGAATTTGTTGTCTCCCGTAGGGATGACTTTTCCGAACCACTGGCGGAAGATTTCTTCATGGTTTTTGAGGCCTTCCGTCGAGTTGACGAAGATGACGCCCTGGCTACGCAATTCCTCCTTCATGTTGGAATAGGCGGATTCGGAGTCGTACTGGGCTTCCACGCCTGCCAGGAATTGCCGCTCCTGTTCCGGCACTCCCAGGCGCTCAAAGGTTCGCTTGACGTCTTCCGGAACGTCTTCCCAGCTTCTTTTGGGCCGCTCTCCGTCAGACAGGTAGTAGCGTATCTGGGAGAAGTCTATTTTTTCAATTTCCGGGGAGGCCCAATGTGTGGGCATGGGCTTGCTTTCAAAGACGGCCAGGGCGTTTTTGCGGAAATGGCGTATCCAGTCCGGCTCGTCCTTGACGTCGGAGATATAGTCAATGGTGGCTTCCGTAAGGCCGTAGCCTGCGTCAAATTTGTGGCGTTCCGGGAAGGAGAAGTTTCCCTTGCTCCTGTCGAAGTCAAACGGGTTTTGCGTGCTGTCGTTCGCAGGTGTGTCAGATGTTTCGCTCATGATGACTGCCGGATTGCCGGGTTATGCGTTGGCTACTCCTTCGGTCTCCTTCAGGAATTCATATCCTCTGCTTTCCAGTTCGTCCACCAGTTCTCCGCCCCCGGTGCGGACAATCCGTCCGCCGGCCAGCACGTGGACCACGTCCGGTTTGATGTAGTCCAGCAGGCGTTTGTAGTGGGTGATGACCAGGAAGCTGCGGAAAGGGGAACGCATGGAGTTGACCCCTTCGGAGACGATGCGGAGGGCGTCGATATCCAGGCCGGAGTCTGTTTCGTCCAGAATGGCGTAAAGGGGATCCAGCAGGAGCATTTGAAGGACTTCGTTGCGTTTTTTCTCCCCGCCGGAAAAGCCTTCATTCACGGCTCGTGAAGTGAATTGGCGGGACATGCCAAGCTGGTCCATCTTCGCGTACAGCGTCTTGTAGAATGTGACGGCGTCAAGTTCCTCTCCCTGAGGCATGCGCGCCTGCATGGCCGCGCGCAGGAAGTTGGCGTTGGACACGCCGGGAACTTCCATGGGGTATTGGAAGGCAAGAAAAAGACCGGCACGGCTGCGTTCGTCAATACTCATGTCCAGCAGGTTCTGTCCGTCCAGCCAGACTTCCCCGCTCGTTACCTCATAATCCGGGTGGCCGCAGAGAACTTTGGAAAGCGTGCTTTTTCCGGAGCCGTTCGGCCCCATGATGGCGTGTACTTCCCCCTTGGGGATTTCAAGATTGATGCCTTTAAGAATTTCCGTGCCTTGCACGCTGGCGTGCAAATTTTTAATGACCAAGCTCATGATGTAAAAGGAGGAATTAACCCTGCGGCGTGATGATGGAGCCCCTCAAGGTGATTTGGGCCTCTTCCACGCATACGTCGTCGGGCAGATTGATGAATTCCCTCAGGTCCACGCCTTCCTTGATGGTAATGTCGTAAATCCGGCCGGTCCGGGTATCCTGGAAGTGGCCGTGGTCGACGAGGTTGGGACAAAAGCGGGAGGAGCTGCGTTCAAAGTTGACCTGATTGACCAAGCCGTGGTTTACCAGGGCCTCCAGGCAGTTGTAGACCGTAGCCAGGGAGATGCTGGGGAGTTTTTTGCGGACCCGGTGATAGACTTCATTGGCCGTGGGGTGGTCGCGCTGTTCCAGAAGGACCTGGTATACTTCCTGCCGTTGCTTGGTGAGCCTCAAGCCGGAAATGACTGGAAGGGTAGAAGCCGTTTTTACGGCGTCCGAGGTATCTGTTTTGGAACTCGTTTTATATTTCATGCTCTGCGGGGAATAGTGGAGAAGGCACTATCATTTTGCAAGAACAATTCCTGTTCTTTGTTTTGAACGGCAGGGAAAAAGAAGGGCGGTCACCTTGTGGATGGCCGCCCTTGCAGGGAAATAGCTGTGAACCGCAACGATTAGTTGGCGGACTCGGTTTCCGGAGCTACATTGACACGGCGGCCTTCACGGTCGAAGAATACGCGGCCGTCCACCAGGGAGAAAATGGTGTAGTCACGGCCCATGCCCACGCCCTTGCCGGGGTGCCACTTGGTGCCGCGCTGGCGGATGATGATGTTGCCCGCGATTACTTCCTGGCCGCCGAATTTTTTCACGCCGAGGCGCTTGCTGCGGGAGTCGCGACCGTTCTTGACAGAACCCTGACCTTTCTTGTGAGCCATAAGATTAAGATGAAATTAGAGGTTGAAATTAGGCTTTAATGTCGGTGATTTCCAGCTTCGTCATGGCGCGGCGGGAACCTTTTTTCTTGTGGAAGCCCTTGCGGCGCTTGAATTTGAAGGCGATAATCTTCTTGTTGCGGAATTGGCTGACTACCTTGGCGGAGACGGTAGCGCCTTCCACCGTCGGGGAGCCGAGGGTCACGTTTCCGTCATTTTCCACCATAAGCACCTGATCGAAGCTTGCTTCGGCACCCTCTTCAAGAGTATTGATGCATTCAACGTCGATCACGTCGCCCTTCTGGACGCGGTACTGCTTGCCACCTGTTTTGAAAATTGCGTATGCCATTACTATCACTGTTAAGGTTCGCCCGCGGTTGCGGGAGCCGCACTAAACCATATCACTTTTCTTTAGACAAGCAAAATTTCATAAAAAAATGAGCGAGTGGCATAAAATTTTTAAAAATGGAGCTGTTTTAACGCATTCTCCGGAAGAAATGCAGGCTCTCGGACGGGAAATAGGTAAAATTTTAATGCCTGGCGAGGTTCTAGGAGTGGTAGGAGAGCTTGGAGCGGGAAAGACGCATCTGACTCAGGGGATTATGGAAGGACTGGGGAGCACGGATGCTGCCGCCAGTCCCACGTTTTCCCTGGTGCATGAGCACCGGGACGGACGGTTGAGGGCCTGCCACTTTGATTTCTACCGGCTGCGGGACGAGTCCGAGCTTTTCGGGATAGGCTGGGATGAGTATCTGGACGGAGACACCGTGCTGGTTGTGGAATGGGCCAACCTGTTTCCGGACGCATTGCCGGAGGACGCTTCCTGGCTGCTGCTGGAGCATGCGGGGGAATGTTTGCGCAGGGTTTCCCTGGCTCCCCGTTCATAAGCCGGTTCAGTAATCGATGCTTTTGGCGAACGCCTTGTCAAATCCGGGACTGTGCCAGATGGTGTTGTGCATGGCTCCGGGGAATTCCTGATAGTTGACGGGAGTGGAGAAGCAGTCGCGCAGCCGCTTGGCATGGGCCGGAGGAATGACTTCATCCGATCCCGCCGCCAGGATGCTGACGGGGCAGGAGACTTTGGGGGCCGCCAGGTCGGAACGGAAGTGGTCGGGCAGGATGTGCCTGACAGGCAGATAGGGGAAGAGGTCCCTGGCGGTGTCCAGCAGACTGTCAAATGGGACCAGCAGCACAAGTTTTTTCACGTTCCGGACGGAGGCTATCTGGGTGGCTACTCCGGAGCCGAGGCTCTGGCCTACCAGAATAACGTCGTCCGGGGTTCTTCCCGTTTCCTTCAGCACGTCGTCCAGGATGGCCAGGGAATCTCCCATGATGGCCTGTTCCGTGGGACTGCCGGTACTGAGGCCGTAGCCGCGATAGTTGACAAGAAGCTTGGCGTGGGGGAATTGATCCAGATAGGGCAGCATCATGGAGATGTCCATGGCGTTGCCACCGTAGTAAACAAGAAGGGGCTGTCCTTGTTTTTCAATGAGCCATCCGCTGAGGCTGGCTCCTTCCCGGTGGAAGGTGCGCCTGTGGGGTTCCCACTCGGCGCGTTTTTGCAGATAGGCGGTCTTGTCCTTGGGCTGGGGAGGCAGATAGACCAGGGAACGGACGGAACAATGGGGGCACGCCAGCACCATGCCAGCAGTCAGCAGAACCGTTGTCCAGATTTTCCATCCTTTCCGTCTCATCAGGGGCATGTCTGGCTACCGGGGTGAGTTGTCCGTGATGGCAAGGGAGCCAGCCGCTCCGGTGCGAGGTACCGCACCGGGCTGTTCCTGATAAGTCCAGCCGGACAGCCGTGCCGCGTTTCCATCCGCGGATGAGCGGCGGACTTCATGGAGGCTGATTTCCCGTGAGGGTGTTTTAAAATGAAAGGTGGCGCTGATGTTCGCCTCCTGACGGCGCACGGTGGCTGTTTCCGGTGAATTTCCGTTGACACTGAGCACCCCCTGACCGTCCCCGTGGGACGTATAAAGCAGAGTGAGTGCGGCGGGGGCGTTCCGGGCCGCTTTATCGGCGCCCGGTTCTGTTTCATTCTCCAGAATAATGGCTGTTCTGCTGCCTTTGGGGAACCATTCCGCCTGTACATTGTCCGTCTCCAGGGTAGCTCCCCCACGGCCGCAGGCTGAGAGAGTGAGAAGGACGCCCGGCAAGATGATGAATCCTAGTCTCATGAAGACAGTGTCCATCAATTCCGGCGGAAAGGCAATCTCCGTTTTCAGGAGGTTCATTCGTAGCGGATTCGTTTTCCAAAAAAATGTTTGATAGGACAGGGGTGATTCGGCAGTATGATAACCGTCATGTCTTACAGAATGTTCTCCTGGTGTTTTGCGGCGGCCTGCATGACCGGCATGTCTTTTGAGACGTGCCGGAGTGCTGAAGAAGTCCCCCCTCCTGCTCGGATGGCCGTGGAAGTGCCTGCCGCCAGCCTGCTGATGGCGCGGCAAGAGACTGGGCAGACCAGGCTGGACAGGTCTTTTAAAGATGCCGAACTGAGCATAGGCGGCAAGAAGTATGCAAGGGGCATTGGCACGCATGCCACTTCCATGATTCCCCTTCCGGTGCCGAGTATTCAGGGAGGAAGAGTGGTGAGTTTTGAAGGCGCGTGCGGCGTGGATGACGGTACTGACGGGGAGGGAAGCGTTGAGTTTCGTGTGATGAGCGGCTCAGAGGTACTGTGGAGTTCCGGAGTCATGAAACGAGGGATGCCTGCCAAGAAATTTTCAGTGAAGGTGGCGGCCAACGGCCTGAAGAACCTGTATTTGATGGCGGACAGGGTGGAGAACAATTCCTATGACCACGCGGATTGGGTGGATCTGGCCTGGAGAATCGGAAAGGAAGGAGGTACCATGCAGGCAGCCGTAGTGAACGCAGCCAAGTTCGGAATGATTTCCGGTGTCAGGAAGGACCAGGGACCGGCTTTGCGCGCCGCCATTTCCGCCCTGAGAAGAAGGGGCGGAGGCGTTTTGAGCATTCCCAGAGGGGTGTATCATTTTTATCCGGATGGAGCACTGGACATGAGTTTTTACATTTCCAATCACGACCAGCCCCTCGTTCATCCGGTGTGCGTGCCTTTGACGGACCTGAACGATGTCAGGGTTGAAGGGAATGGTTCCCTGTTCCTGTTTCACGGGAAGGTGATTCCGCTGCTGATCATGGATAGCGAGAACGTCACTGTGGAGCGCCTGGCGGTCGATTATGAACGCCCCTATTATTCCGAAGGGAGCGTGACCAGTGTGGATGACCAGTTCACGGAAGTGGAGATAGACAAGAAAACCTATCCGTACGAAATCAAGAACAACAAATTTGTCTTTATCGGGGAGGGCTGGCGGGAAGGTATGGCCAGCTGCATGGCTTTTGAGAAGGGAACGGGGCATATCATTGCCAATACGGCGGACATCGGATGGAATGGCCATGTGGAGCCCGTGGGAGGAAACCGCCTCAAGCTGAAATGGAACCTCAAGAAAAGAGGGATCAAGCCCGGCGATACGCTGGTATTCCGGAATTACAACCGCCCCCATCCGGGATGCGTGATTTACCGGGCGCGGAAGACGCATTTGAATGACGTGGCCCTGCATCAAAGCACCGGCATGGCGCTGCTGGCGCAGCGATCGGAGGATATCAGCATCAAGGGAGGGGGAGTTTTCATCAGAAAGGGGACGAAGCGGGTACACACGTCCGGAGCGGACGCTACGCATTTTTCCAATACCCGTGGTGAAATCATTGTGGAAAAAGCTTTGTTTGAAGGAATGATGGATGACGCCATCAATGTCCATTCCACCTGCCTGGGAATTCAAGAGGTGGTGGACAGCCACACTCTGAGATGCAGGTATATGCACCGCCAGGCCGTAGGCTTTGAAGTATTCCTTCCCGGTGAAAAAATCCGTTTTATCAACGGCCCCACCTTGGAACCGCGAGAAACGGGCACTGTAAAATCAGCCGTCAAAGCGAATGAAAAGGAATTGCTGATCACTCTGGAGGAACCTCTTCCCGGCGGGGTAAAGGCGGGTGATGCCGTTGAAAATGCTGATTTTTATCCGTCTGTCGTGTTCCGGAACAATATTGTCCGCAACAACCGGGCGCGAGGCACCCTGTTCACCACTCCTGAAAAGGTGCTGGTGGAAGGCAATCTGTTTGACCATTCCTCCGGAGCGGCCATTCTGCTGGCCGGAGATGCCCAGGGCTGGTACGAAAGCGGGGCCTGCCACGAGGTGGTGATCCGCAGGAATACGTTCATCAACAACCTGACCTCCCGCTATCAGTTCACCAACGCGATCATTTCCATTTATCCGGAGGTCAAGCAGCTGAACAATCAGAAGGACTATTACCACCGCAACATTCTTATTGAGGACAACGTGTTTAAAACCTTCGATGTTCCCTTGCTGTTTGCCATTTCCGCGGAAAATATCAAGTTCATCAACAACAGGATTATTTACAACAACGATTACAGGGGATGGGGACAGAAGCCCTTCCAGTTCAGAAGATGCGCCAATATTCTGATCAAGGGCAACCGTGTGGAACCGCTGCGCACGTGGACCATAGCCGACTGCAAACTGGAGAATACGCCGGCAATCCAGGTGCACATGGATGAGTAATATTCTCCTGCCTGTCTTTACAATACCTACCGGTCTTTTACGGATGGCCGATTCCGGATGTCATGCGTGCGGGGGCCTGTCATGGAGAGGTACCGCAAATGGACGCAAGCAGGGAAGGATTGCGGAGCTGGTCGGAAATGGACTGAAAAGATTTTCATTACTGTTGCCATTCTGGTTGTTGTTGGTTCTCTCTAAATTATTTTGTTTAGTTTGACACCAATTTGGCAATCTACTATGTTGCCTTGTGCAATGCAGAAGGAACATAGTAGCGGCTGGTGGGCAAAGTACAATTGGCTGGTTTTGTCTTTCCTGTCGTGCTGTTTTTCATTTCATAACCAGAGTTTTTGGATTGATGAATGCTGTACAGCATTGTGTGCTGTACAGCCGAGCCTGGAAGAATGCTGGCGGCAAATTTGCCGAATTGGGGGAAGTGATGCCCAGATTGCTTTTTATTACTATCTTTTGTTTTTGTGGCATCAGGTGACGGGAGCCGAATCCGAGCTGGCTCTTCGCCTGTTCAATGGGGTCTGGGTTTTTCTGGCAGCTTGGTTCTTCAGAAAGGAGCCGAAAGTCCTGGTCATTCTGCTGCTTTCCCCGTTTTTTATTTATTATACTGAAGAACTGCGCCCTTATATTTTACAAATTGCGGCTTCCTGCGGTGTAACCATGCTGCTTTATCAAGCTAGCAGAGGGCATCCGCCAAGGTTCCATGCCATTTTTGGGTCCTTGTTTTTTCTGTGCCTGACAAGCCTGACGGGGGTTGTATGGGGTTTCGGCTTTATGGCTGCATTTTTCATCTTGTCATTCCGGCAGTTCAAAGGACGGAGTTTTTGGAAGGCCGTATTTTGCTGGATTTTTCCGTTTGCAGGGCTGGCCGCGTATTATGTCTATACCCTTTCCCTCGGGGCCCGTTCCGTTGTGATATCTTCCAGCTGGGTTGTTAATGTGGCCGCATCCTTGTATGAACTCATGGGACTGGCAGGGCTGGGGCCTCCGCGCGCCGAGTTAAGACTGTGTACGACCCTGGATTCCTTATGGAAGATGGAAGGATTGTTTTTTGGAGGTATTGTCGCTCTAGTCATGATTGGCACCCTGATTTATGGAGTTGTATTGTGGAGCAGGCAATCCTCCAGATCATTGCCATGGGCGCTCTTTGCTCTTGTGCTGGTTCCCGGAATTGTGTTTCTTTATGGAACGGAAGCCATGGATTTCCGGTTTTCCGGCAGGCATTGCGCTCCTCTGCTGCCTGTATTGTGCCTGATTTGGTCCAAGGTATGGCCCCAGAACTGGAAGTTTTCCGACCGGTGCCGGGTTGTTCTGTTTATCCTGATGATGATTGTCTGGCTGGCAAGCGATTTCCGTATTCGTTTTTGCGGTATTTATAGCCGGGAAAATTACCGGGAGGCTGTTTCCTATTGCAAATCATTGCAGGAGAAAGGAATGAAGGTTCTTCTCCTTTGCAATAAGTTTGGAGGGGAATTTTATGGATGGCATTTTCAGCCTCCGGCGAATTATTGGTCAGATTATGATGCCATTGTCGTTTCCCGCCCGGGCCGGTATGCTCTCGTATTAAAAGCGATGGAGGATTCGGGCTTGTATCAACGCTCCGCCCTGTGCCAGGGATTTACCGTTTATTTCAATGGAAAGGTTTTGCCGCCGGCAAGGAAGGATTGACGCTTTCCCCGATTGTTTCAACGTCTTGCGTCAGAGAGATGTCTTACAAGGATTATGGAAATTCCTTCCCATTTGATCAAACGCTGCAAGAAGTTCATTGAGCCTTACCGTGTGACGGACGACAAGGGATTTAAATTGTCCCGTCATGATCCGGGGGATTTGGGCAAGCTGGACAAGGACAGCAAGAAGGAAGCCGTTGAGAAGCTTGAAAAAGGCATCGAATTGCTGGGACAGTTGCAGGAGGTCCTTTACGCCAGCGAGTCCTATGCCCTGCTGGTGATTTTGCAGGCGATGGACAGTGCCGGCAAGGACGGGATTGTCAAGCATGTGATGGGAGGCATCAATCCCCAGGGATGTGTGGTGAGCAGTTTCAAGTATCCTTCCACTGTGGAACGGAGCCACGATTTTTTATGGAGGTGTGTGATGCGCCTGCCGCAGAGAGGCATGATCGGCATTTTCAACCGTTCCTATTACGAGGAGGTGCTGAGCGTGCGCGTGCATCCGGAATACCTTGCGGGGGAAGGGTTTGATCCGGGCCAGGCAGGCAAGGCTTTCTGGAAGGAGAGATACAGGTCCATCAATAACCTGGAACGCCATTTGCATGCCAATAAAACGCGTTTTGTCAAAATCTTTCTCCATCTTTCCTATGAGGAGCAGAGGAAGCGCCTTCTGGCGCGCCTGGATACTCCCGACAAGAATTGGAAGTTTTCAGAAGGAGATATCCATGAGCGCGAATACTGGGACGGTTATCAGAAGGCTTTTGAAGAGATGATCCGGAATACGGCCACTCCGGATGCTCCCTGGTATGTGGTTCCGGCGGATAACAAGTGGTATTCCCGGCTGGTCTGCCTGTGTGCGATTGCTGGCGCCTTGACGGATATGAAGCTGAAATATCCGCAAGTGTCCGGGGAGTTGAAGTCTTTCTTCCCCAGATTCCGGGAGGAACTGGAATATCCGCCGGACAGGGATAAGAAGTGAATGGCGCGTGCCAGGTCCTGTTCCGGAATAACCACCGTGCCCGGAGAGGGGATAACGGAGATGCGCCCGGAATGGGGGCATGTAAGCTCAGCTTCTGCGGAAGGGGGAACGCCTTATAATCAGCGCTTGCGTTCCCAGGATTTCACCTTGTCATTGATGAATAGAACGTATCCCGTATTTACCGGAACGTAGGTGACGTCGTTGTAATAGGGATAATACGGGCTATAGAAGCCCGGTCCCCCCCAATAAGGGCCGCCCCAGTACGGACCGTACCAGAAGGAGGGCGGCGGCGTGTAAACGGGCTGCAGGGAAGAGTAGATCCAGCGGGTGGCCGGCTTGCCGTTGAGGTTGCCTTCCGCCACGGCGGAGGGGTCTCCCCATGCCAGGAATACGGCGGGCGGCGACATGCCTTCCGCAATTTGGCCGGTTTCCACCAGCGCCTTTTGAGCAGGCGGAAGCGAATTGAATAAAACGGGATTTTTCTGAATACGGGAGGCGGGGGTGGACACGCAGGAAGCAAGGCTCAAAGCAGCGGCCAGGGTGGTGAAAAGTAACTTCCAGTTCATGATATGCATACGGATAACACTCACTTTGACTCTTGCCAAGGGGCTTTTGTTGAGTAAAATGAACCGACAAGTTATGAAAGCGTTCCGCAATCTGGCCTTATTACTGATGGTCCCGGGTCTGGTTTCCTCCCTGTCTGCAGCAGGAAAACCGGAAATTATCAATGAGTATCTTCCGGTCGGGAAGATGGTGGAAGGCTCTGCCGTGAGCGTTTTGCTTGACGAAGGCCTTCAGCCATTCATGGAAAAGATTGACAGCGTTTTCGGCAGCCTGCCTGAAAAAGACAAGAAGGAACTGGTGTCTCAGATTGTCCCCGGACAGCCTGTTCCGTATGACGAACGCCTGGGCTGGACCAAGGAAGATTATGCCAAATATCTGGAGTGCTGGAAAAAGAAGCAGATTCAGGAAGTGGCTCCCGTGGCGATGGGGATTTTCCCGGATGGGGATCAGGGCATCTGGAATCTGGCAACGGTGGTTCAGCAGGGTCCCCTGCCGATGAGCACGCTCAAGTATGATTCCAATACCAAGTCATGGATTTCCCCCAACGGTGCCCTGGCCCTGAAAGGTGACGTATCCTATGACGATATGAACGTGTACGGGGCGTGGAGCGGCAAGGAATGGACGCTGGAAAAGAAGACCATTCTCTCCACACTGACGGAAACCGTCATCCTCGGCAAGACGAAGGATGGAAAGTATGCCTACTTTGTGTACAACATGTCCGAGAAGAATCCGGACAATTTTGTTATTGCCAATCAGTCCATCGTGCTGCGCGTTCCCATGACCAGCATCGTGGGAGATCCCCTTCTGGAGAAGGCCAAGGCCCGCGCCCGTCAGTAATGGCTGATGTTTTTTCTTACTTCCGGTTATAAAGATGCGTATTATCAGTGGATTAGCCGGTGGAATATCCTTGTCCGTTCCCAAGGGGGAGGTTCGGCCCACTACGGACCGGGTGAGGGAAGCCCTTTTTTCCATTCTGCATCCTCTGATCAAGCATGCTGACGTACTGGACCTGTTCACCGGCTCGGGGGCGTTCGGGCTGGAAGCCCTGAGCCGGGGTGCAAGGACCGCGCGCATGGTAGACGCTTCCAGGTCTTCCTGCATCACCGTCAAGGCTAATTTGTCCAAGACCGGGCTTGAGGGCGGCACGGTAATCCAGGGGGATGCCGTCCAGTTTGTGAAGAGGGAATTGACGGCCGGCAGAAAGTACGATGTGGTGTTCGCGGATCCTCCCTATTGCAAGGGGCCCTTGGACCGGGATTTTGTCGTGGAATTGGTGGAAGCCGGGGCGGCCGGTCTGCTGAAGGATGAAGGCGTGTTCATTGCGGAGGTCCGGGAAGGATGGGGAACCGGAAGCGAAGGTTCCGCCGATTTTGACGGACTGCGCCTGGTGGATACCCGCAGATACGGGAAAAATATGCTGCTGTTCTATCGATTGCCGGAGAAGTAAGATGAAAGCCCTTTTATTGTCCTGTTGTTATAATATCCTGTACACCGTCGGCTGGCTGGTGACGCTGCCCTCCTATCTGCTCAAGCAGAAACGTCGGGGGGGATTCGGGACGGGATTGATGGAACGTTTTGGCCTGTACCGCGTCTCCTACAACAGGGAGCCGAAAGGCGTGCTGTATGTGCATGCCGTGAGCGTGGGGGAAGTAGTGATAGCCCTCAAATTCCTGCGTGCATGGCTCCGGGAGCGCGGAGGTTCCGCCGTGCTGGCCACCAGTACAGCTACGGGGCATGCCACGGCCATGAATGCCCAGATGCCCGGAGTACGTGTGATTTACGCCCCCTTTGACTTGCTGGGGCTGCCTGGCAGGTGCTTTGACCGCTTTGAACCGGAAGCCATTGTGCTGGTGGAAGCGGAGCTGTGGCCCAATTTTGCGCGCGCGGCCAAGGTGCGCGGTATTCCCATGGCGATGATTAATGCCCGCATGTCTGCCAGGTCGGAGAGCCGGTACCGCGCGTTCAAGTGGCTTTCCAAGTATTATTTTTCCTTTCTGGATGCCATGGGCGTCCAAGATAAGGGGGATGTGCAGCGGTTTGAGTCCGTGGGGGTCCCCCCCTCTGTCATCCATGTGACCGGAAGCATCAAGTTTGACCAGCAGACAGCGGACCGCCGTGATGCAAATCCCGAGTTTTCCGCCATTCTGGAGAAGTTGAAGCGCGGCAAGCCCGTGGTGCTGGCCGCCAGCACTCATGACGGGGAGGAAGTCCTGATTGCGGAGGCTGCCAGGAAAGCTGGAGGTTTTCCCCTGATCGTTCCCCGCCATGCGGAACGCCGCCATGCCGTGGTGAAGGATTTGTCCGCTCGCAGCTGGCAGTGCATTTTGCGGACGGAAGGGGAAATTCCTGAAACCCTCAAGGAGAACGTCTGCTATGTCGTGGATACGACCGGGGAGTTGAGGGACTGGACGGCCCTGGCCGACGTGGCCGTGATCGGCAAGAGTTTTCTGGCGGACGGCGGACAGAATCCGGCAGAAGCCGTTGCCTGCGGCGTGCCCGTGCTGACGGGACCGCACATGGAAAATTTTGATGCTCTTGTCCAGCTTCTGGAAGGGGTGGATGGCATCACCAGATGCGGAGAAGAACAGTTGCCGGACGTCCTCAAGGAAATGCTGGACAACCCCTTGCTGGCGCATGCGCAGGCTTCGCGCGCCCAGGTGGCGTTGAAAGCCCATTATGGCGCTACGGCTCGCACCATCCGCATGATTTGCATCATGCTCAAGATTCCCGTTTGACCGGAGGGGCGTCCGTCGTTTTTTTGTTCTCCTCCGGTATTGAATGGAGAGGCAGGGCATAGACTTCCCCCTGGGGTGCATCAACGATGATGTCGAAGTGCCGGAGGGTGTCCACGCCGATCTGGCATCTGCCGCCGGTTCCCGTCACGACAAATGAAAGGCCCTCCATTTGGAAGTCCGGTCCCATGTGGAGCGTGGACGGAACGCCCAGCTTCATGACGGAATGGCTGCCGCTGCTTCCGTTGATGTCTGATGTCATGGCTTTGACATGACTGCCGTCCGGGGCCGCCGGCCATTGCTCCACAGGGGCCAGAGAGAGCGTGGAGCCGGAGTCGAGCGCCAGGAGAAAGGGCGCACCGTCCCGGGTGCACCGGATATAGAGGATGCCAGAGGCATGGCGTTCGACGTCCAGCGGTTTCATGTCTTTAAGGGGGAAGCTGGAACGTTCGAGAAATTGCAGGGTGGCGTTGCTGACGGAGAGCAGGAAGGGGCAGAAGCCCAGATAATTGATGCCCAGGATGCCGTCCACGCGGATGTGGGTGCTTTTTTGAAGAGAGTCCAGGTCCATGGTGCATCCATAAAAGTTTTTGATCAGAAGGCCGCCGATGGAAAAGGATTCCATGGGAAATACCCGGGGCGCGGTATGGACATTGGAACCGGGGGCAATTTGCACTTCCTGCAGGGTCAGGTTTGGAAAGTGCTTCTGGATGAATTTGACGTCGAACGTAGTATGGGAGGCGGCCGTATCCACGATGAGATTGCACGGGATGCCGTTGATGCGGCATTCCGCAATAAGCAGTTTGCTGTTGGGGTCCCTTGCCAGTTTGATCGGCTCCATGCCGGTCAGGAATGCGGTGGCCCTGTCCGGAAGGGAAGCCTCTTCTTCCGCGAAGGAGAGCGGAAGCAAGGACAGCATCAGAAGGCCTGCAGCGGCAAGTGGCAAGCTGTGTACGGAAAGCATCCCTTACAGGTAAGCGAGCATCCGTGGCCTGGCAAGTCAATTTGACGGTGAGTTAGTCATGAGCCCGGTGGTTGGGCCTGTGACGGCGTTCCAGCTCCACGCGGTCTTCGTAATTACGGGCCTGGACTTTTCTATCCCTTTTCCCGGCCCTTTCCACGTTCATCTGCCGTTTTTTCTGGCGCTTGGCAAGCTGGGAAATTTCGTTTTCCAGATTCAGGAAGTTCAGGTAGCGTTCCTTGTCCAGACGTCCCTCTTCCACGGCTTTTCTGATGGCGCACCCGGCGTCCTTGCCGTGGCTGCAGTCCGCAAACCTGCATTCATGCGCCAGTTCCGTGAGGTCCGCAAAACTTTCCCGGAGCGTGTGCTCGTCCGTCCACATCTGGATTTCCCGGATGCCCGGATTGTCGATCAGAAGGCCGCCATGCTTGAGAAGCACCAGTTCTCGCGCCACCGTGGTATGCCTCCCTTTGCCGGTGACCTCGTTTACTTCCCCCGTCCAGAGCCATTCATCCCCCAGCAGGGTGTTGACCAGCGTGGATTTCCCCACTCCCGATGAACCTACAATGGAGATGGTTTTTCCCCGTTCCAGACATTTGCGGAATTCCTTGATGCCCTTGTTGCGGAGGGCGCTGATGCAGATAATGCCGCATTCCGGGCAGAGTTCCCGGAGGATGTGCGTGGCTTCCTCCACTTCTTTCCTGGAGAAGAGGTCCACCTTGTTGAGCAGGATGAGGGGCATGGCCCCGCTACGGCGGATGAGCGTGAAGTAGCGTTCCATGCGCCTGGGGTTGAAGTCGGTTCCCGGTTCCGTGACGACGGCCACGATGTCCACATTGGCGCCCAGCACCTGTTCCGCGCTGCTTTTTCCCGGCGCCTTGCGGGAAAAACAGGTCTGGCGGGGAAGAATGGCGCGTATCACGGCTTCATCCTCCGCTTCTCCGGGAGCGATCGCCACCCAGTCTCCGACGGCGGGCAGTTCCGCGTCTGTAGCGGCGTCATGCCAGAGTTTGCCGCTCACGACCACGTCTATATCCTCCCCTCCGTCCAGCAGGGCTGTGAAGTTGATCTTCGTTTCCCGGATCAGGCGCCCAGGAATCCAGCCGGATTTGGCAATGGCGTCAAAGGCGTTTTGAAAGTGGTCGTTCCAGCCTAGGTCCTGAAGGGTAACGGGCATGAAGGAGGAGAGGTATTGTTTGAGAGAAGCGGTATGCTGCGGCTAATATTTTATGATGGCTCAATTCCAGCTGGGTTCAAGCCCGGAAAAGGTATGCTGGCCGGGATGGCAGGTCTTTCCGGCGTACAAGCGGCACGCGCGTTCTACTATCTGGTGGGCGATGTGGGTTTTGGCGGCTTTTTCCAGCAGGTCCGTCCGATCTGGATAGATGAGTAGCACTTCGTTTTCCGATGCGTCGAAACCGATGTCCCGGCGGGAAACATCATTGGCTACGATCATGTCGCATTGCTTGCGCTCCAGCTTGCCGCGCGCATAGGATTCCACATCGTGGGTTTCCGCCGCAAAGCCGACCAGAATGCCGCGGAAGCCGAATTCCGAGCGCATGGAACCTAGAATGTCTTTCGTGCGCTCCAGTTCCAGAACCATGCGTTCCCCTGTTTTTTTGATCTTGCGGTCCGGTACGGAAACCGGCCTGTAGTCTGCGACGGCGGCACTGAGAATGGCTATGTCCGTATAGGACGCCTGGTTCTGCACGGCGTCATACATTTCCTGCGCGGTCTCCACGGGGAGGAAGTCAACGCCGTGCGGAATCTCGAGGGAAGTGGGGCCGGAGACGAGCAGGACGCGGTGGCCGTCGTGGGCCGCCGCCTCCGCCAGGCAGTATCCCATTTTGCCAGAAGAACGGTTGGTGATGTATCTTACGGGGTCAATGGCTTCTCTGGTGGGACCGGCCGTGATGAGGAAACGCATGGGCAGCATTATGCGGAATCGTGGGGAAAAGTGAAGAGTGATCTTGTTCAGCGGGGTATTATGTTCCGGCTTGACTCCTGTCCGTGATTGGGCGAGTTATGAAGGCGTGATTTATTGGGACAATAACGCCACCACTCCCCTTCTTCCGGAAGTTTACGCCGCCATGGAGCCGTTCCTGAAAGAACGGTTTTTCAATCCTTCCGCCGGGTATGGGGAAGCCCGGCGCGTGCGGGAGGCCGTGGAGGAAGCCCGTGCCGGAGTGGCGGCCCTGCTGGACGTGTCTCCGGCGGAAATTGTGTTTACTTCCGGAGGAACGGAGGCCACCAATGCGGCCTTTCGCCAGATGGCCCGTAAAGGAAAGGGCGTGGCCGTCCTGTCCACGGATCATGATGCTTCCCTGAAAACATCCATTACCCTGGGGAATGGACGCATTTGTTCCGTGGACCGGGAAGGAAGGGCCTTACCGGAAGAATGGGAAGCCCTGTGCGCCGGGGAGGTGAGCGGCGTTTCCTTTGCCTGGGCCAATAATGAGACGGGCGTGCTTCAGGATGCTGCGGCTTTGTGCGCCGCCGCCCGGCGGCATGGGCTGCCCGTGCATCTGGATGCGGTGCAGTGTGCCGGAAAGATTCCCGTATCTCTGCATGGGATGGATGTGGATTATGCATCCGTTTCCGCCCATAAATTGCATGGTCCGAAGGGCATAGGATGCCTGTACAGGCGCTCCGGCGCTCCCCTGGAGCCTGTCCTGTTTGGAGGCGGCCAGGAGTGCGGGCTGAGGTCCGGTACGGAGAATGTGCCGGGAATCATCGGTTTTGGAGCCGCGGCCCGTGTAGCTCTCCGGCATCTGGAGGAAGCAGGGCGCGTGAGACGCCTGCGGGATAGTTTTGAGTCTTCCCTGGCGCAGGCCATAGACGGAGTGACGGTGCATTCCGGCGCTGCGGAGAGGATTCCGAATACGTCCAATCTGGCTTTTTCCGGGTGCACGGCCGAAGCCCTGATGCTTTTGCTGGAACCCGCCGGATTGCTGTGTTCCGCCGGGTCCGCCTGCCATACCGTGCAGCCCATGCCGTCCCACGTGCTGACGGCTATGGGGCTGTCCGACGGGGAGGTGCGTTCCTCCCTGCGTTTTTCCCTGTCTTTCACCACAACAGAGGATGAGGTGCGGGAGGCCGTGCAGCTGGTGGCGGAGGCTGTCGGGAAAGTGCGCTGCGTCCAGTCTTCCCGTACCGGTCCCGTGTTTGTTTACAGGCCGTGAGCGGGAGACCGCCTGATAAGCACTTTATGGCGGTGGATCGTCCGTCAAGACGCCAAGGGCTGGTGCTTTGGGCAAATTGCCCTCTTCTCTTTCATTCTTGCCGCCGTGCATGGTTCATGCTACGGTTTATAGATTGTGGAAAACAGCGGTTTTTCCAGTAGATGCTTATGAATATAGAACATTATCAAAGCAAGGATGAGGCGGCGGTCCTGGATATTTGGCTAAAGGCGTCCGAACAGGCCCACGCGTTTGCCGGGGTTGGTTTCTGGTGCGGCCTGGTGGAGGATATGAGGCAGGTGTATTTGCCTAAGGCGCGGACCTGGATATGCCGTGACGGTGACCGCGTGGTAGGGTTTGCCTGCCTGGTGGGGGAAGGAGAATTAGCCGCCTTGTTCGTGGACCCGGAACGCCAGTGCGAGGGAATAGGGACGGAGTTGCTGAATTGGGCCAAGGATCACAGCAAGGGACTGCTGACCGTAGGAGTTTATGAGGAGAATCCGCGTGCATTGCAGTTTTACAAGCGCAGCGGGTTTGAAGAGATCGGCTCCCTTGAGGATGAACTTACCGGCAGCCGGGAATACCGTCTGGAGTGGAAAAGGCCGCGTCCGTCATAAGAAAGGGCGGAGGCTCCTGAAGAACCTCCGCCCGAGTTGATTTTTAGGATGCCGGCAGACGTTTAGGCGATTTCCACCTTGACGCCGCTCTTTTCGATCTGCTCCACCATTTCCGGAGCAATGGAGTCGTCCGTGATGAGCATGTTCACCAAGTTGGGCGCGACCGTATAGAATGCGGGGCTGTTTGCGATGCTTGTAGAAGGCATGGCGATGATTACCTTGGCATCCTGGGGGATGACGCTTCTGATGAATTCAGATTGAAGCATGTTTTTGTATCCGGCGCCATGTTTGGGGGAGTAGCAGTCCGGGGTGAGTACTACCAGTTCAATGTTCAGGGAACCGGCCGCGTGTGCCGCATCCTGGCCCACGTACACTTGGGCTTCACGGTCGAAACGGCCGCCCGTGCAGTAGAAACTGAGGCTCGGGATGCCTTCCAGCCGGGTCAGAAGGGTGGGGTTGTTGGAGACGATATGCGTATCCCTGGAGTTGACATGGTTGCAGATCTGGTAACCCATGGTGCTGCTGTCAATGAACATGACGACAGAGGTCGGGATGTTCTGAACGGTTTTTTTGGCAATCTGGATGGAGACATGGTCCTGAGTGACAATGTCTTCATGAAGAGATTTGTGAGTGAGCGCCAGTGCGCCGCCGTGAACACGCTTGAGGAATCCCCTTTTTTCAAGATTAATTAAATCGTTGCGGACAGTCTCATCTGTGACCTTCATCTGCTTGGCCAGAGCGATTGTCCTTGCGGCTCCATGTTCGGCCAGGGTTTTCAGAATGAACTCTTTACGTTGGGATGCTAAGTACATTGGGTTCTGTTTTTCTATATAGAATGTTTACACGTTCTACGTGTTAAGTTGTTTTCTAACAGTTTTTCACGGTGTCAGTCAAGCGTTAGAAATATTAACTTTTGACTGTTATTGTGAATAATGCCGATTTTGTAATACTAAGACAGCGTGATAACGATAAATGTACAAAAATATTTACTCAATGCACAAATTAGTTATTATTATGACAGAGATTTGTCAATCGGGTATGGATATGGTGGCCGGATCAAAGTTAGGGGTGGGAAAGGCAAGCTGGAGATGCCGGAGCTTTTCCACGATCAGGCGTGCAATGACAAGGTTTCTGTACCATTTCCGGTCTCCGGGGATAATATACCAGGGGGCTTCCGGAGTGGATGTTTTTTCAATGAGGTCCTGGTAGGCAGCTTGGAATTCATCCCAGCGATTGCGGTCGTCAAGGTCATCCATGCAGAATTTCCAGAGCTTGTCCGGATCCTGAAGCCGTGATTCCAGGCGCTTTTTCTGTTCCGCCTTGGAGATATTCAGGAAGAGCTTGATGATGGTGGTGCCTTCCTCCGCAAGCATGGATTCAAAATCCAGCACGTGTTTATAGCGGCGCTTCCAGACGGGGTCCGGGAAGATTTTCTTTACACGTACGGCGATGATGTCTTCATAATGGGAACGGTTGAAGATGGCAATCTGGCCCTTGGTGGGCACTTCCTTGTGCACGCGCCAGAGGAAGTCATGGTCCAGTTCCTCCGGGGTAGGTTTTTTGAAGGGCACCACATGCAGCCCCTGCGGGTCCACGCGAGAGAAGACGTGCTTGACGCAGCCATCCTTGCCGCCGGCATCCATCGCTTGGAGGATGACAAGTATTTTGTGCTTGTGCTGGGCAAAGAGTTTTTTCTGCAGTTCCTGCAGTTCCTCCCTCAGCTTGTCAAATTCGACCAGTGATTCTTCCTTGGTTCCAGAGAAGAGAGATCTGTCATCCGTGGGGTAGTCCTTTAAACGCAGTTTTTTGCCCGGAGGCACCAGGTAACGGTTCATAGTATGAGAAGTTAGTGTTGAAGAGGAAGCGAGCCGGTCGACTCGCTTTTCCGCAGAGGAGCGGTTGGCGGCAGGGGGGGGGCCGAAAAATTGAGTGAGGGCGTCCTTAATGACTTTTCTTTTGAATTTGGGGAACATTTCCAGCTTGATGTCCTGGAGAAGCACCCATTTTATTTTTGCAAATTCCGGGCTGCGGTGCAGGTCTGTCTTTGGGCGGCTCGTTTTACAGCGCACCAGAAAGTAGGTTTGTTCCTGGCCCACCCAGCGGGTGATTTTACGGTGGTTGGCAGGATATTTGTACCGCAGTCCGGGCAGGCGCGCCACAATGGTGTAGTCCGAGGGGCGCAGTCCCACTTCCTCCCAGACTTCCCGTGCCAGGGCGCGTTCAATGCTTTCATTCTTGATGACGCCTCCCTGGGGGAAATGCCAGTAGGGATTGCGGCCGTGGTCCTTGCCCAGCAGGATGTAGCCGTCGGCATCCATGATGATGGCAGCCGCGTTGATTCTCCATGTTCTGGCTGGTGAAGGAGTGTCCATAACGGGGCAAATCTGCTTACTGGGGGGCCTGTTTTGGTACAGGCTGCATTTCCGGCGGCTGTTCCGTTTCAACCGGGTCTTCCTGCCAGATGAAGTGCTCCAGTTGGATGCGGCGTGCATAGGCCGCCGCTTCTCTGGCCCTGGGGCCGGACGTTTGCGCCAGCTTTCTGGCCAGGGCCAGGGAGCCGTCCCAGTTCTGTGCCTGCCCCATGAGGCGTATGGACGCAAATCCTGCATTATAGAACCAGTGCCAGTCCCGGCGCTTGTTGGCGGAACTGCCGCTGGGCGTATGGACCAGGATGGAGGCATAGTCATCCAGGGCTTTTTCCTGGTCGTTCAGCCGTTCGTAAAATTGGGCCCGCTGGGTAAGGGTTTTGAATTTCCATGCCAGTCCCAGATTGGGAGTATTCAGGATTTCCGTGCACAGGTTGATGGCCTTGCGGAGGGTGTCTGAGTGGGTGTCTTCCTTGGTTACCCACGCATCCGCCTGGATGGAGAGGGCCAGCAGCCGCATGTAGCGCGGTAGCGGCTTGGAAAGCAGTTCGTCAAGCACGGCGATGCACTGGTCCGCTTTTCCCATGCGCAGCAGGACGGAGGCTTCTTCTATTTTGGCGGCCTGGGCAAATTGCGTTGTTCCCGCCCCCAGAGTCTGGAAGATGTTAAGGGCCGCTTCCAGCGTGTTGACAGTGTTGCTTTGCTGCGCCGCCTTTCCTGCCAGGAAGAGAGCCGCCGCTTTCAGGGGGCTGTCCGGATATTTGGAGGGGAAGGGCTGGAGTACGAGCTGGGCTTCGTGGAAGTCGCCGTTTTTGTACAAGAGTTCCCCAAGTTTGAGGTACAGGGCGTCGGCCTGCTTCCCGTCCTTGTTCAGGGCGATGGTTTGCCGGCATGCCTGGATGGCCTCCGTCCATTCCTGGAGGTTTTCCGCCAGCAGGATTTTCAAGCGGCCGAGCTGCATGGACTGGTCCGGGGTGAGCTGTTCCTTTTCCAGCAGAGGGAGGATGGATTGCACGGTCTGGATGTCCGGCGGATTGAGGTTCAGAGCCACTTCCGCCTGGTCCAGCCGCGCCTGGGTTTTCAGAGCCGGGTCTTCCGCCAGGGCTACGAAGGCAGCCAGGAGTTCCGTGGCCTCCGGGTTCATCCTTTTAGCCGCATAATGGGCCTGTTCAAAGAGGATATGTTCCCGCAGCCTTGCAGAGCCTGCGGCTTCCCGGACCAGCGCGGCCGCGCCTTTCGCATCGTTGGCATGCAGGGCGGAGAGGTTTTCATTGAAGAGCGCGGCTTCCGCCGTTTTTTCCGTACCGCGCCGGGAGGCTTCACGGAAGAGTTTTTGAGCCAGGGAGTAATCCCCTTTCTGGAAGGCCAGGGCGCCTTGCTGGAAGACGATGCCGGCAGATGTGCCCGGATATTTGGAGATGAGACGTTCCGCATCTTCCGTGCGTCCTTTGTCAAGGAGGGCCGTGATGACGTTCAGACAGAGAGTCTGGACAGGAACGTTCTGCGGATATTTGGCAAGGCTGTCTCCGGCAAGCTTGATGGCTCCCGCCAGGTCTCCCTTTTCCAGAAGAAGGCTGCCCATGGCGTACATGGCCGCAGGCTGCCGTGTGGCGTCTTTGGAGTTCACCCAGCCTGTGAGTTTTTCCAGTGCCTGAGGGTCGGTACGGAAGGTGTTTTCTCTCAGAAGGATGTTGAAGGCGTCCATCAGCAGGGGGGAGTCCGCCTTTCCGCCGATGAAGGTGATGAGCCGGTCTTCTCCCGTTCCGGCGGTGTGGATGTTTTCCTCTTCCGGCTGCTGCGCGCGCGCTTCTTCCTCCGCCTGCCCCGGATTGCGTTTTTCCCGGAGAATTTCCCCTTCCGCCAGTGCCACCCGTGCCAGATCACGGATTTTTGCAGGGTAGGAGGTGTTGTCCGCAATGGAAGCAAATGTTTTAATGGCCTGATCTACATTGCCCTGGATGACCGATATTTTTCCGTCCACCAGTTCTGCATAGGGAAGCAGGATGGGCGGCTTTTCCGTGCCGGACAGACTGTTTTTTACCTGTTCGAGGATGGATTGCGCCTCCGTATAGTTCTGCATGCCGGCTAGGGTGTCCGCCAGCAGGATGTTGGCGGTGTGTGAAACGGAGGGAGAGTCCGAGCGGCCCAGCCTGGTCAAGGATTCCACGAGAAGCTGCTGGTCTCCGAGCTGCCGGGCCAGCTGGGCTTTCAACTGGAAGGCGTAAACGGAGAGGGGATCGGAGTCCGGGATGGAGGAGAGTTTTTCCAGAGCCCTGGTGAAGTATCCCTTGTTGAACAGGCCCATGGCCGTCCAATAGGATTTCAGAACGGAGTCCGGCAGTTGTTCCCACAGGGCGAGGCCTTCATCCGTCTTGTGGGCGCGGATCAGGGCTTCCGCAAGGAACGGCCTGATGATGGCCTTTTGAGATTCCGGGAGGTTTTTCGTTTTCAGGCTTTCCTGAAAGTTTTTGCTGGCTTCCAGCGGGAGGTGTGCAGCCAGGTCCTTCAGGCCCTGCTGGTATTTTTTGTTTTTCAATAGCGCCTGTTCGTCCTGCGACAGGGCGGAAGCGGGGGGAGGAGTGTTGCCTGACGCCGCAGAGGAGAGGCCCCCCAGGGACAGCAGGAACGCGGCGCATGCCGCCATGGCGGCGGGGATGGTGTGGTGCCTGGTGGAGGGTATTTGCATGATCAATAAGGGGCTTATGGTTCCGTTCCCATGAAAATGAGCCGGATGTAGCGTTTTCCGGAAGCCGTCAGCCTGGGTTCCTTGCTGGAACCGGAAACGCGGTTGCAGGTTCTGTACAGTTGGGAGAAGGGATGGGGAACAGCCCGGATGACGGCAGGTTCACTGCAGGGTTCCGCAGAAGGAGTGACGGAGGTGGGAACTCCGGGTCCGGTGAAACTGATTTCCCAGGATTTGGGCTGTGACGGACCCGGTTTCAGCAGGAAGGGATAGTTTTTGACCAGGCTGGGTATTTTTCCGGTGGAGGGAACGCGCACTACGTATTGCACCGGGAGGGAAGAGATATGGCGGGACAGGGAGAATTCCTCCCCGTCCTTGCAGTGGATGAGGACAGGCGCCGCATCAAAGCCCGCCAGGTTCAGGCCGTTGTAATTGCCGTGGCGGTTGGGCGTGCCCATTTTCAGGCTGTCATACCAGGGTTGAAAGTTGTCCTGGAGCTTGAGACAGAGCTCCAGATGCAGGTGGGCCCGTGTTTTATTCAGCCCTGCGCCGGAATAACCCAGGCGTCCGATGACGTTTCCGGTGCCTACCTGGTCCCCCTCCCGGCAGTTGACGGAGGCGAGGTGGGCGTAAAGGCTATAGAGCGGTCCGTCTTTCAGCCGGTGTTCAATGACGACGTAGCGGCCGTAGTTGCTGTGCGCAGGGTTTGCGGAAGCATGGACCACGATGCCGCCAGCCACCGGGTGGACATCGTCCAGAGGGACGCCTGCGGCATCCCTTTTGAGGGGCTTGATGTCAATGCCTTCATGAAATTTGGTGGCTACCGGGCCTGCCTGGGTTCTGACTAGGGTGCGGGTAAAGCCGTAGGCACCGGCCTGCCAGGGCTGGGATTTCTGCCCCTCGAAGTTCCGGTCCACGTACATGTAAAAGTCCTGCGGACGGTCGTTCAGAAGGGCCGTGTTTGAGGTGGGGAAGCGCACGGCAATGTCCGCCGCCAGATAAGAGGCGCTCCACAGGAACAGGAAGCATCCGGACAGGAACAGGAGGAACTTGCTGTGCATGTTCATAAAACGTGCGGGATCAGAGCCGTCCGCGGCGGGTGCTGATCACGGTGCGGTCTTTGTGGTCTTCAGGGTCCTTGGCTTCTTTCTTTTCCTTGGTGGGGTCTATTGCAGGAAGCAGAGGCTTGGTGACGGGAGCGAGCTTGTTGATGGCTTCTTCCCTTTTAGGGTCCGCCGGAGGGATGAATTCCGCCATGGCGGCAAGGTCCGCTGGGGAGAAGCCCCCCAGAACGGCCAGTTTGCCTCCCTTGATGGGGTTGTTGTAGAGACGCATGGGCTGCATGCGGTGGCCGTTGACGATGGGCAGTATCTGTTTGCCGAGATTTAATGCGGTTACCCCTTCCACCCTGCTGTGCAGGCCTTTTTTAATGTTGAATACGGCTCCGTAAGTATTGTCCGCCGCCCGGAAGGAGTAGTAGGAGTCAATGTCATTCTGGGAGATGAAGGGTACTTTGGAGTAGTAGTAACCGTCATCTTCATTCCGGAAGGAGAATTTCTGACTGTCGGAGGCGCCTGTCTGCATATGGAAGCTGACGGGATATTTGTCAGACCCGCAGGAACAAAGCAACAGGGTTCCAAGGAAAAGAGTGAGCAGCTTCATGCCCGGAATGATAAAAGATTTATCCCTCCGGGGGCAAACCAATAAAAAGGCATGAGGCGATTTTTCCACAGCCTTTATGGCAGCAGGGAAAGAGTTTTTTTCACAATCAATTCCACGGGCATCAGCTTGCCCGTCCCGGCCGCTCCGCACGCAAGGATGCCGGCCTCGGCAGGGCCGAAGATGTGGTGACGTTCCCGCTGTTTCAGGATTTCCGCGTTTTTCCGGGTGGCGGGATGCTCCCACATGTGGACGTTCATGGCGGGGCAAATTAACACGGGGGCCTTGCAGGCCAGGTAGAGGGAGCTGAGCATGTCCGGCGCCATGCCGTGGGCAAAGTTTGCCATGGTGTTTGCCGTGGCGGGCGCCACAACCAGGAGGTCGGCGTTTTGAGCCAGCTGGATATGGGGGGGAATCCATTCCCCTTTTTCATCGTCAAAGGAGGAGAAAACGGGGTTGCGGGAGATGGTGTGGAGAGTGAGGGGCGTGACGAATTCCAAGGCCTTGGCCGTGCAGACGCAATGCACGTCATGTCCGTGCTTGACGAGGGCGGAAGCGATGTCCGCCGCCTTGTACGCGGCAATGGAGCCGGTGACGCCTAGGATGATGCAGGCCATGGAAAGGGGAGTTCAGGCTTTGGAGGAGTTTTTGCCTTCGTCGATCAGCTTCCAGAAATGCTTGGACTGGCTGAGGATTTCATCTTCTCCCGCCGTAGGAGAGATGTTCGTGCGGAATAAAAAGTCGTTCAGGCTGTTGGCATGCAGTACGCGGTGAACGACCACTTTTCCGTCAATGACTTCAAAATAGATTCGGTAGTCCTTGGCCACGTAACGGTAAAGCGTTTTGCCGTCTTTTTCCATTTTGCCGAAACGGGTGTCATCCAGCGTTTGAAGCATGGATTCGGAAACCTGGAATTCTCCCAGCAGGTCCAGTTGTTCCAGCGTGGGAATACGGGATATTTCCGCGGCACTGATTTTATTGAAGACGATTTGAAGCACGCCCCTTTTTAAGTGGGACGGCAGTCAAGTTCAAGCCTGAAACAAGGCAAGAACCCGATTTTGGGAGGGAAAGGCGCTCCTTTCATTCCTCCGGGATGCCGGGTCCGTATCAGCGGGGATCCTGCGTGGGGATGATGCCTTTGCTTTCCACAATCTGGGTTCCGCGGATGACCTGGATGGTCAGGGGTTTTTCCCCTGTCAGGTAGTAGGTGGCGTCCAGCATGTCTCCATAGTTGCGGATGGGAACGTTGTTGATGCTCATGAGAATGTCTCCGGTCTGGATGCCGCCGCGTGCCAGTGGGCCACCATTGATAATTCCTTCAATGACGGGGGTGGATGAGTTGATGTCCAGCAGGCAGCCCAGCCGCACCCGTTTGGCTTTGGGATTTTCTGCCAGGAAAGAGATGGCCTGGGCCGGCAGAAGATGGCAGGTGCCTTTGCGGGAGACGCCCAGGACGATGCCGACAAGACGGTTGTCTGCATCATAGCACGGCTGGCCGATCGGCGGTGCTGCCAGTTTGGGGAATTGAGCGCGGATAAGGCGCAAGGGAAAGCTGATGTCCCCTATGGAGTGCTCCATGCCCACATAAATACCTAGCGTGGGTTCATTCTCGCTGTTGGTGAAGGCAAGCCTGGCTCCCCGTCTGAGGGTGGCGTTTGCGGCGATGGAAGGGGATGTGCCGGAGAGAAGGGAGGGATTTACCTTGAACAGCGTCAATCCCGTAAGCTTTTCCTGCGCCCATACTTGGAGGGGCGGTGTCTCCTTGCCGTCCAGGTGATAGGTTACAGCTCCGTTTTTAAAAACCCTGTAAGGGATCAGGGCGGCAATAAAGCCGTTGCTTGTCTGTGCGGCCAGGGTCGTGTATGATTCCCCGTTTGCCTGCTGCGGAACAGCCGTTACTTTAAAAGGAGCAGGCACGGCCGCCGCTTGCTGAATAATGCCTGCGACGGCTATGCCTGCTAATATGGGAACCACCAAGTTCATAATGAGCATTTACATCTCAATGAGAACTCGGGATACCGGTTTGTCATCGGTATTGGAATCAGTCTGTAGCTGATTTTCTTTGATCGATGTTTCGTTAGACGGGGCCTCCGTGGTGAGCGTCGTTGTCGCTCCGGCCGCTCTCCGTCAGTTGAGGTTGTTTCTACTTCTTCCTCGCTAACGGGTTGAAGTTTCCCGTCGGGGATACGGGGGGCAGATACGTAAGCGTCCGCCGGTTCCATGTCCCCAGACGCTATGATAACGCCTACGGCCGCCAATGTCACGATGGACATGGACGCGTATATCCACTGCCAACCTCTAAAGTTTTGCAGATAGTTGTCCAGGCGTTCGAGCAACAATTTCCAAGTAGATTGAGTAGCCTGATCGGTTTCCTTTCTCAGATGAAAATTGCGGAGGAAATCTTCTTCAAAATTGTCATGATAACAAGCTTCCTTACGGAAGGACGCCAGCATGGCAACCAGAGTTTCCTCTTTTTGTTCTGTGGATTGTTTATCCATCGTCGTTGATTTTGTGTATGATATGGGTTAGGGTGTTTGGTCCTGATTCTAGGACTAAGCGTTTGACAGGCCAGCAGGATGCAGTGTTCAATATTTTTTAACGCATTAGCTCAGATATTCCGCCAGCAATCCCTGGAGTTCCTTGTGGGCGTAATGCAATCGGGATCTGAGTGTTCCTTCCGAGATGCCGAGAAGGGCGGAAATCTCCGTATGATTAAGGCCTTTGACATCGTGCAGAACCACAACTTCACGGTGTTTCGTGGAGAGCTTTTTGAGTGCTTCATTGATCTTGAGCTGAAGTTCGTTTAAATGAGTGCGGCGTTCGGGGTCCGCCCCGTCCGTTTCATCCGCCATGTTCATATCCTTTTCCGTATGGTCGCCGTATTCGTCGTCGTCCAGACTGTAGGTCATTCTGCGGTTGCGCTTTTTCAGGAAGTTCCTGGCGTGGTTGACGGCAATGGAATGAAGCCATGTGTAAAACGCGCTTTGACCGTTGAAGTAGCGCAAGGCCCTGTAGGCTTTGGAAAACGCTTCTTGCGCGATGTCATAGGCATCGTCGTAGTTATCCGTCATTTGGTACAGCGTGGCATGAAGCTTACGGCTGTGGCGGATCACAAGCTCGTCAAAAGCACGAGAATCTCCTTCCCGAGCTCTGGCGACCAGTTCAGTGTCTTCCAGGGTCGTATAATCAATGGGGCCCGACATATTAGGCGTAGATTACCTAAAAATCGGGGGGGCCTACAAGGGCAAATCGTATGCACGGCCCCCTTTACCCTCAAACCAGCGCATGTATGCCACATTAACTGTGGTGTAGCCGCCCGGCGTGGGATAGTCGCCCGTGAAATACCAGTCTCCGCAAGGGCCTTCAATGGAGGCATGGAGGTTTTCGATGGTCTGGAAGATGACTTCCACCGGGCACGGTGCGTCGTGCGGCGTAACCAGGCGGGTGATTTCCCGTGAGATTTCCGCATCCGTCAGGCCGTCGTAAATGGCTTTGACGCAGTTGCGGCGTTCTTCCCTGGGTTTGGCCAGTTCCGCCTTGCATGCCTGGAACACTTCTTCCAGCAGGCGGGCTTTTCCGTGCTGCTTGATCAGGGAGACTGCGGCCTGGAAGGCGATGAAGTTGCCCAGTTCAGACATGTCGATTCCATAGCAGTCCGGATACCGGATTTGCGGAGCAGTGGAAGCGACGACGATTTTCCGGGGATTGGTGCGTCCCAGGATGCGCAGGATGGACCTTTTCAGCGTGGTACCGCGGACGATGGAGTCGTCAATGGCGACGAGGACGTCTTCCGGCCCTACGGCTCCGTACGTAAGGTCGTATACGTGGGAGACGAGCTGGGCGCGGCTTTTTTCCTGCGTGATAAAGGTACGCATCTTGATGTCCTTGTGCGCGATTTTTTCACCGCGCGGCCAGCGTTTCAGGATGGCGCTGTCCAGCATTTTTTCATCCAGCGTCCCGTTCCGGAGGGCTTCCAGTAGCTGGGCGTGAACGCGCTTGCGGCGGTACACCCGCAATCCTTCCAGCAGTCCGTAGTAGGCGGTTTCCGCCGTGTTGGGGATGTAGGTGATGGCGGATTTGTCAAAACGGTCTTCCAGGGAGTCCACAATTTGCGGTGTCAGGGCTGCGCCAAGAGCCTTGCGTTCCCGGTAAACGATGGGGTCGTTGCCGCGGGAGAAGTAGATTTTTTCAAAGGAGCAGGGAGTGGGGGCCAGCGGCGTGGTGAATTCCGTGATGGCGTGCGTGCCGTCCGCCTTGATGGAAAGCATGTTGGCGGGAGGAAGCTCATGCACTTGTTCGCTTTCCACTTCAAATACGGTCATCAGGGGGACGCGTTCGGAGGCCACGGCGATGAATTCGTCCGTAATCAGGTAGTGGCAGGGACGGATACCGTGGGGGTCGCGCAGGCAGAAGTAGTCTCCGTTGCCAATGGCTCCCATGATGGCATAGCCGCCGTCCCAGCGCTGGGCGGAGTTATGGATGATTTCCTGAATGTTGAGACGGGAGGAGATGGCGTGGGGAATTTCCGGGCCAGGCATGCCGCTGTCACGCAAAGCGCGGTAAAGGTCCGTGTGGGCTTCATCCAGATGGTAGCCGATTTCTTCCAGAACGGTTTGCGTGTCCGTGCCGAAGACGGGATGCTGGCCGCGTTCAATCATGCGCTGGTTGAGTTCCGGCGTATTGGTCATGTTGAAGTTGCCCAGCACCATCAGCGTGCGCGTGGGCCAGTTGGTGCGGCGCAGGTAGGGATGGCAGGAGCCTTCGTCAAAGAGGCCGGAGGTGCCGTAGCGCAGATGCCCCATCAGGATTTCTCCGCCGTAGTCAAAGTTGTTTTTGATGTCTTCCGCATCTTTCAGGTTGACCTGGCCGCGGCGGATTTTCTTGTTGAGCTTCTTGATCTGGCCGTTGAAGATGGTAGTAAGGGCGTCCTTGCTGGCGTCCCGGGTACGGAACAGGTAGGGCTGGCCCAGGGGCATGTTGAGCTTTACGCAGCCGATGCCCGCGCCGTCCTGGCCGCGGTTGTGCTGCTTTTCCATCAGGATGAGCAGTTTGTTGAACGCCCAGAGGGTGCTGCCGTATTTGTCCTGAAAATAAGAGAGAGGCTTAAGCAGGCGAATGGCGGCTACGCCGCACTCGTGTTTAAGAAAATCGCTCATGGGATTGATATGAAAGGATTGTCCTGCAAGTGTGGCGTAACCGACGCGGAAAAATGATGTTCTCTATTCGCCCTCTACTTTTACATGGATCCCGCGGCCTTCTCTCAATGTGCCGATCACTACGCCGCCCGGGCCTGCCTTGAGTGCGGCCTCCACGTCTTCCGGTTTTACGATAGCTACCCAGCCGATGCCCATGTTGAACGTGTTGAAGCGGTCTGCTGCGTCCACGTGCTTCAGTATTTTCTGGGCCGCCTCATTGTCCCAGTACGGAATGGACAGGTCCGCGCCATAGTCTCCCAGGAAGCGTTCCAGGTTTTCCGGAAGGCCGCCTCCGGTGATGTGGGCGTATGCCTTGGGTATGACGTTGGAACGCCGCATGTCTTCCACCACGTCGTGGTACAGGCGGGTGGGTAGCAGCAGGGAGCGGAGTTCCTCTTCGTTGACGACATCCGGGTTTTCTTCCAGAACGCGGCGGATGAGGCTCCAGCCGTTGGCGTGGAAACTGTCGGATTTGTAGCCGATGAAGATATCTCCGGAGCACACGGTCGTGGGATCGATCATCTTGCTTTTTTCACAACACCCGATGCAGAAGCCGGAAAGCTCCACGATGGATTCCGGAACGACTCCGGGCATTTCAGCCGTTTCTCCGCCGGCCAGGATGCAGTTGCAGGATTCCAGATAGTCGCACATGCCGGCGACCAGGCGCGTGATGCGCGTGCGTTCCGCTTCCAGATTGGAGATGCCCAGATAGTCCAGGAAGAGAAGGGGATCGCCTCCGGTAGTAAGGATGTCGTTGACGTTCATGGCCACGAGGTCCTTGCCGGCGGTTTCCACCATGTCCAGTTCAAAAAGGATTTCCGTCTTGGTGCCAACGCCGTCGCATCCGGTGACGATGACGGGTTCTTGATAGGAACTCAGGTCATAAGCGGCGGCAAAGAGACCGAAAGCTTGATGCAGAGAGCGTTTTTTCTGTGTTCTTTTAACGTGAGAACTAATGTCGGATACAAAAGCTGCCGCTTCCTTGGTATCGACCCCCGATTGCTTATAGGTTAATTTGCCGGACATGAACGGATGGACTGGGTGTGGCCACATCCTAAAGGAAGGCTCCTGCCGCGGCGAGTGAAAAAAGAAGTATTTTTGCCATGAGGCCGCGCGGGCCGGAGGCTTTTAAGGGGCGTTTATTCCACCTCTATTTTGCAGTCCTTCCGGAGCCACCATGCATCCAAGGAGAATTTGCCGGGTCCCGTATAAAAGAGGGTCAGGTAAATCAGGAGGTAGATGGCCGCCAGTTCCTGGGCGCCCCATCCGGACAGGCCAAGGTAAAGGAATAGCGCCACGCACATGTTGATGATGAGGATGAGGGAAGACAGGCGCGTCAGGAAGCCGAAGAACAGGAGGACGGAGCACCCTACTTCCGCGCTTACGCAGAGCAGCAGAGAAAGAAAGGAGCCGATGCCCAGCGGATCTTCAAACATGGCCCAGTTTCCGCTGAGGAGCATGTTCAGCTTCGGGATGCCGTGCACCAGCATCATCGCGCCCACGCCCAGACGCAACAGCAGAATGCCGAAGTCCATGCTGGTGTTTGTGGCAAGAGATCCCAGCAGGCAGCATGCGGAAGATTTGCATTGATTCTGTTCCATGCACTATATGACCTTGCCGGAAGCAAAAATGCTCAAATAAAACGCAATATAATTTCCACTCCTCCATTTCCTTTGACGGCCAGTGCCGTCTGGCAAAGAAAAAGACCGTTCCCCTTGGGAATGGCCTTGGAAAAAGAGGATGAAAGACGTTATTTTTTTGGCGGCAGCAATCTAAATACGGAAGGGGATTTGGAGGATTTGATTGTCAGGGGCTTGGTCGGGTCCGTCTGCGTTTCCGTTCCAATGCTGATGATGATCCTGTCTCCGGGATGAACGACCGTGGCGTTTTCAAAGACAAGCGTGCCGGCTCCATCCGTGAGCCTCCATCCGTCCAGCAGGATGCCGGAGTCTCCCTTGTTGTTGATGATGAGACTGTCCGCACCTTCTTCCAACTGGGGAACCGGCTGTTTGATTTTCATGCTTTTCATTAGCTTGGCGAAGGTGATTTCCGCAATGCGCCTGGCGCCTTCCGCCGTGGGGTGCAGACCGTCCACATACCATTCCGGATGGCCGGAAAGGGGAGTGAGGGCATCAAAGAGGGCGATTTTGTGTTTGCGTGCCACGGAGGCGATCAGTTTTTCCGCTTCCGGCCGGTTGGCGGCGGAACCGTTGTCCGATAATGCGTATTTGCGTACGTCCGGATAGCAGTTGCCGGGAAAGGCTTTTTTGCCGAGAGGTCCGCGGTAGTCAGGTCCCAGCATGCCCCAGGCAAAGAATTTAGCTTTCGGGCTGGTGGATTTCCAAGCTTTGAACAGGTCCTCATAGCCCTTGACGAACAGGCCGGAGTTCCACCAGCGGCCCGTATCGTTGATGCCCAGGTTGCTGATATAAATGTCAGCCTTGAAGTCCAGGGCCTGCTTGTGCTGGGGGGTGCTTCCGAACCAGCGGCCTGCCTGCCCCGGGTAGTCTCCCGCCGTTTTTCCCGGATTGCCGAATCCTTTGACGTCATAGCCCGGCCCCATCAGGGTGGCGAGCACCTCGGGATAGCGGGCATCTCCCGGCTTGAGGCCGGAACCGAAGGTGATGCTGTCCCCTACACAGGCTATTTTGGTGGGGGCGGCCTGCACCGCGAATCCCAGGGAAAGGGTTGCTGCGAGGGAGGCGAAGAGAAGATGAAGGTTCATGGTGTGAAGGAGTAAGGCGGGTTATTTTTTAGAGGAAGGTGTATCCGTCCGGAAAGGGCGGGCGGGGAGCTGGTCGCCGTTGACCAGGTTGGGCGTTACAAAACGATTCCAGCAGTACCGGGCATGCTTTGGGGATTTGACTTCCGGGGAGGTGAGGCGGATGACGGCGGTATGGCCTTTCCTGTTCGTGATTTCCGCCGAGGCGGGATGGTAGACGCCGTCCGCTCCGGCAATTTCAAACTGGGCCGGTTCCCTGCCGTCCGTCGTGGTCAGTCCGGCGGCATGTTCCATTTGGATCAGGATGCTGGAGCCAGAGGGCTTGAAGGTCCTGAGGGCGGGGCCTTCACAGGGAACCTTTTTGCCGTAGATCTTGTTCAGAGCCGTGTTGCCCGCGCGTTCCCCTACGGGACGCTTGAACGGGGGATGCACGTCTGCGTTGGTGGATCCCAGGTCAATGGTATTGACGCTATAGACGTGCGGGACGGTTTTGGCTACCGCATCCTGCATTTCACGGAATTCGGGCCATCCGGCCCGGGTTTTTGACGGATCGTTGATGCGGGGGAGCTGAATCATCACAAACGGCATGTCCGGATTCCGGAAGGCCTTTCTCCAGGAAGAGATCATGGTTTTCAGCAGCTTGCCGTTTTGTTCGTTGTCAATGATCTCCGCATCGGATTCCCCCTGATACCAGAGGACGCCGGTGATGGGGAGGGCCGTTGTCCACGCGATGCCGGATTCATACAGGAACGCTGGCTTGTAGGGGTGGTTCGGGGAACCCTGGTTGAGCCGCGGGGAGATGTTCTTTCTGGCGCGTCCCTTCACCCAGCCGGAGATGAGAGGGGAATCCAGCCAGTTGTTGCCGCGCAGGGTGCGGAAGCTGCTGTTGGTGTTGATAACCTGCTGGGGAATCCACGCCGCTATTTCCGAGCCGCCCAGGGATGAGTGGATGATGCCTACCGGGATGCTCAGGCCCTCGCGGAGTTTTTTGCCGAAGTAGTAGCCGACGGCCGCCATCGGACCGGAGGTGGAGGGCGAGCTGACGACCCATTTTCCTTGGTAGAACTTGTCCGTGGTGACGGCATTAAAGTCTTTGTCGGAATAGGGGGCGTTATTCGTATGGGCCTGGGGAACGTTGTTGAGCAGCCGGAGCTGTTCGTCGCCGGAGGCGGCTATGTCTTCTTTGGCCGTGGAGGTCTGGTTCAGGCGAAACAGCATGTTGGATTGCCCGGAAGCCAGCCACACTTCGCCCACTAGCAGGTCGTCCAGTTGAGAGGAGTCTCCGTTTTGGGAGGCTGTCAGGGGCCGGCCCGTGGCATTAGGCTGCATGGGAGGCAGTGTGACGCTCCATTTTCCCTGGGGATCAGCTTTTGTTTTCAGGGTGACGCTGCCGAAGGTGACGGTTACTTCCTTGTTGGGATCAGCCGTGCCGGAGACGGGCACGTTTTTTCCATGGGGAATAACCATGTGGGAACCGTAGATGCGGTCGAATTGCGGAGCGGCTGCCCACGCCGCATTCAGAGCAATGACGGCAGCCAGGATGCATGGAGTATGGATGTGCATGGTTTGGAGCTATTTAAGAAGAAGTTCGTCCCGTGTGAGACCGGTCAACTGTCCGAGCCGTTTGATGAGGCGTATCATGATCAAGACGAGGGCGACCAGGATGGGCACCCCGATGATCAGGAAACCCCACCAGGTAATGCTGCCGATGGCTACGTTGTAGGCCACCTGCTGTTCTTCTGCGGGCAGGCGCATGACGGAGGACATGAAGGAGAGACTCAGGAAGAAATTGCCTATGGAGGACGCCACGAGCGTTCCCGCCAGAATCCAGGAGGAGCCGGCCAGCAGGCGCTGATAGTCCCGTTCCCTGCCGCTGGACGCCACTGCCTGTTCTATTCTGGGGACGTCGAACAGCTCCGGTGTGTAAATGAACATGTTGAGCAGGGGGACGCTTGTGGAGCGGGAGACGATGACGGCCGCCGCCAAAATGAGGGGGATCAGCGCTTCCTTGCCGGCAAAGAGCCAGGGAGTGGCGCCGTGGATGCGGCCTCCCGGCCCGATGACGAAGATGCTGATGATGCCGGTGAGAAGCACGCCGGCCATGCCCACGCCGGACATGAGGTCGAATTTTTTGGTGACGACCAGGGAACGGATTCCGTACACTAACGGAAGAGACAGAGCAATTACGAGAGCCCAGACCGGGCCGATATGCCAGAAGCTTTCTCCGGCGGCCCGTTCGAGGGGGTTGGCGGGGCCTGCGCTGCAGTAGTCCAGGATCAACACCGGAAGAAGGATATTGATGAAGATGCCGAGAAGGGAGGAACGGGAGCCGGATTGCGTTTTATCCATGAATTGAGCGATATAAGTTCGTAACATACGTACAGGTTTCCCCGCAAGTTGCAAGCCCGTGTGCGAACGTAAAGACCAGAAGAGGCAGAAGCGGCCTTTTTCCGGGAGAATGGCGCTCTGCGGAAATCGTGGCATGTGGCTGTATGTTTCGTTCTTTTGTCTGGACACGGCGGGTAATAACGTTCAGCTTCTCCCGTGGCCCTGAAAGAGCCTTTTTCCCCATGACTCAGACATCTTCATTTTCGACGCTTGGTATTTCACCGGAAGTTCTGGAGGCCATCGAGGTTCTCGGCTTCGACACGCCGTCCGCCATTCAGGAGCAAGCCATTCCCGCAGCCATAGGAGGGTCTGATATCGTGGGACTTTCCCATACGGGTTCCGGCAAGACGCTTGCGTTTGCCATTCCGGCGTTGGAATGCATTGATCCGGATGAACGCGCCGTCCAGGTGCTGGCCCTGTGCCCCACGCGGGAACTGGCCGTGCAGATTTGCCGGGAGGTGGACAAGCTGGCCCTGTTCATGGACGGCGTTTCCGCGGTACCCATTTACGGCGGCTCTTCCTTCCGCCCCCAGTTGGACGCCCTGCGCCGCGGCGTGCAGTTCGTGGTAGGCACCCCGGGCCGCGTGATGGACCTGATGGAGTCCGGCGCCCTGCGTCTGGACCATCTCCGCATGCTGATCCTGGATGAAGCGGACGAGATGCTGGACATGGGATTCCTGGAGGATATTGAGCGCATTGCGGAGGCCATGCCGGAAACGAAGCAGACCCTGTTTTTCTCCGCCACCATGTCTCCGGAGATCAACCGGCTGGTGAGCCGTTTTATGAAGGATCCCGTTCAGATTACGATTGAACGGCCTACGCTGACGGTACCCACGATCGAGCAGCTTTATTACGAGGTGGTGTTTTCTTCCAGGATTGAGGTGCTCAGCCGCCTGCTGGATACGGGAAAGATCAAGATGGGGCTGGTGTTCGCCAATACCAAGAAAGTGGTGGATGACATCGTGGACGGCCTGACGGCCCGGGGGTATGCCGTTGACCGTCTTCACGGTGACATGCCCCAGATCATGCGGGAGCGTGTGATGGACTCTTTCCGCAAGGGGAGCCTCCGCCTGCTGGTGGCTACGGATATTGCCGCCCGGGGCCTGGACGTGGACGATGTGGATGCCGTGGTGAATTTTGAATTGCCGCGCGATCCTGAGGATTACGTGCACCGCATCGGCCGCACTGCGCGCGCCGGGCGCAAGGGAAAAGCCATTACGTTTGTAGGGCGCCGCGATTTTTCGCTGATGAGCCGGATTGAACGGTTCATAGGCGTCAAGCTGACTCCAGAACCGGTGATGACCGCCGTCCAGGTGGACCAGCTGCGGACGGAATCCCTGGTGGATGATATTCTGGAACGCCTGAAACCGGATGCTATTCTCCCGGAAGAATTGAAGGATGTGGAAGCGGCCCCGGAATCCCTGGCGGCGGCCTTGTTTGATTTGCTCAGGGAGCGTACCCACCGGGAAGTGCAGCCTATTCCGGAAGATAAGCCCGCTCGCCGGCCGCGCCATACGCAGCAGTCCGGAGAGGATGGGGAAAGCCCACAGAAAGGGGATTCCTGGATGAACAAGGATGATACGGTTACGCTGTTCATGAATGGCGGCCGTATGATTGGCCTGCGGCCCAAGGATATTGCCGGGCTGTTTTACAATACGGTGGAGATGGAGAAAGGCGCCGTGGGCGATATACGAATTTTTGCCAAGCATTCCCTGATTGAAGTGGACGCCTCCGTGGCTCCCCAGCTTCTGAACGCTCTGGCGAACGCTACGATTTGCGGCTATGAGGTCAATGTTCGCGAGGACAAGGGCACGCCGGAATATTCCGATGGTCCGCGTCCCCCGCGCAGAAACGGCGGGTTCCGCGGTGGCTACCGTGGTGACCGGGACCGCAATGACCGCGGGGGCTTCAGAGGACCCCGCGGCGGGTTCCGCAGTGACCGGGGAGAGCGCTGGGGCGACCGGCCCCGCAGGGATGACAGGAAGAAGAGGTTCTGACGCCTGTTCCCTTTCTGCAAGGAAGAGTGTTTCCCCCCCTTCACGATCGCCATGGGCCGCCTTCGTGGCGGTTAAATCATCCGTTTTTCCGGCACGGAATGCTGCCGTTTGAATCGCATGGTCATGAAGCCCGGCTGTCTTGTTGCCTGACGCCGTATCTGAAAAAAATCGGGGCTGTTCCGCGTCTGGCGGGACAGCCCCTTCAGTTCCCATTGAAGCCTGAAGAAAACAAAGGGCCGTCAATGGGGAATTGTTCTGCTCCTTCTCCACAGCAGGGCAGCCAGTCCCAGCAGGCTGAGGGTTGCGGTTCCCGGTTCCGGAACCTGGGCGAAGATCATGGCGGTGTTGGCCTGGGGGTCCGTCGTCATCTGCGCGTCATAGAGGACGCCGTTGCTCAGGAATTTGATATTGGCCAGGTTGGCGGGAATTTCCGTCAGGGAAAGCGTGTAGCTGCTTGTTCCGGTGATGTCCACGATGACGGAGCCCGCAGTAAGCGCCTGAAGCGTCAAGGCCGCGTTTTCCCCCAGCACCAGGGATGTCAGGTCCGAAGCTCCGGCCAGCGTCAGGGCGCTTCCGGATTCAATGGTCAGGGTGAGGGCACCGCCCAGGGAATCCAGCGCGGTATTGGTGCGGTTGACCACGGAGACGTGGGTAAAATCACTCAGGGAGGCCTGGAAGCTGTTCACGGTTACGTGGTCCAGAACCAGGGTCCGGTTGCCGCTGACGTTCGTGCCGCCGCTGATGGCTCCCGCGTATTTGTCAAAGCCGTAGGCCGCCGTGCCGGAAGCGAGGTCTTTGATGCGGACCTCGGAATTCCCGCCGACGGTGCCTCCGGAGCCTCCCCCGGAGATGGAGCCCCAGGAAGAACCGTTGTGAAGCACGGCGGAGTTGCCCGTCACGGTGACGGACGTATTGCCCCGTACGGCGCCGCTGCTCCCTCCCGCGTAAACGTTCCCCCTGATGAGGCCGCCCGTCACGTTCACGGAACTTCCCTGCATGATGCTGCCCCCTTTACCCGCCCCGTACACGGAGCCGGAGATGTCGCCGCCCGTAACCGTGGCGTTCGTGCCGCCGTCAATGGTTCCGGTCAGGCCGCCGCCCATTACGTCCCCGTTCACGCTGCCGCCGTTGACGTAGACGTGCGCGCCCCCGCCGATGGTTTTATCGTTTCCGGAGAAAATGCCGCCCATGACCTGGCTGGAAAACGTGCCTGAATTGATCACGATGTCCACATTTCCCCCAATGTCGGAGCCGTAGGAACCTGCCACGGAAGAAGCGTTGGTGGTTGTGAAGGTGCCGAAGAATGCCTTTTCCGCGGAGAATTCCAGATAAACGTTTCCGGTCACCCGGGTGGAATTCACGGCGCCGAAGACGGTGCTTCCTCCCTTGGCTGAACCCGTGAAGCGCAGATAGGCGCTGCCGTCGAGCGTGCCTCCGTTCTGACCGTATTCGGCGCCGTGGGCTCCGTACCAGGATGAGGCCTCCCCTTCTCCGGAGATGGTTAGCCAGACGTCGCCCGTGTAATTGCCTTTATTCGCGAAAATATAGGAGGCGCTGCCGGAAGTGATGGTTGCGGAGACGGAGTTTCCCGCCTTCCCGGTGGAAGAATCCGCCATGGAGCGCGCGTTGAAGCCCCCGGAGCAGACTAGGCCGTCTTTGACGTGGGTGAAGCCTTTTTCCGGCCAGACGATGTTTCCTTGAGGCGGGCTGGCCGCGTTGCCGGAACCGGAGGAGATGAACGCGTTGTCCTTGTTGACCAGACCGGAGGTGGTGGGGGCGTAGGAGCCGGTCCCGTCCAGGGCCATATCTTTCAGAATGGCGTTTCCGCTGCCGTCATACTGAATGATGACGCCGTTGAGGCCGGAACCGGAGGTGACGGAAAGGGCCTCCCCGATCAGCATGTCCCCAAGCCAGATGTAATAGCCTCCCTTCAGGCCTTCCTGTTCATTGCCGTTCACATAGGCCATGCGCAGGCTGTCCGTGTTGGCGGACATGTCCATGGAATACAGGATGGTGTCCCCCCATTTGATGTAGGCCTCGCAAATATTGAGCGTTCCGTAAAAGGAGCCGTTGCCCAGGCTGACGCTGAACTGGTCGGAGACGTTCCAGCCGCTGGCCGCTCCGTCTCCCAGGCTCAGCGTGAAGTCAAAGGTGAATCCGCCGGACAGGTCGGTCCCTTCCGTCCATGTATGGCTGATCATGCTGCTACCGGGCTGTCCCAGGCTGATGCCGGCGGAAGACACCGTGACGTTGGACACGGCAAAGCCGACATCCGTCAGATCCTGCACCCCGGTCCATGCGGGGGCCTGGCCTCCCTGGTGGAAATTGACGGCCAGATCGGAGACGGCTTTTCTCTGTTGTCCCGCGGAACGCCCTGCGTAGCCCATGGCCTTGGCGATGTTGCCCGCCATGATGAGGTCTCCCTGCGCGTTGGGGTGCAGGCCGTCTTTTCCGGGGGCGTTGAACATGGAGCCGACGCCGTAGAACGGGGTTTTGGAAGCCACGTCGATCATCCCCTTGTTGACGTCGATGACGGAGACTCCCTGCTTGTTCTGTCCCCAGGATTTCAGGGAATCATTATAGGTGTTCACGGCCGCGTGGGTGGCGTCGGAGTTGGCATTGCCGTGTGTCGTCCAGCAGGGAAGAGTCATCACGATGACGTTCGCACTGCTGTTGGCAGTGAGCATGCTGTTCACGATGGAATCCATGTTGCCCAGCAATGCGTTCGTGGCGTTCTCGATGCGGTCGCCCAGGGTTGCGTTGTTCCCGTCGGACAAAAGGTCATTGGTGCCGATCATCAGGAAAAAAGTATCCGGCGTGTCGGCTCCGGTAAAAGTCGGCCCCGTATAGGCGGCTCCGTTTGTCTTGGTGCCGGAATGGCCCAGCCAGTTGTCGATGTTGGAGCCGTTAAAGCGGCCTCCGTATCTTTGTCCTGAAATTTCCCATGCCCTGGCGCTGGACTGGGAGGAGTGCTTGTTGTTGAAAACCTGACCCCCATAGGAAGTTCCAGCCGTGACGCCGCCGGAGTTGTTGCCGGTGTTCACGCCTTCCGCGTTGCAGGAAATGCCATTGTCCGCAAAGATCTTGTGCAAGGCCCAGCGGTAGGACCCGCTATTGACGCCGTGGGTGATGGAATCCCCCACGAACATGACATTGCCCAAATCCGTTCCCGAGGCGATGGTGGTTGAGGGGGCGGCGACCGCCAGCAGCGCGGCGAGCAGGGAAAGGGGAAGCCTGGTTTTCATGGAAATGGAGAAGAGAATGAAACGGGTATTTGAATTTCAGGTAAAGAACGGCCATCCGGGTCGGGCCGGATGGCCGTGAAAGGTTGTCAGGGATGAATTCCGGTCAGGATCTGCGGCGGCGCAGCATCAGCACGCTCAAGCCCAGCAGGCTAAGGGATGCCGTGGCCGGTTCAGGGACCAGCTGGTTATAGTAATTCTTGAAGGCTTCTTCATCCATGACTCCGCCCGTCACGATTTGCATGCCTTCGAGGGTCAGGTTGCTGGAGGGAGTGAAGCTGTTGGTGATGCTTGTGCTGTTGGTTGTTCCTTTGCCTCCTACGAAAAGATGTTCCAATTGTTTGCTGAAGTTGATTCCTCCGCCATTGGATGTGATGCTTCCAATTTTACCACTGTCCAGGTAGACATCCAGATTGACATTGTTATCAGAGGTTTTTGTCCATACAACAGACAGATTGCCCGTATTTCCCGTTACGGAGATGGTGGGATCTGTTGTCCCGTATTTCCCTTCGGTTTGGGTGGTACCCCAGTAGCCGAAATGAACTCCCCCGTCCTTGTACTGGGCTCCGAAAAGGCCGGCGTAGGCGCCAGTTCCAAATTGAGCGGAAAACAGCGTGGAGCCTGTTCCAGAATCAAGAGTGGAGAGATCGAAGGTCAGGGCTACGCTGAAAGACTGGCCTGCATTAACATTCGGGCGATTCGTTGCTCCGGTCATGGTAAAGTCCAGGGAACCGTTGTTCAGGGAAAGGCCTCCGGTACCTGTTGCAGTGGCATTTGTTCCGCTCAGGGAAATGCCGTCCTGGCTGGTTCCGCCGAGAAGGCTGGAGAAATCCGTAATGGTGGTGGTTGCCCCCAGGGAGACGGAACATCCCAGGACGGCAAGCAGGGCGGATATAGATTTAATCTTCATGCAGTATAATATGTGAGGGTTGGAAAGGCTGTACGGACAGCGATATGGGTTCTTTACCGGATTGCAAATCCGCAAACAATGCCGAATATTGGAGAGCAAATCCTTAATTGACCTCAAGTTATTCTTTTTTAGAAAACTACGGTTGCTCTGGTCTTTCGCTGGAATGTGTTTCCTGCTGACTATGAGTCAGTTATCCGGTCATATAAAAAAGAGGAGAGTAAGCGCGGATTTGCAACCCGCCGCTGGGCCGTGCACAAACATGATTTTTTCTTCTTTTTTTTCTACGCAATGTTCTCCAAATGAAGAAAATATCCATTTATTCCTTCTGCCCGCCAATTTCTTTCCGATGGACCGGAAGAGAAGCCCTGACGGGGCGGAGGGTGGGCTGCGGCGCACCGGAACGATCGGTACGGGGTGATCTTTTGCGGTACCGCAGCCGGTACTGGTCTTTCCGTCCGCCGGTTCTCCTCTTCCTCAAGGGGGTGAAAGAAAACAATTGTTTTTCCGAATATATCGGGGGCTGTCCTGAATCAGCAGGATAAAATGGTTCTTCAAGTATTCTTTGACGCTTTCACATGCAAACATGCTTTCGGAGTACCGTATTGTCCAGGATTTCAGGGATTCCTCTTGTATGTGATAAAGAAGGGCTGAACGGAGGAGGAGAATGCCAATGAGAACAGGGAGGAGGTTTCATGACACTCTCCACAATAATTCGTGTGGCTCCATGGTCAATTCGGCGGCGCTGTTTAATTTGCTTGAGGGGAGTCAGGTTTTCTGTAAGATTGATCATCCCTGCAACGTTTACATGTTAATCACATTTCCATTTTCAAGATGAAATTGCTGCCTTTCCTGACCGTTTTGCTAACTGCCGCCATTCCCTGCATGGCCGTTCCTGGAAACGCCGTGAACCCTTCCGCCAAACCGGGAAAAACTGAGCGGCCCAATATCATTTTCATTCTGGTGGATGACATGGGGTGGGGCGATCTGGATTCCAACTGGAGCCAGGAGAATTTGAATGGACGCACGGTGGGCAGGAAGAACGAGTTTAAAACTCCGGCCTTGTCAGCCATGGCCCGTGAAGGGATTCAGCTGCGCCGCCATTATTCCGCCGCGCCCGTATGTGCTCCGGCACGCGCCTCCCTGCTGCTGGGCGTGCACCAGGGAACTTCCCGTGTGGTGAGGAACAACCGGTTTGACCATCCCATTGAAGATTCCCATACGCTGGGTTCCGTCTTGAAGGAAGCCGGATATGATACCGCTGCCATCGGCAAATGGGGTGTGGGCGGCGGCGGGCAGAGCCATGGCCCGGTGACGGGCGGCCCCCACCAGCGCGGATTCAATTATTTTTATGGCATTCTGGACCATTTGGCCGGACATTTCCACTATCCTTCCGAATCCCGCGATCTTTTTGAATACAACGGTTACGCCCCGAATCCGGAGTGGAAGAATATCAAGGAGCAGGTTCCCCTGACCGCCTATTCCACGGATTTGTTTGGCGCCCGCGCCAAGCAGTGGATCATGGACCAGCGCAAGTCCGCCCGCAAGACCGGCAAGCCGTTTTTCCTGTATCTGGCTTTTCCGGCTCCCCACGGGAGCCTGACGGTTCCCGGTACGCCCTATCCTTCCGGCGGCGGTGTGAAAGGCGGCCTGCAATGGGTAAAGAAGAACGGCACGGAATCCGCCAATACGGCTTTTGGCCCCAAGGCGGAGAAGGACAAGGATACTTATATTTATCCGGACAATTCCCGTTTTCCGAATGAGGTGGCCAAGCGTCATTCCACCATGATCCGCCGAGTGGATGATGTAGTGGCGGATTTGATTCATTTGCTGAAGGATTTGAAGATAGACAACAATACGATGATTGTTTTCACGTCCGACAATGGCCCCCACAATGAAGGCGGCGCCGATATGAAGCATCAGCACGGAGCGCAGAATCCGCAGTTTTTCAAGAGTTACGGGATGATGGACGGCATCAAGCGGGATTGCTGGGAAGGCGGCATGCGTGTTCCCACGCTGGTACGCTGGCCTGCCCGCATTCCCAAGGGTCAGGTCAGTCTTCAGCCCGGTCAATTCCATGACTGGCTGGCTACCCTGGCGGATGCCGCCGGCGTGCCTGTTCCGGCCCGCAGCGACGGTGTTTCCCTGATGCCGACGCTGACAGGGCACGCGGACAAGCAGAAGCCGGGCATTGTTTACACCGAGTACAACCACGGAAGCAAAACCCCCGGTTACAAGGATTTCCTGGGTGAGCACAAGGGTGCCCAGCGCGGCCAGCAGCAGATCGTCTTTGTGGACGGTTTGAAGGGGCTGCGCATGGGGGTGAAGGATGCGGACAAGGATTTCATGATTTTCGATACCTTGAAGGACCCGCAGGAAAGCAAGGATCTGGCCGCGTCCAAACCGGAACTGCAGGCTCGCATGAAGGCTGCCGCATTGTCCAATCGCCGGGCATCCCATCCTTCCAAGACGGTGTTTGATACGGCTCTGGTGCCTGCCGTGGAAGCCAAGGGAGTTCCCGGCCTGAAGTGGTCCCTGTATGAAGGGGAATTCCCCTGGGTGCCCGATTTCCGCCAGATGAAGGCTCCGGCTGTCTCCCACGGCGTGACGCAAGCCCCGTCCGTCAAGATGAACGGTCCCAGGAAGCGGGGCGTGGAACTGACGGGTTACGTGAATGTTCCCGCAGACGGCGCCTATACCTTTTATCTGACTACGGACGCCAACAAGGGGAGCAAGGCTTTTGTGCGCCTGCACGGGATGGAGCTGATTGATGCGGACAAGGTGTATCATCCCGGAACGGAAGTATCCTCCGACCTGGGGGAAGAAAACAATCCCGTGTATTTGAAGGCGGGCCAGCATCCCATCCGCATCGGCTATGTGGGGACGGCCGGTTCCGGTTCCGCAGTGACTCTGAAGTGGAAAGGGCCCAATCTGCCCAAGCAGGAGATTCCCGTTTCCGCATTCAGCCATTCCCCGGATGGCAAGTAAAGCCAATCCATGAGCGATCTTTACGAGTACCAGGCAATTGACGGTTCTTCCAAAGGACCAGTTGCCCTGGTGCTTCTGTTGCAGGCCAGGAACCAGGGGCGGTTGTCCAACCAGGCTCTGGTGAGAAAGTTGCCCGACGGGGCTTGGAGGCCTTTGTCTTCCTATATTCCGCCCATGACTGTCTTGGACGAGGATGGGGACATGGAGGTGGCGGAAGGAGAGGCAGATACCTGCGAAAGGTCTCTTGCTCCCGACTGGTCACGGCAGAAGTATTGGCGCAGGGTGGCCAGGGAATGGTGCAGTTTCCGGGGGCGTGCAGGCAAGGGTGAGATGCGGGAGGTATATGCCACTCTGGGGTCGGTGTGGCTGGCTGTGGCCTGTCTTCCGGCCCTGGAAAAGTACGGTTTTTTCTCCTATCCGGCACCGTGGATGGAAAGCGTCTTTTTGGGGCTGTTTTATCTGGTTTTGTCCCTCCTGGCCATTCCTCTGGCGGCTACCATGGTACGCCGTCTGCATGATGTGGGGAGAAGCGGTATTTGGCTGGTGTGCCTGGGGCTGCCCGCGCTGGGATGGCTGCTGCTGTGGTATTTGTCCTACGGGGAGAGCCAGCTGGGTGAGAATAAGTACGGAGATCCTCCGTGGAATTGATGTGTTCCCATGTTTAAGACGTCTATTCATGGGGAGAGGCGTCTTAGGGTCAGGAAAGGGTTTCTCCGGAGAGGAAGATATAAGGTGCAGGCGGGAATGTTTTCGATTTGTTCCAGATAAGGTTTATCCATGAAAAGCCGGAATATGGAGAGCTACTTCCTTTCGGGGTCGGCTTGCTTTCACAAAACGCAGAGAAGAGGATTTTTAAGACCGGGGAGAGAGTTTTTCCTGCCTTTTCCTTTTATTCCCGCGTCACTTTCAGACGCAGAAAGCGGCGTTCCGGCGCATTGCTGTCAATCGCCGCCGGGTCTTGATACTCTCCCCGTGAACCCGTCGGAGTTACCACGCCTTCATCATTCCATTTTTTCAGGTCTGTTGAGCTTTCCACATTGAAGACGACGTCTGTGGCATCCGGATTCACCGGCCATTCCAGCACCAGGTGCGGCATGCCATCCACATTCCTGACCGTTAGCGTAGTGACGGTGCCGCAGGGTTGAAGGGGCGGCAGCCCCGTGGCGTATTTCATCAGGTTGGTGATGCCGTCCCCGGCGGGGGCGGCTTCCGGAGCGGTTTGGTCTTCCGGAGTGTCGTCTGTAAAATGGTCATTCTTCCATTTTTCATAGGGAGAAGGAGTGGGAGTCCAGCTTAAGACCAGCGCGCTTTTTCCTATTGTTTCCTCCCGGTGCAGGGAGAAGCTGCCCGCCTGCTGCCACGGAGCGGCTGTTGCCGGGTCATAGGAGACGGAGGGCTGGCCCGTCATGGACAGGGCACTGCCTTCCACGAGTTTCCATGTTTTGCCTTGTTTTGTGTCCGTTATTTCCGGCAGGGTCACGTGGAGTTCCGAAGCGCCATTCAGGTTAACCGGCCCTTGAGCGCTCCATTTGGCATTTGCCGACGGTTCTGCGGGCAGCGTGAAGCCCAGACGGGTTCCTCCGGCTATGTCCAGTTCCGTCATCCCTTGCAGGGAAGCTGTCGCACCCAGATTTACCGTGCCGGCTTCCACGCTTACCGGAAAATGGCACCGGGAAATGCCTCCACCGAATCCGAGGGTACCGGGCCCCGTTTTCCGCAGGCTTGAGGTGGCGGAGTATCCTGCAAAGGAGTAGATGGGGTCCTCCATGCTGATCAGACAGTTTTGTTCCGCCTGCATGACCATGCTGACGTTGCCCATGACCGTGATGGAGTTGGCGCTTCCGCCCGCAGAGGTTCCGACGGCCCTTCCACGGTAGTTGCCGCTGAAGGAGATGGGGCGGGAGGAGTCTGCGGAGTGAAGCGTCAGTTCCGTTTGGCAGGCGGCGCCTTTGCCGGCTGCGTAGATGGCTCCCCCCAGCTTGCCCGCGCTGTTGTTCGCGAAGGTACTGCCGCTTTCAATGTTTGCGGTGCGGAGAACTTCTCCGTCATTGGCATCCAGGCACAGGGCTCCTCCGTTGTTGGAGGCCGTATTGCCGGAAAAAGAGGAGCCAGCCGCAATTTTTACGTTTCCGCGGCAGTAGAGCGCGCCGCCGCTGCCGGATTCCGCCCGGTTGCCGGAGAAGGAGACGGCCTCATTCTGGATGACGGAGCCGGCGTAAACCGCTCCGCCCTGGGAAAATCCGCTGACTGTGTTGTTTTCATAGACGGCCGTTCCGGAAATGGTGACTTGGCCGTAGTCCAGCGTGCCTCCTCCATTGCCCGTTTTTTTTACATTACTGACGCCTCCTCCGGCATTGATGACGGTGTCGCCCATGAGGAGAGCCCCTGAAAGGAACATTCCAGTGCAGATGACCAGCCTGCCAAGCCGCATGCGGGCAGGAACGGCGGAATAATGGCGTGGTTGCTTCATGATTCTTGTCCTGTTGGTCGGAGTGTTTATTCCTGAATGGGCACGACGGACGAAGGATCGTCCGGGTCCGTTTCCCCGGGGTCGATGAGCCCGTTTCCATTGGCGTCTTCAATTAGATCCGGTACGCCGTCCCCGTCAGAATCCACATCCGGGAGGTCCGGCATGCGGATATAGGCCGTACCGATGATTTTTCCGTTTCTTTTAAGGAGGGGATATTGGGCGTCGGCTCCGTGGAGTTCCCTCATCAGGGCGCGCGCCATGCGCATCAGGCGTTCTTGCTGCGCCGGATCCCGGGCCTGGTCCTTGCTTTCGCTGATATCGTCCTTTAAATTGAAAAGTTTCCACGGAAGGCGGCCCGCCGTTTTATACCCTTCGTTATAGGTGGTCCAGAGATCTGTATTAGAGTATTGGTCCAGATAGTCGTAAATGACTTTCCAGTCTCCCTCCCGGTAGGTGGAATAGAAGTGGCCGTAGCCATGGTAGTGGGGGTAATGGTGGTAGATCTTCTGAGTGCGGTGGAAGGAAGCTTCCCCCTTGAAGTAGGGACTGATGTCCTCCCCGTCCACCTGCTGGTCCACCGGAACCTGAAGCTTCAGCATGCTCAAAAGGGTGGGATAGATGTCCCAGATGGCTACGATGTCATGATTGGCGACATTTTGCGGAATGGGGTATTCCTGTTGGATGGGGGCGGAGGCGTTCACCTTCGCCCAGCCCACGATCATCGGTATCCGGGTGCCCCCTTCATAGCGGTTGCCTTTGCGGCCCCTGAGCGGCGCGATAGCGCTGACCTTCTCCACCATGGGCATATTGCGGCTGGATCCTTGCTGGATGGGAGAGTCCCCGCCGTTGTCGGACATAAAGATGACCAGCGTTTTGTCAGCAACGCCCAGTTCCTGGAGATAATCCATAAGATCGCCCAGGGATTTGTCCATGCCTTGGATCAAGGTGGCGAAGTTGCCTATGTTCTGATTGATGTTTACATTGCCTTCAAAATCGGTACGCCCGGGCTGGAGGGCCTGGTAGTATTCTGTGTCCCCATTGGGGTCCGGCTGGTCGTGCCGCTGGTGAACGGCATAATGGGCCATGTACGCAAAGAAGGGCTTCTGTTCATCCACGGCCGCCTTGATCTGTTTCTTCATTTCCTGAGTCAGGGCATTGGTCAGGAAGTTCCTCTTCCTCTCTTCCGTCGTGGTATATTTGTAATATTCCTCCAGACCGGCAACGTGGTAGACGCCGGACCCGAACTGGGGAGTGTAAGAACCGGGCTGTCCGGCGGAGCTCCCGCCGATATTGACGTCAAACCCGAGGTTGATGGGGTTGGCATAACGCTCTGTGGCCGGGGCGAAGTGGGCTTTCCCTACCATGATAGTCCGGTAGCCGGCTTCCTGTAGCACGCGTGGCAGCGGAATTTCCTGCTGGCTCATCCCGCCCATGTTCCATTGCGGAGCCTGCATGAGCACATGCGGGTTGGAATCATTGAGCACAGGGCTGTTCGGAGATGTCCAGTTGGTAACCCGGTGACGGGCGGCATTTTTTCCCGTCATCAGGGACGTACGGCCCGGGGAACATACGGGGCATGAATAGGCGTTCGTGAATTTCAGGCCCTGTGCCGCCAGCCTTTCCATAGATGGGGTTTTGTAGAAGTTGTTCAGGGCCGTTTTAACGGGCTGGCCGTTTTGATAATAGAAAGGAACGGAGGTATCCTGCCAGCCCATGTCGTCTACCAGAAATAGAAGGACATTGGGCGTATTTTCCGACAGAACGGAGATGATGAGTGATTTGCTTTTCTGTGTTCCATCGGCAGCGGTCAACGTCAATGTGTAGAGAGTCGTCTCCGTCGGTTTGACCCGGAGAGTGCCGGCTCCGTTTTCACTGGTGATGGCGATGTTTTTTCCGTTGGCCGTCAGTTCCAGATTTTGTGCCTTGACGGTGCTCCAGGTCAAGGTGGCTTCTTCATCCGCTCCGGGGACAATCCTCTTTTTATCCGATTCAAATATAAGGATTTCCGGTTCTTGCTTCTTGATGGTTACCATTACTTCCGCCGCAGATTCCGTTCCGTCCTCTCCCCGAGCGTTCAGTACATAGGTAGTTGTTTGTTCAGGATTGACCGTAATCGCTCCCGTGCCGTTTTCCGTGGTGACGGGAATGTTTTCACCGTCTTTTGTGCTTAAGGTGACTTCTCCGCATTTCCAGGTTTTCCAGCTTAGTTCCGCGCCCGCGGCGCTTCCTTCCATGATTTCAGGCGGTGTAGCGGTGAAGGAGATGATGCCGGGAGCAGGGGAGATCAGGCGCACGGCGTTGATGGCGGAGCGGGTGGAGTCCGCTCCGTTGCCCGTGATGGTGATGACGCCGTTCACGACCGGGACATACCGCAGGGTGACCTTGTTGGCTCCTTCGTTAAATGTGCCGGAGAAGTTTTCCCTGTCCTGGATGGTTTTCACCATGCCGTTGACCGTATAGAGCATGTCGCGGTCTGTGGTGTTGCAATCCCCGTAGATTTCCACATGGCAGTATTCCGCCATGGAGTCGGGGAGCTGGGAGATGACTACATTTTCCATGCCCCGGATTCCGGCCCAGGAGTCCATGAGCAGGTAGTCACGGTTTTTGTCGGCGGCAAACGTGCCGTTGCTGAAGCAGTAGCCGGGATTGTTGAAGGATATGGAGGCCTGTGTGGCTGTTCCACGAACAGTTTTCAGGCCTGTTGCCGAGGTTTTGGCCGCCGTCGTCGGAGTGATGAAGTTCCATGTTTCCCCTTCCTGCGCCAGTGTTCCGGGCTGGGCATTCAGAAACGCCGCTTCCGTAGCCACGGTTCCGTTCAGGACGCCGATACCTATTTCTTCCGCATTCAGGGAGCCCGTACCGGCCAGGAATAGAAGGAGAGTTGCCGATATGCCGCGGAGGAATTTCATGAGATTCAAGGAGCGCCTGCGTTCCATATTCCTTATTCTAACAAAAAAATGTATATTCTCAATGGGGAATCCCTCCGACCGGATGATTCCGTAAAAAGAAATCAATGGAGACCGTCATTGTTGCGGCCTCCATTGATGAGAGAGCTTGAGTCGCATTAAGCCCGGCGGCGGCGCATCGCCAGGACTGCGAGACCCAGCAAGCCGAGAGAGGCCGTGGCGGGTTCCGGGATGCTGGATAATGCAAGAGCGTTGATGTTGCCGGTACCGTTTGAGGTCAGACTCAGCGTGGTGTTGTCCTCCGTGACCGTAAAGGTGTATTCCACCAGAGCCCATTCTCCTGCTCCAGATTCCGAGAATAACGTCGTGCTGGAAAGTGAGGCATTGGAACCGGCCGAGTAGTCAAGCAGGGTGGCGGAGAGACCTTCTATATTCCCGGTCAAATCATAGGTTGAAGAGGCGGTTCCAAAAGAGTTGCCGCGCCCTACAAGCATGGTCAGCGTATAGCTTCCGGCGGAGAGCCCCCGCATTTGCATGGTGTACGGGCCGGGATTTTTATTGATGCATCCTCCTCCATTGTTGCCCGTTGTGATGTCGGAACCGAATACGTCAAAAAATTTGTTGGAGTTGTCGGGATTGTAGGAATTTTGGATGTTGTCCGCTGTCAGGACGCCTTGGGCACCGCAGGCCCCTGCTCCTGTTACCAGAGTGATACCCGTAGATGAACCATCGAAGTTTTTGAGGGCGCCGCTTGTATAATTGCCCCCTGAACTTCCGGTTTTGATCAGATTTACTTTGCCCTGTTCCCCAAGATAGGTGCCATCCATGGAGGATGTACCTTGAGCCAGGGAATTTACGCCGAATGTTATCACCACCGTGGCCGCTTGAACCGCGATGGAGGAGAGTGTGATGAGGGCCGCCAGGAATAAGGTTTTCTTCATAGACAGACTAAAATATGGGGTTAATGGTGGCGCGAGTTAGCCGCCACTCCATTTGCCAATAGCGGATTATAAATTCGCTGAAAATTCGATAAATCCATTTTAATGTAAAAAAATCATATATCTTTTATAATCAATCATTTCATTTTTTATATAACATCTGCAGCAACTTGAGAAGCAGCAGTAATAGACTGGTCCTCCTTTCTAGGCAGGCTATAAATAATGCCTTGGAAATGAACATGAGAAAAAGAAAATTCTGGCTTTTTATATTGACTTCGAATTTATAATCCGATTCACAGGGAAGAAGTAATATATTCATTAGATTAATCGTTTTTTGTAGAAAGCAGGTTTCATGCGATCAATAACAGCATGAGTTGGAAAAAGTGATTATTCCTGCCGTGGGAGCAATTTGAAGGAACCCCGGATGGTTCCTTTGTGGGCTGATATCCCATGAAGGGAGATGCAGCCTGATCGAATTCATTCTGCCGGAGAAGAATAAAAAAGCCGTCCCGGATCAGGGGACGGCTTTTCGCGGTTAAGGGTGTATTTACTTTATGCTTCCACAGCCTTGGAGAATTCCTCCACCGTGTCACAGGTGCAGATCAGGTTGCGGTCTCCATACACGTTGTCCACGCGGCCAATGTACGGCCAGAATTTGTGGACGCGCAGTCCGGATACCGGATAGGCCGCCTGGCTGCGGGAATAGGGATGCTTCCATTCGTCGGCAGAGACCATTTCCGCCGTGTGCGGGGCATTTTTAAGGATGTTGTCTTCCTTGTCCGCTGTTCCGTTGATAATGGCCGTGATTTCCGCATGAATGTGTTCCATGGCTTCAATGAAACGGTCCAGTTCCTCCTTGGGTTCCGATTCGGTGGGCTCCACCATCAGGGTGCCGGGTACGGGGAAGGACATGGTGGGGCCGTGGAATCCGTAGTCCATGAGCCGCTTGGCGATATCGTCCACGGTGAGGCCGGCGTCATGGGTGAGCTGGCGCGGGTCCAGGATGCATTCATGGGCCACCAGACCCTTGTTGCCGGAGTAGAGAACCGGGAAGAGGCCGTCAAGTTTTTTGGCAATGTAGTTGGCGCTCAGGATGGCTACTTCCGTTGCTTCCTTGAGGCCGTCCGGCCCCATCATGGAGAGGTACATCCAGCAGATGGCGGCGATGGAGGCGCTTCCCCATGCTGCGGAGGCTACGGCTCCTTCTTCACTGTCCAGGCTGAGATGGCCGGGCAGGAAGGGCACGAGATGTTCCGCCACGCCAATGGGGCCGATGCCGGGTCCGCCTCCGCCATGGGGCATGGCAAAGGTTTTATGAAGGTTCAGGTGGCAGACGTCCGCGCCGATGCAGCCGGGGCAGGTGAGGCCCACCTGGGCATTCATGTTGGCGCCGTCCATGTACACCTGGCCGCCGTTGGCGTGCACGATGTCGCAGAGTTCCTTGATGGTTTGCTCATAGACGCCGTGTGTGGAGGGGTAGGTGACCATGATGCAGGAGAGGTTGTCCCGGTGGGCTTCTGCCTGGGTTTTCAGGTCGTCCATGTCGATGTTGCCCGCTTCGTCACATTTGACGGGGACTACCTTGAGACCGGCCATTGCGGAGGAGGCGGGGTTCGTGCCGTGGGCGGAGGTGGGGATGAGACAGACGTTCCGGTGGCCTTCTCCCGCATGCTGCTGGTAGCGGCGGATGGCCAGAAGCCCTGCGTATTCTCCTGCCGCGCCCGCGTTGGGCTGGAGGGAGACGGCGGCAAAACCCGTGATTTTAGCCAGACGGTTCGCCAGAATGGAGAGCATTTCCCGGATGCCTTCAGACTGCTCTGCAGGGACGAAGGGATGCAGGGAGCAGGTTTCCGGCCAGGTGATGGGGATCATTTCGGAGGCGGCATTGAGCTTCATCGTGCAGGAACCCAGCGGGATCATGGCTTCGTTGAGAGCCAGGTCGCGGGATTCCAGGCGGCGGATGTAGCGCATCATTTCCGTTTCCGAGTGGTAGGAGTTGAAGGCCGTTTCCGTGCAGAAAGGGGTCCTGCGCGTATGGATGGGCGTCCATGCCGGAGATTCACAGTAGCACGGGGCGGAAGTCTCCGTACCTGTGAGGGCGGAGGCCACGGAGGCCACGTCCGTGCAGGAAGCCGTTTCATCCAGTGAGATGGCGACATGGTCGGCATCCACCTTGCGGATGTTGTATCCCGCATCCAAAGCCTGTTTGACGAGTGCGTCCGCCCGGCCCGGCACCGTCAGGAGCAGGGTGTCGAAGAAGTTTTTGTTTTCTATGGAGATGCCGGCTTCCGTGAGAGCTTTGTACAGGCTTTTCGTTTTCCGGTGGATTTCCGTGCCGATGCACTTGAGGCCTTCCTGTCCGTGGTACACGGCGTAGAAGGCGGCCATGACGGCCAGAAGGACCTGGGCGGTGCAGATGTTGGAAGTGGCCTTGTCCCGGCGAATGTGCTGTTCCCGCGTCTGGAGTGCCAGGCGGTAGGCCGGCCGTCCCTGGGAGTCTATGGACATGCCGATGAGACGGCCGGGCATGCGGCGCTTCAGGGTGTCCGTGCAGGACATGTAGGCTGCGTGCGGCCCCCCGAAGCCCATCGGGACGCCGAAGCGCTGCGTGTTGCCCACGCAGATGTCCGCTCCGAAGGAGCCGGGTTCCCTGATGACAGTGAGCGCCATCAGGTCGGCAGCCACGACGCAGAGGGCTCCGGCAGCATGTACGCGGGAGAAGAAGTCCGTGTAGTCATTGATGCGGCCCAGGGTGTCCGGATACTGGACCAGGACGCCGGCAAGGTCTGCTCCGACGGAAGCAGGATCAAAAGAGGTCCAGTCCCCTACTACGATGTTGACGCCCTGCCATGCGGCACGGGTACGGATGACACTGATGGTTTGGGGATGGCAGGTGTCCGCCACAAAGAAGGTGTTGGCCTTGGGGCGGGTGTTCCGGCACATGGAGACGGCTTCTGCCGCAGCCGTTCCTTCATCCAGCAGGGAGGCATTGGCGACCGGCAACCCCGTCAGGGAGGCTACCATAGTCTGGAAGTTCATAAGCATTTCCAGCCGTCCCTGGGCGATTTCCGGCTGATAGGGCGTATAGGCCGTGTACCAGCCTGGGTTTTCCAGAACGTTGCGCAGGATGACGGACGGAGTAATGGTGCCGTAATATCCCTGGCCAATGAAGGATTTTAGGATCTTGTTTTTTCCAAGGATGGAACGGAGTTCCTCCAATGCTTCCGTTTCCGATTTGGCGGCAGGAAGGTCCAGAGGGGCTTTCATGCGGATGTCTGCAGGGACGATGTCCGCAATGAGTTCTTCAAGCGTTTCATAGCCGAGGCTTCCAAGCATTTCCCGGCGTTTTTCCCCCTGGGGGCCAATGTGCCGGCTGGCAAAGTCTGTGTGGGTGTTCATGTGGTGTTTGGCAGTGTGGCGTCCGGTCCGAAGGGGCCGGGCTAAAGCAAAAAGCCCCGGGACGGAATCACCGGGGCGGAAGAGGAGGAACTGTTCAGGAGCAGTATTCCTCGTAGTCGGTTGCGTTCATCATGTCTTCCGTTTCCGTAGGAACGTCCAGGCGGATCTTGTAGAGCCAGCCCGCGCCGTAGGGATCGGAGTTGATGAGGGAGGGATCATTGGAAAGTTCCTCATTGATTTCCAGGATTTCACCGGAGACGGGAGTGTACACGTCGCTGGCGGCCTTGACGGATTCAACGACGGCCACGGGGTCCCCGGCGGCGACCGTGGCTCCTACTTCGGGGAGGTCTACAAAGACTACATCGGAGAGCTCCGCCTGGGCATGGTCGGAAATACCGATGGTGCCGATGTCTCCGTCAATTTCGATCCATTCATGATCTTTGGAATACAGCAGGTTTTCTGGTACGTCGTGCATAAGATTTGGTTGTATGAGGTAAGAGTGTAGTAATTTACAGGATTTGTCAGTTTATTTTTGCGTTGTAGTGTCAGCCTTTTTTATAAAAGGGTTTTTTGACCACAAGGGCGGGGAATTTTTTCCCCCTGACATCTATTTCCAGCTCTGTGCCGACCTTGGCATGGGCGGCAGGAAGGTACGCCAGAGCGATGCCTGTCATCAGGGAGGGCGAGAGTACGCCGCTGGTGAGTTCTCCAATGGCTTCGCCGCCGGGGAGATGAACTTTGTAATGGGCGCGGGGCGGCGCTCCCTTGCCCGTGTATTCAATGGCCGCCAGACGTCGGGTGAGGCCATTGGCCTTTTGTTCGCGGAGAATGCCGGAACCGATGAATTCCGTGTCCAGCGCGCAGAAGAAGCCCAGTCCGGCTTCCAGCGGAGTTTTGTCCGGCGCCAGGTCGGAGCCGTTCAGCGGATAACACATTTCCAGGCGCAGGCTGTCGCGGGCGCCGAGTCCGCAGGGTTTGGCTCCGGCGGACAGAAAGGCTTCAAACCATTTGACGCCTTCCGTAGCAGGGCAGAAGAATTCGAAGCCGTCTTCCCCGGTGTAGCCGGTACGGCAGATGATGAGGTCCGTGGCGTCCATTGTGATGCGGGCGATGCCGTTGCGGGGCGGGAGTTCCACTCCGGGAATGACTTTGGCGAAGATTGCCCCGCAAAGAGGTCCCTGAACGGCCAGGCCCACGTATTCGTCGGAATGGTTTTCCAGCGTCACGTCCGCAGGCTTGTGCGCGGAGAGCCAGGCGAAGTCTTCACCAATCTTGGAGGCGTTCACCACCACGAAGAAGGTTTCCGGTTCCATGCGGTACAGGATCAGATCGTCGATGACTCCAGCCTGTTCGTTAAGCATGATGGAATATTGGCCCTGGCCGATGTCCAGCTTGTTGATATCGTTGGTGAGCATGGAGTTCAGCCATGCCGCCGCGTTCGGGCCGGATACCGTGAACTGGCCCATATGGGAGATGTCAAAGATGCCGCAGGTCTCGCGCACCGCTTTGTGTTCGTCCAGAATGCCGGTATACTGCACGGGCATGTTCCAGCCGGCGAAGGGAACCATTTTGGCTCCAAGTTCAATGTGTTTGGCTGCCAGGGGTGTGGATTTGACGTCGGAATCAGGCATAAGGTGATGTGAAGTTATGAGCAATCTGCTCTTTGCGTTCTGAAAAGTCAATGGAATTCCGGGGACTTCAGGGCTAGACATTAAAGCGGAATTCGATGACGTCCCCATCCTTCACGATGTATTCCTTGCCTTCAATGCGCAGCTTTCCATGTTCGCGCGCTCCGGCCTTGCTGCCGCACGTAACGAGATCGTCATAATGGACGACTTCCGCGGCAATGAATCCGCGCTCAAAGTCCGTATGGATGACGCCCGCTGCCTGGGGGGCCTTGGCTCCGTCCGGGATGGTCCAGGCACGCGTTTCCTTGACGCCTGTAGTCAGGTAGGTACGCAAGCCCAGCAGATGGTACACGGCGCGGATGAGGTCGGAGACGCCGGAGTCCTGCACGCCGAGAGATTCCAGGAATTCGGCGGCTTCCTCTTCCGATACGTCGATGAGTTCCTCCTCAATTCTGGCGGAGATGACGATGGCTTCCGCATTGTGGTGTTCCGCCACGTATTTTCTTACCTGGGAGACGTAAGGATGGGAATCCGGGTCATTGATGGCGGCCGCCAGCTCGTCTTCATTGACGTTGCAGGCGAAGATGCTCTTTTTGTCTGAAAGGAGCTGGAAGGAGCGGAGCAGCTTGCGTTCGTCGTCATCCAGCTTTTCTTCAAAGGTGATGGAGGGGAGTCCCTCGTTCAGATGGGGGAGGAGCTTGGTGATGAGGGCCACTTCCGCCTTGGCTTCCTTGTCGCCGCTGCGGGCCTTGCGCTCCCGGGAGGCAAGCCGCTTGTCCATGGTGGCTATGTCCGCCAGGATAAGTTCCGAGTTGATGATTTCAATGTCGCGCAGGGGATCCACGGAACCCAGTTCATGGATGATGTCGTCATTGTCAAAGCAGCGCACCACCTGGACGATGGCATCCACTTCACGGATGTTCGCCAGGAATTGGTTGCCTAGTCCGGCTCCTTCCGAGGCTCCCTTGACCAGTCCGGCGATGTCCACGAATTCAATGAGCGTAGGGATGATTTTTTCAGAGCCGGAGATGTTGGAGAGCACTTGCAGGCGCGGGTCCGGCACGGTGACCATACCCACGTTGGGGTCAATGGTGCAGAAGGGGTAGTTGGCCGCCTGGGCCTTGCGGGTTCTGGTAACCGCGTTGAAGAGGGTGGATTTGCCCACGTTGGGGAGACCTACAATACCTGCCTGTAACATAGGCAGGACTGATAGCGGGTCAGGCCGTGAAAGTCAAACCCCAATTCCGGGGAAGCTTCAGGCCGCACCGCTCAGGGCCCATTTGAGCAGATTTTCCGATTCTGTCCAGATGCGGGATGGATGGCAACCGAGCACGACCACGATGACGTGGCGTCCATTAAATCCGGCGGAAGAGACTAGGCAGCGCCCGGCGGCATTCGTATAGCCGGTTTTCATGCCGGTGACCCAGGAGTGCTGTTCCAGCAGTTTGTTCGTGTTCCGCAGGAGAAGCGTCTTGCCGTTGGCGCGGGTGAAGGCGTATTGGCGTTTGCAGATAATGTTGCGCAGTTCCGGGTTCCGGTAAACGTAATAGGCGCAGCGCGCCATGTCAATGGCCGTGGAGTACTGGTCCGCAGGCAGTCCGTTGGGATTGACGAAACGGGAGTTGTACATGCCCATTTGGCGGGCCTTGGCATTCATCATCTGGGCGAATCTGGGCACGGACCCCGCCGTGTCCCGTGCCAGGGCGAGGGCCACGTCATTGAAACTGCGTATCATCAGGGCATTCAGCAGTTCACGGCGGGAGTAGACTTCCCCGGAACGGAAGCCCAGCTTGGTGGGATCCGCCTTGGTATCGGACGGCTGGATGATTACCTTCCTGTCCAGGTTGCCGTGGTCAAGCACGACCATGGCCGTGACAAGTTTCTGGGTGCTGGCCACCTGGCGGCGCTGCATGCCGTTGTGCGAGAAGAGAACTTTTCCCGTAAGAGCGTCCATGACGCAGGCACTCGCGCAGCGCGGGGTACGCGGAGCACTGGGCGGGATGGCAAGGGGGCGGGTGGGAAAGTTGGCCGGGCGCGGGAGGGCGTTGGATACGGACTGGGAGAGCTGGGGGGGGACAGGCGTCGCCAGGGGGATGTAATCGTTCGAGTCTCCGTATGACTGGCAGCTCGTGGAGCTCAGGCAAAGGGCAATTCCTGCGAGAATGGCGAACAAACGCATGTCTTTTGCTACAGTAAGTTGTTTATTTCATCAAGCCCAAACTCAGTATTGGGCAGGGAGTTGGATAAAAAAAAGGCCGCGGGATGGCTGTCCGCGGCCTTTTTTCTCTATTAACTACCTATGGAACCAGAACCACCCTTGACGGTATTGAAGGTATTTTCTTCATGCGCCGGATAGATCTCGTGCAGGTGTGACTTTGACCCGGAAAAAATCGTTCAAAGTATGTCCAAGAATAAACTTTTTTTAATGATTTTTTAAATGGTTTCATTTATTTTAACTGATTAGGAAAGAATGTATTTTCCTTCACGCTTCTTATTCCGACAGGTCCGGAAAATGCTGCCATGAGGGTGGAATGAACGTATTCCGGTTTACTGGCTCGGGCATCCTGATATGCGGAAATTTGTTAGATGGGCTCTTTGGAGTGTTTGAAGTGGTTGATAGTGTTTCTTTTGCGTCGTGGATAAAGGGTTTTCAAGGGGAAGAGAAGATGAAAGGGAAGAAAATAGTCATTGCAGTGGATAGGTTATTGTGATTTTTTATTATAAATTTTACACATCATGAAGGTACCTGTTTTATTTCTGTCTCTCGCGGCTGCCTGCATGGCGTGTGCCGAAGTTCTTCCGCTCAAAACACCGTGTTTCGATACCAAGAGATGTACGGACAAGGCGAAGTCTTCCCTTTCCATGGAGCAGAAGGAGGCGAGCGTGGATGTGACGCTGGAGGACGGCGAGGAAAAGATGGAGATAAGTATTCCTTTCCGCGACAAGAACCATTACAGCAATCTTGCCGTTTTTGAAAAGGCGTTTGCCAGAGATAATATTTCCAAGAAAATGGAGGTTCTGAAAAAAGTGGAACCCAGGCTTGTGAAGAGCATCATCCGCGGTAAGGAAGCGGTTTGTCCAGTAGTACCGCTTGGTGTGCTGAAGGGGGAAGACGGGATGGTTCTTAATTTGTGTCTGGGGTCTTATGAGAAAATTGATTTCAAGGCACAAGAGGAAGGCCGCTTTCAAAAAAAGAGGAATCCGGGCGACATCAAGTTTGTGTATGGAGTGATTTTCGAGATTTCCGATCCTGTGTCCAAGAAAAAACTTGCTTCTCCAGTCAAGTGGGAGCAGGCGGAAACCATCTCCGCCTGGATTGATTCCTTGCGGAAGGAAGTTAAGCAATAGGTCCGCACCATTGGTTTTTCGGGCGGCCGGGAAATGTGTGCTGCTGGGGGGAGACTGCGGCCGGTTCCCATTATCGGGGGCGGTTTTTCATGGTTCAGCTGATGGAGAAATAGCCTCCGGAGTCCGGGGTTACCCTGCCGGCGATTTGGAGCCTGGCCAGGTGGACCGTAACGGCGTGGGCCGGCAGCCCGAGAGAGGAACATAGGGAGTCAATGGTGTTGAATCCCTGCCTGATGGCGTACAGGACGTCTTCTTCTTCCCGGGTGATGGGGAAGGTGTCCGCAGGAACGGGGCTGGGGGACGGCGAGAAGAGGGGAAGACCCGCTTCCGGCGCTTGCCATTTCATGTCCTGCAGGATGTCTGCGGCACTGGTGGCAAGTATGGCTCCGTCCCGGATGAGGGCATGGCAGCCGTCGGAAGAATGCCTGTTGACCGGTCCCGGCACGCAAAAAACGTCCCGTCCCTGTTCTCCCGCCATGCGGGCCGTGATGAGGGCGCCGCTATGCGCGGGGGCTTCCACGACGAGCGTGGCGCGGCTCCAGCCGCTGACAATGCGGTTGCGCATGGGAAAGGTGGTGCGGGACGGGGGCATATCCATCGGAAGTTCTGAAACCACGGCGCCGTGTCCGTCTGCAATGCGGCGGGCAAGTCCGCTGTTTTCCCGGGGGTAGAGTTTGTTGAGGCCGGCTCCGATGACCGCAATGGTGCGCCCGCCCGCATCCAGCGCGCCTGCATGGGCTTCCGTGTCCACGCCGCGCGCCAGGCCGGAGATGACGGTGACGCCCGCTTCCGCCAGGTCATGGGATATGGTTTTTGCGCAGAGCCTGCCGTAATGGGTGGCCATGCGCGAACCCACCACGGCGATGGAACGTTCCGAGTCCGCTGGGGTCCAGCTTCCCCGGGAATAAAGAACCACCGGCGCGTCCGGCAGTTCCCGCAGGGATTCCGGGTAATTCCCGTCAAACAGAGTGGTTACGGAAACGCCCGCCCTGGCCGCCAGTTCCAGTTCCCGGTGCGGGTTGACGATGCTTTTCCATGAGGAGATGCACCGGGCCAGTTCCGGCCCGATGCCCGGCACGGCCGCCAGCATGGCGGCGGGGGCTTCCAGAACAAGTTCCGGAGAGGCGAAGGTGCGCATCAGGCGCATGATCCTGACAGGGCCAAGTCCCGGTATCAGGTTCAGGGTGACGGCGGTTTCCTGCGGTGTCATGGCGAAGGACTGATTTCCCGGTATACGTCCAGGTGGGCCTGGATCATGTCGCTCATTTTATAAGGGGAGGGGATTTGCCGGGGAATGGGGGGAGGCTGGGCATGCCAGCGGGCGAGCAGGGCGGTCATGGCGGCGGTGTCTCCAACGGGGATGTTTCCCTCCGGCAGGAAGATGTCCAGCTGTTCCTTGACCCCGCCATGGGCGTATCCGGCTACGGGTTTTCCCAGGGCCAGGGCTTCCAGCGTGGATTTTCCGAAGGCTTCCGGGCTTTGAGTCAGGGAGAGCGTGACGGAACAGGCGGAGAGGATTTCCCGGAGGTCCTTGCGGTGGCCAGTCCACGTGAAGGCATGGGCAAGGCCGGCCTGTTCAATTTCTTGGAGAATTTCATTTTTATATTCGTCCTTGCCCTTTTTTACTTCTCCTACAATGACGGCGTGGGCCGGGATTCCCTGGGCCAGAAGGTCACGGATAATAGGTATCATGTCCAGCTGGCCTTTCAGGCGCGTGATGCGGCCCGGCAGGCAGAGGGTGAATTTGTTTCTGAGTTCCGGATAGGCCATGTACCAGCCCGTGAGCCATTCGCGGGCCGGGGAGTATCCGGAATGGTGCAGTTCCGGGGAAATGGCGTTGGGGATGATCCTGATATGTTCCTCCGGCGTGGAGGGATAATGCCTGAGGATGTAGTCCCGGATGCAGTTGGAGACGGCGATGATCCGCTCACCCCTGCACATGATGGCGGAGTACCAGTTGACGGAGTAAAAGCCGTGCACGCTGGTGACCAGGCCGGGCCTGTCTTCCGGCGGCAGTTTTTTCCAGGCCAGGTAGCCGGCCCACGCGGGCACGCGGGAATGGAGGTGGAGGATGTCCGGCCTGATGGCTTGCAGAAGAGCGCGGAGCGCCCCTATGCGGAAGAAGGTGGAGAGGCTTTTTTTGCCGATTGGCATCAGGATATGGCGGGAACCTTCCTTTTCCAGCTGTTCTACCATGCGTCCTCCGCCGGAAATGACAATGTTTTCCACACCCTGGGCGGAGAATCCCCTGCCGAGCTCCAGAACGACTTGTTCCACGCCTCCGGATTCCATGGAGGGGACGAGATGCACTACTTTCATAAGGTTGTGAGCTGGGGGAAGAGTCTTGAAAGGATGTGGTCCGCGGCGCGGTCCGCCTCAAGGAGAGGAGTACCGGGGGCGGTGAGGCGGAAGCCCTGTTTTTTCCATTCCCGGTAGCTGGTGACGAGTCCGTCCCGTTCCAGCATTTCCAGGCCGGCCAGGATGCGGGATTTCCCGCCGTTGCGGCGGCGGGGGACGGTGATGATGCCTACGGGAGCGCCTGAGCCCAGCGCTTCATATACCATGGAGACGCTGTCCTGGCTCACCCATGCGCCGGAGGCGTGCGCCAGATGTCTGGCTACCCAGCCGGGGCCCGTTTCCTCCACGGGAACGACGATGATTTCCGGCACGGCTTTTCTGATTTTTTCCGCAAAGCCCTGCGGCGTACGGCGCGACGTGGTCAGGACGACGTCGCCGGGCGTATGGATGCTGATGTCCGAGAGCTGGTTGAGCAGGGATTCGTCATCCCAGTCAAAGTCCTTGCTGGGGCCGCCGAGGAGGATGAGGGTGATGTTCTTGGGTATGGAGAAGTCCGGCCTCATGGGATGAAGAGCCCCCCAGGTCGGGAAGATGTTGGTGTCCGCATAGTCGCGGTCCGCGCGGAGATCGTGGCGCGGAATGAGGCAGAGGTCGAAGAAGGAGCAGGGGAGGGTGGGTTTCATGCACAGCACGGTTTTTGTTTTGAAGTGCTGGCGTGCGCAGATGAGCGGAAGATGCGTGGCGTGCCCGGCGGCAATGAACAGATCGGGCCGCGGCTTGTCGTTCCCGGAGACGACCTTGCGGATTTTGCCGAGGGTGGAGAGCCCCTGCAGCTCCACAATTTCCACAGCGCCTCCCGCTTTGGCGACAAGGGCCTGAGCCAGCCCCAAAGACTGGTTGAGGTGGCCCTGTTTGCCGTCGCTCAGAATCCGGATGTTCATATGTGTCTATTATGGGACGGCAAGGATGTTCAGGCAATCCAATTTCCGCGGGAGCGAAGAAAATTCTTGGTGCCAGGAGCGCTCTTCGCCATGATGGCGGCGTGCCGAATCCGGATTCCTCACTTATTAAAGATTCTCTGTCCTCCGTTTCACGGAGTTTGGGCTTTTCCGACTGCAGGGTGGCCCGTGCCGGGAGGGCCCTTTATGCGGAGGAGTTGTTTCTTTGGCTGGAGAGAGGCTGGCATGCAGGCATGGAATGGATGGCCCGTTCTCCGGAACGCCGGGTGAATCCGGTCGAGGTACTCCCCGGATGCCGTTCCGTGATCTGCCTGTCCTATGATTATGACAGTTCCGTGAGCCGTCCTTCCGGGAGCGGTTCCATCTGCCTGTACGCCCACGGCAGGGATTATCACGGCATTTTGGAAGAGAAGCTGGCCGATCTTTCAGAATTGCTTTCCATCTACGGAGGGGAGCAGAAGGGGTATGTAGACGCCGGTCCGGTCATGGAGAGGGATCACGCGGAGGCGTGCGGCCTGGGATGGCGCGGCCGCAGCGGCCTGATCGTACGCCGCAGGGGAGGTTCCCGTTTTTTTATTGCCACGCTGCTGACGACGCTGGAGCTGGAACCGGACGCCCCGGCTTCCGGTACGTGCGGAAGCTGCCGCCGCTGCGTGGAGGCATGCCCGGCAGGGGCCATTATGGAGAATGGCCTGGTGGATGCCAACCGGTGCCTTTCCTATTGGACGATTGAACACCGGGGCGCCATTCCGGAGGATATCCGCCCCCTGATCGGCACGCGCCTGTACGGGTGCGACACCTGCGTGACCGCATGCCCCTGGAATAAAAAGCCTCTGCCGGACGCGGACGAACGCTTCCGCATGCCTCTCCGGCTTGCCTCTATTTCCTTGCGGGACCTTCTTTCCCTGGATGATGCCGGTTTTACCGCCATGTTCCGGAATTCCCCGTTGAAAAGAATCAGGAGGGAGGGCCTTTTACGCAACGGATGCATTGTGCTGGGGAATGCCGGAACACCGGATGATTTTGGTTTGCTGAAGAGACTTTGCAGGGAGTCCTCGCTGGTAGCGGAGCATGCGGAATGGGCCATGGAGCGCATTCTGCACAGGCACGCGGCAGGGGGATGCCCCGACGGCGCGGAAGATGAAAAATAGAAAAAATGAAGTTTTGGTCTTGTCAAAACCTCAATTTATGGTATCCATCTTGCCCCAAGCAATAGCTCTGCGCGAGGCAGAGAAAAATAACAGCTAGCAAATCCAATCCATTATGGCACGCCTTTTCGGTACAGAAATACCCAACGAGAAGCGCATCGAGGCTTCCCTTCCGTATATTTACGGAATCGGCCACTCGACTTCTAAGAGAATCCTGGAACAAGCAGGCATCAATCCCGACATCCGTACGGGACAGCTTACCGACGAACAACTGACGAAGATTGTTCAAGTAATCACCACCGACGGCATTTTGATTGAAGGTGACCTTCGTCGTGAAAAGCAATCCATTCTCAAGCGTCTGACCTCCATCAACTGCTATCGTGGTCAGCGCCACCGCCGCGGCCTTCCCGTTCGCGGTCAGCGTACCCGCACGAATGCCCGCACCCGTAAAGGCAAGAAGAAGACTGTTGGCGCACAGGCCAAGAAGAAGTAATCCGCCAACCTGAACTTATTATATAGCTTTATTATGGCTAGCGAAGAAATTACCAACGAAACCGCTGAACAGCCCGTGGAAGCCGTCGCTCCTGCTCCCGCTCCCGCCGCTGAAGCTCCGGTCGCCGCTGCACCTGCTCCTGAAGAAACCAAGAAGCACGAACCCCGCAAGGATATCTTCGCGGAACTCGGCTTGGGCGGTGATGACGACAAGCCCAAAATCCTGAAGGCCAAGGGCAGCAAGAACGTTTCCTCTGGCGTGGTTCATGTTTCCTCCACGTTCAACAACACCGTTGTGACTGTGACGGATCAGCGCGGCAACGTGATCGGCTGGTCTTCCGCCGGCAAGATGGGCTTCAAGGGGTCCCGCAAGAGCACTGCATACGCCGGCCAGGTGGTATGCCAGGACGCCTGCCGCCAGGCCATGGGCCACGGTCTGCGTGAAGTGGAAGTGCGCGTGAAAGGTCCGGGTTCCGGTCGTGAATCCGCGGTACGTGCCGTGCAGTCGATCGGTATTGAAATCACCTCCATCAAGGATGTGACCCCCATCCCCCACAACGGTTGCCGTCCTCCGAAGGCCCGCCGCGTCTAATTGAACTTTTTTACCTATAGATCTAATATATCATGGCTCGTTATACCGGTCCCCGCGATAAAGTGTCCCGCCGTTTCGGCGTTGCCCTTTTCGGTTCCACCAAGGCTCTTGAAAAGCGCCCCTTCCCTCCCGGCCAGCACGGGATGCGTGCAGGCCGCAAAAAGAAGTCCGACTATGGCGTGATGCTTGCTGAAAAGCAGAAGCTGCGCTTCCAGTACGGCGTGCTTGAAGGCCAGTTCCGCAAGTATTATGCAGAAGCCGCCCGCCGCCGCGGCATTACCGGCGACATCCTGCTTCAGCTCCTTGAACTCCGTTTGGATAACGTCGTGTACCGTCTCGGGTTCAGCAATACCCGCGCCGGCGCCCGCCAGCTCGTTTCCCACGGTCATATTACCGTGAACGGCAAGAAAACTAACGTTGCTTCCTTCTCCTGCCGCCCCGGAGACGTGGTTGCTGTAGGAGGCAAGCCCTCCTCCCAGCAGCTTGTTACCCGCTCCCTTGACCTGACCCAGGCCACGGTGGTGCCGGACTGGCTCGAATGCGACCGCGACAAGCTCACGGGCAAAATTGCCCGCGTGCCTTCCAAGGAAGAGATCGCTCCCATCGTCAACGAGCAGCTTATCGTGGAATTCTATTCTCGTTAATCCCGTCTCTTCTGGATTTGCTTTAAAACCCCGGGTGCCGAAAGGCGGCCGGGGTTTTAGGCGTTCAGGGGAGTTGAGAGTTGAGAGTTGAGAGTTGAGAGTTGAGAGTTGAGAGTTGAGAGTTGAGAGTTG